>Ga0268299_1000016_pt1 | contig 725395 bp, 813 predicted proteins | sample NOBtaG_FD_193484 | JGI IMG/M metagenome (GOLD analysis project Ga0268299, IMG submission 193484) | Activated sludge microbial communities from bioreactor in Nijmegen, Gelderland, Netherland - NOB reactor | ecosystem: Engineered > Bioreactor > Aerobic > Activated sludge | place: Netherlands... | reverse complement strand
ACGGCGGCCTCAATCCGCCGGTCGGCATTCCGCTCGGCCCGGCAGGCTCGCCGTACAACGTGACGGCAAGCGAGACGTTCGAAGAGCCGACGTGGCGCCTCGCTCTCTCGGTCGAGCCGGTGGAAGAGGCCCGCTTCTACATCAGCTACGATCGCGGATATAAAGCCGGCTCGTTCGTCAGCACCGCGCAAACCGCGTTGCAAGCGTCAACGCCAATCGACAGCGAAATCCTCGACAACTACGCCGTCGGCATGAAGACGACGTGGCTCGACGGCCGCTGGCGCTTCAATGCCGAAGCCTTCCTGCTCGATTACAGCGATCTGCAAGTCTACGAATTGCTGGGCTTGAACCTCGCGACCTCGAACGCTGACGCGCAATCGTCGGGCATCGAAATCGAGACCGCGTTCGCACTGAACGAGAACATCACGATTGGCGGCTCCTACACGCGCCTTCAGGCCTTCTACACGTCGGACGCTGTGTCGGGCGTCGGCACGCTGCCGTACGAAGGCAACACGCTGCCGCGCTCGCCTGAGCACCAGTACAACGTGTTCGTCGATGGCGAGTGGGATTTGTTCGGTGGAGAGTTCGCGACGCGCGTGAACTACCAATGGCAGGACGAGTTCTACTTCGATCCGTCGAACAACCCGGAAGTGTTGGAAGACGCACACGGCCTGCTCAGCGCATTCGCGTCATGGGAATCGCCGACCGGCTTCACGCTTGCGGTCTACGGCAAGAACCTCACGGACGAAGATTATCGCCTGCACGTCATCAAAAACGTCGGCATCGGCTTCTCGGTGTTCGGACCGCCGCAGGAGTTCGGCATCTCGCTCTCGCAGCGCTTCTAAGCGTCGAGAGTTCTCCTCCTAGAAACTTGCGGGCGTCTCTTATGAGACGCCCGCTTTTCTTTGTGGGTTAGCGCGCGCCCTTAGCGGCGAAATCCGCGAACGAAGCTTCGGCGCCGGGAAAGCCAGCAGCGCCTTGCATGGGCCGCCCGGCTTCAAGCGCCGCCGCAACCTCGCCAACCGATGCGAAGTGCGCGCCGTCGCCTTCCATCATCCGCGCGCGGCGCACGTAACCGCCGCCAGAGACCCAGATCTCGCCGGTCGCTTCGCACGCGGCGCTCGCGAGATACGTCGCGACCGGCGCGACGGCCTCCGGCGTCATGCGCTGTCCGATCTCTTCCGACGCGGCCATGGCATCGGCCGTCATTTGGGTTGTGGCGTAAGGCGCCAGCACGTTCACGCCGACGCCGTCGCGGCGGAGTTCGTGTGAAAGCGTGAGCCCAAGCCCAACGAGCGCGCCCTTGGACGCCGCATACGGCGCGCGCCCGCGTACGCCATAAAGCCCCGCCGATGAGGCGACCAAAACGATGCGCCCCGCGCCCGAGGCAACGACATGCGGCAGCGCCGTCTCCACGATCGCTAGGTTCGCGAAGAAGTTTGTTTCGAGCACATCGCGGAAACCGTCGCCCGTTTGGTTCGCGAACCGCGCCGCCGGGCCATTGATGCCCGCATTGAGAACAATGGCGTCCAACCGGCCCCAAGCATTCAGCGCTGCGTCCACGAGACCCTGCGCCGCCTCCTCGTCGCGCACGTCATGATAGTTGGCGACAGCGTCGCCACCCGCCGAATTGATCTCTGCCACCACCGCATCAGCCGCACTCGGCTCGCTGTCGCGCTTGCGATTGTTGACGACAACGCACGCGCCATTCGCCGCCGCGTTCAACGCGAATGCGCGGCCCAATCCCTTGCCGGAGCCAGTGATGATGACGACGCGCTTGTCTGCAGTTTTCTCGCCCATGCGAAGACGCTAAAGGCGTAACTCCGCGTACGCAAGCCGCGCTTTACGCGCTCGCCGCAGCCGCGTGAACCGGCTCGATGACGTTGAAATCAACATCCTGCGGCCGCACTTCACCGCCACATTCAGAGCACGCGACAATCGCAACCAGATCATGCGCGTCGCGCTTATGGCGCAGAAGCAGCGGCGGCCCTTCCGGCGCCACGTAATACTTATCGCCCCACTGCATGAGCATGAGCAGCACCGGATAATAGTCGATGCCTTTGCGCGTCAGCCGGTACTCAAAGCGCTTCGGCACGGCGCTGTACTCGTGCGTGCGGATCATGCCCATGCCGATCAGCCATTGCAGGCGCTCGGAGAGAATGTTCGTCGCCATGCCTGAGTCATTCAGGATCTCGTCGAACTTCCTGAGGCCCGTGAACAGCGCGCGCAGCACGAGGCCCGCCCAGCGGTCACCCATGATCTGCGCGACCTCGTCCATCAACGTCGACGACGGCGGCCGATCGCCCGGTGAGTCACGATGCTGACGCCGGCGGCTGTACTGCGCCGACATCCAACCGACACCCGGCCCCGGACTCCACGACATGTCCTTCGCACTGATCTCATCGCCGCACGCCGTGCACGTCGGCGTCGGATCGAAGCGCTTGCCGCACTTGTGGTGCGTAAGTTCGACTTCGCACTTATCGCCGGCGGCGGCCGCCCAACGGCGCTCCCAGCGCAGCATCATCAGCGACGGCCAATAGAGATCGAGGCCCTTGCGGGTCAGCCGGTACTCGAAGCGCGGCGGCGCCGATGAGTACTGCACCTTCGCCATTACATCCGCCGCCACCAGCTTCTTCAGCCGGTCACTCAGCAGCGATTGGCGCAAGCCCGTCCGCGCGCGGAACTGGTCGAACCGGCGCGCGCCCAGCCAGCTCGCTTCCAGGATCAGGATCGTCGACGTGTCGCCGACCACCTCCAGAGCCCGCCAAATCGAGCAGGTGCGGATGAGCTTTTCTTCCATCACGCCTGGAGTCTAGCGCCGCGATATTCCCGCACAACCCCTGACGCCCATCCCTTGCCGCAACGGCCACAGGCGAATGCGCCGTTAGCGCTTCGCGCGTTTCTTGAATTCGGGGTGGCAATGGCAGGTGACGAGGTGATCATTGACCATGCCCACGGCCTGCATGAAGGCATAGACGATCGTCGGCCCCACGAACTTGAAGCCCCGCTTCTTCAGCGCCCGAGAAAGACGTCGCGAAATCTCGGTCTCGGCCGGGACCGGCCCGCCCGGTTTCAAATGATTGATGATCGGCTTGCCGATCACAAAGTCCCATACGAACTCAGAGAAGGTCAGCCCCTCCTTCTCAAGTTCCAGATACGCCTTCGCCGACGCCACTACGCCCTCGATCTTCAAGCGATTGCGCACGATGCCCTCATTGGCCATCAGCTTCTCGATCTTCGCCGGCGTGTAGCGCGCGATCTTCACCGGATCGAAGCCGTCAAACGCACGCCGATAATTCTCGCGCTTGCGCAGAATGGTGATCCACGAAAGTCCCGCTTGCGCGCCTTCAAGCTGCAGCATCTCGAACAGCGCCCGGCTATCGCGCAGCGGCACGCCCCATTCGTGGTCGTGGTAGGCGATATAAAGCGGATCGTTGCCCGGCCATTTGCAGCGCGGGAGATCGGCGGACGTCTTCTTCATCGCCGCCACTAGCGCTATTGCCAGCGCCGAGGTCAACCACACCGCCACGATTCTTGGCTGGAATCATTTCCAGCTGCCGCCGCTGCGGATAGAACTAACGCCATGAATGGACCACTCAGCGGCGTTCGCGTTCTTGAGTTCGCCAGCATTGGGCCTGGCCCTTTCTGCGCGATGCTGCTCTCCGATCTCGGCGCCGACGTCATACGCATTGATCGTCCCAGCGGTGTCGCCGGCACCGGACCAAACGCAGTTCTACAACGCGGGCGCCCTTCACTCGTGCTCGACCTGAAGCAAGCGCGAGATGTCGAGATCGCTGCACGCGCGGCATGCGCGGCGGACGTGCTGATCGAAGGCAATCGCCCCGGCGTGATGGAACGTCTGCAACTCGGGCCTGAGCCGCTGATGCAGCAAAACTCCCGCCTCATCTACGCGCGCATGACAGGCTACGGCCAAGCCGGACCACTTGCGAAGACTGCGGGCCACGACATCAACTATCTCGGCCTTGTCGGCGCCCTCGATGTGATCGGCAACAAGTCCGGCCCGCCGCATCCGCCGCTCAATCTCCTTGGCGATTTCGGCGGCGGCGCGCTCTATCTCGCGATGGGCATCGCCGCCGCGCTGTTCGAGCGTGCGAGCTCAGGACGCGGCCAGATTGTCGACGCGGCCATTGTCGATGGCTCCGCATCTTTAATGGGCATGGCCATCGGCGCCTTCGCAACCGGATCACTCGGGCGGGCGCCGGATGCGAATTTGCTCTCCGGCGCGGCGCCTTTCTATCGTTGCTATGCCTGCGCCGACGGCCACTACATCGCTGTAGGCGCCATCGAACCGCAGTTTTATGCGAGCTTCTTGAAAGCGATGGATGTCGAAGCGTACGCGCAATACGCGCAACGCGACCCGTCCTTCTGGCCCGAATTGTCAGCACTGCTGGAGACGAAGTTCGCCTCAAAACCGCTCGATGAGTGGCTCGCTTTACTCGAACCACTCGATGCGTGCATCAGCGCCGTGCTCTCAGTGGAAGATGCCGTGACGCACCCGCACGCACGCGCGCGCGATATGTTCGTTGACGTGGCAGGCGTTGCGCAGCCCGCACCAGCGCCGCGCTTCTCACGCACACCCGGCGAAATCCAAGGCCCCGCCGCCAAACCAGGCGAAGGCGGACGTGAGGCGTTGCTGCGCTGGGGCGTCGAAAGCTAACGCGCTTAGCGCGCCGTTCACACGCGTTCGAAGACAGCGGCCAAGCCTTGGCCGCCGCCGATGCACATGGTCTCCAAGCCGTAGCGGCCTTTGCGCCGCTTCAGCTCGTGCATCATCGTCGTCAGAATGCGCACACCTGTTGCGCCAATCGGATGGCCGAGGCTGATGCCCGACCCATTCACGTTCAAACGCGTCTCGTCGGACCAATCCCAGCCCTTCAACACCGCGAGCACTTGTGATGCGAACGCTTCGTTGAGTTCGACCAGGTCCATGTCGTCCCAACCGAGCCCCGTGCGCTCGAAGAGACGGCGGACAGCCGGCACCGGCCCGATCCCCATGCGCGACGGCTCACAGCCCGCCGGCGCCCAGCCAACGAGAAAACCCATCGGCTCCAGATTCAACTCCGCGAGCTTGTCTTCAGCCACAACAAGGCACGCCGCCGCCGCATCATTTTGTTGGCTGGCATTGCCCGCGGTGACGACACCGCCCTCGATCGGTTTCAACGCCGCGAGGCTCTCAGCCGTAACGCCTGGACGAACACCCTCGTCGCGATCGAACATGATAGGATCGCCGCGGCGCTGCGCGATCGAAACCGGCACGATCTCTTCTTCGAACTTGCCAGCCTCTTGCGCGGCGTAGGCGCGGTTTTGACTCCGGGCCGCAAACGCATCGCAGGCTTCGCGCGTGATGCCATAATCCTTGGCAAGGTTCTCGGCGGTTTCGATCATGCCGGAGATGACTCCGAACCGGCTGATCGGTTGGCTCATCACGCGGCCACGTGACAGGCGATCGTGCAAGGTGAGTGGACCCATGCGCATGCCTTGGCGCATGTCCGTCGTGTAGTGCTCGACGTTGCTCATGCTCTCAACGCCGCCGGCCACGACGACATCCGCGGCGCCGGTTTGAACACGCATGCAAGCATCGATCACCGCTTGCAGACCGCTGCCGCAACGGCGGTCCACCTGCGTCCCGGGCACCGAAATCGGCAAATCCGCCGCAAGCGCCGACCAACGCGCGATACATGGCGCTTCGCCGTTCGCGTAGCCTTGCGCGAAGACGACGTCCTCGATGCGCTCGGGGTCAATGCGCGAGCGTTCTACCAACGCGCGCAGAATGACTGCGCCAAGTTCTCCCGCAGGCAGGCTCGACAGCGCGCCTTGGAATTTCCCGATCGGCGTCCGGATCGGCGCAACAATGGCGGCCCTACGCATCTTCTACTCCCACTCAATCGTGCCCGGCGGCTTCGACGTCACGTCGTACACCACCCGGTTCACGCCGCGCACTTCGTTGATGATGCGTGTCGCCGTGCGGCCGAGGAAATCCATCGAGAACGGGAAGAAATCCGCCGTCATGCCGTCCGTGCTCGTCACCGCGCGCAGCGCCAACACGCTTTCGTACGTGCGGTGATCGCCCATCACGCCGACCGTCTTCACCGGCAGCAACACAGAGAACGCCTGCCAGATCTGATCGTACAAACCGGCCTTGCGGATCTCTTCCAGATAGATCGCGTCGGCCTGGCGCAGCGTGTCGAGCCGCTCCTTGGTGATCTCGCCCGGCACGCGGATCGCGAGGCCCGGCCCCGGGAACGGATGGCGCCCCACGAACGCATCCGGCAAGCCAAGCTCACGTCCCAGCGCCCGCACTTCATCCTTGAACAGATCGCGCAGCGGCTCGAGCAGCTTCAGCGTCATCTCTTCGGGCAAGCCGCCGACATTGTGGTGCGACTTAATCGTGACCGATGGGCCACCAGTGGCTGACTTCGACTCGATCACATCCGGATAAAGCGTGCCCTGCGCCAAGAACTCAGCGCCGCCAACGCTCGACGCCTTCGCATCGAACACCTCAACGAACAGACGTCCAATCGTCTTCCGCTTCACTTCCGGATCGGACACGCCAGCCAGAGCGCCTAAGAACAGTTCACTCTCTTCGGCGTGGATCAGCTTGATATTGTAGTGCTCGCGGAAGAGCTTCACGACCTGCTCGCTCTCGCCCAAGCGCATCATGCCGTGATCGACGTAAACGCACGTCAGCTGATCGCCGATCGCTTCATGGATCAGCACCGCCGCGACGCTTGAATCGACGCCGCCCGAAAGCCCGCAAATCACCTTGCCATCGCCGACTTGCGCGCGAATGCGATCAATTGCTTCCTGCTTGAACGCCTTCATCGACCAATCGCCCTTCATGCCGGCGATGCGATGGGTGAAATTCTTCAGAAGCTTTGCCCCGTCCGGCGTGTGCACGACCTCGGGGTGGAACATCGTCGTGTAATAGCGGCGCTTCTCATCGACAGCGATCGCGAACGGCGCATTCTCGCTCGTCGCCACCACTTCGAAGCCTTCGGCCAACTTGGTCACGCGGTCGCCGTGGCTCATCCACACCGGATAGCGCGAGCCTACTTCCCACACGCCTTCAAACAGCGGCGAAGACTTCTTCACCTCAACATCAGCGCGCCCGAACTCACGCGCATGCCCGCCTTCTACCACGCCGCCCAGCTGCACCTGCATCGTCTGCTGGCCGTAGCAAATGGCGAGGATCGGCACGTCCATCTTGAACGCTTCGGCCGCCGCGCGGGGCGACCCCGTATCCATCACGCTCGCCGGCCCGCCGGAGAAGATGATCGCCTTCGGCGCAAACCGTTTCAGGAACGCGCCGTCGACTTTGTTGAATGGATGGATCTCGCAATAGATGCCGTTCTCGCGCACCCGCCGCGCAATCAGCTGCGTGACCTGACTGCCGAAATCGATGATGAGAACGTGTTCGTGATGCGCGGCCGAGTCCGTGATGATCTCCGGAGCCGCCGCTTTCTCAGTGTTCTGCGCCATGGCCTGAAATGGAGTGCGTCGCGGCAAGCGTCAATTCACCGGCGACGCATAACTCAGCCGCGAAACAAGCAACGCGCCTCAGTTTCTCCCCTCCCCATCATGGGGAGGGGCGGGGGTGGGGTGAACCACCGCCTATCCGCCATCACCTCAACGCCGGCAGCGCACTACTTGCGAATCCTTCGCAACAAGACTATCTTCCCGAAATGCGGCTCGCCCCGAAAACCGGCACCTACTCGCTGATGCACCTCACGGTTGCGATCGCCGTCACCTACGCGATCACCCGCGACTGGCGCGCCGCCCTAGCCGTCGGCCTCATCCAACCCGCCGTCCAAACCGTAGCCTTCCTCCTCCACGACCGGATCTGGGCAAAGATCGAAGCGAAGCGCTAGGCGTCCGCATACGCGGAAGGGAATCTATCCCACACCCCCACACGGCAAAATCCCAACGCCATCAACGCCGCGCGCCAAATCTATCCTACACCCCCGCGACCACCCGTATCATGCACTTATCCCTCGCACGGGAGGTTCACCGGCTAGCCGAGCCAAGCGAGCGCGAGGGGCGCGATTGAGCGTGAAGCGTGACAGACGATCGTCATGCGAAGCCCGCGGGAACCCAAAAGCGCGGGAGCATACGGGGCTCGAAGGCAAGAGCCTCCACGCCACCGGGGACCGGTCCAAGGGAGTGAAAAACCTCCACGTGACGGCCCGGCGCTAGAACAGTCGCAAAGGGCGCGTGGCGACACGCGGCGATGCGAAAGCATCGCATCACAGGAACTAAACCAGCGCGTCCCACGCGCCCTGCTCCCGATTTTCGTTTCGCACTATTCGGAACGGCGGCGCGGACGCGCGCCTATTGTTTTCAGCGGCGCTCCGATTTCGCCAGCGACAAGCGCCGCCAAGATTTGCGGCGCTGGCGGCGTGCGCGAGAGCGGCGACATGATCCAATCACGCACAAATGCAAACGCGGCGCTATCGGATTGATAGGCCGGCGTGAACATCCATGACGCGGCCTGGTAGAGCGCAATGTGCAAGCTTCGCAGCCGCGCGTACTCGCCGAGCGCCGCGTCGAGATTGCTCTGCGTCTCCAACGCCCGCGCCAGCGCCAGCGCATCGAGCAAAGCCATGTTCGCGCCCTGCCCGAGCTGCGGCGACGCGCAATGCCAGCTATCGCCAACATGCACGCACTCGCGCGACACAGGGTTGCGCAGCGTGCGGTGAGCGTAGGTCGCGAACACCAGATCGTCGTGGCTGTGGATCTGCTTCAACAGCGGCGCCGTCTGCGGCCAGAGCGCGAACGCTTCGTCCTTCCACGCCTCAATTGGCGCCGCGCGCCACGCCGCGCGGTCCGCATGCCTCAGGCTCCAGAAGAACGCCACCTGCTCGCGCGTCTCGCCCTTCAGCCGCCCGATCGGCATCACGCCCACCATCTTGCGCGCTTGCCGATAACGCTGCTCAAGCGCCGCGCCATCGAAACCCGCCACCGCATCAAGACTCGCCCACAACGCGCCGAACGGCAGCGGTGATGGCGGCGCACCCGACAAAGGCGAACGCATGCCAAGCGCATCAATGATCAAGTCAAAGGAAGCACTGACGCCATCAGCAAAAATCAAACGCCCATCGCGAATACCAAGCACCTCGCGCCCGCTCTCAATCTCCGCGCCAGCCGCACGCGCCGCGTCGTAGAGCACCTGAAACAACGCCCCGCGATGAACGCCCAGCCCGCACGGCGCAGTCTTGCCGCGCGCCGCATAGCGCACATCGAGCACAACATTGCCGTGCGGCTCCGCCCGCCCGAACAGACGCCTGATCGGCGCGCCAAGCCCACGAATAGCCTCGCCCGCGCCGATCTCGTCGAGCACGCGCAGCCCGACAGGTTGCAGAATGATGCCCGATCCAAGCGGTCGCGGCGTTTCAAGCTTGTCGAAAATGACGACCTTGGCGCCCATACGCCGCAGCAACGTCGCGCACGCAAGCCCCGCAACACCACATCCAGCAATGGCGATTTCGAGCCGCTTCATATGGTTTCGCGCCGTTTAGCCTTAGCGGAAATTAGCAACACATCCGAACGAAGCGCTAACGGCGATGTGACATGATCGCGCTCATGACGATGTTCGCGCCAGTCTCTGCGCCGGCGCCGGTCAACGCAGCACCGGACCAGCAGCATCAACGCGCCCCCGTCGAGTACGGGGCGGCGGTGACGCATCGCGACCTGGTCAAAGAGAAGCTACGCGTCGATCCATCGGCAATTGCGCATAAAAAGCGCGCGGCGCCCGAACTTCGCTCCAGCGATGCGCCGCGAGAGCGCCCAGAGCATCTCGGTCGCCACGTCGACATCGAAGTCTAGCTTCGCTGCAACACAGCGACGTAGAAACCGTCGCAGCCGGTTTTAAGCGGCGTCATTTGCACGCCGATCAGGCGCTCATACGCAGGCAAACCGGCCAACTCCAATCCTACAGGTGCAAACTCGGCGTATGATCCGAGGAATGTCGCGACCGCATCCTCGTTCTCCTCCGGCAGCACCGAACACGTCACATAGACCAGCCGCCCCCCCGGCTTCACCAACAGCGCCGCAAGCGTCAGCGCCTGCTGCTGCTCTTCCAAACGCTTCGCCAACGCATTCGGGCGCAAGCGCCACTTCGAGTCCGGACTGCGCCGCCACGTGCCTGAACCCGTGCAGGGCGCATCCACAAACACAATGTCCATGCGGTCACGCAAATCGGCGAGCACATCCTTCGTACGCATCGGCGCGCGGATCTGAACGTTGCGCACGCCGGCGCGATCGAGACGCTCCCGCAGCGGCGCGAGCCGGCGGGCATCGATATCGTGCGCGAAGATCTGCCCCTTGTTCTGCATCAGCGCAGCGAGCGCGAGCGTCTTGCCGCCGCCCCCGGCGCAAACATCGGCCACCTGCATCCCCGGCTCAGCGCCCGAGACACGCGCAGCGATCTGGCTTCCCTCGTCCTGAATCTCGAACCAGCCTTTGACGAAGCTCTGCTCCGTCGCCCACGGAAACGTGCGCCCTTGCGACCACGGAATCCGCACGCCGTCCGGCGCGTGCGGCGTCGGCTGCGGCGGCTCTTTCAACTTCGGGCTTTCGCTGAGCGCCGCGATGAGCTTGTCGCGATCTGCCTTCAACGTGTTGGCGCGCAGATCGAGCGGCGCCGGCGCCGTGAGCGCTGCGCCCTCTTCGGCCGCGGCATCACCAAACGCGCGCAACAAGCTTTCGCTGAGCCATTCCGGAAAATCGCCTCGGACGTGCGCAGGCGCGCCGGAAATGTTGTCGCCATTCAGCGCGACGCGCTCCGCATCGGTCATCGGCGATGGCGCGTGCGGGTCATCGACCAGGCTGTCCTCGATCCATTGCGCGCTCTGGCCAAAGCCCCAACGCAGCGCGCCCCACACCCAAGCGCGCGGCGTATCCTCGCCCATGCGCCACGCACTCGATTGCTTCCAGCGCAACGCGCCAAACACGATGTCGCCGATCTCGGCGCGGTCCTTCGATCCGGCGAAGCGATGCGTGAGCATCCACGCCTTCACGGCGTCAGCCGCGGGCCGGCGTTCGGTTTCGAGCGAAGTCAGAATTTCGATTGCCGCCTGTTGGCGGGCGCCGTTGCGCATTGGGAGGTCCCCACAAAAAGTGTTGCGGAGGCGTTTAGCCTCCGATGGATTGGCCGAATACGAGCAAATTGCCGTCGGGCGCAAGCACGCACAACTCACGCTGGTTGTAGGGCTTGTCGGCGGGGCCGTGCACATCGGCCGGCGGCATCTTGTCGAGCACCGGCTTCAGTTCTTGGTAAAGCGCCTCGATGTCTTCGACGTCGATATAGTAGGCGAAGCGCCGGTTCCCTGGCGGCGCGCCATCGTCCCCGCGGTTTTGGAGCATGCGCACGCCCGCGCACTCGCGCTGGACGTAAGCGTAGTCGTTGAACTTGAAATACGTCGTGAAGCCGAGGCTTTCGAAGAACGCCACCGCCGCGTCGATGTCAGGCACGTGGATGAAGGGCGTGATACGGATGAACTGGCCCTTCTCCATCTTCTAGCCTCCGAGCGGATAGTTTGGCGCTTCGCGCGTGATCGACACGTCGTGCACGTGGCTCTCACGCAAGCCAGCGGACGTAATCTTCACGAACCGCGCCTTCTCGCGCATCTCTTTCAAGTTCGCGGCCCCAACGTAACCCATCGAGGCGCGCAGACCGCCGATCAGTTGGTGGATGATGTTGCCAACCGGACCCTTGAACGGCACGCGGCCTTCAATGCCTTCCGGCACCAGCTTCATCTGATCGGTGACTTCCTTTTGGAAGTAGCGATCAGCGGAACCGCGCGCCATCGCGCCAAGCGAACCCATGCCGCGATAGCTCTTATAAGAGCGGCCCTGATAGAGGATCACCTCGCCCGGCGCCTCTTCCGAACCGGCCAGCAACGAGCCAATCATCGCCGCTTCCGCACCGCCCGCGAGAGCCTTGGCGAGATCGCCCGAGAACTTGATGCCGCCGTCTGCGATCACCGGCACGTTGGCTTTGCGCGCCGCGTTGGCTGCGTCCATCACCGCGGTGAGCTGCGGCACGCCAACGCCGGCGACGATCCGCGTCGTGCAAATCGAACCAGGCCCGATGCCGACTTTCACGGAATCCGCACCGGCGTCGATGAGCGCCTTGGCGCCATCAGCGGTCGCGACATTGCCGGCGATGATTTGCGTCTTGTTGGAGTCGCGCTTCACGCGGCTCACAGCGGCGAGCACCGAACTCGAATGGCCGTGCGCGGTATCGATCACCACCACATCCACGCCCGCTTCGATCAGCGCCATCGAGCGCTCGTAACCAGCATCGCCAATCGTCGAAGCAGCGCCGACGAGCAGACGGCCACGTTCGTCCTTGGCGCGGTTCGGGAAGGCTTGCGCCTTCTCGAAATCCTTCACCGTGATGAGGCCGGTGACCTTGTTGGCGCCATCGACCACGATCACCCGCTCGATGCGGTGCTTGTGGAGGAGCTTCTTTGCCTCGCCCTCATTCACGCCGTCGCGGACCGTGATGAGGTTTTCCTTCGTCATCACATCAGCGACGCGCTCAGTCATGTCCGCAAAGCGCATGTCGCGATTGGTGAGAATGCCGACCAGCTTGCCGCTTGCGCGATCGACGACCGGGAAGCCCGAAATCTTGCGCGCTTCCTTGATCAGCACGATCTCGCCGATGGTCATGTCCGGGTGGATCGTGATCGGATCAATCACCATGCCGCTCTCGAACTTCTTGACCATCTTCACTTGGTCGGCCTGCTCGGCCGGGGTCATGTTGCGGTGAATGACGCCGAGGCCGCCGGCTTGCGCCATGGCGATGGCGAGGCGCGCTTCCGTCACCGTGTCCATGGCGGCGGAGATGAGCGGGATGTTGAGGGTGATGCCGCGTGTCAGGCGCGTGGCGGTGCTCACGTCAGCCGGCAGCACATCGGACGGGCCCGGTTCAAGGAGCACGTCGTCAAAGGTCAAAGCTTCACGGATTTCCATGGACGGCTGGTAGAGATTCGAGCCGGACTTGTCCAGAGTGCCCAGCTATAGGAGCCATCCCATGCCGCAAGTCGTCCTCGAAACAGTCACGCCGCAGCTGCTGGCGGCGGTCCGGGCGACCGTGGAAATCAAGGACATTCCGCGCGCGTGGGAGCCGGCCATCTATCAGGTGAAGGCGTTCCTGGCCGAGCGGCCGGACTTGGCCGGCGCCCGGCAGGTGTTTCTCTATCATCACCCGACGCACCGTCAGGCGGCGATGGATATCGACTTCGGCATCGAGGTCGCGGAGGCGTTCGCTGACGTTGGCCCCGTGAAGTGCGTGGCTTTGCCAACTGGCCAGGTGGCGACATCCATTCATACCGGCTCGCTCAACTCGCTGCCGCAGACCCACATGGGCATCCACCATTGGTGCGCCGACAACGGCCACCGCATCGGCGGCTTCTCCTGGGAAACGTACGAGTGGGGCGACGGACCTAATCCGATCCGCACCATCGTTCGCTACGCCCTAGGCTAACCTTTGCGCCCCATCGCGACGACGTAGACCTCTGAGCTTTCCGCGCGGCTCGCCGGCGGCTTGGCGTGCTTCACGACGGCGAAGCCTTGCTTGAGGCGCGTAAGCAGAGCGGTGTCGAGGCCGCCTTGGAATGCCTTGGTGACGAACGTGCCGCCGGGCGCGAGATGCTCAAGTGCGAAGTCCGCCGCTGCATCGGCGAGCGCGCCGGTGCGGATTTGGTCGGTGCGGGCGTGGCCGGTGGTGTTGGCGGCCATGTCGGAGAGCACGAGGTCTGGCGCGCCGCCGAGTGCGTCCATCAGCACGCCCGGCGTCGCGTCATCCAGCAGATCGAGCTGGAAAAACAGCGCGCCGGGCAGCGGCTCAATCTCCAGCAAATCGACGCCGACGACGGCGCCCGCGCCGCGTTGCACCGCGACCTGCGCCCAACCGCCGGGCGCAGCGCCCAGATCGATGACGCGCATCCCGCGCTTGAGGAAATGAAACTGCTCGTCCAGTTCGATCAGTTTGTACGCGGCGCGGGCGCGATAGCCGTCGGCGCGGGCGCGCGCGACGTAGGGATCGTTGAGGTGACGCTTCACCCAATTGCGCGAGCTCTCGTTGAGCTTTTTGTTCTTCACGCGCGTCTGCATTTGGCGCTCGCCACCGGCGCCGCTTTTGGGCTTGCCCGTCCAACGCCGCTTCGGGGGTTCTTCGTCGCTCATGACCGATGCTGCGCCATCAGACGCATGAGCACGCCCTCACGCAAGCCACGATCCGCAACGCGAATGCGATCGACCGGCCAGACGCGCAACACCGCGTCCAGAATGGCGCCGCCGATGACCACAAGATCAGCGCGGTCTTTGCCGATGCACGCATTTTCGGCGCGCTGCTCACGCGTCTGCGCCAGCAGCTTGGCGATGGTGGCGCGGCAGTCCTTCACGTCGAACCACATGCCGTCGACGCGCTGGCGATTGTAGCGCGGCAGGTCAAGGAAGACGCCGGCCAGCGACGTCACCGTGCCTGACGTCCCGATGATGTGGCCACGCCCCTCGGCGAACGCCTGGCGCAGGTGTTGCGCCTGCCCGACCTGCGCGATCGTGCTGGCGACGCGCGTTACCAGCGCTTCGTACCAGGCGTGCTTGGCGCTGCCGTCAGGCTCCGGCTCGTCCTCGGCCAACGTCACGACGCCAATCGGGCACGTGCCCCAAGAGATGATCGGCGGGTTGAGGCCAGAGTCGAGCGCTGCGCTGGGCGCCACCCAAGATATCTCCGTCGAGCCGCCGCCGATATCGACGATCATCGCGTACTCGGCTTCGCGCTCAAGCAAGCTGCCGCAGCCGAGCACAGAGAGCCGCGCTTCGTCTTCGGCGGAGATCACCTCGAACTTGAGACCGAGATCCTTCTCGATGCGATTGAGAAAGACCTGGCCATTCGACGCGGCGCGGCACGCCTGCGTCGCCACGCAGCCAACCGCCACAGGCTCACGCGCTTCAATGCGTTGCGCGCACGCGGCCAAAGCTTGATACGCGCGCGACATCGCGCCTTCGCTCAAGCGGCCAGTGTGCGCGAGCCCCTCGCCCAGCCGCACGATGCGCGAGAAGCCGTCGACAACTTTCAAGCTGCCGTCAGCATTCTGCTGCGCCATCAACAGGCGGCAATTGTTGGTGCCCAGGTCCAGCGCCGCGAAGATCGGCGGACGCTGCCGTGGGCCGGGACGCGCGCCGCCATGCGACGCCTGCGCCCGCCCATCCTTGTTCATCGTAAATTCATCCGGCAAAGCGTCGCCGCTCTGCAAATCTGCCTATTCGTCTGTGATCGTAGCGGAAAGGCGGCGCCCGCACACCCTTGATTCGCCTGCTTTCCGCCCCGTTCGCGGGAAAACGCGGTCCATAAGACACATATCCGTGTCCACATGGCGCGGGGATGGGACCAATCCTTGTGAGCGGCGTTATCGCTTCATACCTTACCGGGGCGAGAGAGAAGGAAGGAGTAGAGGAGGAGAAGATGCAAGCAGCGAAATTCTCCATCGGCCAAGTTGTGAAGCACAAGCTGTTTCCGTTCCGCGGCGTCGTATTCGACGTCGACCCGGAGTTCTCGAACACCGAGGAATGGATGCAAGCGATCCCCGAGCCCGTGCGCCCGGACCGCAACCAGCCCTTCTACCACCTATTCGCAGAGAATTCTGACAGCCACTACGTCGCCTATGTCTCGGAGCAGAACTTGGTTCCGGACGACAGCGGCGAGCCGGTTGAACACCCCTCAATCGATCTCTTGTTCGATGAGACGGATGACGGCGAATACAAGCTCCGCCCGGAAGTCGTGAACTAACGGCGCAGCTTGAGTGAGACTACGATCGGCGGTCGCAGAGATGCGGCCGCCGATTTGCTTTATGCGGCCCAGCGGCTGATGTCGTCTTGTTGCGCGATCAGCGCAAGGCCGTAGGCGATGGAAACGAGCTGGTCGCCAGTCTCGATTTTGCTCGCGCCGAAACGCTGCTCAAACTGCGCGCGCACCGCTGGGACAAATGATGTGCCGCCGGTGAGGAAGACTCGGTCGATCTCTGTTTCCTGAAGTCCCGCTTCGCTCAAAGCGCGATCGACGCAGGCGCCGATCTCTTCCAGCTCCGGCGCGATCCATTTCTCAAATTCGGAGCGTTTGATCGTCCGCTCGATATCGACTCCGGCGACGTGGAACGAAAGCGTACCCTCTTCGGCCTGCGAAAGCTCCATCTTGGCTGCGGTGACGGCGCGGTTCATGGCGTAGCCGGCGTCTGCGTCGAGGAACGCGATGAAGGCGCGGATGCGATCGGGATCGAGACTTGAGCGCACCAGCTGCTGCAAATCGCGATAGTCCTTCGAATGCCGCATGATCGAAAGCTCGTTCCAGCGGCTGAACTTGGTGAAGTAGCCGTTCGGCACCGGCAGGATCTTGTCCCAGCTCTTGTATTCCGAACCCTTGCCGAAGGCGCGCGCCACGACTTGATCGATGATGCGATAGTCGAACGCGTCCCCGGCAATGCCGACACCTGTGTGCGCGAGCGGTTCGTAGCCTAGACCCGCCGGTCCACGCGAAAACCGCACGATCGAGAAGTCGCTCGTGCCGCCGCCGAAATCGGCCACCAGGATGGTCGCGTCGGCATTTAGGCGCTGCGCGAAAAAGTAGGCCGCCGCCACGGGTTCATAGACGTGATGAATTTCTTCGAAGCCCACAGCGCGCAACGCCGCTTCATAACGTGTTCGCGCGAGCACTTCGTCGGGCGCGGCGCCGGCAAACTTGACCGGACGGCCGACGACGACGCGCTTTGGGAATTCCAATCCCGCATGCCCGCGCACATTGCGCAGAAAGCTCGACATCAAGTCTTCGAACTTGAAGCGCCGATTGTAGACCAGCGTGTCTGAGAAGAGCGGACTTGCGGCGAATGTCTTGAACGACTGGATGAAGCGGCAGTCGCCCGCCAATTCCAGAAACTGATCAATCGCCCAAGGACCCGCCTCCACGTTGACGCGCCGCGCGTCATCCTCGTGCGTTTCCCAAAAACACAGCACGGAGCGGAACGCGTCGAACAACGCGCCCTCGTGCGAGAAGTGCACGGCCTCCGCCTGACCCTGCGCGTTGATCATGGTTGCGACGGTGTTGGTGGTGCCGAAATCGAGGCCAATCGATGAAGTCATCACGCGCTCCCGAACGGCAAAAAACGCCCCCGCCGGCGGCGGGGACGTTTAAGGGGCGCGCTTGGTGACGCCGAATGGGCGCGGAGTCAAGCGATCGTGCGGCTAGTTGAAATCGCGCGTCAGCGCCGCGCCAAATCGGCACCACTCCGGAACTTCCGGCGCAAATACGAAATAATCCTCGACGTAACGCAACCCGAGCTGATCAAGGCTCTTGCACAGGTCGTCCGATATTTCGACGCCCTGGTGTGGACCAAAGGTCAACACGCCCTCCGCATCGCCCTGAGGCGCGCTCACCTCGAAAACCCCGAGCAAATCGGCCAGCGCCACGTTCCGCTCAGGCAGCGCGGCGGTTCGTACGACAATCGTGTAGTGCACGGACGCGCGAGCGTAGTTCATGCTCACCCGCCCACCCGCTGAAACGGATAAAAATCCGATCCGAGCGGCAGAATGCGGGTGAGTTCGTCCAATGCGGTCTGCACTTCGCCGACGAGCGCCGGATCGCCCAGATCCTCCGGCGCGAGTTCTTCGCGGTAGTGCTTCTTAATCCATGCTTCGAGCGCGACGGCGAGCGTGTCCGTTAGGAAGAAGCCTTGCGACGCGGCTACGCGTTGCTCCGGCGTCATCACGATGCGTAGCCTGAGACAGGCGGGACCACCGCCGTTGCGCATGCTTTCGCGGACCTCAACGTACTCAATGCCCCCGATCGCCGCGTTCGGCTGCGAAACCATCTCGGCGACATACGCCGCCGTAACGTTGTTCTCCCGAACTTCAGTCGGCGCGATGAGCGTCAGCGAGGATTTACCGGGCAAACGTACAAGCTGCGAGTTGAACAAATACGAGGACACTGCGTCGTCGAGCGTAACGCGGTCGGCCGACACTTCGACAAAGATGGGCTCAAAACGTCCAACGGCTTCGGCCCGAATGTCGGCAATGAGGGTCGCCGCATCCGCAAACGCGTCAGCGTGGTAAAACAGGACGTTCTCGTGCGCGACGGCGACGACATCGTTGTGAAACGCGCCGGCATCAATGGCGCGCGCCGACTGCAGCGCGAACAACGCACGGCCATCGGAGAGCTTGTGGCGCCGCGCGATAGAGCGTGAGGCTTCCAGCGTCTGCCGCGCGGGGAAATTCGTCCGTGCCTCACTCGCCTTGCGGCCGTACACGAAAATCTCGATGCCCTGGCCGATCTCGCCGTGCATCCGCATGTGATTGGCCGCACCCTCGTCGGACAGCGCATCGTGGTACGTCAACGGCCCATGCACTTCGAAGCAATCGAAGTCCGGATTGGGCGGCAGCAAGCGCCGCAGCGCGCGCTCCGTCTGCTCCGCTTCCAAACCACGGTGTAGCATCGTCTGCAGGTTCGCGACAGAGACGTGCAGCCGCCCATCGCTACAGTCGGCGCTCGGCGAAACCGTTGCTGCGTTCGCGGCCCACATCGGCGAAGCGGCGATTGCGGCGCGCGCCAGCTGCGGCTCGCTGCGCCACGCCTGCTCCCAGACCGTTTGGTCTGAGCCGAAATACCCGAGATCGCGCAGCCACGTGATGTTCGGGCGCTCGTGCGGCGGCAGCACGCCTTGGCTCAAGCCGAGCGCGCGCAGGCGCTGCATCTTGGCTAAGCCTTGCAACGCCGCATCACGCGGGCGCGCAACCATGTTGGCATTGCGCGCAGAAGCGAGATTGCCCTCAGAGAGGCCGGCATAATTGTGCGTTTGGCCGATGAGGCCGTCGAAGTTGATCTCTTCGGCGCCGCTCACGACGGGAGGCCAGGCGCCGCGATAGGCGCTGCCTTCTCCGCGAGCTGCGTGGCGACGGGATAGGCGACGTAGTCCGCCGCGTAGTAGGCGCTCGGCCGCAGCGAACCGGAGAGGCCTGGGCCGCCGAAGGGCATCGCCCCGGATGCGCCGGTTGTTGGCCTATTCCAGTTCAGCACGCCGGCGCGCATTTCGTTCTTCACGCGCGCCCACAGCGCCGGATCATCGCTGATCAAACCGCCGGCGAGGCCGAACTTGGTGGCGTTGGCCAGATCGAGCGCGTGATCGAAATCCGGCGCGCGATAGACTTGCAGCACCGGGCCGAACAATTCTTCGTCGGGTGGCGCGAGGCCAGTGACATCGATGATCGCCGGATGCACGAACGCGCCGTCGCGCTTCACTGGCACAATGGGTTTCGCGCCCATCGCGACCAGCCCCTGCTCAAACTTCACGGCGCGCTCCGCTGAGTGCGCGTTGACGAGTGGGCCGAGGAACGCTTCGGGCGTTTGTGTGGCAGCGCCGACTGCGATGTTGGGCGCGAGCTCCGCCAGCGCCGCGATGATCGCATCACCCTCTGCGCCGTGCGGCACAATCAAGCGCCGCGCGCATGAGCAACGCTGACCGCTGGTCGCGAAGGCCGAGTGCGCGATCAGATTTGCAGCCGCCCTCGCATCGACGGGCGGCCACACGATCAGCGGATTGTTGCCACCAAGTTCGAGCGCGAGGATCACATCCGGTCGACCGGCAAACTTCTTGTGAATGAGCGCGCCGGTGTGGGCGGAGCCAGTGAACAACACGCCGTTGAGGCCGTGCGAATCCAGCAAAGCCGCGCCCGTCTCGCGCCCGCCTTGCAACAGGTTGATCACGCCAGCAGGAAGGCCCGCAGCTTCCCACGCCTCGATCATCAACGCGCCGACGCCCGGCGTCAGTTCGCTCGGCTTGAACAGCACGCAATTGCCGGCAAGCAGCGCCGGAACGATGTGGCCGTTGGGCAAATGACCGGGAAAGTTGAACGGGCCGAACACGCCAAGCACGCCGTGCGCGTGGTGCGACAACGTCATGGCGCCGAACGCCGCCTTTTCTTCACGATGTCCCGCGCGCTCGGCTTGCGCGCGCACTGAGATTTCGATCTTGCCGATCATGGCGGCGACTTCGCCCTTGGCGTCCCAGGTCACCTTGCCCATTTCGCGGCTGATGGTGCGGGCGAAATCGTCGGCGCGCTTTTCGATTTCCTTGGCGAATGCGCGCACGATTGCGATGCGTTCCTCAGGCGCCCGGCGTGACCAACCTGGAAACGCCAAACGCGCTGCCGCCATCGCTTCGGCGACGTCATCCGCGTCGGCGGCGTGGCCTTCCCACACCTTGTCGCCCGTCGCGGGATCGTAAGACGCAAACGCCTCGCCGCGACCGTTATGCCAGGCGCCGCCAATGTAGAGTTCAGTGTGCATGATCAACCCAGACCAAAGCTTCAGCGCCGGCTTCGAGCTTGAGCGCGGCGAGCACGGCGGCATCCACGTGCGCGACGCCGTTCGCGATTGCGACATGCGCCGACACACAGCGATATTTTTGGATGCTCGGCACAGCGATCAAGCCCCGCTTGGCGCCGACCAGCTGCTGCGCGGGCTCAAGCTTTAGCCGCTTCGACTCCCGCAATGTGCGGATATGATCGCGCTGCACGCTCATCAGCGGCCCGCCATCGAAAATGTCGACGACATTGGAGAAGGCGAAACCTTCCCACTCAAGCAAACGCTGTGCGCCCTCGCCGTCCTTGTGACATTTGCCAACCACATCGCGCGCTTCCTGCGACAGGAGGTCCACGTAGATCGGATGCTGCGGCATGAGATCGAGGATGAACTGATTGTCCGTCGTCGCGCTGAGCTTATCGGCCTCGGCGAAATCCATCTTGAAGAAGTGCCGCCCGACCGCTTCCCAGAACGGCGACGTGCCGTCCGGATAAACAACGCCGCGCAATTCGGAGACAACTTGGCTGCGGAAACGCTGCGGCTGCGCGGCCATCAGCATGTAGCGGTTCTGCGCCAGCGCACGGCCAACGCCAGCGGCGCGATGTTCGGGGCGCACGAAGAGCGAACCGACTTCGCTGCAGCCAGTAAAATCATTGACGCCGATCAGCACGCGCATGTCGAAACGGCGGTTCACCGCGTTCGATGACTGTGCCTCGGTGAACATGCGGAAGTTGAAGAACGGCGGCGTCTCGCCGATCGTGGACTTCACGCCGCAGCATCCGGCCAGAGCGCCGGTCGCGATGTGCTCCAGCGCCATGAAGTAGCGCTCGGGGCCTGCTTCCGTGGCTGAAGACGCAAAGCTCTGCTCGGAGAGCGCGAGCTTTGCCGCCATCGCCTTGTCGTCGAGCATGAGGCTGGTGAAGCCCGCGCCGGCGATTTCGCGCAATTGCTTGAAGCCTTCGAAGTCGGCTGGGCCGGCCGCGCGCATGACATAGCTTGGCGCGCTCACGGGCGAAGGCTCCGAATATCGAACACGCCGCTGTTCACGCCAGCCAAGAGCAGGAATGAGAGCTTGGCGCGCTCGGCGAAGCTCGAGATCAGCGCGAACTCGCCGTCGCTGTGCAGGCCGCCACCGCAGGGACCCAGCGTATCAATGTTGGGACAGCCGGCGGCGGCGAGGTTGTTGCCTTCGCACACGCCGCCGGAGGCTTGGAATTTGAGATCGAGTCCGAGCGCCGCGCCGGCTTGGCGCGTCCACGACACCATGGTGCGCTGCTGATCGTTGAGCGGCTTCGGCGGGCGGGTGAAGCCGCCATGCAGGTGCGCCTCGATGCCATCGCGTGCGCCCGTCTCCTGCGCGATGCGCGCAACCTCGGCTTCAACCCAGGCTGCCGCTTCCGCATCTGGCACGCGCACATTGAAGCGCAGCACCGCGCGTTCGGGCACGACGTTGACCGCGCCGCCGCCATCGATGGCGCCGACATTGAAGGTCACGCCATCTCGCACGCCATTGAGCTTGTTCAACGCCAGCGCCGCTTCAGCGGCGGCAAGCACCGCGCTCCGCCCGTCACCGAAGGCGCGGCCGACATGCGCGGCGCGGCCTTTGACGGCAAGGTGAAAGTTCGCAGACCCTTTCCGCGCATCCACAAGCGCGCCATCGGCGAGCGCGGGTTCATAGGTCATGCCGAGATGCGCGCGCGCGCCCAACTCGGCGAGAAGCGGCGCGCTGCCCATGGAGCCGATCTCTTCATCCGGGCTCAGCAGCACCTCGTAACCGATGCGCTTTTCTCCCGGCAGCGATTCAAACGCCCGCAGCGCCGCCAGCATCACGTTGATGCCGCCCTTCATGTCGGCAACGCCCGGGCCGCGCAGCATGTCGCCGTCGCGCCAAGGCGCCTGAAACGCATGCGCCGCCGGAAACACGGTGTCGTAGTGGCCGGTGAGCGCGACTTGGATTGGCGCGTCGGGGCGAACGCGCGCGCGCAACGAAGCGCCGTGCTGCACTTCGACGACTTCGCCGTCCGGGCGCACGCGCTGTGACGGCGTCAGCGCAACCACTTCGGGCGTCGCCGGCAACTCAGATACCGCATCCAGAAGCGGCGCTTGCATCGCCGCCAGTCCGGCCAATTCGAACGAGCCTGAATTGATCGCCGACCAGGCCTCGGTGCGCGCCACCATGCTGGCTGCCTCATCGTCCAGGCGCTCAAGCAAGGGTTCGACGCCTGCGCCCCAGGCGGAGCGCGATGCGGTCATAAGATTGTCGGCGGGCATGAACGCGGAGGTACCCCAGCGGCAGCGAAAGTGTCCACCCCGGACACCCGCCCCAAAAGCAACAGGCCCGGCTTTTGGCCGGGCCTGCGCTTCGTTTCTAGTCGTTTACGCGATTAGCGGAACGTGATCGTCACCGCGGTGCGGCGGTTGAGCGGCTCACGCACGCCGTCGCGCGTCGCACGGGCGAGATCGGTTTCGCCGCGCGCTTGCGTTTGGATCGAGCCTGCGGCCATGCCACGCGCCACGAGGGCGTCGCGCACCACCGAAGCACGACGCTCCGAGAGGCCCTGGTTGTAGGTCGGCGAACCAGACGTATCGGTGTGACCAACGACGACCGTGCCGCTGACGTTGCACTGACGCGCACGGTTGACCGCCGCATCGATGGTTTCCAACGCAGCTGCGTTGAGGTTCGAGCGATCCCACTCGAAGTACACAACGAATTGCGACGTCGGGCACGCAGCCGGCGGCGGCGGTTGCTGAACGACCGGCGGCGGTGGTTGTTGTACAACAACTGGCGGCGGCGGCGCGGCAGCGCCCCGGAAGCGATAGTTGACGCCAATGCGCACGCTGTCGGTTTCAGGCGTGATGCCCTCGTCGTAACCATTTAACGGGAATGAAAAGCGCGTTTGGTCCATCTCGTCATGGCGCGCTTCAATGAAACCGCTCCAGTGCGGGCCGAACCGAACTTCGGTGCCGAGCCCGTAAGTCCAACCGTTCACGCCTTCGCTTGTCGTAGCGCCAGGGGCCGTCGCATCGACGTCCATACGCACAAGGCCAGCCGTCACATAGCCGAGCCAACGGGGCGTGAAGAGATATCCGCCCCGCGCTCGGATTGAATACTCGGAGTTAATCGAAACGCCGTTGAGGTCGCCGCCGGTGCCAGCGTCGTCGCCCTCGCGCTCACCGAAGGTCGCCTGCACTTCGACGCCAAGCAACCAATCGTCGCCGACTTCCCAATTGTAGCCACCCTGTAGGCCGTAGATGCCGCCGCTGACGTCAGGAGCAGTTTGGTTGGTGAAAACATATGGGCCGCCGACAGCACCGTAGGGCGAATCCGCTTCGCCATCCGTGTAGCCCGCGTGCCCGCCAAGATAGAATCCATCCCAATTCTCGGCCGAAGCGCTGCCTTGTCCCACGGCCAGGGCAGCAACCGCCGCAGCAGCTACCGCAACGTGCTTTTTCATGTCGGTCCCCTTTCATCAAATCGCGTGGCTCTGAGCCATCCGAGCCGAGCCACGTCACACCCCTCTATCGCTTTCGGTCGCCAGACCGTCTGCCGTCCTTACCCCTAGCACCACCGTTGGCCCTGTCATGCCCCAAAAATGCCACAGGCCCGGCTTTTGGCCGGGCCTGTGCTTAGTTCTCTGGTCGCTCACGCGATTTAGCGGAACGTGATCGCGGGTTTCGCGGGCGAGATCGGTTTCGCCGCGCGCTTGCGTTTGGATCGAGCCGGCAGCCAGGCCACGCGCCACGAGGGCGTCACGGACGACCGCGCTTCAACTTCTTTGTCATTGAACAGTCCCCTTGGTGCACGGCCCCCAACGAGCAGCCTTTTGCTGCGCGTCAGATGCTCGCTCTTCTCTTAGAGACCGCGTTCCCACATCCTCCGCGTCATAACCGGATGGCTGACGACCGCGAAAATCTCATTGGAAAGTGAAGTGGTTCCCCGGCATCCGAAGCGGAAACGCGCGATGCCAATCAAGGTTCCACGGCGTACCTTTGACGCGGGAGGGAATAACGAAATCACCGCTACGTCCCAAAAAGCAACAGGCCCGGCTTTTGGCCGGGCCTGCGCTTCGTTTCTAGTCGCTTACGCGATTAGCGGAACGTGATCGTCACAGCCGTACGGCGGTTGAGCGGTTCACGCACACCGTCGCGCGTCGCGCGGGCGAGATCGCTTTCGCCACGCGCTTGGGTTTGGATCGAGCCGGCGGCCATGCCACGCGCCACGAGAGCGTCGCGGACGACCGAAGCGCGGCGCTCCGACAGACCTTGGTTGTAGGTCGGCGAACCCGACGTGTCGGTGTGACCGACAACGACGGTGCTCGAGACGTTGCACTGACGTGCGCGGTTTACTGCGGCGTCGATGGTTTCGAGAGCAGCTTGGTTGAGGTTCGAGCGATCCCACTCGAAGTACACAACGAATTCCGACGTCGGGCACGCAGGCGCAGCCACTGGCGGCGGCGGCGGCGGCGCAACGTACGGCGGCGGCGGGGGCGGCGGCGGCGGCGCCGGCGCTGCGAATTGGTAACGCAGACCAACCGTCAGAGCTTGGTGCTCGTAATCCGCATCCGTGGTGAACGGCGTGGTGATCGTGCCCGAGCCGACGTTGATGAGGTCGCTGCCATCGCCTTCAGCGCCTTCAGCGACGAAGTAACGATAGCCGATGTCGAGGTCCCATTGCTCGCCGAGGCCGACGGCGAAGCCGACGAGGCCTTGATAGGCGAGAACGGTGTCTTCGCCTTCAGCGTACGTCGTCGACGAGTGGTCGTTGACGTTATAGTTCAAACGCGCAGCACCGACGCCGACGCCGATGTACGGCTCGAGGCGGCCGCCGCGGTTGAAGTCATAGAACAGGTTGGCCATGGCCGACCAAGCGTGGACGTCGCCGCCCGCGTCGATCGTGTCCGTCGGCTCGATTTGGTTGAAGCGGTGGCCGAGTTCACCTTCCAAACGGAAACCGTTTTGGAATGCGTAGCCGAGGCCAAGGTGCTGCGACCAGTCGTGCTCAAGCGTCGAAGAGCCGAACTCGTAGTTGGCGTAGTCGTCGTTGACATCGATCTCGCCGTCGAAGGACCAGCCGATGTCAGCACGGCCGTACCAGCCTTCGGTGGCGTTGGCGACGCCAGCGGCGCCTGCCATCAATGCCGCAAGCGCGACAGTCTTGGTGATGCGCGATTTCATATTCACCCCTCTCAAAGGATCCCCTGCGCTCGCAACGCAGTCATTCGTCGCGCGGTGCGCGCTTGCGACCCGGTGCGGTGGCTTCATTGCGACGTCTCCGCCGCGATGCCATCCCCCGTCCGTGGTCGTTAAGGTGATTTTTGGCGCCGCCAGTCGCGGAAGTCCATCAAACACAAGGGTTCGGAGGCATTTTTCTGGGGGAGCGTTGATTTTGTGCCGCTCATTGCGGACGGGTAACAAACCCCAATGAAGGGAACCAACTTGGGGAACAAATGAAGTGGGGCCGCGCCCCTCCCGGCGCGGCCCCGTCCCCTCATCGCCCCTGCGCGTCGTCCTCAAGGATCACCCGAGGACCTCCCCCGCCAAAAACTCGAGGAGGCGCGCAGCTTTATTCAGGGCGCACAGTTCGGCCAGCGCTATCGGCGCCTGTGGAAGCCATTTCCGGGGCTTTGTGGCCTGGTCGTCACAGGGCTGTGACCGATGGGGAACCGGAACCCTCCGGCAAAGCACGAGTTTGCCTCCCGAAGCCCCGCTTTCAGGAGATAAAAATGCCGGAAACCAAGGACAGAGACCCGTACGCGCCACCGCCGATGCATCACGATCGCAGCGGCGCGGTGCTCCGTGTGGCGTTGCTCGCCGCCATGTTGGGCGCCGCTGGCCTTGGCTACGCTTGGATGCAGCAGCAGCCGCAGACGGCCCTCGTGCCGGAGGTGGTCGAAGAACAGCAGATGGCCGACGCCGGCTATCAGGTCGCGCCCGAATCTATTCTGGAGGCGACTTCAGAGGCCCTTCCGCCTGCCCCCGCGCCAGCCGCGACCCCGCCAGCCCGCCGCAGCGCCCCTCCAGTTGAACGCGCGCCAGAACCAACTCCTGCGCCCGAAGTTGCGCCGACCCCGGACCCAGTCCCGGCCACGCCATCACCGATTCCCCCGACGGGCCTGCCGCCGATGGGTACGGGTTCAACGTAGAGGGAATGGTGAGCCCGGCGGGATTCGAACCCGCGACCCTCTGATTAAAAGTCAGATGCTCTACCGACTGAGCTACGGGCTCGCGAAGGGGCGCACTTAGTCTGATGCCCCGCCCCACGCAACCTTGTGGATGAAGAAAGCGGCCCTCTAGGCCGCTTTCGCCGCACTTAGGGCCGCCGCAACCGCGGCGCGCCACCCGCTCCGCAACTGATCGCGCTCGCTGGCGCTCATACGCGGCGCCCAACGCGCGCTGGGCGCGGCGCCCGCCCCGTCGAGTGATTTGATCAATCCAGCGCCAGACGCCGCAAGCTTCGCCGCGCCCAACGCTGTGACTTCCTGGAATTGCGGACGCGCGACTTCAACGTCGCAAACGTCAGCAAGGAATTGCATCGCCCAGCTGTTCGCGGTGAGGCCGCCGTCAATCAGCAGCGACTCGATCTTGGGCGCGCCATCAGCGCGCAACGCGTCGAGCAAATCGGCGGTCTGATACGCGACCGCTTCCAGCCCCGCCCGCACCAAATGATCGAGCCGCGAGTCGCGCGTGAGGCCGATGATCGTGCCGCGCGCTTCGGCATTCCACTGTGGCGCGCCAAGGCCAGCGAACGCCGGCACGAGATAGACGCCGCCATTGTCGGCAAGGCTCGACGCAATCGCTTCAGAGTCGGCGGAAGTCTTGATTAGCTTCAAGCCATCGCGCAGCCATTGCATCGTCGCGCCAGCCGAGAAGATCGAGCCTTCCAACGCATACGCATACGAGCCGCCGGCTTCGTAGCCGACAGTGGCGAGCAATCTGTTCTTCGATCTGGGCGGCGCGTCGCCCATATTCATCACCAGAAATGCGCCTGTGCCGAACGTGCACTTGGCCATGCCCGGCTTGAAACAACCGTGGCCGACAAGCGCTGCTTGCTGATCGCCAGCCATGCCGTGGATGGGAATGGCGCGGCCGAAATGGGAAGCGTCCGTATCGCCAAAGTGCGCATCGCAAGCGGCGGTTCGTGGCAACACCGAACGCGGCACGCGCAGCAGCGCGCACATGTCGTCGCTCCAATCGCGCGTGTTGAAATCGTAGAGCAGCGTGCGTGAGGCGTTGGTGACGTCCGAGACGTGCGATGCGCCGTTGGTGAGACGCCAGACGAGAAACGTCTCAATCGTGCCGAACGCAAGTTCACCCTTCTCCGCACGGGCGCGCAGCGCCGGATCGCGATCCAATATCCAAGCGATCTTGGTGCCGGAGAAATACGGATCGAGCAGCAAGCCGGTCGTTTGCTGGACCTTCTTTTCATGCCCCGCTTCGCGCAGCGCCGCGCATACATCCGAAGTGCGCCGATCCTGCCAGACGATCGCCTTGTGGACAGGCGCGCCAGTCTTGCGGTCCCACACGACAGTGGTTTCGCGCTGATTGGTGATGCCTATCGCGGGAATGTTCGCAGCGCCGCCGGCCTTCTCAATCGCTTCGCGGCAGACCTTCAGCGTCGCCGCCCAAATCTCCTCCGCATCGTGCTCAACCCAACCCGACTGCGGGTAGTGCTGCTGCAGCTCAATCTGCGCGGTGGCTTTGGGTTGAAAGTCGAGATCGAAGGCGATGGCGCGCGTGGACGTCGTGCCCTGGTCGATAGCGAGGATGTGCTTGCTCATGCGCGCACAAAAGAGCGGGGAGGCGCCGAGGTCAACCGATGACCGGGGGACGGTGAAAGACGGCCGCCGGGACGACGGCGCCTCCCCCGTGCGGAGGCGCTATTGGGCGCCGGCCTCCGCGGTCTGAAGCGCGGCGCGGAAAGCGGTAGAAGCGGCGCGCACGCGCACCATGGCCGCATCCAGCTGCTCCTCGCTCACGGTGCGTCCGCCCGCCGCCATGGTTTCGACTTCGGCGCGGATGGCGGCGAGCTTCACAGCGAGATCATCGACATTGGTGGCGATCGAGCCACCGGCGGCCAGTGCCTTAGCGGCGACATCGAGGATCTCCGCGGCACGGACGCGATGCTCTTCCGGCACGAGCGGCAGGAAGGCCGAGAGAGCCGCGAGCAGCAATTGGAGTTGCAGTAAGAGATTGAGCACGTGTTTCTCCTTCAGCCGCGATGCGCGCGGACTAGGCCTTCGAGTTCAGCAATCGGCGCTTGCGCGGCAGCGACCGCCTCATTCAGCCGCCGCGCGGCGATGCTGAGTGCGGTGGCGGCGCGCTGGATCGTGGTTTGGCTGGCGCTTGAGGCCGCGTCGAAATCGGCGCGGGCGCGCATGTAGGCGGTGACGGCGATCTGCACCGTCTCCGCCGCCGGTGTCGCCGCTCGCTCCGCTTGGCCGAGCGCGCGTTTGAACGCGAGCGGCGTCGCTGGATCGGCGACGATATCGGTCGCCTCTTCGACGATCGCTGCGTAGCTGTGGAGCAGCGCATAGGCGCGCTGATCGATGGTTTGCGCGGCGGCGATCGGGTTTTCGATCCGCGTCTGGCCGAGTTGAAGCGCGGCGCAGGCAGGCGTGACGGTCAGCGCGCACGCAAGGGCGAGCACGCGCAGAGGATGGCGCATGTGATGTGTCCTCAAACGATGGGTGCGCGAGCGCGGGTACGGCCGATGGCGACGCCGATCAGGCCGAGCGTGACGATGAGATCGACGAACGACGAAGCGATCTCTTGCGCCGCGCCGTCAGGCAGAACGATGCCCAGGCGATCAGCGGCTGCGGCGACAGCAATGACCGCTGCGCTGCGAAGCGTCAGCGATTGAATGGCGGCTTTTTCAAGCGGTGGTGCGGGCGTTGTCATTTGGCTCCTCGATGGTGCGAGAAGCTTAAGCGCGCTCCGGCGCTGTAGGATTGATTCACCGCTCTGCGAGCGTCACGCCTTGAATCACAAGGCGCACAGCGACCGGAGCTGTAGGATTAGCTAGCCAGCAATCCCCGCTTCGCCTCATCATACTCGCGCTTCAAGCGCGCGATGAGATCCGCCGTCGGCACAATTTCGTGCACGCCGCCGACACCTTGGCCCGCGCCCCAAATATCCTTCCAGGCTTTCGCCTTCGAGCCGCTATCGCCAAACTTCATCTTGCTGGCGTCGCTTTGCTCCAGATTGTCCGGATCGAGACCCGCCGCGACGATCGACTTCTTGAGATAATTGCCGAGCACGCCGGTGAAGAGGTTCGAATAGACGATGTCGCCCGCCGTCGAGTCGACGATCATCTGCTTATAGGCCTCCGGCGCATTCGCTTCTGTCGTCGCGATGAAGGCAGAGCCCATGTAGGCAAGGTCCGCACCCATGGCTTGCGCGGCGAGGATGCCTTTGCCGGTCGAGATGGCGCCGGAGAGCAGCAGAGGGCCATCGAAAAATTCGCGGATCTCGCTCACCAGCGCGAACGGTGACAGCGCGCCAGCGTGACCGCCCGCGCCTGCCGCAACCGCGATCAAGCCATCGGCGCCCTTCTCAAGCGCCTTCTCGGCGAACTTGATGTTGATGATGTCATGCAAAACGATGCCGCCATACGAGTGAACCGCATCGTTCACTTCCGGCCGCGCGCCGAGCGAGGTGATCACGATCGGCACTTTGTGTTTCACGCACGTCGCGACGTCAGCTTCGAGCCGCTCATTCGTCTTGTGGACGATCTGATTGACTGCATACGGCGCCGCCGGCGCGCCGGGGTTTGCCTCGTCATACGCCGCCAGTTCGTCCTTGATGCGGTAAAGCCAATCGTCGAGCAGCTCTTGCGGCCGCGCGTTGAGCGCCGGGAACGAACCAACGATGCCGCCCTTACATTGGGCGATGACCAATTCCGGGTTGGCGATGATGAATTGCGGGGCGCCTACGGCGGGGAGACGCAATTTGTCGAACAGCGGCGGCAGAGCCATGGTTTTCTCCGGTTGCCTACAGGGGTAGCCTGCGTTCAAAAGCGCGTCGATGCCTGACATGGCGTCAAGCGGAGCCGAAATGTCTGAGACCACCTTGCAACTGGGCGAAGCCGCCGATGAGGCGGACTGGCGCGCCCTGGTCGAGCAAGGGCTGAAAGGCGCGAGCTGGGAACGGCTCGTCGGCAAAACCGCAGACGGCATTCCGCTCGAGCCGCTCTATCGCGAGCCGGACATTCACACGGCGACCGACCTATCAGGAATGCCAGGTGCGGCGCCATTCGTACGCGGCAGCGGCAAGAGCGGCTGGCTCATCCGCCAGAGCTTCGCGCATCCCGATGTGGAGCGCACCAATCGCGAAATTCTCGCCGACCTCGAAGGCGGCGTCGGCGCGATCGAACTGGTGATCGATCCTGAAGGCCGCAACGGCGTCGCCATCAAGAGCGCCGCCGACCTCGATCACACGCTCGCGGGCGCCATCCTCGAAGCAGCGCCGGTCTCGCTCGACGCCGGCGCGAGCGCCGAACAGGCGGCGGCGCTATTGCGTGAGAAGCTGAAGGGCGTCGCGGTCTCCGGCACGGCGTTCAATCTTGACCCGCTCGGCATACAACTCCGCACCGGCGCCAATCAGACCGAAGCCGCCCTCGCCGCCTACCTCTTCGCAGCGCAGACAACGCGCGATCTCCCAAACGCTCGCTTCCTGCGTGTTGATGCCCGCATCGTTCACGAAGCAGGCGGCAGCGAAGCGCAGGAAATCGCCTACGCACTCCATTGCGGCATCGCCTATCTGCGCGGCCTCGAAACGCGCGCGCTGAGCATCGGAGAAAGCGCGCGCGCTATCAGCTTCGCGATCTCCGTCGGCCCCGACGTCCTCATCGAAACCGCCAAGCTCCGCGCTCTGCGGCTGTGCTGGGCGCGCGTGCTGGAAGCATCAGGCGCCGCGCCGGAGCATCGCGCCGCGCACATCCACGCCTTCACCTCGCGCCGCATGATGACCCGCTACGATGCGTGGACGAACATCTTGCGTGTTTCTACCGCCTCGTTCGCTGCTGCCGTCGGCGGCGCTGACGAGATCACCACCTACCCTCTCACCGATGCGTTGGGCCATCCCACCGCCTTCGCCCGCCGCGTCGCGCGCAATACGCAACACGTGTTGGCCGAAGAGTGCCGCCTCGGCCACGTCGCCGATCCCGCCGGCGGCTCGTGGTTCGTTGAAAAGCTCACGCGCGAACTGGCTGACCGCGCGTGGGCGCTCATGCAGCAGATGGAAACGGCGAGCGCGCCGCTCGATCTGCTGCGCGGCCAAGTTGCGGAAGCGCGCGAGCGCCGCCGCACGGCAATCGCCACCCGCCGCGAAACCATCACCGGCGTCACCGACTTCCCGCTACTCGGCGCGGCGCTGCCGGAGTTCGAACCTCTTGGACCGCGGGTCTTCAGACCCGCATCCTCTGAAGCGGAAGAGCCAAATGCGGGTCTGAAGACCCGCGGTCCGCTCACCCCAATCCGCTGGGCCGAACCCTTCGAAACACTCCGCGCCAAAGCCGAAGCAAGCTCACCCGCCGTCTTCTTCGCCAACATGGCGACGCTCGCGGAATTCAGCCCGCGCGCACAATGGGCGCGCAACCTCTTCGCCGCCGGCGGCATTGCGGCCATCGGCCCGGAAGACGCGCACGACACAATGGAAACACTCATCGACGCCTTCCGCGCGTCCAAGACGCGCGTCGCCGTCATCGCCAGCACCGATGCTTGCTACGCCGAGCACGCCGAGAATTGCGCTCAGCGCCTCAAGGCCGCCGGCGCCGATTGGGTTCTGCTCGCGGGCAAGCCGGGCGAACGCGAAACCGCGCTGCGCGCCGCCGGCGTCGATCAGTTCCTCCACGCCGGCCAGAACGTGCTGAAAGAACTCGAAACGCTGCACACCGCCTTGGGCGTGAAGCCATGAGCGCGATCCTCGCATCAGCGGTGAGCCGCGAAGCCTTTGAGAAGGCTTTGACCATCGCAACCGAAGGCAAGGGCGTGCACGGCCTCTATGCGGTTGAGGATGCACAGGCGATGCTTGAGCCAATCGCCAAATTCCATTGGCGCCAAACCGGCTTCAACCTCATTGCGGTGCTCGTGAGCTTCGAGCTGTGGCTGGCGCTCGACTTGCCCTGGTACGCACCTGTCGTCGGAATCGTCGTAGGCGCCCTGATCACTCACGCCATTACGCGAGCGCCTTTGGCTGGCAAGATTTTCGCGCCGCCGGGCTACACCGCCAACGATGTTTCGCGCGCTTCGTCGGCGCTTTTCCGCAGCACGATTCAATGATGATCGCACGTCGCAATCTTCTACTCGCGCTCATTGCGGCTGCGGCGCTCGCCGCTGGCGCCGTCGCCGCCGTCGCCGGTGGCTGGTGGACGCCGTGGGCGAGCCGCTACATACAAGGCGTCGACGTTTCGCATCATCAAGGCGCGATCGATTGGCCCACACTCGCCGCTGACAATGTCGCCTTCGCCTACATCAAAGCCACCGAAGGCGCCGATCACGTCGACACGCGCTTTGAATACAATTGGCGCGAGGCGCAATCCGCCGGCCTCTATCGCGGCGCCTATCACTTCTTCACGCTCTGCCAGCCCGGCGCGCGGCAAGCCTCGAACTTCATCGCAATCGTGCCGCGCGTCGATGGCGCGCTCCCGCCCGCGGTCGATCTCGAACACATGGGCCCCTGCCGCGAAGGGCCGACCATGCCTGATGTCATCGCCGAAGCGCGCATTTTTATGGATCGCCTCGAAGCGCACTACGGCGTGCGCCCCATCATCTACACCACGCGCGAGTTCCACGACGCGCATCTGGCCGAGCTTCAAGGCGAACGCTTCTGGATTCGATCTATCGCCACGCCGCCGAACTTCCGTCAGCGTGACTGGATCATCTGGCAGCACCACAATCGCGGCCATCGGCGCGGCGTCGACGGCCCGATCGATCTCAACGCCTTCCGCGGCGATGCGGCGGCGCTTGCGGCGTTCTCCGGTGGCGCGCGATGAAGCGAATGCTGACCGCCGCTGAGATCGACTCGATGATCGACACGCTCGACCGCGCAGAGCGTGAAGAGACACAAATCTGGCGCAGACCACTATTTGATCTGCAAGAGCAACTGAGCCGCGCACAACGTGTTCGAAGGTGGATCGGCGCACCACTACTGGGTGTTGCATTGCTGGCAGGCAGCCTTGTCACGGAAGCAGATTGGCTTACTCGCATTGGGTATGCCTGGGTCCTGGGGGCCGTCGCGTTGTTTCTAACGCAGGTCGCGCTTGAACGCGTTTTCCCCGCTCTGGATCGGGAGGCGCGGATTCAATCGCTCGGCGCCTATTTTTTGCCGTGGCGCGATGATGACGACCCAGAATTCCGCGAGCCGAAGCATGACAATGCCTGATTTCTCCAAGCTTCCGCTCTGCAGCGACATCGCCCTGGCGCCGGCGCCGCGCGGTGAGGACTGGCTGACGCCGGAAGGCATCGCGGTGAAAACTGCTTACACCGCTGCCGATCGCGCAGGCCTCGATTTCGTCGATGGCTTCCCCGGCATGACGCCGTTCGGACGCGGCCCGTATCCGACCATGTACGTCCAACAGCCGTGGACCATTCGTCAGTACGCCGGCTTCTCGACGGCGGAAGATTCTAACGCCTTCTATCGCCGCAACCTCGCAGGCGGCCAGAAAGGCCTCTCCGTCGCGTTCGATCTCGCCACGCACCGCGGCTATGACTCAGATCACCCGCGCGTCGTCGGCGATGTCGGCATGGCGGGCGTCGCCATCGACTCGATCCTCGACATGCGCACGCTGTTCAGCGGCATCCCGCTCGATCAGATGAGCGTATCGATGACCATGAACGGCGCGGTGCTGCCGATCATGGCGCTCTATATCGTCGCCGGCGAAGAACAGAACGTGCCGCACGCCAAACTCAGCGGCACGATCCAGAACGACATCCTCAAAGAATTCATGGTGCGGAACACGTTCATCTATCCGCCCAAGCCGTCGATGCGGATCGTCGGCGATATCTTCGCCTACACCGCCGCCGAGATGCCGAAGTTCAACTCAATCTCGATCAGCGGCTATCACATGCAAGAGGCCGGCGCGACGGCCGACCTTGAGCTTGGCTACACGCTGGCGGACGGCGTCGAGTACATTCGCGCTGGCATCGCAGGCGGCCTCGACGTCGACAAGTTCGCGCCGCGGCTTTCGTTCTTCTGGGCGATCGGGATGAACCCGTTCATGGAGATGGCGAAGATGCGAGCCGCGCGTCTCCTCTGGGCGAAGCTCGTCGCGCAGTTCGGCGCCTCGGATAAATCGCGCGCGCTGCGTACTCACTGCCAGACGAGTGGCTGGTCACTCACCGCGCAAGACGTTTACAACAACGCCGTCCGCACCTGCGTCGAAGCCATGGCCGCAGCATACGGCGGCACGCAATCGCTGCACACCAATTCGCTCGACGAAGCGCTCGCGCTCCCAACAGACTTCTCCGCCCGCATCGCCCGCAACACGCAAATCCTGTTGCAGAGCGAAGGCGGCGTGACGCGCCCCGCGGACCCATGGGGCGGCTCCTACTACGTCGAGCGCCTCACCGCTGACCTCGCCGCGAAAGCCTGGGCGCACATCGAGGAGGTCGAAAAGCTCGGCGGCATGGCGCAGGCGATCGACCAAGGCTTGCCCAAAGCGCGCATCGAAGAAGCCGCCGCGCGCACGCAAGCGCGCATCGACACCGGCCATCAAACCATTGTCGGCGTAAACAAATACAAGCTCGCACAGCAAGAAGACGTGCCAGTGTTGAAGGTCGACAACGCCAAGGTGCGCGCGATGCAGCTCGAAAAGCTCGCGCGATTGAAACGCGAACGAAAGCAAGCTGAAGTCGATGCGGCGCTCGAAGCGCTGACGAACGCCGCGCGGCAAGCTCGGACCGCCGGCGCCCTCGCCGGCAACACTGGCGCCGCTTCGCCAACGCATGCCGGCGAGGCGCCGGCGGTCCGAGGGCCCAATCTTCTCGATCTCGCCGTGAAAGCCGCGCGCGCAAAAGCGACCGTCGGCGAAATGTCCTCAGCGCTCGAACGCGCCTTCAATCGCCACCAGCCGCCGATCCGCCTCGTCACCGGCGTCTTCGCACGCGAAGCCGCCAACGACAGCGCCGTCGAACGCGCCCGCCAAAGCGTCGCCGCGTTTCAAGACGCCGAAGGCAAGCGCCCGAAAATTCTCGTCGCCAAGATGGGCCAAGACGGCCACGACCGCGGCCAGAAAGTCGTCGCCAGCGCCTTCAGCGATCTCGGCTTCGACGTCGACATCGGCCCTCTCTTCGCAACACCCGAAGAAGTCGCCGACCAAGCCATTGCCAGCGGCGTCCACATCGTCGGCGTCTCCTCCCTCGCCGCCGGCCACCTCACGCTCACACCGGCTTTGCGTTTAGCGCTGGAGCAACGCGGCCGCGGCGACATCATGATCGTCGTCGGCGGCGTCATCCCGCCGGAGGACGTGCAAACCCTGAAAGACATGGGCGCAGCGGCGGTCTTTCCGCCCGGCGGCGTCATCGCCGACATCGCGCGGAGCCTGCTGGGCGCACTGAACGAAAAGCTGGGTTACGCGCAACCGACTCGGCGGGATTAGCCGCATTGAAATGACAAACCGGACCGATCCGACGTCGCGGTTATCCACACGCCATTGCGCGGATTTCCATATCCACGTTCCGCCAGCACTATCGGTGCATCGTTTCGTCTGAAGCAAGCTGACGACCGGCTCAACATCTCACTGTTGCTCATTTGCGCGTTGCCAAATTGCCCCGACAATGCCGTCACAAGACGTTCAAAGAACGCGGCGTCCTGCCACAGATATGGAGCATCGCCTTCCCGCGACAGACTTACCGTGCAATGGGTGTCTTCTCGGCGTAGTCTTAAACGGAGGCCGTTCATCGAAATTGCCCGATCGGACACCGTCGATGTGTAATCGGCGAAGGCTCTTTCGAAATCTCCATACGATTGCGCTGCCGGCAACGTCTCGCCCCCGCAGTAGCGCACGAAAAAGGCGACAGCGTCGTCTTCCTGCGCAGCGTCTGCGCGACATGGATACCCCAATGCACAAATCAACAGCAGCAGCACCGCAAAACGCATAGAGGATAACTCCGCTTGCAACCACACGAGATGGGACCGCCAATTTCATACTATCTAATCGCCCTCTCCGCCATCCTCGCCATCGCGTACGGCGCCTATGGCTCTTCGCTCTACGAAGGTGAGCCGCCTTTTGTCGTCGGAACCATCTTCAAAGCGTCGAGCATCGTCATCCTGGGCGTCATCGCGCTGCTCACGCGCTCGAACCTCCTCGCCGCCGGCCTCCTCTTCGGCGCACTTGGCGACGCGCTGCTCGCATGGAGCCAGGAAACCTTCCTCTATGGCGCATTCGCGTTCCTGATTGGCCACCTGTTCTACATCGCGCTCTGGCTGCGGGCGGGCATCGGTGTCGGCGACGCACTGAAGCAACCGCAGCGTCTCCTCGGCGCTGTCTCACTGATCATCGCCTGCATCGCGATGACCTACCTACTCGTCCCGCGCGACAATCCGATGTTCGCGCCGCTCGCCGTCTACACCGCCGTGCTGACGCTGATGGCGCTCTGCTCCTTCACGCTGCCCGCGACACGCTGGCTCGTCATGGCCGGCGCCGTGCTCTTCTTCATCTCCGACGGCTTCGTCGCCTGGAACATGTTCCACCACGATCCCGACCCAACGCTCGCGTACTGGCGCAGCTTCGCTGGCTGGATGATCTATTGGGCCGGCCAAGCGGCGATTTGTTTCGGCGCCATCGGATTGCACAAGGCGCCAGCGCGCACCTAAGTAGCGCCCATGGCCGATCTCACCACCGCCCGCGAAACGCTGCAACGCGTATTCGGCCACGATGACTTTCGTGGGCTGCAGAGCGATGTCATCAGCGAAGTGCTCGATGGCCGCGATGTCGTCGCCGTGCTGCCAACAGGCGGCGGCAAGAGCTTCTGCTATCAGATTCCAGCGATGCTGCGCGAAGGCGTCGGCCTCGTCGTCTCGCCGTTGATCGCGTTGATGCAGGATCAAGTCGCGGCGCTGCGCAGCGCTGGCGTATCAGCCGCGCGACTCGACTCTACGATCGATAGCCAAGCACGCCGCGAAATTCTCAACGCCGCGCGCGAAGGCCAGCTCGATCTGCTCTACGTTTCGCCCGAAGGCCTCTTCGCGCAAGGCTTCCTCGATTTCCTCGATCAATGCCCGATCGCGCTCATCGCCATCGACGAAGCGCACTGCGTCAGCCAATGGGGCCACGATTTCCGCCCCGATTATCGCGCGCTCGGCCAACTCGCAGACCGCTTCCCCGGCGTGCCGCGCATGGCCGTCACCGCCACAGCCGACCTCAAAACCCAAGCCGACATCCGCACCCAACTCCGCCTCGAACACGCCAAGAGCTTCATCGCCTCGTTCGATCGCCCCAACCTCATCCTCAGCGCCGAGCGCAAAGGCCCAAAGAACCAAGACCGCATCTACGACATCGTCAGCGCCCGCCGTGGCAAGTCCGGCATCATCTACGCCGCGACGCGCGACAACGTCGAAAAAACTGCCGCCAATCTGCAAGCGCTGAAGATCCCCGCGCTCGCTTATCACGCGGGACTCGACGCAAGCCTCCGCGCCGATCGCCAACATCGCTTCCAAGAAGAAGACGACGTGGTGATGGTCGCCACCATCGCCTTCGGCATGGGCGTCGACAAACCCAACGTGCGCTACGTCATCCACGCCGATTCACCGAAGAGCATCGAAGCGTATTGGCAAGAAGTCGGCCGCGGCGGGCGCGACGGCGAAAGCGCCGAAGGCTTTTGCATCTACAGCGCCAGCGACCTCCGCCGCGCCATCATGTTCGCCAATCAATCCAACGCCACTGATCAAGTCAAAGCCGTGCAGATCAAGAAGGCGCGGCAGCTGTTCGCTTTTCTCGATGGCCTCACCTGCCGCCGCGCCGGCGTGCGCCGCTATTTCGGCGAAGAGAACGTGAGCCCATGCGGCGTCTGCGATATCTGCACCGATCCGCCCACCTCCATCGACGCCACCGAACTCGCCGCCAAAGCCATCTCCGCCGTCATGCGCATGGATCAGCGCGTCGGCCGCGGACGCGTCGTGAACCACCTCCTCGGCCGCACCGGCGACGGCCTCGACGAACAATATGCGTCACGCTCCACCTTCGGCATCGGCGCCGACACTGGCGAACCCATCTGGCGCAACGTCATCGAACATCTCCTGTTCGAAGGCGTGCTCAGCGAAGGCGACGATCAACGCCCAACCCTCTCGATCGGCGACGACGAAGCCGTGCGCGCCATCTTCCGCAAAGAGCGCAGCGTCCGCATCCGCGAAGCCGCCAAACCCACGCGCCGCAGCAAAGAAGAACGCCGCGCCTCGCGCGACGCCAAAGGCGCCGCCAAAGCCGGTTTCGACGGCGCCGACGCCAAACTCTTTGAAGCGCTCAAAGGCTGGCGACGCGAAACCGCGCACGCCAACGGCGTGCCACCCTACGTGATCTTCCACGATGCCACGTTGGCTGAGATGGTCCGCGCCAAACCCAACACGCTCCCCGCCCTGGGCCGCATCTCCGGCATCGGCGAAGCGAAGCTCAAAAAATACGGCGCCGAAGTCCTCGCCGTGCTGATCGCCGGACTCTAGCTCCGCCGCGCGCAGAGGACGGACATCCGCCACCTTTCCGGCGTGATCGAAAGCGGACATTGGTAAGTATTTGTCGAAACGGCTATCGTTGGCCCGTTTCAGCCAGACGCCAAACCTGGAGATTTCGTCAGCAGCCGCATTCGCCTGCTTGGATCGGCGGGCACTTCACATCGCCATAAGAGCAGAACACGCAGCAATCGCCTGGCTTAGGCCGCAGAAGCGCGCCGCAGCTCTTACAATCATAAAAGAACTGGCACGCATCCGTCGGCATCAGTTCGCGCTGACGATGGCCGCACCGGGGGCATGTAATCGTGGAGTCCGGAACAGTTTCGTTCATCGACCGCGCACCCAGCCCAGCAGCTCCCGCTCATAGAACGGCATGGAATAGGCGCCCGCAACCAGAAGCGCGGCGACAATGAGAAGGACCAGGACGCGAGGGCGTGGCCTGCGCCCGCCCCAGAAGGCGGCGACAAAGCCCGCCAGGATGAGGGCGGCGGTTAAAGCCAAGAGATACGGTTTTGCCTGCACAAAGATGCCGAGGTGGGCCACCAGCGCCGTGCTGACACCAGCTTGCACCAGCAAAATGGGCAATACGCAGCAGGACGCGCCGATCAGCGCGGCTAGCCCCGTGACAATTCCCCCGCCCGCAAACAGCCCGCCTGACGAACGCTGAGTCTCGGTATCATTTTCCATGGTTCGAGCGTAAAACCTGTAGTCGCTACAGGAGCAAGAGGCATGCCCGCGATTGGCGAAATCAGCGTACGCTCTGGCGTGCACGTCGAGACGATCCGCTATTATGAACGCATCGGCCTCATGCCGAAGCCGGCGCGCGCCGCCAACGGGCGACGCTGCTACGACGCCAAGGCAGCGGCTCGGCTCGCGTTCATTCGCCGCGCTCGCGACCTGGGCTTCGCGCTTGCCGATATTCGCGCCTTGCTTTTACTTGCAGACAACAAGGCGGCGTGCCGCGACGCGCATGGGCTCGCCACCCGCCATCGCGACGCCATACGGGCCAAGATCACGGAGCTCAAACGGCTTGAGCGGCTCCTGTCCGGAACGACGGAACGTTGCGCGCGGACGCCTGCGGCGCCGTGTCCGATCATTGAGGCGCTGACGGGCAATGCGTTATGAGCAGGCTCGTGCTGAGCCTTCTGTCGCTTGATCTCCAAGCGACACGAACCTTCTATGAGCGTCTTGGATTTTGCCTCTCTGGCGGAGCAGCGGATTCAGGCTGGATTGAACTGTCGGGGCACAGCGTCGTTCTCCAATTCTACAATGAGGCGCCCGTCGGCACAGCCCCAGAGCCAGCGCTGAGCGGGACGATTTACGTGCATGTCGATGAGGTCGATATGCTGGCGTCGATCTTGCGTGGCCAATGCGCGTTCGAGTGGGGGCCCGAAACCATGGACTATGGCATGCGCGAATTCGCGGTGCGCGATCCAAGCGGCTACCTGCTGGCGTTCTCGGCGCCGGCGTGAGGGGCCGGAATCGGCGATTTCTAGCCGGATCGCCGCGCATTGCGGAATGTCCGCATTGGGAGGCTGTGGCCGAGACCCGCGGAATAACCACCCATCTATCCCTCACATTTTCCCGCAAACTCCAACGAAACCAAAGCCCGTGCTCCAATCTATCCGGCGGGCTTCCACCCCGTGCGATACTCCCCGCACAAATGCATCTTGCGAAACGCCACCTTCCTAAACACGCCCGCGCCCGGCTCACCGCTTGGGCGTTGGCGATGTTGATGTGGCTAGGCGCGGCGCTCACGGGCGCGATCGCAGTGAGGCCGCGCCACCAACGCCAACGCGTCGACCTCCACGCGCTGACGAACCTCACGTTTCTGGTGAAGCGGCTTATCATCTCACGCGCCGGAGATTTCGCGCGCCTGCGTCCCCCGAAGCGTTTCGGCGTCGCCTATCGCGGCCGCCCAATTGCGAGGCGCGGCCTCATCCGCGCGCTCATCGGATCGCATCTACGCCGCACGCTGAAACGCAAAGACGTTTTCAAACACATTTGCGCGTTGATCGCCGCGCTTCGTCATCTCGACACGCACGCCGCGCACATGGCCAAACGCTTGCGCCGCAAACTGACGCGGTTGGCGCCTGTCCTGGCGACACCTTGCGCGTCCGCGCCGCTGCGCTCGCCGGCGGACACGCACGCTGTCGCCAATGACAGCTCGTAACCCACTTGGACCGCGGGTCTTCAGACCCGCAGACTGCTTGCCATCAAACAGGCGGGTCTGAAGACCCGCGGTCCAAGAAATTTAGCGCCACCGTCCCCGCGGTGAGCGGCCGCTTGTGTTCTTCTTTTGTTCTTGCCTTTTGCGCCGTCTTCATATTGAGTGCGCGCGGGAGGATTCACATGATTGGCTACGTCACCATCGGCTCGAACGATATTGCGCGCTCGTGCGCCTTCTTCGATGCCGCGTTCGAACCGTTGAACTACAAACGCACTTTCGAAGGCGGCGGCTGGGCCGGTTACGGCCCGGACGGCAAGAAAGAAGGCTTCGAGATCTATCTCGCCACGCCAGAGAACGGCCAAGCCGCCACACTCGGCAACGGCTCCATGCTCGCGTTCAAAGCGCCGTCGCGCGCGGCAGTTGAAGCGTTTCATGCGGCAGCCCTTGCAGCTGGCGGTAAGGACGAAGGCGGCCCCGGCGTACGCGGCGAAAGCGATCCGCCGTTCTACGGCGCCTACGTGCGCGATCCCGAGGGGAACAAGTTCTGCGCCTATTTCAAAGGGTAATTTGACGTGGCGGCGTTGCGCTCCAGATTCCTCTTAAGGAGGAAACACCATGAGCGAGCAACGACTCGATCTCGAAGCATTGCGCGCACGAGCTGAGCGCGAAATCGCCTTGGCGCAGGCAACCGGCTCACGGGCGCACGCAAGCCCTGATTACAGCAAGGTGTTCATTGAGCGGCGCGACGGCACGCGCGAAACTGTACGCCTAGACACGCGTCCGCACGGACAGGTCTAGGCGTCTTCGTTCTCGAGTGCGCGGCGTGCGGCGGCAGGGCCGTGCGCCGCGAGTTCGCTCGCCTGCTCGACCCATTCTTCTTCGCCGATGCGGCCCTGCAGACGCAGATATTGATCGACCCAAGCGACGTTCTCTTCGCTCCACGCAGCGATTTGATCGAAGTGGAAGACGCCTAGCGAATAGAGCGTGGTTTGCTGCAGCAAGCTCACGCCTTCGATGAGCGTGAGATCATCCGGCGCGCCTTTGCGCGCCGCCGGAAGCACAGGCGGCTTGGCGCGGCGGCCAAGCGGCGGCGCAGCTGCACGAACCGGCGCGGCCTCAGGCTCTTGCGAAGCCGCTGGCGCGGCAGCAGCAACAACCGCTTGCAGCGGACGCTGCTCAAGATGGCGCACACGTGCTTCCAAATATCGGGCGCGCCACTTCCAGCGATCGGGATCGGCGGTTGCGGACACTGGCGGAGCGGCGGGCGCTTCGGCAGGCACAGCCGCCTGCAAGTGCGCGACGCGGCGCTCAAGATAGAGCAAGCGCCAGCGCAAAAGCATGTCGATATCGGCGTCAGCCGCGAACGGCTCCGCCTCCGGCGCAGCACTTTCAGCAGGTGCATCCTCCGGTTGAACGCGCGCGTTGCGCAACTCGTCCTCGAGGAACGCCGCGCGTGCGGACGCTTCGCGCGCCGTCCATTCCAACAGCGGGGACGCTTCCTCGGCGGCGGCTTGCTCTTGTGTCTCTTGCGGCGCAGCCAATGACGCGCGCGCACCACCCTCAAGATAGTTCACGCGCTGCTCAAAATAGCGCAGCCGCCATGCCTGCAACGCGACCGTCTCGTCCTCCACCGGCTCGACTTCCGCGTCCACCATGCGCGAGCGTTCCTCCTCCGCCGCCCGCAACCGCGCCAGTTCTTGCGCGTCCAATTCGTTGAAGCGGCCGCCGCGCTGCGTTTCTGCCAGTTCGCTCGTCAGCTCATCAGCCCGGCCGCGCGCCGTTTCCAAGGCCCGCTCGAGTTCAGCGATGCGGCCATCGCGGATTTCCAGCAGACGTTGCGTCGGCGCAGCGTCGAGATCGACGTCGTGATCGACCGGCCCATCGCCCGTAAACCGCACGAGATCGCGGAGCAGGTTCTCGCGCTCACGCAGCGCCGCCGCTTCGCCCGGCGCCGCACGCTCGGCCGCAAACATCCAGCCCGCCAGCGCCGCGAACGCGAACGTCAGCAACAGGAAAGGCCCCAATTCTGCGATCAGATAAATCATCTCATCCGCTCACATAGAATTCGATGCGCCGGTTGGCGGCCTGCCCCGTCGGCGTCGCGTTGCTGGCGCGCGGGCGATCGGGGCCATAGCCGTGCGCGCTTAAACGTGCGCGCGCCACGCCTTGACCGACGAGATACGTCGCTACCGCGTCAGCGCGGCGGCGTGACAATTCCATATTCAAGCCGCGATCACCGGTGTTGTCGGTATGGCCCGCGACCTCGATCGAAAACCGGTCGCAGCGTAGCGCCACCGAAGCGAGTGCGTTCAGCACGCCGCGGCTTGCCGGCTCCAGCGCAGCGGACCCTTCCGCGAACGTGATGACATTGCGCTCCATCAAGCGATCGAACGCCCGCTCGCACGTCTCCGCGTCGCCACTGTTCAGATTGAGGCCCTGCAATTCAGGATGATCGACATCAAGCCCATCGACCGTCACCGCCAGGCGCGAGCGGAACGGCGCCGGCGGTTCTTCCAGCGCGTTCCGCACCAACGTGACGCCAGGCTGCGCGCCATCACCGATCACCACGACTTGGCTGTCGATGATGCGCGCCTCACCGGTGTTCAGCTCCGCCACCGCGCGCACCGCGCGGCGCGCCACTTCCGAGAAGCGCGGCGAAGCAGCGCCACCGGCGACATGCATGTCGTCGATGGCCTCAATATCCTGGAACGCTTCCGCCGCCTCGGCCATCAATTCCGTCCGCGTGTTCTCACTCGGCACCGCACCGCTCAGCACAACACGCGAAGCCTCGCGCTTCACGCTCCACGCAAACGGCCGCTCGAACGTGCCCACGCGCAGCGCCCCTGTGTTGACGCTGGTGACGCCGCCGGCCCAAGGCCCGCCACCGCCTGCCGCCGTCAGCGCCGCACGGCGCGCCGCGACAATGTCCGCCTCATCTTCGACAATGCCGCGCAACACCGCGCGCTGCCCGTTCATCTCAACGTCGAGCCCCGGAAAACCCGCAGCCGAAAGCGCGGTCTCAACCCGCTGGCGCAGTTCACCTTCGACGCGCCAGAGCGCGCCACCCGATGCAAGCAACGCCAACGCAGCCGAAACGCCCGCGCCGACGAGCCCGGCAATCAGAAACAAACGCCGGCGTGCGGCTGGTTCGCCCATCTCTATCATGACACGCGCGCGCGGCGCACTTGCGCTTCGGTCAATGCTGCGCGCAGCTGCTCGGTCTCGCGCGCTCGTGCGTCGCGGCGCTGCGCCGCCAACATCACATACGCACGCCAGCCGATGAGGAAGCCGAGCCCGGCCGCCACTAGCACCAAGATCACCTCTGAGAAGATAAGGCCGATCATTTTTCCCGCGCCACGCGCACCTGTTAACGCCTTAACGCCCTTCTAATGCCCGGCGATCTAAGCGAAAACCGGAAAACCCCTGAGAGCGAACCCACCGGGAGAACGCGGCCGCACATGGCCCATCACATCACCAGCACCTCCAACCCGCAGATCAAGACACTGAAGAGCCTGCACCTGAAGAAGGGACGCGCCGAAACCGGCCTGTTCCTGGCCGAGGGCGCGCGCCTCGCGGTCGAGGCGGCGGACCTGGGCGTGTGGCCGGAGATCCTGGTCTTCTCGCCCGCAGCACTTCAGCGCGATCAGGTTCGCGGGCTGATCGAGAATGCCGAAGCGCGCCGCGTGCGTCTGATCGAGACGAGCGAGAACGTGCTCGCCCAGATCAGCAAGCGCGATAATCCGCAGACGGTGATCGGCGCCTACAAGCAACGCTTGGCGCCTCTGGCTGACATCAGCGGCGCCACCGTCGTCGCACTCGAAGCCATTCGCGACCCCGGCAATCTCGGCACCATTTTACGTACCGCAGATTCCACTGGCGCCGCCGGTGTCGTGCTCGTTGGCGAAACCTGCGATCCCTTCTCGGTCGAAGCGGTTCGCGCCAGCATGGGCTCGCTCTTCGCCATGAAGCTGGCGCGTGCTTCGTTCGATGAGCTGCTGCAGTTCAAAAACGAACGCGGCGCGCAGATGATGGGCCTCTCGCTCAAGGGCGCTGCATTCGACGCCGAGCGCGCAGCGCCCGCACGCGCGATTGTGCTGATGGGCAACGAACAGTCAGGCCTGCCGCCGCACATGGAGGAGGCGTGCGATGCGCTGGTGAAGCTGCCCATGCGTGGGCGCGCAGATAGTTTGAATCTTGCGATCGCGACGGGCGTCATGCTCTACGATCTCTGGCGGAGACGCGGATATGACGGCGCGCGCGCCTGAGCTTCTGATTGCAGACGACTGGACCGACTACCGCCTGCTGGATTCCGGCAATGGCGGCAAGCTCGAACAAGTCGGCCCCTATCGCTTCGTGCGTCCCGAGCCGCAAGCGCTCTGGGCGCCTCTGCGTCAGCCGCACGATTGGGATTCCGCTGACGCGATCTTCGCAGGCTCGTCCGGTGATGACGAAGACAGCGGCCGTTGGCGCTTCAATCGCGAACTGCCGCAGAACTGGACACTGAAGTGGGACGACATCGCGTTCGTCTCACGCCCCACGCCATTCCGGCACCTCGCCTTCTTCCCCGAGCATTCCGTGCACTGGCGCTACGCGCGCGAGTGTCTGAAGACCCATCGAGGCCCGCAGCCCGAAGTGCTGAACCTCTTCGGCTACACCGGCCTCGCTTCGCTCGTCTGCGCAAAATCCGGCGCGAAGGTCACGCATGTCGATGCGTCAAAAAAAGCCATCGGTTTCGCGCGCGACAATCAGCAAGCCGCCGGCTTGGGCGATGCGCCGATCCGCTGGATCTGCGATGATGCGCTCACCTTCGTGAAGCGCGAGATCCGTCGCGGCCGCCGCTATGACGGCATCATCCTCGATCCGCCAAAATTCGGCCGCGGCCCCGACGGCGAAACCTGGCGCCTCGAAACCGATCTGCCGGAATTGCTCGACGCCTGCCAGACACTGCTGCGCACCGATCCTGCAAACCGCGCCAGCGCCAAAGGCTTCATGATCGCCACAGTCTACGCCGTGCGCCTTTCCTACTTGGCGCTCGCACAGACCGCACAGCAAATGTTCGAGGGCGGCGATTGGCAAGCCGGCGAAATGTGCCTGCCGCATGAAGGCCGCAGCGAGCTTCTGCCAACCGCGATCTTCGCACGCTGGCGCGGCTAGTGAAAATTTCGCCCCTTCGGCATCACGTTCGCGGCCTTTGCAACATCGAGATTGATCCGCACGTCGCGTGGATGCCGCTGTCGTGAATCCTCATATGTCGCGCGCTTCGGCTCATCCGTCGGCCTGCTCGCATCGATCGGCGCGGCTTGCGCCGAGAGCTTCGCCAACAGCGGCGTATAATCATGCACCCGCTCAGCAATGACGTGAATAACGCCACTCTCACTCTGCACCGGCCCTTCGACCGCGATAAGCCGGCCTCCCAGAATTTGCGGCCTAAATTGTTCAAACGTCCGGGGCCACACAACGATATTAGCAATCCATGTCTCATCTTCGAGCGTCGCGAAAATAACTCCCGAAGCCGTACCGGGACGTTGGCGCACGAGAACCAAGCCTGCGACCCGCACGCGCTCGCCATTGCGTTTCTGCTTCAGGTCTTCAGCGCGCGTGACACGCCGCGCTGACAACTCATCGCGCAGCAAAGCGACAGGATGCTTTTTCAGCGAAAGCCCCATAGTTCGATAATCTTCGACGATGTGTTCGCCCAGCAGCATCGACGGAAGATGAAAATCAGGCTCTCGCGTAGGATCAGGCGCTGTTGTGAAAAGAGGCAGATCTTCCTGCCCGCCAACCCGGTTCAGTCCGCGCGCCGCCCACAATGCGTCTCGGCGATCCAAACCAAGCGAGCGAAACGCGTCAATATCGGCCAAGCGTTCGATGACTGATGGCTCAAGCCCGCTGCGCAGCCATACATCGCGAACAGAATCATACCCTCGCCCTCGTTTAGCGACGAGCTTCTTTAAATCATCCTCTCTGAAACCACTCGCCTGCCGAAAGCCGAGACGAACGGAGTGCGTTGATCTGATGTTGGTTCGCATTTCGGCATGACGAGAATGAACACGCGTGGTCACCCCGCCGTCGACCTGCACTGGGGCTTCCAGCGTGTTGTCCCAATCGGAGCAGTTTACATCGATCGCACGCACCTCGACGCCATGCTCCTGAGCGTCGCGCACAATCTGAGCCGGCGCGTAGAATCCCATCGGCTGCGAATTCAGCAGCGCCGCTGCGAAAACGTCAGGGTAATAGCACTTCAGCCAAGATGAGTTGTAAACGAGAATGGCAAAGCTCGCCGCGTGACTTTCGGGAAACCCATACTCTCCGAAGCCTTCAATCTGACGGAACGAGGCTTCTGCGAATTCGCGATCATACTTGTTTGCAATCATCCCGTTGATGAACTTTTCCTTCAGCGTGCCGATTGTTCCAACACGTTTGAATGTCGCCATCGCGCGGCGCAATTTGTCGGCCTCCGGAGGCGTAAATCCGGCGCCCACAATCGCGATTTGCATTGCCTGCTCTTGGAAGAGCGGCACGCCCAATGTCCGCTGCAAAACACCTTCCAACGCTTTCGAGGGATAGCTCACGAGCTTGGGGTTCTGCCGCCGCTGAAGATATGGATGCACCATCCCACCTTGAATCGGCCCCGGCCGCACAATGGCGACCTCAATGACGAGATCGTAGAAGTCTGAGGGCCGCAGCCGAGGCAACATCGACATCTGTGCGCGGCTCTCGACTTGAAATACGCCGATCGAGTCCGCGCGATGCAACATATTATAGACGCGCTCGTCGTTCGTTTGCGAACTGAGATCGACGCACTCCGCACCTGGGTAGTGTTTCGCGACGAGATCGTATGCCTTCTTAAGGCATGTGAGCATGCCCAGGCCGAGAAGATCTACTTTGAGGATGCCTAAATCCTCCAGGTCGTCCTTATTCCATTCGACAACAGTGCGATCTTCCATCGCCGCGTTTTGGATCGGCACAACGTCGTGCAACTTTTCGCGTGTTATGACGAACCCGCCGACGTGTTGGGATAGGTGGCGAGGGAAACCCTGCAGCTGATTGGCCAGCGCCACGCACTGCATAATCTTGACGTCGTTTACATCGATGCCTTGCTCAATCAGGTCTTTCTTTTCGACGCCGTTCGACCACCAATGCAGCACTTTCGCGAGACTGGCTATCTGATCTTGCGAATAGCCAAATGCCTTCGCCACTTCACGGATCGCGCTTCGTCCACGGTAGCAAATCAGCGTTGCAGCCAGCCCCGCACGATCTCGCCCATACTTCTTATAAACGTACTGGATGACCTCTTCCCGGCGCTCATGCTCAAAATCCACGTCGATATCTGGTGGTTCATCCCGGTTCTCTGAGACGAAGCGATCGAACAAAAGCTTACTCTCTGCCGGATTCACCGACGTGATACCCAAACAATAGCAGATTGCTGAATTGGCTGCCGATCCACGCCCCTGACACAGGATCGGCACCTTTGGCCCAATCTCTCTGTGGAAAGGCGAGCGCGCGAAGCTCACAATATCAGCGACCGTCAGAAAGTATGGGGCAAACTTCTTTCCCGCCACGATTTCCAACTCACGCGAGAGCGTTTCCTTCACGGCCGCAGGAATGCCAGCGGGATATCGTCTATCCGCCCCCTCCCATGTGAGCGCTTCTAGCGCCTTCTGCGGGTCGGAATACCCTCTCGCCGTTTCTTCAGGGTATTCGTAGCGCAACTGCTCCATCGAAAATTCGATGCGCTGAAAAAAGCGCACAGTCTCATCAACCATCTCAGGCTCGTGACGGAAGAGGCGACGGATTTCATGCTCCGGTTTGAGCTGACGCTCAGCGTTTTTTGCAAGCAGAGCGCCCGCATCATCGAGCTTTATCTTCTCCCGAATACAGGTGACCACATCGAGCAACGGCCGGCGAGCCTCGTCGTGTATGAGTGGTTCGGTTGTGGCGATGAGCTTACCGCCCGCAGAATTTGCCAGTTCTTTGAGCAGACGCAGTCGGCGTTTTTCCTCTCCATCGAACAAAAAAGGAGCTGCAAGCCACACTGCACCCGTAGCTCGCTTAATCTGCACCAAACAGGGCGCGATGTGCGCGTATCCCGCATCCGTTTCAGCCCCGGGAATGAGGATCGTTTGCAGACCCTCTGAGTGCGCCAGATAATCCGCCAAATCGAGAAAACACTCACCTTTCGGCGCGCGGCGATTTCCAAGCGTGAGCAGGCGCGTGAGATTTGCGAAGGCAGTTCGATCTTTTGGATAGACGATAAAATCCGGTGTCCCGTCTCGGAAAACGAGATGCGCCCCCACGATGATTGGGATATCTATTCCCTTCTCATCGCGCAGAGATTTCGCCATCACGTGAGCGCGCACGGCCCCTGCGAGCGTGTTGCGATCGGCAATGCCAATGCCGGCAAGCCCTAACTCTGCCGCCTGCTCGACCATCTCTTCCGGATGCGAGCCGCTGCGCAAAAACGAAAAGTTCGTCGTGACGCAGAGTTCAGCAAAGCCGCTCATGCGAACAGCCCGTGCACGTACCAATGCGGCTGCGCCTCGCTCTCGCCGTAGAAGCCTTCGCGATAAATCCAGTAGCGCCGTCCCTGCTTGTCTTCGACGCGATAATAGTCGCGCGTTCTTTCGCGCTTCTGCCAATCGCCGCTGATCCGCTCCGGCCCCTCCGCACGCACGACCTCGCGCATCACGCGCCGCCAGCGAAAGCGGATCGGCGGACCATCGGGCACGCTCGCCATCACTTCGATTTGCTGGCCTGGCGAAAACAACCGCACTGGCCGCCGCTGAACGCCATCCTTCGGCGGCGTCTGCGGCTCATCTTCGCCGCCCTTTCCCAGCGCTGAGCGCCAACCAGCAGCACGCTCAGGCGCATGCTCATCATGAACTTGCGGGCGAACGACGCGCTTGGCGCCAAGCCTGGACCCTAGAACATCGACGATGCCGGCGATCTGCTCTTCGCTAGCCGAAGCCTCCACCGAAACCAGCGCCTGCGTGCGTTCATCGAACTCCGCCAACCGCACCACATCGAGCCGCGCCGCTTCAAACCCGAACTCCGCATTCAGATTTTCGCCGACGATATTCAGCTTCTCTCGAAACAGCCGCATCAGCGGCTTCACTTCGCGCAGCGGCTTCGAGACGTTCACCCCGATCACACGATCGCGGCCATCGACGCCGAACAGCACAAGCTCGACCAGCAAAATCCCAGCGCCGCGCACATCGAGTTTCTCGATGAGATCGCCGCAGAGATCCTGCGTCACCTGCAGCACCACATCCGCGGTAAAAACCGGCTCTAAAAACCGCCGCACCGCAAACACAGGCGGCGGCGGGCGGCGCGGCGTCAGCGCCTCCTTCTCACGCCCCAATGCCTGATCGAGGCGCAGCATCGCGTTCTCGCCGGCGCGGGCGGCGAATGAGGAGCGCGGCGCATGCAGGATTTGTCCGACCGACTTCAGCCCAAGCCGGCGCAGCAACGCCGCCGCGTTCGGATCGAGGCGAAGCGCATCCACCGGCAACGCCGCCAGCTCTGCTTGCCAGTCTTCCGCCGCCGCTAACGAAGCCTGCAAGCTCTCGCGCAGAGTCTGCTGCGGCCGCCGCTCTTGCTTGCGATAGCGCGCGAACGCCCAGGCGGCGCCTGGCGTCGGCGCAATCGCGGCGCGTGAGGCAAAGCCTTGAGCGCGCAGCCGCGTCACAATCTCCGTGCGGAGCTTCTCTTCGCCACCGAAGAGATGCGCGCAGCCGCTAATATCGAGAAACAGCCCCTCAGGCGGATCGACCACCACGATCGGCGTAAACCGCTCACACCACGCAGCGATATTATCGAGCGCGCGCGCATCCTCCTCCAGGTCTTCCTCGACCGCCTCCAGTTTCGGCTGCATCGCCCGCGCATCGGCAAGCGACATCGCCAAGTTCAAACCAAGCTTGCTTGCACGCAGATCAACGGCTTTGAGCTGCAGCGCGCCTTTTTCTTTGGCATAAACCGCAAGCGGCCGATCGTCAGACGGCCCACGACCAGCGCGGATCAGCCGGTCCGTTTTCAGACGCGGCAGATAGATCGCGAGCCAACGCGCCCCGCTCATGCTTCACGCGCGTCCGCATAGAAAACCGGCTCACACTTTTTCTGAACGCGTTCCGCAAAAGCACGCTCATGCGCGTGCCACTCCACAACGAACTGCGCGCCCGAAGGCCCGCCGCGGCTGCGCGTAAGTTCAGCGCGAAACGCAGGCAGTCCAAGCTCATCCGGATCCGCATCACTTTCCGCCGGCGCGATACGCCACCGCGTCCACGCCGCGCTCGGCCCGTTCTCAGGCATCAGCAACAAGCAGCGCGATGAATAGCGCTCCGCGAACAGCAACAAGCGCCGGCTCGCTTTCAGATCGAGCGGCTTGCCTTGTGCGCCCAGCGCGCAAATCACCACCGCGCCAGACGCCGCCAGCGATTGCTCGGCCGCCCAAAGCGCATCTTCGCGCTTCTTCGCCCGCGCTACGATCAAACGATCGAGCGGCAAGCCATATTGCGCGAGCCCCACCGGGTAAGGCGCGCCCTCCTCAGCGAACGCCGCGTCCTCACCGGCCCAGAACACCCCCGCTGACCCAGCCCAACTGGCCGCCAGCGCCAGCGTGAACCCCAGCGCCGCCGCCTCGTATCCAGGCCCGGCGGGACCAATCTCATGCAGCGGCTGCGCCGCCATAGTGGCCAGTCGTGCTTCAAATTCCCCGCCCCCTCGTGGGGCGGGGGCAGGGGGTGGGGGGCTGTCAGACGCATAGGAAGCAGCAGCTGAACGCCCCCCCTCCCTGCCCTCCCCCACAAGGGGGGAGGGTTGAGATTGCGAAAAGGAGGCTGGACGCGGACTCATGTTCTCTATATGTTCTACTCCTCAAAGCCCGCCTCGGCAAGGCGGGGGCGGAATGAATTTGGAGGCCGACCGCAGATGTTCGCTTACGCCCTGTTCGACACCGCCGTCGGCCGCTGCGCCCTCGCTTGGGGCCCACGCGGGATCATCGGCGTGCAACTGCCCGAACGCGGCGACGACGCAACCCGCATCCGCCTCATGCGCCTTTGCCCCAACGCTGACGAAGCCGAGCCGCCGAAGCAGGTCGCCCGCGCCATCGAAGACATTCAAGCGCTGCTGCGCGGCGAGAAGAAATCGCTGCGCGCTGTGCAACTCGATCTCTCACGCGTGCCCGCCTTCAACGCCCGCGTCTATGAAACCACGCGCGCCATCGCGCCCGGCGCCACACGCACTTACGGCGAAATCGCCCGCGCCATCGGCGAGCCGGACGGCGCGCGCGCAGTCGGCCAAGCGCTCGGCCGCAACCCGTTCGCGATCGTCGTCCCGTGCCACCGCGTCATTGGCGCCAACGCCAAACTCGTCGGCTTCAGCGCCAATGGCGGCATCAAGACCAAACTCAAAATGCTGAAGATCGAAGGCTGGCGCGAAAACGAGCCAAGCTTGTTCGAAGAATTGGCTTGAGGGAGAACCCGATGACAAGCACGCCCCAGCATCATTCAATCAACTACATCGAACTTCCGCTCAAGGATGTCGAAGCGACCAAGGCGTTCTACAGCCGCGTCTTTGGTTGGGCTTTTCAGGACTACGGTCCAGAGTATCAGAGCTTCACGGGCGCCGCCGTCGATGGCGGCTTCAACGCCGAAGCCACAGCATCCGCGCCAGGCAATGGCACGCTCGTCGTTCTCTACTCACACGATCTCGAAGCTACGCTCGCGGCAGTGCGTGAAGCCGGCGCGCCGATCAGCAAAGAGCCGTTCAGCTTTCCGGGAGGACGGAGATTTCACTTCATCGACCCCAACGGCAACGATCTCGCGGTGTGGACGACGGAATAGCGCCAAGGAGCGCCGAAACCCGGCGCGAAAATGAAGCCGGCTTTGTTCAGGCACTAGCTAAATCACGCTGCACATCAGTCCGGCGCGTCGTACGAGAGTTTTCCCGCACCGGGCTGCATCGCGAATTCGCGCGGATGGACAAACTCTTCGGCAAACCACGGATTGTTGGCGGTCGCGAACATATCCTTGAGCCATTCTAGAACACTTTTCGCGCGCGCTACCCGCGCGATGGCGGGATCGTAAACCAGATAAAGCTTGGGCGAAGCCGCAGGTTCTTCGCCCAGCATAGTAATGTTCGGGATGAACGCCGCGGCGCATGTGGGCAAAAACGCAATGCCGGCGCCGGCCAGTACGGACATCACCACCGTTGCACTGCAATTGGATTCGACATTGTACGACGAGAGCGTCCGCACCGCCTCCGCCTTTGGATCCCACGTCTCTTTCTGCAAGTGCACCGCTGAGTGATGCACCGTCCGGTGCATCGCGAGCTCAGCCTGAGATTTCGGCGCGCCATAAAGTCTTAGATACGCTTCCGCGGCGAACGGCGCGTAATGAACGGTGGCCAGAGGTTCGACAACGTGGTCGCCAAAATTACGCGCGTCGTATTGAAGCGAGATGTCGATGTCGTCCCGCACTGGATTGTCTGGCCACAACCCGCCATCGAGCGAGAGCGTTAAGCCTGGATTTGCGCGCTGTAATGCGGGAATACGCGGGCCGATCCAGAATGAACCGATACCATCGGGAGCCGCGACCTTAACTCTGCCTTCGGGCTTATCGTCAAACTCCCGCATCAGACGATCGATCATGGCCGCGGAGCGCTGCATGACCGCGACGTGTTCCTTGATGCGGTGGCCCGTCTCGGTGAGCACCACGCCGTTGGGCCCCCGCGCGACCAACTGTGTGTTCAGCCGGAGTTCGAGATCGCGCAACCGCTGGCTCACGGTCGGCTGCGACAGCTGCAGCGATTTGGCGGCGGCGCTGATGCTTCCGCTTTCCGCGACATGAAGGAAGAGGCGCAAGTCTGACCAGTCCGCGCGCGCGCTGGCGGGCAACAGCGCGCCTCCCTCGGTGTTCTTCTCAACCCCCATCGGAAATCCGCTCAAGCGTGGCCGGGTCCTTGCTGGGTAGAACTTGGACACGTGGTTTAGGGGCGGGGCAAGATGAATCTGTTTACCGAAGCGACCTCTCGAAACGGACGCAACACGTTGCCGCAAAATGTGGCGGCGGTAGCAGCGCAACACGGCCTGGAGATACTCGACCCGGCGGCCATCAGCGAGGCGCGCACGCTTGCGGCAAAATTAATCGGCGAGGGTGTCGCCACGACCGAACGCCTTCTGGCGCTGCAATCTCAGTTTGGCGCGGCAATCTTCGGCCTTCGCCAAGAAGGCGCGTTGACGGGGCTATTAGCGGCGTTTCCGCTAAACGCAGCCGGATTGGACGCGCTCGAGCGCGGCGTCTTTGATGCCGTAGCGTTGGATACAGCGCTGGTTGCGCGTCCTGGCGAGGATCCCGCCGCCTATTACGGCTGGGCCTTCGCAGCCACAAACCAGGATGGCGGACGCGCCGTCATGATGGCCAGCGTGGACATTCATCGTCTCCTCTATTGGGCGGTGCCGACCTTCGCCCGCGCCGTCACAGCCGATGGCTCGCGCGCACTGCAGCGGATCGGATTTCGTCCGCACGCCACGCAACCCGGCCTCTTTCTCATCGCCCCTTCGCTCAGCGCTGGCGCGCGGACATGAAACGGCCGGCAAAACGTAACTCGGCGCGCGCAGTGACCGTGAGCGTCGTGCGCGACATTGAAGGTCTGCTCGAAGTGTGGAGCGTGCGCTCGCTCGTTTATATGGGCGAACAGGATTGCCCCTATAACGAAGAATTCGACGGCAACGATCTCGCCGGCGCCACGCATCTCATTGCGCGCGTCGGCAAAGAGCCCGTCGGCGTTATGCGCATCCGATGGTTCGCCGACTTCGCCAAGATTGAGCGGGTCGCGATCCGCGCAACGCATCGCAGCGGCGAGGTATCGGCTGCGCTGGTGAAGGCCTCGCTCGACCTGGCGGCGCGCAAAGGCTATCGCCGCGTGCTTGGGCACATTCAGGCGCGGCTGCTCAAGTACTGGCTGCGCACCGCCAGCGTGCGACTCCGCCCCGATCGGCCACAGTTCAAATTCTCCGGCTACGACTACATCGAAATCGAACGCGACCTGGCCCCGCCGGACAACGCCATTGGTCTCGATACGCCTGCCATGGTCTTGCTGCGGCCCGAAGGCGACTGGGATCGGCCAGGCATACTCGAGAAATCCGCCGGCCGGAGCCGCGCGCGCTGATGCTTCGGACACGCCTCGCCTCTCCCATCATGGTGTGCCTCAATCTTCAGCGCGCCTACACCGACCCGCGCGACCAGTGCTACGCACCGCGCAGCGCTGCAGCGCTCGTAAACGCGGGCGCGTGCCTCGCGTGGGCACGCCGACAGGACATGGCCGTCTGGCACGTACACACGCGGGGCGAAGGAACGCGCGGCGCGCCGATCCCAGGATTCGAGCCACGGCCGAACGAGCGCTTGTTGATGAAGCACTCGTGGTCGCTCTTCGACAGCGCCGACGTCGCGCGCAGCCGGCCGACGCTTCGACACGCCTTTGTGCTTGGTTTCACGGCCGCAAAGGATTGCGTCGCGAGCGCCGTCGACGCCGAACGCTTTGGCGTTTGCCTAGCCTTTATCACCGACGCCATCGCCTCCTCGTCGCTGCCAAATCAATCGGCGGAGGTGGTCGACGAGGTTATGGCCTCCTTGCTCGGCGAGTGGGCGATCGGCGTCACGACGGCTGAATTGCTTCGGCGGGAGCCACAATTGGTTGAAACCGGGGGCTTGGGCCTTGAACGCCAGTAATCCAGCAAAATCCGAGGGCGCCACAACCGCGAACGCGGCGCGGCAGCTCGTTCAATTTATCCGCGCGTGCAAGGTAAGCGTCGAGTCGATCGCGACCGACGACCACGCCACCATGAACGAGATCGAACAGGCCCTCGCGGCGGCGGAAGCGGCTGCGCAGCGCCTGCTCGCGGATATTCAGCGTACCGCCAGCGAAAAGCCTGATGGAATTGTCGATCTCGACGACTTCTAGCGGCCGATTGAGAACCTTGCCCCCGGAAGCGGGCCAGCGCTGTCCGGCATTGCAGCACGGCTGATTTGACTGAGCCGCTAAGCGGGAAATCTGCTAGGGTGTCCGAAGTTGCCACTGTTCCTGAATGCGGGGATACGCATCCAGGTCCAGAAAACACCATGCCCCTCTCGCAAATCACCGTCCCCGCCCTCGCGCGCGCTATTGAAAAACGCGGCTATGAATCGTTAACGCCGGTCCAGTCAGCCATCCTCGCAGGCGAATTGCGCGACGCGGATTTGCTGGTCTCGGCGCAAACCGGCTCGGGCAAAACCGTCGCCTTCGGCCTCGCACTCGCGCACACGCTGCTGGCTGGCCGCGACCGCTTCGAACAGGCGCGCGACCCGCTGGCGCTGATCATTGCGCCGACGCGCGAATTGGCGATGCAGGTGAAGGCCGAAATTCAGTGGCTCTATGCTGAAGCTGGCGGCGTCGTCGCCTCCTGCGTCGGCGGCATGGACGCGCGCGACGAACGCCGCGCACTCGATCGCGGCGCCCACATCGTCGTCGGCACGCCGGGGCGCTTGGTCGATCACTTACATCGCGGCTCGCTGCTGCTGACGAGCTTGAAAGCTGTCGTGCTCGACGAAGCCGACGAAATGCTCAACCTCGGCTTCCGCGAAGAACTCGAATTCATCCTCGACACCGCGCCGGCCGAACGCCGCACTTTGATGTTCTCCGCGACGATGCCGCGCTCGATGGCGACGCTCGCCGGCAAGTATCAGCGCGACGCTCAGCGCGTGAACACGATCAGCACGGCCAAACAACACGCCGACATCGAGTATCTCGCCCTCACCGTCGGCGCGCACGACACCGAGAACGCCATCTTCAACGTGCTGCGCTATCACGACGCCGCCAACGCGCTCGTCTTCTGCGGCACGCGGGCGGCGGTGACGCACCTGCAGAGCCGCTTCAGCAATCGCGGCTTCTCGGTCGTCGCGCTCTCGGGCGAACTCAGCCAGAAGGAGCGCACCTACGCGCTTCAGGCGCTGCGCGATCACCGCGCCAACGTCTGCATCGCCACCGACGTCGCCGCACGCGGCCTCGATCTGCCTGATCTCGATCTCGTCATTCACGCCGACTTGCCGAAGAACCCAGAAGCGCTCCTCCACCGCAGCGGCCGCACGGGCCGCGCAGGCCGCAAGGGCACCAGCGTTCTGATCGTGCCCTATCCGGCGCGCCGCCGCACGGAGCGCCTGCTGCGCGACGCCAAGATCGAAGCGCACTGGAGCGAACCGCCATCCGCCGATGACGTGAAGCAACGCGATCAACAGCGCCTACTCGATGACGCCGTGTTGAGCGATCCGATCTCGGACGAAGAACGCGCGATCATCTCCGCGCTGCTCGAACGCCACGACGTCGATCACATCGCCGCCGCGTTCGCGCGCCTCTATCGCAAAGGCCAACCGGCGCCTGAAGATCTCATGGCCGCGCCCGCTGAGACGCCAACGCGCCCCGCGCCGCGGCCGCAAGGCTTCGCCGCAAGCGTCTGGATCACGCTCACCGTCGGCTACGCGCAGAAGGCAGAGCCGCGCTGGCTCATCCCGATGATCTGCAAAGCCGGCGGTATCACAAAACGCGACATCGGCACCATCCGCATCGAAAACCGCGAGACGCACGTCGAACTCAACGCCGAGGTCATCGACAGATTCTTCACCCACCTCGGCGAAGGCGCACGCCTTGAGAAAAACATCGTCGCCATGCCAATGCGCGAGCACGCCGCTCGCGACGAGCGCCCGCAACGCGCCGAACGGCAGGATCGCCCGCAACGCCAAGAGCGAGCGCCGCGCCGTGACGACCGTCCCGAGCGCCAGGAACGGCCACAACGCGAGACATGGTCGCCCGAACGCGCCGACCGGCAAGAACGCCCTGCCGCCGCACGTCCTGGCCGCAAGGAGCGGCACAAAGCGGAGCAGCGCGGAAAGCCGCCGGCGAACAAACATCCCGCCGCCGGTAAGCCGAACAAAAAGAAAAAGAAGAAGTGGACTCCCGCCGGCTAAGCCAGCGTGACGCGAAAGTTGGCATGCCCGCGCGCGATGGTTTCGCCGTCAGCGGTGACATCGCACTCAGCGTAGCAGAGCGTCTTGCCGACGCGCGCGAACGTGGTGTCGAACTGAACCCACTGCCCAATCTTGGCGGCGCCCAGATATTCGATGGCCAGCGATGTGGTCCAAAGATTGGTGACGTTGACGCCTTCCGCCTTGAGCCGAACCGCGCACGACATGCCCATCGCCTGATCCGCCATCGCCGCAACCAAGCCGCCGTGAGCGGTGGCGCGCGAGTTCGTGTGCGACTCGCGGAGATGGAGGCCAAGGATCATGCGATCGCTCGCTGCGCGCGCATAAAGCGGGCGCCAGGGATCGAGCAGCGGGCTTGAGCGCGTGAAGAGTTCAAAGCCCGCTGGCGCCTCGCTCACTGGATCAACTCCGCGCCGCGAGCGTTTTCTGCATCAGGCCGATGCCCATTGCGTAGACGCTCTTGGTGAAGGCAATGCCCTCCTCGTCGCTCATGCCCAGTGGCTCGAACTCGCCGGTCCATGTGAAGCGCGAGGACGTCGCATCGATCGGCGCGACAGCCATGGTGGCGCGATAGTGCTTGTACGGCAGCGGCGAGGTGACGATCGAATAGCTGTAGCTATGCGCCGTCTGCCCCTCCAGACGATCAACGACTTGGCGGCCGTCGGCGAGGGTCAGCGTGCGCAGCGCGCCGATGCCTTCGCCTTCCTGCACGCAGCCCTCAGGCGGACGCCCTGACCATTTGCCGGAGTCGCCGAAATCGCCGATCAACGCCCAGAGGTCGTCGACCGGCAAATCGAACACATGCTCCGTAACGACGACTGGCATCAGCGTCCCGACGGCAGATCCTTGAACGCGACGCCCTTATCGACGCGCACGTCTTGCGGCAAACCGAGCACCCGTTCTGCGATGATGTTCTTCAAAATCTCATCGGTGCCGCCGGCGATGCGGAGGCCCGGCGCGAACATGTAGCTCTGGTGGAACGCGCCTTCGAGCGGAGCGAGATCGGGATCGTTGATGATGCCGTAGTGATCTTGCGCTTCGATCGCCGTGTTGGCGATATCCATCATTTGGTTGGCGTTGATCACCTTGCCGATCGACGATTCCGGACCTGGCGTTTGCCCTTTCGAGAGCGCCGTCATGGTGCGGAATTTCGCCAGCTTGTAGCCCTCAGCACGGACGATCCAATCGGCGAGCTTCTGGCGGAAGCTCTCATCTTGAATGAGCGTACCATCGCCAGATGGCGAATTGATGCCCTTGGCGAGATCGAAGATCTCCTTGTAGTCGGGACCGTAAGAGCCGCCGACGGCAAGGCGTTCGTTCATCAACGTGACGAGCGCGACGTTCCAACCCATGCCTGGCTCGCCGAGGCGCCAGGAATCTGGGATGCGCACGTCGGTGAAATAGACTTCGTTGAACTCGCGCCCACCGGAGGCTTGGTGGATCGGACGCACTTCAACGCCCTTCTGCTTCATGTCGACGATGAACATCGTCAGACCTTTGTGCTTCTCCACGTCGGGATTGGTGCGCGTCAGCAGAATGCCGAAGTCCGAGAATTGCGCGCCGGTGGTCCAGACCTTCTGACCGTTGACGATCCAATCATCGCCGTCGCGCACGGCCTTGGTCTTGCCGGCGGCGACGTCAGAGCCCGCGGCCGGTTCGGAGAACAATTGGCACCAGATTTCCTCGCCGCGCAGCGCCTTCGCTACGTAGCGATCCTTGGTGGCGTCATCCGAGAACGCGATCACGGTCGGCACGCACATGCCGAGGCCGATGGAGAACGGCTGCGACGGCGCGTCGAACTTGGCCTCTTCCTGGTTGAAGATGACGGCGTAGATCGGCGGCAGGCCGCGCCCGCCCTGCTCCTTGGCCCAAGTGATGCCGGCAAACCCGGCCTCGGCCTTACGCTTTTGATATTCCTTAGCCGCCTTCAAGAACTCGGCCGGCTTGAGTTTGCGGGCCAGCCGCTCGGCCTCGGCGCTCTTCGGCTGCACATTGGCCTCCAAGAAGGCGCGCGCTTCGGCGCGGAACTTGGCTTCCTCGGGGGTATCGTTGAAATCCATGTCCTTCAGTCCTCAGCAGAAATTTTGAGATGCGTTGGCGGGTTTCGCGACGCCCCGGCCAAAGCTAGGGTGCCCCGGAGGGCAAAGGGAGCGTCCTGGGTGGCAAAACAATTCTTCTTCGCGTGCGGGCTTGCGCTCGCGCTTATCTTCGCGCCTGTCGGCGCTTCGGCGCAGCAGCAACAGCGCACGCCGGAGCGGCAAGCTCTGCTCGACCGCTTGGGCACGGCGTTGCCGCCGTCCGGCTCGTCCGCACAGGACGCCGCCAATCGCGTGCGCCCGAGCTTTGCGGCTCTCGAGGCCACCATGCATCAACGCAACGCCGGCCGCGAAGCCGAGATCACCGCGATGCTCGACAGCTATGCGCTCTGCATCGGTACGGCGACGCATGCAGCCGCGCCCGGCATGGTGCTCGACGCCGCCGACATCGCCTTGAACGATGCCGAGATCGAAGAGCTGACTCGGTTCTATGCTGGCCCCGATTATCCGCGCTTCTCCGAGATCAACGGACGCAGCACGCGCGGCGAAACGATCACGCCGGAAGAAACCGCGTTCATGCAGTCGTACACGGACAACCCGGTCATGCGCCGCTTCGCGATGCAGACCATCCAAACCGCGCAGGCGTTCCCGAACTCGCCGGCCGGCATGCAGATCGTCTCGACGTGCGGCGACGCCTTCATCGCCTCCTATCGGGGCGCTGGTCTGCGGACGCCGTAAGAGCACGGCGCGGCTCACGCCACGTTCCGCTGCTCAAGGCGCTTCACCAGCTTTTCCTTCCAGGCCGCCGGGCTGCCCGCTTGAACAGCGAGCAGCTTGGCGCGCCGGTAGAACAAGTGGCAGTCGACTTCCCAGGTGAAGCCCATGCCGCCGTGCGTCTGGATGTTTTCCTTGGCGCAGAAATAATAGGCGTCGCTCGCGGCGGCGCGTGACGCGGCCGCGGCGAACGGGAGTTCCGCGGCTTCGGTCGAAAGCGCCCAGGCGCCGTAATAGGCGTTGGAGCGTGCGACCTCGATGTTGACGTACATGTCGGCGAGCTTGTGCTTGATCGCCTGGAACGACCCGATCGGGCGCGAGAAGGCGTAGCGCGACTTCGCGTACTCGGTCGCCATCTCAAGGCAGACCTGCGAACCACCGACTTGCTCGAACGCGATCAGCACCGCGGCGCGATCGAGCACTTGCTCGGCCAAATCCCAGCCTTGGCCAGCAGCGCCGAGACGCTCAGCTTTCGCGCCCTTGAACTCGAGCTTGGCGTGACCGCGCGTCGGGTCGAGCGTCTTCAGCGTCGTGCGCGTGACGCCGGGCTGATTGAGGTCGACGAGCACGAGCGACACGCCGCCCGCCTCCTTGGCGACAACAACAGCGTGCGTCGCGCAATCGCCGTCCGTCACCGGGATCTTAACACCGGTCAACGTCGAGCCATCGAACTTCGCGCTGATGCTAGACGCCGTCGGCGCGCCGGGACCTTCGCTCAATGCGAAGCAACCGATGGCTTCGCCACCTGCGACTTTCGATAGGTACGCGCTCTTCTGCGCATCGCTGCCGGCGAGCAGCAGCGCTTCAGCGAAGAAATAAACCGTCGATGAGAACGGGATCGGCGCGACAGCGCGGCCGATCTCTTCGGCCAAAACGCACAATTCGAGCCGTCCAAGGCCCAATCCGCCGTATTCCTCGGGGATCGCTGCGCCCAGCCAGCCCATCTCGGCGACGCCGCGCCAGAGCGCTTCATCATAGGACTTAGCGTCGTCATTCAGCACGCTGCGCACGACTTTGATGGCGGACTTATCAGCCAGAAACTTGCGCGCCTGGTCCTTGAGCGCCTTCTGGTCGTCAGAAAAATCGAAATTCACCCCGTTCCTCCCGGGCTTATGGTTGCGCGCACCTTAACGCTGCCACGGCAAAACCCGAAAGAGTGTCTTGGCGTCAACGTCTGTTCACGAAGGCTCAATCGCAGTGCGCTAGGCTGCGGCCTCGATTTTTGGGGTGAGTAGTCTCATGGCGAAGGCGGTCTTCCATAAGGGCCAACGCGTCTACGTGAAGCCGGTGGCGACGTGGGCGGTGATCGAGCAAGTTCACCCGCAATGGGTCAAGGGCGTCGAAGAACCGCTGCGCGTAACCTACGATACCGGTCTCGGCCGCGACTTCCAGGCGCACGAATTGGCCGCCGAAGAAAAGGATCCGCACAAGCCGGACCTGATCGAGACGGAAAACTGGCGCATCCTGCGCGCGGTCAACCGGCTGTCGCAAGACGCCCGCGATCCGCGTCATCCTTATCCTGGCACCTACCCTGTCGTCGTCACCGACGAGAAGGATTGGGGCGGCTGGCGCGTGCCGATGGCGGAGTATGACCGCGATCCGCAGCGCATCGAGCATCAATCGCGCGTGTTCGCCAATGCGCTCCGTCTCATGCGCGTTGCGCGCGAGCTGATCGAGTTCGCGCAAGATTACCCGCAAGAAACGCCGCGCGCGCTGATGGAACTGGCGCAGCAAGCGGAAATGACGCTGGCGGCGGTCTATCACGAACCGACGCCGCGCGCGGAAGCTGTTGTCGCGGCTGAATAACGCGCATTGATTTTCGCGTCCGCGAAGCTCATGTCAGGCCTTCCCTGGAGGCCTGAATGCGCGACGCTGAAAACGTCACTGTCCGTTTGTCGGATTACCAACCGCCGGACTATCTGATTGACGAAATCGCGCTCGTCTTCTCACTGGAGCCGGAAGCGACGATTGTCGCCGCGCGCAGCCATGTGCAGCGCAGCGGTCCGGGCCCTGCTCCGCTTTCACTGAACGGCGAACGGCTGGAGCTGCAGAGCATCGCCATCGATGGCGAAGCGCTGAGCGCAGATCAGTTCAGCATCGAGCCGGGCCGTTTGGTCATTCACAATCCGCCGGCCTCGTTCCTGCTCGATATCGTCACGCGGATCTCGCCGGCGACGAACACGCACCTTGAAGGCCTCTACATGTCCGGCGGCCGCTTCTGCACGCAGTGCGAAGCGGAAGGCTTCCGCACGATCACCTATTATCTCGATCGCCCGGACGTGATGGCGCGCTTTGCGGTGCGCATCGAGGCTGACAAAGCCGCCTACCCCACGCTGCTCTCGAACGGCAATCTAACTGAGAGCGGCGATCTCGATGGCGGCAAGCATTTCGCCGTGTGGGTCGATCCGCATCCGAAGCCGGCTTATCTCTTCGCGCTCTGCGCGGGCAAATATGAATCCATCCACGATGAGTTCGTGACACAGAGCGGGCGCAAGGTGGCGCTGGGCATCTATGTCGATCCGGGTGACTCGCCGCGCGCGGGCTACGCCATGGACGCTCTGAAGCGCTCGATGAAGTGGGACGAAGTCACCTTCAAGCGCGAGTACGATCTCGACGTGTTCAACATCGTGGCCGTCCGCGATTTCAATTTCGGCGCGATGGAGAACAAGGGTCTCAACATCTTCAACTCGTCGCTGATCCTCGCGGACGCTGACACAGCGACAGACGCAGACTTCGAAGCGATCGAAGCTGTTGTCGGTCACGAGTACTTCCACAACTGGACTGGCAACCGCATCACTTGCCGCGACTGGTTCCAGCTCTGCTTGAAAGAAGGGCTCACGGTCTATCGCGAGCAAGAGTTCAGCGCCGACCAACGCTCGCGGCCTGTGCAACGCATCAAGGACGTGAAGCGCTTGCGTGCGCGCCAGTTCGGCGAAGACGCCGGGCCGCTGGCGCATGCGGTCCGGCCGTCGAGCTATCAGAAGATCGATAACTTTTACACCGCGACCGTCTATGAGAAAGGCGGCGAAGTGATCCGCATGCTCAAGCGGATCATCGGCGCGGAAGCGTTCGATCGCGGCATGCAACTCTATTTTGAACGTCGTGATGGAACGGCGTCGACCGTTGAGGACTTCATCGGCTGCTTCGAAGAGGCTTCCGGCAAGAAGCTCGACACCTTCATGCGCTGGTACGAGCAAGCCGGCACCCCGGCGCTCAAGGTGCGCGGCGCGTACAATGCGGCGGCGAAGACGTATGAGCTCAACGTCTCGCAGCGCCTCTCGGCGACGCCGGGTCAGCCACACAAACTGCCTGCCCCTATTCCGCTGCAGATCGGCTTCATCAGCCCGGACGGCGCGATCATCGCCTCGAAGTGCGAAGGCGACACCATCTCGCGCACCGAACACCGGCTCGTGCTTGAGGACACGCAAGCGACGCTGAAGTTCGCCGACGTGACAGAAGAGCCTATTGTCTCGGTCGTCCGGGGCTTCTCGGCGCCGGTGACGTTGGACGACGATCTGACGCCACAAGCGCGCCTCGCGCAAATGGCGCACGACCCCGACCCGTTCACACGCTGGGAAGCGGGCCAGACGCTCGCGCGCGCGATCATGCTGGGCGAAAGCGGCGCTTCGGTTGCCGCGCTGACGACGGCGCTCGGCCGCGAGCTGGATCGCGCGCAGGAAGACCCAGCCTTCGCAGCGCTTGCGTTGCGTCTGCCTGATCTGAACGAGCTGGTGCTGGCGTCGAAGTCACCCGACCCGGAGAAGCTCTTCCAAGCGCGCGAAGACTTGCGCCGCGCCGTCGCTGGCGCATTGCGCGAACGTTTGGAAGCGATCGCGCGCACCAAAGGTGAAGTGCCGTTCTCACCGGGCGCGGACGCTGCGGGCCGCCGCTCACTGAAGAGTGCGGCGCTCGATCTCCTCTCTTCGCTTGGCCCGAGCCAAGCGTTGGTCGATGCCTATGACAATGCGCAGAGCATGACGGAGGCCGTTGCGGCGCTCGAAGCGCTCGGCGCTTCCGAGAGCCCGGCCTTCGACGAAGCGCTGACGAAGTTCTACGAACGCTGGAAGGCAAACCCGCTTGTGATCGACAAGTGGTTTGCAGTGCAAGCTTCATCGCCGCGCGCTGATGCGTTGCAACGCGCCGAGCGCCTGCGCGCGCATGCGGAGTTCAATTTGAAGAACCCGAACCGCGTGCGTTCGCTCGCGGCGGCGTTCGCGATGCGCAACCCGCGCGCGTTCCACGCGGCCAACGGAGACGGCTACCGGTTCCTCGCGACGCTCGCTGAAGCGATCGATCCGCTCAACCCCGCGCTCGCCGCACGACTGTTGACACCGTTCGAATCGTGGCGGCGATTCGATTCAGGGCGTCAGGAACATGCACGCAAGGCGCTGGAGAAACTCGCTTCGCTTCCGCAACTATCGAAGAACACGCGGGAAATGGTGGAGCGCACGCTCGCCTAGTTATTAACAGGTGTGACTCGTTGGCCGACTTGCACGTTTGCGGGTCGGCCTTTCCAGCGCGTGCATCGACAGAGCGTTTACGCACCCGTTACAATTCAGACTCTTCGAGATTCCGAACGGCGATTCGGGGCGGCCGGGGAATACTTGTGTCGAACGACAATGCATACGAAGCGCCGCAAGGCGCTGCGCCTTACAAGGCCAACAAGCCGTTCATCGCGCTTGTTCTGATCTTCGTGACGGCGTTCTTCGCGGCGATCGCTGCGCAAATCCGCGCGCATCATGACGATGCGGCGGATACGATCATCGCGGCGCAAGCTTCTGCCGCTGGCCTGATCGCGGAGCGCGTCAACGCCAACCTCGCGATCGCAATGGGCGCCAATGCCGGCGTCACTGATCTCGCGCGCTCAGGCGGCGCTACGCCCGCCGCGATCGCCAACGCCGCCGCTTCCGCTTCGCCCGCTTCCGCCGCGGCGATCGTCAACAGCGCCGGCGCCATCGAAGCGATTACCGATCCTGGCCAAGCCGAGTTGATCGCAGCGGCGATCGAGCTGGCGAACGGCGCTGATCTCTGGGTCGGTGCACCGGAGCGCGGCCAGTTGCCGACGGCGCCGGTGATCGTGCGCAACATCGGTTCGCGCGCCATCGTCACCGTGATCGATTCTCAGCGCCTGCTGCCGGAGTTGGACGCCAATGCGCGCGTGCTGATCGCTTCGCGCGACGGCGCGATCCTCTATGCTTCACCTGCGCTTCAACAAGCCGGCGCCCGCGCCCAGCAACAAGTGTTGGCGGCGGCGCGCGCCGGTGAAGACGGCGCGCTAATTCGAGACGGCAACGATCGCACCTGGGTGGCGGCAGAGTCTAACGCGCAGATCGGCGATCTAGGCGTCATGGCGGCGGCGCCTGCGCCGGGTTCTATCGATCTCTGGCTTGCGGCGTTCCTGCGCTTTGCGCTGGTTGCCGCGGCGCCGCTCGCGGCGATGGCTGTTCTCTACCTGTTGATGCGCCAGAACGCGCAGCGCGCGCGGATGGCGGAAGCCGAGGCGGAGCGCGCTGAGACGCACTTCCAGATCGCAGCCGATGGCGCGAAGGTGGGCGTGCTTGAGTGGCGCCCGGGCGCGGATGAGTTGCAACTCTCCGAACGCGCAGCGCGCCTGCTCGGCGCGCCGCGTGACATTCTGGGCCTGCGCGAACTGCTGGAGCTGATCGTCGCCGAAGATCGCTTCGGTGTTGAGGAAGAATTCCGCCGCGCACGCCAGTCGGGCTTGCTCGATGCGCGCTTCCGCGTGACGCGCGGCGGCGGCCTTGCCTGGATCGAAGCGCGCGGCACCGCGGTTGAAGACGCCAGCGGCCGCAGCGAGACGCGTGTGTTCGGCACGGTGATCGACGCAACGCAGCGCCACGAAGCTGAGGCGCGCGTCTCGAGCCTCGAACACCAATTGCGCGCCGCCATCGACAACTTCTCAGGCCCATTCGCGCTATGGGATGCGCGCCGCCGCCTGCTGCTCTGGAACCAGAGCTTCGCCAAAGCCTTCAAGCTCGGCCCGGAAATTCTGCGCCCCCGCGCGTCGTACGAGGCGGTCGCCGCTGCGGCGACGTCGAGCATCCGCCGCGAAAAGAACGATCCGTCGAACCCGGACGTGCGCGTGATCGAACTGGTCACCGGCGAATGGCTGCACGTGGTTGAGCGCCGCGCTGCTGACGGCGGCATCATCACGGTCGGCGTCGACATCACGCCGCTGAAGCGCAAGGAAGAAGAACTGGCGCGCAACGAGCGCCGCCTCTCCGATGCGCTCGGCCGCGCCGAAACGCAGGAATACCGGATCAAGGCGCTGGCCAAGGAAGCGCACGAAGAGCGCGCCAAGGCCGAAGAAGCCAGCCGCGCCAAGTCGACGTTCCTCGCGAACATGAGTCACGAGCTGCGTACGCCGTTGAACGCCGTGATCGGCTTCTCCGAGATCATGGCGAAGGAGCTGTTCGGCCCGCTCGCGAACCCGCAGTACAAGCAATACGCCAGCGACATCTTCGACAGCGGCAATCACCTGCTCGATCTGATCAACGACATTCTCGACATGGCGAAGATCGAGGCGAACAAGCTGACGCTTGCGCCGAAGCCGCTCGATCCGATGGTGGCGATCGAGCAAGCGACGCGCCTGACCAAGCGCAAGGCCGAGGAGAAAGGCCTTTCGCTCGTCATCGATGCCGAAGATCTGCCGGAGATCGAGGCCGATCACCGCGCTATCAAGCAGATCCTGCTGAACCTGTTGTCGAACGCCGTGAAGTTCACCGATCAGGGCGCGATCATGGTGCACGCGCGCGGCAACGCCCAGGGTCTGACGCTACGCGTCGTCGATACGGGTTGCGGCATTCCACCTGAACACCTGCCGCGCCTGGCGCGGCCGTTCGAGCAAGTCGAGCAAGAGCTAACGCGCAACAATCACGGCACGGGCTTGGGCCTCGCGCTCACCAAGTCGTTGGTGGAAATGCACGGCGGCAAGCTCTCGATCCAATCGGAAGTTGGCCGCGGCACCATCGTGACGGTGACACTGCCGGTGCGCTTCGGCGGCGAACGCAGCTCGGACGATCTGGCGGCGGAGTAAGAGCTACGGCGTCGGCGCTTGCTGGCGCTGCAGGCGCTCTTCGCGGCGCTGGCGCCAACGTTCACGACGTTCCTCGCGACGCTCCTGCAAAGTCTGGCGCTGTTCCGGCGTAAGCGCCGCTGGGGCAGCGCCATCTTCACTAGGCGCTAACCCGTTTTGTCGCGCAGCCGGCGCAGCATTGCGCAGAGCCTCCAACGCTGCACGGCGCTGCTCTGGCGTCAGCTCACCAAAAGCTTCGACGATGTCGTCATGGAAGACAGCGATCGCGGCCTGATCCGCGGCGCGCAGGCGCTCGAACGCGGCGCGCACCCGGCCCGCATCATAGGGCTCCTGCGATGCGGCAGCGAAAGCGTCGCGACGCGCTTGAATGGCGGCCTGGCGGGTCTCGCGCGACGTCTGCCAGCTCTCGGCTAATTTCTCGCGCATGAGCGCGCGCGTATCCTCTGGCAGCGCCCGTAAGAAAGCGCGCGGGCCAGGCAAACGTTCGACGACCGCGCCATCGCTGGGTTCGCGCTCAACGCGGGCGCCTGAGAGAAACGCGCCGCCGACAGCGCCGGCGATCAGCAAGTTCAGCGCGACGGAAACGAACAGCAGCGTGCGCCAGGGAAAACGGGTGTCGCTCATCCTTCGTCCTCAAACGCGACCGGCGCTTCGAACGCCATGCTGAAGTAAGTGTCGTCCTCAAGCGGCGCCGGCGCCATCAGGCCGCCGCCATAGCCGAGCACCACGCCGAACACCGCGCACGCCGCCAGCGCCAACATGGCGCGCCGATCGAAGGCCGGGCGCACCACGCGCGGCGCGAACGCCAGAATGCGATCGGCAAGCTCCGGCGAAGGTGGCGCGACTTCGCGCGCGCTATCGAGCACGGCGTCGAACTTGCGCGCTTCGGCGAGCAACGCTGCCGCTTCAGGATCCTGCACCGCAAACGCCGCCGCTCCAGCGCGCGTTTCGGCCGCCCAGCGGCGGAAGTCCGCGCCATAGGCGTCCAGCAAAGTGGCGAACCGCTCCCGGTCCATATTCTCTTCCTTCCTCATCACGGCGCGCCCTCTGCGCCGCCCAATAAGTCCTGCGCCACGTCCGCCAAGGCGGCCTTGAGCGCGCGCCGGCCGCGCGCCAAAAGCGACTCAAGAGCTTCAACGCTGATCTCGAGTATTTCCGCCGCGGCAATGTTGCTCATTTCGTCGAAGTGCACCAACGCGATGGCCGCGCGCTGGCGTTCGGGCAGTTCGGCCAGCGCCGCATGCACCTTTGCAGCGCGTTGGCGCGCCAACCACTCCTCGCTGGCGAGCGGGCGTGTGTCTGCGACGGCGACGCCCGCGTCCGGGTCGCTCTTCTCGCGGCGGCGGCGCAGGCGGTCGTAGCAAAGATTGAGCGCGACGCGGTGCATCCACGTCTCGAATTTGGCTTGGCCCGGCTTCCAGCGCGGCGCTTCGCGCCAGACGCGTAGGAACACTTCCTGCGCTACGTCTTCGGCTTCGGCGCCATCGTTCAGCATGCGCCGCGCGACGCCGACCATCTTCGGCAGATGACGGCGCACGAGTGCTTCGGCGGCGCGCTGATCGCCCGCCCCCGCATTCCGGACGAGTTCGGCGTCCGGATCGATCATGCGCGCTCTGCTCTCAATCGCGCTCCGTTAACGGGCGCGCATCAAGCTGCGCGCGGCTTCCAACTCTTCGGCGGAGACAACATCGTCGTTGTTGCGATCGAGCCGGTCAAACCCGCGATAGGGTTGGTTCATCATTTCAGCGCGGCTGATGCGGCCGTCATTGTTGGCGTCGGCGCCTTCGAGGCCGCGGCGTGCTTGGCCGCCTTGACGGTTGGCGTTGGTGCGCTCGGCTTCGGAGAGATCGCCGTCGTGATCGACGTCGAGCCGGTTGAACATCGCGCCGCGCGCGATTTGCGCCTCAGCGCGGGTGATGGCCCCGTCGCCGTTGGTGTCGGCGGCTTGAAGCATCGCGAGCGCGCCGCCGCCCTGCTGGGCGAACGCGGGCGTCGCGGCCAGACACGCGATCGCTGCTAACCAGGCAAACCTCATAGAACCTCCGTTGTGAGCCCTTGAACGGGCGGCGCGCCGCTATCCGTCGCTGGGGACGGTCACGATCTGCAGAAAGTCGGCCCGGACGGCGGCCTGCGTGGCGCGGAGCATGGTTTCCAGCTCCTCACCGCCGGAAACGCCTGCGAGGGCCGCGAGCCGGCCGATCAGCGGCTTGGGCGCCTCTTCGAGGTTGAAGTCTCCTTCGGCGCAGATCCGGAGCGTCTGCTGCAAAGAGCTCAGGAGGCGGAACGCGCTGGACAACCGTGCCTCAGCTTCCTCGTTGAGGACGCCAGCGGCTGCGAGCTTGGCGAGAGCCTCGCCGGTGTTGGCGTCGATGACGGCTTGATTGTGCGCCGTGAGCTGAAGCGCCTGTGCCGCGAACTCGATGTCTACGAAGCCGCCAGGCGCGAGTTTCAAATCCCACGCGCTCTTGCTCGGACGCTCGCGATCCATGCGCGCACGCATGTCGGCGACGTCTGCCAGTATCTTGGTGCGATCGTGCGGGCGCGCGGTGGCGGCATGCGCAGTGGTCAGCGCGCGATTGCCAAGCGCGGCATCGCCCGCGACAGGACGCAAGCGGGTGAGCGCTTGCATCTCCCACGTCCACGCCTCCTCTGCGTAATAGCGTTCGAACGAGGAGAGCCGCACCGCGACCGGCCCTTTCGAGCCTGACGGGCGCAGCTTGGTGTCGATCTCGTAGAGTTCGCCCTCCTCGGTTGGCGCGGAAAGCGCGCTGATGAGACGCTGCGTGAGGCGGGTGTAGAAATCCGATGGCGAGGCGTTCTCGGCGGGCGCGTCATAGACGAGCATCAGGTCGAGATCGGAATCTTCCGCGAGCTCGCGGCCGCCAAACTTGCCGAGCGCGAGCACCGTGAAGCTGCCCGGCTGTGGCCCGTGCTGGCGCTCAACCTCCGCCAGCGCCGCATCAGACATGGCAATCACACACGTCTCCGCGAGATCGGCATAAGCGACGCCAGCTTGTTCGGCGGTGGCGGCTTGTTCGAGAATTTGCACCGCGATGCGGAATGCTTCTTCGCGATGGAAACGGCGCGCGGCGTTGAGCTTGCTCTCAAACGAGTCAGCGTCGCTCAGGCGCTCGCGCAGTTCGGCGAGACGCGAGCCGGCGGCATCTTCGCCGAGCGGGATGGCGAAGCGTGGTTCGATCAGTGCGTCAAGCAACGCAGGGCGACGCGCAAGTTTGTCACCGAGTTTCGGCGCAAGCGCGAGGACCCGGGCGATGAGGTCTAGGAATTTAGGACGCGCGTCGAGCAGTGCGAGCACCTGCACGCCGGCGGAGAGCGAGCCGAAGAAGGCAGCAAAGCGCGCGAAGGCTTGATCGGCGTCGCCGGCGTTGGAGAAGGCGCGGAGAAGTCGCGGCGTCAGGCGCGTCAGCAATTCGCGCGCGCGCTCGGAGCGCATGGCGCGGACGCGGCCGTGGTGCCAGCCGCGGATGGTCTGGCTGACGAAGGCTGGATCCGCGAAGCCAAGCTTCTCGATCGTGGCGAGCGTTTCGGGCTGATCTTCGACGCCGGTGAAGATGAGGCTGCCCATCGGGTCGGCCAGACTGCGCTTCTTGTCCCCGAAGAGTTGGTAGTCGATCTCGGAAACGACGCGGCGCCGCTCGATCAGCGCTTCATCGAACGACTCCAGCGTCTCAAAACCAGACAGCGCCGCCACGCGCGCACGGGCTTCGGGGTCGGCGGGTGTCTTATGGGTCTGCGCGTCCTCCAGCATCTGGATGCGGTGTTCGACTTCACGAAAGAAAACGTAGGCCTCTTGCATTGTGGTGCAGGCTTCTTGCGAGATGGCGCCAGCCTCGACCAGCGCTTCGAGCGCGGTCAGCGTGTGCGGCGAGCGCAGCTTCTTGTTGCGGCCGCCGAGGATGAGTTGCTGGGTTTGCGCGAAGAGTTCGATGTCACGAATGCCGCCGCGACCGAGCTTCACGTCGAACACGGGATCGCCAAGCTCGGCGCTTTTGTGCGCGGAGAGGATCTGGCGTTTTATTGAGTGCACGTCTTCGACGGCGGCGAAGTCCAAGTGCTTGCGCCAGATGAATGGGACGAGCGAGTCAAGAAACTCGGCGCCGGCGTTGCGATCGCCGGCGGCGGCGCGGGCTTTGATGAAGGCTGCGCGTTCCCAGTTCTGGCCCAGGTTTTGGTAATAGTGCTCGGCTGACGCGATGGAGACCGCGACGGGCGTTGAGCCCGGATCGGGGCGCAAGCGCAGATCGGTGCGGAAGACGTAGCCGTCGGGCGTCACCTCTTCGAGTGTGCGCACGAGTGGCGCAACGAGGCGCACAGCGGCGACGCGCGGTTCGCGCGCGCCGGCGGCGGCGAGCGCTTCGCTATCGAAGAACACCGAGAAATCGATGTCGCTCGAATAGTTGAGTTCACCCGCGCCCATCTTGCCCATGGCGATGAGCGCGATGCCGGGCGCCGGGCCAATCTCGCTGTCGAACACGCCGGCGACGATATCACCGCGCTTGGCACTTTCGGCCGCGGCGACGGCGATGGCGGCGCGCAGCGACGCATCGGCAAATGCAGTGATCGCGCCGGTGACTTGCATCAACGGCCATGTACGCGAGAGATCGGCGAGAGCTGCGGCGAGGTGCGCTGCGTCCTTGGCGCGGCGCAGGATGATCATCGCCTCTTCGATCGGCGGCGGCGAGAGCGCGATGGCTTCGGCGGCGCTGATGGCTTCGCGCAGCACGCGCTCGGCCCAGGCTTCGTCCGGAGAGACGAGCAGGTCCGGACGGCGGAGCATCAGTCGGCGCAGATATGGCGCGTGCGATGCCGCGGCGGCTGAGGCTTGCTGCCAGACTGAGCCGGCGAAGGCGTCCGGCCCGTGTTCGCTGGCGAGCGCGGCGCGGATCATTGGTTCGCCATCGCCGGCAGCACGAGCACGGCGCCGAGACCTTTGCGTTCGCCTTGGCCGCCGAGGCCATCGCGCAAATGCAAGCCGCCTTTATGCAAGCGCGCGACGGCGGCGACGAGGCTGAGGCCGAGGCCTGCACCTGGTGTTGAGCGCGCGCTTTCTAGGCGGACGAAGCGATCGAGCACGCGGTCGCGATCTTCCGGCGCGATGCCAGGGCCGTCGTCGGAGACAGCAATCTCGATGCGGCCGTCGGCGCGGCGCACGGCGCGGACTTCGACGCGGCCGCCCTCATAAGTGTACTTCAGCGCGTTCTCGATCAGGTTCGAGACGGCCTGCGTGAAGAGACCCGGCTCGCCGTAAATGTAGAGGCCGTCTTCGACTTCGCCCTTGAGCGAGCGCTGCACGTCTTCAGCGGCGGGTTCGTAGAAATCGACCAGTTCGCGCAGGATGCCGGTCGCGTTCACGCGCTCGAAGCGCCAGGTGACGTTGCCTTCGACGCGCGCGAGCTTCAGCACGGCGGCGAAGGTATCGAGTACGCTGTCCGCTTCTTCGAGCGCGACGCGGAGTGCGTCACGATCCGCGTCGACGTCGGGTGGATTTTCCAGTGCTGCTTCGAGCTTTTGGCGAAAGCGCGTGAGCGGGGAGCGGAGATCGTGCGCGATCGCGTCGCCCGCAGTGCGCGAGACTTGCATCAGGTGCTGCAGGCGATCGAGCATGGCGTTGATGGCGATGGCGAGCGTGTCGAACTCATCGTTCTCGCCGCGCACAGGTGCGCGGCTGGTGATGTCGCCGCTCATGACGTCGTGGGCGGTTGAGGCCAACGCTTCGACCCGGCGCGAGGCGAGCCATGAGCCGATCAAGCCGCTGGCGATCGAGAGCACAACACCGAACAGCGCCACGGTCCATAGCGCGCTGGTGATGCGTCCGGAGATGAGCGCGCTGTCGCCCAGATCGCGCGCGACGAGCAGGATCGGGCCGTTGAGCAAGCGGCCGACCTGGCCGCGTGCGCGGCCGCGTATGGCTGCGCCCTCTTCGTCGACGCGCTCGAAGCTGAAATCGACGCGCTCGGCGGCGCCGGCGGGCAGTTGCGGGAGTTGCTGGAAGTCGCCGGTGATGACGGTGCCGTTGCTCTCGGCCAGCACGTAGAGCAGCGGCCCTTGTCGCGCGGCGCGCTCAACCACTTCCTGGTTCAAACGACGAATGCCGCCCTCGCCGTAGGCACGGTCGAGCGCGGCATATTCCTGATCGGCCAGGAGATCGGAGTCAGCGTTGAGCTGACCGACAGTGGCGAAATAGACGTACCCGAGCAGCGCGAGCACGAACACGAGGACGATTCCGGCTTGCGCAAGCGCGAGCCGGAATGTCGTGGTCCGAAGGAGCGAGAGGCCTGGCCTCATGCCTCCAGTCGATAACCCGATCCTCGCACCGTGTGCAAAAGAGACTGCGCGAAATCACGATCGATTTTCGAACGCAGGCGCGAAATGTGGACGTCGATGACGTTCGTCTGAGGGTCGAAATGATAATCCCAGACGTTTTCGAGCAGCATCTTGCGCGTCACGGTCTGACCCGAGTGGCGCATGAGGTACTCGAGCAGCCGGAATTCGCGCGGCTGCAGATCGAGCTTCTTGCCGCCGCGCTTCACAGTGCGGGCCAGCAAATCCATTTCTAGATCGCCGACGGCGAGCTTGGTTTGCGGCTCGCGGTCACGGCCGTTCCAGAGCGCACGCACGCGGGCGAGCAGTTCGCGGGTCGAGAACGGCTTGCCGAGATAATCGTTGGCGCCGGCGTTCAAGCCTTCGATGCGGTGATCTTCGTCATGCAGCGCCGACAAGATCAGCACCGGCGTCGAGACGCCCTGGTCGCGCAGCTCACGCACGACCGAGACGCCCAACTTCTTCGGCAACATGCGATCGAGAACGATCACATCGTAACCGCCGCCTGAGGCCATGGAATGACCCAGTTCGCCATCGCCCGCGATTTCGACCTCGTGGTCGTCGGCGCTGAGCGACGCCTTCAGGCTTGCGGCCATCTCGGCATCGTCCTCAACCAGGAGAACCCTCATACTGTCCCTCCTCATTGCCCACCCACATCAACGGCGACGTAGCCGCGACCCGCACGATTGCTGACCGCCAGCAAGAGCTGACGATTTGCGGCGCGCGCGCGGTTGACGGCGTTCGTCAGGTCCGCGACCGAACGAACAGGCTCGCCACCGGCTTGCACGATAACGTCACCGGCGCGGATGCCCTTTTGGGCCGCATCGCTGGTCGGCTCGACCGAGGTGATGACGAGGCCGCTGTCGTTGGCGCGCAGCGAGAGCCGCGTGCGATCTTCAGACGTCAGCGGACGCACCGAAAGGCCGAGCGAGCTTTGCGCGACGCCGCCGCGCTCTTCAGGCTGCGGTTGCGGCGTGGCGTTCGGCGGGTTGGTCGACGCGAGTTGTTGCTCCGACGGACGCTCGCCAAGACGCAGGGTCAGATTTTGGCGGCGGCCGTTGCGCAGGATTTCGACGCGCGCGTTGGCGCCGATTTCCGTGGCGCCCACGCGTTGCGTGAGGTCGCGGCTATTTTCGATTTGCTGACCGTTGAAGGTCAGGATCACGTCACCTTGCTGCAGACCGGCGCGTGCGGCCGGGCCGTCTGGCGTGACGCTGGCGACAAGCGCGCCGCGCGCCTCTTCGAGGCCGAGGCTGTTGGCGATGTCAGCGTCGAGCGGTTGGATCGAAACGCCGATCCAGCCACGCGTCACGCGGCCGTTGCGCAGGATTTGCTGCACAATGCCGTTGGCGGTGTTGGCGGGAATCGCGAAGCCGATGCCGACGTTGCCGCCGGTCGGTGAGAAGATGGCGCTGTTCACGCCGATGACGTTGCCGGCGAGATCGAACGTCGGACCGCCGGAGTTGCCGCGGTTAATCGGCGCGTCGATCTGCATGTAGTCGACGTACGCCGACGAGCCTGCGTCGGTACGGCCCATGGCCGAGACGATGCCGGCAGTCGCCGTGCCATCGAGGCCGAACGGGTTGCCGACCGCGACGACCCAATCGCCGACGCGGACGTGGCGCGCGTCATCGAAGGTCACGAACGGGAAGCGGCCGCCGCCGCGAATGCGGAGCACGGCGATGTCGGTGGCTTCGTCGGAGCCAACGATGTCAGCCGGGTGATCGCGGCCATCGCTGGTGCGGATGGTGATTTCTTCCGCGCCTTCGACGACGTGGTGATTGGTGACGATGACGCCGTCCTGCGCGATGAAGAAGCCGGAGCCGAGCGACGTCGGCGCGGGGCCAGGCTGGCCAGGACGGCCGCGGAAGAATTCCTCAAAGCCCGGCGGCAGACCTTCGAGCGACGGTTGCTGCACAGCGTCGGGACGCTGGCGCACGGAGATAGAAACGACCGCGGGGCGCACGCGCTCGATCAAGTCAGCGAAGCTAGCTGGTGCGCCGCCTGGCGGCGCGATGGCGGATGGGTTGATTTCCTGAGCGGTGGCCGAAAGCAACGTCGGGGCCGCGAACCCGGCGAACAACGCCATGGCCGCACCGCCGGCAATGAGGGTGCGGCGGAGGTACTTCATCGAGACGACTTCGGTCATTTTGAACCCTTGGGAGGACGCTGCGATTATTGGAGGCTTAGCCCAGCTACGTTTCAAGCCCTAGTTAGGCGCCATCATCGGTCGGTTAAGAGCCGTTTGGGGCAAAGTTGGGATGGATTGGGGCCGAACCCGGCGGCTTTTTTAGGACATTCAGCAACTTGGCAGCCCATAGGGCGACGAACGGCAGCCGCCGCACGACCGTTATCGTTCACCCTCTTCTGGGGCGAAATCCACGGCTGCGGCGCTTCGCCTCCGGCGATTGGCCAGAACGGCGATCAGGCCTGCCCCACCCAGGAGCAGTGGAGCGGCCCAGAGCGCCCAGGTGCGGGCGTCGAACGGCGGGCGGAACAGGACGAAGTCGCCATATCGCTGCCGGAAGAAGGCCCGGATTTCCTCGTCGGAATCCCCCGCCGCGATCCGTTCGCGAACCAGAGCGCGCATGTCGACGGCGATGTCGGCAGTGGATTGCGCGATTGGCTCGTTCTCGCACTGCACGCAGCGGATCTCTTGATCGAGCGATTGCGCGCGCGCCTCCTGTCTCGGATCGCCGAGCGCGGCGGGCGCGGTTGTCGCGAGCAAGAGTGCGATGAGGCTCATGGCGCAGCTTTTCGTTTGCGCGCGAGCGCGACGAGACTCAAGCCGCCGCCAAGCGTCATCAGGATGACGCCGATGAAAATCAGATGCACCAGCGGGTTGTGATAGAGGCGCACGGTCCATGCGCCTTGGGTCTCGCGAACCTGTTCGCCGAGCGCGACATAGAGATCACCATCGATGCTGCTGAGGATGCCGACTTCGGTTGTCGGCATCGGCGATGTTGTGAAGTAACGGCGCTCAGCTGAGAGCGGCTGCGCTGCGCCACTTGATTGATCGACGCGGAAATTCGCGCGCGTCGCCGTGTAGTTCGGCCCCTCTATGCTGCCGACCTCTAGAAGCGTGATGCGCCGGCCGGCGAAGGCGACGCCCTCGCCTGGCGCCAGCGCGACAGCGCGCTCAGTGCGGAAGCCGGTTTCTGCGACAGCGCCAAGCGTCAGCACGCCAGCGCCGATGTGCGCCAGGCTCATGGACCAGACGGCGAGCGGCAATAGCGCAAGCTTCGCAGAGAATTTTCCCGCGCCGCGCTGAAGCCGCGTCCAGATGTAGATGAGGCCGCCGGCGATGAGCCAGACGCCGAGCATGAGGCCAATCGCGGGAACGGCGCGCCACTGGGTAGCGACAAGCGCGATGATGAGCGTCAGCACCGCGAGGATCGCGGCGGGGGCGAGCTTTTTTAGAGCCGCGCGCAAGTCGCCTTTGCGCCATGTCAGCATCGGGCCGAGCGGCAGCAGGACGAAGAGCAACGCCAAGAGCGGCGAGACGGTCGCGTTGAAGAATGGCGGGCCGACAGAGATCAACCCGCCGCCGAACGCATCGACCAGCAGCGGATAGATTGTGCCGATCAGCACAACGCCGGCGGCGACGGCGAGGCCAAAATTGTTCCAGACCAGCATGCTCTCGCGGCTCACAGCGGCGAAGCCGGACGGTTGCCCAAGCTTTGAAGCGCGCCAGGCGTAGAGCCCGAAGCCAACACCGAGTGCGACGCTCAGCATGACAAGCACGGCGATGCCGCGCTGCGGATCAACCGCGAACGCGTGCACCGAAGTCAGCACGCCTGAGCGCACAAGGAACGTGCCGAGGAGCGCCAAGCCGAAGCCCATGATGGCGAGCAGGATCGTCCAACTCGCGAGCGAACCGCGCCGCTCTGTGACGATGGCTGAGTGCACGAGCGCGGCGGCGACGAGCCACGGCATGAAGCTGGCGTTCTCGACCGGGTCCCAGAACCACCAGCCGCCCCAGCCGAGTTCGTAATAGGCCCAGTATGAGCCGAGGCCGATGCCGAGCGTGAGGCTTGTCCAGGCGACGAGCGTCCATGGCCGCAGCGCACGCGCCCAGGCTTGATCGGCCTTGCCTTCCAGCAACGCAGCGAGCGCCAACGAGAAAGGCACGCTCATGCCGACATAGCCAACGTAAAGCAGCGGCGGGTGCACCGCGACGGCGGGATCCTGCAGCAGCGGATTCAAGCCGCTGCCGATCCACGGCGCCGGATCGAGGCGCGCGAATGGGTTTGATAGAAAGAGCGTGTAGATCAGCGCGCCAGCGGTGACGAAGCCTTGCACGCCGATCGTGCGCGCCCACAAGCCGAGCGATTGGCGCCCACGTACGCTGGCGAAAATCGCACCGAACGACGCCGACACGAGGCACCAGAGCAGCATCGAGCCTTCGTGGTTCGCCCACGCGCCCGCGATTTTGTAGAGCAGCGGCTTATCGATGTGAGAGTGCGAGGCGACGACCGCGACTGAGAAGTCCGATTGCAGGAACAGCGTGATCAGCAGCGCAAACGCCAAGGCGGAGCAAAGCGCTGTGGCTTGCGCAAATGCGGCAGCGGCGGCGGCGCGCGTCTCGCTTTGCGGATAGAAGACGCCCAGGGCGCCTTGTCCGAGCGAGAGCGCCAGCGCCAAGGCTGCGGCGAAGGCGCCGATTTCAGCGATCATGGGGTCGCGCCGCCCTTCCACTCGCCACGCTGTTTCAGAGCTTCGGCGACTTCGCGCGGCATGTAGTTTTCGTCGTGCTTGGCCAGCACGCGGTCGGCTTCAAACGCTTGGCCAGGAACGTACTGGCCTTCGCAGACGACGCCTTGGCCTTCGCGGAAAAGGTCGGGCAGTTCATCGTGAGTGCGGACAAGCACTTCGACCGCGCCGTCGGTGACGGCGAAGGTCGTGATCGTGCCTTCGCGGCGCACGGTGCCTTCGACGACGAGACCGCCAAGGCGGACGCGTTGGCCGGGCTGCGCTTTGGTCGCTAGCTCAGACGGCGCGACGAAGTAGACGACTGAGTCACGCAAGCCCGCAAACGTCAGCGCTGCTGCGAGCGCGAGCACAGCGCCAGCAACGCCGATGATCATCAGACGCTGGTTACGCCGGCGCATGAGAGGCTCCGTTGCTCATGGCTGTTGGCCCGAAGCAAAACGCGCGGCCATGGCGCGGCGCGGATCGTCCGGCCCCATGCGCGCAAGCGCCTCGCCCCACATGCGGCGCGTCTCGGCTGCGTTCTCAGCCTCCATCGCCGCCATGGCGCGATAGATCCACGGCGCCGGATCGTCGCTGATCGAGGACGCTTGTTCGAGATAGGCGAGCGCGTCGGGCGTGAAGCGCCCTTCCATCGTCGCGATCGAACGCGCGACGCCGATCAAGGCATCGACGGAACGCGGTTCGCGCCGCAGCGCCGCATCGAAAGCGCGCGCGGCTTCTTCCGGGCGATTGATACGGAGATAGACTTCGCCGGTCGCGAGATGCGGCCAAGGATCGGTTGGGTTGCGGCGCGCATCGTCGGCGAGCACGGCGAGCCATTCTTCGCCGTTGTAGGTTTCTTCCGGGCGCTGGCGCAGGGCTTCGAGGCGCGACGCGTAGGCGCCGCCTGCGAGCGCCGGCCTGCCGTTCACGAGATAAACGCCAAGCGTCACCACGCTGACGGCCGCGCATACGAGCAAAACGAAGCGCCCGGCGCGTGCATCGCCGCCCGCGCGGCGCACGGCGCGCAGCGTCCAGAACGCGGCGCCGGCGGCCAAAAGCGCGCCAACAAGAATGACGATGAAGGGCGTCACAACGGGGCGAGGCCTAGCGCGGTTCGTTAGCCGAAGAAACCGGCTTGGACGCCGCAGGGCCTAGTCGGTCGCGGGCAATCTAAGCCGCGCCTTGAGCCCGCCCAGTTGAGCACGCTCAAAGATGAGTTCGCCGGCGTACAATTCCACCGTCTCTTGGAGGATGGAGAGGCCAAGCCCCTGCCCGGGGGCGGCTTCATCGAGGCGGGCGCCGCGTTTCATCGCCTTGGCGATTTGTTCGTCGGTCATGCCTGGACCATCGTCTTCGACGACAATCTCAAACAAGCCGTTGGACTCGAACGACGGCAGCAAGCGCACGATCACTTGGCTCGTGCCATATTTGCAGGCGTTGTCGATCAGGTTGGCGGCCATTTCCAGCAGGTCTTCGCGCTCGCCGCGGAAGGTGACGTCGCCTTCGGCTTCGATCGAAATGTCCATCGCCTTGGTGCTGTCGTAGCGCTGCTCCATCATGAAGACGAGGTCTTCGAGGTTCTTCAGCACCGGCGTCCGGTAGGCGATGGTCGAGCCGGCGCTGGCTTCGGCGCGGGCGGCGACGCGGGCGCGGCGAAGCTGGCGCTCAACGAAGCCTTCCATCTCCTCGATCGACTGCTTCATCACCGCATCTTCGCCACCGCCGGCAGCGGCGTTTTTCAGCACGGCGATCGGCGTCTTGAGCGCGTGCGCGAGATTGCCGACGTGACGGCGCGCGCGTTCCACCACTTCGCGGTTGTGATCAACGAGCGCGTTGAGTTCGTCGGTCACCGGCTGGATTTCAGCGGGATAGTCACCTTCCAGACGATCGGCGTCGCCGCGGCGCACGGCGGCGATGTCGCGCTGCAGCTCGTGCAACGGCTCAAGCCCGATGCGGATTTGCAGAATGGAGACGGCTGCGACCATGATCGCGCAGAACGCGATGAACACGACAAACGCCCAGCCGACGAGATTGCCGGCGGTGTCGAGGATGCCGCTCGTGTTTACGCCGACCACGAAGACGTATCGCCCCTGAACTTCGGGGATGCTCTCAACCCGCGTCACGATACGCAGATTGTCGCCGTCGGGGCCTTTGATGCTGAAATAGCGCGCGCCATCGCCAGGCCGGGCGGCGAGAATCTCGGCCTGCACCTTGTCCGGCAGTTGGATCTCAGCATCCACCAGCGACGGCGAAATGGTTTGAACCCGGATCCGGTCGTCGTCGCCAACAGTCGCGACCTGGAAGTAGCGGCCGCTGAGCGGTTGCAGGTAACGCGGATCGTACGGCAGATCGCGGAGGATGAGATCGTTATTGAGGCCAGGCCCGGCATTGCCGATCAGGTCGTCAGCGACGCTTTCAATTTCGGGATCAATCAGCAGCCGCAGCAGCTGTGCATTGAATTGCACATGCGCGATCCAGCCCATGAGCACCAGGCCGAAGACGCTGACGACAGCGATGGTGAGAAGGCGCGCCGCCAGCGAGTGGCGGATCGCGGCCCGGAAACGTTGAAGGAGCCCGCCCGCCCCGTCGCTCACTGCGCTTCCGCAGGATCGATCAGCCGATAGCCCAAGCCTTTTTCGGTGATGATGCGATTGGTGCCGATCTTCCGGCGCAAGATGCCGATGAAGACTTCGATCGTGTTCGAGTCACGCTCGTGATCTTGGCTGTAAATCTTCTCGGTCAACTCGGTGCGCGAGACGATGCGGCCGGCGTGGTGCATCAGATAGTCGAGCACTTTGTACTGGTAGGCCGTCAGCTTGATCGGCGCGCCGTTAACGGTGACTTGGCCGGTGGCCGAGTTCAGGCGCAGATCGCCAACTTCCAGTACCGAGGATTGATGGTCCGTTTGGCGACGTACGTTGGCGCGGACGCGAGCCAGCAGCTCGGCCATGTGGAACGGCTTCGTCACATAATCGTTGGCGCCCAGATCGAGGCCCTCGACCTTCTCGCTCCAGCGATCGCGGGCCGAGAGGATCAGCACCGGCATGTTCTTGCCGTCCTTGCGCCAGGCCTTGAGGACGGTCAGCCCGTCGACCTTGGGAAGACCCAGATCGAGGATCGCCAGATCGTAGGGTTCGGTTTCGCCGAGGAACTGGCCTTCTTCGCCGTCAGCGGCGCTATCGACCGTGTAGCCAGCATCGGTGAGCGCGGAAGCAAGCTGCTCCCGCAGGTTCTTATCGTCCTCGACCACCAATACGCGCATACAAGTTCTCGTCCCTAGCGGCTGGCGCTCACGCGGATATCGCGGATTTGCCCGTCAGGCATGCGCCAACGCACGACATAGACGGGGCTGCCGCCCTGCTCAAGGCGATGGGAGACGTACTCGCCACCATATTGGGAGCGGAGCTCGTCAACCACCTCGCGGATCGAGCGAAGCTCTTGCTCGCCGCCACGATACTGAGCCGGCATGGTCCAGGCGTGTTCAGGACGTTGGGGATGTGGGCGTTGCTGCGCGCTCGCCGGCGCTGCGAAAGCGCTGGCCGCGAGAAGCGCGGATAGGAGAGCAGACTTAACCCACATGACGGTTCTGGATTACGTGACCCGCTCTGAATGGGCGCTGAATGTAGCGCACGCTTTGCCTTAACCAGTTCGGGATCGATCAGCCGGGACAGACATCGAGCGCGTCAAAAGCCGCGCCGAGGCCTGAAATTTCGGTCGAAAACTCTCCCCAGGGCAGGCTCCATTGCAACAAACGGGCCCGGGTTCCAGCACGAACTCAGGTCGGTCGCGGCGGAACGTAGTCCTTCTTGGGCCACTTCTTCACGAACTTTTTGAGGTCTTCGTCGGCCAGTTCGGGCAGCACAACTTGCAAGCGTACGAATTGATCGCCCTGCCCGGCGACGCCTTTGCCCTTCAACCGCAGCACTTTGCCGGTGTTGGAGCCGGCGGGGATGGTCAGCGTGACATTGCCGCTCGGCGTCGGCGCCTGAATGCGCGCGCCCTCGACCGCTTCGGTCAGTGAGATGTTCAAGTCCATGTGGACGTCTTGACCTTCGCGGCGGAAGTAAGCGTGCGGACGCACGCGCAATTCCACCAGCGCATCGCCAGCCGGGCCGCCTTGGACGCCCGCGCCGCCTTGGTTCTTCAGCCGCAGCACTTGGCCGGTTTCGACGCCCGCCGGAATGGCGACATCAAGCGTGCGGCCTTCGGCCAACGAGATGCGCCGCTTCGCGCCGATGATGGAGTCGAGGAAATCGATGTCGAGCGTGAAGCGGATGTCGCGCCCGCGCATGCGCGAATAGGTGCGCGCGCCGCCGAAGCCTGGGCCGAAGAGATCGGAGAAGATGTCGCCGAGATCGAATGGATCGCCCGCGCCTGCCGCACCGCCGGACCCAGCACCGCCGCCCGGAGTGGCGCCCGCGCCAGCGTATGAGCGCGCGCCTTGCCTCGGCCCGCCCCGATTGAACGCCATGCGTTCATTGCCATCGGCATCGATCTCGCCGCGGTCGAAGCGCTGCTTGGTTACGGGATCAGAGAGAAGATTGAACGCGGCCGTCGCGCGCTTGAAGCGTTCTTCAGCGGCTTTGTCGCCCGGGCGCACATCAGGGTGCAGCTCTTTGGCAAGCGTCCGGTAAGCGCGACGAATATCGTCCGCGCTAGCGGATCGGCTAACGCCGAGGGAGGCATATGGGTCCCAGCTCAAGGTGTCCGCGCGCTCCGGCTTCGGGCGCCTCATCCGAGATCGGAATCAGACGCGTCCGGCCATTCTGGCCTGCCCGACTATAATGTTATGGTTAACTCGCTGTTCAAGCCTGTGGCGCCGCTTTCGCCAATCTGTGCGACACGGATGTGCAACGACCCAGGCAAAGACCCGAAATCCGCCGTTTGTGCGGCTGCGCTGTAGAGAAAACTGGGGACAGAGGTGTTTTCGGTGCGGACCTGGAGGCCGCCGTCAAGAATCTCCAGGGCGTAGCTTTCGGCGGGCGCGCCGAGCGGAGGCTCCCACAGCCCCCAGGCATCGCCGCCGATCCGGGCGCAACGGACCCAGGTGATCGCGACGTCGCCTGCCCCGTCGCGCGCCGCGCGCAGATGCGCTGGCGCCCATGGTCGAATGGCGGCGTGAGGCAGTGTCAGTTCGGCGGATGCGGCGCGATTGCTTGAACGCGGCGCGCCGGCTGGCGGTGCGACGAACGACAGCGCCTCGCCCCATTCGTGCGCGGCAATGTTGGCGCGCGCGAGCCGCTGGTCGAGCTTGACGATCCGCGCGCCAATCGCGTGCGGCGCCCTCATCGCATGCGCGCTGCCTCGGCGGCCGCGCAGGAAGGTGCGCAGTTCGTAGGTGTTGGGCGCGACAAGCTCGCAGTGCGCGGCTTGCAAAATTTCCCACTCGCCATCGGCTTCGATCGCGAATGCGTTGGCGCCGTTTAGCACGTCATCACGTGTCACGCTGTTCGGCGCGCCGCCATAGAGGGTGACGCGAATGATGTTGCCCTCGTCCCACCTATCAACGGGTCCCGGCCACAACGCCCACTGCAATTCGCCCATGATCGCGGGCGCCGCGACGGTGGTTCGCCGCGTTTGCGCGACGCCAGCATAGATATCGTGTGCGCCTACCCATGGCGACGCAAAGACGGCGACGAGCGGACGTTCCTCTGCTTCGTCGTTCGGCAGCGGCGGTAGATCGAGGACCGCCAAGGCGGGCGTTGGCGCCGCTTGGGGCGGACGTGGCGCGCTGGGATCTGCACCGCCGACAAGTGCGGCGCTTTGCGAGCGCGCACGGCGCAACTCAATCTGACGCGCGTCCGCATCTTCGATGCGAACGATGTCGAAGACGTCTCCGCCATCCGGAAATGTAACGCGATCGCCCGGCTCCAGCGACAATTCCGCGGGACTAACGCCAGCCTGCAGCGTCTCCGTCGCCGCGCGGCGGTCGGCCAACAGACGCTGCGCCATCGCTTCCGCGGTGTCGGCATCCAACACCAGCGGCGCTTCAACGGTCGCAACCCCGCCCTCGGCGCGATCGAGGCGCCGCGCGCTGACGCCGGCGAGATGATAGTCGCGCGCCGCATCTATGAAGCGAACGCGTGCTTCGATAGGCGCGTCAGTAACCTCTCGCTGCGCGTAGGTTTGAGCCGAGCTGGCAGCGGTGAAGTTGGCGGCGTCCAGCGTACGCACGGCGGCGCTTGCATGAAAGAACGTGAGGACGCCTTCGCGTTCGCTGACGGTGAAGTCGTAGGCCGCCATCAGAGGCTCAAGCGCATCGCGCGCTGACGCCGGTGAATCAATAACGTAGCCACTGACTGCGCCGCGTAGCGAACCCGCAGAGACATCGCTCAACCCCGCCCGCGCACAAAGCGCGACAACGACTTCGCCGAGATCGGACAAACCGGCGCGTCCATTGAGCCAATGGCCCCGCGCCCACGCGGCGCCATCGGACCACACATCCGTGCGCGCGGGAAACGCTGGATATGGCCGCGCGTCCCACGCCCAAAGCATGGCCTCTTCAATCATCGGCTTGCCGGTGAGGGACGAGATCGGATTGGCGTCGCCATCCCAATAACTCAGATAGGCTTCGAGCACGCGGCGCTGGATGAGATCGTCGCGGGCGCCGGTCGAGAAACGCGGCGCGGCGCTTTCGCTGCTCTTGGGATCGATGAACACGTTCGGTTGGTTTGAGGCTTTGTCGATCGCGGCGCAGCCGAGTTCGATGAACCATATGGGCTTGGACTGCGGGGTCCACGCTGTTGCCAACGCAGAACGCACGCCGCTCGGGCGATCGTGGTGTTCGCTTAGCCAAAAATTGCGCACGTCCTTGGCGCGGAAAACCCAATGCTCGCCGTGGGCGCTGTCTGTGATTGGCGTTCGTGTTTGCGACGCGCGATCGTCATCGTCGGCGTAGAACCACTCATGGTCCTCGCCCGCTTCGATGCGGCTGCTGAGATAGGTGATGTCGTGGACGTCTGAAGCAAGGTCGGCATCAGCGTGCGCGTTGCCCGCGCGCCAATCGCTCAGCGGCGGGTACCAATCAATTCCGACGACATCGATGTGCGCATCGGCCCAAAGCGGATCGAGATGGAAGAACACATCGTCTGAACCGTCGTCTGGCCGATAGCCTGAGTATTCCGTCCAATCTGCGCCGTACGTGATGATCGCGTCACCTCCGAGCACACCGCGCACATCCGCCGCCAGCGTTTGCAGCGCGGCTACGGCTGGGAAGTTTGTGGCGCTGTCGCGCGCGGTTGTGAGACCGCGCAGTTCTGAACCGATGAGGAACGCGTCGGCGCCAGCGAACTGAGCAAGCTTCGCGTTGTGCAGAATGAAGCGGCGGTAGCTCCAATCGTCCGACCCGGAATAATGTGGCAATCCATCGCTGCCCTGCGTGAAGTCCGACGCGTCCGCCGCGCCGAAGAACGCCTCGATCTGATCGCCTGCGGCCGCAGCCTTATCGACGGAGCCGCTGACGCCAGCAGCAGGGTGCACGCTGATGCGTCCGCGCCACGGATACGCTGCCTGAGCGGCGCCGCCATGTGGGTCAGGCAGATCATTGTCGGCCGGAACGTCCATCATCAGGAAGGGATACAGACCGACTTTGTAGCCGCGCTGCTTCAACTCGGCGATCGCTTGCAGAACACTGCGGTCGCTCGGCGTGCCGCCATAGGCGGGGCCGCCATCGTGCGTGCTGATGAGATGCGCGTTCGCGCGCGCGACGCCGCCAGCCTTCCAGGCCTCCGGCGTATTCTCCTTCTCCGCGATCTCGACGCCCGGCCTGATCTCACATTCACCGCAGCGCAGATCCGTCCCGAACCAGGCCACGACAAGCATCACTGTTTCGCAATTCGGAAACTCGGCTTGCAATTGATCCAGCGACACAAGCAGATTGGCGCGTTCGGCTTCGGCGTGGAGATTTTCCGGTGTCTCGGCGCCAGGACCATTGCGTCGGAAAACCGGATCGGTCGCGTACACAAACTCGCCGGCGCCTGGGATCAGGCAGACGCCGCGGACGCGGTCTTCGAGACGCTCTTGATCACCTCTGACGGGCCGGATGATCTCGAAAGAAAGCTGCGGGATGGTGTTGCCGTAGAGATCGAGCGGCAGATCCTCGAACACGACATAAGCGAGGCCGCGATAGGCTGGCGCGTATTCGGCGCCGTCGATCGCTTCGATCAGCGGATCGGGCGTTTGGTTTTCGCCGCCGGTGTGGAGGCGCCACGCGACGGTGGAGAGATCGAGCGACGCGCCATTTGCCCAGACGCGGCCGATGCGCGCCACTTCGCCCTCGCAGAGGCCGACGGCGAAAGACAGCGTGTAGCGATAGGCGCGCGTCTTTACGCTTGGCCCGCCACCCTTGCCGCCGGCGCTCACCTCTTCGGTCTCGACGTGCTCTTTGAAGCGCGCCGCCCAGATCACCTGGCCGGCGATGCGCACGCTGCCGAACAGCGCCGGGATCGAGGCGCCCTCCGTCGAGCCTTGAATGTGCAGGTCTGTGAGGCGCGGGCCTTCGCGCGTTGTGCTGGCGCCAAACACTTGGCGGTCGATTGCTGATCCCAGCATCGCGCCGCCGAGGCGGCCGAGCACCGCGCCAAAAGTACCGAACACGCCGGGCAACGCGCCGCCGACAGCGCGGCCGACGGTGGAAAGAACTAATTCGGCCATGCCGCGACATCCGGAAACGAGAAAGCGGCGGCGCAGCGCGTGCGCCACCAGGGCGCAAAGCGCGAGCGCACGACAGCGCGCCCCCAATAGGCGTGGATGATGTGATCGCCGTCATCGAGGATGGCGGCGTGCTTGGCGGGCGCGTCTGCGTGCATGCGGAAGAGCAGCACGTCGCCAGGCGCAGCAGCGCCTAGCGGCAACTCACACAAGTGACGGCGTGCGGCGTTGAACAGAGTTTCGGCGCCGTGACGCTCTGCCCAATCCGGCGTGTACGCCGGCGCCAGCTCAGGTTCAGCGCCGTAGAGCGCGCGCCAGACGCCGCGCACGAGGCCCAAACAATCGCAGCCCGCGGCTTTGGCCGAGGCTTGATGCTGATACGGCGTGCCGATCCATGTCTGCGCTTCCGCGAGGATCGCGTGGCGAGAAATCATGTGAGGCGCGAGCCGCCGTCGAGACGATCGCCCACGCCTGGCCCGGATTGCAGCGCGTCGTTGCCGGGCATGTGCGGAAAGCCGCGGAAGTTCACGACGTTGGCGAACTTGCTGCGACAGGTGTCGATGCGTTTGTCGCAGCCAGCGTAGGCAGCAAACTCATCGCCGATGCTGAGCGTTACGGGATCGAGCACTTCGAACAGCGCTTCATCGCCTTCGGTTTGATGCGTCGCGACTTCACTTTGCCGCCCGTCCGCCCAAACCACGCGGCCTCTGGCGAACCACTGGTCCGTGAAGCCAGCGAGGCCAGCCGCTTTGAACGTGTGCGTCCCAAGCACTTCGGTGATGACGCCCTCACCGCGAAACTCGGGCGCTTCGAGATCGACGCCGCACCGCGCATCGCCAACGTCAGCGTCGCAGAAGCGTGAGAAAACGCGGCCAACCGGTGTGTTCAGCGCCGCTTGCAGCCCGCGCAACTCCGCCTCAAACGCCAAGGCGCCGCGGCGGACTTCGCCGATGCGGCCGGCGAAAAGATGAACACGCAGCTCCGGCGCGCTCCAATCGACGCGATAGATATCGACGCGCGCGCCATCCCAGAGGCCGCGCGCGAGATCCTCTTCGGTGATCGCAGCCGATGAAAGCGCGCCGACGATGCTGGCGCTATCGACGCTCAGTCCGAGGCTCTTCTCGATTGCGCCCGCGCTCACGCCCTGTAGCGGCTCAGCGGTCGTGCCTTCGAACGACAGCGGGCAATCGTGGTCGGTAAAGGCGAACACTTCGCCGTCGCGCCGCGCTAGGCGCCAGACATGCGCGAGCGTGGTGACGCCGGACGCGAGCTTGGCGGCGAGCGCCTCAGGTATGGCGCGCACTAGAGCCTGATCTCCACAAGCGGGACCGTGACCGCATGTCCAGCGCCGAAGCCGTCGAGCGCGAGGTCCAGCCGGTCGATGTCGAAGCGGACTGCCGTGTCGAAGAGGAAGCCTGCGGAGACGATGGCGCCAGTTAGTGGCGCTGCGTTTAGGCTCAGCATTCCAGTTTCTGCGGCGATCTCATACGCGGACGGCGCCAACGTCTCGCCGTCGATGGCGACCACGACACTTGCTGCGACTGGTTTGGTGATCGGACGCTCATAGCTGCTCGCGCCGTCGCCGTAGGTCTTCTGCAACTGAAAGTCTGTTTGCTCGCCGCCTCCTTCGCCCAGCACCTGATCCGTTGACGATGGCGTTGCTGAGGGCGAACAAGACTTGAAGTCGAACGGGTCGCGGAAGCGGAAGCCGTGCAGCTTGCCGCGCCGCGCTTCGAAGAACGCGATCAGCTCGTGCACCTGATCGAGCGTGCGGACAGCGCCGCCAATATCGTAGCGGCGGCGGCCATGCGCCCACGGCGTGTTGCGCGCCTCGGCGCCGGAGCCAAGCGTGACGATATCGACGCGCCGCTCCGGCCCGCCGCTGGCGCCAAGCGCGAACGGCAACGGCAAGAGAACTTCATGAAACGCGCTCACAGATTGCGCCTCCCGTACGCGACCGCGCGCGCAATCGAGGCGGCGATCTGGCCTTGATGTTTGGTGATGGCGCTGACGTCGGCGCCGCCGGCGATGTGGAAGTGCACATTCACGGCGCCGCCGCCTGCGCTGGTGATCTCGCCCGCTTGGCGCGGCACGAACAGCTCCGGCCCGCGCTCGCCGACGAGATAGGCGCCGCCTGCGTTGACTGCGCCGCCGCCGGCCTTGCCACCGAAGAACGGCAGCTTGGCGCCGCTCTGCGTGAATATCTGTTGGAGTGCGATCTTCGCGAGTTCCTCCAAGATCACTTTGGCCAAGCGCTTGAACGCCGCTTCGCCGCCTGTCGCGGCCGCGCCGAGCGCGCGCGAGATACGATCGCCGGCGCGTTCGAATGAGGCGCCGACAGCGTCTGCGGCCTGGCGCGCTGGGCCTTGCGCGAACGCTTGCAACACCGTCGACGCTGCGCCGAGTTCGGTTTGGAAGTCGTCCAAGGCGAAGGACGAGGTTTTGTCGTTCATGTTTTTGTATCCGGAAACTCTTGCGTCAGCGCCTCAAAGGCGGCGCGTGACAGTGAGGCGGTGCTGTTCAACGCCGTGAGCGCGCGCCATTCAGTGAGGCTGAGGCGCCAGAAGAGATGCGGCGGCACGCCAAGACTGAGCGCCGCCGCGAGCATTGCGGGCCACGACGTTCGCTCAGGCATCAAGCGCCAGACGAAACGCATCCGCGACCGCTGCTGCTGCCTCTCTCGGATCGATGCTCGCCGCGGAGAGATCGGTCGTGCTCATCGCATCGCCGCCGCCTTTGGTGAGCGCGGCGAGAACCAAGATGATGTCGGCCGCGGTGAGATGCGCCAGGCGTTCGGCCAGTTCGGCGAGCGAGATGACGTCGAACGCGGCCTCCAGTTCAGCCAATGCGCCGAGCGTGAGGCAGAGGCGCATGGGCCGCGCGTCGATCTCAAGCATCACCTCGCCTCGCGCGCGATTGTGCGGTTCGGGCATCAGAGCGCCGCGAACACAAGCGCGCCGGCTGAAGCGAGCGTGATGGCGAAGGCCGCTTCGCCGTCATGGTCGCCGGAATAGTCGAGCGCTTCAACGAGGAAGGGTCCGGTGAGCGTGCCGAAGTCCGGAATGATCAGCTGAAACGTCGCTGCTGCTTGCGAGAAGAATGCCTGTTGGATCAGCGCATCCGACGCCGCGTCCTTGAATACACCCGCGCCGCTGACGCTAGCCGATTTCACACCGGCGCCCGCGATCAGCTCGCGCCACGCTTCCGGACTTTCGCCGGAGGTGCCGTCAACCGTGCGCGCGTTCAGCGAGATGGTTTTGGCGCGAATGCCCGCGATGGTGGTGAAGGCTTCGGGATCTTCGCCGTCGCCGATCTTGATCAGGACGTCGCGTCCCTTTTGGCCTGACATGAATGCTCCTATTCGGATTCGGTAATGGCGCGGAGACGCAAGACGCCATGCGTCGTGCGCCCGTCGCCCGAGCGGAAGACGTCGGTGAAGAGTGCGAACAGCAGCACGAGCCGGCGCTCGGCGACGTTCAGCGCGGCGTTGTGCAGGCAGCCACGCAGTGCTGCGATCACGTCGAGCGCTTCGGCGCGGCCGCCGTAGCGAGACCAGACGTGCAGCGTCACGCCGTGCACGAGCGCTTCGCGTTCGCTGGCGTCGAGCGGCTTCGACTCGACGCGGCCGATGGTGACGTATGGAAACGTCACGTCGGGCGGCGGGTCGTCGAAGAAGCGATCGGCGATCAGAGCTTGAACATCGGCGCTGTCCATGGCCGCGGCGCGGATGGCGGCGGCGAGCGCTATTTCAGCGTTCACAGCTTCTCCTCTTGGCAGTTCAGTGTGATGCGCGGCGCGCCGTCATCGGCGACACCGATGATGCGAAGGCGGCGCGCACCCCAAGCGACACGCCAACCGGCGCGGACATCGTCGCGGCGGTTGATGGTGACGCGGTAGGATGCGACGGATGGCGTGGCGTCGAACGCCGCGCCATCGCTGGCGCCGCCTGCCTCGATCTCCCCCCAGACATCGCCTTCATCGCTCCAAGCGATGGCGGCGCCGCCGAGTTCATCGGCGATGCGCGTTGGGCGCTGCAGCTTCACGCGGGCGCGGAGCGCGCCAATGGCGTCGCTCATAGCCGCGCCGGCGCGAATGGACGCATCAGCGCCCGCGCCGTCTCCGGGATGCCACCTTCGCCTTGGCGCAGCTCGTAGAGCGAAGCGACGATCTGCATCGTCGCGACGCGGAGCGCGATCGGCAGATCGCCCGCTTCGTCGGCGTAGCCGCAATCGTATTCAATCTCGATGCCGCCGGCGCTACGCAGCGTCGATGGAAACCCAGACGGAAACACCAGGCGCGGCCGATCGCGGTTGCCCTCAAGGCGATAGCGCTCGGGATCGATGACGCTCTGCGCGCCATTGTTGGCGAGCAGCCTCACGGCGACGACGTTTGTGACGGGGCCTAAGCCCAGCACCGCGCCCTGCACCGCGTCCCGCCGCCAAATGTCCAAGCTCTCGCGCACACGCCGCGTGATCAGCGCGCGGCCGATTCCTGCCTCGACAGCCTCACGCGCCGCGCCGATGAGCGTGGCGATGAGGCTGTCTTCGGAATTGTGATCGACGCGCAGGAAGAGCTTCGCCTCCGCCAGCGAGATAGGCTCGCTGGCGGGCGGCGTTACGATGGTGATGCTCATTAGCTGTCGCCGAACTTGAGCGCCTTGATCGCGTCGAAGTTCTGCACGCCGCCGCCGACACGCTTGGTCACGTAGAACAAGACGTAGGGCTTGGCGGAGTACGGATCGCGCAGAACGCGGACGCCGGCGCGGTCAACGATCAAATAGCCGCGCGCGAAATCGCCGAAGGCGATCGAGAACGAATCTGTTGCGATGTCCGGCATGTCTTCGATCTCGGTGATCGGGTAGCCGAGCAAAGTTGAGCCGCCAGCATCGTTCGGCTCCCAGACGTAGCGGTCGTCACCGTCCTTCAGCTTGCGCACCTCAGACACCGTCTTGCGGTTCATGACGAAGCGCGCGTTCTGGCGATACTGCGTCTTCGGTGCGTAGATCAGGTCGATCAGCTTATCGACGGGCGTTGTGCCGAAGCCGCCGTCGGCGCCGGTGGTGACGTAGCCGATCTTGCCCCAGACGTGACTGGCTTCGGCGACTTTGTCGTAAGCGAGGAAGCCCTTCGGCTCATCGCTGCCGTCGCCGCTGACAAACGCCGTGCGCTCCTTGCCGGCGAACGCCTCTTCGACTTCGCTGGCAATCCATTCCTCGAGATTGACGAAGCTATCGTCGAGCAAGGTCTGCGTCGCGGCGAGGTTGGCGTAGAGTTCGGCGGTCGGGAATTCGAGCAAGGCGAGCGTTGGCGAGGTGGTTTGCGACCGCGCGCCAGTTTCGCCCACCCAGCCTGTGCCGGCGTTGGTGAGACTGATCGGCTTCTTGAAGACGTTGGCGCCCGTGGTGCGCACCGTTGCGATCTCGCGCATGGGCGAGACTTGGCGCAGGCGCGACTCGATCATGCGATCGAGTTCGGGCGGCGCCACGTAACCGCCATCCGTGCCGCCAGGCGTTGGATCGCCGACGACCGACAGCGCTTTCGCTTCGAACTGCGACAGCGCAGCGATGTCGCCGCGGCGCAGATATGAGTGCCAGGCGGATTTGTGCTCGCTCAACGCCGGATCGGCAGCGAGGCCTGGGCGGCGGCCAGCGAGCGCAGCGCGCTCGATCAACGATTTCTGCTCGGTGAGCGCACGATCAATGCGGTCGACCTTTTCTTCCAGCAGCACGTCGCCGCGATTGCGTTCGATGGCCGAGAGGCGCGCGTCATTGGCCGCCTTAAACTCTTCGAACGCGCGTATGAGCGCGTCGGCGGCGCCCGGAGGCGCTGCCTTTGTTTCTTTTCTCACTATTCTCTCCTTAAGCAGCGCGGACTGCGTCTCGCGCGATTACGAGCCGCGCTTGCGGCTGCATCGGGTGTGTCACGATCGACACCTCCAGAAGTTCAATCTCAGTCAGCACGCGGCCGGCGGCGTTGCGATGCTGCGCGATCGGGACGAAGCCGATCGACAAACCGTCGACGCCGCGGGCGATCATGCGCTTGGCGCGCGCAGCGCCGGGTTGGTCGTCACGGATCTCGCCGCGCAGGAAGAGGCCGCGGCCGTCTTCGCGGATATCGGTCCACTCACCAGCGATCAGCCGCGCTTCGTGTTCAACCAGCATGGGCAAGCGCGCGCCGCGCCGGTTCAAGCTCGCCGCGAAGGCGCCGGCGCGGACGACGTCGCGCATCTGATCCGCCACGCCGAACAACGCGGCGTAACCTTCGATGATCATTCGTCGAGCCGCTGCTCGATGCGCGCCAGCGAGCGGCGCGCGTCCGCGACCTGCTCTTCGAGCCGCGCCAAGCGTTCGGCGACTTCGGGCTGCGTGGCGACAGCGCGTTCGACTTCTTCAAGCCTTGCCGCGGCGCGCCCTGCCCAGATCAAGCCGCCGGCGGTTTCGAGGAAAAGCGCCAGGATCAGCGCCAGCGTGATGCGTGGATCGATCTTCATTGCGCGCGCTCCGGGGCTTCGATGCCGGCCATGCGCCGCTTTTCGTCTTCACTCAGAAAGTCAGCTGCGCCGATGCGCGCCCAGAGCGCTTCGCGCTCAACAGTAAGCGCGGGCACATTCTCTATATCGACGGTGACAGCGGCGGGGCCAGCTTCCGGCCAGCGATCGCCAATCCAAGCTTCGATGGCGCGCGCCGCCTTTTGCGCCAGCGGCAACGCTGTCTGGCGCCAGAAGGCCAGATTGGCTTCGCGATAGTTCGAGTAGGTGTTGTCGCCGGGGATGCCGAGCAGCATCGGCGGCACGCCGAACGCCAACGCGATATCACGCGCGGCGGAGTGGCGTGCTTCGGTGAAATCCATGTCGGCGGGCGAGAGCGACATCGGCCGCCATTCAAGACCACCCTCCAGCAACATCGGCCTGCCCGCATTGGCGGCGCCGATATGCATGTCTTCCAGTTCTCGCTTGAGACGTTGGAATTGCTCCTCGCTCAGACGTTCGGCGCCGCCTGCGCCAGTGAAGATCAGCGCGCCGCTGGGGCGCGCGGCGTTGTCGATCAGTGATTTGTTCCAGGCGCCGCCGGCATTGTGAATGTCGATCGAGAACGCGGCGGCTTCCATCGGCGAGAGGCCGTACCAATCGTCGGTTGGATTGAAGAGCTTCAGGTGCAGGATCGGCGCGTCATTGCTGATTGGATCGCGTTCAAAGCGGCGCACCTGCGCGCCGACGCGATGTTCCCAACCGACCGGCCAACCGTCAGCGCCGGGTACAACGCTCATGCGATCGGGGCGGAGGACGTAGAGTTCTGACGGCGCGTCTTCGCCGATGCTCGCGGCTTCGAGGTAGGCGTTACCGGCGACTTGCAGGTGGCCGTAGAACGCTTCGAGCAGCTCAATGCCGGTTTGCTCCGGGTTGGGCCGTGTGAGCAATCGCGCGAGCGGGTGATCCCTTGGGCCGACGTGCAACGGTGCGCTCGCGGCGGCTTCCGCGATCAAGCGTACGCAGCGATACGCGATCGCATTGCGGGCATAACCTTCGCGCGCGAACGCCGCCGGGTCGCGCATCGGCCAGGCGGGACGGCCCGGCGCGTGCCAAGCCAATAGCTTTCGCTCCGCGCTTGGGCTGCGGAGCCTTCTCAACCACTCGAACATTTCAGTCTTTCGTCAGAGTATCCGCGCGCGCGGCGCCATCGCGCCGCCGAGCAACAAATCCGTCAGCGCCCAGACGAGCGCATCGAGGCGATCGGGACTTCCGCCCCGGCCGTCAGCGCCAAAGGCGCACATTTCGTCTTCCAGATCGGGGAAGGCGGCGGCGTGCTTCACACGGCCTTGCGCGTAGAGCGCCGCAATCGGCTCAGCCCGCGCGCGCTTGCCTTCACTTGCGCGCACGAGGCGCACGTAAAACTCAGGCGCGGCCGCCTTCAGAACAGCCCGCACCATTTCGCCGCCATTGTTGGCCTCGGCGACGATCGCATGCGCGCCCACTGAACGCGCAAGCTCAGCGGCGCGCGCGGCCCACACATGAGGCGCTGCGCCTTGCAGGCTGGCGTCAGCCAGCACCACAGCTTCGCGCGCAAAGCCTTCGCCGCGTGCTGCGGCGGCGATGATGCCGCAAGCATCCGCGTCCGGCCCGACACTCGCCGGCGGGTCGACGGCGACAACGATGCGATCGAACGGTCCTTCTGGGCGCTGACGCAGGTCTTCGATCTCCGCGCGACGCCAGAGCGCGCCTTCGGCTTCTTCTATCAGCTCACCCAGCAATTCTTGGCGATGCCGCACCGTGCCGGCCCAGCGCGCGTCGAGGGCTGCGACAAAGTCCGGCGAGAGGTTTTCCTTGTTGCGAAACGTCGTTGAGCTCGTCCTCACTGTGTCCGGTTCAACCAACAGCCGCTTGAGCGCGCGGATGGGCCGCGGCGTGGTCGTGACCATCATGCGCGGGCGTTGGCCCAGGCGCAGGCCGTGCTCCAAGGTTTGCAGCGTCTCGTCCGGATAGCTCCAAAAACACAATTCATCGCACCAAGCCGCATCGAACTGCGGGCCGCGGAGCGAGTCAGGATCTTCGGCCGAGAGGCACGCCGCCTGCGCGCCGTTGCTCCAGACCAAACGCTTGCGGCTTGCTTCGTAAACCGGCCGCTCGCGCGTCAGCGAACGCAGGCCGGAATTTCCTTCGATCATCACTTCCCGCACGTCGTGAAACGTCGGCCCGATCAGCGCGATGCGCCCGGCGCCGCCGCTGTGCGCCAGCTGATGCACCCACTCGGCGCCTGCGCGGGTCTTGCCTGCGCCGCGTCCGCCCATGAACACCCAGCAGCGCCAGTCACCAGCAGGCGCGAGCTGTTCAGGCCGGCCCCATTCACGCCAGTCATCCAGCCACACCTGTTTGAGCGATCTGGGCAAGGACTTCGGGAGGATGTCCCGCCCGGTCTGCGTCAGCGAAGAGAGCAAGGCGGCGGCGGAGTTCTGCACGTAGGGCGTCTTCGTCATCTAACTCGGGTGTGGCGCGCAGCTCCGACAGGTACTCGGCGACGTCGCGTTCGGCCCGGACGAGGGCGGAGATCGCCTTGGCTCGGCGCTCCGCGTCCTGGGCGTTGTCGCCGTTCAGGGCGACGTGCGCCTGATCCAGGAAGGCGCGAAACGCTGCTGCAGTGCTCACCGCCTGGCTCCTTTCTTCGAAATCTCAGTTCTCGACCGTGCCGGAACTCTACCCCCGCTCCGTCGCGGTCGGATTGATTTTGCAACGGAGCTTGATACTTCGACGTTTTCCGCCAAAGCGGCATGGATACGCAGGACGCCTATCCGCGTTTCCCCTGGCCAGAATTCGGCCATACCTCTATTGGACACCCCCTCCCGGAGTTTTCCTTGTCCGACAATAACCGGCCCGATTTTCGCAGCCGCATCGACTGGGCGAAGATGCGCGCGGCCGCCGCGCAAGCGCAGCTCAACCAGATGCTGGGCGAGCGCTTCACTTGGCGCAAAGCCGCGAGCATCGCGGCCGGCGTTGTGCTGGTCGGCGTCGTGTCGCTGTGGCTCTGGATCTATTGGGGCCTGCCGCGAGTGCCGGACGCTGACGCGCTCTGGAGCTTGAACCGGCAAGAGTCGGTGATGTTCGTCGACCGTGATGGCGAGATCCTCGGCGTGCGCGGGCCATACTACGCCAACCGCGTTCACCTGAACGAAGTGCCGGACTACCTGCCGCAAGCCTTCCTCGCGATCGAGGACCGCCGCTTCTACGATCACCAGGGCGTCGATCGCATCGGCGTGCTGCGCGCCATTTGGGCCAACCTCCGCGCCGGTGAAACCGTGCAAGGCGGCTCAACGCTGACGCAGCAGCTGGCGCGCAACCTCTTCCTGACGCCGCGCCAGACCGTGAACCGGAAGCTGCGCGAAATGGTGCTGGCCTCGCGCATCGAACGCCGGCTGACCAAGGACGAAATTCTCGAGCTCTATCTCAACCGCGTTTATCTCGGCGACCAAGCCTATGGCGTCGACGCCGCCGCGCGCCGCTTCTTCGGCAAGCCGGCGACCGAACTGACGCTCGCGGAAGCCGCGATGCTGGCCGGCCTCCCCAAGGCGCCGTCGCGCTCTGCGCCGACAGAAAGCCTGGAACGCGCCACCGCGCGCCAGCACGTCGTGCTCGCGGCGATGGTTGACGCTGGTTACATCACCCCAGAGCAACGCGACGAGGCGATCGCGCAGCGCATTCGTGTGGTGGAGCGTCCGAACGTCGAGCGCGCCATGGGCTATGCGTTTGATCTCGCGGTCGAACAGGCGCGCGCCGTCGTAGGCCGCGACACGCCCGACCTCGTCATTCACATGACGATTGATCGCGAAGTCCAGCAATCGGCGGCTGACTCCATTCGCCGCCGCCTCGGCAACCGCGCCTTCGGCCGCCGTCCGCTGCAAGCGGCCTACGTCGCGCTCGATCGCGACGGCGGCGTCCGCGCGCTCGTTGGCGGGACGGACTACAACACGTCGAAATTCAATCGCGTCACCCAAGCGCGCCGCCAGCCGGGTTCGACGTTCAAGACGTTCGTTTACACCGCCGCGCTGGAAGCGGGGTTCGACACCGAAGACGTGCGCTATGACGAACCGGTCGTGATCGATGGATGGCGGCCACGCAATTACGACGACGGCTATCGTGGCGCGGTCACGTTGCGCACCGCGTTCGCGCTCTCGATCAACACGGTTGCCGCGAGCGTTGGCGACGAAGTTGGCCCGCCCCGCGTCGCCGACGTCGCCCGTCGCCTTGGCCTTGCCAACATGCCCGCGCGCGGCGCCTTCGTGCCGCCGTCGATCGCGCTGGGTTCGATCGAAACCACGCTCTGGGACATGACAAACGCGTTCGCCGTCTACATGGATGACGGCATGCGCGTTGATCCGCATATCGTTCAGCGCGTGACCAATTCCGCCGGCCGCGAGCTTTATGTGCGCCCGCCCTACAACCCGACACGCGTGCTCGACGCCGACGTCGCCGAGCGCATGACCAGCATGATGGGCGCGGTGGTTCTGCGCGGCACCGGCACCGGCGCGCGGATCGGCGATCGCGACATCGCCGGCAAGACTGGCACCAGCTCCGATTGGCGCGACGCTTGGTTCATCGGCTATAGCCGCGATTTCACCGCTGGCGTTTGGGTTGGTCACGACGACTTCACGTCTATGGGCCGCACCACGGGCGGCACGCTGCCGGCGCAAATCTGGGCCGACACGATGCGCGTCGCGCACCAAGGCGTCGAAAACCATCCGCTGCCCGGCATCGAGCAGCCCGCCTACACGCCGGCGCAAGTCGAAATGGCAAGCTTCTTCGACGATCTCGCCAATGCGTTCGGGCAGGACGGAGGCGACGACGACGGCTTCCCGAACCTCGGCGACATCTTCAACTAAATGTCGGCGCTCGCGCACGTCAAAGGCCTGGCGCTGACGCTTGGCCAAGCGCCGCTATTCGACGGCGCCGAGTTCGTGCTGCAGAAGGGCGAGCGCGCGGCGTTTGTCGGCGCCAATGGCGCCGGCAAGTCGACGCTGATGCGCATGATGGCGGGGCTGACTGAGCCGGACGGCGGCGAGATCGTCTATCAATCCGGCACGACCATCGCTTTCGCGCCGCAAGAAACCAGCTTCGAAGGCTTCGCGACGTTGCGCGACTATGCGCAGTCGCCTTCGGTTGCGCGGCTTGGCAGCGCCGCGGTTGCGCCCGCTTACGCCGCCGACGCAGCACTCGAGCAATTCGGCCTCGATCCCGAGCGCGCACCGCAAGGCTTGTCAGGCGGCGAAGCACGGCGCGCCTCGCTTGCGCGCGCACTGGCGGCCGACGCCGACATTCTGCTGCTCGACGAACCAACCAACCACCTCGACATCACCGCCATCGAAGAACTTGAGCGCACCATCATCGGCCAGCGCGGCGCGTGCCTCGTCATCAGCCACGACCGGCGTTTCCTCGAACGCGTCTCGACCGCGACGCTTTGGTTGCGGCAGCGCCGCCTGCTGAAGCTCAATCGCGGCTACGCCGCGTTTGAAGACTGGGCGGACGCGATTGAGCAAGAAGACGCGCGCAACCTCGCGCGCCTGGAAACGCAGCTGAAAGCCGAAGAGCACTGGCTTCGCCGTGGCGTCACCGCCCGCCGCTCGCGCAATGAAGGCCGCCGCCGAAAGCTACTGGCGATGCGCGCCGAGCGGCGCGACATCAAGGAGCTCAGCGCCTCTCCCACCGCCGCGATCACCGCCGAACGCGGCGCCGAATCCGCGCGCTTGGTGATCGACGCCAAGAACATCACCAAGGCCTATGGCGAGCGCACACTGATTTCGAACCTCTCGCTGCGCATCCGGCGCGGCGATCGCGTCGGCGTCGTCGGCGCCAACGGCAGCGGCAAGACTACGTTGCTTGAACTTCTGCTTGAGCGCCGCGAGCCGGACAGCGGCAGCGTGCGGATGGGTGAGAACCTTGCGCTAGCCTATGTCGATCAGCGCCGCGATCTCATCGATCCGAACGTCACGCTGAAAGACGCGCTGACACCGGCCGGCGGCGATCAAGTCATGGTCCGTGGCGTGCCGCGGCACGTCGCCTCCTACGCCAAGGAATTTCTGTTCACGGCGGAGCAATTGCGTCAGCCGGTGCACGCGCTCTCCGGCGGCGAGCGCAACCGCTTGGCGCTGGCGATCGCGCTGGCGAAGCCCGCCAACCTGCTGGTGCTCGACGAACCGACCAACGACCTCGACATGGATACGCTCGACGCGCTGGAAGAGATGCTGGCGAGCTATGACGGCACGGTGCTGATCGTCAGCCACGACCGCGCGTTCCTTGATGGCGTCGCGACGCAGATCGTCGGTCCGCTCGGCAACGGCAAGTGGGTCGAAACGCCGGGCGGCTGGGCCGATTTCGAGCGTGAACACGGCCAAGCCATCAGCCCACGCGCCGCGCCAAAGAAACAAAGCGCCGAAGCGCCGCGCCCCGCCGCGCCGAAGAAGCAGACCAAGCTCAGCTACAAAGACGAGCGTCGCGCCGCCGAACTCGACGCGCTGATGCCGAAGCTCGCCGACGAGATCGAGGCCCTCGAAGCCAAACTCGCGGCGGCGGACGCCTTCGCGCGTCCCGATTTCGCCGCCAGCGCCGCCCGCTTGGAAGCTGCCCGCGCCGAGCGGGACAATGCCGAGGCCGAATGGCTCGAGATTGAACTCCGTCGCGAGGCGCTCGGCGCACAAGAGTGAATCTGTTGTTAACCAAAGCACGCGCACGCTTCGCGCATGCGGTACATCATATCATTCGCGCTCATCGCCATCGCCCAGATCGGCGCGGCTTGGGCCATCGGCGAGACCAACGTCGCCCGCCCCGGCGCCACCTTCGCGACACTTGAAGCCACAAGCGCCGCCGCGTGCGAGCGGCTCTGCGCTGACGATGGCCTCTGCATGGCCTGGAGTTTCCACGCGAATTCCTGCGAACTCAAAGCCGTGGTGCCGGCAGCGATTGCCCAGGAAGGCGTGGCTTCAGGCATCAGCCCGCGCGCTCCGGCCGCCCTGCGCGCCCGCTACATCCCACCAGCCGAGCCAGCGGTGTTGCGAGACACCAGCGCCCATGACTTCGCGGAAACCGCGCCCGCCCCGACCGAAGACGACATCTCGATGGCCCTGTTGGGCGGCCCCGAACCGGAAGAACTCAGCGCCAGGCTGGCGAATTGAAGCTCCGGCTAAGATTTGTTTACGACCACGAATTAACTTCGCGGCGTTTCAGGAGACTCCCGGCCTATGTCCCAAGCTCGGTTCGCGAAGCTTATCGATCTAGCGCGCACCACGGACAGCGGCGTGCGGCGCGAATTGTTGCGGGAAGTCACCGATCTGTTTTTCGAGACTTCGCACACGCGCACCGCGCGCGAGAGCGCGCTGTTTGATGACGTGTTGAAGCTTGTCGCCGCCGAGATGCAGGATTCTGTGCTGGCCGAGCTGTCGCAAGTGTTTGCGGATGCTGCCGACGCGCCTGTCGGCCTGATGCGCGACTTGGCCAACCACTCGTTCGAGATCGCAGGCCCGGTGCTGAAGCGCAGCCGCGCGCTTGATGAGCAAACGCTGCTGCAGATCGTCAACTATCAGAGCCAACAGCACATCGCTGCCGTCGCGCAGCGGCCGGACGTGTCCGAGAACCTGTCAGATGCCATCGTGAAATTCGGCGACGACACCGCGCTCGACCACCTGATCCGCAACGATGGCGCGAAGCTCTCCCGCGCCAGCATGGAAACCGCGGTCGACCGCGCTCGCAACAACACGCAGTTGCACGAAGGCGTGGTGAAGCGCAGCGATCTGCCGCTCGACCTGCTCAACGAAATGTATTTCGTGGTCGAGAACACGCTGCGCGATCAGATCATGAAGCGCAACGCCTCGGTCGATCCCGCGACCCTCGACGCCGCGCTCTCAAAAGCACGCGCGAAAATGAGCCAAAGCGTCCCGGATACGAGCGCCGAGACCAAGAACGCGATGGCGTTCATCGCCGCGAAGAAGAACAGCGGCGAACTGAACGCCCGCCTGCTCGTCTCGCTCTATCGCGAAGCCAAGCAAACGCACTTCCTCTACGGCTTGGCCGAAATCACCAATCTCGATCCGGACACCGTTGCCGATCTGATCAAGCGCCGCGACATCGATGGCCTCGCCATGATCTGCCGCGCCGCCGGCATCGAGCGCCCGCTCTTCGTCACGCTGGCGGTGCTCTCCTGCGGCGGCGATGAAGCCATGCAGCGCGCTGAAGAGTTCGGCCGCATGTATAACAACGTGCCGATCGAAGCCGCGCAGCGCGCCATGCGCTTCTTCAAAGTGCGCAAGGGCGCCGCGCAAGCCGCCTAGGCCGCGCGTTCCTTAGTGTCGCTGAACCTGATCTTTGGGTTCTTGTCCTGCACGTAGCCGATTTCCCACGCGCTCTTTCCAAGGAAGACTGGCGCGTTGTCGACGTCTTCCGCCATCTGCGACGCTGACTTCTCCATGAAGGCGTCGAGATCGGCGCGCGTTTCACCGCTCACCCAACGCGCGGCTTGATAGGGCGAGGTTTCGAAGATCACTTCGAGGCCGTACTCCGCCTTCATGCGCTCATCGAGCACTTCAAACTGCAGCTGACCGACGGCGCCGACTACGAGATCGCCGCCGTGCACCGGCTTGAACACCTGCGTCACGCCCTCTTCGCCCAGCGACTCCAGCGCCTTGCGCAAGTGCTTTTGCTTCAGCGGATCTTTCACGCGCACGCGCTTCAGGATTTCCGGCGCAAAGTTCGGAATACCCTGAAACACAACATCGCCCGACTGAGAAAGTGAGTCACCGACGCGCAAGCCGCCGTGGCTCGGGATGCCTATCACGTCGCCCGGAAACGCCTCGTCCGCGATCTCGCGGTCCTGCGCCATGAACATCATCGGGTTGTGGACGTTGAAGCCCTTGCCGGCTGCCGTCTTCAACGTCATGCCGCGCTTGAAGCGGCCGGATGAGATGCGGAAGAAGCCCACGCGGTCGCGGTGCTTCGGATCCATGTTCGCCTGGATCTTGAAGATGAAGCCGCTGACGTCCTCACGTCCCGGCGCAACTTCAGTTTCCTGCCCCTTCACGACCGCCTTCAACGGTCGCGGCGGCGGCGCATTCGCGCCAAGCCCCGCCAGCAATTCCAGCACGCCGAAGCGGCGCAACGCCGAGCCGAAATAGACCGGCGTCAAATGCCCTTCGCGGAACGCCTTCAGATCAAACCTCGGCAAACCTTCGCGCGCCAGCTCCGCCGTCTCTTCCAACTCCGCGCGGACATCGTCGCGCACATCATCGAGGAAGCTGTTGCTGCCGCGCTTCTGACGCTCCTCGACCGCAAAGCCCTGCTCGCCATGCTCAAGCCGGCGGAACGGGACGAATTCATCCGTCGCGAGATCGAGCATGCCGGCGAAGCGCTGGCCTGACGCCGCCGGCCAGTACATCGGCGCGGTGTCCATCGCGAGCTTTGAGTGGACTTCGTCGAGCAGCTCAAACGGATCGAGCGCTTCGCGGTCCATCTTGTTGATGAAGGTGGTGATCGGGATGTCGCGCAGGCGGCAAACTTCGAACAGCTTGAGCGTCTGCGGCTCGATGCCCTTGGCCGCGTCGAGCACCATGATGGCGGAGTCCGCCGCCGTCAGCGTGCGATAGGTGTCTTCCGAGAAGTCTTCGTGGCCCGGCGTGTCGAGCAGGTTGAAGACCATGCCGCCGTGCTCGAACATCATGACCGAGGACGAGACCGAGATGCCGCGCTCGCGCTCGATCTTCATCCAGTCCGACGTGGTGCGGCGCGCCTGCCCGCGCGCAGCCACCGCGCCAGCCAAGTGAATGGCGCCGCCGGCGAGCAGCAGGCTTTCGGTCAGCGTCGTCTTGCCGGCGTCAGGGTGCGAGATGATCGCAAACGTTCGGCGGCGTGCGGCCTCGGTGGCGGGATCGGCGGACATCAGGTCTCGGGGTTTAGGTGCGGAGGCGGGTAGGTAGCGGCCAGGGGCCCAAATTGCCAGTCCGACACCTGACACCCGGCGGCTGGCGCCTAGCTTTCCACCGGCTCCTCGAGGAAGTGCCGCCCCTGGCGGTCCTCAATCTCGATCACCCAGAGATCCGGATCGCCCGTGCGGCGCTTGCGGACGTATTCATCCACATCCGCCTCCACATCGCCCAGCGACCCAGCCGAAAGGTCGAGCCAGATGCGCTCGCCCTCGCCGTTCCGCGCCGGGCCATAGAGGCGCGCTTTGCCGTCCAGTGTCGCCACCTTCACCAGCACAGCGCCGGCGTCGGTGTCGCCCTTCTTCACAACGCCCGCGAAGGCGCCCGCGATTGAGGCGCGGCGGATCAGGGCGCTTGCCCAGAAGTCTGTTTTCAGTTCGTCCATGGCCGCCGTTCATCAGAACGCAAGAACCTTAGCTTAACCTCTCGCGCTCGCATGCGCCTCCTAATCCTTGCCCTCGCCCTCAGCACGGCCACTGTCGCCTCCGCGACGGAGCCGAACGCGCGCATGCAGTTCGTGGAGCGCCGCGGCCTCCTGGAGGCCGACGCGCAATGCCGCCTGTTCACGCCTGACATCCGCGCAGCTCTTAACGTTGGCTTGGCGCAAGCACGCGGCGGGCTGCTGCGCTCAGGCTGGACCAATGTTCGTCTACGCGAGCTTGAGACCGCCGCGGTCAACGCCGCACGCAGCCGCGCTTGCAACGACCCACGCACGCGCTCAGCCGCAGACGACGCACGCCACGCTTTCTCGTCCTGGATCAATGTCGGCACGATGGAATTTCCCGGTTGGGACCGCTCCTGGCGCGCACGTCGCGTCGTCGACGATAGCGGCTGGCGCTTGAGCCAAGCCATTGATGCGCCCGTCGCCGCCACCTTCGGCGTGCGCCAACGTGGCGACGTCCAGCGTCTCACGCTTGCGATCCCGCTCGCGCGCAACGAAACCGGACCGACGTCGGCGCAACTGGTTCTGCGCGACACTGCACGCGCGCCGGTGCGCGAAGTGGCGCTGCCGCAACGTATCTCGCAAGGGCTTGAAGCTGGCCTGCCTTCGCCGGCCGCTTCAACCAGCGTCCCTTCCGCGCGCACGGTCGAGCGCGCGAGCGGCCAGCAATTCGTCGTGTTCACATTCCCGGACACGGCCTTCCGTGATCTTGTGGCGCTTGATCCGCGCGAAAGCGTGGAAATTCGTTTGATCACTGGCCGCTCAACGCAGCGCGTTTTCGTTGAAGTCGGCGATATCGCCGCCGCGCGCGCGTTTCTGACGATCCGCTAGTCCGCCAGCACTGGCAGCGTAATCCGCACCAACGCACCGCCGCCCGGCGCTTCGTGAAAGCTCAGCGTCCCGCCATGCAGCGCCGCCAGCTCGCGCACCAGCGCCAGGCCAAGCCCCGTCCCTTCCGCACGCGCGCCGCCTGAGCCGCGCTCGTACGCATGGCCAAGCGTGGCGCGCTCGTTCTCGGGGATGCCTGGACCATTGTCGATCGTATCGAGCTGAAGCGCGCCATTGGCGACGCTCGCCTGCACCATCACGCGCCCGCCCTCCGGCGTGAACTTAATCGCATTGCCGACGGTGTTGATCAGCATACGCCTCACGGCGCGATCGTCCGCCCGCACGTTGAGCGGCGCGTACGGCGTCAGCAGCCCAAGCGCGATCTGCTTCTTCTCGGCGCTGTCGACCGACACGCGCACAACATCCTCGACCACCGCCCGCACATCGAAAACCTCGCGCTGCAGCTCGTACTTGCCGGCTTCGATCCGCGAGAGATCGAGCAGATCGTTCACCAACCCGAGCAAATGCGCGCCGCTCTTCCGGATCAGCCCCGCATACTCAACGTAGCGATCACTGACTTCGCCGAATATCCGGCGCTCGATCATCTCGGAGAAGCCGAGGATGTGGGTCAGCGGCGTCCGCAGCTCGTGTGACACTTCGGCGATGCGTTGGCTCATCGCCTGCTCGCGCCCTGCCCGGCGCTGCGCAAAACCAAGCAGCCAAACCAACAACACCAGCGCCCAGATCGTCAGCACCACCGTAAACCGGCCAAGGCCCGCATACATGAGCGCCGCCATCCCCGCCGCCACGTAGCCAAGCACCGCGCCAATCCCGGCAATCCGGGTCCAGCGGCCGAGCGTCCGGGCCATAACCACAGGGATCAGCAGCGCCGCCGCCAGCGGCGATCCCCAGCCGCCGGTTCCCGCCACCAGACCCGAAATGGCCACCAACCAAACCAAAACGAGACCGAGCGCCCCCCACCGGAGGCCCGACCACGGCAGTAAGATGAATCCAACAAGCGCCGGCGCTAACGCTAACGCGCTCGCTGCCGCAACATCCGCGCGTTCTCCACCCCCGGCGACACCCGCAAGAGCGGCCGCGACCACGCCGGCAGCCCAAATCCAGCCTGCCCAAGCCAAAGTGGCGGCCATTGGCGCTGCTTTTGCACCTGGCGTTACGGCCTGTTGTGTTGACACTGAAACGTCGCTCGCGAGTAAAAGACTTCTTAACGCGCTGGGGGAGAGAGTGCCCGCTCTGAGTCGTACTCAAAAGCGGACTCACCAATCTAGGATCAGGGAGCAGAAGCCGATGCGTAGCCTTGCGGTTTGGACAACTACCGCGGCCGTCGCCCTTCTCGGCGTCGCCAATGCCCAAACGCCCGCTTCTACGGAAGCCGGTGCGGTTGGCAGCGGCGACCTGCAGACTGCGGTTACCGCCTACGCCGCTTACCAAAGCGACGTCACCGAATTACGCGCCACCACGATGCGCGATGCAGCCGGCCTCGAGTCGGCGCTCGATCGCGTTGCGCGCCACAATCGCGATGCGCTCACGCGCGGTTGGATTGCCTACGGCGCCAACACTGCCGCGCAATCGCCGGCCTTCGTGCAAGGCGTGCGCGATGCAGCCGCCTATTACGGCCGCGACGCCGTTATCTGGGCAGTCACCGTCGATCCGTCTTACGCGCGCGGTCTGCGCGGCGGCCAAGACGCGACGAACATGCTGCTGGCCTCAGCCAATGCCGACAGTGCGCGTATCATCAGCGTCGCCGATCGCTATCAGGAAATGGCCTACTCGCTGCAGCGTCAGCGCTGGGCGAACGCTGTCGCGCCGCAACAAGCCGCGCGCGTGCAACGCATCCGCAGCCTCGGCCGTGACGGCGCGCCGTCAGACGCCGTGCCCAATGAAGTCGCGCCGCGCCTTGCCGTGACGCCGCTCAGCCTCTCGCCCTCGAGCGATCCGTCGGTTTACGGCGGCCGTCGCTTCTGGGACGCCGTCCGCGGGGGCGAACAAGTCGTCGAAGTCGCTTCAACGCCGGCCAGCTACCAATGGCGCGTCAACGCTTCGCGCGGCGAAGCGTTGGATCGCATGGCCGCTGTCGCGGCGCTTCAATCGCTTGACGCAGTCGATACCAACCAAAGCGCCGTGAGCCGCCTCATCTCCGATCCGCGTTCGCGCGATTGCTTCGAGATGGCCCAATTGCAGCTCTATCAGTGCATGTCGGCCGCGCGCTTCCGCTACGAAAATGCCTTCTGCCTTGGTCAGCACGGCCTGCGCGACATCGGCACCTGCATTGGCGCCGTCGCGCAACCGGATACGACCGCAATGACGCCGGCGCCTGCGCTCGGCGGCGGCGGCCGCGATTGATCTTGCCCAGCTGCGCCGCAAGGCGCATCTGACGGTCATGACCGGCATCGATCAAACGATCGAAGAACTCGCAGACGAATTTGCGCTCCTCCCGGACTGGGAGGAGCGCATTTCGTATGTGATCGAGCTTGCGCGTGCGCTCGAACCGCTCAGCGATGCTGAGCGGAGCGAGGAAAACCGCGTCCGCGGTTGTGTGAGCCGCGTTTGGCTAGTCACGGAAAAGCGCGACGGAAAGCTCTATTTTCGCGGCGATTCCGACGCGCATCTCGTGCGCGGCGAAGTCGCCATGCTGCTACGGATTTTCTCCGGTCGCACGCCAGAGGAAATTCTCTCGGTTGATCCCAAGGCTGTGTTCGAACGGCTCGGCCTGAAAGACGCGCTCACCGCCCAGCGCTCCAACGGCCTCTTCTCGATGATGAGCCGCATCCAGCAAGAAGCGCGCGCCGCCTAAAGCGCCGCCGCCAGCTGCGCCAAACCCAGCTTCAGCGCGAGCTTGCCGGAACGCGCGGGCCAACCCTCAGCACGCTCAAGCGCTTCCAGCCCCTCTTCCATCAAGCACACGCGCTCGACCACACGCCGCAGCGGCGCTGCGAGTTTCGCGAGCGCGTCAGCGAGCCGACGGCGCGCATCGCAGCGCCGCGCCAGCGCTGCTTCTTGCGCATTGCCTGGTCCACGCGCGGACGAACCCATCGGCGCGGCCAACCAATCCGAACCGCGCACCAGCCCGACCTCGCCCAAGGCCCAATCGGCGCGCAGCTTTCCCGCGGCCGCGAGTTCAGCTTGGCTCAGCCATGGCGCACCATTCGGCCCGCGGAGTGCCGCCAGCCGGCGGATAGGCCCCTCGGGATCCAGGCCGCGCACACGCTGGAGCGCGCCGTCCTCATCGATGACCTCGCGCGTGAGGATTTCGCCATGCTGCGCGAGGAACTCTTCGCCCTCCACGGCGGCATCACGCGCAAGCTTGGTTGCACCCGCCGCGCTCAAGGTGAACGCGCCATTCTCCGCGGCACTCAGCAGTCCCTCAGATTCCAACGCGCGTGTTTCGGCTGCGCTCAGGCGCAGCACCGCGCGCCGGCGCCTGTCACGGCTGGTGAAGACCCCATAGTTCGGCCCGGCGCCATCGAGTCTTAGCTCCGCGCCCGTCGCAGCCAACCGCGCGAGCACACGCGCAATCCGCCGCTCGCTCATGCTTGCGCCCGCGTCAACGCGTTAGGCATGGGCGCCGCGCGCATCATCGCTTCCAAAGAGCTGATCCACTGATCGAACTGGCCTTCGTCGCGCCGATCCTCGATCGCGTGACACGCATGCGCCACGGTCGAGCGATCGCGCCCGAACGCCGCCGCCACGCGGGCCAGGCTCAGCTCAAACCCGACATGACAGAGATACATCGCCAACTGCCGCGCATACGCCGTTTGCGTACAGCCGCGCGCGTCATCGACGATGGAGTGCGCCGGCACCCCCAGTGCGTAGCTCACCACATTTGCGGCAAGCTCCGCCGCCGCCGCATCGTCTGCGCGTTTCGCCAACACGCCCATTCCCACACCTCCGTTGAAACCAGCCGCCATGCCTCCCGGCAGGATACCGCTTCAAGGTATAGGGTATATTTTTTCCTAATGCTAGGCTTTTTTTCCTAACCGCCTTTTCGCGACTGCCCCAGGCCCATGCGCTTGGCCAGGTTCGAGCGCTCCTTGGCGTAATTGGGCGCGACCATCGGGTAGTCGTGCGCCAAGCCCCACTTGGTCCGGTACTCGTCCGGCGTCATGCCGTAACGCGTCCGCAAATGGCGCTTCAAGGATTTGAATTTCTTACCGTCTTCCAGGCAGATGATGTAATCGGCGGTCACCGATTTCTTGATCGATACGGCAGGCTCAGGCGCTGCGTCTGGCGCGGCGGCGGCCACGCCCGCCACATCCAGCAAGGCGCTGTGAACCGTCCGGATCAGAGCGGGGATGTCCTGCGCCTGCACCGGATTGGCCGAAACGTAAGCGGCCGCGATCTCCGCAGCCATGCGCACCAAGTCGCGCTGATTTTCCATTGCCCTGCTGCTTATCTGCAAGTGAAGCTCAGATATCGTATGAGTATAGAGCCAAGTCTTGCAAGGGAAAAGCTCCCCCTAATATTTCAATAGGCGTTCACCATAACAGCAATAGCAAGGTCGAAACCGTCACAGACCCGGCTAACTGAGCGGACTTCTCCTAGCGGACTAAGAACATGACTAGAAGAACGCCGCCGACACATAAGAATGTGAGCGCTGCGGTACTTGAGGGCGCATAGGGGCGGTCGCACGCGGCGGCCAAGGCGGCGAGGCCCCGCCCTGCAGCCTGCGACGTCCGTCGCGTCCAGCTTTGCCAGGCCCCATAGACCCGGAGCGCCAGCACACCGGCCCAGCGCCCAGCCTGCGCCAGCGGCCCCCGATACATCGCATCGATATCGAGCAGGTCGACACCCTGCTCCTTGGCCACAACGCGCGTGGCGCGCAGCAGGATGAACACGATGCCGGTCGCGCCCAGCAACTGAAGCTGAGGCGTGATGCGATCCAACTCGAACGGTTGGAACCCCACGTCGGCGGGCATGAGATCAAACAGCCAGCGCGGCGCGAGGCCAACCGCGAAGCACAGGAAGAGCGCCAGGCCCGCGCCGAGCAACATCGAGAACGGCGCCTCGCGGATCGGCCGCACTTCCCGCAGCGGCGTGTAAGCGGCGAGCGCCGGGCGCAGCAGCAAAGACACCAACAACACGGCCGGTGACGCCCACACCAACAGCCACAACCAACGCAGATCCCAACGCGCCGTCGCTTCCAGCGATGCCGCTTGCGACGCGAACAGCACCAGACCAGGCGCCGCCGAGACCGCCAAGCCGCAGCCGATCAACAGCAGCGCGCTGATCGGCATGGTTCTGCCGACGCCCGCCAACTGAGAGGCGCGCACACTTCCATGCCGCTCAAGCACCGCGCCGAGGAAAAGCTGCAGCGCGAGGAATGAGAGAATGGTGGCGAAGGCATGCCCCTCTGCCGCCGCCAACGCGAGCGGCGTGCCCACGCCGATCAGCGCGACGCAGATGCCGGTCTGCATTGTGACACCGTAAGCAGCGGCGCGGCGGATATCGTCCTCCGCGGCGGCGTAGAACGCGCCAAGCACGACCATTGCCGCGCCAATCCAGATAAGCAGCGGCTCGGACGGAAAGAGGCGCGCCAAGGCGTAAACGCCGAGCATGGTGGTGAACACCGAAAGCGCGCCAGCGCCGGTCGCGGAAGCGTGCGAAACCACATCCTTCAACCAGACGTGCGCCATCGGCGCGCCAACGCGGATCATCAGCGCCGCAAAAATGAATGCGCCGCCGATCGACGTCACATCGAGACGCGCCACCACCGAAGCTTGCGCGCCGGCGGACAAGTGAAACGCAACGCCGACAAGGAACAAGAGTCCCTCAAGCCCATGCCAGATCAACAACCGCGCGCCGGCCCTGCTCGCGCCCTCAATAGGCGACGCAAACACAACCCAAGCAGCCGCCAGCCCGCCCAACGCCAATGCGGCGACGAAGCTGATCAGATCGCCCACGAACAGCGCCGAAACAGCACCGCCCGCAAGCAACAAGATCGCAGCGTCCTCGTAACGGTTGCGCCGCGCGCCCGAATAGATGCCGATCACAATCAACGCGATGAGCAACGCGATACCGAAGATACGGTTGAGTTCATCGAGATTGAGCAAGACGACGGGCAAGCCCATCTGCGCGACCGTCGAGGCCGCGCCGAACTCGTGATCGAGCAGCAACCAAAACGCCGCCAGCGCCGCGAGTACGATCAATGGCGAACGCAACGTGCGCGGCATCGCCAGCACCAGCAACGCGGCAATGAGCGGAACAAAACCAGGATTAAGAGTGAGCGCTAGCATCTTCGCTCCTCTCGTCCTCTGGTCGCCTGCGGCCCAACGCGAACCGCGCCGCCTGCGCCGCCACGATCACAAACAACACCGCGGCCACGCCAACTGCCGCGGCGGCAGCAGGCTGGTCGCCGATCCAGAATTGGACGCGCGCGCCCATGCCAAGATCAAAGCCCAACCCGACGAGCAGCGCCGTGATGCTGAACACCAGAAGCAAGCCGGTGATGCCGCTGCGCGGCGGAGGAAGCGTGCGGCTCATGGCGTCCCCGGCGTCCAAATCGGCGAGAGAAACACAGCGAGCGGATCGGCCAACACCAAGAGCGAGAGCGTCGCCGCCGCCGCCAAGATCACCGGCGCCGCGAGCAGGATCGAAGCACCATCCGGCCGCTTGAACGCGTCCGTCGGCGCGCGCGCGGCAAGCGCGTTCGCGGCGAGCGGGCCGAGATGCGTGAAGGTGAGAATGGCCGCCACGCTCGCCAGCGCCGCCGCCCAGATCAATCCCGATCCGGCGGCCGCCGTGATCAGCCACAACTTCGCCCACGCACCCGCAAACGGCGGCATGCCGATCATGCTTGCGGACGCGATGGCGAAGCCAGCGAACGTCCACGGCATCACGCGCCCAAGGCCCGCATAGTCGGCGACTTTAGTTCGCGCGGTGACCGCCGCTGTCGTACCCGCCGCCATCAACAGCGTGGCGGAGGCGCACGCGAGCGCGACCACTTGCAGCGCCGCCGCAAACAAACCCGCCGGCGCGAACGGCCCCGGCTGCACCGCCAGCAGCGCGCCCATCACCACACCCAACGACTGCGCCATGCATGAGTACGCCAGCCGCTCGCGAATATCCTGACGCGACAGCGCGATCAGCGCCGCCACAACCATGCCAGTACCGACCAACACGATCAGCGCCTGCGCCGCGATCACAGCCTGCTCCATCGCCGGGCCAAACACGAAGGTCACCACCTTCAGCACGCCAATGCCGCCGGCTGGCAGCACCGCCAGCGCTTGAATGGCGACCAACGCCGGAAACGGCCCGTTGCTCGACGCTGGCAACCAACGATGCATCGGCGGGATCGCCGCCATCGCGATGCCGAGCACAAAGAGCGCGAGCAGGATGTTCGCCGTCAGTGCATCGACGCGCCCGGCGAGCACGCCGCCCGCCTGAAAGTCGAGCGCGCCGGCGATCGCGTAGGTCCAGATCATCGCCGGCAGGAAAAGCCCGATCGAACTCGCCAGCAATGTCGCCAAGAAGGCGCGCGCGGCTGGCCGCGCTTCGTCGTCGCCGCGATGCGCAACCAGCGGAAACGCCGCCAGCGCCAGCGCTTGGTAGGCAACGAAGAAACTGAAGAGGTTTGCCGAGAATGCGACGGCACACACGCCGGCCATCGCCAGCGAAACGAACGCGAGCAAGCGCGCGGGCGATGCTTCCTGTTTGGCCCGCACGACGCCGGCGGCGTGCACCGCGTGCAACACGCCAAGCCCGGTCAGCACCGCCGCCATCATCGCACCCAACGGGTCAATGGCGAACGCAAGGTCGACGTTGGGCAAAGGCCGCGCCAGCACGATGCGCGCGCTCTCCCCATGCGCCACGGCGCTCACGAGATAGGCCGCGCAAATAGCCGCGAACAACGAGAAGCCGATATGGATCAGATCTCGCAGGCCTGGCGGTTTCGGCAGCAGCATGATGAGCGCCGCCTGCAGCACAGGCGCGCCCAAGACACCGAGCAGAGCCAGCTCAGCGCTCATGTCGCGATCCCCGTCAGCATGCCCGACGCAACACCTGCCGCGCGCAGCAAGAAGAGCGGCGCAAAGCCAAGTCCAATCGCCACGATCGCCGCGATCAACGCAGGCGCAAGCGCCACGCGCCACACGCCGCCCTCACCCGCGTAAGCGGCGTTGGCGCGGCGGAAATACATCCGCTCGATCAAGCGCCCGCCGTAGAAGACACCTGCAAGCGAGGCCACGATCACAAGCGCCGACGCCCACCACCAGCCCGCGCCAACGCCCGCCTCGACCAAACGCCAGCGGCCAAGGAAGCCAATCGTCAGCGGCGCGCCCATCAAGCTCAATGCGCCAGTGGCGATTGCTGCACTCGCCAGCGGCGCGCGCTGGCCGTAGCCGTCGAGCATCGTCAGCGACTTCACGCGCCCCGCCGCCGCGCCGCCGTAAAACGCCATCGCCGCCGCCGCGAATCCCACCAATTGGATCAGCGCCGCGGCAAAACCTGCGGGCGATCCAAGCGCCACGCTCATCAGCACGCATCCGATCTGCGAGACGCCGGCGTAAGCGGCCAAGCGCTGAAGGTTGCGCGCACCTACTGCCTGCACCGAACCGACCACGACGCTTACTGCGCCTAGACCGGCCAAGGCCGCCGACATCGCCGCACCGATCTCCGGCGCAGTGATCGCATAGGCGCCAAAGCGGCAGAGAACGCTTGCCGCGCCGAGCACACTCAGAACGCCGACGCCGAACGTCACCATCGCATTGCCGCGCCCGAGGGCGGCGCCGGCCCAAGCGTGAAGCGGCGCTACGCCGATCTTCACCGCCAGGCCCAGCATCACCAGCGCCGCGCCCGCGCCGGCTAGGTTCGGCATGCGGATGTGCGCCAACGGCAGAGCTTCGAGCGCTAAGCCGCCAGCAGCGCGCCCCAACATCGCCGCGCCCAGCAGCATGAGCGCGCCGCCGATGCTGCCAATGCTGAGCATCCGTAGCGCGCCGTTCAGCGGCGCCCGCTCGCGCACCGCGTTGACCGCAACCAGACCAACCGCCGCCAGCCAACCAGCTTCGACCGCAACAACCACGGCGATGAGATCGGCAGCCATCAGCGCGCCGATCCAACTGCCCGCGCCGCACAACAGGAGCGCCAACGCTACCGGCGCCTCGCGCGCGCCCGCATCCTTCAGCGACGCGCCAACGGCGAGCACGCCGAGCGCTAAAGCCAAGCTAATCAACGCGCCAGCAAACGCGCCGACACCATCGACGTAGATCTGAGGCGCGACACCGGCGATCGCGGGCGGCGCGCCGCTCAGCAGGCGGACCGCGAAATCGACACCGACAACGCTGGCCATGATCGCCGCGGCGCAAGCGACAAACCAAGCAAGTCGCGCCGAGCCGCTGATCAGCATCAACGCCGCGCCCACAAATGGTACGACAATCATCAACAGCGGCGCATGCATGCGCGCGAGATCCAAGAGCGCGCCGCTCATGCCTCGTCCTCGCGCGCTTCGTCATCGCGATCGGCGCTGTCGATGTCAGGCGTTTCAACGGCGCCGTAGCTCTCTTGCAGGCGCACGATCAAGGCGACGCCGATCACCGCTTGCGCAAACATGATCGCCACGCTCGCCACCAACGCGCCATCGGGCGCACCCAATGCCGCCAGCGCGACAGTTGCGCCGAAACCGGCGATCACGATCCCGGCCACGCGCTTCACAGCATTGGTGAGCAAGAGCGCCGCGATCGCGCCGGTGATCACCAACGCGATCGCAGCCGCCGCAAGCAAGGGCTCAATCATGGCGGGCGCACCCACCATCACAGCTCCGCGTCGCGCAATGTCGGCGCCCGGCCGAACAGCGTCTGCACAACGAACGCGATGCCGCCGAGCGTCAACGCGAAGGCGCCCGCCTCAATGACCTGCCCCGCGAACACGAAACCAGGCACGCCCGCGCCAGCACAAACCGCGATCAGCCCCAGCGCAACCGAGACCCGCGCGGCAATCATCGGAAACGCCGCGCGCGCCGCATCGGCGCCGAAGGTCAACGCGTGCAACAGCAGCACGAGTCCGAATGCCAATCCGGCGACGAAACCCGCGCCATCGCCTGGCGTACGCGTCGCCAACAGCGCCAACGCGAACAATGCTGTCAGCGGCGCAAAGAAACGCGTGGCCGCCGCGATGACAACTTGCGTTCCCCTCATGGCTCGGCCCTGCGCGTCAGCGCACCGCGCTCGCCATAGCCAAGCGCGCCCAAGCACGTCGCAACAGCCACGAAGACAAGCGGCGCCAACCAAAAGCCCAGCGCCGCAACCGGCTGAGACGCCGCCGCGCCGCCGCCGCCGCGAAGCTCAAACAACGGCCACCAAAGTGCTGCCGCCGCCGCCAGCGCACCGCCAATACTCGCCCACGGCAGACGCTGGCGCGCCGACTTCACGGCGCGTGCGCTCAACAGCATCGCCGCCAACAGCAACACTGGCGCCCACGCCGCCGCAAACAATGCAAACGCCAACGCGCCATCGCCAGCGCGCAAGAGCATCGCCGCCGCCGCCGCGCAAATACCGGCGGCGATCACGTGCATGCACGTCACAAACAACGCCCGCGCCGCGATCGCGCCAATTGCTGACGCAATCGCCACGCCCATCAAAGCGAGCGCAAGCCAAGGCAGAAGCTCGCTCATGACGGCCCGCCTGGACGCGTCGAGCCTGGGCGCGGCGCAGCGTAGCGCCCAGAGATCGGCGCCAGCCCAGCAGCATGCGCCGCTTGCGCCACCAGATGCGTCAGCGTCGGACCAACCGCGATCATCAGCGCCGCCAGCAACAGCAACCGCACCGCGATGCCGAGATCCGGGGCCGCAATCGCCAAGCCGAGCACCACCACGACCGGGCCAACCACATCGGCGACGTTGGCGGCATGCAGGCGCGTGTAGAGATCAGGGAAACGCAGCAACCCAAGCGCACCGCCCGCGATCAGCACCAAGCCAACAGCGATAACGAGGCCGGAGAGGGCCAGCAGCACAAGCTCAAGCAGATTGCCGGCGTCCATCTACGCATCCTCCGCGCGCGCGAGCGGCGCCTGCAGCGTGCGTGACCGGAAAAACTTGAGCACCGCGACGTTCAGCACCACGCTCGCCAACACGAACGCCAGCGCTGCTTCGACGTACACACCACGCGCCGTCACAACGCCCGCCGCCGCCACGATGATCGCCAGCTTGTTAATCATGCCGTTCACCGCCAGCGTGCGGTCATACAAGGTCGGCCCGGCAAACAGCCGGACTGCGCAGAGCAAGAGCGCGATCCCCGCGCCGACAGCCGCCGCCAACGCCGTCATCGCCGCCCTCCGCCGACAACCAGTTCTTCAAGCCGGCCTAGTTCAGCCTCATCAATCGCGTCCTCGTTGATCACGTGCACGAGCAAGCCATCAGAATCCGCATCAACCACCGCCATACCCGGCGTTGCGCTGATCATATTGGCGAACGACGCGCCCTCAGCCACACTCTGCGCGCGCGTACGCACGCGCACCAGCGTTGGCTTCATGGTCACATCAGCAGAAGCTGCGGCACTCAGCGTCGCGAGCGTTCCACGCACCACCGCGCCCAACCGTGTCGCGTTGAGCACGAGAAGTCGCGGCATGCGTGAGAACGCGCGGCTGACGCCGCCAAAGCGCATCGCCACCGCGACGCACACAAAAGCGGCGACCGCTGCAATCGCCCAATCCTGTGGAGAAGTTGCACGCTGCGTGACCAGCATCCAGAGGATCGCCAAGCCACACAGCATTGCTGCGGCGTGAAGCATTTATTCGCCTCCCCGCGCCGCCATTGCGCGGCGCTAAGGCTTAGCTCCGCGCTCTCGGATTCGCCAGATTTAACAGGTTGTCAGAGTCAGCCGTTGCGGCTGAACAACAGCGCGGCGTTGCGCCGCGCCAACGACAATTCGAGCACGTCGTTGCCGTAGGTTTCCTGCTGGATTCCCGCAGCATCGGCAGTGAACGACCAATTCCAATACCGCAAAACCGTTTGCGCTTTCGCCGTCGCCAATGTGTCAAACACGTAGACGGCGCGGCCCAGCGAATTGTCGGTTGAATCGGGATCGCCGTTTGGCCTGCGCAACGCTTTCCACAGCGCGATCATCAGCGGGCGCTTCAAGCCAACCGCTTTGCAAAACACGCCAATCGACTCGCCGCCTGCGTCGGCAAATATCTGCGCCGCTGTTGTCGGTTTCACACCAGCCAAGTGCGCGATCTCGTGGATCAGGTTGCGATCAAGCCCGCCCTCGGCCGCCACGAGCGCGCCCTCCAGCGATTTGTACGGGCTCTGCGCCGCTGCCGCGCGATTGCGTTGCCGGCGTTCGATCACCTGCAGCGTCTTGCGCGTGTCAGCGTCCGCCCAGCCCTCGGCGGCCGCCATCTTGAACACCTCGCCAAGCTCTTGGATGAGCACCTGGCGATCAACGGCAAAGCGGCGAAGAATCTGAAGCCGCGCCTCGTAGCCCGCCCACCAAAACAGAACGAGCGCCTGCGTTGGCTTCAGTTCCGTTCTCGGAACGAGCAGCGCCGGAAGATTTGGCGCCTGGCGCGACTTCGCAACGATAAGGTCGACGCCTTGCGTGGAAAGCCGCGAGGTCTGATTGCGCAGCACCGCTTCCATCGCGGCGATGTCGCCGGTCTGCAGCAGCGCGTCTGTGGTCGGTTCACTGAGGCCGCGGCGCTTGGCGATGGCCAGCCAATGCCAAGCGACGCCGGCACGCACCGTTGCGATCAGATCGGCGTCGTCAAAGCCTGCGCCATTCTCGAGCAGAGGCTGCGCCACGCTAATCTCGTCGCGCGCCAAATACCTCAGCAGCGCCTTGGGCGCGTCGTTGACGCGAATGAGGCCCTGCGCGCAGCGCCGGCGAAGTTCGACGTTACTGGTCCGCAACAAGCCGACAAGGATGTCCGCCGCCAGCTGCCGCTCATAGGAAGGCAGCCGCGTCTCAGGCCACGACACAATCTCGCACAAGCGCTGCACCAGCGCGTGGCGCGCGCGCGGCGCATGCTGCTGGGTCAGTTCCAGCGGCTGCGGGTCCGTCAGATCGGCTCGCGGTTGATTCGGCAACGCCATCGCACCAGCCAGCACGCGCTGCGTTAAGCTCGCGTCAACAACCTGCGGACTGGACCCGCGCCAGCCTGCCCACTATGGCAAAAGCCCATGGAGCCAGGGGTGGAGAACGGGCGAAAACCCGGTTTGGGCATCGTGTCCGAACTCAACCTCTATTACGCGCTCGTCGGCTGCTACTTCTTCGCATTCGGGATGCAGTTCGTACTGTTCCCTTCGCTGGTGGCGTTCGTACTATCGGCCACGCCTGCCGGCATCGGCCTGGCGCAATCAGCGCTCTCGGCGCCGATGTTCTGCTTGTTGTTGTTTGGCGGCCTGTTGGCCGAGCGCGCACGAGCGGGTCCAACACTCGCGAAGCTCAACGTCGCGTTCGCTTTTATGAGCCTCGCGCTCTCCGCCGTGATTTTTTCAGGCGCGCTGACCTACGAACTTCTGATCGGCTACGCGATCATCGTCGGCTGCTGCGCAGCGTTCATGATGCCCGTGCGCGATGCTGCACTGAACGGCATCGTCGCGCGCGAAGCCGAACTCGGCAAACACACACCGATCGCCACCGCCGCCGCGGTGACGACCGCCGTGCAAATCGGCGCCCAGATCGCGGGCATCCTCGCGGCGCGCTTCGCCGGCTCTAACCCCGCGCCCTATCTCGCGTTGCAAGCACTGGCGCTCGCCATGGGCGCAGCGATCTGCCTGGGCTTACAGGCGCCCAAACCTCACGGCCACGAACGCACCGTGCAAGGCGCGCTGCGGGATTTGCGTGAGGGCCTCTCCTACGCATTCCGCGACCCGGTCATGTCGCCGATGCTGATTTCGGCCGCTTATGTCGGCGTCTTTGTCATCGGCTCGTTCCAAGTTTTGTTTCCCCTGATCGTCCGCGAGTATTACGGCGGCGACCCGCGCGCGCAGGCGAGCCAGCTCGGCGCCTTGTTCGCATGCTTCTGGGGCGCCTCGTTTGTCTCCGCCGTTGTTCTCAGCCGCCTGAAACCCCTGCAGCAACCCGGCCGCTCGCTCATCGTCTCGCACCTGATTGGCGCGGGCGCGCTCTTCACCTTCGGCTTTCACAAACCCTTTCTCGCCTTCGCGGCTGTGGTGGTGATCTGGGGCCTCGTCGCCGGCGTCGCCATTTCGACGAGCCGCACCATCGTGCAGAGCGCCGCCGGCCAGCGTTATTTGGGCCGCGTGCTCGCCGTCTATTCGATGGGGTTCATGGGCGGCGCGCCGATTGGCTCCGCGCTGGTCGGATTCGCCGCTGGCGAGTTCGGGCCCCGCGCCGCGGCGTTCGCGCCGGCGATTGGTCTAGCGCTCGCCGCCATCGCGCTTGCCGTGTTCACACCGCTCTGGCGTTACGTGCCCGCGCATGCGGCGCCGCCGAGCATTCCAGAAAGCGAAACGCGCTAGCCTTTCGACCAGCGCGCTTCAAACTCAACGATCAACCAGCGATTAGTTGGTGATGCTGCCGCGTTCGCGACGGCCGCTCGTGGTGCCGCGTGCGCCGTACTCGGTATTTTCTTCAGAGAAGCGCGCGATCGCCGCGTTGGTCTCGGCGACCGCCGCATTGTGCGCAGCGGCCGCGGCCTTCGCTTGGTTATCAAGTGCGTGAGCCGCCGCATCGCATGCAGCGATCTCAGCTTCGCGCGTGGTGGTCCACGTCGCCAGCGCCTCACGCGCATCCGTCATTTGTTGGTTGGTTGCACGCGCGCCGTCGGGAATCGTTGGGGCCGGCGTGAAAACGCATTGCGAGGGCAAGGCAGGCGTCGTCTGGGCAAAGGCCGGCGCCGCCATCAGCATGAGCGCGGCGGTCGCGCCGAGCAGGATTCTCATCGTCATTGTCTCCAGTCCAGAACGCGTGGTTCTATCCCTCGGTCGCGGGATTTGCGAGCCAATCACGGCTAAAATGCGGTGACTGGCCTCGCAATTTCCCCGCCCAGGCTAACGCATTTCGAACGGAACCCGCATCCTGTAACGGCCAGGCACGGGCTGCCCGTCACGCATTGCCGGAACCATGCGGTAGTCTTCTGATATCCGCACAGCGGCGGCGCCGAAGCCCCAGCCCTGCGGCGTCTCAGAAATCACTGAACATTCCAGCGCGCCGTGCACGTCGACAATGCAATTCAGCACCGCCTGGCCGGTCACGTTGCGCGCCAAAGCCCGCGCTGGGTAATACCGAGCCAAGTCGCGCGGCTGGCGCAGCCATCGCGGATTCGTGATCTCGGGCGGACCAACAACTGGCGGCGCCCACGCGCTCGGCTGACTTGGCTCTGCCGGTGGCAGCTGCGGCGAAACCGGATCCAGAGGCGCAGTCGTCTCGATGATGCGCTCCGGCGGCGGCGTTTGACGCGGTGTCGGCGGCGGTGGTGGCGGCGGATCGGGCCGCAGTTCGAGAACCTCAATCGGACCTAGCTCAATAGGCCGGTTTGGCTGCAGCGTGATCGAAACACTCAACGCTGCAACAACAACGAAACCGAGCACAGCTGCCGACGTCGCGAACGACGCGGCGCGCACACTCATCGCGTGACTCATTTGCGCCTCCCAATGTTGTTGTCCGGTCTGTCGCCGGATTGAGAGAAGCATGTGCACGTTCGTGGGCGTTCGATATTCACACGCGCGCGAGCACGATCACGCTTACGCGAGAAGCTCAGCCGCTGGGCGAAAACGGCACAACCATGCGATAACGCGCGCGTGTTGGCGCGCCATCGCGCGTTGCCGGCCGCATCACATGCGCGCTTGCGATGCGCAACGCCGCTTCACCAAAGCCGCGTCCCGATGGTGTTTCTGAAGCAACGACACACGTTAACCGACCTCCGACATCAACGTCGCAATCGAGTACGACCTGCCCCGCAACGCCCTGCATGAACGCCTCGCGCGGATAGAAGCGCTCAGGATTGCGCGGCCGCTCGACCCACACTGGATCGGTCACCAACACTGGTTCGCTCGGCGCTTCAGGTTGCGGTGTTGGCGCTGGCGCCGGCGCTTCTTGCGCCGCTTCTCTCTCGCGCGGCGGCGGTGTTGGCGGCGCAGTGCGCGGCGCCTCAACAGGCCGATCGCGCGCGAGCTCGCTTACAACAACAACACGCGGCGGATCGGCGAGCGGCCAAAGCGGCGCGTAGCGTAGCGCCGCCACACCCAGCAGCACGAGCACCGCCACAACAAGCGACGCCCCAAACGATACAAGCCGCACGATCCGGAGAGATCGCGCGGCTTGCTCTGGCGTTGTGTTCACGCCGTCGTTCATTGCGCCGTCTTATCAGCGTCGCCGCTGACGAGACAGCGCGTCTGTTAGTCTGGCAGCACCCAGCGGATGGTCCGGCGAATGCGTCCGCCCGAGGTGGCCGCGCCATCGCGCGTCGCCGGCGCGATGCGGAAGTGACGCGCAACTCGAAGCGTTGCTTCGCCGAAGCCGTAGCCCGGCGGATCCTCAGACGTGACCGTGCAGGCCAAACTACCGTTCGCGTTGACGATGCACTCGATCGTCGCGCGGCCTTCCACTTCGCGTTCTTGCGCGCGCTCTGGATAGTAGCGCGCGAAGTCGCGAGCGTCCGGCTGCTCCAGCCACACCGGGTTGGTGATGACAGAAGGCGTCGGCGGCGCTGGCGGCGGGTCAACCGCGACCGGGATCGGCGTCGGCGTCGGAGGCGCAGACAGATCCGGCGGCGGCACGCGCTGCTCAGGTGGCGGCGGCGGCGGCGGACGATCCGGCGGCGGAGGCGGAGGCGGAGGCGGCTTTTCCTCCTCCTCGATTTCCACCTTCACGGCCTCGGAATCATCGAAGAGATCCGAGATCGCGCTGAACCGTTGCGTAACCGCGAGGTACACCAGAGCCAAGCAGACAGTTGCTGCCAAGCCTAGCGAGATAAGGCGAAGACCTACCATGTCTTAACCCTCACTCGCGAGTTCAGCGAAGATACCGACTTTCACGAAGCCATGCTCCTGCAGTCGGCTCATCACGTCGACAACGTTGCCATAGGCTGTTGTCTGGTCAGCGCGCACGAAGATGCGTGCTTCCGCGAAAATATCCTGCGTATCGAGCGCCGGATTATTGCGGATCGCATGCGACAGCGTGACGTCGCCAAGGTTGGACATCTGTACGACCTCTTCGTCGACATAGATCGCCAAGCCGGCAGCCGTTTCGCGGACGCCAACGATCGTCGGGTTTAAGCCCTCCAATCGGATCGGCACCGGGTTCGGCGGCGGCAGGTCGACGCGGATGTCGACGGTGGGGATCGGCGCGGTGACCATGAAGATGATCAGCAGCACCAAGAGAATGTCGATGAACGGGATAACGTTCGGTTCTGAAACCGGCCCGCCCTTCGAACCACCTACTTTCGCACCCATGGGCCTACCTCCGCCGGTCTTCGGCGACGAGGCCGATTTTGGTGAAGCCCTTGTCCTGCAGGCGGTTCATAACCCGCACGACATCGCGATACGGAAGCTCCGCATCGGCGCGAATATAGATGCGTTGATCCATGATCTCGAACTCGTCGTTGGCGATTTGCGGAGAGTTAGTCCGCACCGCCTCGTACGTACGTTCGCCGAGCACGTTCAGGTCGACAGCATCGTTCATCACGTAGACGCCGTCATTCGTCACCGAGATCCAGGTCGGACGCGGCGGCCGTTGTGACGGCGTGATGCGTGCGTCTGGCATGGAGACTTCGATGTCCACGCTCGAGATCGGGGCAGCGATCATGAAGATGATCAAAAGCACGAGCATGATGTCGATGAATGGGATCACGTTCGGATCCGCAGTCACCTCAAGGCCGCGCTTACTGCCTCCAGAAGAGATTTTACCCGCCATTGAGGGCGTCCTCCAATGTTAGGGCAGTTCTCAACCGGCGCGGCGATCCATGTCACGCGACACAAGCGCAATGAACTCCGAAGCGAAGTCGTCGAGCTTGGTGGCTTGCTTGGAGATTTGCTTGGCGGCGAAGTTGTAGATCAACACGGCCGGGATAGCGGCGGCGAGACCAGCAGCGGTGGCGAGCAGAGCGCCGGCGATACCAGGCGCGACGACCGCGAGCGACGTGGTTTGCGTTTTCGCGATACCGACGAACGCGACCATGATGCCCCAGACAGTGCCGAACAGACCGATGAACGGTGCGTTCGCGCCGATCGACGCGAGGAAGGTCATCGATGAGCCCAGGTCATCGAGGTGCTCGTTCTGACGCGTGGCCATCGCCGATTGAACGCGCTGCATCGTGTGGTCACGGGCGTCGCGCATCGTGTAGAGGCCGAGGTCTTGCGTGCGGCGCACTTCCGCCATGCCGGCGTCGAACATCGACTTGATGCCCGAGTTCGGGAGCTTGCGAACGATGGCTTCGGCTTCTTCAACCGAGTTGGCCTTGCGGAACGCAGCGAGGAAGTCCTTCGTCTGCTTCGAGGCCTTACGCATGACGTAGATTTTTTCGAACAGCAGCGCGACGGCGTAGATCGCGCAAAGGCCCAGGATCACCATGACGCCCATTTCGACGGCGTTCAGGTGCTGCACCAGTTCGAGCATCGACACTTCTTGTTGGCCCGAAGCTTCAGCTTGAGCTTCAGCGCCACGCTGCTTCGCAGCTTCAAGCTCAGCGGCGGACGGCGTGTTGACCGGCGCCGGAGTGGTCGTGGCCGGAGTGGTTCCAGCCGGAGCGGTAGTTTGCTGCGCGAACATCAGCAGCGAATTCATCAACGTCATGGTCTGCCCTTTGTGCCTGCCCTGAATTTCTTAACTTGGAGAACCCATCGCGCTCCTGCGTGCGCGCGGGCTCACCGGGGTGAGGATTTCTGCGTAATCATATACGGTGGTTGGTACTGCCCGGTTCGATCCTGTCCTGAACCTGGCTTCGCATCCTCCCACCAAGCGCCGTGCGGGCCGCCGCAATCCGCGGTCTTCTTTCCCTGCGCCGAGTGCGCTGGCGCCTAAATTTTCGGAAAGTGTGCTCTTGTCAACGTCTCCCACGCAGTGGGCGATCTTCTCAGACCGCCCATCCCCCAGACTGGCCCTGATGCACGAACAGCGCTCGGGGTCGCAATCAAAACTTTCGTGATCGTCATGCAGTTCCCGAAGGCAGCGTGCATTGGCATGCGCCAGGGGATAGAACAGCTGATATCTCAGTTCTTTTCAGGATGATCCGATGGCAATGACGGTCCAGGAGCTCGACTCCCTTCTCAGGGAAGCCCTCCCCGACGCCGACATCCAGATCGAGGATCTGGCCGGCGATGGCGATCACTATAAGGCGACCATCCGGTCGGCTGCCTTTGCGGGAAAATCGAGGGTGGCGCAGCATCAGATGGTTTACGCCGCCCTCAAGGGCCGGATGGGCGGCGAGCTTCATGCGCTGGCGCTCGACACGGCTCCGAAGCCAGACGCTTGATGACCCGTTCAACACCCCCTACCTGCGGGCCAAGGAGTTCGCATGTCCGACGCGATTGAAACCATCCGCAGCACCATCGGCGCCCATGACGTGGTGCTGTTCATGAAGGGCACGGCGGATCAGCCCCAGTGCGGATTCTCGCAAATGGTCGTGCGCATCCTCGATCACATCGGCGTCGACTATCACGACGTGAACGTGCTCGCCGACGATGACATCCGCCAAGGCGTGAAGGAGTTCGCCAACTGGCCGACGATCCCGCAGCTCTACGTGAAGGGCGAGTTCATCGGCGGCTGCGACATCGTCCGCGAGATGTTTCAGACCGGCGAACTGAAAACCCTGCTCGACGAAAAGGGCGTGGCCGTCCCGGCCTAATATGGACCGCGGGCGTCCCGCCCGCACGCAATGCTTGAGGCAGTGAATGCGGGCGAGGACGCCCGCGCTCCATACTAAGCCGCCTTCGGCTCCGGCCGCGCCGTCACCGCCAGCTTCAGCTTCGTTCGCGCTCCGCTCCGCAGCACGTCCAACTCAACCGTCCGCCCAATGCGTTCGCGCGTCAGCAGTTTGTGGATCGCGTCCACCGAAGGTGTCTGCTGGCCATCGAGCTTTAGGATCACGTCGCCCTCTTCCAGCCCCGCCGCTTCGCCCGGCCCGCCGCCTGCCACAGCCACAACCAGAACGCCGCTCTCAGCATCAAGCCCAAGCCTACGCACCAGTGCGCGCGACAATTCCTGTGTCTGCCCGCCAATACCGAGCCAACCGCGCGCAACACGTCCGTCGCGCATCAGTTCGGGGATGACAAGTTTCGCCGTGCTGCTTGGCACCGCAAAGCAAAGCCCCTGCGCGCCGCCGATGATCGCCGTATTGATGCCGACCACTGCGCCATGCGCATCAATCAGCGCGCCGCCGGAGTTTCCCGGGTTCAGCGCCGCATCCGTTTGAATGACATCTTCTATCAAACGACCATTTTCGCCACGCAATGTGCGCCGCAAAGCTGACACCACGCCGACCGTGACCGTCGCTTGCAATCCCAGCGGATTGCCCATCGCGATCGCCAGTTCGCCGACCTTCAGCAGACCTGAATCACCCAACTCCGCCGCGTGGTGACCTTTGCCGTTCAAGCGCAGCAGAGCGAGGTCGGTATCGGGATCAGTCCCGACGATCTCCGCCGTCGCCACACTGCCATCGTGCAAGATCGCTTCTATCGATCCCGCGCCGCGCACGACGTGATTGTTTGTGAGCGCGTAGCCATCAGGCGAAATGATCACGCCGGAGCCTGCGCCATCATAAAGTCCGCGCGAACGGCTTGTGCGCCTTATGCCGATAACCGCGGGGCCGATTCTCTCGACCACCCCAATCACCGTTTCTGAAAAGCTGTCCCGAGGGCCGCGCCGCTGCGGCGCCGAGACAAAATTACTCTTGCGACCGAACATGGGAGCAAAGGTAAGAGCGCTGCGTTCTCTTCGCTAGCCCCGCTATCGCAGCCCCAGCGGTTGCCCTACATCCCCGCTAATGCCACCGCCTCCGATCAGCAAAGCACCCGAACGTCAGTTCAACCTCCTCCTCTGGCTGCGGAATTCATTCCTCGCCGGCGTAGCACTGGTATTGCCCTTCGTGGTGACGGCCTGGCTGATCTGGCTCGTCGTCACCTTCATCGACACGCGCGTTGAACCCCTCGTTCCACCTGGCTTCGATTTTCTGACACGCTTCCCAGGCGGCGGGCTTTTGCTCGCAGTCGCCACCCTTACGCTTGTCGGCGCGCTGGCGGGTAATCTCGTCGGCCGCTGGATCGTCAGCACCGCCGATAGCGGCATCGCCAACTTACCGTTGGTGCGCACGATCTATGGCGGCGCCAAGCAGGTGTTCAAACAAATCGCGGCGCCGGAGCGCACGTCGTTCAAGCAAGCTGTGTTGGTCGAGTTTCCGCAGCCCGGCTCTTACGCCATCGGCTTCATCACCAATGAGAATACCGCTGAAGTCGTCCAAGACATCGGCGAAGACCTCGTTGCGGTGTATGTGCCGCAAGCGCCGATCCCGACCTCGGGCTTCCTGCTCTACTTGCCGCGCAACGAACTGAAGCTCTTGAGCATCCCGCCCGAAGAAGCGCTGAAGCGCGTCATCTCGCTCGGCATCATCCGCAAGGCAGACGACATCACCGCCGCTAAATGATCTTGAAGTCCGACGCCTTCCAATCAGGCTTCGGATAAGCGGGCGCCATGTCTTCCAGTGTTTTGCGCACCACCGCCGAGATGATCGCATTGCGCTGCCATTTGCGATCCGCCGGCACTACGCGCCACGGCGCGCATTCCGTCGAGCAACGATCAAGCGCGATCTCGTAGGCCGCCTGAAAATCATCCCACAGCTTGCGATCCTCGAGGTCGCTCGCGTTGAACTTCCAGTTCTTCTCGGGATCGTCCAGCCGCGCCTGCAGGCGTTCGCGCTGTTCGTCCTTTGAAATGTTGAGCATGAACTTCAGCACGGTCGTGCCATTCGCAACGAGGTGCTGCTCGAACGCATTGATCTGGTCGTAGCGCTTCTCAACCACATTGCGCGGCGCAAGCGAACGCACCTTCACCACCAGCACGTCTTCGTACTGCGAGCGGTTGAACACGCCGATGACGCCCTTCTTCGGTGCGGCCATATGGATGCGCCACAGGAAATCATGGGCCAGCTCTTCTTCGCTCGGCCGACCGAACGGCGTCACGCTGACGCCAAGCGGTCCACAGCGATTGAACACGGCCCGCACCGTCCCGTCTTTGCCCGACGTGTCGATCCCCTGCAGGATCACCAACAGCGAACGCGAGCCTTCGGCCCAAAGCGCATCTTGCAGCGCATCTATGGCTTTCGCGTTGTCCTTGGTCGCCTCTTCCGCCGCCGCGCGGTCAGGAAAGAGATCATCGGCAATCGTCGCGCGCTTATGCAGCTGAGATTTCGTGCCCGGCGCCACCAGCACCGCGTCGTCGATCAGTTTCGTGAGCTTCGCCATGGCGCGAGCATACAAAGAAAAAGGCCCACCGCGAGGGTGGGCCTTTGATCTTCGCCAATGAAGCGAACTTACGACGCGTAGTATTCGACGACGAGGTTCGGTTCCATTTGAACGGGATACGGCACGTCCGACAGCGTCGGGATGCGCGCGTAGCGGGACGTCATGCCCTTCGGATCAACTTCGAGATAGTCCGGCGTGTCGCGCTCGCCGCTCGCCAGAGCTTCAAGAACGATCGCCATCGACTTGGCGCGATCGCGCACTTCGATCACGTCGCCGACCTTCACAAGGTAAGACGGGATGGTGACGCGCTTGCCATTCACCTTCACGTGGCCGTGGTTCACGAACTGGCGCGCCGAGAACACCGTCGGCATGAACTTCGAACGATAGATCACCGCGTCGAGGCGGCTCTCGAGCAGACCGATAAGGTTTTCCGCCGTGTTGCCCTTCCGGCGCGCGGCTTCTTCGTAGGTCTTGCGGAACTGCTTTTCGGTGATGTTGCCGTAGTAGAGGCGCAGCTTCTGCTTGGCGACCAATTGCAGGCCGAAGTCAGAGGTCTTGCCCTTGCGGCGCTGGCCGTGTTGGCCCGGGCCGTACTGGCGCTTGTTGACTGGAGATTTCGGACGGCCCCAGAGGTTCTGGCCGAAACGGCGGTCCGACTTGTACTTAGCTTCAATACGCTTCGTCATGCGCTATTCGCGCCTTCTTCCGTGACGGGGACCGGCGGCCTCAGAATGAAGCCGCGACTGCCCTGGCGGTTAGCCCGTCGCCCAGTATGAACCGGGGCCGGAATGAACCGGCCCTCGGGAAAGCGGGGCTTTTGGTCGATCAGGCCTGGGAAGTCAACCTTGCGGCGGGGCCGGCCTCGGCAGGATCAGCTGGTCATAAACGATGCGCCAGCCCTCCGGACGCTGCTGCCACATCCGCGCATAGAGCGTGTTCACCACCTGCCCGTCCGCCGTCCAGCTCGCCTCCCCAAGCACCATGACCAAGTCGCCCCCCGAGGACGCCTCCATCCGCGACACGCGATAGGTAATGCCCTGCGGCGCCGAGAACGCGTCCGCGCCCTGCCGCCGCGCCTGGGCCGTTCGAAACACCTGCGCATCGGGCGCCAGGCGCCCGGCGAAATCGCCGCTCCGCTCGTGCATCGTCACCGCCGCAATGGCAGCCGCCGCATTCGGCTCACCCGCCGATGAGGTTGGCGCCATCGTCACCGCGCCGCCCGGCGGCGTCAGCATTTCCGGCCCGGCGATCGGCCCGACGCCGCCGTCATAGATCCACTTCCAGGAACCGTCGGCCTGACGCCGCCAGACCGTGAAGTAATGCCCGCGCGGCGTTTGCGCTTCGTCGAAACTTACGGCCCCGGTGGTGAAGCCAAGATCGCCGGACCGTGAGATCGCCGCGAACGCCGGCCACCAGAACAAGTTGCGGTTGCCGTCGTCTTCGGTCGCCGCGAGTTGTTCGGGCGCATTCACGTAACCAGTCGGCTGGGCAAGCTGGCCATCGGGGGCAACGAACTCCCGAAACGCCGGCACCCATCCCACTTCGCCCGCGCGCGCCGCGAACGCGCGTTCCGCCCCGATCACTGGCGAGGCGTCGGGAAGGCTCGCGCTGGGCGCGCCGGCGCAGGCGCTCAACGCGAAGACGGCGATTAACATGGCTCTCATGCGGCGAGCCTTTGCCCGGCGCACGCCTCGCCGGAAGCCGCTTGCGACGACCTTGTTAGAAGACGCGACCGCCCGCCCGCGCAGCAGCCTTAACCAATCAGCAAGCGGAGTTGAGCACAGGCTGACGTTGGAGGAACGCGTCCGTGCCGGTCGTGCTGCGCCACAACGAATTGCTTGAGCTGAACATAGCCGAATACCACGGCGCGATCACGCTCGCCGAGCTTCAGGACGTCGCCGATTTTCTCGCCGTGAATCGCGAGTTTCTGAAATGCGATTGCCTAAGCATCGTTTTCCCAGGCGCGCGCTTTGAAGGTGTCGCTATCGACGCGCTCGATCGCATCTTCGGCCGCTACAAGTCGCTCTACGCACCGATCAACTTCCAGATCATCCGCCGCTCCGCCTGGATCTGCTTTAGCGCCGCTGCGCAAGGACACGTCGATCATTGGAGCGGCCAGCGCGATGCGCGCGAAGCGATGTCGACGACGCTCCGCCAGTTCGAAACATTTGAGCAAGCCGGCGACTGGCTGGTGCTGAGCGAAGCGGAGACTCTCGCCCTACAGACAGGCGCCGGCTTCGACGAACTCGTCCGCTTCGATAGCGGCGCGAAGTCACCACTGACGTCAGTCCGTTAGAGAGGCGTTTCGATATGGCTATCGTTCTCCGCCATAACGACAAGCTCGAGCTCAGCCGCGTCGAGTACTTTGGCGTCATCCGTCCGCAAGACCTGCACGATCACGCCGCCTTCAACGCCGCCAACCCTGTATGGCTCGGCTTCGATTGTGTCAGCGTCATTCACAAAGAGATCGATGTGTCGGCGATGTCGGTGACGAGCCTCGACGGCGTGTTCACCGCCCACCGCGAACTCTTCGAACCACTCAACCTGATGTTCATGCGCCGCTCCGCTTGGGTCTGCGAAAGCCCGGAGGGACAGCGTTTCCTCAGCCACTGGCTCTCCAAGCGCAATGCCGACAAGAGCCCTTGGGCGGAGGTGCGCCAATTCTCGTCCTTCGCCGCGACCAGTGAGTGGATGCTGCTCAGCCCCGAGAACGCCGCCACCCTCGCCTCCGGCGCGGGCTTTCGCGAAATCGCCAGATTTGAAGCGCCCGGCGTGGCCCGATAGACACGCCCACCCCTAGACTGCATTGCTCATACCGCATTTCGCTGCTTAAGCTTTCCCGAGGTGGAGAGCTTGGCGATGAGCGCAAACGGACTTGGGTCGGCCTGGGCTTGGCTGTTGGATCGCGCCGACACAGCGCGCGCTATCGTTGAAGACGCTGCGCCGTCTGTTCTGAAACCATTCGTCGCCAACCTGTCCGACGAGGCGGTGCTGTTCATCGCCGCCGTATTGATCGTCGCGGTCGTGTGGGCGGGGCTTCGGATCGTTCGCCATGCTTGGATGGCGGTGTTCGCACCGAAAAAGTTGAGGGACGAATTGCCCGCCAAGGGCGCAGACGCGCGCTTGCTGCAGGAGCAACTCGCGGAGATGCAGCGACAGCTAGATCGTATGGAAGCGCAGCGGGTCGCCGCGGGCGCCGCCCCCATCGGCACAGCAGAGCGCGGACGCCGCGACGCCGCCGCCGCGGAAATCATCGCCGAACAAACGCCGGCGTCGGAAGCAGCGGCCCGCGAACTCGCCGCAGGCGACATCAACGCCGCGATCGCGACGTTGGAACGCGACGCGCGCGCCGACGTCAGAATGGCCGCCGAGAAGTGGCGCCGCATCGGCGCCCTCGTCCTTGGTATCGACACCGCCAAGTCGCGCGCCGCTTACGAAGAAGCGTTCAAACTCGAACCGGGCCACTTCTGGACCTGCATCGAACTTTCGCGCTTGCGCCGCGAAGCGGGCGACCTCAACGGCGCGAAAGCTGCCGCCTCTTGCGCCGAGTCGTGTGCTCAAACGCTGCGCGACCAATCAGTCGCGACCGATGAAATGGCCGATATCCTGTTGGCCGCCGGCGACCTCGCCGGCGCACGCACACGCCACGAAAAGGCGCTGGAGCTGAGCCAACGCGTGTTGAAAGAGAACCCGTCAGCGTTCGCGATGCGCGACGTCTCGATCTCGCACGACAAGCTTGGCTTCTTGCTCCACGAAGCCGGCGATGTCGGCCTCGCCCGCCGCCACTACGAAGCCTCGCTCGCGATCCGCGAACGTCTCCACAAGGACGATCCGTCGGACCTCACTGAAAGCGATCTCTCGGTGAGCCACGAAAAACTCGGCGATCTCTCGCGCGAAGCTGGCCAATACACCGACGCAAAGCTGCGTTACGAAATAACGCTCAGCCTGCGCGAACCCCGCGCCACTGCGAACCCAGGCAACGCTCAATATCAACGCGAACTCTCAGTCGCATTTAGCAAGCTCGGCGACACGCTGCGCGAACTGAACGACCTCGAAGGCGCCAAACGTCTCTACGAACAGGACCTGGCGATCTCGCAGAAGCTCGCCGCCGACAATCCCGGCTCCGCCGAAGCGCAACGCGACCTGGCGATTTCCTACGAGCGCCTCGGCGGCATTTATCGCCGCGAAGGCAATTTCGACGCCGCCCGCGAGATGTTCGAGAAAGAGCTGAAGATCTCGCAATGGCGTATGGAAGTTGACGTCGGCAACTTCGAAGCCGTGCGCTTCCACACTGTCGTGCTCAACGCCCTCGGCGACGTCCTGCGGTCGCAAGGCGATTTCGAAGGCGCCCGGAAGTATTATGAGGACGGCCTGGCGCTGCGCGAAGATCTCGCCCGCCGCAATCCGGAATCCGGCCGCTCGCAACGCGACTTGACGCTCAGCTACGAGCGCTTGGGCGATCTGGCCGAAGCCAAAGGCGACATCCCGACCGCGATCGCGCGCTATGAACAAAGCCTGCCAATCGCGCGCGCCATCCGGGATAAAAACCCCTCCAACGTCCGCTTCGCCAAGGATGTCGAAATCACCGAAGGCCGCCTCGCCGCACTGCGCGCGAAGCTCACAACGCCGAGTTAGGCGCCCGGCTCGCTATCGAGATCGTATTGGCTCTGCAGATAGTTCTGCAGACCCATCTGATCGAGGTTCTGAAGCTGGGTCTCGAGGAAATCGATGTGCTCTTCGGTATCCTCGAGCAGCTCGGTCAGCAGATCGCGTGACACGTAGTCCTGCTTCGTCTCGCAGAGCGTGATGCCTTCCTTGATCGCGGCGTGGCCCGTCTTCTCGGCGTTCAAGTCCGCTGCCAAACGCTCAGGCACCGCCTCGCCTATCTGCAGCTTGTTCAGGTTCTGAAGGTTCGGGAATCCTTCGATCAGCAGGATCCGGTTTATGATCCGGTCCGCGTGCTTCATCTCTTCGATGGATTCTTCGTACGTCTTCTTGCCGAGCTTGCCGTAGCCGTCGGACTGATACATCCGCGCATGCAGGAAGTACTGATTGATCGACGTCAGCTCGTTCGTCAGAATCTTGTTGAGCTGCTTAATGACGTCCGCATCGCCCTTCATCGCGCGTTACTCCGCTGCGACGAGGCCCCGCTTACCGCAAGCCATTCCGCCGCTAGAAATGCCATCGGCGATCTCGGGGAGGCAGCGCCCGCAGCACGGCTCGCACCCATGATGGGCCAGCACGTCTTCCGGACCCTGAGCCCCAGCGGAAATGGCTTCGTCCACTTCCGCCCGAGTCACACCGTTACAGTTGCAGACGTACATCCCGCACTTCTCTGTAAGCAAAGACATTTCCGGCGACTGAGAGTCAGCCGCAAAGAAAATCTAGCCTGTCGCGAGCGCTCCTGCAAGTCATTCGCAGCAGCGGGGAATTGTCGCGGCCGGATGGCTCGCTCAGGCGAGCGCCAGGCCAATCATGAAATTCGTCCTGCCGATTGACCGAACGTAGTTTATAAACTACATTGCGTGATGCCCACGGTCATTCAGACAGAGGCATTTCGAGACTGGCTTGTCGCACTGAAAGATCGGCGGCGGCAGCAAAGGTTCTCGTGCGCGTCTCGCGCATGGAAGCCGGAAACCCGGGTGACGTGAAGCCCGTTGGTGAAGGCGTTAGCGAAGCGCGGATCGACTACGGACCAGGCTATCGCATCTACTTCGCAACAAGAGGCAAAGTGCTGATCGTGCTGCTGGTCGGCGGCGACAAGAGCACTCAGGACAAAGACATCAAGAGTGCAAGAGCGATATGGGAGACGTGGAAGGAAGAAAACAATGACGAAGGTTAGAACCGTCCCCTTCGACGCGGCTGAGTTCATCAACACGCCCGAAGATGTCGCAACCTTCCTTCAAGCGGCATTCGACGAAGCTTTCGAAGCCAACGACCCCGGTTTCATCGCACAAGCGCTTGGCATCGTCGCGCGCTCCAAAGGCATGACGCAGATCGCAGACAAAACCGGCCGCTCGCGCGAACAGCTCTACAAAAGCCTCAGCATCGACGGAAATCCAACGCTCGCGACGACAATCAGCGTGATGCGTGAGCTTGGCGTGAAGCTCACGGCGGAAGCCGCCTAATCACGAGCACCCAACTGACGCCTAGCCGAGCGCCTTAGCCATGGCAGCCGCCCCGGCCTCCATGGCGGCGTTCTGCATGCCGGCCATGGAATCCGGCAGGAAATCCACGCTCCAGACAAACCGGCTGCCCTGCCCGTCCTCGAACACCTGCGCCGAGGCGCTGTAGTGGGCGTAGTTCGGGCTGTCGGTGATGGCGTAGACGAGCCGCCGGCTCGCATCGTCAGACGTCACCAGCCATTCCCGTACTTCCATGCCGTTGGCGAACGTCACCACGCGCGCGCCACTTGGCTCTATCTTCGTCGCCGTCACGAAGCCCTTGGCGAGTTCGTGCACAGCATCGAAGCGGCGCAACAAAGCCCAAGCTTCATCAGCTGAACGCGGGGAGCGAAACTCTTTGCGGATCGTGGCCATGTGAACCTCCATTGCCACGGAGCTTCGCCGGAAACGGACGCTTATGTCTGGCCGTTTCCGGACGCTCTCATCTCACTCAGAACGGCACGCGGCCGTTCAGCGAGCATTGGCCTTCGCGAATGATCATCACCATGCTGCCGTTGATCACGGCATGACCCATCGCCTTCATGCGGCCCGTCGCGCGATCGATCTCCCAGGTGCCGGAGAACGGCGGCTGGTGCGCCATGCCGATGTACGAGCGATCATTCCGAATAAATCTGCCGCCCGTGGTGCCGAGCGAGAACAAGCCGGTATCGGTGTCGAACACGATGACGACGTCAGGCTGCGCCGACTCTTCGTTCAAGATGCCCTGCTGCGGGTGCAGCTCATAAGATTCCGAGATCGGCTGGCGGCATGTCAGAGGGATTTGCTCCGCCGCCGCATTGCTCGCCACGCCGAAGGCCGCAAAACCGAAAACGATCGCAAAAATACCAGACCGCATACTCACCCTCCCAGTTGAGGCCGCAACGGTACACGGCTCTCCCGCGATCCGCCATCCGCTCGCGCAGACGCGAAGGATCATTGTTTTGCCTCGAGTATCGCGAGCACGCGGCGGGCGTTTTCGCGCTGGGCCATGCTCAGCCCGCCCTGGTTTACGGCTGTCGCAGCGAGCAGGCTGATCGCCTGGCGCGACCGCGGGTCACGCGCAAAGGCCGGAAAATCGACCGCCTGAAAGTATTCCCGATTCGGGTTGTCGTTGATGTTCTCAAGCGTGTCCGGCAGCGAGACTTCGCCATGGATGCCTACCGCGACGGTTGCGTCTCTCGTGCGATCCACCAACACGTTGTAGGCGACAAGTGCGAAGTGCGCTTGCGTATCGTAGGCGAGAAGCGCGTCGCGCAACGTGCCGTCGCGCAGCACTCGAATTTCGCCGGTTGACAGCAATTCTACGAACGTCGCCGCGCGTGGCGCCGGAATGCGCGTGCCCAGTACGTCGTTCATGTCCGCCAGAATTGCTTCTTGCGTGCGGGAGGTTCGACCGGTCGCATTGAAGGCGTCGATGTCGGCAAGCAATCGCCGGCTCGCCTCGATGACCGAAAGCCATTTTTCATTTGCGAACTCGGTCCGATCCTCAATCGCCGTGAAATCACGCTCCAGCCGCTCGACATACATGCGCTCACGCACGCGATCCTCGCGGCTTTCATTCCAGCCCTGCGCCTGCATGCCGACGAACACACCGATCACGACGATAAAGAAATCGATCCCGATCGCCGTCCATTCCTGCTTCCGGAAATGCTCCATGATGCGGCGGAGGATCATTACCGCCCTCCCTCAAGATGAGCCGCGATCCTCGCTTCGAGCGCGCTGGTGGCGTCCAGCAAGCGCCGCGCAGTAGATTCGTTCACCGCCGACAAGTGGGCGCGCCACGTCAATTGCGTCACCACAGGCGCCCAAGACGGCGCATTGGGTGCGCTCGCCAGCACGGCGGTTTGAGCCTGAAACAACGGCCCCGCATAAACCTCATCGCGAAACGCGCCGGTCGTACGCCCGCGTTCGAGGAGCGCCATCCCCATCAACTGATCGTCCCAGGGGCGCGCCGGAAGCCCTGAGTCCCGCATAAACGGGACAAACCCCTCGTCAACAAAGTACGCGTTGTTCTTATCGATCACCGCCTCAAGCCGGCGCGTGTAGAAGAAATAGGAGATGATGGCAGCGCGCAGCTCCGGGTCGGAAATGATTTCGAGATTGCCGGAGCTTTGAAGATCGACAAATGTCGGGCTTTCCGTTCTTAACGTGCGGCGCTGGGTGAGCGCCGACAGCGCTGTACCGATCCTGCGGCTTCGGTCTGCGGTTCTGTCGTGCTGGATCAAATCGAAGACTTTGCCGGCAAGCCGTCCCTGAAATTGCTCGAACTCAATCTGATCGCGCACTTCACCTTGGATGCGCTGCAGATCGCCCTGCAGCTGCGAAAGATACGCCGACTCCGCCCGGCGATCCGCGGCCGCCGTGTTCCAGTTGCTGACCTGAATACCGAGAAACACACCCAGCACCACGATCACAAAATCGATCCCGATGGCCGTCCATTCCTGCTTGCGCAGGTGCGCGATGATGCGGCGAAGGATCATGACTGGTCTTCCTCAAGCAGCGCCAGGACCTCTTCGGCCTTCGCATTCAGCGCCGAGATCAGCAAAATCTGCAGCGCGGCGCGCTCACGCATGCCCGCGACGATCGCCGCGAAGGCCCGATCGGTTCGAACAAGCTGGATGAGCGTGTCGTCGCTGTAGAGCCCTCGCGGCGACAATCCCCGCTGCAAGCCTTGTTCGAGCGCATAATTGTGAAAAGGGACCAGAGTCCGGCTTTGCGTTTCGGTGAGAGCGCCGACCAAGTAGTAGTATTCTCGCAGCGCTTGCATCAGCCTATCGTCGCGAACGAGTTCAATCTTGCCCGAGCTCACAAGCGCGTCGAAGGCGCTCCGGTGCATGTCGTAATTGTACGCCGAGGCTTGAAGCTCCCACAGCCGGCCAGCCTCCGCAGCCGTGATCTCGGAGCCGGCGGGAATTTCGAAGGTGCTGCGGTCGGTGAAGGCGTCTGACACGCTCGCGCGCGACAGTGTGATGCTGTCAACAGCGCTGGTGACGCCAGCCTCCCGGAACATGTAATTCGCAGCGCCAATACGATCGAGCGCGGATAACTCCGAGCGCGCGAGTTCCGCTTGATCGGCGCGGATATCGGCGGCGATGTCCTGCATATATTTCGCCAGCGCGCGCTGATCGACTTGGGATGCGTTCCAATTCGACACCTGCATGCCGATGAACACGCCCAGCACGACGATGAGCAGGTCCAGCCCGATCGCCGTCCATTCCTGCTTGCGCAAATGCGCGATGATGCGGCGAAGGATCATGGCGCGCCAATCTCCGCGTTGATCGCGGCTACCGCGTCGGCGGCGCTCTCACGGGCGCGCGGGTACTCCTGCTGCGCAAAAATGTTCTGCCCGATCCAAAACCGGAGGTCGCCCGCGATCTGATCGTCGGCGCGAATGGCCTGCAGGACCGACGCCGTATCGACGCTCGCGAGTTCAACCGCGCAATCCGAACTCATCAATTCGATCTCGGCGTCGACGATGAAGCAATCACCCCACAGCACCTCGGCCGCCTCCGGACTGAGGTGCCGGCGCAACCGCTCACGATAGGCTGGCGCCGTCAGGTTTATCGGGTTCCATCCTGCCAGATAGATGTAGAAACGCCGAACCGCGGCGCGCGTGTCGTCATCGGTTGGGAAACCTCTTCGCTCGTTCTCCGCATATTTTCCGCTTTGAAAGCTGGTGCCCCAGAGCTGCGAGGCGTGGAAGAAATCAATCAGAAGAGCCGCGCAGCGGTTGCCGCACGGCTCACCGCTTTCCAGCCACGCCAACGCGCTCCGCCCACCCTCCACCGAGCGATCAGTGTAAGTGACAAGATGCTCCAACATCCGGTCATTCTCCACGATCTCGTCGCGCAGTTGCGCCAGATAAACGCTCTCCTGCGCGCGCAACGCCCGCGCCTCATTCCAATTGCCCAGCTGAATACCGACGAACACGCCGATCACAACGATAACAAAATCGATCCCGATAGCCGTCCATTCCTGCTTGCGCAAATGCGCGATGATGCGGCGGAGGATCATGGCGCGGCGCTCGGTGCGGCGAGCGTGACGTTCATGCCGGTGGTTGCGTTCAAATCGTCGATGAAGGGCTGAAACTGCGTTGTGTCCACGCACGTGCCATAGGTTGCGACAGTGCTGGTGATGAAGTCTGCGACGTCCCCATCTGTTGACGAAGTGAAGCGAAAAAACCGCCGCTCATTCTGAAAATCGAAAGCCATGATGGCTTCCCGCGCTTGGCGCGCATGGACCGTCATGATCCCTTCCATTGTGGCGAGCCGGCTTAGCGTCGCGTACGCCTCACGCCGTTGCGCCGCGTCAAACGGGCCCGATATCGACAGATGAGAGAGCTCACCCGCGAGATCGAACGCCGCGTCCTGCCGTTCTCGAAAACCCTCCGTTGCCACGAAAACTGCGCTTATTTGGTTGAAGCGTTGCCGGTCCATGTCGATTGCGGCGTCGCTGGCGAGCAGCGAGCGCCATGTCGCGTCGGACCAGGGCCGGCGCGGCGAGCGCAGGACGCGGGGAAGCACCATGTGCTCAACGTTCCGGTTGATGCTCTCAGGAATCTCCGCGGTCCAATAACCATTGGAACGCTCAAGCCGATCAGCAAGCGCGCGGAACTGCTCGCGTCTGCATGGCTCGACGGCGAGGCGCTCGCTCGCATGGAGGTAGAGCATGACCAAATCGACCTCGACCGCATCTATGGCCTCACGCGTGTCGCGGGCGCGGTTGGCGTTGGAGATCATATCTTGGGCGATCAGCGTGATGCCCAAACCGATAACGATGATCGCCACTTCGAAGCCGAAACGCTTCCAGCCCTTAAGCTCGCCGATCTGACGAAAGAAGCGCATGCGATCTCCCCCGGCAGCATCTAGCCGCAAGCACCCGCTACTGACAACGATCGGCTTAGAGGCTTGGGAAAAACCCCGCCTTGCGCTAAGAGCCGCGCCTTAATGTCCGCAAAAGCCCCCACCATCGGCGTCGTTTCGCTCGGCTGCCCCAAAGCCCTCGTCGACAGCGAGCGCATCATCACGCGCCTGCGCTCCGAAGGCTATCAGCTCAGCGGCTCCTACGAAGGCGCAGACCTTGTCGTCGTCAACACGTGCGGCTTCCTCGATAGCGCCAAAGCCGAAAGCCTCGACGCCATCGGCGAAGCCATCGCCGAGAACGGCCGCGTCATCGTCACCGGCTGCTTGGGCAAGGAAGAAGGCCTGATCCGCGAAGCGCACCCGAAGGTGCTCGAAATCACAGGCCCACATCAATACGAAGCCGTTGTCGGCGCCGTGCACACGCATCTGCCGCAAATGCACGATCCGAAGATCGATCTCGTGCCCGAAGGCGGCTTCCGCCTGACGCCGCGCCACTATGCGTATCTGAAAATTTCTGAAGGCTGCAACAATCGCTGCACCTTCTGCATCATCCCCTCGATCCGCGGCGATCTCGTCTCACGTCCGGCCAACGCCGTGCTGAAAGAAGCGGAGTCGCTGGTGAGAGCCGGCGTCAAAGAACTGCTGGTCATCAGCCAAGACACGAGCGCCTACGGCATCGACGTCAAATACGCCGAGAGCAAATGGAAGGACCGCATGGTCCGCGCCAAATTCTACGATCTCTGCAAAGAGCTCGGCGGCTTGGGCGCCTGGGTCCGCCTCCACTACGTCTATCCGTACCCGCACGTCGACGAAGTCGTCGGCCTGATGGCCGAAGGCAAAGTGCTGCCGTACCTCGACATCCCATTCCAGCACGCCTCGCCAAACGTACTCAAAGCCATGCGCCGTCCCGCGAACCAGGACAAAGTCCTCGATCGCATCAGAAAGTGGCGCTCTATCTGCCCGGACCTCACCATTCGCTCGAGCTTCATCGTCGGCTTCCCGGGTGAAACCGAAGACGAGTTCGAAACGCTGCTCGACTTCATCGAAGAAGCCGAAATCGATCGCGCCGGCGTCTTCAAATACGAGAACGTCGACGGCGCGCCATCACGCGATCTCCCTGATCACGTGGATCAAGACGACGTCGACGAGCGCTACGACCGCTTCATGGAAGTGCAAACCGCACTCGCCCACCAGCGCCTGCAATCCATGATCGGCAAAACCGTGGACGCCATCTGCGACGGCTGGGACGAAGACGCCGAAGCCTACGCCTTCCGCACAAAGGCCGACGCCCCCGAAATCGACGGCGTTACCTACGTCGACAGCGACGACGAAATCGCCCCCGGCACAATCACCCAACTCGAAATCCTAGGCGGCGAAGGCCACGAAATGGTCGGCGCGCTGAAGGAATGACGGCATCGTCCATCAGCGCCGCTGTTTTCCAGCTCCGCGTCACGATGGACATCGCGGCCAACATGGCCGCCCTCGAACGTCTGCTCGCGCCGCTCCCCCCGCACACGCTCGCCGTCGCGCCCGAAGGCGTACTCTCCGGCTATCTGCCTGAACCAAACTTCGTCACCGGCATCGATCAAGCCGCAACGCACGCCGCCATCGATCGCGCCGCGCAGCTCTGCCGCGACAAGCGAATCCACCTCGTCGCCGGCGCCTGCATCAACGACAACGGCGCCTGGCGAAACGCGAGCCTCTATTTCGGCCCACGCGGCGAACGCCATCGCTACGACAAGATCAATCTCGCCCAAAGCGAACGCGGCACGTTCACGCCCGGCGACACGCTCCCCGTCTTCGACATCGAGATCGCCAACACACCCATTCGCCTCGGCATCCAGATGTGCCGCGAAATCCGCTACCCCGAACAGTGGCGCGCACTCGCCGCCCAAGGCGCGCACATCATCGCCTACCCAAACAACGCCATCGGCAGCAAAACCGGCGACGCTCTCTGGCGCGCGCATCTCATCAGCCGCGCCGCCGAAACCCAACGCTTCATCCTCGGCGCCAACAACGCCGCGCCAAATCAAACCTGCCCAACGATAATCCTCGCCCCCAGTGGCGCCATCCTCGCCGAAGCTGCGATCGGAGCGGAAGCCGGTGCAACAGCGCAACTGCAGCTGGCCGACGTCTCCGACTGGGTTGTGAGCCAAGCGCGAGCCGATGTCGTCTCCGTGTCTCTCCGCGACCGCAAACCGGAAGGCGCATAGCCATGTTCGATCCCGCGCTCTTCTTCGCCTTCGTCGCCGCCGCAGCGCTGCTCACCGTCACACCGGCGTCGACAACGCCATGGTGCTACGCGCTGCCGCCACGGAAGGCGCGCGCTCCGGCATCTTCGCCGCGCTCGGCATTTCGCTTGGCTGCTTGCTGTGGGCGGGCGCGATTTCTGTCGGCCTCGGCGCATTGCTGCACGCTTCTGAGCTCGCCTACACGATCCTCAAATGGATCGGCGCCGCCTATCTCATCTGGCTCGGCCTCAAACTCTTGTTGAAGCCGCGTACGCAGCTCAACGAAACCGATGCGCCCGCGCCGCAAGCCGGCTTCGCCGCCATGCGCGCCGGCTTCTTCACCAACGTCACCAACCCGAAGATCGGCGTCTTCTACGTGACGTTCCTGCCGCAATTCATTCCGCAGGGCGCCAACGTCGCCGCCTACTCGTTCCTGCTCGCAAGCGTGCACGTGATCATCGGCTTAGCCTGGTTCGCCGCACTGATCGCCGCGACCGTTCCGATCGGCCGCATGCTGCGCAGCCCGAGCGTCGTGCGCACATTGGATCGCATCACCGGCGGCGTCTTCATCGCCTTCGGCCTGAAGCTCGCCATCTCGCGCGCGGCTTAACTAAACCACCGCTGCGAAGCTTTAGGCCGCCAGCGTCACCAAATTCGAAGGCGCCTCGCCGCGCTTGAACCGCAGCGTGAAGATCGAGCCGGCGCCCGGCGTGCTGACGACGCTGATCTCGCCGCCCATCGCATCCATCAATTGCTTCGTCAGCGCCAAACCGATGCCCGTCCCGCCGAATTCGCGGGTCATCGAAGCATCCGCCTGCACGAACGGCTGAAACAATCTCTCCATCGCCGCAGGCTCTATGCCGACGCCAGTGTCGCTCACCTCGAACACAAACACCTCGTCGCCTTCCGTTCGCATGCGGAGCGCGATCCGGCCGTTCGTCGTGAACTTCGCGGCGTTAGAGGCAATGCTCATCATGCATTGTTTGACCCGCGCCACGTCGATCCAGGCCGCGCCGATATCCAGATCGGCGGCGGCGATAAGCTCATTGCCGTTTTCGCGAGCGCGCGGCCCCACGGTGCGCACAACCTCGTCGAACACAGAGCGCAACTCGACTTGCGACAGCGACAGGCGCAGTTCGCCAGCCTCAAGCTTCACGTGATCGAGTATCTCATTGATCAAGCCGAGCAAGTGCTTCGCCGAGCGCTGGATGCGCTGTGAGTCCGCCGTCACGCCGGCCGTCTGAGCGTCCTCCTCGATGATCTCGGCGTAGCCGATAATGGCATTGAGCGGCGTGCGCAGCTCATGACTCATGTTTGCCAGAAACTGTGTCTTCGCGGCATTGGCGCCGTCCGCCGCCAGACGCGCCAAGCGCTCTTCTTCGAGCGCCACATTGGCGCGCTGCACCTTGGCGTTCTGCAAGATCACGTAGGCGATCGCCGCCGGCGTCACCAGCAACGTGATCAGCGCGGTCGCAAGCGGCGTGTACGACGTCACCCCCGGCATCGCGACGACGTTGACCAGATAATCCAACGCCACAACGACGATGAGGATGACGAGCGTCAGCCCCAAAGTCTGCACGATTTGCGATCTCGTCATCCGCACCGCCCGAATCGACATGGGATCGAGGGTGTGAGCGAAATCGTAAACAAACTGCAGCCGAATACCGGCGCACTCAGCCAAGCAATTGCGGCTTGTCGCGAATAAACTGTGAGAGCAGCCACTTCTCACCACTGGTTGGCGCGACGCCCGCATGCGTCGTCAGCAAGTCCGGCTGACCCGCATCGTCGGTATTACGCCAAAACAAAGCGTCGCCCGTCTTGCCGCGAAACTTCTTGTCGATGTCCAAGAAGTGCGTCTCGCCGCCTTCGAACGCCTGGTTGAGATAGACCAAGAACGTCAGCGGCCGCTGACCCACCTCAGCGATCTCCGCGTTGAGCTGCGGGGACGGCGTCAGATAGTCGACATGGCTCGCGAACTCTTGGCCCGGCGTGTAGCGAAACACAGACACGCGTTCCAAATGCTCGACCGGCACTTGAAGCGTATTCGCAATCCGCTCGCGGATCAGCAAAGTCGGCAGATCGAGCGAGAGGATCGTGAACGTCGCGCACGTATTGGTGCGCACATCCGCCTGCGCCGCGCGGCCTGTGATCGGATCATAGACAAGCGACTGCACCTGCAACGGCGCCGCGCGCGCGATCAGCCATTCACAGCAACGCGCATCGAGAAAGCCATCGCTCATGCTGATCTCAGGCCGCGTGTTGACGCTCCGGCCGGCCCGCGCCGCCGTCCAGGCCGCGACATCGACACGCGACGCAAGCGCGCGCCAATCGTCCCCGTTCTCATCCGCAAGGAAACGCAACTGCGCTCGCGCCGCTTCAACACCGCGTTCCGCGACGATCGCGGCCCAATCCAGCGCCTTGCTCCAATCCTTCGCGCAGCCATACCCGAGAGCGTGGATCACAGCCGCCAGCAGCGCCGCATCGCCATGTCCCTCGCGCGCAATCGCCTCGATCTTCTCGAAGATGAAGACCTCATTGATCAGCCCATCGGCGCTGAGGCGCGCGACGATGGCTTGATAGCGTTGGTCGAGATCGGACATGACGTGCAAGAATGACGGCGCGACGCGCGCGTCGCAAGACCAAGCCGGAGGATTGGCGCAGCCTCAATCCACGCATTTTGTCGCGACGGCCGGTGCATTTGTTGCGAACCGCCGAAATCAATCCGGCGGGCCTCGTGAGCGCGTAAACTCGCTCCGCACCCATGCCCCAGCCACCCGATCTCGCTCCATTCTGGCGCCGCCTCAAAGCGATGTTTGCGCGCGCAAGCGATGTCATCGGCGCGCCCGAAGCGCTGGCGCTTCTGCAAGCGCTGACGCGTAAACGCCGTCACGAGATCGCCTGCTGGGTCGCGCGTCTCGAATGCATCGCGCGCAAACTCATCTTCGCCGAGGCGGCGCACCTAGATCACAAGATCTTGCAAGTTGGAGCGCGGGCCTCCGGCCCGCCGCGCGTTAGCGCCGCGCGCTCCAAACGCCCCCGCGCGTTCGATCCCGCGCAACCGAAAACCTGGTCCGCGCGCTTCGAACTCGCCCCGCCCCATGATCCGCTCGCCGTGCCAGAGAGCCGCGCGCCGCGCATCCGCGCTCTGTGGGGACCAATACCGCCCGCGCCGTCGCGCGCCGCGAGCGCACCCGCGCAACCAACGCCCGCGCCTTTGCGCTTAGCCATTCGCATCGAAGCGTTGCGCCGTGTTCTCGAAAATCCGCACCCGCACGCCCAGCGCGTCGCGCGCCTCTTTCGCCGTCTCGGCCGCCGCTTCCCCGAAGCCGCCGCACGCTACGCCATCGCCACCGCCCGCCCCCACGCCAGCGACCCCGGCGACCCACGCCTCATCATCGACGCCCTCGGCCTCGCGATCATCGCAGCGCCGCTCTTCGCCAACACGAGCTAGGACAGCGCTGCGAATCTCAAACGTATGGAAAGTCTGTTATTTGACATGAGCGGAGGGGTGAAGCGGAAGTAGCGTTACGCTCGCGCTCACACCCCTCAGCCAACCTCTGCGAGCTTGGAGTTAGCCCGCGTCCCGGCTTAGCATGGGCCACCAACCGCGCTACCAGCCGAAAGTCTTCATGTCCGACGACACTCAGGCCCGCAAGCTCGCTACCATCGTCGCGCTGGACGTTGTGGGCTATTCCGCGCGTACGGAAGCTGATGAGGCAAAAACCGCGGCCGAGATAGCGGCGCTTCGCAGGTTGGTCGAGGGCATAGCCGCACAGCACGGCGGTCGCGTATTCAGCACAGCTGGCGACGGCTTTATGTTGGACTTTGGTTCGAGCCTTGCGGCCGTCGAAGCCGCGTTGGAACTCGCCGAAAAGTGCGAACCGAGGGTGCGCGTCGGTGTGCACCTGGGCGACGTGATGGTGCAACCGAATGGCGACCTCCTCGGTCACGGGGTCAACGTCGCCGCGCGCCTCATGGCGCAGTCGACGCCAGGCGCAGTCCTGTTGTCGGCCACGGTTCGGCAGACGATCCGCGGCCCGATCGCAGATCGGCTGCAATCGCGCGGCATGCTCAAGCTCGACAAAATGGCTGAGACGATCGAGGCGTTTTCGCTCCCCTTCGCCGCATGGTCGGCTGAAGCGGCGGCGCCAAGAGGCGCTGACCCCATCCTTGTTGTTCTGCCTTTCGACAATCTGTCGACAGATCCCGAGATGCAATTCTTCTCCGACGGCGTCAGCGAGGAGATCATTCAGCGCCTGTCGCGCGGCGCGAACCTCAAGGTCATCGGGCGCACGTCGAGCTTTCAGTTTCGCGGAGAGAAGAAGAGCGAGGCGGCACGCGCGCTCAAGTGCAGCCACTTACTTGACGGGTCGGTGCGCAGGTCGGGCGAACGCGTGCGCATCTCGGCGCACCTCGCCGAAGCGACCTCGAACACCACTCTCTGGTCCGATCATTATGACCGCGGTCTCGACGACACCTTTGCCGTGCAGGATGAGATCTCAGACGCAATCGCCGAAGCATTGCAGCAAAGATTCACGAGTTTTTCGACCAAAGCGATCGATCCGGCAGTCTACGACCTCTATCTGCGCTCAAGCATCACGTTGTATGCGCCGCAAGAGCTTCACGCGAGCATCGGACTCTTGGAGAGCGCCGTCCAGCGTGCGCCGCACTTTGCGGAAGCTTGGGGAAGGCTCGCATATGTGCGTTCCTGGGCGCGCTTGTTTCAGCCGTTCGCAGAGCGCGCCGCCTCAACCGCTTTGGTGTCACGCGCGGCGGAACGCGCCCTGGCGCTCGATCCACAAAACATCGATGCTTTGAACGCGCAGTATTTCAACTTACCTCCTTACGGCAGTTTCGTTGCCGCGGACGCTGCGATGGAGCGTGTTCGCCAGACGCCGGGCCGCGGCGAGGGAAAAATCTATGTCGGCTGGCACGCCCGCACGATCGGACGAACCCGTGAATGCGCCGAGATCACGGAAGAGGTTTATCCTTCGGATCCGCTAAACCCGATGGTGGTGATGATCACGTCGACGGCGCGCATGGCTGCCGGGCACGTGGCCGAGGCGATCCCCCTACTCCAGAAACTCATCGCCCGTTCGCCGCAAATGACGTTTCCGGTCGCGACCCTGCTCCGCGCCTTCGCGCTTCTAAGCGATTGGCCGTCGGTGGATAGATTGCTGGAAACGGCGGCGAACTTGGCAGGGCGCGACTTCGTGGACGGTCTGAACTTCGTTCGCGCCAAGCGCCATCCGACGGCGGAAAGCATTGGCGCGATACGAGATGCGCTTGAAGCGCAAGTTGCAAAGACAGGCTCGGTGGACGTAACGCGGCTCGTGTACGCAGCGCATCTGGGTTTGGTCGAAGATGCCTTTCGGCTCGCGGAGAGCGCTCATCTTGGCCCTAAGGGCGGCGATGACGACGTAATCGGCGCCGACGCCTACCGAACCGGCATGCTGTTCTGGAAAGGGATGCCCGAAATCCGGAACGATCCGCGGTTTGTGCCGCTCTGCGCACGCCTCGGCCTCGTCGAGTTCTGGCTCGCGACCCAGAAATGGCCCGACTGCGTGGAAGAGGTTCCCTACGACTTTAGGGCAGCGTGCGAGAAGGCGCGAAATGTGCCGAAGGATGTTTTCGCGTTTTGAAACACACGTGCAAACGTGAATGTCGCTGAAGGGACAAGAGCGGACATTCGGAACAGTCCGCTTACTTCCGCACCTTCGGCTCGCCCAGCGTCATGAAGATCACCGGCCCTTCGCTTGGCGCGCGATAGACGCCGTAAGACCCGTTCACCTTCATCGCCAGCGCCGTCATCTGCCAGGCTTCTTTTTCCTCCATCTTCAGCCAACGCTGCGTCAGCTCTTCGATGCCGTGCTTTTCGCCAAACCAACGCGTCCGCTCCGCATCATTGCGTAGACGCTGGACCACCATCGGATGATCCCAAGCCCAACGAAAAATACTGGTGCGCGGATTCCAAGCGCCAATGATCTGCACCGGCGCGGTGATCATCGCGCCGTCCTTGCGCTCAAACTGAATGATCCCGGAATTCTGATCGACAAGCCAGGGCGCCGTCTCAAGCTTCAGCTTGCGCGCAAGCCAGCGCTGGCGATTGAGCAGATCGACCCAGCTCTCGGCCCAGAAGCGCTCAACATCGACCTCCTCGCCGCCCCACGGCACGAGGTCACGCGATGGCGTGCTCGCTTCAGCCTTCGGCGCAGCCTTTTTGCGTTTGGTCGTCTGCATGCGCTCTCGGCGAGATCTCCGCCCCTGTGGATAAGCACTTCCCCAGGAACACGAAAGTCATTTCCTAGGCGTCATCTTTTTTACGGCCGCCCCGGCCGATGGTTAGCGCCTTGATGACCCCGCGCATGGTCTGCACTTCTTGTTGCGTCATGCGCGTCCGCAAGAACAACGACCTGAGGTTGCGCTTCATCAGCGGCGCCTTGTCCATCGGGTGATAAAACCGCCCATGTTCAAGCTCTTGCTCGAGGTGCGTGAACAGCCCCTCCAGCTCCTCTTGGGTCGCCGGCGGGTTGTCGGACTGGAACCAGCTCGGCACGTCGGCCTCCTGCCGCGCCTCGGCGTAAGCATAGGCAAACACCGCGACCGCGTTCGCCAGATTGAGCGATGCAAACCCCGGATTGACCGGCAGCGTCAGGATCGCATCCGCCTTGGCGATCTCGTCCGTCTCCATTCCCGAAGCCTCGGGTCCAAACATAACCACGGGCCGTTCACCCGCCGCGATCGCGGCGCGCAACTTCGACGCCGCCTCGCGCGGTCCCCACACTGGCTTCTCCAACCCACGCGGCCGCGCGGTCGCCGCCAACACCAAGGTCGCGTCTGCCAGCGCGTCCTCGAGCTTCCACTCAACCTTCGCCGCCTTCAGCACCACGTCGGCGCCAACCGCGACCATCTCCGCTTTAGGATTGGGCCAGCGATCGCGCGGCGCGACGAGCCGCAGCGAAACCAAGCCAAAATTCAACAAAACGCGCGCAACCGCGCCGATATTTTCCCCCATCTGGGGACGTACGAGACAGACAGCCGGCCACGCCTCCTCGATCGGAGGCGGCATGTTTCGTGCGCGTGTCATTGATCGGGGCCGTATCGGGACATGGGCGCACACGTCATTCAGCATACGAGGCCGCGCCGCAAGCGTGGCGCCGCGTGGTCTTGGGCCGCGCGGCACATCGTGCTGCTTGGGGTTGTCGTCGCCGGGATCATCGCGGCGAGCTGGCTTGCCCCGGATCACATCGCCCCGCCAGCGACGGCGCCCGCAACCACGCCGCAGCTACACGCCTCGCCGGCCCCTGCACCGACGCCCTCGGAATTGCTCGAGGCCGACATCGCCGCCGATCTCGCCGGCCCGCCGCAGGCCGCGCCCCGGCGCGTCCGCCAGACCACCGCACGCACCGGCATCCCGCTCGACGCAGCCGTCACCGCCTCGGACGACTACGAAATCCTCAGCGCCGCCGAACTCGACGACATCTCCCAAGCCCGCCACTGAGCCGCCCCGCCGCAGTTTGCGGCCCGGCTCCAAGCTGCTACCACCCGCGCGAAATCCCCGAACGCGGAAGGTACGAGAGCATGGCGAAGATCAAGGTGGACAATCCGGTCGTCGATATGGACGGCGATGAGATGACCCGGATCATCTGGGCGCTGATCAAGGAGCGCTTGATCCACCCCTATCTCGATATCGACTTGAAGTATTACGACCTCGGCATCGAAAGCCGCGACGCCACCAACGATCAGATCACCATCGACGCCGCCAATGCCACCAAGCAATACGGCGTCGCCGTAAAGTGCGCGACCATCACGCCCGACGAAGCACGTGTGAAAGAGTTCGGCCTGAAGGAAATGTGGAAGTCGCCCAACGGCACCATCCGCAACATCCTCGGCGGCGTCATCTTCCGCGAGCCGATCATCTGCAAGAACGTGCCGCGCCTGGTGCCGGGCTGGACGCAGCCGATCGTCGTCGGCCGTCACGCCTTCGGCGACCAATACCGCGCCACCGATTTCAAATTCCCGAGCAAAGGCACGCTCACGATCAAGTTCGTCGGCGACGACGGCACGGTGATCGAGAAGGAAGTGTTCAAGGCGCCGGGCTCCGGCGTCACCATGGCGATGTACAACCTTGATGAGAGCATCAAGGACTTCGCCCGCGCCTCGTTCAACTACGGCATCCTGAAGAACTACCCGGTCTATCTCTCGACCAAGAACACGATCCTCAAAGCCTATGACGGCCGCTTCAAGGATATCTTCCAAGAGATCTTCGACGCCGAGTTCAAGGCCGAGTTCGACAAGCGCAAGCTCACCTACGAACACCGCCTGATCGACGACATGGTCGCCTCCGCCCTCAAGTGGTCCGGCGGCTACGTCTGGGCCTGCAAAAACTATGACGGCGACGTGCAGTCTGACACCGTCGCGCAAGGCTTCGGTTCGCTGGGCCTGATGACCTCGGTGCTGATCACGCCCGACGGCAAGACGATGGAAGCGGAAGCCGCGCACGGCACCGTGACGCGCCACTATCGCCAACACCAAAAGGGCGAGCCGACCTCGACCAACTCCGTCGCCTCGATCTTCGCCTGGACGCGCGGCCTCGCCCACCGCGGCAAGCTCGATGGCAACCAAGCGCTCATCGATTACGCGCTGCGCCTCGAGAAGATCACCGTCGACACGGTCGAGTCCGGCAAGATGACGAAGGACCTCGCCGTCCTCGTCGGCGACAGCCAAACCTGGCTCACCACCGAAGGCTTCCTCGATGCCATCGCCGACAACGTCGACAAGGCGATGGGCAAGGCGTGATGAAATGACGAGGCGCCGCTCCTCGCTGACTGGCAGCTGGAGCGGCGCCTATCGTTATCCGTTTGGCGGGCACGAAACCGTCTTCAACGCGCAGATCGAAGAAACCGCCGGCGCCTTCGTCGGAGCGACGCAAGAGCCGAATGAGTTCCTGAATACGACCGACAGCATCCTGCACGGCGAGATCGACGGCTTTCGCGAAGGCAGCGCGGTGACCTTCACGAAATTCTACAATCACGGCGAAGACGGCGCGCGCCACTCCATCCGCTACGAAGGCTCGGTTGATGCGGAGCTGACCCGTATCGACGGGCGCTGGATCGTGCGCAGCGATTGGTCAGGCACATTTTTCATGACGCGCGACGATCTCGGCGAAGAAGCAGCTGTCGAGCTTGAGGTCGAAGCGCCAATCGAGGTCCGCAAATGATTGTTCGCGCCGCCAAACCAGCTGACCGCGCCGCCTGGGCGCCGCTTTGGGCCGGCTACCTCGAATTCTACAACGCAGACCTGCCGCGCGCCGTCACCGATACGGTCTGGTCACGCTTCCACGATCCCGCCGAACCGATGCAATGCCTCGTCGCAGAAGACGACGATGGCGCACTGCTCGGCTTCACCAACGTCGTCTTCCATCGCGGCACCTGGGCGATTGGCGACTTCTGCTATTTGGAAGATCTCTTCGTCGCGCCCGCCGCACGCAACCGCGGCATCGCCCGCGCGCTGATTGAAGCCGTGTATCTGCTCGCCGACGAACGCGGCTGCGAACGCGTCTATTGGCTGACGCACGAGACCAACACCACCGCCCGCGCCCTCTACGACAAAGTCGCGCGCAATCGCGGCTTCATTCAGTATCAACGCTAATCACTTGGACCGCGGGTCTTCAGACCCGCCTGGACGGAAACCGCAAGCGAAGTGCGGGCCTGAAGGCCCGCGATCCAAGATCAATCCTACACCTGGCGTGCTGAGTTATACTGCGCGCATGAACGCACAGCATCGGACTCTACTCTCGAAACGGCGGCGTCGGCCGCCACGGATATGGCTGCGGCATGTCTTTCGACACTTTGTCCGGATAAACCGGTGCGCGCTTTTCCAAGAACGATGTCACGCCTTCCTTCGCATCGCCCGCCTGCCCGCGCGCGACCATCAGGCGGCTCTCCAGCCGGTGCGCTTCCATCGGGTGATCGGCATCGAGCATGTCCAAGATCATGCGCCGCGACAGCGCCACCGAAACCGGCGACGTGTTGTCGGCAATCTCGCGCGCCAATGCCTGCGCCGCCGGCAACAATTCATCCGGCGCATGCAGCGAACGCACCAGCCCGCGCTCTTTGGCTTCCTCGCTCGTGAACACGCGTCCCGTCATCGTCCACTCAAGCGCGGTCGAAACACCGACGAGCCGCGGCAAGAAATAGGACGACAGCGTCTCCGGCACGATCCCGCGCCGCGCGAACACAAAGCCCATCTTCGCGCCCGGCACGGCGAGGCGAATATCCATCGGCAACGTCATCGTCGCGCCAACACCGACAGCCGCGCCGTTGATCGCCGCGATCACCGGTTTCAGGCTCTCATAAATGCGGATGCCGACTTGCCCGCCGCCATCACGCGCGCGGTCAGGATCAAACTTCGTCGCGCCGCCATCGCGCGCCGCAAGCCGCTTCTCGTAATCGAACGTCGCGCCGCCCGAACCAAGGTCAGCGCCAGCGCAGAACGCGCGCCCCTCGCCGGTGACGATGACCGCACGCACATCATCGTTCGCGTCCGTCTCGTCGAACGCGCCGATCATGTCGCGCACCATTTGATCGGTGAACGCGTTCATCCGGTCAGGCCTGTTGAGCGTCAGCGTCGCCACGCCATCGGCGACTTCAAGCTTCACGGTTTCATACGTCGACATCGATCCGGCTCCGCAATGAGCCGACACGCTAGCGCTCAAAGGCGCAGCAACTCAACCTCTGCCGCTTGGTAAGGGTCGAGCTTGTAGGCCATGTGCCGGTGGATCGCGATCAATTGGCCCGCGCCCCAGTCTTCGATGATCTCGGCATCGTCGCGTTCGCGCGCCTGCCATTGCGAACCATCCTCGCAGATCAGCACTTTCCCGCGCGCCAGCACCGCGTCGATCGTCGAAACGGCGCCCGACTGTACGCCGGCGCCTAATCCGACTCGGAACACAGAGAGAATCGCGTCACGTTGTGCATGCGAAAGTCGGCCCCAATCGAGCCGCTCGAATAGTTCTGGCCCAAGATAGGCGGCCAGCGCGTCGTTCTGAGTCATTCCGTGTCCCCACACCGAATCGAGTCGTCCAAAAGCGACTGATTTGGTTTCCGAGACGTTACTGACTCGAATTGAGTCCAGACGTCGCCGCCTTCGACAAGCTCAGGCTGACGCTGGCGCAGGCTTCAAAAGTTTCGTCACCCTGAGCCTGTCGAAGGGCGACGTCACCGCAGCTTAGAGCGCCAAGCGCCAGATGAAGTCGCGATCCGCCACGCGGCCGACCATGAACTTGTGTTCCTTCACGTGCTCGAACCCATAGCGTTTGTAGAACGCCTGCGCGCGCGTGTTGTTTTCCCAGACGCTGAGAAACATCACCTTAGCGCCCTTGCCGCGCGCCCACGCGAGCGCGTCATTCATCAGCGCCTTCGCAACACCAGCGCCCTTCACCGACGTATCGACATAGAGCCGGTGCAACTCGAGCGCGTCGGTCGCGTCAACATCCATGTCGACGACGCCGAGTTTCGAATAGCCGACAATGGCGCCATCGCGCAGCGCCAGCACGTAGCGCACATCAGGATCCGCGAGTTCGGCAGCTACAACATCCGTCCGGTACTTCGCCTCGACATACGAAGCGAGATCCTCCGGCGGATACAAATGCCCGAACGTCTCGGTGAACGTCAGCTCCGCGAACGCGGCTAACGCCGGCGCGTCAGACGTATCCGCGTCACGATACGTGATCTCGCTCACGCCGCCAGCGCGCCTTGCAACGCCGCGCGGATCGCCTCCAACGCCTTCGCTGCTTCGCCGCCGTTCGGCCCGCCGCCTTGCGCCATGTCAGGCCGCCCGCCGCCGCCTTGACCGCCAACAGCCGCAACGCCGGCCTTCACCAGGTCAACCGCGCTCACCTTGCTCTTCAAATCGTCGGTGACGCCAACCGCCAACGCAGCCTTGCCGTCTTCGACGCCGATATAAGCGATCACGCCGGAGCCGATCGACTTCTTGCCCTCATCGACAAGCCCGCGAAGCTCCTTCGCCGGCACGCCCTCAAGAACGCGCGCGAGCACCGAGACGCCGCTGATGCTCTCCGGCCCCACAGGCGCCGCACCGCCGCCATTGCCGGCGAGCGCGAGCTTCTTCTTCGTGTCCGCCAGTTCGCGCTCGAGCTTGCGACGATCTTCCGCGAGTTGCGACACGCGCTCGGTGACTTCCGCGAGCGGCGCCTTGATGTTCGACGCGATCGCTTTCGCCAACGCCGCCTGCGTCTTCAAATGCGCGAGCGCAGCGGCGCCCGTCGCGCCTTCGATACGGCGCACGCCGGCGGCGACGCCGCCTTCGCTCATGATCGCAAACACCGCGATGTCGCCCGTGCGCTTCACGTGCGTGCCGCCGCAAAGCTCGACTGAATACGCTTTGCCATCATGCGCAAGCGCATCGCCGAGGCGGAGCACGCGCACGGTCTCGCCATATTTCTCGCCGAACAGCGCCAGCGCGCCTTCTTCGATCGCCTTCGCCGGCGCCATTTCCTTGATCACGCCTTCCGCGTTCTGACGAATGACCGCGTTCACTTCGTCTTCGACGCGGGCAATCTCATCGGCCGTCAGCGCTTGGCCGTGGCTAAAGTCGAAACGGAAATAATCCGCCTCAACCAGCGAACCCTTCTGCGTCACGTGCGGCCCAAGCGTGTTGCGCAACGCCGCGTGCAACAAGTGCGTCGCCGAGTGGTTAGAGCGGATTTTCGCGCGCCGCTCGTGATCGATCTCGAGATTGGCCTTGTCGCCAACTTTGATCGCCCCTTTCACCAGACGCCCGACATGCGCGTGTAGCGCGCCCGCCTGCTTCAGCGTGTCTTCAACGACGAACTCAGCGCCGTTCGCGAACTTGATCACGCCATGATCGCCGGCCTGGCCGCCGCTCTCGGCGTAGAACGGCGTGCGATCGAACACGAGCGCGCCCGCCGCGCCTTCACGCAGCTCATGCTGCTCCGCCCCGCCGGCGACAATCGCCGTCACTGCGCCCTCGCCGCCTTCGGCGCCGTAGCCCAGGAATTCGTTGCCCTTGGTGCGCTCCAGTATCGAGAGCCACACCGCCGGATTGTCAGCGCCATCGGCGCCCTTCCAGCTCGCCGCGCCCTGATCGCGCTGCTCCTGCATCGCGGCATCGTAGGCGGCGACATCAACCTCAAGCGAACGCCCGCGCAGAATGTCCTGCGTCAGATCGAGCGGGAAACCGAACGTGTCGTAGAGCTTGAACGCCGTGCGGCCGGAGAGCTTCTCGCCCTTCTTCAAGCCGCCGATCTCATCTTCAAGCAGACGCAGACCGTTCGACAGCGTGCGGCGGAAACGCTCTTCCTCTTCCCGCAATTGCGCCTCGATGACCGGCTGCGCGCGCTTCAATTCGGGATACGCGTCGCCCATTTCGGCGATGAGCGTCGGCGCCAAGCGATGCATCAGCGGCTCTTTGGCGCCCAAGATGTGCGCGTGACGCATCGCGCGGCGCATGATCCGGCGCAGCACGTAGCCGCGGCCTTCGTTCGAGGGCGAGACGCCGTCAGCGATCAGGAAGCACGACGAGCGCAAGTGATCGGCGATGACGTTGTGGCTCGGCGCCTTATCGCCTTCGGCCTTCGTCCTGGTCAGCTCTTCAGACGCCGCCTTCAGCGTGCGGAAGAGATCGGTTTCGAACACTGAGTCCACGCCCTGCAGCACGCAGGCGATACGTTCGAGACCCATGCCAGTGTCGATCGATGGCTTCGGCAATTTCTCGCGCGGGCGGCCGTCGTTGAACTGCTCGTATTGCATGAACACGAGATTCCAGAATTCGAGGAAGCGATCGCCGTCCTCGTCCTTAGAACCAGGCGGGCCGCCGAAGATGTGGTCGCCACGGTCGATGAAGATTTCCGAGCACGGGCCGCACGGGCCGGTGTCGCCCATCGACCAGAAATTGTCGGCGGTGGCGATGCGGATGATCTTGTCGTCGCCGAGGCCCGCGATCTTCTTCCAAAGCGACGCCGCCTCGTCGTCATCGTGATAGATCGTGACGAGCAGCTTATCTTTCGGCAGCGCCAGATCCTTGGTGATCAGCGACCAAGCGGCGTCGATCGCGCCTTCCTTGAAGTAGTCGCCGAACGAGAAGTTGCCGAGCATTTCGAAGAACGTGAGGTGGCGCGCGGTGTAGCCGACATTGTCCAAGTCGTTGTGCTTGCCGCCGGCGCGGACGCACTTCTGGCTCGTGGCCGCGCGCGGGAACGGCGGCTTGGCCGCGCCCGTGAAATAGTTCTTGAACTGGACCATGCCGGCGTTGGTGAAGAGCAAGGTCGGGTCGTCCTGCGGCACGAGCGAGGACGAACCCGGCAGCTCGTGGCCGCGCGAATGGAAGAAGTCCAAGAACTGCTTACGAATGTCGTTGACGCTGGGCATCTGATCTCAAGCCAAATCGAAGTTTGGCTTGGTATAGGTAGTGCGATGCACAACGCCAAGCGCCAGGACGGCGCGGGCTCCTATGCGATCAGCTCGGGCCGCCGATCACGGCGGTATCGTCAGCGCCCCTTCGGGCGAAAGCGGGAAGAAGGGATTCCAAGCCACTTCCCAAAGATGGCCGTCAGGATCGGCAAAGTAGCCAGACCGGCCGCCCCAAGTCGCATCATGCGCCGCCTTCGCGACCGATCCACCGGCAGCAACTGCCTCAGCGATCACGGCATCGACCTCGCCCTTCTCGCGAACATTGTGAGCGATCGCGATGCCGCGAAAGCCACTGCCCTCCGCCGAAACATCGGCGTCACACGCCAAACTCTCGCGCGGAAACAGGCACAGCGCCACCGCACCCGCTTGCATGAACACGACTTCGCCGCCGCCTTGCGACGACGCCGAAAAACCGAGCTTGGTGTAAAAGGCCTTCGAGCGGGCGAGATCGCCAACGCCTAACGTGATGAGGGAAACGCGAGGCTCCATCGTATCCCTCCAGACTAATCCGCCGGCCGGCCCGGAAACGCGCCAGGGCATGGGGTCGGGTCGGCTAAACGTTCCCGAACCGGCCAGCGAAACTCCCCTCGTCTCGTCGCAGCAGCTACGCTGCGGAGACGGAAACCTTACTCGCCGTCATCCGCCTCTTTGGCTTCATCGTCGCTCGGCGGCGAGTACATCGCGTCCGACACAGCCGCCGACTTGCCGCGGATCTTGTCTTCGATCTCGAGCGCGACGGCTTTGTTCTCTTTCAAGAACCGGCGCGCGGCTTCCTTGCCTTGGCCGATCTTTTGCGAGCCGTAGGCGTACCAAGCGCCCGACTTATCGATGATGCCGGCCTTCACGCCGAGCTCGATCAACTCGCCCGTTTTGGAGACGCCTTCGCCGTAAATGATATCGAACTGCACCTGTTTGAACGGCGGCGAGACCTTGTTCTTCACCACTTTCACGCGGGTTTCCGAACCGATGACTTCGTCGCGTTCCTTGATCTGGCCCGTGCGGCGGATGTCGAGACGGACCGAAGCATAGAACTTCAGCGCGTTGCCGCCCGTCGTCGTTTCCGGGTTGCCGTACATGACGCCGATCTTCATGCGGATCTGGTTGATGAAGATCACCAGCGTCTTCGACTTGTTGATCGAGGCCGTCAGCTTGCGCAGCGCTTGGCTCATCAAGCGGGCTTGCAGGCCCGGCAGGCTATCGCCCATCTCGCCTTCGATTTCCGCACGCGGCGTCAGCGCCGCAACAGAGTCGACCACGAGCACATCGACGGCGCCCGAACGGACCAGCGTGTCGGTGATTTCGAGCGCTTGCTCGCCCGTGTCAGGTTGCGAGACCAAGAGGTCATCGAGATCGACGCCCAGCTTGCGCGCATAGATCGGATCGAGCGCGTGCTCGGCGTCCACGAACGCGCACACGCCGCCATTCTTCTGCGCTTCGGCGATGCAGTGCAGCGCCAACGTCGTCTTACCCGAGCTTTCCGGGCCGTAGATTTCCACGATGCGGCCCTTCGGCAGGCCGCCAATGCCAAGCGCGATATCGAGCGACAGCGAGCCCGTGGAGATCGCTTCGATCTCAACAACCGGCTTCTCGCCCAAGCGCATCACCGAGCCTTTGCCGAAGGCTTGGTCGATCTGCTTCAGAGCGGCTGAAAGGGCCTTCTGCTTGTCCGTTTCCACTGCTTCCTCAACAAGCTTCAGCTTCGAACCCATCTCACGCCCTCCATTTGGCCCCGAGTCCAGCTCTAAAGGCCACCGGCCGACCCATACGCCGCCGATGAATCATTTGTACCGCGTTTGTTCTGGGAACACAAGCGGAACATCGGCCAATCGAGAACGCCGCTGTTGGCATGGTGTCTGGGTGGATTCGTGCGGACGGGGGTTAAGGCAAAGGCGGAAAATAGCGATTTCGCCGGCCTGCCGCGGGTGGCGTGAGCGGCGCGCTATCCAAGCCCGCGCCCGTTAAGTAATTTCGAGGGAGAAACGGAGAGGATGGTCGGATGGCTCAATCTCTAGCGCCCATTCCGCCGCGCGCCGGCGTTCCGGCTACGCTGGAATCGATGAGCTCTTTCCGCGTGAAAACGGCCGCCCTCTCGCGCCCGGCTGGCCCTATTCAGAAGCCTGATCCAAACATGGTCATCGTCACCGCGCCCGATGGCGGCGTGGTTGTCTATCCGCCGAGCGAGAAGCTCGCGATCCTCGCCGCGCGCCGGCTCCCAAAGGTCGATCGGTAGAAAGAGCACGCCAAAGCGGTAGTTGCCGTGTATTTCGGTTCGAGGAGAGGTCGATCCGATGCGCGTACTTTTGGCTGTCTTTGCGTGGCTGGCGTTCTGCCAACCCGCCGCCGCACAACAACGAGAAGCGGACATCTACTTTCTAAGCTTTGGCGGCCCGCCGGACGCGCCGACCTACATTGCGCTGGGCGACGCCGCCAACATCGCCGTCTCGGCGGAAGGATACAGGCAGCTTCGCAGCTGGACCTACTTCACGCGCGAAGGTCACGCCGTCATCCGCAGCCTCATGCTCGTGAACGAGTTCGACTGCGCCGGCGGGCGCTACAGAATGCTGCAAATCACCGGCCACTCATGGGACGGCAGCGCCGACTCGTTCCCAACTTAAGCGCAATGGGAGCCAGTCACACCGGCGACGAACGGCGAGACGCTCTCAGCGTTTGCGTGCGGCGACGATATGGCTGTCCGCAACACGCGCTTCCGCCGCCTCGGCAACGTCGACCCTGACGACACGGGGGCCAGGCTTCTGCGTCTCCAGTAGGGCTTAAGCGAACGCGCGCACGTCGCCGAATTTGCCGGCGTTGAAATCCGTGATCGCTTGCCGGATCTCGGCTTCCGTGTTCATCACGAACGGGCCGTACCACGCGACCGGCTCGTCAATCGGCTCGCCGCTCAGCACCAGCACTTTCGCGTCGCTCTCGACTTCGAGTTCGATCGCGCCGCCTTCGCGTTCGAAGATCGCAAACTGCGCGTCGCGCGCGACGTCGTCACCGTTGAACTTCACCGCCCCACTCTGCACCAGCACAGCGAGCGTATGACCTTCTGGCAGCGTGAACGTCTGCTTCGCGCCAGCCTTCAGCCGCACGTCCCAGATATTGATCGGCGTGAACGTCTTCGCAGGCCCACGCGCGCCCGCGTACTCGCCCGCGATCACGCGCAAGCGGCCTGCGCCATCGGGCAGATCAACCGGTGGGATCTCGCTGTCGAGCAGACCCTGATAGCCCGGCGGCGACATCTTATCCTTCGCCGGCAAGTTCACCCAAAGCTGCACCATCTCCATGGTGCCGCCATTCTTCGTGAACGCGGCGGAATGAAATTCCTCGTGCAGAATGCCGGACGCCGCTGTCATCCACTGCACGTCGCCCGGGCCGATGTGGCCGCCGTTGCCGGTGCTATCGCGGTGATCGACTTCGCCGGAGTACACAATCGTCACCGTCTCGAAGCCGCGATGGGGATGGACGCCAACACCGCGCTTCTGCGGCGCCGGCGCGAACTCCGTTGGCGGCGCATAGTCGAGCAGAATGAACGGCGACAGAAACGCGCCATGCGTCTGCGGCGAGAACATCGAGCGCACGGGGAACCCATCCCCCACCCAATGCGAGCGCGGCGCATCCTGAACGACAACCAGCTTTCTCATGGCGATCAAATCTCCCGCGCCAGAAATATGCGCGCCGCGCGCTCGCGCAATAAGGCACAAGATTGATCCTACGCGTGAGTTCTCGAAACATTCCCGCCTTCGACAGGCTCAGGCTGACGCTAGTGGTGTGGCGCGACTGTAGAGTTTGGCGTCATGCTGAGCCTGTCGAAGCACGACGCCACACACCGGCTCTCGAAACATTCACGACGCTTGCCCTTGCCGCCAACGCGCCACATTCCCAAATCCCGCCTGCGCGGCTCTCGCGCCCCTCCCATTCCGCCGAAGCGCGCGCCACGACGCCGCTCGCACCACCTCAAGGACATATCTCATGTCGCAATCCAACGTCGCCGCTCGCTCGGGCCAATTCAAAATTGGCGGCGAATTTGAAGTGAACCGCTTGGGCTTCGGCGCCATGCGCATCACCGGCAAAGGTATCTGGGGCCAACCCAAGGACAAAGCCGAAGCAATCCGCGTGCTCGAACGCCTGCCCGAACTCGGCATCAATTTCATCGACACTGCGGAATCCTACGGCCCGCACGTCTCCGAAGAGCTGATCCGCGAAGCGCTCGCGCCCTACGCCGACAATCTGCTCATCGCCACCAAAGGCGGCCTCACGCGCGGCGGTCCCGACAATTGGGGCCAAGACGGCCGCCCCGAAAAACTCATCGCCGATGCGAAAGGCAGCTTGAAGCGCCTCGGCGTCGAGCAACACAAACTCTGGCAACTGCATCGCATCGACACGAAAGTCCCCGCGGGCGAACAGTTCGACGCTGTGAAGTCGCTTCTCGATGAAGGCATCATCGCGCACGCTGGCCTCTCCGAAGTCAGCGTCGATCAGATCAAGGCCGCGCAGAAAGTCTTCCCGGTCGCGACCGTGCAGAACCTATACAACCTCGCCAGCCGCCAAAGCGAAGACGTGCTGAACTATTGCGAAGCGCAAAACATCGGCTTCATCCCATGGTATCCGCTCGCCGCGGGCGATCTCGCCCGCGAAGGCTCGGTGCTCGACAAGATCGCCAAAGCCAAAGGCGCAGCGCCATCGCAAATCGCGCTGGCCTGGGTGCTGAAGCGCAGCCCGGTGATGTTGCCGATCCCCGGCACCGGCAAGGTGAAGCACCTCGAAGAAAACACCGAAGCCGCCAACATCGAACTCACGGCCGAAGAGTTCGAAGCGCTCAGCAAGGCCGCGCGCTAAATCCTATGGACCGCCGGCGTCTCGCCGGCCGACGCCGGTGCATGCCGGCGGGACGCCGGCGGTCCATATTGGGAACCGGAGCCGCAGCCGTTGGTTTGATGCAAATGAAACATCTCGCCACCGCCGCCGTCGCCGCGCTTCTCGCAGCCTGCGGCCAGCCCGCGCCGCCGCCCGCGACCACCGAAACGCCCGTCACCACCGCACCCGCGGCAGATCCAAATGACATCACCTCAAATGGCTGGAACACACTGCGCGTCGGCATGACGCGCGCTGAAGTCACCGCAGCTGTCGGCGCTGGCAATCCGAACGCCGTCGGCTGCGCCGATCCGCAAGCCTGCGATCTCTTCCATCCCGCCAACGCGCCCGAAGGCCTGCTGGTGATGATCCAGCAAGACGTGCTGACCTCGATCATCGTCCGCGACAACACCACGCTTCGCACCGATCGCGGCTTCGGCGTCGGCAGCACTGCGTCGGAGATCAAAGCCGCCTACGGCGCGAGCGCCACGGTGGAGCCGCACAAATACGTCGAAGGCGCGGAATACATCACCATCTGGACCACCGGCGGCCCCGCCACGCCCGGCACGTTTGTCGAAGACGCCACCGCCCGCGGCCTGCGTTACCAAACCAACGCGCAAGGCGTCGTCACCGCCGTCCACGCAGGCGGGCCGAGCATTCAGAATGTTGAAGGCTGTTCTTAAAACCGCAGCACTACGCGGCATCACGCACCTCTTCTCGCGCGCCCCGCATCTCAGCCGCACAAACGCGCGAGATTTTGGCTACAACAGAATCCACGCGAAAATAGGCCGTATGCGCCAACTCGCTCCAACTCAATTCTGCGAAGAAACGCTCCCATTTCCTCACCCCAGTCGCACCATCAGTTGGCGTGAGAATGGCACGCACCTTTGTCATCGTGGGCGTGTATGATTGGCAGACGTGTGCTTCAATATCTTCGTGCTCGTCGCCTTCGAGCCAGATCATTTCCGTATGCGCCATCGACTGCCAGGGTTCCGTTTCGATACCGACAATGCCAGCACGACAATCGTCGCCGTACGCCGCTCCTCTCGCAAAGCCCGAAACTACAATTTGCTCGAACACAGAGTACACAATCCCGCCCAGCGCCAAGGTCGCCGCGCCACCTGACCCAGCGATCTGATTGACTCGCCTTCCGAGCCGGTCCCAGACCCTGGTCATGCCCCTCGGCCCGCGCAGTCGAACAAAGGGCGCGCCCCAGAGCGCCACAAACACGGCGAGTATCAGCAGGACAGGCACCAACGAAGCGTCACGTCCGCGCTCCAGAAGCCAAGACGGTAGCATGGAAACAGAGCGATCAATGGAGTCCGACATCGAAGCAAACGACGCCTTATTCAGCGGCGACGCCGGGTGTAGCCAAAAGCCCGAGTACCTCCGGATCACAAATGCGTCTTGGCCATCCGAACCGAAGCACATCACGCTGCGCGACCCGTCGCGCGGGCCATCGCAAATCGCATAGTCTGGCACGATCCCGGGACGAAATGGTCTGACCATTTCCGGCGTGAAAAGGTCGCCAGGAACGATGACGAACGCGGCCTCACCCGTGCGTAACCCCGCTCCAAACAGTAGCGCGATGGACAGGACCGAGGCTACGAGGACTGTCGTAAAGGCACCTGGAAGCGGGCCACGAGTGGATATCCAGCCGTCGGGAACCGCATAGTCTCGGAGTTTTCGGTGCAAGGTCTCTGAAACGAAATCCAGAAAGGCGACCGCCTCGTCATTCTTACTTGAGATGCATCGCCAAATCCCCACTGGCGCTTTCGAGTTCGCGCGAACCACGTCTCGTCTCACGGCACCGATCTGACGCCAAAGCGAACTTAGGCTCCAAATCGGGATTGTCGCGAACGGAACCATTAGAAGCAACGCCAACAGTCCGTAGTTAAGCATCATCGCACACAGCCACGCAAAAATGCCAACAACTAATCCGCTGAATGCGAGCGCGCCCCCGATGGCGCCAAGGTGCCCTAGGGCGGAGAACTGCCAGCGTGCGTAACGAAAAAAAGGGACCGCGACGGCGACAACGCGAATCGAGCTCTTCTTCGCGTTTTTCATTCTGCACAGCGCGGTCCGTACAACGTTTCCGCCGTGACTGTGCGTAATTACAAGGATACGGCACCCATGTGCCAACAGCTCATCCATCAAGCGGGCCAGCCTCACGCTAGCCCACTGCCGCTCGCTTTCCCGATTGGCACCAGTCCACTTGAACGCCAACCAAGAGTACCCGCCCTGATCATCTCGCCGAAGCGCAGCTTCGAACTCGCTTTGCGTTTCCCACCATCTGGGATGAGCTTCGTCTTCCTGGCCGTCTGCCGTGCCGTGAACCGTCACTACAACCTCGCCCCTCAGGGCGGCACCAAGAGGGATTCCTGGCTGTATTTGGGACCTGAGCGCATCTGCAACCGCATCGTAGTCCCTAAGCCGTAGATTTCGTGCTCGGCCCCCGACGAGCTCTCGCCAACCAGAATCCACATTGTCTGCAAACACCGGCAGCCCGTGAAGCCGGCTCATCGCGTCCGACTTCAGCGATTTGCGGGAATACAACTTGACGCGCGGTGCGCTACGGAACTCGGCTGCGCGCTTTCCCTTCCGCGACCGTTGCTCGACGCTAGCCGCATCCTGCAGCGCTAACTCTTCTTGATCCGTGGACAGTGTCGAAGAGATTCCGCGGCAGGCGAGTTCGAACTGGAGCTCGTCCGCCAAATAGTAGTCGTCGGCTGTGTGGACAATACGCAGTAAGCCCATTCCCGCACCCTGCTCTAGTCTGCATGCTAGCAGCTAAAGGGGCTGGGACAACAACGACTGGCTCGCTCAAGCCGCCGCCAGCAGCTCCTTCACGCGGCCGACCAGCTGCTCCATCGTCACCGGCTTGCTCAAATAGTGCACCGGATATTTCTCGAGCATGTCGCTGAAGCTCTCGGGCGCGTAGCCGGAGAGGAAGAGCACCTTGGCGTTGCCGATCATCGCAGGCTCGGCTTCCTGCAGCATCTCGGGGCCGGTCATGATCGGCATCGAGACGTCGGAGATGATGATGTCGAACGCGCCGGGCTTCGCCGTCAGAATGTCCAACGCCTCCCGCCCGTCGCCCGCTTCTTCGACTTCGTAGCCGCACTCTTTCAGATTGCGCACCGTCGCGCGGCGCACCGGCACGAGGTCTTCCACGAACAGGATCTTGCCGCGGCCCGACACGTCCTTTGACGGCGGCGCGATCAGAGCGCGTTCCTTGGCGGCGATCTCGTCCAGCTCTTCCTGCGTCGGCGTGTATTCCGGCAGGAAGATGCGGAACGTCGTGCCGACGCCGACCTTCGACGTGAAGAAGATGTAGCCGCCCGATTGCTTGATGATGCCGTAGCTGGTCGCGAGGCCAAGCCCCGTGCCTTTGCCGGCTTCCTTGGTCGAGTGATACGGGCGGAAGATCTTCGCCGCGTGCTCCGGCTTGATGCCGCCGCCAGTGTCCTCAACCTCGACCATGACGTACTTGCCGTCTTCCATCGGGTTGTGACCCATGGCGCGTGCCTGCGCCGCCTCGATCACCGACGTGCGGATCATCAACTTGCCATCGCGTGCGATCGGCGAACCCTTCGGCGTCATCGCGTCCCGCGCATTGGTGGCGAGGTTCACCACCACGCGCTCAAGCTGCGTCTTGTCCACCTTCACATACGGCAGATCGCGCCCGTGACGGATTTCCGTCTGGATCGACGCGCCCATGATGCGGCGGATCAGCTCCTGCTTCGAACCCAGGAAGTCGCCCACATCGAACACTTCGCGCGCGAAGTTCTGCTGACGCGCGTACGCGCGCAGCATTTCCGAAAGCTCCTTCGCCGTTGTCGCGTGATCGGCGATCTCTTTCAGCATAGGATAATCGGCATCGCCCACCGGGTGGCGGCGCAGCAGGTAGGAGCACGTCTGCATGACCACGGTCAGCAGGTTGTTGAAGTCGTGGGCGACGCCCGCGGCCAGTTCGCCGATCTCGCGCATCTTCTCTGACTGCGCCAGACGCGTCTCAAGTTCGCGCTGCTGCGAGACGTTCGAGATGTAGGCCAGCGCCCGGCCGTCAGCGCCGCGCGCCAGGTTCAGGTGGACCGCGAGCGGCGGCGTCGTCGCCAGCGTGATCTCGATCGGATCATTCATGGCTTGGCGCAAACGATGCGCCAGCGCCGCCGGACCTTCCGATGCATCGAACAGGTCCGCGAACGCCGCACTCGGCGTCGCCCGGCCTTGCGTCATTTCCATCAGCGCCGCGTTCGAGTCCAGCAGCGCCGCCGAACCCGGATCGATGCCATCGAGCACCGCAACACCAAACGGCGCCTGCGCGAACACACCATCCGCGCTCGTCACATCCGCGGTGCGCGCCACGTGCGCCGCTTCTGGCGATTCCGCGTCAGAGAAGAACACTAGGCCGCGCACGGCGCCGTCGATGTCGTCCATCGGCACGAAGCTCAGCACGCTGGCTTGCGTCTCCTGGCCGTCAATACCCTTCAACGTCACCTTCGCGCGCGAGGGGCCAAAGCCACGGCGATCGCGGCGGATCAAACGGCTCGCATCTTCCTTGATCATGTCCTTGACGCGCAGCAATTGCGGGTCGTCGCCAAGACCGAGCACCGCGCGCAGTGAGCGGTTCATGTAGATCAGCTGTCCATCCGCACGCGCCGCGAAGAAGCCCACCGGCGAGTCATCGAGGAAGAGCTGACGGCCATCGTCAGGGCTGGTGCCCTGCTCGCTCGCGCCAAGCTCACGCAGACGCCACAGCACATGACCGCCCGGGATCGGGCCGACGCACGCTTCGTAGCGCGTGTGCTTGCCATTGATCGCTGACGTTCCCGGCAATTCTTCGCGCCGCGTCTGCCCAAGCTGCGCCGCCTTAGACAGCCGAAACATCGGCGCAGACAACATTGGGTCGGCGCCGAACAAGCGGCTCATCATCGGCGGACGATCGCTCTCGCCCAGAATGCCCGCAGCTTCCGCGATGTGGAGATAGCCGTGGTTGGCTGCGATCGGTGAGAGATGCGCGTCGGTGATCAGCGCTGCTTCATCGAGCGCCTCGACAAACGCGAAATCGTTACGTCCACCCAGCAGCGAGTTCGCCGCAATCGCGCCACGCTCCGGGAACGCGCCAACCCGGCGGCCCGCGCCGCGCGACATCCAGAAGAACAACACAAGGCCCGCAGCCGCGAGCAAGATCAACAACACCGCGCCAGCTTGGCCAACGGCCTGTCCCGCTGTCAGCGCAACGCCTGCCGCGCCGAGGCCAACGGCCACGGAGAACCAGAACAAAATCTGGAGCGGATCGAGCCGCCCGCCGCTGCGCGGCGCCGGGGTTTCTGCATGATCGGTCATGTGGCGGCCACTTGACCCCGATTCGGGTCCCCGAGCACCTTGACCAGCTGTGGGAAAACCATCCGCCATCGGGCGTCTCCAATCACAAACTTGAGCGCCGGCGGCCGCGCCGGCGGGCAAGGCGCATAACGAAGCCGATCACCTTCGCCACGGCCTCGTAATGTTCCTTTGGAATCGGCTGATCGAGTTCCGCCGTCGCGAACAGCGCGCGCGCCAGCGGCGGATTTTCCACGATCGGAATATCGTGCTCTTCGGCCACTTCCCGAATTCGTAACGCCACCGCATCGACACCCATCGCCAGGCACACCGGCGCGGGCGTGGTGATCGGATCGTATTTCAGCGCCACAGCATAGTGAGTCGGGTTCGTAATGATCACGCTCGCCTGCGGCACGTTCTGCATCATCCGCTGCCGCGAGCGCTGCATCCGGATCTGGCGGAGCTTCGCCTTCACCATCGGATCACCGTCTTGCTGGCGGTGCTCTTCCTTGATCTCGCGCCGGCTCATGCGCTGACGCTTCATGTAGGACTGGCGCGTGAACACGTAGTCGACGATCGCAATAAACGCCGACGCGCTGGTCAGCGCGATCAGCATCGCGACGACGCGATCCTGCACGTAAGGCAGAAGCGCACCTGCATCGAGCAGCGATAGATTTTCGAGCGTCGAGTCCTTTGGCCACAACGCCCACAGCAAGATGCCGCCAACCACGCCGAGCTTCGCGAGCGATTTCAGGAAGGTGGCGAACGCCTGCTTCCCGAACACGCGCTTGAAGCCCTCCATCGGATTGAGCTTGTCGAGCTTGGGCGTCAGCCTCTCGCCGGTGAACGTGCCTTTGTCCTGAATGTAGCGCGAGGCAACGCCCGCCGCGGCGAGCGCCAGGCACGCGAGACCAAAGATCGCGAGCAGCTTCAGCGCGATCTGGCCGAGGATGTGCTCCAACGCGCCCGGTTGCGTTGAGTATTGTTCGGGCATCGACAGGAAGCCGATGAAGGCGTGCGCCATCTGCGACGAGATCGGCCCCGCCATGAACGCGACGATGCCAGTGAGCGCGATCAGCGAGAGCGCGGAACCCACTTCCGGCGAATAGATGATGTCGCCCTTCTCGCGCGCCTGCTCGAGTTTTCGCGGTGTTGGCTCTTCTGTCTTATCGTCGTCATCAGCCGCCATGTCGCGCTACCTTCCCCGTTTCCCGGCCGAAGCGCGCAGCGCGTAGAGCCGGGATCCATGGTGAGGCTGGACAAGCGCCAGCAAAGTTTTGCCGCAACGATGGGTCCCGGCTCGCCGCTGCGCGGCGTCCGGGAAGCGTTCGAAGGAGAAGCTCGCCCCTCATCGCAACCACGTTGCGTAGCGCTCGAGGCTGTCGAGCCAGATCAGCATGCCGGTGGAAAGACCCAGCGCGAACACCACCAGGCCGCCCATCATTTGCAGCGGCAGAGCGACGAAGAACACTTGAATTTGCGGGATCAAACGCGAGAGCACGCCGAGGCCCACACGAAAGATCATGCCCGCCACGATCAGCGGCACGGCAATCTGGAAGCCAACGCGGAAGGACGTTGCCGTGGCTTCGAGCGCAAGTTGCGCCGCGTCGCCCACAGGCGGTTGCCCGCCGATCGCGATCACTTCGTAGGACCCCACGATACCTTGCAGGAACATGTGATGCAGGCCTGTCGCGAAGATCAGCGTGACGCCGAGCAGGCCGAGAAACACCGCCACCAATTGCCCCGATCCCGTCGCTGTCGGATCGGCCGTTTGCGCGAATGAGATGCCGAGTTCGAGTCCGACGATCTGCCCTGCCGTCGCCAGCGCCGAGACGAGCATGCGCGCGGCGGCGCCGAGCAGAACGCCGATCAGCACTTCCGCACCAATCTGAAACGCCATGCCGAGCGCGCTGTCGGCCGGCGGCGGCACGTTGTTGGCGAGCGCCGGGCCAACGCCGATCGCCATCGCCAATGCGAAGGCCAAGCGGATGCGCGGCGGCACCGCCGGTTCGCCGAAGCCCGGCAGCAGCATGATCATGCCGCCGATGCGCGCGAACAGCAGCGCGGTCGCCCAGATCTCAACGCCGTAGAGCGTGAGGTTCATGCTCAGAACGCCGCGATGCGTTCGAAGATGTTGGTGGTGAAGCCGCCCAGCAGTCCGCCCATGATCGGCAGGAACAGCAGGATGGCGAAGAAGATCGCGAGGATCTTCGGCACGAACACCAGGGTCTGCTCCTGGATCTGCGTCAGCGTCTGCAACAGCGAGACGACGAGGCCGACCACCAGCCCCACGATCATGGGGCCTGCCGCCACCAACACAGTGATCCAGATTGCGTCGCGACCGAGGTCGAGAACTTCCGCGCCAGACATGATGCCTCCGGAGGTCGGCAAATTCTGCCGCCTACGATTAGGGGTCGGACTGACGTGGTTAATGCGAGGTTTCAGAGTGGGTTACGTCTGTGCAAACCACCGCTGTGTGAATTTTCGCACATGTAAGTGTGCTTGCCCGGCCACACCGAAACTGAGTTTGCGCACAGGGCATCCAATTTACCGATTCCACCTCATCTTGGATTCAGACGTGCATGGAACGATGGGCTCGTTCCGTAGCTAGAACGCGTCAGAGGAAACGTGCTGCAGGGGGCTGCAAATGCTGAATGCGATTGCCAACTTCTTCAGGGGCCTGTTCGGCCGTAAGGCCGACAACTTCAAAGATCTCCTGATCGCCGATCTCGGCATCGAGCGCTAAGCGCTCGAGTTAGAATTGCTCGAACTTATCCGCCCGGCGGCGCGCCGGCGTTGAAGCTTTCAATGAGGCTGCCCGCCACCAAGCGCCAGCCATCGACCAGCACGAAGAAGATCAGCTTAAAGGGCAAGCTCACCACCACGGGCGGCATCATCATCATGCCCATGGCCATCAGCAGTGACGCGACCACAAGGTCGATGATCACGAACGGGATGAAGAGCATAAAGCCGATCTCGAACGCGCGCCTCAGCTCCGAAATCATAAACGCTGGCGCCATGATGCGCAGCGGCGTTTCTTCCGCGCTCGCGGGCGGCGTCTCTAAGCGCGCCATGTCGATGAAGAGCGCCAGGTCGTCTTCGCGCGTCTGGCTTGCCATGAACGTCTTCAGCGGCGCGACGATCCGCGGGAACGCTTCGTCCAGCGGCATCTCCTCGTTCATAACCGGCCCAATTCCGGCCTGATACGCCTCGTTCCAGACCGGCTGCATCACGAACGCCGTCAAGAACAGCGACAGCGATACGATCACCACGTTCGGCGGCGCCTGCTGTAGACCGATCGCCGTGCGCAGCAGCGAGAGCACCACGACGATGCGGACGAAGCTCGTCGTCATGATGATGATCGACGGCGCCAGCGAGAGCACCGTGATCAGCGCCGCGAGCTGCATCACCCGCGCCGTCAGGCCGTCGCCGGTGCCGAGATCGACTGAGAGCGTCGGGTTGGTCGCCGCCGCATAGGCCGCGCCCACGCCGATCGACATCGAGAGCGCCAGCGACGCGGCGAAGATCACCGTGGCTTTGCCCCAGCCGCTTTCCCAGTTGAACTTCTTCGGCGCTTTGCGGACTTCGCTCACGTCGTCGTCTCCCCCGAAGCAAGCGGCGGCTCTTTGGCAGCCATCTCGCCCACCACCACATCGCCCGCCGGCCCCAGCAGCATCACGTGCTCGCGCTCATCGACGCGCACGATCACCATGCGGCGGCGCGTATCGAGCATGAGCGTTTCGGTGATGCGCATGCGCTTGGGGGCCATGCCGCCCGGTTGCAGCATGCCGAGCCGCCGCGCGGCGTAGGCCGCACCCGCAATCAGCGCCAGTGTCGCAATGAGCGCGAACAGCGCGCGCGCCCAGTCCAGCAAATCCACCACCGTCTCCGTTCTGGAGTTTGAGCAACAGTGGCTGGGCCGGTTTGGTAAACGAGGTCTTAATTTCCGATGCCGAAATTAAGTCGCGCTTAACCATACTGGGATGCACTAGGCAAAGTTTGCAGCCCTGAGTCGGTGCCCTTTGGACCTCGCTAACACGCCTTTCTTCGGTTTGCTGCGCGCGCGGCTCGATCAGCTGAGCGATCGCCAGCGGCTCATTTCCGAGAACATCGCCAACGCCTCGACGCCCGGCTACCGGCCGCGCGACATCGACTCGTCCGGCTTCGAGCGAATGCTGGCTTCGCACGCGGGCGGCGGCAGCCAGCTGACGATGTCGCGCACCAATGCCGGCCACATGTCGCCCGGCGGCGGCGGGGGCCGCATCAACGTTGTGACGCGCGACGACAGCGAGACCACGATCGACGGCAACGCAGTCGTGCTCGAAGAGCAGATGGCCCGCGCCGCCGAGACGCGGATGCAATTCGAGACGGGGATTGCGCTTTATCAGAAGGGGCTGGAGCTCGTGCGGCTCGCGGCACGGGCGCCGGGGAGATAGTCTAGATGACTGACATCAACGCCGCCATTTCGGCAGCCGCTTCCGGCATGCGCGCGCAGCAGACGCGCATGCGGATCGCAGCGGAAAACATCGCCAACGCCAATTCGTCCGGCACAAATCCCAACGAAGATCCGTTCCGCCGGCGCATCCCGCTGCTCGAAACCACCACCCTCGCCTCCGGCGCGCGCGGCGTGCGGGTTGAGGGCGCGGTGTCCGACATGTCGGACTTCCGGCGCGAGTATAATCCGTCGCATCCGGCGGCGGATGAGACGGGGTATGTGAATTTGCCCAACGTCGACACGCTGGTGGAGATGATGGACATGCGCGAGGCGACGCGCGCTTACGAAGCCAATTTGAACATGATCGAAGCCGCCCGCACGATGACCTCGCGCGCGCTCGATCTGCTGCGGAGATAATTAGATGGCGATCGATCCAGTCTCGGCCGCGCGGGCTTATCAGCAAGCCGCGCAAGCCATGCAGAGCGGCGGCGCGGCCGGCGGCAGCGAAGGCGTCGACTTCGGCAACCTCGTGCAGGAAGCGATCCGCCAAGCCGGCGCGAGCGCGAACGTCGCCGAGCAGCAATCGATCGCGGTCGCGGGCGGACAAGCCGACATCGTTGACGTCGTCACCGCGATTGCTGCTGCAGAGACCCAATTGCAGACCGTCATCGCCGTGCGCGATCAGGTGATCAGCGCGTATCAGGAAATTCTGCGGATGCCGATTTAATCGGCAATCGGAATCCGGCAGTCGGCAATCGTTGCGTGTCGCAGTCTCTCCGACTGCCGATTGCCGACCTGCCGACTGCCGCAACATTTGTTGCATCACCCGGGAACTTCGCTCCGTAGCTGACGTTTCAGCGACATCAGGTTTGCTGAACGGAGTATTTCCCATGCTTGGCTGGGCTATCGGCTTCTTTATCGCCGCGTTGGTCGCGGCTGTGTTTGGATTTGGCGGCATCGCTTCGGCGTTCACCGGCATCGCCATCATTCTGTTCTGGGTGTTCCTCGCCCTCTTCGTGCTTTCGTTGCTGTTCAACACGTTTGGCGGCACGCACGCAGCTGGCCATGGCGGCAGCGGACGCACGGCGGCGACGGTTGCGCTGGTCGCGGGCGTCGCCCTCCTCGTTTATGCGTGGGTCGACAATGATATGTCGGCGGAGCGCGTTGGCGCCGAGATCGATAGCGCCGCGGTGCAACTGGCCGAAGGCACGAGCGATGCGCTGTCTGAAGGCGCGGACCGCGCGTCGAACTTGGTCGAAGATACGTCGAGCGAAATTCGCAACGACGCGGCTGAAGGTTTGGATGAGGCGTCTGACAACGTCGACCCAGAGAACGATCGCAACAACTAATTTTCCCCGCCCGCACTACACTCGGCCCGAGCCTCGCTCGGGCCGTTTTTGTTTTTGCTTCGCCCCTCCCCCTTGTGGGGAGGGGTTGGGGGTGGGGGTAACGGCGGCGCCGCTTTGAAGCTTGCTACAGCTGTTACGCCTGCGGGTTTGCGGATGGTCAGAGCTAACGCCCCCATCCGTCACGCTCCGCGTGACACCTTCCCCGCAAGGGGGAAGGACTCCGCGCATGGAAAAAGCGAGAAAGTCTCACCGTCTATTTGCGTGAGAACGGCGCGATAAGTGCGCGACACTGGCGAGAGATGCGGGACGACTTCGCGAGAGACGCGGGCGCAGTCGCGGCGCGACATGGTGGAGACGCGGGAGAGCTAGGGTCGGTGCGCCTCAGCGCCTCGCTTTGCGTTCCTGGTCCCCGCCGCGCTTGAGCTGGTGTCGACAATCGCCTCCTTAGCTGGAATGCGCGCATGACACGGCCGGTGTTGGGGGGTGGATTTTTAGATCAAGCCATCGCGTGACGTCTTGCGTTGATCCACTGCCAAGCCTCTTGCGGAAGCCAACCCTGACAATCCTTCGTCACGCCAATCACCAACAAGAGATCATTGCGATCGACGTAGGGCGACAGCCGTTGCCAGATCTCCTCTGCAGTGAGCGAGGAGTTCACGAGCCACGTTGACCCCAAAAAGTGCCACCACTCGCCACATCCCTGAATGGCAGTCCAAAGACCGGAGTAGTCGCGACCTGGAGCTCTCAAATCATAGTTGACCGCGTAAATCATCACTCGTCGGCCTACCCGGAAATTTCGGCCCAACGGTGAGGCCGCTCCTCTTCGTCTTCGGTTTCAGGTTCGTCGTATCGACGCATCATCAAATAGTTTCCCAACCCCGCGACCGAAGACCGTGAATCAACCGGCGGTCCAAAAACCGCGCTTCCGCTACCAAAGTGCGCAGCAACAGGAGGCAAGGCGCAGTGTACGAGACGCGAGCAATCGCTTACGCGCTGAAGGTACGCGTCGATCGCCTCAAGCGACGTGCGGACCGATTCCGCATTCTCCTCGAATACAGCCTGCGCACGCTGATAGTAGGCTTGTGCGTCGCTTTGCTGACTCACAACCTTCAGGCCTACGCTGACTCGACGCCGCCCATTGAGCCACTCGCGAGCGGCCCGCGCTAGAAATCCAGACCGCGTTCGCCCGCTTTCTTCAGCTGCACGATCGATCTGCACCAGCAACCGTTCGTCCAAAGAAATGTTGACGCGAACCGTCCTTGAATCCGTCTCTGCCTCGACCGCAGCTACGATCGCCCCGCGCGCCTCAGCAGCAACGGCGTCGAACGATCGCGAGACCGGAAGCCTCTCGCCATCTGCCACTAAAGAGTCGAGAAATGCTTCAAGGGCCTCCTTCGCGTTTGCGAGCGCGTCGGAAAAATCGTCACCTTCCGAGATTGCCCCCGGCACATCGGGAAACGTCACCGAGTACCCGCCGCCAACTTCTTTTTGGAAGAAGGCCAAGTACACGTGATTGGACATCGCTAAGCTCTCCGTATTTGCCACCGGAAACGCATTCCGGTCTGACGCTCGATCGCGCCAAGGGTTCCGGCCGCCAATTCTCGGCGGCGCGGCACTGTTACCCGCTTCTTCCCATCGGGGCTGACGGCCACTGAGTGGGAGCCCTTTCCCTGCCGAATGACCCATCCGGCCTCACGAAGTTCATCTAAAACTTCGTCGCTGCTTACCGGCATTACCGCACTCCTGACGACGACGCATTGGCTCCTCCGGCAACGTGTGTACTGATACACACGACATATTGCGCAGTCAAGTCAAATGTGTAGTAGTGTGTATGAGAACAACCGAGGAACGGTTTTTGTCACAAGACCGGTGACCCGACCTGACGGAGCCGAATGGAAGGAGGCATGAATGCCCTCTCACAATGAGATCACAACAGCCATTGCGTATCGGCTCGCCCGATTGCAGTGGCCCAACTCTGATCCGAAGGAGGAAGTTGAACTGACCGGAAGCGTGCCGAACGCTTTCGTGACTCGATCAGAGGGATCAGGTCTAACTCGCGTCCGATACGGCCCGCGTTACGCGTATTGCTGGTCCGAAGCTGAGAAGCTCGCCATTGCCGTTGAGCTAGCAGACGAACTACGCACGCGCTGACCGCGGCGCGATCTCTTGACTGATAGAGGCCCGAACACCGCGGCTTAGGCTTTCTTCATGCCGACGAGCGTGTTCGCTTCGGTTGCACGTCTCTTGCTGGGCGCTGTCCTTGGCGAAGAACGTAACCACAAACAGAAACGCCGCCGTCTCGCATCAGTGGACGGCGGCGTGATTTTTTGAACGGTCGCGCGCGCTACTTCTTCGCGCCCTTTTTGTCGTCCTTGTTTTGCTTTGGCTTGCGCTTCTCTTTGGTGGAGCGCTGTTGTCCTTTGGCCATGGAATCCTCCGTCGTGACTGGCGCGAAGTTTCTCATGTTTTGAGTTGGGCGCAAGCGTCAGGGCGCGGCGTTGGCTACGGCGCTCTGTTCTGAAGCTTCTCCCCTCACCCTGCCCTCTCCCCTCGCGGGGAGAGGGTTCGCCTTAGCGAACGGGGAAGAGACTGAGTTAATCGTGGCAATCGCTGTCGAGCAGGCCTTCGTCGTTGGGGCCGTTGCAGACGTCGTTGTCGTCCGAGAAGTAATCGACGGCGGCGGCGCCGACGGCAGCGCCGGCGGCAAGAGCGCAACCGCTCGCCATTGGGGCGGCGATGGCCAGAAGCGCGATGAAGGCGGCGCGTGTGCGGGTATTCATGGTGGCGGTCTCCCTTGGATAAGGGCGAAACCCGCGCGCTGGCGCGCTGTTCCCTGCCGCGTCACGTCAACGGCAAAATACTTTGCGAGGCTCAGAAGTGGCCGAGGGGCGCGCTGAGGCGCACGGGCAGGTTCGCGGCGATCGGATCGTCGTCGAGCATGCTGACATTGCCGTTGGCTTGGACCTCGAACGTCGCGTCGAACAGGGCGTCGCCGTAGAAGACGATGGCTTGGCAGGTGAAGTGCTCGTCGGCGTTGCGGCCGGTGTAGATCGCGGGGCGTGCGACGCGCTCGAACACGGCTTGCGTCGGCTCATCGAGTTCGGCGTCGAGGATGGGGTGATCGGGGCGCTCGAGCAGATAGAACGCGCCCTCCTCTCCACGCGTGAAGAAACAGAAGAAGCGCAGATAATCGAGGACGTTGTCTTCGCTGAGCTGAATGGGGCAGCGGAGATTGGCGTCGTGAATGGGGATTGATGTGCCGTTGAGGCGCAAGAGCCGGTCGCCGTCGGTGACCAGGTAATAGACGACGAGGTTCGGATTGGGCCAGGCAGCGTCAACCAGGCGGACCAGCGGCACGTCGGGGCGCCAGGGCAGCGCGCAGGCGGAAGCCTGGGTGGTGGGGCCGAGATGGCAGCGGCCGTCGATGGGCGTGATGCGCGCGAACAGTGCGGCGCGCTCATCTTCGTCCAGCGCGCGCCAGGGCGGCTCCTCGCCGTGGCGCACGATGTGCGTGGCCATACGCAGAAGTGCGTCGAAGCTCCAATCGGGAGAGAGCGCGACCGGGCGCAGTGTTTAAGCGCGCGCTTCGTTGACGCCGCGGCCGAGCGCCAGCAGCGCGGCGTTGGCGATGGCGTCAGCGTCGAGGCCGGCGGCGGCGTACATGGCTTCCGGCTTGTCTTGATCCTGGAAGATGTCCGGCAGCGTCAGCGTGCGGACTTTGACGCCGCGATCCAAGATGCCGTCGCGCGACATGAAGTGCAGCACGAAGGCGCCGAAGCCGCCCTCCGCGCCCTCTTCGATGGTCAGCAGCACTTCATGCTCGCGCGCGAGGCGGCGGATGAGATCTTCGTCCAGCGGCTTGGCAAAACGCGCGTCGGCGAGCGTAGTGCTGAGGCCCATGGCGGCGAGCTTGTCGGCGGCTTTGTTGGCTTCCGACATGCGGGCGCCGAAGTTGAGTAGCGCAACTGAGGTGCCTTCGCGGACGATGCGGCCTTTGCCGATTTCGAGCGGGGTGTCTGCATCAGCGCCGAGGACGCCGTCTGCGTCGCCGCGCGGATAGCGGAAGGCGCTGGGCCTGTCGTCGATGGTCGCGGCGGTGGCAACCATGCGGCTGAGTTCGTTGCCGTCGGCGGCGGCCATCAGGATCATGCCGGGCAGCGCGCCCATGTAGCCGACGTCGAAGCTGCCCGCGTGCGTGGGGCCATCGGCGCCGACGAGGCCGGCGCGGTCCATGGCGAAGCGCACGGGCAAGCGCTGGATGGCGACGTCGTGGACGACTTGGTCGTAACCGCGCTGCAGGAACGTCGAGTAGATCGTGCAGAACGGCTTCATGCCATCGGCTGCGAGGCCGGCGGAGAACGTCACCGCGTGCTGTTCGGCGATGCCGACATCGTAGGTGCGGTCCGGGAATTTCGAGCCGAAGAGATCAAGGCCGGTGCCGCTCGGCATGGCGGCGGTGATGGCGACGATCTTCTCGTCCTTCTCGGCTTGGCGCACGAGCGCTTGCGCGAACACTTTGGTGTAGCTGGGCGCCGCGCCACCCTTGCTTTGCTCACCGGTGACGACGTTGAACTTGGTGACGCCGTGATATTTGTCGGCGGCGTTCTCGGCCGGCGCGTAGCCTTTGCCCTTCTTGGTGACGACGTGGATCAGCACCGGGCGATCGTCGATCTCCTTGGCGTTGGCGAGCACGCGGCGGAGCACGTCGATGTCATGGCCGTCGAACGGCCCGAGATAATGGAAGCCGAGCTCTTCGAAGAAGGTGCCGCCAGTCACCATGGTGCGGGCGTACTCTTCGGCCTTCTTGGTGATGTCGTGTACGGTTTCGCCAAGTGCGGCGGCGACGCCTTTGCCCATCTTGCGGATGCGGCGGTAGGTTTTGGTCGCGGCGAGACGCGCGAGATAGGTCGACATGCCGCCGACTGGCGGCGCGATCGACATGTCGTTGTCGTTGAGGATGACGATGAGACGCTTCGTCGTCTCGGCGGCGTTGTTCATGGCTTCGTACGCCATGCCCGCCGACATCGAGCCGTCGCCGATCACGGCGATGACGTGGGAGTCCTCGCCGCGCTTATCGCGCGCGACGGCGAAACCAAGGCCGGCGCTGATCGAGGTCGACGCGTGGGCTGCGCCAAACGGATCGTATTCGCTCTCGGCGCGCTTGGTGAAACCGGAGAGGCCCCCGCCCTGGCGGAGCGTGCGGATGCGATCGCGGCGGCCGGTGAGGATTTTGTGCGGGTAGGCTTGGTGGCCGACGTCCCAGATGACTTTGTCGACCGGCGTGTTGAACACGTAGTGGAGCGCGACCGTGAGTTCGACGACTCCCAAACCTGCACCGAGGTGGCCGCCGGTGACGGAGACGGCGCTGATCATTTCGGCGCGGAGTTCATCGCAGACTTGGGCTAGCTGGCTGCCGTCCAATTCCCGGAGATCGGCTGGAAGCAGAATCGTGTCCAGCAAGGGAGTGTTGGGAAGCGCCATCAAGTCTTCTGCCTTTGATTTGGATCAAAAGCGTAGCCCCGTTCCCCGGTCTTGGCGACGCCTAGACCATGGCCGGAACATGGTTTTCCCGCCTCTTTTCGTGCGTCAGGTGGGCGCAGCTCAGAACGCGGCGACTAAACCGTCCCGCGGCGGGACGTCGCCGGCGACGAGGCGCGACCAGGCTGCTTGAATTGCGGCTGCGCCGTTGATGCGTTGTGTGGTCACGAAAGCACGGGAGGCTGGGTAGAAGGTGCGGAGATCGCGCATCATGGCGGGGCCGAGTTGGGGATCGGATTTGAGGCGCTCGCCGGCGTAGCTTGGGACGAAGAAGAATTCCGGTTTTGGGCCTGGCAGTGGCGCGGTCGCGCGTTCGCTTGCCCAATCGGTCAAGCCGATGATGATGCTGCGCGTGAGTGATGCGCCGAGCGCGCCATGCACGGCAGCGTTGAGTTCGGCGCGGCCGAGATAATCGACATAGGTCGCGGGCGCTTCGACTTTGAGCGAGGCTGCATCTCCGTAGAGCACGACGCGATGATAGAGGCCGCTCTCGCGCACGTAGGCTTCGTTGCCTGGCGATGTGAGGCCGACGATCTCGGCGCCGCCGAGTTTGCGGAGCTGGTGGGCGGTGGCGAGCGCTGTCTTTGAGGACGCGCTGGAGAGCACGACTGTTTTCGCGGCGCCCTGCTTGATGAAATCGGCGGCCCACCAGCCTGTGCCGTAGAGTGGGCGGAAGAGCGTTTGCTCGGGCTCAAAAGCTGCGTCGTAAGCGGGATCGATGCTGGCGTCGGTGTAGACATTGTAGAGCGCGGCTTTTGGCGCGCGGTGCGGCGCGGTGTCGACAAAGCCGGTCGCGGATTTGCGCGGGATGACGTCGAGCGCTTCCGCCAGCGGGTAATAGCCGTAATAGCGCGCGCCGACGGCGAGGTCGGGCGTGTTGGATTCGACGACGGTGGCGAAGCCCCAGACTGGAACTTTGCCCCAGCCTTCCGGCCCCGGGAAGAAATCCCAGTAGCCAAGCATGCCCTCGCCCATCGCGGCGTAGGTGACGTTGTTCGAGGTGAGCGCGAAGAGATCGAGCTTGAGGCGCGCCGCGCCGGGCGCGAGCGGCGGTTGCGTAACATCCACGAGATCTGTCGTGCGGATGTCCCGCTTGCTGATGTGAAGCTCGCGCATGTTGTTCTCCCTTTTGCCAGATGCGGTAGCGCCTCGTGGGGTCACAGTCACGTGTGTCGTGGCGGGAACTCGGCCCCGTACGTCGCAGATGGGTTGGCGGCGCGCGATGCGGCTCGCTAAGGTCTGCGCGACAATGGGGATTTCGCAGATGATGAGACTGAGCGCTTGCCTCGCGGCATTGGCACTGGCGATGAGTTGCGCCTCCGGCCCCGAGCCGATGCCGACGCCGCCGGATGAACCGGCGGCCGCTGCCGCCGCTGATCCGTATCTGTGGCTCGAAGAGGTTGAAGGCGAGCGCGCGCTGGCGTGGGTGCATGAGCAGAACAACCGCTCACTGCCTGTGCTGGAAAACGATCCGCGCTATGCGGGCTTGCTGAATGCGGCGCTGGAAGTGGCGGAGAGCCGCGATCGCTTGCCGCTCGGCCAGATCCGCGGCGGCTACGTCTATAATTTCTGGCAAGACCCCGATCATGTGCGCGGGATTTGGCGGCGCGCGCCGATCGCGGGCTACGCGGCGAACAACCCGCGCTGGGAAACGGTGCTCGATATCGATGCGCTGGCGCGCACCGAGAGTGCGAACTGGGTTTATCAGGGCGCTGACTGCGATCCGAGCGGCGTGCGTTGCATGGTCTCGCTGTCGAACGGCGGCTTGGATGCGTCGACCGATCGCGAGTTCGATCTGCAGACGCGCCGCTTCGTCGACGGCGGCTTTGTTGTGCCGGAAGCCAAGTCGAACATTGGCTGGCTGGATCGCGACACGCTGTTGGTGGCGACCAATTGGGGCGAAGGGTCGCTGACGGAGTCGGGCTATCCGTTCGTGCTGAAGGCTTGGCGGCGCGGCACGCCGCTTTCGAGCGCGACGGAAATCATGCGCGGCGACGCCGACGACGTGTCGATCGGCGTGGCGACATTCGAAGACGAAACCAACGACCACATCGCCATCGCGGTGCTGGGCGAGACATTCTTCGAGACGGTCTATTCGCTGATCACGCCACAGGGACCGCAGCGGCTGACGCTGCCGCGCAAGTCTTCGATCCGCGATTTCTTCCATGACCGGCTGATCGTCACCATCGAGGAAGCTTGGACGATTGGCGGGCGCACCTACCCGAATGGCTCGCTGCTAGCGATCCCGCTGACGACGGCGACGAGCGCGTCACCGACGATCGAGGTGATCTTCTCGCCGAACGAGCGGCAATCGATCGAGGAAGTTCAAGCGACGCGTGACGCGATCCTGGTTGCGGGCTTCGACAATGTGCGCGGCCGCTTGCAGCGCTTCACCTTCGCCAACCGCCGCTGGAGCGGCGCGCAAATCCAAGTGCCGCCGACAGGCGTCGTGCATATCGCCGGCGCTTCGACCAGCGAAACGCGGGCGTTTGCGACGTTCGAGGATTTCCTGACGCCGTCGACGCTCTATGCGCTGAATGGCACGCGGACGCGCAGGGTGCGTTCGCTGCCGGCGCAGTTCGATGCCTCGCCTTATGTGACGGAGCAGTTTGAAGCGACGAGTGCGGACGGCACGCGCGTGCCCTATTTCGTGGTGCGCCGCCGCGATATGCAGATGAACGGGCAAAACCCGACGCTGCTCTATGCCTATGGCGGTTTCCAGCTGTCGCAGGTGCCGAGCTATAACGCTTATATCGGCCGCCTCTGGCTCGATCAGGGCGGCACGTATGTGCTGGCGAACATACGCGGCGGTGGCGAGTTTGGCCCGGCGTGGCACGATGCGGGGCTGCTGACCAACCGTCAGCGCATCTATGACGACTTCTACGCCGTCGAACGCGATCTGGTGACGCGCAACATCACGAGCCCACGCCGTCTCGGCATTTCGGGGCGTTCGAATGGCGGCTTGTTGATGGGCGTGATGCTCAATCAGCATCCGGAGATGGTCAACGCGGCGATCATCGGCTCGCCGCTCTTGGACATGCTGCGCTACGATCAATTGCTCGCGGGCGCGTCATGGGTTGGTGAGTACGGCTCGCCGAATATCCCGGACCAGCGCGCGTTCCTGGAGCAGATCACGCCGTATCAGAACCTGCGCGCGCGTTCGGATTTCCCGACTGTATTCATCTACACGTCGACGAAGGACGATCGCGTCCATCCGGGTCACGCGCGCAAATACGGCGCACGGCTGGCGGAGCTCGGCATTCCGTTCCTCTATTACGAGAACACGGATGGCGGCCACCAAGCCAACGCCAATCTGCGCGAAGCCGCGCGGCGACGGACGCTGGAGTACATGTACCTGACGCAGCGGCTGATCGATTGAGATATGGAGCGCGGGCGTCCTCGCCCGCGTTTTCGTATCGATGAAGTAAGAATGCGGGCGAGGACGCCCGCGCTCCATAGGCGCTAGTAACGCCGCTCGACGATGAAATCGACGGCGTCCAGCAAGATGCGGGCGCGGGAGCCGAAGATGCCTAAGTGTTGTTTGGCCTGCTTAGCCAGCATATTCACGCGATCGCGCGTGGCTTCGGTGCCCAGCACAGTGACGAAGTTCACCTTGCCGCGATCCTTGTCCTTGCCGACGGCTTTGCCGGTGTCGCGGACGACGCCTTCGGCGTCAAGCAAGTCATCGCGCATTTGGAACGCGAGGCCGACATCGTGGGCGTAGCGTGAGAGCGCGGTCTTTTCCGCTTCGGACGCGCCGCCGATCAATGCGCCGGCGTCGACGGCGAAGTTGATCAACGCGCCGGTCTTCAAGCGATTCATGCGCGTCACCGCGATGAGATCGGAGCCAATGTCGGCGCCGGCCATGTCGGCGGCTTGGCCCGCGACCATGCCTTGTGCGCCGGACGCTTTGGCGAGACCGGCGATCAACTTGCAGCGCATTTGCGGATCCGCGTGCGTTGCGGGTTCGGCCATCAGTTCGAACGCGAATGTCAGCAGCGCATCGCCGGCGAGGATTGCAGTCGCTTCGTCGTACTGACGATGCAAAGTCGGGCGGCCGCGACGCAGATCATCGTCGTCCATTGCTGGAAGGTCGTCGTGCACGAGGCTGTACGTGTGCACACATTCGATCGCGCACGCGGCGCGCAGCAGCGAACCTTCGTCGGCGTCGAAGATGCGCCCGGCTTCCAAAGTGAAGAACGGACGCAGGCGCTTGCCGCCGCCCAGGGCGGCATAGCGCATGGCGCCCAGGAGGCGCGTCTCGGAACCTTGCTCTTTTGGTAGGAGGCCATCGAGGGCGGTTTCGACCCGCTCGGCGGTTTCCTTGAGGCGCGCTTCAAGTTGGGACATGGGCGCCTCCCCTAACAGAGCGTCCGGCAGGCGCAAGCACCCCTAGAGGTTGAGTTTAGTCCCTCTGCTGCGACGCCACTCTTTATCGAGGCGTAATAAACGGGCAGGATATGCCCCATGGGGGGTGCAGAAGCGCCCGGTGCGGTCTTTGCAGGCGCACCGGCGTTTATGGTCCCTCGATAGAGAGTGGGGAATTTGCATGCCGTCTGTGGTGATCATCCACGCCGCGGAAGACACGCTGCCGGCCCGTGCTTTGGCCGAGAAGCTTCGCCAAGCGCAGGTCCAGGTGGTGCTCGAGAAGCAACCCGGCGAAGAGCTGCGCAACGCGGTAAAAGGCTCGCCGGTCACCATTGCGCTTTGGTCGCCCCGCTCGGTGCAGAACGCTGAGCTTGCCGAAGAGGTGAAGTTCGCGCGCAGCAAGAGCAATGTTTTTCACGCGCTGATGCAAAGCGCTGGCGCGCCGGAGCAATTCCGCGGCGACCGCTCGGTGAACCTCACCGGCTGGCGCGGCGAGGACGAGTTCGGCCCGTGGCGCGAACTGGCGAAACTGGTGACGGATAAGGCCGGCGTCGCGCCGCTGCCGCCGCCGGCGCCGAAGCCGCCGTCGGGCTTTTTCCAGCCAGGCCGCCCCGGCGAAGGCGCGGCGCAACAACAGCAGCCCGCCGGCCGTCAGCAGCAACCACAGCGTGCACAGCAGCAGCAACAGCGTCCGCAACAACAACAGCAACGCCCGGCGCAGGCGCAGCAACGCTCAGCCCCGCCGCCGCGCAACAATCCGCAGCCCGCAAGCGAGCCCAAAAAGGGCGGCGGCATGGTTGTGATTGCGGCTGTCGTGTTTGTGGTCGTCGCGGCCCTGGGCGGCGGCGGTTATTGGTACTTCACACAGAACAACGCGGCGACGACTTCGGCCGCTTGGGAATCGGTTGAGCGCAACGACGCTGACGCTATCCGCGCCTTCCTTGCGGGAGACCCGGGCGAGCATCGTCAGGAAGCCGAGCAAGCCTTGGCCGATCTGGAAGAACGTTCTTTCGAATCCGCGAGCGACACCGACACGATCGAAGCGTTCGAGGCGTTCTTGAACGACTTCCCGGACAGCGAGCACGCCACGCGCGCCCGCGGCCGCATCGCTGAACTGCAGACGCTGCAGCCAACGACGGACGTGCCGGTGACAACGGAAGAAGTGCCGCTCGGGCCTGAAACCAGCCCGGATCTGTTGCCGCCAGGCGCCACCACGACTGCGCCCGACACGACGGGCGGCCCGCAGCAAATCACGCCGCCGTCGGAAGAAAACCTGCCGCCAGCCGATCAGCCGACGAACTGATTTCGGCTATTTCCAAACTCCGCCTTGCCGGTGCAATGTCACCGCCGCGAGGTGGAGGGGAGTTTGATGTTTCGAGCACTGGGCTTGGCTGGCGCTTTGGCGCTGGCGATTGGTTTGTCGACGCCTGCGCATGCGCAGCAGATGGTCACCGGCGGTTATTGCGGTGATGTGACCTGGCAGGGCGGCCAGCCCGAAGCCGTGTGGGTCGCGTTCCGGCGCAACAATACCTGGGCCACCGCCGAAGACGGCGCGATGTCGGCGATGGGCCAAGGCTCGTTCTCGCAAACGGGCAACACGCTGAACATGACCGGCGGGCAGTCGCCGCAATACCAAGTCGTGGCCATCGCTACCGGCGACCGCGTCGAGGGTACCGTCGTCGCCAGCGACGGCCGGCGTGGCGTGATTTCCATGACCATGATGCGCAGCACCGGGACGGCCCAGCGCAATACGCCAGTGCCGCCGAACTTCGTGCCCACATCAGCTGAACGCGCGATCGCCGGCGACATGCAGGGCTTGCTGGAAGCCATCTCATGGGGCTGGACGCCGCAAGGCGTCGAATACTGGCGCCCGATCTATCAAGCCGGCCGCCTTCCCGACCATGCCGCTGAAACGCTGCGCGATTGGATACGCCGCTCGAACGCCGGCGAACGGCCGGTCTGCGACGCGCAATAACGCTTACGTGCGCGGCGAAATCAAATAGCCGCGCACGCACAGCGCCAGCATGGCGACGTTGCCGCCGAAATCGAGCAGCAGCAGCTCGTTGAACATCGGTTCGCGGAAGTAGAACCAATAGTTGAAGACGAAGTACGGCAAGAGCGCGATGGCGTAGACGAGAAACGTGCGCCGCGTGAAGATTGAGAACGCCGCGAACAGACCGCTGAGGATCGCTTGCGAGCCGAAGGCGGCGATGGTCAGCGTCGTGAGCGGGCTGAAGTTTTGATACTCGGGCCGCACGGTCAGCGTGATGACGCTGGCTGGCGCTACGAGACACCAAGCGCCGAGCGTCAGAAACACGAACGCGATTGCGTATTGCAGCAGGCGGGGTTCGGGGATGTTGGTCATGCGACTAGCGCCTCTGACTTGAGTGCATGACCCGATGAATCAGGACGCGGTTCGCTTCAACTCGATAGATCACAACGTATTTGGTATGCGGCACGGCCAGCTCGCGGAAGCCATCGCGCCCCGCCCGCGCCATCTCCGACCACTCGGCAAGAAATTCGACCGAATGGAGTATTTGCGACTGAACTCGCTGCGCCCCAGAGGGACTTTCGCGCGAAATGTACGTGAAGGCTGCCTCAATGTCGCGACGCGCGCGAGCGCGCCAGACAACGTTCATTCGCCAAACTTCGCGCGCATCTCCGCAACCACCTGCGCGTGCGGAATTTCCTCTTCATCCTCATAAAGCGTGGGTTCGATCTCGGCCCATTCTTCATCGGTGAAAAAGCTGCGCTGACCGGCGTTATCGAGCCGGTACTCTATCTCAGCCGCAAGCGCTTCCTGCTGCTCAGGCGGCAGCTGGCGGATGCGCGCGAGGACGAGATCGAGTTTGGTCATCAATACATCCGGCCGCCTTGCGTGGCGGGGCGATCGACGTTGAGGAGGACGACGTTGCCGTTGCGATCGGGGAAGCCGAGGCAGAGCACTTCCGACATGAACTTGCCGATTTGCTTCGGCTCGAAGTTCACGACGGCTGCCACGCGGCGGCCGAGCAATTCGCCGATGTCGTAGTTCTGCGAAACTTGCGCGCTCGACTTCTTGATGCCGAGCGGATCGCCGAAATCGATCCAGAGCTGATAGGCGGCCTTCTTCGCTTCCTCGAAGACCTTCACATCGACAATGGTGCCGAGGCGGATGTCGACTTTCAGAAAGTCGTCAAAAGAAATGATCGGCAGGCGCGCATTGTTTTGCGGGTCGTCGGCCATTGGCGTTTCTCTCTCCCTATGACCCGATCTTCGCGGGTTCTGTGCGCGGGCCGTCTGGGCCCATCACGATTTGATCGACTTCGAGCTGAGCGTCTTTCAGCTGGCTCTCGCAGCGCGCTTTGAGAGCGGCGCCGCGCTTGTAGATACGAATCGAATCCGCCAGCGGAACATCGCCGCGCTCCAGATGGGCGACGATTTTTTCCAGCTCATTCAAAGACTCTTCGAACGAAAGGCTGGCGGGGTCTTTTTGATCCGGCGTCATTGTCTCACAAAGTATGGGCTCATACGGCAGTCGGCAATCGGCAGGTCGGCAATCGGGCTAGAAATAAGCGGTTTCGACTGCCTACCGCCGATTGCCGACCGCCGTCATTTCACTTTCTCGTACCGGCGATAGCTCCAATGGCTGTCGCCGCCGTCCTCGACTTCGCGCCAGCCCTGCGCGCGCAGGATTGGGCGCATCATGCGGTTGAACCAGCCGTGGGCGCAGAGCAGCACGTTCTGGCCGCGCAGCGCTTGTGCGGTAAGCGTGGCAACCGCTGCTTCGGCGCGGACCTCGGCCTCGGCGCGTGTTTCGCCGTCTTCGTGACGGCCGAACCACCAGGCGATGCGGGACCACACGCCCCACGCGCGCGGGCTGCGCTTGCCCCACACAGGCGGCGGCGGCAGCGGCGCTTCGATGAAAACGGGATCGGTGACGATGGCGCGCCCGCCGGCCACCATCTCGGCCGTGTGGATCGCGCGCGGCAGCGTCGACGCGTAGATCACGTCGCTCGATTCAGCGAGCTTCACGAGCTTTTCCGGCGGCTTTTCTTCGGGATGCAGGCGCGCGCGGTCGTAGCCCGCCCACCACTCACGATAGCCGTGATGATCGATCCGCACTGAGCGATCGGCGTGCGGCTTGCCGTGCCGTGCGATGACAATCGTGCCAATGCGCGCAGCCGAACGGCGATCTAGCGTCTCACTGGGCGCCATGGTCGTCGTCATTCTGACCCTTCGCGCGAACGACGCCCCCTCCCCTCGAGCGGGTCTTTAGTCGCGCTGGAGCGCCGCCAGATATGCAACAACAGACCCGGCGAGCGCGTCTAAGTCGTAGCCGCCCTCCAGAGTCGAGACAAGCTTACCCTTGCAGTGCCGTAATGAGAGTTCCCTGAGACGCTGCCCCGCCCAGGCGAAATCCTCGGTTTCCAGCTCCATTTGCGCGAGTGGGTCGGCCTTGTGAGCATCGAAACCGGCGGAAACCAAGATCAGCTCGGGCGCGAAAGCATCGAGCGCGGGCAGCACGCGCGTTTCCATCGCTTCGCGCCACGCAGCGCTGCCGGCGCCGGCTGGTAAAGGCGCGTTGACGACGTTGCCGGCGATGCCGGTCTCGTTGCGCGCGCCGGTGCCAGGATAGAGCGGCGCTTGGTGTGTTGAAGCAAACATCAGGCGCGGTTCGCGCTCGGCGATGGTTTGCGTGCCGTTGCCATGGTGGACGTCGAAATCGACGACGGCGACTTTGCTCAAGCCATGCGCTTCGAGCGCGTGCAACGCGCCGATGGCGACATTGTTGAAAATGCAAAAGCCCATTGGAGACACCGGCTCGGCGTGATGTCCCGGCGGGCGCACGGCGCAGAAGGCCATGTCGTCGTCGCCAGCCAACACAGCGTCGACAGCGGCGATGCACGCGCCGGCGGCGCGATAGATCGCCTCGCGTGAGCCGCTTGAAATGTAAGTGTCGGGATCGAGGCGGACGCGTGCTTCAGCTGTTTCAGCGAAGGCAGGTTCGAGGGCGTTGATGTAGGCGTACGGATGGACGCGCGCGATGGTGTCTTTCTCGGCGCGCGGGGCTTCGCGGCGATCGAACGGCATGTGCTCCAAGGCGTCCAGAACAGCGTGCAGACGGCCAGGGTGTTCGGCATGGCCGCCGGGCGGTTCGTGACGGAGCATGGAAGGGTGCGTGAACAGAAGCATGCGCTTCATGTAGCGCACAAAAACGAAGGGCGCAGCCTGCGAAGCTGCGCCCTTGAAGGATCGGGGAGTTAGTTCGTTCTAGCGTTCGCCACGGCCCCGGCGGCCGCCGCGATCGTCGTCACCGCTGCGATGGTTGCTGCTGTGGTGCTCGCCGCGGCTGCGGTGGCTGCCTGTGCCGCAATCGTCATCGCTCTTGGTGCGGAGGATGTCGCCGGTACGGCGGTGCACATCCATCTCGACGCAATTGCCGGCGCTATCGAACGCCTTCACCTCGTAGCGCCCGTCGTCGCGCTCGATTTCGAGGACGCGGAAACCGCGCTCGGTCAGGCGGCTCTCGACTTGGCTCAGGGACAGTTCAGGTAGGGTTGATACAGATTGTGCGAACGTGGGCGTCGTGAACACGAGCGCAGCCAAGGCGGCGGCGATGGCGGACGAGCTTGCGATGTTGAGCATAGTGATTTCCCTCAGTTGCTGCCGGGGGCGCATCCGGCGTTGACCGGGTGATCGCACACGCCCGCTGACACGCCGCAGGCGCGAAGCGTCAGGTTCGCGTCAGCTTGCGTGGGTCATGACGGAGCCCATGTCCTGGAAGCTTTTCATCGCGCCCATCGGCGCCCTGCTCACGCTCGCCGCCATCACCACGACCGCCATTGCCGATCAGGGCCGCGGCCGCCATGGCGACCATGACGATGCGCTGGCCGCGGTCGAAGCGCGCCAAGCGCTTCCCCTGACGCGCATCTTCCAGATCGCCCAAACCGCCGTGCCGGGCGAAATCATCGAAGTTGAGCTTGATCGCGAACACGGTCGCCTGATCTATGAAGTCGATATACTGACGAGCACCGGCCGCCTGCGCCAAGTCGAGATCGACGCGCGCACCGGCGAAGTGCTGGAAGTTGAAGACGAGGATTAATGCGCGCGCTGCTGGTCGAGGACGACGGCGACATCGCTGACGATGTCGCGCGCGCGCTGACCGGCGCCGGCTATCTCGTGGAACATGCGAGCGATGGCGAGAGCGCTTGGTTTCTCGGCGATACAGAAGACTTCGCGGTGGTGGTGCTGGATCTGGGCTTGCCACGGCTTGATGGCTTGTCCGTGTTGAAACGCTGGCGCTCGGCGGGGCGCGCCTTTCCCGTGCTGATCCTCTCGGCGCGTGGCGCCTGGACCGAGAAGGTCGACGGCATCGAGGCGGGCGCGGACGATTATCTGGCGAAGCCGTTTGAGATCGGTGAGTTGATCGCGCGTGTACGGGCTTTGGTGCGCCGCGCTGGCGGCCATGCGAGCGCTGTCGTCACGGTTGGGCGGCTGACGCTCGACACGACGCGTATGAGCATCGCCATCGACGGCGCGCCGCAGAAACTCTCGGCGCTGGAATATCGCCTGCTCGATTATCTCGCGCACCAACAAGGGCGCACGGTTTCGGCAGGCGAACTGGCGGAGCATTTGCACGGCGCGGATGGCGCAGCGGATGCGAACGCGATCGAAGCTTTGATCGCAAGGCTGCGACGCAAGATCGGCAAGGACATCATCGAGACGCGGCGCGGCTTCGGCTATGTGCTGAGCGGCGCATGATGCAGCGTTCGCTTCGGCTGCGTCTGCTTGCCGGTGGCGGCGTTGCGATTTTCATCGCGCTTGCAATTGCGTGGGCGGCGATGGGCTATCTGTTCGAGCGCCACGCGCAGCGGCAGATCGAGGCTGACCTGATCGCGCGCGGCGTTGGCATCATCTCGACGCTCTACACGGATGCGGAAGGCGCGACGGCGATCGATCCTCTGCCCAGCGACCCGCGCTTCTCAGCGCCTGCAAGCGGACTTTACTGGCAGGTGCAGGGCGAAGGCGTGTTGCTGCGTTCGCGCTCGCTTTGGGATGAAACGCTGGTCTCGCCGGGGGCGGCGTCGACATCGGAATGGACGACGGGCCAGGCGGCGGGGCCTTTTGATCAGCGGCTGGTGTTCGTTGAGCGGCGCGTGCAGCTCGATGCGCAAAGCCCGCAGCTCACGGTTTTGCTGGGCGCTGACCGCGCAGCGGTGACGACGGCGCGCGAAGCGTTCGGGCGCGACCTGGCGCTTTTCCTTGGTCTCTTGTGGCTGGTGCTTGCGTTGGCGGCGTGGGCGCAGGTTGAGCTTGGGTTGCGGCCGCTGGAGGATGTGCGCGCGGCGCTCGCGGGCATGCGGAAAACAGCGACGGCGCGCCTCGCGCAAAACGACTATCCAACGGAAGCAGCGCCGCTCGCGAACGCGATCAACGATCTCGCCACGGCGCGCGAACGCGATCTTGAACAAGCGCGACGGCGCGCCGCCGATCTGGCGCACTCGCTGAAGACACCACTGGCTGCGCTCGCGGCGCAAAGCCGGCGTGCGCGCGAAGCTGGTGCAAGCGATGCGGCAGACGGCTTGGATCGCGCGATTCAAGCTGCGAGCCAAGCGGTTGAACGCGAACTTGCCCGGACGCGCGCAGCGGCCAATCCCGGCGGCGATGCGAACGGTCACGCAGTGATCAAGCGCGTGCTACAGGTGATCGAGCGCACGGAAGCCGGCGCCCGGCTTACAATTGAGAACCTGGTTTCGACCGATCCGATGCCGGTCGGCGAAGATCTTTTGATCGAACTCTCCGGCCCCCTGCTCGAGAACGCCGCCAAGTTTGCGCGCACGCGCATTCGCGTCAGTGGCGGCGGTGCGGCGCTGGCGATTGAGGATGACGGTCCGGGCCTGGACGAAGCTCAAGCCGCAGAAGCGTTGTCACGCGGGAAGCGATTGGATGAAGCTGGCGACGGGCACGGCCTTGGCCTCGCGATCGCCAACGAACTCGCGCAAGCGAGCGGCGGCGTGCTGGAGCTCAGCAGCAGCGAGCTAGGCGGCCTCAAAGTTGCGCTACGCTGGCCCACGGCGGACAGCAGGTAAGACGAAGGCCGCCGAGGGGGAGCAACCTCGGCGGCCTTCCTTCAGGGCCGTTAGATCTGTCTTCGCTGGGAGCTACGCGACGATCTGTGCGGCTTGGCTAAGCGCCACGATCGCGACTGGTGCGAACACCATGCAGGCGGCGATGAGAGCGTAGAACTTGGTCATTCGAATTTCTTTCGGGTCGTACTTTCGCATTGGGTCTTGGGCTTTAGGCGACCATCTGCGCGGCTTGGTTCATCGTCGCCCACGCCATCGGGGCCATCAGCATTGCCGCCAGCATCAGGGAATAAAACTTGGTCATTGTCCTTGCTCCTCTTGGGTGGGCCGTTGCCCCGTTCGATGAGAAGAAGGTAGCTGCCGCTTAAGCCTGCCGCCGTGACTTGCGTCACGTTAGAAGGACCTCGGCCGATCTAAGCAATCGCGGACGAGACCCGGGGCCATATTGAAGGCTCGCCAGGATGGGGCTGACAAAGTGCTCTGTCTTGTTATGCAACGGAAGTAATAGCCGCTCTGTCTGAATTTTCATTGCCTCCCGACTTCGGCACACACCGCGCGCTTTGTCTTACCGTATATTCTGGCCTGGACCGCCACCGATCACCTATCTTTACGAAACTCCGGAAAAGGCGCTCCGGAAGGCGCAGACGCTCGCCCGTAAGGGCGCGGACTTCGTGCTCTACGAAAACGATCTGCCGCTCACGCTTCAGGAGCTCGCGCTACGGGTGTCGCAGGTCGGCGGCGGCTGACCTTGCGTAAGGTCCGTCCCGTTCGCGCTGTTCGGCCGACGAGGGTGGCGATTTGCAGCAAAGGCATTGCGAAGACAGGCTTGGAGAGCGCTAGAGACGGCCAAACCCGAGGTTTGCCGATGAAATTCCGCCCTTTCCTGCTTGCGTTCGCCCTCCTCGCCGCCGCGCCCGCGGCGCAAGCGCAGCGGCAATGGTTCGAGAACGGCGTGACGCCGCTCCGCTACGAGATCGCGGTCACGCCAAATGTCGAGGCGGCGACGTTCACGGGCGAAACGGTGATCACGATCGAAACCAGCGCGCCGATGGACAGCGTGACCATGAACGCGCTCGACATCAGCGTACAGCGCGCCAGCATCGATGGCGCTACGGCGCGCGCTGAGGTGAACGCCGAAGCGCAGACGCTGACGCTTACCCCGCGCCGGGCGCTGCAGCCGGGCCGGCACACGATCCGCATCGCCTATGCAGGCAAGATTTATGACGACGCCTACGGCCTCTTCCGCGTCGAGTATCAGGACGACGGGCAAACCAAGCGTGCACTGGCGACGCAGTTTGAGCCGGGCGATGCGCGCCGGTTTGCGCCGATGTGGGATCAGCCGAATTTGCGCGCGGTGTTTTCGCTGACGGTGACGGCGCCAAGCGATCAGTTCGTTGTCGGCAACATGCCCGTCGCGCAGACGACGCGGCTCTCCGGCAGCCGCACGCGCACGCGCTTTGCCGATACGCCGTCCATGCCGAGCTATCTCCTCTTCCTCGCGGTTGGGGATTTCGAGCGGGTGACGCGGCAGGTTGGCGACGTTGAGCTTGGCGTCGTCGTGCGGCGCGGCCAGGGCCATCGCGCTGCCGCGGCGCTCGAAGCCGGCGAGCAATCACTCAACTACTTCACCGAGTATTTCGACATCCCATACCCGCTGCCGAAGCTCGACATGATCGGCGTGCCGGGCGCGGGCGGCTTTGGCGCCATGGAGAACTGGGGCGCCATTCTCTATTTCGACCAGTATCTGCTGGTGGACGAGAACTCGAGCGTGGCCGAGCGGCAGAACGTGTTCGGCATCGTCGCGCACGAGATCGCGCACCAATGGTTCGGCAATCTCGTCACCATGCACTGGTGGGACGATCTTTGGTTGAACGAAGGCTTCGCTTCCTGGATGGCGGCGAAGGCAACCGAGCGCGTGCACCCGGATTGGAATCCGTGGATGGCGCAGCTGACCGACGGCACCGCGACCGCCATGGCGCTCGATGCGCGCCAAGGCACGCACTCAGTGGTGCAGGAAGTGAACACGATCGATGACGCGAACCTCGCGTTCGATACGATCACTTACGAAAAAGGCCTCGCCGTCATCCGCATGCTTGAAGCCTATGTGGGTGAGGAAGACTTCCGCACCGGCGTGCGCAACTACATCAACAGCCGCCGCTATGGCAGCGCCCGCACGGAAGATTTGTGGACCGCGATCCAAGCGGCTTCGGGGCAGCCTGTTCTGGAGATCGCGCGCAGCTTCACGACGCAGCCCGGCTTTCCGCTGATCACGGCGAGCGCGCCTGAATGCCGGAGCGCACGGCCGCCGGAAGTGACACTGCAACAGCGCCGCTTCGCCATGGACGAATCCGCGCGTACCGACGCGCAATGGCAGGTCCCGATCGTGATGCAGCGTATTGGCCGCGAGCCGGTGCGTCATGTGCTGACGACAGGCACGGAGCGCGTGTCGCTGCCGCCAGCGTGCACGCCTTACATCGTGAACGCAGGCCAGAGCGGCTTCTTCCGCGTGCGGTACGACGACGCGAACTTCCGCGCGCTCACGCAGCATTTCAGCGAACTGGAGACCGTCGATCAGCTTGGGTTGCTGCTGGACTATTATACGTTCGGCCGCAGCGGCGACGCGTCGTTCACAAACTATCTGGAGCTTGTGAACGTGCTCCCGGCCGACGCCGATCCGCTGATCGTCATGGATACGGCGGCTTCGATGAGCGCGTTTGCGGGCTATACGGCGGAGCGGCCCAGCGCGGACGCGGTGCGCGCCTATGGCCGGCGCGTGCTCGAGCCTTACTTCGCGCGCGTGGGTTGGGATCCACGCCCGGGCGATGACGCCAACCTCACCAATATGCGCGCCTCGCTGATCACGACGCTCGGCAGATTGGGAGACGAAGCCATCGTCGCTGAAGCGCGCCGCCGCGCACGCGCGGGCAATTTGCCGGGCGCGATCCGCACGGCGGTGCGCAGCGTCTATGCGGCGAACGCGACGGAAGAAGACTTCAACGCTCTGCTCTCGCAGGCGCGCGCGGAGACGGAATTCGTCGAACAACGCCGCCTGTGGCTGTTGCTTGGCAGCGTCCGCGACGACGCGCTGGCGCAGCGTATGCTGCAGATGACGTTGGGCGACGAAATCCCGCGCCAAATTCGGCCGCAGGTGATCAGTGCAGTGAACGCGGGCCATCCGCGCATGGCGTGGGACTTCCTCGTCGCCAACCGCGCGGCGATCGAAGCAATGCTCGATCCGTTGCAGCGACTGGAGTTCCCGACCAATATCGCCGCCGTCAGTGGCGATCCGGCGATGGTGGGTGAACTCGGCCGTTACGCGCAGAACTTCCCCGAAGGCGCGGCGCGCGATGCGGTGGCGGCGGCGCAAGCACAAATCCGGCTGCGCGCGGAGACGATCCGCGAACGCATGCCGGCTGTGGAAACTTGGATTGCGCAGCATGGACGTGCTGCGCAGCGTGGGCGTTAGCGCTTCGTCAGGAACGCTGAGAAGGCGGCGATAGCTTCGGGTGAGCGCAAGCGCTCGGCGAAGATCTCGCCCTCTTCCTGCATGCGCGCGAGCAGCGCTTCGCGGTCACGCATCAGCTTCTTGGTGAGGCGCATGGATTGCGGCGGCTTGGCTGCAAGCGTTTGGGCTGCGGCGCGGGCGCGCGGTTGCACTTCGCCGGACGGCAGCGCTGCGTTGGCGAGGCCCCAAGCGGCGGCGTCACGTCCGTAGAGCGGTTCGCCCAAACCGAAGAGCGCGAACGCGCGCGTGTGGCCGAGGCGATCGACCATGGTGGCGCTCGAGGCGTTCTCCGGCACGACGCCGAGGTCGATGAACGGCACAGTGAGGCGCGCGTCTTCAGCGATGTAAACGAGGTCGCACTGGAAGAGCATGGTGGTGCCGACGCCCACGGCATGGCCCTGCACGGCGGCGACGATTGGCTTCTCAGCCTTGATCACGACTTCGAGGAAGCGTCCGACATGGCGTGGTCCATCGAAGGCGCCCATGGATTGGGCGGCGAAGTCTTTGATGTCGTTGCCGGCGGAGAAGAAGTCGCCGACGGAAGTGAAGAGCACGGCGCGAATGTCGTCGTTGTTTTCCGCTTCAGTGACAGCGTCAGCCATCGCGCCGTACATGGCGTTGGTGATGGCGTTCTTCTTGTCCGGGCGGTTGAACTGGATTTCCAGAACGGCGCCGTCGCGGCGGACGATGATGTGTTCTTCGCTCATGGGCGGTCCTCTTTCCTTCCCGCATACACCGGCGCCCGTCGCGCGGCGAGAGACGAACGGCGCGGTTTGCGCTACGTCACGGCGCATGCGGGACGGCATTCATGACCGGACGAGCTGGGCCAAGCTGCTGATCGGCTTCGGCGTGCTGCTTGCGGTGTTGCAAGGATCGGCGGCGGTGCTGCAGAGCCTGCGCGGCGAAGCAGGACTTGCCGTCGCTGCGATGACCGTGGGAGCGGCGCTCCTCGCGCAACGCGTCCTCTTCAGCGGCAGTTGGCGGGAGGCGTTCGCAGGGCTTGGACTGGGCGTACCTCGGCTGCGCGGCATGATCGCGGCGATCGGCGTCTCCGTACTCGCGCTTTCCGCCTTCCCGCTCTTCCTCACGACGCAAGGCGGCTTCATCTCGATCTATCCCGGCGCGCCGTGGCTGGCGCTCGGCATATTCCTCCAGGCCGGCGTCGCGGAAGGGATCGTGTTTCGCGGCTTTCTGTACGGCAACATCCGCCGCGGGCGCACGTTCTGGCGCGCAGCGTTGGTCTCGATGATCCCGTTCGCTGCGGCGCACCTCTATCTGTTCGCGACGATGGTTTGGCCGATTGCGTTAGCGGCGCTGGCGCTTTCGGTGCTGATCGCGTTTCCTTTCGCTTGGCTCTACGAACTCGGCGGCCGCACGATCTGGGCGCCGGCGATTGCGCACGCGGTCGTGCAAGGCGCGATCAAACTGATCGTGATCCAGGATCAGATATTTCCCATCGTCTGGATGGGCGCGAGCTTTGTTGCAATGTGGCTGGTCTTCGCCGTCAGTTCTTCAGGCGGTAGCCGGTCTTAAATATCCACCAGACGGCGGTGAGGCAGATCAGCAGGAAGCCGCTAATCGCGGCAAGGCTGACGCCGATGTTCACGTCCGCCGCCTCAGCCCCAAAGAAGGCCCAGCGGAAGCCGCTAATCAGATAAACAATCGGGTTGAACAGCGCGATTGTGCGCCACGGCTGTTCGAGCATGTCGATCGAATAGAACGTGCCACCAAGGAACGTCAGCGGCGTCAGGATCAGCATCGGCACGATCTGCAGTTTTTCGAAGCCGTCGGCCAACACGCCGAGGACGAAGCCGAACAGGCAGAAAGAAACGCTGGTCAGCACCAGGAAGAGCAGCACGGCGGGCCAGTTCTGCGCTGTGTATGGCACGAAGAAGTACGCCGTCGCGAGGATGACGAGGCCAATGATCACGGACTTCGTCGCCGCGGCGCCGACATAGCCGCAGACGGCCTCAAGCGCGGAAACCGGCGCGGAGAGCAATTCGTAGATCGTCCCCGCCCAGCGCGGCATGTAGATGCCGAAGCTGGCGTTCGAGACGCTCTCGGTCAGGATCGAGAGCATGACGAGGCCGGGAATGATGAACTGGCCGTAGCTGACGCCGCCGATCTCCACCATGCGCGAGCCGAACACCGAGCCGAACACGATGAAGTAAAGCGAGGTCGAGAGCACCGGCGAGAACAAGCTCTGCCCGATGGTGCGGAACCAGCGCGCCATCTCGAACCGATAGATGGCTTGGATGCCGTGGGTGTTCATTTGGAGTGCACCTGTGTCTCCGTTTCCCGGCCAAGGCGCGCAAAGCGCGACGCAGAGCCGGGATCCATGTTGATGGCAAGCGCTGCTGCGTTTGCTCCCGCCGTGACGATGGGCCCCGGCTCGCTGCTACGCAGCGTCCGGGGAGCGTCTGAGGTGTTCATTTGGAGTGCACCAGGGAAACGAAGATGTCTTCGAGCGAGGATTGCTCGGTGTGGAGGTCTTTGTAGTCGACGCCAATTTCGCTGAGTTTGCGCAGGAAAGCCGGAATGCCGGTGTCGTTGGCTTGGGCGTCGAAGTTGTAAATGATCTGGCGGCCTTCATTGGCCAGTTCGACGTGATAGCCGTTCAAGCCTGCGGGCACTTCCGAGATCGGCGCGGCGAGATCGAGCACGAGTTGCTTCTTGCCGAGCTTGCGCATCAGGGTGCTCTTTTCCTCAACCAGGATGAGTTCGCCCTTGGTGATGACGCCTACCCGATCGGCCATTTCTTCGGCTTCTTCGATGTAGTGCGTGGTGAGGATGATGGTGACGCCGTTGTTGCGCAGCCCGCGCACCATCTCCCACATGTCGCGGCGCAGCTCGACGTCGACGCCGGCGCTGGGTTCATCGAGAAAGAGGATTTTCGGCTCGTGGCTGAGCGCCTTGGCGATCATGACACGGCGCTTCATGCCGCCGGAGAGTTCCATGATCTTGGCGTTGCGCTTTTCCCAGAGCGAAAGGTCGCGCAGCACTTTTTCGATGTAAGCCGGGTTGGCATCGAAACCGAAAAGCCCGCGGCTGAAGGTCACCGTATCGATCACGCGCTCGAATGCGTCGGTGTGCAATTCCTGGGGAACGAGACCGATCTTCCTGCGTGCTTGCTTGTAATCGGTGATGATGTTGTCGCCGTCGGCGATGATCGTGCCTGTCGAGAGGTTCACGATCCCGCAAGTCATATTGATGAGCGTCGTCTTGCCGGCGCCGTTCGGACCCAGCAGCGCAAAGATTTCGCCCTTCATAATGTCGAGCGACAAAGGCTTCAGCGCCTGGACGCCGGACTTATAGGTCTTGCTGACGTCTTTGATCGTGATGATGGGTTGCACGGACGACTCAAGGGCTCGTTGGTTCGGAGGCGCCGACATAGGGGCGCGAACCGGATTGGGCTAGGGGCGTTCGATATTCCGCAAGGCGATTGCGGAAATGCGCCGCAACAAACCCTACTTACTCAATGACGATGCAGCCGGCCCAACTCCTACATCCCCGCCCCGAGGGTCTCTATTGTCCCAAGGCGGACCTTTATGTGGACCCGACGCGCCCTGTCGCGCGGGCGCTGATCACGCATGGGCACTCGGATCACGCACGCGCCGGCCACGGGCGCGTGCTCGCGACGGCGGAGACGCTGGCGATCATGCGCGCGCGGATTGGGCCGGACTTTGCGGGTGAGACTCGGGCACTGGCCTATGGCGAGGTTGTCGAAATTGGCGGCGTAAACTTCTCGCTCCATTCGGCCGGACACGTGCTGGGCTCGGCACAGGCGCTGGCGGAATGCGGCGGCACGCGTGTGGTGGTGAGCGGCGATTACAAGCGCCAGCCCGATCCCACCTGCCCGCCGTTCGAGGTCGTGCCGTGCGATGTTTTCATCACTGAGGCGACGTTCGCGCTGCCAGTGTTCACGCATCCGAGCGCTGAGCATGAGGTGCGCAAGCTGCTCGCGTCCGTTGCGATGTTTCCGGAGCGGGCGCACATCGTTGGCGCTTATGCCTTGGGCAAGGCGCAGCGTGTGATGGCGGAGCTGGTGCGCGCAGCATGGGACAAGCCGATCTTCGTGCACGGCGCGCTGTTAGAAACGACGAAGTTCTATCAAGAGTGCGGCGTTGAGCTTGGCGACATTCGCCATGTCGAGACGGCGCCGAAGAGCTTCTATGCCGGGGCGATCGTGCTCTGCCCGCCGGGTGCATTGCAGACGCCGTGGGTGCGGCGCTTTCCCGATCCGGTGACGGCGGTTGCGTCTGGCTGGATGCGGATACGGGCGCGGGCGCGTCAGCAAGGCGTGGAGCTGCCGCTGGTGATCTCGGATCACGCGGATTGGAACGATCTGCAGCGCACGATCAAAGATACCGGCGCCGGCGAGATTTGGATCACGCATGGCGAAGCGGATGCGTTGGCGCATTGGTGCGAGCAGCAAGGGCTGAAGGCGAAGGCGTTGCATCTTGTCGGCTATGGCGATGAGGAAGAGCCTTCTGGTGCGGCGGCGTGAACCGCTTCGCCGCCCTCCTCGATCGCTTGGCCTATGAGCCGCGGCGCTTAGGCAAGCTCGCATTGCTGGAGCAGTATTTTCGCGAGACGCCTGATCCGGATCGCGGCTGGGCGCTGGCGGCGATGACGGGCGCGCTGACGTTCAAGAACGCGAAGGCGGGGCTGATCCGCAATCTGGCGGCGGAGAAGACGGACCCGGTTCTCTTTGGGCTCTCCTACGATTTCGTCGGCGATCTCGCGGAGACGGTCGCGCTGATCTGGCCTGCGGATGAGACGCGCGCGAATGCGCAGCTGACGATCACGGATGTGGTCGAAGGCTTGCGCGAGACGCCGAAGAGCGAGTTGCCGAACGTCGTCGCGAATTGGCTCGATCGCTTGGACGAGAACGGGCGCTGGGCGCTGTTGAAACTGATCACTGGCGCGTTGCGGATCGGCGTTTCAGCACGATTGGCGCGGACGGCGCTTGCGCAGTTGGGCGGCAAGGAGCCGGACGAGATCGAGGACGTCTGGCACGCGGACGCGCCGCCTTACACGCATCTCTTCGCTTGGCTCGAAGGCCGTGCCGAGGCGCCGAGTGTGGCGACGACGGTGCGCTTCTATCCGCCGATGCTCTCGCATCCGATCGAGCCGGAGGAGTTCGCGCCGCTCAATCCGGCTGAATTTGTCGCTGAATGGAAGTGGGATGGCATTCGTGTGCAGGCGGCGGCGGGCAAGGACGCCGGCGGCAAGCACGTGGCGCGGCTTTACTCGCGGACGGGCGAGGATATTTCCGGCGCGTTCCCGGATTTGGTGGCGGGGTTTGATTTTGACGCGGTGCTCGATGGCGAGCTGTTGATCAAACGGGGCGTCGGCGTCGAAGACTTCAACAAGCTGCAACAGAGGCTGAACCGCAAGAGCGTGACAGCCAAGCTGATGAGCGAGTTTCCGGCGTTCATCCGTGTCTATGATTTGCTGGCCCTCGGCGATGAGGATTTACGGGCGTTACCGTTCGCGGAGCGCCGCGCCAAGCTCGAGAGTTTCGTCGACGCACATCCCCTGGCGCCGATCGATCTTTCGCCGATGATCGTGTTCGATACGTGGGATGAACTGAGCGCCGCACGCGCCGATCCTTCGCATGGCGGCGCGGGCATTGATGCTGAGGCCGTTGAAGGCGTGATGATCAAGCGTCGCGATGCGCCATATCTGGCGGGTCGACCCAAGGGCTACTGGTTCAAATGGAAGCGCGATCCGATGGTGATCGACGCGGTGCTGATGTACGCGCAGCGCGGCTCCGGCAAACGCAGCTCGTTCTATTCCGACTATACGTTTGGGGTTTGGACGGAGGCAGGTGAGCTGACGCCTGTCGGCAAGGCCTATTTCGGCTTCACCGACGAAGAGCTGATCGAGCTGGATAAGTTCGTCCGGAACAATACCACCAACCGCTTCGGTCCAGTCCGCGAGGTCACACACACGAAGACCAAGGGCCTCGTCCTCGAAGTCGCGTTCGAGGGCCTGCAGCGCTCGACGCGGCACAAGTCCGGCGTCGCCATGCGCTTCCCGCGCATTTCGCGCATCCGCTGGGACAAGCGCCCGAGCGATGCGGATACGCTGGAGGCGCTGTCGAAATTTCTCAGCAAAAGCCCGGCGCCGGCCAACTAACGCCAATCTATTGGCGCCGATCGTCCGTATAGGGCGTTGAAGACCATGATGCGCCGTATCCTAGCCGCCCTCGCCCTACTCACCTGCGCCTTCGCCGGGCCTGCCGCCGCGCGTCCAGCGGAGGTCGGCACAGCGCTGCCCGGCGCGCGGATGGTTGGCGCGGCGACCTATGAGGTTCTGGCGATCCGGCTCTTCAATGCGGAACTCTGGAACCAGAGCGGCACGTTCTCGTGGGAGCGCCCGTTCGCGTTGTCGCTGACTTACGAGCGCTCGGCCCAAGCGAGCACGCTGATCAATCGCTCGATCCGCGAGATGAGTTCACGCGGCGCCGGCAACGCACAGCAACTCGCGCCACTGCGGGAGCAACTGGAGCGCTGCTTCACCAATGTCGCGCGCGGCGATCGCTTCACCGGCGTCAGCACCGGCAACGAGACGGCAGTTTTCTACCTCAACGGCGCGCAACGCTGCGAAGTGCGCTGGCCAAACTTCCGCCGCCACTTCTTCGGCATCTGGCTCGCCGGCCGTGATGGCGCCGCCGCACGCATCAGCGCACAGCTGCGCGGCGAGACCTAGTCGCCGCGCGGGCGGCAGGCCCAGGAATTATCGTTCGCGGCAGTCCAGCTATCGTAGCGCATGCGCCAACGGCCATTATCGTTGCGCCAGATCACCGTGTAGCACCCGCTCGTCCAAGGCGCTTCGCCTGCTTCATTGCGGCGCGCCGAATGCCAACGCCCCATTTCCAGCACTTCGCCGCCGCTGAGCGCTTCACGCACGGTTGGCTCGAGCCGATGGCCAACGCGCTGCCAGTTCGTAATCGGCGCCCAAACAGTGCGGATGTGCGCGGGCGTTGTGAGCACGCCGCCCGCAGGGGGATGCACGATGGCATCCTCAGTGTAAGCGGCCATAATGGCGTCGACATCGCCCGCGACCCATGCGGCGGAGAAGGCGGCGTTTGCTTCGTCGAGCGCTACGATGACCTCACTGACCGTGAGGTGGAGAGCCGTTTCGGCGCGCGCGTGGTCGGCATGGCTAGACAGCGCAAACAGTAACGTAAGCGCGGCGGCGAAGACCCTCCTCACGCCTTCGGCCCCATGCTGACGCCGGGCGGCAGCGGCGTGTTTTCCGGCACGAAGAAATCCGGCATCAGCGATTTGCTCGGATCGATCCGGTACTTGTCGAAATCGCGCTCGCCTTCGGCGTAGAGCAGCACGTCATCGATGAAGAAGTTGCCGGTGCATTGCTTCGAGGGCTTATTGAAGATCGCGTAGGCGGCGTCGGCCATGATGTCGACGCTGCGGCAGTGGCTCATGCCCTCTTGGCCGGCGAGCGCAAACTCGATCGCGGCCGTGGCGATGCCGGTGCGCGGCCAGAGCGCGTTGAAGGCGATGCCTTCGTCCTTGAACTCTTCGGCCATGCCGAGCACGCACATCGACATGCCGAACTTCGCCATCGTGTAAGCAACGTGGCCGCCGAACCAGCGCGGGCTCATGTCGAGCGGCGGCGACAGCATCAGCACGTGCGGGTTCGACGCTTTCTTCAGATGCGGGATGCACGCACGCGATGTGAGGAACGTGCCGCGCATGTTGACCTGATTCATCAGATCGAAGCGGCGAATGTCGGTCTGCAGCGTGCCGGTGAGCTGGATGGCGCTCGCGTTGTTTACGCAGATATCGATGCCGCCGAAGCGCTCGACGGCCGCGTCGACGGCGGCTGCGATGCTGTCCGGCTCGCGCACGTCGACGACGACCGGCAGCGCTTGCCCGCCCGCCTTCTCGACCTCTTCGGCGGCGCTGTAGATGGTGCCCGGCAGCTTCTTGTGCGGCTCGGCCGTCTTGGCTGCGATCACAATATTGGCCCCGTCGCGCGCCGCGCGGAGGCCGATGGCCAAGCCGATGCCCCGGCTGGCGCCGGTAATGAATAAGGTTTTTCCGCGCAAACTCATGGGGTCCTCACCTGGTTTTCGCCACAATAGGCGGTTCCCGCACGCAATCTAGCGTGAGCGAGCACAGTCCGGTCTTGACTGTCAGCGGCGGAAGGAGAAATTCCGCACCTGAGGGCAAGGTTTGGAGGAATACCGGATGCGCAAACTTGCGCTGGCCGCCGTTTTCGGCGTTGGGCTTCTCGCGGCTGGCGTCGCCGCCGCGGAGCAATATACCGACCCGAACGGTCGCCTCACATTCAATGCGCCGTCAGGCTGGCGCGTTCAGCCGCGCGCGGCGGGCGGCCAAACAGCCGTGTTGGCGTTCAACGCCACCAACGACTGCTACTTCTTCGGCGCTGACAATCCCGGCACGGCCAGCAGCTCGGCCGAAGCTGCGATCAACACGCGCGATCCGATCTCGGCGCAAGCCTGGATCACGTACGCCACGCCGATCCGTGACTTCTTCGAAGGCTCGGCGCCGACTTTGGTCTCGCAAACCGTTGACACGAGCGGCGCATGGCCGGTGCAGCGCGCCGAACTGCGCGGCCCGACGAAGACCGTTTACGGCGCGGTGCTGATCCGTCCTGGCGTCGAAATCCGCGCGTTCTGCGCCGGCGCGGCTTCGGCGGCCGCCTACGACTCGATCTTCGCGTCGTTGGGCCACCCGAACGATGCGGCTTGGCAACAAGCGGCGAACCAACAGCGTACGGACCGTGAGGCCCGCCAAGCTGCCGCCGCCGCAAACCCGCAGCCGCAACAAGCGCAGCAACAGGGCTATAACATCTGCAACGACCCGAACATTCCGCTGCGCGACGCGCGCCGGCGTCATTGCGACGATTAACGGCCCGGACATTAGCGTAAACGCTTGGTTATCCTCGCGTTTACGCGCAATTCACGACGATGGCTCAAACCATTGAGCCATGAACGGACGACTCCACCTCGCCCTTGCAGCGCCCCAACCGGGCGCTGCAAACCGTTTTAGCGCTGACCGCGGCTTGGTCGCGGCGCTGATTGCGTTCGCGCTTGGCGGCGTTTCTCTCTTCTCTCCCCCGCTGGCCGTGCTTGGCCTCGCCGTGCTTTCGGCGCGCGTGCTGCTGAGCGGCGAAGCGGTGCGTATCGATTGGCTGTCGCTGATTGGCCCCGCCTTCGCGGCGCTGATCGTCGGCATGTTCGTCGGCTTGGCCGGCGCGATCGGCATCTTGTTTGTGTGGCGCCTGTTCGCCGACACGCGCTGGAGCACCGGCGAAGCGACCCGCCTCGCCGCCGCCGCCGGCCGCCCAGCTGAAACGACCTTCAAAGCGCTCTTCCGTGCGTGGCTCACGCCCGCTTACGGCCTGATGATCGTGGCCTACACGGCGCCGCATATGGTTGCGGGCCTGCCGCTTGATCTGCCGCACGTGCCGGTGTGGCTGGTGATCGCCATCGGCGTTCTCGCCGCCGGCGCTTTCTTCGATTGGGGTCTGCGCCGCGCCGCTGACTGGCGCTTGGGCGAACTGGCGGCCGCGCCTGCTCAACACCTGCTCATCCACCACATCATCTTCGTGGCCGCGTTTGGCCTGATGATCGATGTCTCTGCCGGTGTCGTGATGCTGATGGCATGGCGCTTGGCGCATGCCGCGCCGATGCGTCAGCCGAGCTTTACGGCCGTTCCGTAAGCCAGCACTTCCGTCGCTTGGCCTTGGCCGGCGTCGGTCGTTTCAAAGCGCACGCCGACAACCGCATCCGCGCCCATCGATTGTGCATGCTGGATCATGCGATCGAGCGCCTGCTCGCGGCTCTCAGCCAAGAGCTTCGTGTATTCGTGGATCTCACCGCCAACGATCATGCGCAGTCCCGCCACGATATCGCGGCCAATAAAGCGCGACCGCACAACATTGCCGCGCACGAGGCCGAGATGCTGCGTGATGGGGCGGCCAGTGACTTCGAAGGTGGTAGAGATGATCATGCGGTTGCACTCCTGCCTTCGACATAGCGGCAGATGTGCGCGCACGAAAGTGGTGCGCCGGGCGAGATTCGAACTCACGCTGAACGGATTTTAAGTCCGCTGCCTCTTCCGCTGGGCTACCGGCGCGGAGGAATGGTGCTCTGGGCTGGACTTGAACCAGCACTTTACGGCTTCTGAGACCGTCGCCTCTGCCAATTGGGCTACCAGAGCGTGCGGAAGGCGGGACTTGAACCCGCAACACACGGCCTCTCAGACCGCTGCCTCTACCAATTGGGCTACTTCCACGAGATTTGGCGGAGCCGGCAGGATTCGAACCTGACGACACCCGTAGGTGCTACGGAGTAGCAATCCGCTGCCTTACCGCTCGGCCACGGCTCCACGATCTCGCGCACAAGAAAATTGGCGGAGGGTGATGGAGTCGAACCATCGACAGCAAAGCGTCAGCCCGGTTTTCGAGACCGGTTGCGCTCCACAGCGCGCCACCCTCCGAAACGTGAGGACGAGCGATCTCCCGCGCGCAAGCGCACGCATGCGCGCTGCACGATCTGTTGCGATTAGATTTTGGGAATTGCGCTCGCGTCAGCCGCACACACGCGGCCGCTCACGTCAGATAGATGACGCGGGACTAAGTCGTAGGTGTAACAGGCGCAAGAACATGGGCTGGATATAGCTGAATTTGCGTGATTTGCAAGCACACGCGATCGCTCGCGCGTTTCCGCGCCTAACGCTCAACGTCGCGATAGCGCTTCTCTTCGGCGCCGCCGCTTTGATCGGCGATGACTTGGCCGATCATCCAGATGCCGCCGATGATCATCAGCAGAATGCCCACCACGACAGACAGTCCAAGGCCGATCGCCGCAAGCAATCCACCGACGACTATCGCAGGATCACCGCCGGTGAACGCCGCTCCGATGACTGCGCCAACACCCAGAAAATACGCGAGCGTGCAAAGTCCCGCGCCCGTGCAAAATAGGATCATCGGGCTCGACGAGCGATGTTCGGGATTGCGGTCAGGTCGCGACATAACGGGCAACACCTTCGCTATCGACGACGCGCTTCGCAAGCCCTCGCCCGATCAGGCAATTGGCGTGCGCGATGGCCTCGCCTGTCGCCATACCGATAAGATCTGGGCCGATCTTGCGGGCGAACAAGGCGCCAAACAGATCAACCGCGCGGCGCGGCTCTTTCGTGATTCGATCATGCACACGCGCCAGCGCCTTCTCGTGACCATCGATCAGGTTCTGCAGACGCTCATGCAGTCCGTGGAACGGTTCATTGTGCGCGGGCAGCACGAGCACGTCGTTCGGCATCACGGCGAGCAGCTTCTTGCAGCTATTGATCCAATCCGCGAGCGGATCGCCGTCAGGTTCGGTCGGAAACACGGAGACGTTGGAGCTGATGCGCGGCAGCACTTGGTCGCCCGAGATGAAGAGCTTCAGCTCTTCCTGCCACAGACACACGTGCTCGGGGCAATGGCCGTTGCCGGTGATGACGCGCCAGGGGCGGCCGCCGATCTCGACGACGTCGCCATCCTCCATGCGCTTGAACGCATCCGGTATCTTCGACACGGCTTTGCCGAAACCGCCGAAGCGCACTTTGTAACTATCGAGCGCGTTCTCATCCCAACCGGCGGCGCGATAGAATTGAACGCCTTCTTCCGGCGCCTCGCGGCCAGTATCGGCGACCAGCATGCGGCCGGTGATGTATTCAAGCCGGCTCATCCAGAGCGTGGCGTTGAACTTGCGGCAGAGCCAACCGGCGAGGCCCATGTGGTCGGGATGCATGTGCGTGCAGATCACGCGCGTGACCGGCTTGCCGTTGAGCTTCGCCTCAAAAATCGCGCGCCAATATTCGCGCGTCTGCTCCATGCCCATGCCGGTGTCGACGATGGTCCAGCCATCACCGTCTTCCAGGAGCCACAGATTGATCCATTGCAGCGCGAACGGCAGCGGCATGCGCACCCAATGCACGCCAGGCGCAATCTCACGCGCGACGCCAGGCTCGGGCGGATCGCCCAGCGGATACACAAGCTCCGGCTTCACCCGCGCTGGCGCTGCGTTATCCTCAAGGCCATCCATCGACATGGGGCGAGACTAGCCGAGCCGATCGGCAGCCACCACCCATTCCGGAGCATGTGCGCAGCGGCTTACGTCGCGAAATCCGCCGAATTGAGCACCGCCGCGCCGATCTTCACGTTCGCCAGACGCGCCGGCGCGCGGGCGAGTACGTCGCGCGCGTAGAAGCGGAGCACGGCGGCTTGCTCGGGATTGGAGTCACGCGCGCCGCCCTGGATGAGCAGCATGCCGCCGACGACTTCGCCCGCGAGTTGCAGATAGGCGTAGGCGCCGGCGAGCGCGTCTTCGCGCGAGGCGCTCAGCATGTAGGCGGTGGCTTCTTCGAGCGCCTCAACGGCCGCGAGCAACTTTGGATGATGTGAGCCGGCGGTGTGACGCGCTTCGGCGATGAGTACGCGCATGGCTTCGCCACGATCGCCGAGCAGTTTGCGTCCGTAGAGATCGATGGCCTGGATGCCGTTGGTGCCTTCATAGATCGGCGCGATGCGGGCGTCGCGATAGAATTGCGCCGCGCCGCCTTCTTCTACGAAGCCCATGCCGCCGTGCACCTGCACGCCGAGGCTCGTGACTTCTACACCAACATCGGTGCCGCAGGCTTTCGCGAGCGGCGTCAGCAAATCTTCGCGGGCCTTGTCGCCGCGATCGGCGGCGACGGCGGTGGCGTAGCAGATCGCGCGCGCGGCTTGGATCTTGGCTTTCATCGTCATCAGCATGCGCCGCACGTCCGGGTGCTCGATGATCAGCGCGCCGCCTTGCTTGCGCTCCTTCGCGTAGGCCAGCGCCTTCTGATACGCCGCCTCCGCGACCGCAACGCCCTCCATGCCGACATTCAGGCGCGCCGCGTTCATCATCGTGAACATGGCGTGGAGGCCGCGGTTCTCTTCGCCAATCAACCAGCCCGTCGCGCCTTCATAGGCGAGCGTGCAGGTGGGCGACGCGTGGATGCCCATCTTCTCTTCAACGCCAATGCAGCGCACGGCGTTGCGCGATCCGTCCTCGTCGCGGAATTTCGGCACGATGAACATCGAAATGCCCTTCGAGCCGGCGGGCGCGCCTTCGATGCGCGCGAGCACCAGGTGGATGATGTTCGGTACAAGCTCGTGCTCGCCCCAGGTGATGAAGATCTTTTGGCCGGTGATGGCGTATGAGCCATCGGCCTGCGGCACGGCTTTGGTTGTCAGCGCGCCGAGGTCCGATCCCGCTTGCGGCTCAGTGAGGTTCATCGTGCCCGACCATTCGCCGGAGATGAGCTTCTCTAGATAGAGCTGCTTTTGATCCGGCGCGCCGTGCTGCTCGATCGCTTCGATGGCGCCGAGCGTCAGCATCGGCAGCAGGCCGAAGCTCATATTGGCGCTGTGCACGGTCTCCATCACGGCAAGCGCGAGCGAACGGGGCAAGCCTTGGCCGCCATAAGCGGGATCGGCCGCCAAACCCTGCCAGCCGCCGTCCTTGAACGCGTTGTAAGCTTCGCGAAAGCCTGGGGCTGCCGTGACAACGCCATCTTTGAGGCTCACGCCCGCCTGATCGCCGCTCCGATTGATCGGCGCCAACGTTTCCTCGGCTAGCGAGCCAGCGCCTTGAAGGATCGCCTCCAACGTATCTTCGTCCAACTCGGGATAGCGCTGCCGCAACGACCAGAAGTCGGCGCACGCTTCGAGTGCGAAGCGCATGTCGGCGATGGGTGCGGCGTAGGGCATTCCGGTAGACCTCCGCTGCGCACAATAGCCGCACTTCCTCGTCGCGCGAGCGCTACTTGGAGACGCAGGGCGCACTACATGTTTGAACTCTCGGATGGAGGATGAGCATGCGCTTATCGGTTTTGACGTTTGCGGTCGCTTTCGGGGCCATCGCTGGCTTCGCCAACGCGCAAAGCGCCCCGCCCCCGCTGACACCGGTCATCGCGCAACAGAGCGCTGCCGACCCCTTCCCGGTCGCCGTGAACTTGCCGGCGGGCGAGTATCGCCTCGATCCGCGCCACGCCAGCGTCCTCTTCCGCATCCGCCACCAAGGCCTCGCCTGGTTCACTGCCCGGTTCGACACCAAAGCGGCGACACTGACGCTCGATCCCGCCGACCCCTCGCGTTCACAACTAAGCGCCAGCGTCGATGCGAACAGCGTCAACACCGGCGTCCTGAACGCGCAAGGCGAGCGCGCCTTTGACGCGAGCATCGGCCGCGCACTCGGCGCCGAGGCGACGCCAACGATCACGTTTGTCTCGACCTCGATCGAACGCACGGGGCAAAACACTGGCCGCATCACCGGCGACCTGACCATGAACGGTCAAACCCACCCGGCCACGCTCGACGCGACTTTCGTCGGCGACACCAACGACCTGCTGCGCGGCGGATCGCGGGTGCTTGGCTTCTCAGCCCAAGGCACGATCGATCGCACTCAATGGGGCGTCAATGACTGGCGCGCCTTCACCGGCGAAGAGGTGCAGATCGTCATCGAAGCGGAGTTCGTGAGGACGTAACCCAGCGTACAGCCGTTGCTGGCGCGCCCAGCTTCGCTAGGTTACCGCCCTGTGCCCGGTAGCCCCCGGCGCGCGCCGCCCTACATTGGCGGTTTCCACCCAAGGGAGACCCGTGAATGAGACTTCTGCTTGCCGCCGCAGCCGCCTTGAGCTTGGCCGCGTGCAACCAGCCCGCGGAAACGCCGACAACTGAAGCGCCGCCCGCTGAGGTCAACGCGCCGAGCGGCGAGTACGCGCTCGACCCGCACCACACGACGGTGACCGTGCGCGCGCAGCACTTCGGCCTCGCGAACTACACGCTCCGCTTCAACACAGCCTCCGGCACGCTAAACTTCAACGCCGAGAACCCAGCGCAATCGACGATCACGGCAACGGTCGATGTCACCTCGCTCGATACGCCTTACACCGGGCCGCGTAACTTCGATGCTGAGCTGCAGAATTCGTCGTGGCTCGACAGCGCCAGCTTCGCGACCGCGACCTTCACTTCGACAGCGGTTGAACAAACCGGCCCCAACACGGCGCGCGTCACCGGCGATCTGACGATCAAGGGCCAAACCCATCCGGTGACGTTCGACGTCACCTATGACGGCAGCCACAGCCCGCACCCGATGGGCATGCAAGTTTCGTCCATCGGCTTCTCGGCCCGCGCTTCGATCCTGCGTTCGCAGTTCGGCATCAACGAACTGCAGCCGCGCGCCGGCAATGACGGCGTCAGCGATTCAGTTGAACTGGTCATCGAAGCTGAGTTCCAGCGTCCGATCGAAAGCTCGGTGCCGGGCAACACCACACAAGAGCCGGTCAACTAATGGCGGCGACGGCCCAGCGGTACACGGCAGTCGCGATCGTCCTGCATTGGGCGATCGCGTTCTCGATCCTGTTCCTGTTTCCGCTGGGCCTGTGGATGCATGAGCGCGCGGAAGGCGGCGATCTAAGCGCCGAGGTCTTCCGCGCGTATCAGCTGCACAAATCCATCGGCCTGACCCTGCTGGCGCTATCGCTGGTGCGGCTGGGCTGGAGGCTTATGAACCCGCCGCCGCCCTTGCCCAAGCACATGCCGGGCTGGGAGCGTTTCGTAGCGAAGGCCACGCACTGGGCTTTCTACGCGCTGATGTTCGCCATTCCGCTTTCGGGCTGGCTCTACGTGTCGGCCGGCTGGTCCATCCATGACGATGCGCCGCTGCCGGTGGCGACGCACTGGTTCGGACTTTTCCAGGTGCCGGCGCTGTTTGGGCTGAACCAAGCTGGCGTTGAGCTGCGCGAAGACGTCGCTGACAGCGCCCTGGATGCGCACGCGGTGCTGGCCTATGCGGCGATGGCGCTGGCGGCGCTGCACGTTCTGGCGGCGCTGAAGCACCACCTCTTCGATAAGGACGAAGTGCTCGCGCACATGGTCCCCGGCCTGCGCGCGCCGTTCGAGAAAGAAGCGCCGCCGAAGGATCCGATCCGCCTCGCCATTCTGGGCGTGGGCCTCTCGGTTACACTGATCGGCCTCGCCGCTGGCGCGTTCTATGTGTTCGGCGGCGGCTCGGCTGCAACCTCGCCGCAAGCGCGCTCCTCATTCGAGGTGGTGCAGACGCCAGCGACGACCGAGACTCCAACGACGACTGAGGTCGTACCGACAGCGCCGCCGCCTGTCGCTCAGGGCCAGGCTTCGGCATGGCGCGTCGACGCCGCGCGCAGCTCCATCGGTTACGCCTTCAGCCTCGATGACGGTGCGGGCGGCTCCTCGCGCATCGAGGGCCGCTTCGGCCGCTGGCAGGCGGACATCCGTTTCGATCCGAACGATCTCGACAACTCCGCCGTCGCGGTGACGATCGAGACAGGCTCAGCCTCCAACGGCATCGCGGCGCACGACGCCGCCATGCGCGAGCCCGGCTGGTTCGATAGCGCCGCCCAACCGACGGCGCGCTTCCACGCCACCGAATTCCGCCGCCGTGGCGATGGCTACGAGGCGCGCGGCGAACTCACCATCAAAGGCCGCGAGCGCAACGTCGAGCTGCCCTTCACGCTGACCATCACCGGCGACAGCGCGGTCATGAACGGCACGATCACGCTCGACCGGCGCGACTTCGACCTCGGCGACGGTGTGGAAGGCGAGGAAATGGTTTCGCGTGATGTCACAGTAAGCATCCGCGTCCAGGCGACGCGCGCGCCATGAGCGTAGCGCGGGGGGCTGAGATTCTGCGCGCAGGCGGGCTGGTCGTTTTCCCGACTGAGACGGTCTATGGCGTCGGCGCGGACGCCACCAACTCACACGCCGTCGCGCGCATCTTCGCCGCCAAGGGCCGCCCACAGTTTAATCCGCTGATCAGCCACGTGCTGAGTCTCGCCGACGCGGAGCGGCACGCAGAGCTTCATCCGACAGCACGCGCGTTGATCGAGCGCTTCTGGCCCGGCCCGCTGACCATCGTTGTGCCGCGCCGCGCCGAAAGCCCGATCGCCGAGCTTGCATGCGCAGGCCTCAGCACCATCGCGCTGCGCTCACCCTCTCACCCGCTCGCGCGTGAGCTGCTGGCCGCGTTCGGCGGACCCATTGTTGCGCCGAGCGCCAATCGCTCGGGTCACGTCAGCGCCACGACCGCTGCGCACGCTGCTGCCGATCTCGAAGGCGTGGTTGATCTCATCCTCGATGGCGGCGCCTCCGACGTCGGCCTCGAGTCCACCATCGTCGCGATCGATGCCGACGGCCGCGCGACACTCCTCCGCCCTGGCGCGATTGGCCGCGACGCCATCGAAGCCATCACCGGGACGTTGGCCGCACCCGCGTCAGGCGCCATCGCAGCGCCCGGCATGATGGAGAGTCACTACGCGCCGCGCGCGCGGATCATCCTCGACGCGGCAGCTCCGCCGCCAGGCGCCGCCTATCTCGCCTTCGGCGCGCCAGCGCCCGCGGGCGGCCTCACGCTCTCCGCCTCCGGCGATCTCACCGAAGCCGCCGCCAACCTCTACGCGCACCTGCGCGCGCTCGACGCCACTGGCGCTGACACAATCGCCGTCGCACCCATCCCCGGCGGCGGTTTGGCCGAAGCCATCCGCGACCGCCTCGCCCGAGCCGCCGCGCCGCGATAAGTTCGGACTCACATGTCCGATCTCGCATCCCAAATCGCCGCCCGCATCGGGGCCAAGAATGTCATCAGCGACGCTGAGCAGCTCGCCCCGCACCTGAACGAATGGCGAGGCAGATATAGTGGCCGCACGCCCTTCGCCGCCTTTCCAGCCACAACAGATGAGGTGGCGGACGTCGTGAAGCTCTGCGCTGCCGCAGGTGCGAAGATCACGACCCAAGGCGGCAACACCGGCCTCGTCGGCGGTCAGATCCCCGACGGTGAAGTCCTGGTCTCGCTAAAGCGCATGAACCGCATCCGCGAGATCGATGCGGGCAACGACTCACTCACCGCCGAAGCCGGCGTGATCCTCGCCAACCTGCAGCAAGCAGCCCGCGAATCGAATCGCATGTTCCCGCTCAGCCTCGCCGCAGAACACAGCGCGACCATCGGCGGACTCATCTCGACGAACGCAGGCGGTGTGCACGTGCTGCGCTACGGGATGATGCGTGAGCTCGTGCTCGGCATCGAAGCGGTGCTGCCAGGTGGTCGCATCTTCTCCGGCCTCAAGGGTCTGCGGAAGGACAACACCGGCTACGACCTGAAGCAGCTCTTCATCGGCGCCGAGGGCACGCTCGGCGTCGTGACCGCCGCCTGTCTGAAACTTTACCCACAGCCCGCTGCACGTGAGGTCGCGCTGCTCGCCGTCCCCTCCGCCACGCACGCGCTCGCGCTGCTCCACCGGATGAAGGCAGCGACCGGGGCGGTCTCGGCGTTCGAGGTGATGAACCAGCTCTCGGTCGAGGTCACGGTTAAGAACGTGCCAAGCGTGCGCGATCCTCTGGGCGGCGCAGGCGCGCTTGCGGTGCTGATCGAGTTCGAAGCGGCGCACGCTGAAGGCCTGCGCGACGCCATCGAAAGCGCGCTCGGCGCAGCCATTGAGGCGGGCGAAGCCGAAACCGCGCTAATCGCGGAAAACGCAAGCCAGGCAAGGGATTTCTGGGCTTTGCGTGAGATGATTTCGGCGGGCCACAAGCCCGAAGGCGCGCAGGTTTCGCACGATGTCAGCGTGCCGGTTTCGGCCACGCCGGAGTTTCTCGCCAAGGCCAACGCAGCACTCGAAGCAAAGCTCGCCGGCGTGCGCATCGTCGCCTTCGGACACATGGGCGACGGCAACTTCCATTACACCGCGATGCAGCCGCTCGGCGCCGATCCCGCCGCCTTCCCCGGTCAAGCTTTGACACACCTTGTCTACGAGACAGCCACCGCGCTCGGCGGTTCGATCTCGGCTGAACACGGCATCGGAGTCGCGCGCAGAAGCGACCTCGCACGCTTCAAGGATCGCGAATCGATGGCGCTGATGCGCGCCGTGAAGCACGCAATTGATCCGACGAACGTGATGAACCCACGCGTTCTGTTCGAGTGATGCGCGCGTGTTGCACGCAGCGAAACGATGCGTGTGACTCAACATCGATGAATGCGAATCACTCACGCGATGCTGTTGCAGATTCAGCGCGACGATTTTTTTCGCTGGCGAATGTGCTTGCACTTGACTAAGTGAAGACGTACTGCGGCTGCGTTGCCGTAACTAAGAAGGAGCCAGGGCATGGCTAAGAAAGCAAAGAAGGCGACCAAGAAGGTCGCGAAGAAGGCGAAGGCCAAGAAAGCCGCGAAGAAGACGACGGTGAAGAAGGCGAAGGCGCCGCGTAAGACTGCCAAGAAGAAGGCAGCAAAGAAGGCGAAGCGCCGGTAGGCCACGCCTGAGTGTCTCAAGATCGAGACGCTCAACAGAGCTAAGGACGAATGTCCAAGAGAAGCGCGTCGCGAAAGCGGCGCGCTTCTTCGTTATGGGCGCTCACGATGGCTGCCACTGGCGCGCCACATTGTTCCCAATTTCCGTTTTAGTTTCAGGAAGAAGCGCCGAGACGCACCAAAGTGTCGTTGACGCTCCCGCATTCACGCACGCCACGCCGCACAGTGCGCGTGATGAAGTCGCTGAAGCGATAGTTCTCGCCTTCGCGCGTCACGCCAAAGCAGGACCAATAGGTGTCGGGCGGATAATTGAAGCAAGCCTGACCATCCGGTCGAATCTCCAGTCGGCCTTCCTGCACTTCGCCGCCACGGCGATAGACGGTGCGGCCGCCAGGCTCGATGCACTCGCTCCATTGATCGCCAACGGTCTCGTTCACGCCGGCGAGTTCGACGCCATAGAGTTCGCGCCGCGCCTCTTCCGCACTGAGTCGCGCCGCTTGCGCCGCCGCGATGCCCGCCACCGAAACGAAAGCCAGGACAATCAGGGACAATCCACGCCGCATCGACGTCTCCCACCTCATCGGACTAGATCAGCCTCGACCCGGAGGATGGCATGAACGAGGCGCACGACAGGCGGCCGGTCGCGGCGGCGGGCGTTGTCTGCTTTCGCGGCGACGAGGTGCTGCTGATCCGGCGCGGCACGCCGCCGCGCGAGGGCGAATGGTCCCTCCCCGGCGGGCGCATCGAGTGGGGTGAGCGCGCGGCCGACGCCGCCCTCCGTGAACTACGCGAAGAGACCGGATGCGAGGGTGAGATCGTCGGTCTTATCGATGTTGTCGATGGGCTGATGGCCGATCGCCACTATGTGCTGATCGATTACGCCGTGCGCTGGACATCGGGCGAACCGCGCCCCGGCGATGACGCTATCCATGCCGCGTTCGTGGCGCCGGACGACATCCCGCGCCTCGGCATGTGGGATGAGACAGTCCGGATTATCGAGGCGGCGCGCCGGCTGATGCGTTGACCACACCGTCCGCAGCCTCGGCCTTCGGCTTCGGATCGCGCAGCACGTCGGCGACGTCGTAGCCCATCTTCAACAGCGCCAGCACGAGGATGCCGCCAACCGGCTGGTTCAGCAGCATCAGCAAGAAGCCACCGAAGATAATGGTTATGTGCAGCACGATGACGCGCGGATAAGGCGAGCCCATCAGCTCGACGACGTTGGTGCGCCGCACCTGTCCGCCCGCAACGAAGCGGACCAGCTGCACAACCTGCCAAGCCACAATCGAGGCGAAGCCAATGAGCAAATTGGTCTGCGTCTCGAACAGCTTGCTGACCGCGCCGCCCAAATCGATGATCGAGTCGCCGTAAAAGCTGCCGCCGAACAGCGCCATAACGAAGATGCCGTGGCCGAAGCAGAACAAGCCATAGTGGACGGTGAAGAAGGCGCCGAAAAAAAGCGCGCCAATCCAGTTCACCCCTCCCGTCACGGCCGCGTTGGCGACCATGCTGGCCAGCGTCCGCACCCCGACCACGAGGTTCTCCAACCAGTAGAGAACGATCAGCGCGAACGCGCTCCACCCCCAAAAGAGCACGCCGATGACCGGGATAAGGTTAAGGCCAATAACCAATCCAAGCGGCCAAGTCTTTGATCGATCAAAGGGAACTTTCAGCTCGCTCATGCGCTTCTCGTACCTAGTGTGCGGTTCGCCGCAGGGGCTTGCGTGCGGGCGAGCCTAACCGATCTCCTATAAACAAGGGCAAGGAGAAGATTCCGATGGCTAAGGACAGAATGACCCGCGCCGCCGAACTCGCTGAAGAAGCGCGTGAGCGGGCCGAGGAAGCCTACGAAGCGGCGCACGCCGCCATCGAAGACGGCCTCGACGACGCCCATCGCTATCTGAAGCGCCAATGGAAAGAGCGCCCGCTCGCCGTCACCGGCGCGGCGGTTGGCATTGGCTTGGTGATCGGCTTGCTCCTGGGGAGCCGCCGCTAATGTTCGACCGCGCCATGGCAGCCGTTGTAACGACGGCGGCCGCGGCCGCGGCCGTGGTGATGATCGTCTTTGCTCTGGGCTTTTCGCTCTACGCGCTGCTTGAGCCTCAAGTCGGCGCCGCCGCCGCCGCCGCGATCGTCGCACTGAGCGCAGCCGTGATCGTGTTGGCGTTCGCGCTTTACCAAGCGTGGCGCAAGCGCAGGCACGAGCGCGAAGCCGCCATCGCTCAGGCGCAACTCATGGACGACCTGCCGCTCGGCCTGGGCGATATCGTCCGCGATCGCCCGTTGGTGACGCTGGCTGTCACAGCTTTGGGCGGGCTGCTGGCGGCGCGCCACCCCACCCTGGTGCGCGACGTCATCCACATCGTGGCGCGTTTCCGCCGCTAGCCCCTGCGCTAACCTTCGAGTCAAGGGCGCTGCGGCGCCCGCTGTCCTTTACAGAGGCCGCCCCGGCGGCGAAGCTCCCGCGCAAACACGTGGGGAGTTATCATGCGGCTCATCGCAGCCGCCGCGATCGCGGCGCTTGTCATCACCGGCACGGCGGAAGCCAAGACCTGGCGCATCCGCGCCGGCGCTGACGCCGAACAACAATTGCAGACCGCGCTCATCGAAGCGCGCCCCGGCGACACGGTGCAGCTCGGCCGCGGCCGCTTTGAGCTGACCGGCGGCCTTTCGCTCGATGTCGACCGCGTCACCATTCGCGGCGACGGCCACGAGCGCTCGATCCTCTCCTTCAACAACCAGCGCCGCGGCGCCGAAGGATTGCTCATAACCTCCGACAACGTGACGCTGCGCGGCTTTGCTGTCGAGAACGCCCGCGGCGACGCCATCAAGGCGCGCGACTGCAACGGCATCACTATCCGCGAAGTGCGGGTCGAGTGGACGCGCGGGCCGAACCCGGACAACGGCGCCTACGGCCTCTATCCCGTGAACTGCGACAACGTTCTGATCGAACGCTCGATCGCGCGCGGCGCGTCCGACGCCGGCATCTATGTGGGCCAATCGCGCAACATCATCGTTCGCGAGAACCTGGCCGAGCTCAACGTCGCCGGCATCGAGATCGAAAACAGCTACAACGCGGACGTCTTCCGCAACCACGCCACCCGCAACACCGGCGGCATTCTGGTGTTCGACCTGCCGGGCCTGCCGCAGCAAGGCGGTCACTCGATCCGCGTGTTCGAGAACGTCATCAACGACAACAACACACCGAACTTCGCACCAGCCGGCAATATCGTCGCCGGCGTGCCGACCGGCACAGGTGTGCTGATCATGGCCAACCGCAACGTCCACGTGTTCGACAATGAGATCGGCGATAACGGCACCGTCAACGTGCTGATCAGCGCCTATCGCGAGAGCTTCCAGGACGCCAACTACAACCCGATCCCGCGCGACATCGTCATTCGCGACAATGAGTTCGGGAATACGGGCTACGCGCCTGCCGGTGATCTCGCTGCGCTCGGCCAACTCGGCGTGCCGATCCCGGACGTGATGTGGGACGGTTCGAGCATGTATTCAGTTGGTGGCACGCCCCGCACCGAACTCGTGCGCATCGTGGTGCAGAACAACACGTCGACGCGCACCGGCCAGAGCAGCTTCCTTTCGCTCGGCATGGCCGTCGCCGGTTCGCCGCTCAGCGAAGCCGCGCCCGATCCGACGACGCCGCCGCTTGTCGCGATCGCTGAGCCGGAACGGGTGCGGATCGACGACTGATGCGCAGGCACATTCTCGCCGCGCTGGCGCTGGTCATGCTGGCGACAGCCAGCGCGACAGCGCAGGACGCGCCGCCGGTGAACGCCGCCGCCATCGCGGCGGAGCGGCCGCCCGAGCTGCTCTCCGCCTACCGCTTCTTCCGCGACGCCGGCTCCCGCACGCCAAACGAACGGGTCACGGCCTACGACCTCAACACGCCGCTCTATTCCGACGGCGCGCTGAAGTTTCGCTACGTCTACATCCCGCGCGGTCAGCAGGCGCAGTATCGCGAGGACGGCGTCTTCGAGTTTCCGGTCGGAACAGTGCTGATCAAGACCTTCGCCTTCGCCGCGGACATGCGGCAGCCAACGGAGAACGTGCGCTTCCTTGAAACGCGGCTCCTGATCCGCCGCGCCGAAGGTTGGGTCGCCTATCCCTACGTTTGGAACGAGGCGCAGACCGAAGCGCGGCTCTCGGTGATCGGCGCGAACATCCCGGTGAATTTCACCAACGAAGAAGGCCAAGCCATCGCGCTCGATTGGGCGGTGCCGAACCGCAATCAGTGCAAAGGCTGCCACGATCTCGCCGGCGAACTCACGCCAATTGGCCCGAGCGCGCGCAATCTCAATCGCACGACCGATGGCGAGGCGTTCTCGCTGTGGAACGGCCCAACCATCCCGCGTTCAGAGCCGATCGCCTTCAATCAACTCGACGCGTGGAGCGATAGCGGCCTCCTTTCCGGCGCGCCGCGCAACGCCGAGGCGCCGCGCGTGCCGAACGCCTTCGACGCATCGGCGCCACTCGATCTCCGCGCCCGCGCGTATCTTGATGTGAACTGCGCGCACTGCCACAACCCGCAAGGGCCAGCGCATACGTCTGGGCTGGATCTGCGCTGGTCGCAGCATCAGCCGATCGCGTGGGGCGTTCTCAAACGTCCCATCGCAGCCGGACGCGGTTCGGCAGGCTTCGAATTCGCGATCGAGCCCGGCCACCCTGAACGCTCGATCCTGCTCCACCGCATGCGCTCGACCGATCCCGGCGTGATGATGCCGGAGACTGGCCGCCAGCTCGTCGATGAACGCGCCGTCGCGCTGATCGACGAATGGATCGCGCGCATGGATGCCGAAGGCCGCGTGCGCGAGTGAGCGACACTGATGACGCCCTGCTCGCCGAAATCATTGAACAGGCCAAGAGCCACACCGGTGCAAAGACGGTGACGTCAGAGACGCGGCTCCATGCTGATCTCGGCATGACCGGCGATGACGCCGAGCGGTTCTTGCAGGCGTTTGCGATCAAATACGACGTCGATATGGGCGCGCTTGAATGGCAGCGTTACTTCGAGAACGAGCCGACAATGGCCGACATGCTGATGCCGGCGATGGTGCTCGGCGCCTCCGTGCTAAGCCCGGCTTTCGCGGTGCGCTGGCAAACAGCGCGCGAAGCGGAGCGTGAGATCACCATCGCGCATCTGGTCGAGGTCGCGAGCGAGAAGGTGTGGCGCGAACCTGACGCGAGCTTCCGCCGGGCGCCGAAGTCCAACGCACTGACGCTGGTCCTATCCGTGCTCGCGCTGTTGACGATGGGCTTGTTCGTCGCGATCGGCGTTGCGGTGCTCCACGCGTTCCTCACCGGCGCGCTCGGCGAGCAGCGGGTGCTCGTGCTGATTGGCATCGCGGCCACCGGCGTCGCGCTACCGATCTACCTCTGCTACGCCAGCTGGCGCCAAATTCAGCGCAAGCTGGCGTCCGCAGAAGGTTAGTGTGGCCAGTTGAACCAAGCCAAGCCGCTGGCGATTGCCGCGTGGAAGGTCAGCGCGCCGAGCACCAGGGACGCCGCCATGAAGATCAGCCAGCGGATCATGATGACGTTCACAGTGGCTTGCACCAACGAGTGCAGCACACGCAGGCCGACATAGAGCCACGCCAAGCCAATATTGATCGGGTGATCGCCTTGGCCGAGGAACTGCAACGAGAAGCAAATCGCATAGAACAGCGTCGGCTGCTCCATGAGGTGGTTGTAGTTGTTGGCGACGTTGGACGCGCCGCCCGGCAGCGCTTCCATTTGCGCCTTGGTCGCCTCGCCAGGCTTGATCTTCGCCTTCTGCATCGCCGGGATGCGCGTGGCGTAAAGCCAGATCAGCATGACCATGGACCAAATCACCAGCGCAACGACTGGCGTGATCATTCCGTGTTCGTACATGTTTTCCTCCCCTTGGTCCGAGCATCCGCCCGGTTCCAACCTCGCGCAACCCTCCCCTGACGAGAGCGCACTTGGCGGCGGACGTGCCCGCCCCTAGTTTCCGGCGGTTTTTGCGAGAGGACAGAATGAGCCAGGACGACAACACGCCCCGACACAGAACCAACTTCCTCGAGGCGTTCATCGAGTGGCTTATCTATACGAGCCGTTGGCTGATGGCGCCGGTCTATCTCGGCCTGATCGCGGCTTTGGTCATTCTGATCGTGACCTTCTTCCGCGAACTCTATCTGCAAGCGCCGCACGTGCTGACGATGGATGAGACGGACATCATCTTGCTGGTGCTGACGCTGGTCGACCTCTCGCTCGCCGGCAATCTGGTGCTGATCATTCTGTTCTCGGGCTACGAGAACTTCGTCTCGAAGATCGAGACCGCGCATCGCGACAAGGATCGCCCCGAATGGATGGGCACGCTGGATTTCAGCGGCTTGAAGATCAAGCTGATCGCTTCGATCGTCGCGATCTCGGGCATCCACTTGCTCAAGATCTTCATGAACCTCTCGAACTACACCGAGCAGCAGCTGCTCTGGTACACGATCATCCACATCACCTTCATCATCTCCGGCTTGTGCGTGGCAGGGATGGATTGGCTCGAAGAGAAAGCGCACGAAGCGCACGCGCGCTACGCCGACAAGAAACACTAACTCCCTAGCGTCTCCGGCCGTCGCCGACGGGATCTGACGGATCGCTGTCGGTGAGGCCCGACACGCCACGGCGTCCGCCGCGTCCGTACCCGGCGCGGTCAGCGTAGGCGCCGCTATCGTTGTCGGTGAATCCGGTGCCGCCACCTTGGCCGCGACCACGGCCGACTGGATCGGCGTATTCGCCGCTGTCGGAATCGGTCATGCCAGTGCGACCACCACGACCGCGACCAGCCGGATCGGCGTAGGCGCCGGAATCGTTATCGGTGACACCGCTTGAGCCGCGGCCGCGCCCCGCCGGATCGGCATAGGGACCGCTGTCGTTGTCGGTCACGCCGGCTTGGCCGCCACGACCGCGCCCCGCCGGATCGGCGTATGGACCAGTGTCGGAATCGCTTGCGCCGCTGCGGCCATAGCCGGCCCGATCCGCGTAGGGGCCGCTGTCAGCATCAGTACGTCCGGTGTAATAGCCGGCGCCACCGCCCGTTGCGGTTGCGCAGCCAGTGAGTGAGGCGAGCGAGCCGCCGACAACGGTCGCGCCAAGTATGCGCCCCATGAACGAACGGCGGTTGAGCGGTTTCTTGTCAGACATCGCACGTCCCTCCTCGCGCAGTGGCAAGTCATGCTATCGACCGCCTGCGCGCACGCAAGCGGAGGGTTGATGGGCGACGATCAAAAAATTGATGCGCCCATCAGTCAAGCAAGCGCGAAGCCCGCGCGCACGCGCAGCATCGTGAGCGATGTCGTGCGTTTTGTTTGCGCGACTTACTTGCAGATCGCCGGCTGGAAGGTGCGCGGCGATTGGCCGGGCCTCGATAAAGCGGTGCTCGTCGCCGCGCCGCACACGTCGAATTGGGACGGCATCAACATGCTGGCGACGGCGGGCTTCTATCGCGTGAAGCTCAGATGGATGGGCAAGAAGAGCCTTACGCAGGGGCCGTTCGGCGGGATTATCAAATGGCTCGGCTGCGTGCCGATTGATCGCTCGGGGGCGAACGATGTGGTGCAGGCGATGGCGGACGCGTTTGCGCGCGAAGAGCGGATGATCCTGGCGATCCCGCCCGAAGGCACGCGCAGCGCCGTGCGCGAATGGAAGACTGGCTTCTACCACATCGCGCGCGCCGCCAACGTGCCGCTTATTCTGAGCGTGCTCGACTATGGGACGAAGACGATTTCGCTGGCGGCGACGGTCACGCCCAGCGGCGACTACGCCGTCGATCTTGCCGTGATCCAAAGCTATTACGCCAAGGCGCAGGGCAAAAAGCGCGACCAGTTTGCGATCACGCGCTGACGCTGGCGCGCTCGACCGCGCGCGAGATGGCGTCGATCAGCGTGTCATAGAGGCCGGGCGGCAGATCGTGACCCATGCCCGGGATGATGCGGAGTTCGGCGCCCGCAATGTTGGCCGCTAAATCCTTGCCGCCTTCAACCGAGACCAGCGGATCGGCGTCACCGTGCAACACAACGACGGGCGCCTTGATCTTCGATAGCTTCGGACGGCGATCGCCATTGGCGATGACGGCCGCCAGATGCCGGCCGGCGCCAGTCGGCCAATACGAGCGCAGCGCATCTGAGCGCAGCCGTTCGCGCGCGACCTTCTCGTCGAACGGATAGGCTGGGCTGCCGATCGTGTAGGCGTTGCGGATCGCGTGATCGAGATAGGCTTCCATGTCCTTAGCCGGATCCGGCGCGCGCGTCGTGAGCACCGCCATAGCTTCCGGCTTTGACGGCGGCAGCGATGGATTGCCGGTCGATGTAAAGATCGCGGTGAACGACAGTACGCGCTCGGGATAATCGGCGGCCACAAGCTGGCCGATCATCCCACCCATAGAGGCGCCGACAATGTGTGCCCGCTGGATGCCGAGATGATCCAGAACGCCGACAGCATCGGCGGCCATATCATCCAGCGTGTAAGGAATGTCCGGCTTCTGCCCCTGCATCAAAGCACCAACGACGCTCTCAACACTCGGTGCACCGCTGAACTTCTGTGATAGGCCAACATCTCGGTTGTCGAAGCGGATAACGCGGAAGCCCTTGGCGATCAGCTTCTCGTAGAATGCTGGCGGCCAGCGCGTCAGCTGCGAGGCAAGACCCATGATCATAAGCAGCGGCTCGCCATCGGCCGGGCCGTGCACTTCGTACTCGATGCTGATGCCGTTGATCGTCGCCTGGGCCATCGTTCGCTTCCTCTTTCGGTGAAGTTTGATCGCCGCTGCGCGGCGGCGCAAGAAACTGACGTGGCGGCAAGCGCGCGAGTTTACGCAGGACGAGCGTGTGCTCTCCCGTTTCGATGGAACTCCCGAGTGGGAGTGCGGGGCGCGCGGTCTGCGCCAAGGTAGTTCTTTCCAGTCTTGCGACTGGCGATGCGCGTTCAACGCGCCCCGCGTGATCGTTATGCGCCGGGCCGTCACGGGGAGGTTTTTCACTCCCTTGGATCGCTCCCCGGCGGCGTGCGGAGCTTTGCCTCGGCTCCGGTCTCCTCCCGCGATTTTCATCTCGCGGGCTTCGCGTCACGATCGTCTGTGAAGCTCCACGCTCAATCACATCCCCCGCTTCTGAATCGCCCGGCTAGCAACGAGACCTCCCGTGCGAGGAATGGGTTGAGGTTAAGCGCAGTTGGAAGCACGCCGGATTGATTTTTGGCGCGGCGTTGAATGTGCACGGAAAAAGCGTGCGGAGGTGTGGGATAGAGGTGCGGCGTATCCTCGCATTGCTGGCGCTTTCGGCCACTGTTGAGGGTCAGTCAACGGGAGTGCGCACCATGGGGTTTCTAAGGTACTTATTTCCAGTGCTCGCGAGCGTCGCCTTCGTGCTAGCACTCGCGTCGCTAACTGACTTGTCCGAGTTCTCGGTGGCGTATCTGGACACAAGCGACCCGACCGCCGCAGCCGAAGTTGCCAGTTGGAATAACGAGTTGCTTCAGCGCGCGTGTAACGCTCTCATGGGCTTGTCGGCTGGTGGGCTCTTTCTTGCGATGTCTCTTATATTCGGCCATAGGCGCCAACCGCGCGCCGACGGGAAGCATTAAGCTACATGCGCTCCGGCACGTCGATGCCGAGCAGGTCGAGCGTCAGCGTCAGTTGCTTCAGCGTGGCCGCGGCGAGCGCCAAGCGCGACGCACGCACCGCGCCTTCGGACGGCAGGATGGGGCAGTTGGTGTAGAAGCCCGAGAAGGCCTGCGCGAGATTGAAGGCGTGTTCGGCCAGAAAGTGCGGCGCCTTCTTGTCGTACGCGGCGCGGAGTGCGCCATCGAACGCGTCGAGCGCCAGCGCGAGCGTGCGCTCGGAGTCGTGGTCGATTCTAATTTTCCCCTCCCCCTCGTGGGGAGGGGTTAGGGGTGGGGTGCTGTTTGCATCGCTCGCGCTATTTCCTGAGAGCCCCCCCTCCCCGCCCTCCCCCACAAGGGGGGAGGGAGAAGTGAGGAGGCCGGCTTTGCGCAGGATGCTTTTGATGCGGACGGCTTGGTAGAGCAGATACGGGCCGGTTTTGCCTTCGAAGCTCATGAAGCGGTCGAGATCGAAGATGTAGCTCGTGCCGCGGAAGTTCGAGAGATCGGCGAACTTGATCGCGGCGATGGCGACTTTGTGGGCGACGTCTTCGAACTCTTCGCTTGAGAAATCTGCGCCGATCTCGTTTTCCTTTAGACGCTGGCGCGCCTTCTCTTCGGCTTGGCCGATGAGGTCCTGCAATTTGAGCACGCCGCCGGCGCGGGTTTTGAACGGCGTGCCATCGGGACCGTTCATGGTGCCGAAGCCGATGTGTTCGAGCTGGTCGCGCCGCGCGTAGCCGGCCTTGGCGGCAGCGCGATAGACTTGTTCGAAGTGATCGGCTTGGCGCTGATCGACGCAATAGAGAATGAGGTCGGGCTTTTGATCGCGCATGCGCTGCACGATGGTGGCGAGATCGGTGGTGCCGTACATGGCCGAGCCTTCGGACGACACCACAAGCAGCGGGTCCGGGCTTTCGACTTCGACGACCGTGCCGTCTTCGCGCTTCTTCTTTTTGGTCTCGCCGGGACCAGCGACGCGGAGGATGCGCGCGCCTTGGTCGTCGTCGAGCAGCCCCTTCTTATCGAGATCGGCCACCATCTCCGGAATCAGCGGATCAGCGTCGCTCTCGCCAAGCCAGAGATCGAAGTCGACGCCGAGTGAAGCGAAGTCGCGCTTTTGCGCGGCCATCGAAACGTCGTGCATCGCTTTCCAAATGGTGCGATGAAGCTCGCTGCCGCCTTGCAATGCTGCGGTAGCTTTGCGCGCGCGATCGCGCACATCGATATCGCCCTCTTTCACCCGCTTGGCGTAAGCGGGATAGATCGCTTCGAGCTGATCGAGCGTCAGCGCTTTCAAGCGCGCGTCGAGCTTCGCTTTATCGTCGAAGCCGCCGAGTTCGTCTTCCAGCGCGGTGATGACGAGGCCCATCTGGAAGCCCCAGTCGCCGAAGTGCGCGTCGCCCCAAACTTCGTCGCCGCGGAAGCGATAGATGCGCTTGACGCTCTCGCCGATGATCGAGGCGCGCAGGTGGCCAACGTGCATGCCCTTGGCGACGTTGGGTCCGCCGTAATCGACCACCACGCGGCGCTTGTGTTCTACGGGCGTTGCGCCGGCTTTCGGATCGTCGGCCACGAACTGCGCGCGCTTAGCCAATGCGTCTGATGTGACTTTGAAGTTGAGGAAGCCTGGGCCAGCGATGCTCGGCGGCGGCGAAAGCTCAGTCGCGCTCCACTCGGCGGCGACGGATTGGGCAACCTCTTGCGGCTTCTTGCCGGCGGCCTTTGCGACTGCCAGCGCGCCATTGGCCTGAAACTCGCCGAGGTCCGGGCGGTCCGAACGGCGCACGTCGGCGTGCTTCGGATCGAGCCCAAGCTTGGCGAACACGGCTGCGTTCGCCGCGGAGAATGCGCTGGCGAGGTCTTTCATGGTCTTTGCGGGATGGGGTTTCGGGGGCCGCGCGTCAAGGCGCAGCCCCGGAAAGCTCTACTGCCCAGCTGGCGCTGAGTTCTCAGCGGCGTCGATGCGGAAGCGGCGGCCGTCGCGGTTGAACTGCAGCTGCTCCGGCGTCAGCTCGAAGCCGACCAGGATTTCGAAGTTCTCGCCCGAAATATCGGCGTTAGCGCGCGGGATGACGATTTCGTCGATGCGCTCCTGGATGGTCACCACTTGCTCGCCGCGCGGGAAGCGGACGTCGACGTCGAAGTACACCTTCTCGATCGGCGCGCGGCCGCGGCGCGTGACGGCCACCCAGTAGCGGTAGGTCTGGCGATCCGACGTCGCGGCTGGGCCGCGTCCGAAGGACATCTGAATTTCCATGTTCATGCGGATCGGGTCAGCGTCGACATAACGGCAGAAGCCGCTGACGCCCTGCATCTCGCCGGTGAATTCGATGTTGGCGTAACGCTGCACGTTCGGCTGGTTGAACTTCACCACGCGCGCGGTGTCATAGAGCACGCCCATCAGCGGGCATGGGCCGACGTTCGGGCGATCATCGTTGCCGATCATGCGATCAAAGAAGTTCGGCGCTTGCGCCTCTTGCCGGTTTTCCGGGTTCACGCCACCCGGCAGTTCCACCGTCGGCGTTTCGTTCGACGCGCACGCGCTCAGCGCGAGCGCGATCACCGGGACCAAGAGCATACGCGAAAGCTTCATTCTGATCCCCGTCTCGCCTTCATAGGGCCTTGCGGCGGCGGCCGCATGTCTCACCCCGCCCTGAAGGCAATGGCGCAGCGCCGTGATAGCTTTGGGGCGGAGCGCCCGCAACAGAGCCGGGCGCCTACCTACTTAAGTTTCACCAGCGAGCCGATGACCGTAGTGGAAAAACCCCAAATATCAGTCCTCTTGGCCGCCCCGCGGGGGTTCTGCGCCGGGGTGGACCGGGCCATTCAGATCGTTGAGCAAGCGATCCGAAAGTGGGGTGCGCCGGTCTATGTCCGCCACGAGATTGTCCACAACCGCCATGTGGTCGAGCGGCTGGAGGCTTTGGGGGCGGTATTTGTCGAGGAGCTGGACGACTGCCCGGCCGATCGCCCCGTGATTTTCTCCGCTCACGGCGTGCCGAAATCGGTGCCGGCGGAAGCGCGGGCGCGCGAGATGATCTACGTCGACGCCACCTGTCCGCTCGTCTCGAAGGTGCACGTCGAGGCGCAGCGCCACTTCGATGCTGGGCACGAGATCGTGCTGATCGGGCACGCGGGGCACCCCGAAGTCATCGGCACGATGGGGCAGTTGCCCGAAGGCGCGATCACGTTGCTTGAGACGGTTGAGGACGCGGAGCGGTTTCAGCCGCGCGATCCGTCGAAGCTTTCGTTCGTGACGCAGACGACGCTCTCGGTGGACGACACCGCGGAGATGGTCGGCGTGCTGCAGCGCCGCTTCCCCGGCATCGCCGCGCCGCACAAGGAAGACATCTGCTACGCCACCACCAACCGCCAAGACGCCGTGAAGGCGATGGCCGAGCAAGCTGATCTCGTCCTGGTGATCGGTTCACCGAAAAGTTCAAACTCCGTGCGCCTCGTTGAGGTCGCCAAACGCGCCGGCGCGCGCGACGCGCGGCTGGTGGGATCGGCGGACGACGTGGACTGGAGCTGGTTTGACGGCGTGCGCAGCGTTGGCGTCACCGCTGGCGCAAGCGCGCCGGAGGATTTGGTGGAAGCTTTGATTGCCGCCATCGCCGCACGCTTCGATGCGCGGGTTGAAGAAGTGCGCGTGACCAAGGAAGACGTGGTGTTCAAGCTGCCGCGTGTGTTGGCGGAGTGAGCCAGCATCCGATCCCAGTTTTGCTGTACGAAATCATCCAGGAGCTGCGCGCGCGCAATCCTGGGCGCGCGCCGCTGATCGGCGTCGCCGGCGCGCAAGGATCGGGCAAGAGCTATCAGTGCCGCATTCTAACAATGGCGAACCAGCCGCGGTTTGCGCACTTCTCGCTCGACGATGTGTATCGCTCGCGCAGCGATCGCGAAGAGCTGGCGACGGAGACGCATCCGCTCTTCATCACGCGCGGTCCGCCGGGAACGCACGACCTCGCGCTGGCGACACGCACGATCGCGCACATCAGAACGGCGAGCCGCGATCAGCCCGTGGCGCTGCCGCGCTTTGACAAGCTCAGCGACGACACCGCGCCCGAGAGGGATTGGCCGCTCTATACGGGCCCGGCGGAGGCGATTGTCATCGACGGCTGGTGCTTAGGGGCTGACCCGCTCAAATACGGCGATATTGAAACGCCCATGAACGCGCTTGAGCGCGATGAAGACCTCACCGGAGTTTGGCGCGAGACGGTCGAGTACGAGTTGCGCGCGAACTATCAGCTGTTCTTTGCCGCGTTCGACGCCATCGTCTATTTGCGTCCGCCGAGTTGGGAGATCGTTCGCACGTGGCGCGGCCAGCAGGAAGAGCAATTGCTCGGCCGGCCAATGACCGACGCCGAGAATGCGTGGCTCGACCGCTTTCTCATGCACTATGAGCGCATCACCCGCTCGATGATGGACGGTGAGCATAGCGCGAACTGGATTGTGCAACTCGACGAAGCGCGGAAAGTTACGCGCATCGAAGAGATGTGATGCCCATGGCCGTTTACACCACCCTTTCCGACGAAGACATCGCCGCGCTCCTGGCGCGCTACGAGATCGGCGCGGCCGTCAGCTGCGAACCGATCGCCGAGGGCGTTGAGAACACGAACTACAAGCTCACCACGCCGGCGGGCCGCTACATCCTCACGATCTTTGAGAAGCGCGTCGCCGAGGCGGATCTACCCTTCTTCATGGCCGTGATGGAACGTCTGGCGGCGCGCGACTTCCCGGCGCCCAAGCCGATCGCCACGCGCGAGGGCGCGCTGCTGACGCGGGTGAAGGGCAAGCCCGCCGCCATCGTGTCGTTTCTAGACGGGGTCTGGCCGCGCCAGACTGAGCTTTGGCATTGCGCCGCCATCGGTGAAACCCTGGCGCGTATGCACCTGGCGCTCGACGGCTTTGCCGGCACACGCACCAACGCGCTCAGCGTGCGCGGTTGGGAAACGCTGCTCGTGCCGCGCTTGGATGAAGCGGAGAAGCTGCGCCCCGGCCTCGCGGCGCTCGTGCGCAAGGACATGATGGCTGTGCGCATGGCGTGGCGGAACGATCTGCCGCGTGGCGTCATCCACGCCGATCTCTTTCCCGACAATGCGCTCTTCGCCGGCGATGCGCTCACCGGCGTGATCGACTTCTACTTCGCCTGCACCGATGCGCTCGCCTACGACCTCGCCGTCTGCCTCAACGCCTGGTGCTTCGATGGCCCGCGCTACGACATCGAACGCGGCCGCGCGATGATTGGGGCTTATGCTAGCCAGCGCCCGCTCTCCGCGCTGGAGCTCGATATGCTCCCGCACCTCGCGCGCGGCGCAGCGCTGCGATTCTTCGCGACACGGCTTACCGATTGGGCCGCGACGCCGGAAGGCGCGACGGTGACGCCGAAAGATCCGCTCGAGTATGCCGACAAACTCGCATTTCACCGCACTGCGCGCGGAGCGGCGGACTATGGCGCCTAGAGAACCGAATCCGCCTACATCCGCCCCATGAGCAACACAGTCGACATTTGGACGGACGGCGCGTGCAGCGGCAATCCCGGCCCGGGCGGTTGGGGTGCGATCCTGCATTATGCGGGGGTCGAAAAAGAACTTTCAGGCGCTGAGGCGGCGACCACCAACAATCGCATGGAGCTCATGGCGGCGATCCAGGCGCTCAATGCGCTGAAGCGCGCGAGCAAGGTTAGGCTGCACACAGATTCCAAATACGTGATGGACGGCGTCACCAAGTGGATCCACGGCTGGAAGAAGAACGGCTGGAAAACGGCCGACAAGAAGCCGGTGAAGAACGACGACCTCTGGAAGCTGCTCGACGAAGCCAATGCGCGTCACGAAGTGACGTGGAAGTGGGTCAAGGGTCACGCCGACAACGAGATGAACAACCGCGCCGATGAGTTGGCGCGCGGCGCCATTCAAACTCTGAAAGGCTAGCCCCCAAGATTGGGGTTGCGGGACGATGGACCCGAGCGCAGCCTCGGCGGATGCGCCTCGTTCTGCTGCTCACCGCCCTCCTCTTCGCACAACCAGCGCTGGCCCAAGACATTGGCGATCTGCGCTGGTTGCGCGGCTGCTGGCAAACCGAACCGCCGCGAGAGGCCGAAAGCGGCGCCAGTTTCACGGAAGTCTGGATCGCGCCTGAAGCGCCAATGGTGCTGGGCTTCGCCTACCATGAGGGCGAAGGCGAAGTGCAGGGTTGGGGGCAGATGCGCATCGAGTCGAACGGACGCCCTGAACTCGTAGAAATGCCGCTGGGATCGTTCCCGATGCGCTATCGCCTCGTCGAAGAAGAGCCTGTGAACCGCGCGACGTTCGAGAACTCAGAGTACGATTTCCCGACCCGGATCGAATACTGGCGCGAAGGCAACCGCCTCTACCGGCGTATCTCGAATGACGGCGTAGATGCTCAGGAATTTGCGTATCGCCGCATCCGCTGCCCGGCCAATCTGCGGCCCTAAACGCGGGCGCTTGACGTTGGTTTAATTTTGAACCATTGTCGTTCAATATTAAACCATATGGATATGCCCATGCCGTCCCGCCGTCATATTCTATCATTGCTTTCCGCTGCCCCGTTTGCGCCCGCTTTGGCTGGATGCGCGCAAAGCGACCTGCCCGATCCGGTCGCCGGCTGGCGCGATCCCGGCGCCGGCGAAACGGACGTCCGCCGCTTTGCGCTCGCGCACGCGATCCTCGCGCCGAACCCGCACAACACGCAGCCGTGGCAAGTAGAGTTGGATGATGCCGATGGCATGACGCTCTATTGCGATCTCGACCGGCGCATACCGTTCACCGATCCGCTCGATCGGCAGATCACGGTTGGTTGCGGCTGCTTTCTCGAAACCTATCGCATGGCAGCGGGCTTGCGCGGCTACTGGCCCATGATCGAGTTCTTCCCCGAAGGCGAACCGACACCGCGCCTCGATGCGCGCCCGGTGGCGCGCGTGCGACTTGGCCCGCAACAGCAACAGCCGAACAGCGATCCGTCCATCCTGCAAATCCCCAACCGGCGCACGAACCGCAATCCCTACGAAGCGCGCGTGCCAACCGCGGAAGTGCTGGACGAACTCGTCAACGTCGTCGTCGGCATGGGCGAGGAATACACAGGCGGCGTCTATTGGACGAACGATCCGGCGCGCGTGGAGCAAGGGCGCGATCTGGTTTGGCGCGCTTGGGATCGCGAGCTGCGCACGCCTGGCGCGTCGGCGGAGACGTTCGAGTGGCTGCGGTTCGGGCGCCGCGCTATCGCCGAACATCGCGACGGCCTTGGCATGTCGGACGCCGGCATCGAACTCTTCAAGATGCTCGGCCAGCTCGATCGCGAAGAGCTGATCAATCCGGATTCCGAATCCAACAGAACCGCGGCTCGCGACTGGCGCGAGATGGCGATGACCTCGCCCGCCTTCCTCTGGATCACCTCTACCGACGACACGCCAAGCCGCCGCCTCAATGCCGGCCGCGCCTATGCGCGCTTCGCATTGGCCGCAACCAATCTCGGCCTTGCCGTCCATCCCTGGAGCCAAGCGCTGCAGGAATACGAAGAAATGGCCGACCTCCGCGCTGAGATGACGACGTTCCTGGCGCCGCCGGAGGGCGAGACGGTGCAGATGCTGGTGCGGATCGGTTACGCCGAAGCGCAGGCGCCTTCCGCGCGCCGCGATATGCAGGACTTCATTCGCGCATGAAGCAAGAAGAAGCGCTCGGGATTTCGTTTCAGGTGATGAGCGAAATCGCGATCATTGGTCACCTCGCTGACACGGCGCTGGCGAAGCTGTTGCCGCCTGAGCTTTCGGTGGCGGGCTTCGGCGTGCTCAACCACTTCGTGCGCCTCAATGTCCAAGGCGAAAGCCCTGGCCGCCTGGCGCGCGCGTTTCAGGTCACCAAGGGCGCGATGACCTACACGCTGCAACAGCTTGAGGAGCTGGGCTACGTGACGGTCCAGCCCGATCCAGCCGACGCGCGCGCGAAGATCGTGCGCATGACCAAGCGCGGCCGCAAAGCCCGCGACGAAGGCGTGGCGCGCGTCGATCCCGGCATGAAGGCATTGATTGAGGCGATCGGCGCAGATGAGTTCGCGAAGGCGCTGCCGTTCTTGATCAAGGTGCGCCAGGCGCTCGACGCAGCCCGCGATTAAGCGGCGCGGACCTTGAGCGTGGCGCCATCGACGGCGTCAACCACAACCGCTTGTCCAGGCGTGAGCGCGTCATCGCTGACCGCGCGCCAGACGGTGTCCGCGACCTTCACCGAGCCCGCGCCGTTGGCGAACACCGTGATGACGCCGCGCGTGCCGATCAGCGTCTTCGAGCGCTCGTTCAAGCCCTCGGCATTGTTCTCGCTGCGCCAGCGCTGAACCAGCGGGCGGCCAAACGCCGTAAGCACGATCACCAGCACAGCGAAGATCGCGATATCAACGATCCAGGTCGTAGCGCCGGTGAGCGAGATGAGCGCGGTCAGAAACGCCGCGACCGCGGGCCAAAGCAGATAGGTCGTGCCGCTCGCCATCTCGGCGATCAGCAGAATGAGGCCAAAGACCAGCCAGTGCTGCGGGCCGAGGCTCGTCAGGAAGGTGATCAGCGTGTCCATAATCTCTATGTAGCGATGCTTGCCCGCTTGCGCGAGTGGTTAGCGCGGCGCCGGCGTTGGCGAACGCGGCGCAGTCCACGGGCTGCCGCCGCTCGCGCCGCCCTCGCCCTGCGCGTTGAGCGCGCGCAGGCCCTCGACCAGGCCGGCAATGCCGGAGAGGTCCGCCGGGATGATGACGGTGCGCTGCTGGTTCGACGTCGCCAGTTGGCCGAACGCCTCGACATATTTTAGGCCGAGGAAGTAGCGGATGGCGTTGACGTCGCCGGCCGAGATCGCGGCCGAGACAGATTCCGTCGCCTTCGCTTCGGCTTCGGCTTCACGTTCGCGCGCCTCGGCGTCGCGGAAGGCGGCTTCGCGGCGGCCTTCGGCTTCGAGGATCGCCGATTGCTTGGCGCCTTCAGCACGCAGAATGGCGGCTTGCTTGTCGCCTTCGGCTTCCAGAATTTGCGCGCGGCGTTCCCGCTCGGCTTTCATCTGGCGGGCCATCGCTTGCGTGAGGTCGGCCGGCGGCGAGAGGTCTTTGATTTCGACGCGCATCACCTTGGTGCCCCAAGCGTGCGTGGCGGCGTCGATAACGGTCAAGAGGCGCGCGTTGATCGAGTCGCGCTGCGAGAGCACTTCGTCGAGATCCATCGCGCCGACCACCGTACGAATGTTGGTCAAGCAGAGGTTCAGAATGGCGAGGCGATAGTTCTCGACCTCGTAGGCGGCCTTGGCCGCATCCATGATTTGAATGAAGACGACCGCGTCAACCGAGACGATGGCGTTGTCCTTGGTGATCACTTCCTGGCGCGGCACATCGAGCACCGCTTCCATCATCGACATGCGCTTGCCGATGCGATCCACGAACGGAATGAGGAATGAGATGCCGGGGCGCAGCGTGCCGGTGTATCGGCCGAAGCGCTCAACGGTGAACTGGAAGCCCTGCGGCACAACCTTGATCGCGCTGAAGGCCAGCACAATCGCCATCACGGCAAAAATAATGACAACAGCCATCGCGTCTCACTCCCACCGCTTCTGCGGTCCAATGCGTTCTCGCGCGGGTAATCAGCGTTAAACTCAGCCTAACTGACCGAGCAGGTACTCCGCGCTGGAAACTTTGTATTCACCAGCTTCTTCAACGTTCAACTGAGATACCACCCCATCCTTGACGATCATTGAATAGCGCTTCGAGCGCGGCCCCATGCCGAACTTGGAGAAGTCCGCATCGAGGCCGACTGCCTTGGCGAACTCGCCTGAGCCGTCGGAAAGCATGACGATCTGGTCAACGACGTTCTGATCCTTCGCCCACGCGCCCATGACGAAGTGATCGTTCACCGCGGTGCACGCAACAGTGTCGACGCCCTTGGCTTTGAAGTCGGCCAGGTGATCGCGGAAGCTCGGCAGGTGGCGCGCCGAGCAGGTCGGCGTGAAGGCGCCGGGAACCGCAAACAGCGCTACCGTCTTGCCGCCGAACACATCCGCCGTGCGCAGATTCTTCATACCCTCGCCCGTCGGCACGTTGAACTGAACATCTGGAAGCGCGTCACCGATCTTGATCATAGGCAGTCCCTCAAGCTTGTGTTTCAAGGATTATGTAGGCGAGGCGCGCCCCTTATGCGAGCGCCCTCTTGCGCGAACCCGCCGGGCGCGGGACGATTGCGCCCATGAGCGACACTCTGACGGGCAAGCTTCTGGTGGCGATGCCGGGGATCGGCGATCCCCGTTTCGAGAAGTCAGTGATCATGATGTGTGCGCACGACGCTGAGCACGCCATGGGCGTGGTGATCAACAAGCCGAAGGACGATCTGACGCTCTCCGAGGTGCTAGGCCACCTCGGATTGAAGACGGATGGCGAAGCAGCGGCGCGCGCGGTGCTTGATGGCGGGCCGGTGCGTCCTGATCGCGGCTACGTGTTGCATTCGGAGGATTTCGTGGCGGGCGAAGCCACGCAAACGGTCGGCCCTGGCCTGCGGCTCACCGCAACACGCGATGTGCTTGAGGCCGTCGCCGGCGATCGCGCGCCTGCGAACTTCGTGCTCGCACTCGGTTGCGCCGGTTGGAGCGCGGGCCAGCTCGAGAGCGAACTCCGTCACAACGCGTGGATGATCGTCGACTACGACGACGCCATCGTTTTCGACGCGACGCACGAGAGCAAGTGGGAACGCGCGATCAAGTCGCTGGGCTTCGATCCCTCGCAACTGAGCGAAGCCGCGGGCAACGCTTAGCTCTTCTTGAGCACGCGCTCAGTCGAAGCCGGATACTTCAGCAACGCCGCAGCGGGCCGGATCGGCCGCCGCTCGAAATTGCCGCCGCAATTCGGGCACTGCCCCTTCAGCACGCCATCAGCGCAGTTCACGCAGAACGTGCACTCGAACGTGCATATCCGCGCGTCGGCGCTTTCCGGCGGCAAATCGCGATCGCAATTCTCACAGTTCGGACGCAGCGCGAGCATCAGGCAGTCCCCGTCATCTGTTCGATCGCGTCGCGCCGCTGCTGCGCGAAGGCGGAGAAGAGTTTCTGGACCGCCGCGATGGTTTTCGGCTCGGCAACTTCCGGGCGGCCAGAATTAAACGGCGGCGCCGGTGCGTACTCGATCGCGAGCTGAATCATCTTCGCCACATCCTCACTCGCGATCTCAGCCGCAATGGTGAGTGCGATGTCGATGCCCGCTGTAACACCGCCACCCGTAATGGCGTTGCCATCGCGCACAACCCGCGCATCGTCCGGGATCGCGCCGAACATCGAGAGCAACTCGCGATAGGCCCAGTGACTGCCTGCACGCTTGCCAGTGAGCAGCCCCGCTGCGGCCAGAATGAGCGAGCCGGTGCACACCGAGGTGACGTACGTCGCGCTGGCGCCGAGGCGCTTCACTTGATCCATGAACGCAGGATCCTGCATCGCTTCGGTTTGGCCGGGGCCGCCGGGGATCATGATCATGTCGGCGCTGGCGACGTCGCTCAGCTTGGCGAGATCGGTGAACGTCAGCCCCATCTCAGTCTTCAGCACGCCGCCGTCCTTCGAGGCGATGATCACTTCCGTGTTCGGCACGCGCGCGAGCACTTCATAGGGGCCGGTGAAATCCAGCTGCGTCAGCCGCGGGTAGAGAATGAAAACGATGCGGAACGGTTGCGCCATCGGGGAGGCCTCCATTGACAAGCCGATCATGGCGCCGGAAGCCTTTGGCCGAAATGTCAAAGACCCCTCGTTTTCCGCCACAGCCGCGCAGCGTGCTGTTTGTGCTGTTTCCGGGCTTTCAGATCGTTGACGCCGCCGGCCCCATCGGCGCGTTTGAGATCGCATCGCGCTACGCGCCCGGCGCCTACACGCTGAAGCTCGCGGCAATCACCGCCGGTCTCGTGCCTTCATCCGCAGGTGTATCGATGCCGGCCGAAGCGCTGAGCGGCCGCGCCAAGGTCGATACGTTCATCGTCGTCGGCGGCGATGGCACGCGCGCGGCGATCAACGACGAGCGCTTGATCCACGCGATCAGAGCAGCGCCTAAGCGTGCGCGCCGCGTCGCCAGCGTCTGCTCCGGCGCGCTTCTCCTGGCGCAAGCGGGACTGCTCGACGGCAAACGCGCAACGACACACTGGCGGCGCGCGCCGCAGATGGCGCAACTGTTTCCGAGCGTGAACGTTGAGGCTGATTGCATCTACGTCAAAGACGGCGCTGTCTGGACATCCGCCGGCATCACAGCGGGCATCGACCTGGCGCTTGCCATGATCGCGGAGGATCTTGGCGAAGACGTCGCCGCCAGCGTCGCGCGCGAGATGGTGGTGTACGCCAAGCGGCCCGGCGGCCAAGCGCAGCACTCCGCCCTGCTCGATCTCGATTCCGGCGCATCGAAGTTCGCCAAGCTCAACACCTGGATGCGCGAGCATCTGGGCGAAGACCTTTCCGTCGAGCGCCTCGCGGCCAAGGCCGCCATGAGCCCACGCAACTTCGCGCGCGCCTACGCTGCGGAAACCGGCGTCACGCCGGCCAAGGCCGTCGAGCGGCTGCGCGTGGAAGCCGCGCGCGCGGCGTTGGCGCAAGGCGGCGCCATCCAGGAGATCGCTCGCCGCACCGGCTTCGGCGATCCCGAACGCATGCGCCGCGCCTTCGTGCGCCTCTACGGCGCCCCGCCTGCCGCGATGCGAAGAACGATGCGCAGCGCTTGACGCCGCGCGCGTTCAGGCAGAAACGCGCACCATGGCTGAACCGCAAAAATCGATCTTCGTCACCGGCGCCGGCTCCGGCATTGGCCGCGCCACCGCAAAACTCTTCGCCGAACGCGGCTACTTCGTCGGTTTGTTCGACGTGAACCAGCAAGGCCTCGACGAGACGGCTGCGATGCTGCCGGAAGGCCAGCGCATTTCGATGACCTTCGACGTCCGCGATCGCGCTGGCTGGGCGCGCGCGGTCGAGACCTTCGGCCAAGCCACCAACCGGCGCATGCATCTCCTATTCAACAACGCCGGCGTCGGCAAAGGCGGCCCCATCGATGAGATGTCGCCAGACGATATCGACCTCACGCTCGACGTGAACCTCAGAGGCGTGATCAACGGCGTGAATGCAGCGTTGCCGCTGCTGCGCGAAACGCCGGGCGGGCGCATCATCAACGTCGCTTCCGTCGCGGGCGTGTTCGGCGCGCCAAACTTAGCCGTCTATTGCGCGACGAAGTTTGGCGTGCGCGGTTTGACTGAAGCGCTCGACGTTGAGTTCTCGAAGTACGGCGTGCGCGTTGTCAGCCTGATGCCGTGGTTCATCGACACTGCGATCCTCGACGGCCTGCCCAGCGGTCAACAAGGATCAAACCGCCGCATCCGCGACACGCTCACCGAGAACAAGACGCCGATCTATCCGGTCAGCATGGCGGCTGAGCGGGCGTGGGACGCAGCCCACGGCACGGACATCCACTACATGGTCGGCAAGGAAGCGGAGCGCGCGCGCTTCTTCGCCCGGTTCTTCCCGAGCGCCATGCGCAATCAGATCAAGAAGCAGTTCACCAGCAACGACGGCTGAGGCCCGCGTTTAGGTCGCGACTTCGCTTTGGCCGGCGGTGTTCGCCGCGGTCGTGTCCGTCGCGGATTCAGCCGGCGCAGGCGCCGCCTCTTCCGCCAGGCCGCCATTGGCGCCGTCCACCGGCGTGGTCGAACCAGCTTCCGGGATCAGCTCTTCGGCGGCGGTGACGCTGCGGCGCGAGCCGATCGTGCCACGGCGGCGAGCCAGCGCTTCTTGGTAGTGAGCGCGCTCAGCGCGGTTCGGGAAGCGATAGAAGACGTGGCTTTCGATCGAGGTCGTCTCGACCAGGCCCGAATTCCAAACCGGGTTCACGGCGTGCGTATGGTAGTGCGTTGCGCCTTGCGTGACCGGGCGGGTGTAGCCTGACATCACAGCCGTCGCGACGCGCTGCGCACGATCCCAGGCGCGACCACGCGGCGTACGGTTCAGCGAACCGTCGCAGGTGAACGTGAACTGGCAACCAGTCGCGCGGTGCGAGCCTTGGTAGACGACGCCGCAGATCGAGTTCGGGTAGTAGCCCGAACGGACGCGGTTCATGATGACTTCGGCGACGGCGATCTGGCCGCGCTGGCTCTCGCCGCGCGCTTCAAAGTAAATCGCCTGGCTGAGGCAGTTGTGCTGGCGCGCATCGATCTGCGGTTGGGCAGGAACGCTCGGCTGCGCCGCGGGTTGAGTAGCCATCGGACCACGAAGCACCGCTTGTACCATCATGGCGCGCGCGTCGGGGTTTTCGAACAACGTGGCTTGGCCGCGCGCACGCAGGCCGTCGTCCGTGCGGAACGAGGTCAGCTCAACGCGCGCGTTGGTATCTGAAGCAAGGATCTCTTGCTCGAACTGTGCTGCGAATGCCGACGACGTGGCGGCCCACTCGGCGCCATCGCGTTGCTCAGCAGCACGATGCGAGATCACAGGCATCGCGACGGCAGCAGCCGCGAGGCACATGATCGTCGCTGCACCCTGGCGCACAGCCAGAGGGTTCCGTTCGATCTCAACCATCACCTGGGTCCGAATCTCACCCGCAAGAATAGTCAGTCGACGCCAGAACAACGTTAAATGCATTAAGCCCCGCTTAATCGTGTGCAGATTTGGCACAAGTCGACGCCAAATATTCCGCAGCAGCCCAAATCGTTTTGCCTCAGTAATAATTTGACCTGAGGTCGGGGCGGGATACAGGACGCGCGCGCGACGGGCGATTGACTTTTTGTTCATAGTCTCGCCTCCCGCCTGATCTGCTCTACTTCTAGGACTAGGTGCGACCTGAGGGTCACGCCGAGAAAGCCCAAAGCGAGCAAAGTCTTGCGAGGCTCGTGCCAGTTCACCAACGAGGCGAAATACGCCGCGACGGCCGGTCGCGGCCGCCGCGGGCGGGTGACGTAGGGTTAAATCATCGCCCTCCCCCCTTGTGGGGGAGGGTTGGGAGGGGGGTGTCGGCTGAAGGGCTGCCGCCGTTACCCCCACCCCCGGCCCCGCCCCACAGGTGGGCGGGGGGAGATTTCTATTTCTTTCCGCTAAGGGCGGCCTGGGCGGCAGCCAGACGGGCAATCGGAACGCGGTACGGCGAGCACGAGACGTAATCGAGCCCGGCGCGCTCAAAGAACGACACCGAGGCGGGGTCGCCTCCATGTTCTCCGCAAATGCCAAGTTTCAGCCCCTGGCGCGTCGCCCTCCCCCGTTCGCAGGCGAGCCGGACAAGCTCCCCGACGCCTTCGGCGTCGATGGAGACGAACGGGTCGGCTGTTAACACTTGGCGCTCGACGTAGGTTCCGAGGAATTTGCCGGCGTCATCTCGGGACACGCCCAGGGTGGCCTGGGTCAGGTCATTGGTGCCGAAAGAGAAGAAGGCGGCGGCCTCGGCGATCTCACCGGCACGCAGGGCGGCCCGCGGCAGCTCGATCATCGTGCCTACCAGGTACTCAACCTTACGCCCGCGTTTGCCAAACACCTCGGCGGCAATGGCGTCGACGCGCGTCTTGATGAGCTCGAGCTCCTTCTTCGTGATCACGAACGGAATCATGATTTCAGGAATAGGCGCCGCGCCCTTCTCGGCGACGTCGCACGCAGCCTCGAACACGGCGCGCGCCTGCATGTCGTAGATTTCCGGAAACGCGATCGCCAAGCGGCAGCCGCGGAAGCCGAGCATCGGATTGGTTTCCGCCAGCGACTTCACCCGCGCCGCCAGCCAATCCGGCGTGACGCCAAGCGTCGGCGCGACTTCGGCGATGTCTTCTTCCGTGTGCGGCAAGAACTCGTGCAACGGCGGATCGAGGAAGCGGATGGTGACCGGCCGTCCGCCCATCGCCTTGAAGATGCCGACGAAGTCTTCGCGCTGGTGCGGGAAGAGTTCGTTGAGCGCCTTCACGCGCGCCGCTTCCGTTTCCGCGACAATCATCTTGCGCACCGAGGCGATGCGCTGCGCGTCGAAGAACATGTGCTCGGTGCGGCAAAGGCCAATGCCTTCAGCGCCGAACTTCACGGCCACGTCGGCATCGTGCGGCGTATCGGCGTTGGCGCGCACTTTCATGCGGCGTGCGCCATCGGCCCATTCCATCACCGTGGCGAAGTCGCCGGTGAGCTCTGGCTCGACCATCTCAACCGCGCCGAACAGCACTTCGCCGGAAGATCCATCGACGGTGATGGTGTCGCCAGCTTTGACCACGCGCCCGGCCGCGGTGAACTCGCCCGCCTTCATGTTGATGCGCAAATCGCCCGCGCCGGAAACGCACGGGCGGCCCATGCCGCGTGCGACGACGGCGGCGTGGCTGGTCATGCCGCCGCGCGCGGTGACGATGGCTTGCGAGGCGTGCATGCCGTGAATGTCTTCGGGGCTGGTCTCTTCGCGCACCAGAATGACCTGCTTGCGATCACCCGCGAGACGCTCAGCTTCATCGGGATCGAACACGACGATGCCAACGGCCGCGCCCGGCGAAGCCGGCAAGCCTTTGCAGATGATGTCGCGCTTAGCGCCCGGCGCGATCGTCGGGTGCAGCAGCTGATCGAGCGCCGCCGCGTCAACGCGCAGCACCGCTTCGTCTTTGCTGATCAGCCCCTCGCCCACCATGTCGACGGCGATCTTCAGCGCCGCCTTCGCCGTGCGTTTGCCGTTGCGGGTTTGGAGCATGTAGAGCGTGCCACGCTCGACCGTGAACTCCAGATCCTGCATGTCGCGATAATGCGCTTCGAGCTTCTGGTAGGTGCGCTCAAGCTCAGCGAACACCTCCGGCATCGCTTCTTCGAGCGACAGGCCGGTTTCTTTCATCTCTTCGCGCGACGCTTTGGTCAGCGCCTTCGGCGTGCGGATGCCGGCGACGACGTCCTCGCCCTGCGCGTTGATCAGGAATTCGCCATAGAATTTCTTGGCGCCAGTCGAAGGGTCGCGCGTGAACGCGACGCCAGTGGCGGAGGTGTCGCCCATGTTGCCGAACACCATCGCCTGCACGTTGACGGCCGTGCCCCAACTTTCGGGGATGTTGTTGTGCTTGCGATAGAAGATCGCGCGATCGTTCATCCAGCTCGCAAACACGGCGCCGACCGCGCCCCACAGCTGCTCTTTCGGATCGTGCGGGAACGGCTTGCCGAGCTGGCGCTCCACGGCGCGCTTGAACTCTTTGACAACGGCTTTCCAATCGTCCGCCGTCATCTCCGTGTCTGAGGCATAGCCCTGCAGATCTTTCTGCGACCCGAGAATTTCCTCGAACTCGCCGTGCTCAAGCTCAAGCACGACATCGGAATACATCTGAATGAAGCGGCGATAGCTATCGTACGCAAAGCGCGCATCGCCGGAGAGCTTGGCCAAACCTTCGACCGTCTCATCGTTGAGACCAAGGTTCAGCACCGTATCCATCATGCCCGGCATCGACGCGCGCGAGCCGGAACGCACGGACACCAGCAACGGGTTCGACGCGTCGCCGAAACCCTTGCCGCTCTTCTTCTCCAGCGCCGCCATCGCGGCGTCGACTTGAGCAGCAAGGTCCGCGGGGTAAGTTCGCTTGTTCTCGTAGAACTCGGTGCAGACTTCGGTGGTGATCGTAAAGCCCGGCGGCACCGGCAGGCCGAGCTTGGCCATCTCCGCGAGGTTCGCGCCTTTACCGCCAAGCAGCGCCTTCATCGACGCATCGCCCGCGCTCTCGCCGCCGCCAAACCCGTAAACCCACTGCTTGGTCATTCGCTTCTCACCACGCTTCCCGGCCGTAGCGTGCAACGCACGCGAAGAGCCGGGACCCATCGTTCCGCTTCTCCACGAGGCCGGGAGCTTGCTGAACTATGGGTCCCGGCTCGCCGCTTCGCGTCGTCCGGGAAGCGTAGGAGCTAGCCCTCGATCTTCGAGAAATCCGCCACGGCGGACAGCGCCTCACGTAACCGCGAGAGCAGCAAAAGTCTATTGCGCCGCAGCATCGGATCGTCGGCGTTGACCATCACCTTATCGAAGAACGCATCCACCGGCGCGCGAAGCCCCGAGAGCGCCTTCATCGCCGCGGCGAACTCTTCTTTCTCCACCGCAGCGCGCGCCGCAGGCAGCGCCTTCTCCAGCGCCTCTGAGAGCGCCTTCTCGGCAGGCTCGACGAGCTTGGAAGCATCGACTTGGCCCTTGGCCTCCTCGGCGCTCCACTTCCCCTTCTTCTCTTCCGCCGCAAGAATGTTCGCCGCGCGCTTATAGCCCGCCAGCAAGTTCGCGCCGTCTTCGGTTTTCAGAAATGCGTCGAGCGCTTCGACGCGCGCGACGATGCTAACAACATCATCATCTATTCCGCGCTCTTCGCCCCACCCGATCCAGGTTGCCGCACGGACGAGCGACGCACTCGTTCCATCGTCGCGAAGCGCCTGTTCCAGACGTTCCAACACAAAATCTCGGACACCCGCGAGAACTTTCACCGCGGCAGGCAACTCGTCGCTCAACTGCTCCTTGAGCGTTCGGCGCCGATAGCGTTGCGAGATATCCTTGATGTATGCCCCGGCAACATCTGGAGCCAGTCCTTCCGGAATGAAATCCGTAAACGCACTGATTTCTTGTATAAGCGCGCGCCGCTTCGCTTGCTCGTTGAGAACAACCAAGCACGGCGCACCAGCAAGAATCAGCGAGAGCCGAACGCGCGCGGCTCTGGCAATGCGAACGATACCTAGAGCAGCGCGGCGAAGCGCGTAGGGATCACTCGAGCCGGTCGGCTTCTCACCGATCGCCCAGAATGCAAGCAACGTGTCCAGCTTGTCCGCAAGCGCCAAAGTCACTGCCACCTTGTCCGTCGGCAGGCGATCATTGGGTCCGAGTGGGCGATAGTGGTCTTCAATCGCCGCTGCGACGCTATCGTGCGTTCCTTTAGTCAGAACGGAGAGATGACGTCCAACCTGTCCTTGCAGCTCCGGAAATTCGCCGACCGTTTCCGTCACCAGGTCCATCTTGGCGTGGATCGCAGCCTGATCGACAAGTGTTGGATCCGCCCCAGTGGTCGCACACAAATGCTTAGCCAGCGCGCGCACACGCTCGACCTTGTCCCACACGCTGCCGAGCTTTTGGTGGAAGACGATCTTCTGCAGCTTTGCCTTACGCTCTTCAGTGTAGAGCGGCGTGGCGGTGTCGACCTTCCAGAAGAATTGCGCATCGTTCAGACGCGCGCTCAGCACGCGTGCGTTACCCGCCGCGATCGCCTTGCCGCCATCCTTCGCTTCGATATTCGCCACCACGATGAAATGCGGCGCGAGGCCTTTCGTTTTCGGATCGCGCACCGCGAAATACTTTTGGTGCGTGCGCATCGAGAGGCGGATCACCTCGCCCGGCAGCATCAGAAAATCCGGGTCCATGTCGCCCAGCAACACGACCGGCCACTCCACCAGCCCCGCCACTTCTTCAAGCAGGCCAATATCCTCGACCAACTCCAGCCCCTTCGCGGCGCAGAGCTTCTTGGCTTGTTCGAGGATGATGGTCTTGCGCTCCTCGCGCTCGATCAGAACTTTGGCGCCGCGCAGCTTCGACGCGTGATCAGCCGCGCTCGTCACCGGCAAAGCTTCCGGCGCATGAAAGCGGTGGCCCCAGGTCACAGCCTCAGAGCCAACGCCCTCAACCGCGATCTTCACGGCCTTGCCGTCGAACACGCAGCAAATGTTGTGCAGCGGACGCACCCATTGCAGATCGCTCGATTGCGAGCGCATCGATTTCGGCCACGGAAACGCGCGGACAATCTCCGGCACGATCTCTTGCACGATCTCCGGCGTCGCCCGCCCCGCGCGTTCAATCTTCGCGACGTAGAACGAACCCTTCTTGTCCTCGACAATCTGCGCCTGATCGATCGACGTCAGCCCAGCGCCCTTCAGGAAGCCCTGCAGCGCCTGCTCAGGCGAGCCAACGCGCGGCCCCTTCCGCTCCTCATTCACATCCGCCGCCTTCGCCGGCAGATCATCAATGAACAAGCCGAGACGGCGTGGGCTTGAAAACGTCTTGATCGCCTTCGCGTCCAAGCCCGCCGCCTTCAGCTTCTCGCCAAAGAGCTTCGCCAGATCCTCCTCCGCGCGCTTTTGCATGCGCGCGGGGATTTCTTCCGAGAAAAGTTCAAGCAGTAGTTGCGGCATCAGCTTCGCTCCTCCTCGATGGAGGAGCTGTCATCGCGAAGCGATGACTGAGGAGGTGTGGCCAATGGTGGTGACAAGCGAGCCTCCGGTGGCTCGCTCTTCATCACCGAGGGCGCACCTCCTCCGCCGCTCCGCGGCGCCTCCTCCATCGAGGAGGAGGCTATTTGCGCATTGGTTTGCTGGACTCGGGCAAGCTCGTTGGCCCGCCAGCGCTGCATGCGCGGCGCGGCTGGTGTTTTCGCCGCCACCGCCTGAATCGTCCGCCAAACATCGTCACGCGCGCGCAGTGCTTCACCATTCCAGAAACGGATCACCTGATAGCCCTCGGATCGGAGCCATGCCGAGCGTTCTTCATCGCGATTGGAAATCGTCGACTCGGCATGTTGAGAGCCATCGACTTCGATCACGAGACGGGCCGGATGAGAGACAAAATCAAGGATGTACTTTCCAAACGGCGACTGTTTGCGCCAATTCAACGCGATCAACTCACCCTGATGCAGCAACCGCCACATCGCCTTCTCGTGTGGCGTCATGTCCTTGCGCATCAGCTTTGCGCGTGATCGGATCCAATCTCGCGGCGTCATTGCTGGCTCGCTTCCCGGGCGTTGCGGCATTAGCGGGACCACGACTCCGGAATCGGGTTCGCCGTCAGCACGCGGCGCAGCTGCGCCGCCGTCGCCGGCTCGATGTCGTCCAGCATCACGCGCGTCGTGAAGTTGCCGTACATGCCTTCCGGCCCGACCCAGGCCCAATCGCTGATGCGCGCGGTATCGATCGTCACCGGCGAGCCGCGATGCAAGCCCGGCAGATATTGCGGTTCGTTGGCCAGCGCGCCGACGAGCGTATCGCCTTCGAGGCGCAGGCTATCGACCCAGATGTGCTCCAAGCCGCCAACCGAGCGATCAAGGCCAACCTTGACCAGGAAGTTGTTCGCTTGCTCCGCGCGCGACGAAGCGCGGAACGCGGCCATGAATTGCGGATAGCTTGCGCGCGCGGCGTCGCGCGCCGCCGTCATCTCCACGTCGGCGTCGGAATATTCGACAACCGGATCGCTCTGCTGCGCCGCGACCGGCCCAGTGGTGGCGGTCATCGCAAACGCGAACGCCACCGCGGCTAGAAACGCTCTCATGCTGCCTCTCCCTGGCTATCCGCCCATTGCTGCGCGCACCCCTTCGCCAGGTCGCGCACCCGCGCGATGAAGCTCTGGCGCTCCGTCGGCGATACGACGCCGCGCGCGTCCAACAAGTTGAACAGGTGCGACGCCTTCAACGTATAGTCGAACGCCGGCAGCGTATTGCCCTCTTTCAGCAGCCGCGCGGCCGTCGCCTCGGCATCGCCGAACCAGCGCAGCACCATTTCGGGATCGCTGAGTTCGAAATTGTAGCGCGACTGCTGCTTCTCGTTTTCGAGGAAGATGTCTCCATAGGTGAGCGGCGTGGCGCTGTCGGGATCGTTGAACGGCAGATCGAAGACGCGATCGACGCCGAACACATACATCGCCAAGCGCTCCAGCCCGTACGTGAGCTCACCGCTGACCGGGCGAACGTCGAGACCGCCGACTTGTTGGAAGTAAGTGTACTGCGAAACCTCCATCCCGTCGCACCAGACTTCCCAGCCCAAGCCCCAGGCGCCGACAGTCGGGTTTTCCCAATCGTCTTCGACGAAGCGAATGTCGTGCAGCAGCGGATCGATGCCGATGCGCGCCAGCGAGTTGAGATAGAGCTCCTGCAGGTTCGGCGGGTTCGGCTTCAGGATCACCTGAAACTGATAATAGTGCTGCAGCCGGTTTGGGTTTTCGCCGTAGCGCCCATCCTTCGGGCGCCGCGAGGGCTGCACATACGCCGCACGCCAGGGCTTCGGCCCAAGCGAACGCAATGTTGTCGCTGGGTGAAGCGTGCCGGCGCCTACCTGCTCGTCATAAGGCTGCAGGATCGCGCACCCCTGCTCGGCCCAGTACTTCTGGAGCGTCAGGATCACATCCTGGAAACAACGGGGCGGCGCATTGGCGGGCATGGGCGGACGGGTAATGGCGTCCGCCCGCTCTAGCAAGGTTTCAGCGGAGGAAATCCGCGACCGCGGCCTGAAACGCCGCCGGTTGGTCGAACATGATGAAATGGTAGCTGCCGTCGACGCGAACAAAGCTCACGTTAGGCGCCGGCGCGTACTGACCGCGATAGAGCCCGTCGATCATCGCCTCGGGACCCATGGCCGCGTCATAGGCGTAAACCACCGTGACCGGCGTTTGCACGTTGGCGACTTCGCCGCGCATGTCCGTCGTCATCACTTCGTACATCGCTTGCGCGAAGGTGGCGCGATCGGAGGCGACACTCCACCCCACCACTTCAGCGCGCCGCGCCTCAGTTTTCACCAGGCGGCCGACGCCCATGTTCTGCTGCGCCAAGAAGCTTGCGTCATCGAGGCCGGAGATCTGATCGCGCATCATGCGCGCCTGCGGCTCAACGCCTTCCGCCGTCGCCATCGGGCTGAACATCGCGCTGAAAAACGGCAGCGAGTCCACGATCATCAGCCGGCCCACGCGCTCCGGATGACGGCGCGCCAGCATCAGCCCCGTAAGGCCGCCCATCGAGTGACCGATGATCGCCGGCCGCCCCGGCGTGTACGCCTCAATATATTGCGCCAGTTCTTCAACAACAGGCTCAATCACCCGCCCCGCCGGCGCGCCGACGGGTTGTCCGGCAAAGCCGCTGATCTGCACCAAGTGCACGCGATGAGTCGCCGCCAGCGCCTCAGCTTGCGCCGCCCACACATCGCGGCTCGAGCCTAAGCCTGGAATGAAGATCACATCTGGCCCCTCGCCACGCACCTCGACAGTGAACCGCGACGGCGCGAACGGCTGCGCCTCCGAAGGCGTCGCGACAGCGTTGATCAGGAAGGCAGCGAGCGAACCGAGCAACAATTTGCGGGTGATTTCGAACATGACTTACCCCTCGGCGCTTCCGCGCCCTTTTTTGTTGAACCAAATTACGTTGAGACGTTGGCGTTAGCGGCGGCGCAGCCACATGGCGCCGCGGACGATCACGTAGCCCGTGACCATGAACAGCAGCGTGATCATCATGCCGCTCAAGAAAGCCTGTGATGGATCGACGCTATCGAGTCGCGTGGCGATGAAGCTATTGATGGCGCCGGTAGAGACATCGAGCGTCGACAGCACTTGCACCAAAGCGACGCCCGCCGCACCCGCCGAACTGCCCCAATACCAAGCGCGATAATGCGTCTGCTTGCTGAATTCATCGAACACGGTGAACTCAAGCATCGCCAGGATGCAGAACACGATCAGCACCGCGATCACCACGCCGTGCAGTTCGATGTCCCACACGCGCATCGCGAGCACGAGCGCCAGCAAGACGCCGCCGAGTGTAAACAGAAGCGTCCGAATGAGCGCGCGGCGCTTGTTCTGACTGACAGGCAAGAGAGACATGGGCCTTGCGTCCTATTCCGCAGCTTGTGCGACTTCGTCGTCGCTGAAAATTTGTTCGATCGGCAAGCCGAAAACCTTGGCGATCTTGAAAGCGAGCGGCAGCGACGGATCGTACTTGCCGGTCTCGATCGCGTTCACGCTTTGACGTGAGACGTCGAGCTTGTCGGCCAGATCCGCCTGGCTCCAATTGCGCTCGGCGCGCAGGACCTTGAGCCGGTTTCTCATTTGTAGCGCAGCCGCAGGATGCAGACCGCAACGCCCCACACGCCGATCAATGCCGGGAACACCCAAAGCAGCGGCAGGTGCGGAAGCCCCGCCCACTCCTCGAGAAATCCGTAAGCGAAGGTGCCGAAGCCAACGACGGCGGCAGCGATGAGAACGCCTTCGGTTTGAATGCGGCGCTGAAACTCGTCGATGCCATTCAAGAAGATCACGTAGGCGCGCAGCATAAGCAGCGCCGGCAACAGCGGCGCGAGCGCCGCAGCAATGAGCACCCAGCGCGGCAGATCGTCGATCCGCGTCGCGTACGCGCCCGCAAACACGAACACCGTGTAGAGCAAGCAGGCGACGATCATGTTGCCGGCGTAGCGGCGGGCGTTGCTGGCAATTTTGGGATTGGTTTCGCGCGGCACGAGCAACGCTCCTCAGAACCAGCCGTTGGCGACGGCCACGGCGAGAAACATGCTCATCCAGATAGCGGTCCAGCCAGCGGGGCTTGGGTTTTGGCAAATCTTCATAGCGCTTCTCCTCGTCAAGTGAGCGCTACATAATATCAAGCATCCTTGACTGTCAAGGGTGCTTGTCACGCTTGCTCACGGCCGGGGAATCCGGGTGTGGTGCGGCCAATGAACGGGATTTGCGGGATCGACGAGGCGGGGCGCGGGCCCTGGGCGGGGCCGGTGGTGGCCGCGGCGGTGATCCTGCCGGTCAAGAAGCGGCCCAAAGGCCTGGCGGATTCCAAGCAGCTCTCAGCCGAAGCCCGCGAAGAATTGGCGCTCGCCATTCGCGCCTGCGCGGCGGTGAGCGTGGGCGTCGCTTCGCCGGAGGAGATCGATCAGATCAACATCCTCCAAGCCACATATCTCGCGATGCGCCGCGCTTTTGACGCCCTGCCCGAGCGCCCGGTAGCTGCGCTGATCGACGGCAATTCCGCGCCAGAACTGCCGTGCCCGATCGAGATGATCATCGACGGCGACGCCTATGTCGCCTCGATCTCAGCCGCCTCGATTATCGCCAAGGTCGAGCGCGACCGGATGATGGTCGACTTCTGCGCCCAATACCCCGGCTACGCCTTCTCCAAGCACAAAGGCTACGGCACGCCCGAGCACCAGCGGGCGCTGGCCGAACTCGGCCCCTGCCCGATCCACCGCCGCAGCTTCAAGCCGGTGCGCGACGCTTTGGGCCTCGCCGCATAAGCTGAGCGCCGTTTACACCGGCCCGCGCCTCACTATGTTCCGCCCCATGACTGGGGACGCTACCAAACAACAACGCGCCGACATTTCCGCGCTCGCCATATGGGGCGTGTGCTTGGCGCTCTACGTGCTCTTCATGTGGTTCGCGTTCACGCAACCTAGCGTGCTCAAGGGCGAACTGGGTCTGCTTGAAAACACGCAGACGGTTATCCTCGTCATCGCGCTTGTGCTCGCGGTGCGCTTGGCGCTGCAGAAGCACGAGAAGTGGCTGAAGTGGTGGCTGATCCTGATCTGCGCCGGCCTCTTCTATCTACTCACCGAAGAAACAAGCTGGGGCCAACACTATTTCGGCTGGGAGATGCACGGCGTCTTCGAGTTCTTCAACGATCAAGGCGAGAACAACATTCACAACTCAAGCTCGTGGTTCGATCAGAAGCCGCGCGCGATTTTGTTGTTCGGCATGATCCTCGGCACGATCATTCATCCGCTGGTGAAGCACTTCCGCAATGGGCGCGGCCTGTTCGACAATCCGTGGTGGCTGGCGCCGACGCTCGTCTGCCTCGGCCCCGTCGTGTTCTCGCAAATCGGCGCACTGCCCGAGCGCATCGATGACCTCGGCCTCTCGACCTTCTCGGCGCAGGCCTACACGGGCGGCTATCGTTCAAGCGAGATGGAGGAGGTCTACATGTACCTCTTCTTCATCGCCTACCTCGCCTCGCTCGGGCATCGGCTCAAACTTCGTCCCGCCTGAAAAATAAACATGGTTAACGGCCGCGGACTCTTGATTCGCGGACTCCGTCAAGCGAGGATTCTTCTCGCGGTTGGCTCTTTGAGCGCGTCCGCGCTCCGGGGGATCAATGGCGCGCCACTTCAAAGACAAGATCATCGAAGGCGACTGCATCGAGGAGATGCGGAAGCTTGCCGATGGCAGCGTCGATCTCGTCTTCGCCGACCCGCCCTATTTCATGCAGCTCGGCGGCGCGCTGACGCGTCCAGATCAATCGAACGTCGATGGCGTCGATGACGAGTGGGACAAGTTCGCCGATTTCGCCGCCTATGATGCGTTCACGCGCGAATGGCTGACAGAAGCACGCCGCGTGCTGAAGCCGAACGGCGCGATCTGGGTGATCGGCTCGTATCACAACGTCTTCCGCCTCGGCGCTGCGATGCAGGACATGGGCTTCTGGATCCTGAACGACATCGTCTGGCGCAAAACCAACCCGATGCCGAACTTCAAGGGCACCCGCTTCACCAACGCGCACGAGACGTTGATCTGGGCCGCGCGCTCGAAGGAAGCGAAATACACCTTCCACTACGACGCGCTGAAAATGCTCAACGATGAGCTGCAGATGCGCTCCGATTGGACGCTGCCGATCTGCACGGGCGGCGAGCGTCTGAAAAACCGCGAAGGCCGCAAGCTGCACTCGACGCAAAAGCCGGAAGCCCTGCTCCACCGCGTCGTCCTCGCCACCACCAAGCCGGGCGAAGTGATCCTCGATCCCTTCTTCGGCACCGGCACGACGGGCGCCGCCGCGAAGCGCCTCGGCCGCCACTACATCGGCATTGAGCGCGACGCCGAATATGCCGAAGGCGCCCGCGCAAGATTGAAGAAAATTAAACCGGTTTCGATTGAAGATTTGGAAGTGACCAAGTCCAAGAAAGAGGAGCCGCGCGTGCCATTCGGCCAAGTCATCGAAGCGGGCTTCATTCATCCGGGCAGCTGGCTGGTCGCGCCGAACGGCAAACGCGCACGCGTCCGCGCCGACGGCAGCCTCGCTCTGGGCGACGCCACAGGTTCAATTCACCGCATCGGCGCCCTCGCCTCAGACGCACCCGCTTGCAATGGCTGGACGTTCTGGAGCCTCGAGACGAAGCAAGGCCCCAAGCCTATCGATCTCTTCCGCCGCGAAATCCGCCGCCAAATGGCGATGGCGCCAAGCGCTTAAGCAATGAGCGGCGAATACGTTCTCGTATTCGACTATCTCGACATGCCGCTCGATCCTGCTCCGTGGCAAAGCGGGCTTCGCTTCATCATCATCGGATTTGTCATCGGCTGCGTCGGCGCGGTGCTTAAGCGCAAAACTTATATGGCGTTTGGCGGGTTCATTGTTGTGTTTGCGACCTTTTGGAGTGTCGCGGTTTTCGCGAACACGCACTCCGCGTTCGCTGACCTCGAGGCGGCTCGCGAGGCCGGACGATACGAGGTCGTCGAAGGCACGGTCGAAGACTACTCTCTTACTCCTCCTAACGCGCCCCGGTTGGAGCGGTTCAGAGTGGGTGATCGGACCTTCGAGTATCGAGGCTATCATTGGACACCGGGCTTCAACCTCATGGCTTCGCAGGGCGGCCCGATCAGACCTGATCTGCCGGTGCGTATTGGCAGCATCGACGGAACCATTGTGCGACTAGAGGTTGGACAAACCGCTCCCGCATTGCCTGCATCTGATTGACGTCTGCGCCGCAGGCAGCGAAATTCCGCGCAATGGCGGACAAGCAGGAACTCCTGAACGTCGAAGCGGCGCTGGCGAAAGCCGAGCTGATGGCCGCGCTTTCCGACGCCACACGCGCGCGCCTCGCCAAGCAAGGCGTCCCCTGCACGGTCGAGAGCGGCAAGCTGCTCTTCGCCAAGGGCGACAAGGGCGACGCGCTTTACGTGCTGCTCGAAGGCGAAGTCGAAGTGCGCAGTTCCACCGAGGGCGGCAAGGACGTGCGCATGGCGTCGCTGAAGCCGCCGGCGGTGATCGGCGAAATGGCTGTGCTCGACGGCGGCACGCGCTCGGCCGACATCGCCGCCATCCGCAAATCTCGCTTCCTGCGCATCCATCGCGATCAAGCCATCGCCGCGCTCGAGTCAGAACCGCAAGCGCTGCTGAAGTTGCTCGCGGAAATGAGCCGCCGCCTGCGCCACGCCGACGCCGCCATCGAAGACGCGCACACGCTCGATCTCGGCGGCCGCCTCGCGCTACGCCTGCTCGAAGAAGCCGGCGACAGCACGTCGGTGACGCTCACCCAAACCGAAATCGCCCGCCGCATCGGCGCCAGCCGCGAGAAGGTCAATCGCAAGCTGCACGAATGGCTCGACGAAGGCTGGATCAGCATGGGCCGCGCCGGCATCAAGATCCTGGCGCGCGATCAGCTGAAAGCCCTCATCCAAGAAGCCCGCGCGACCTGACGGTAAGTTCGCGCGCGACACTAGCGCGCTTGCGACCCCCATCACTTGGCGTTACGGCGCCGCCACAAGATTGGGGAAACGCTCACATGATCGAACGCCGCACGTTGCTCGCCACCGCGCTCGCAGCACCTGCTCTTTCCGCCTGCGCCACCACGCCTGATGTGCGCAGTTCCCTGCCGGCGCTGCCGCATGACGAGTTCTCGTATGCCAAGCCGGACGAAGCGCGCGTCCTCAACGTCTCGCTCGATCTCAAAGCTGACTTCGCACGCAAAGTGCTGGCCGGCACCTGCACGCTGACCATCGCCGCCCGCGAGGATGCGCGCGAGATCGTGCTCGACGTGAAGGGCCTCAACATCGGCATCATCAGCGGCAACGGCCAGACGCTGCCGTTCACGATCGGCGAAAACGGCGACGGTGATCGCGGCGCACCGCTGACGATCCAACTCAACGGCGCGCGCGAGATCACCATCGCCTACGAGACCTCGCCCGACGCTGACGCGCTGCAATGGCTGACGCCGCAACAAACCTCGAGCGGCAAGCAATTCCTGTTCAGCCAAGGTCAATCAATCCTCACGCGCACTTGGGCGCCGACGCAGGACAGCCCCGGCATCCGCCAAACCTACGACGTGCGCCTCGTCGTGCCGGAAGATCTCGTCGCGGTGATGAGCGCCGAGATGCTGACGCCGAACGGCGAACCGGCCGAAGGCGGCCGCGCCTTCCGCTTCCGCATGCGCCAACCGGTGCCGATCTATCTCATGGCGATCGCCATCGGCGATCTGCGCTTCGGCGCCGTCAGCTCACGCACCGGCGTGTGGGCCGAGCCAAGCGTGCTCGAGCGCGGCCTCTACGAATGCGGCGAGATGGAAGAAATGGTGCGCGCCGCCGAAGCGCTCTACGGCGCTTATCGTTGGGGCCGCTACGACGTGCTGATCTTGCCGCCGTCGTTCCCGTATGGCGGCATGGAAAATCCGCGCCTCACTTTCCTCACGCCGACATTCCTCTCCGGCGATCGTTCTCTCACCTCACTCATCGCGCACGAACTGGCGCACTCATGGTCGGGCAACCTCGTCACCAACGCGGTGTGGGCAGACTCTTGGCTCAACGAAGGTTTCACCACCTATTTCGAACACCGCATCTCCGAAGTCATCTACGGCGCCGAGCGCGTCGAGATGGCGCGCGCGCTCGAATGGGCCGGCATCCAAGAAGCGCTCACCACCGTGCCGCCGGACGGGCAACGCCTGCATCTGCGCGGCGAGCGCAATGCCGGCGAAGGCAGCAGCGCCATCGTCTACGACAAAGGCGCGCTCTTCCTGCACACCGCAGAGCGCATCGTCGGCCGCCAGCGCTTCGACCGCTACCTGCGCTCCTACTTCGATCGCTACGCCTTCCAGCCGATGACGACGCAGCAATTCCTCGCCGACTTCCGCGAGCACGTCGTCCAAGGCGACGCCGCGCTTGAACAACAACTCCAGCTCGACAACTGGGCTTACGAGCCGGGTCTTCCGTCAAACGCGCAAGAACCGCGCGCGCCGGAGTTCGATCGCGTCGACGCTGCCGTCACCGCCTTCACCGGCGGCGGCGCGCCCGATGCGTCGCTCTGGCAAGGCTGGGGCACGTATGAGCGCCAACGCTATCTTCAGAAGCTGCCGCGCGAACTCGCGCGCGATCGCATGGATGCACTCGAAGCGGCGTTCAGCCTCAACGCCACCGGCAACAGCGAAGTGCTCTTCAACTGGCTCGAACTGGTCGTCGCCAACCGCTACGATCCGGGTGTGCCTGCGCTCGCGCACTTCTTGTCGAGCCAAGGCCGCGGCAAGTTCATCCGCCCGCTCTATCGCGCGCTGATGGCCGAGGGCGATTGGGGCACACCAATCGCGCGCCGCATCTACGCCACCGCGCGTCCGATGTACCACCCCATCGTCGCCAGCGCGGTCGACCGGATCGTCAACGGGTAATCTATCCCGCACGCCAAGCGAGATAGAGCGCCACCGCCAGCATCACGAGTACGAGTCCCATCACCACAAGAAGCCGCGTGATGCGACGCACTTGCGCGCGCTCTGCTGGCGTCGGCGGCCATTGGAGCAATGGATCGTCGCGAACGCCTAGGTCGTCGCCTTCCCGATCCATGCGAGGAAAGCGTGACATCCAAACGAGCCCCGGCAAAAGCACCGCCGCAGCGATCGAGATCAACAGTATGATCGCGGTCGAGTTTGTCATCCGTCACCGCGGGTTCTGCGGATCGAATGGATCCTGAGCGCGGCGCTTGATAACGAACTTGCCAAGCGCCGCGCCCGCAAACGCGGGCAGCCCGAACATAAGCGCCGGACACACCAGGACGGCAAAGTTCACGGCCTCGCCGCCGCGCGGCCAGAACATCGCAACGCCAGCAGCCGTGATCAGCGCCGCCACCCACCACAGGCGGAAGAGCATCCCCGCGCCAAACGTGAGCGCCCCGAACCAAAGAATGTCCAACACGCGCTCACGTTAGCGCCCGCGCGGCAAAGATCGCAATCTATCCGGCGCATACAACTCATGTTTCCCGGCCAAGGAGCGCGCATTGAAAATGCGCGCGAGCGCAGAGCCGGGACCCATGGGCCGTTTAGACTCAGTGTGTTGACCCATGGATCCCGGGTCGCGCTGCGCGCGTCCGGGAAGCGTGTGAGCGGAAAAACCGGGGATACGCGCCGATCCAATCCTACAGCGCCAAAACCGTGAGACACTGCACGCATCTCTTGCATGGGAGGTTGTTAGGTCGACCAACGCCAAGCAGCGCAGGAGATGCGGTTTGAACGTGATGCGACGGAAGTCCGTGAGGATGAAAGTCGCTGCTCGGTGAGACAGGAAGCCGAGGCCCGCGCGAAGGAATTGGCCTTCGCCGCACGTCATCCGGGAACGAACATCCGGCGCTAAGATTCAGCCAGGATACCCAGCGTCGAAAGACGCATGGCCCCCTTGGAATCCCTGAACGCCTCAGATGTTCGCCGGTTGCTCAACACACCGCGCGGGGCGCGCTTCGGCACACCCCACACAACCAAATACTTTTGAAGCTTCAGCACGAAGCGCGTCCTGCTCTCCCGCCTTCGCCGCCGGCGTGACCGCCGTAACAGCGGCGCCGCGAACGCGCGCCTAACTTCCACTCATCGAACACGGGGAGAGACCAATGACCGCCGCCATCCAAACCAAATTCGCAAGTCTGGCCTTGGCCGCAGCGCTTCTCCTTCCTGGCGCGCTCGCCACTTTGAACCAGGCTGCGCAGATCGTCGCCTGAAGAGCCCTAGGGCGACGATCACCTAAGCAAGGACGCGGAGTGCTCCCCTCCGCGTCCTTCGCTTTTTATTCGAGGCGCGTGATTTCGACTTCGCCGGTGCCGCCGCCGTCCCACGACATGAACCCGCGCATCGGGTTCGACCCGAGCGGGATGCGATAGGTGGTCCGGGTAGAACCGTCGAAGCCCCAGATCAGAATGTTGTCGACGACGCACCAGCGGCCCGTCTGCGTGCCGTGGCTGGTCGTCGTCTCGGAGAACGTGCCGCCGCGACTGAAGATGTGCGGCGCGATGTTGACCCAGTCATAGCCGTCATCGCGTTGGCGCGGCCCCCAGACGCCGACCATGTAATCGGGCGTTGTCGCGCGCGGCGAGCTGCAGCCGGTCGGCCCCTCCGCCGAGGCCGGCGCCGCATAGAGACAAAACGCGGCGAACACCGCGCCAAGAACGAGGTTGTACTTCATCACTTCCCCCTAAATCCCTCGCCGGCACGAAAAGCCAAGTTCGCGTCGGCGTCAATCGGCTGCCTCTGTTGGCGCGCCGCGCCACGGCGCAAAGCGCGGCCGCCAACGCGGGACGTTGGCGAAGTAGGCAGGATAATCGTCAGGAAATTCGCGCTGTAACCGCGGCTCTTCGTAATAGATCACGAACATCAGGAACGCGAGCCAGATCGTGATCCCGTACGCAATCAAGCCGGCAGACGCGAACAGCAGAGCTTGTCCGAAAATCAGCCCGGTCACCGCGACATACATCGGATTGCGCACGCGCGCATAAGCGCCGGTCACGACAAGCCGCGCCGTCGGCGCGAGCGGCGCAGGCGTGCCTTCGCCCTTCAACGCAAAGCGCACAAAGCACTCAACCAGCAACGCCAGCGAAAGCGCAATGATGACGCCGCCAACAATCGAAACGCTAGCGCTAGCGCCCTCGCCGAAACGCCAATGCGTGATGAGCCACGGAATGAGCCCCGCGACCGTACCCGGCGCGAGCACGAAGAACACCGCCGAGCCGATCAGCGCCTCGTGGCGAGTCATCTCGCTCATGACTTCGCCGCAGCCGAAGCCGCGTCGCGACGCGCCATGCTCTCAGCCGGCCACTCGGCTTTCATGTCGTAGAAAATCTCGAACGCGCGCTGCCCCTCTGGCAGCGTCACCCACGGCACCTTGCTCTTGGTGAAGATATGCGCGTCGGGCTTGATCGCATGCTGATCGTCAAGCGTCGCAACGCGCACGAACCGCAAGTACGGACGCCGCCCGTAATCGCTCCACACCGCCACTTCGCACTTAGGACACCGATACACGTCATGCCCTCGCCCACTCGGACTCGGCATCTCAACCTTCTGCAGGTCGCCGCTCAGCATCTCGATGCGCGCTGTTTCGATAAGCGCGTTGATCGCAAACGCGCCACCATTCTGCTTCTGACAATCGGTGCAGTGGCAGCAATGCGTAAACATCGGCCGCGACGCGAGCTTGAAGCGCACCGCGCCACATGAGCATCCGCCTTCAAACTTCTCGCTCATTCACGCTCTCCCGCCAGCGCCGCCTTCTTAAACACCGTCGGCAGCGCGCTTGCATCGCCCCACCAGCCGTCGTTCGGCGGCGCGGTATCGGCGCTATATACATCCAGCGTGAGCGCGAAGTGCGTGAAAACGTGCTCGACTGCAGCGATCTTCTTCCACGCGCCCGCAACGGGCGCCTGCTTCAACGCCTCCGCGCGCGCCCACTTCTTCTCGCGCCACTCCGTCGTCGGCAGCGCCGCCATGCCGCCGAGCAGACCCTTGTCGGGCCGCCGCACCAGCCAGAAGGCGCCATCGCGCTCGATCCGAAACGCCGCGCCGTAGCGTCGCGGGCGCTCCGCCTTCGGGCTGCGGCGCGGGTAGGTCTCCGGCGCGCCAGTAGCGTACGCGGCGCAATCCTGCGTCCAGGGGCAAGCGTCGCACTTGGGCGAACGCGGCGTGCAGACCGTGGCGCCCAGATCCATCAGCGCCTGCGCCCAGTCACCCGGGCGATCAGCAGTGACCAGTTCGCCCGCCAGCGCACGCAGTTGCGCCTTCGCCTCCGGCAACGGCGCCTCGATCGCGCGCAGCCGCGCCATCACGCGCTCGACGTTGCCGTCGACGACATTGGTCGCCTCGCCGAACGCGATCGCGGCGATCGCCGCCGCCGTATAGGGGCCGACGCCCGGAAGCTCGCGCCAGCCAGCCTCGCTCTGCGGCACGCCGCGGGCCGCCATCTCTTGCGCCGCTGCATGGAGATTCCGCGCACGCGAGTAGTAGCCAAGCCCGGCCCAGGCCCCGAGCACATCGTCCCGAGGCGCCGCCGCCAGCGCCCCGACCGTCGGCCAGCGCTCCAAGAATCGTGTGAAATACGGGACCACCGCAGCCACCGTCGTCTGCTGCAGCATGATCTCGGAGAGCCAAACCCGGTAAGGATCTGCTGTTCCTTCACGCAGCCGCCAGGGCAGATCGCGGGCCTCGCGATCATACCATTTTAGCAACGATTTCCGCGACTTATCCCGAGGTGCAGGTAGCTTATCCCCAGGCCTAGTCCGTTTTTGAGCAAGCGCAGGCATTCGGCGTCTTTACCCTTTGTTCATGGGTTTACGATTCGCTCAACGGTCCATGTCACTGCGCGACAGATTCCGTGCGGCCGAGGAAATGGTCCTCGCGCCGAAGGCCGGCCCTTCCGAGGCCGAGGCCTCGCAGAAGCTGTCCGCCGCCCGCGGCCGCGCCAGCGTGGCCGCAGCGCCAAGCGCCAACAAGGCCCTGGCCGCAGTCCTGAAGCCGCTCCTGAAGGATACGGGGCTTGGCCTGGCCGAGATGAAGCGCCGCTGGCGGGATATCGCCGGCGAGAGCTTCGCCCGCGCCACCCCTGTCAAACTGGCCGCCGGCACGCTGACCATCCATGTTCCGAGCGCCCTCGCGCCCTTCCTTCAGCAACAATCGCCGCTGCTGCTAGATCGCCTCCGCACCGCCGGCGCCAAGGTAAAGGCCATCCGCGTCGACCACCGCGCCCCGGCGCGCCCGCCGACCCAGCCTTCCAACGTTCGTCCGCTCCAAAAGCCGCTCAGCGCCGCTGAAGAGGCCGCTCTGGCGAAAACCCTCGACTCCGCCAGCGACGATGGCCTGAGATCGGCCCTTCTCCGCCTCGGACGTGCGGTGAAGCAGGGCTAGAGGTTTCCTCAAGAGCGAAAAGACTCTATGCCTCCCGGCCGATCTGGAGGTTTTGTATGCTCGTGTTTGGACGCCGAAATTTGCTGTTGGGCGGGGGCGCGCTGGCGGCTCTGAGCGTAGCTGGCTGCAACGGCAGCGGCGGCGGCGGTTCGGGCCTGACGCCCGACGATATGGCCATCGGCAATCCTGACTCAGGCGTGACGCTCGTGGAGTACGGCTCCTCGATGTGCAGCCACTGCAAGGAATTCGAGGAAGCGGTCTTCGATCAGCTGAAGGCCAATTACATCGACACCGGCAAGATCCACTTCATCTTCCGCGAAGTGCTGGCGCCGGTCGATCCGCAACGCGTGATCCCGACCATCGCGCTCGCCGAATACCAAGTCGCGCGCTGCAACAACGCGACGCCTGAGCAGTATTTCAGCCGCCTCGGCGTCATGTTCGAACAACAGCAAGCGATGTTCCAAGCCGGCTCGCGCCAAGGCATCGAAGCGAAGCTCGTTGAGATCGGCGGCGCTGCTGGCCTCTCGCGTGAAACCGTCATGGCCTGCATCGCCGATCCAGAAGGCGCCGAGCGCATGAACCGCCTCGGCCAAGTCGCCACGCGTGACAACGTCACCGGCACGCCGACCTTCTTCCTCAACGGCGAGAACATTCCGTCGGAGCGCTTCTCGAGCGTCCAGCGCGATGAAGCGTCTGGCCAAGAACGCTTGGCGTTCGATTACGCCAAGGTCGCCGAAGTGCTCGACGCGGCGATCGCCGCGCGCGCGAGCTAATCGGGAGAGGCGCGGCTCCCGTGCAAATCACAGAGCTGCGCCTCCTCGGCTTCAAGAGCTTTGTCGATCCGGCCAAAGCGCCGGTCGAACACGGGCTGACAGGCGTTGTCGGCCCAAACGGTTGCGGCAAATCCAATCTGCTCGAAGCGGTGCGCTGGGTGATGGGCGCGACCAGCGCCAAGTCCATGCGCGCCACCGACATGGACGACGTGATCTTCTCCGGCAGCGCCGGGCGCCCCGCGCGCGAGTTCGCGGAAGTGACGCTTGTTCTCACCGAAGCACGCGGCCGCGCGCCGGCGCCGTTTCACAACGAAGACGTACTCGAGATCACCCGCCGCATCCGGCGCGGCCTCGGCTCGCTCTACAAGATCAACGGCAAGGAAGTGCGCGCAAAGGATGTGCAGCTTCTGTTCGCCGACGCGGCGACGGGCGCGAACTCGCCTGCCCTCGTCCGCCAAGGCCAGATCAACGAACTGATCTCGGCCAAGCCGCAGAACCGGCGCCGCATTCTCGAAGACGCGGCCGGCATCGCCGGCCTCCACGCGCGCCGCCACGAGGCGGATTTGAAACTCAAGGCGGCCGAGGGAAACCTCACGCGCCTCGATGAAGTGCTGGCCGAGATCGAAGGCCAAGCCGCGAGCTTGAAGAAGCAAGCCCGCCAAGCCGAACGTTATCGCGGCCTCGCCCAAACGCTGCGCGAAACCGAAGCACTGCTGCTGCATCGCCGCTGGACGGATGCGCGCGAGCGCGAAGCCGAAGCGCAAGGCCATCTCCGCGAGGCGGAACGCGCGGTCGCTCAAGCCGCGGCTGAAGCCAGCGCCGCTGAACGCGCCGCCGAAGGCGCGCGCGAAGCTCTGGCGCCGCTGCGCGAGCAGGAAATGATCGCCGCCGCCGTGCTGCGCCGCCTCGAAGTGGCGCGCGTCGGCCTCGAACGCGACTTGGCGGATGCGCAAGGCATCGTTGAGCGCTGCGATCAGGATGCGCAGCGCAACCGCGACGACGCCGAACGCCTCGAAGCGCTTAAGCAAGATGCGCAAGCCGCACTGACGCGCCTCACCGAAGAATCCGCTGCTCTCGGCCCAAACGATGGCGACAAGTCGCAAGCCGCGTTGAAGGCCGCGCAGGATGCTGAGGCGGCAGCGGTCGCCAAGCGCACCAAAGCTGAGAGCGAACTCGAAGCGCTTGCCTCAGCGGCAGCGGCAGCGAAGGCCCGCACGCAAGCGCTGACCGACGCCGCCGAAGGCGCGCGCGAACGCCACGCCCGTCTCGAAGAGCGCAAGCGCGCGCTCGAAGCGCAAATCAAAGCGCTGCCGCCGACGACCGACATCGATGCGCGCACCGCCGCAGCGAAAGCCGCCGCCGAAGCCGCGCACGCCGCCAGCGCCAAGCTGCGCGCTGAACTCACCGAGGCCGAGGCTGCGTTGAAGAACGCCGAAGCGGCTGACGAAAGTGCGTGGACGCCACATCGCGCCGCCGAGAAAGCGCTCGAGCAACTCACCGCCGAAGTCCGCGCCCTCGATAAACTCGCGCCGCCAGACGCGGCGAAGTATCCGCCGGTGCTCGCTTCGATCGATGTCGAGCCCGGCTACGAGCGCGCCCTCGCCGCTGCGCTGGGCGATGACATCGATGCGTCAACTAACGCCGAAGCGCCAGCGCGTTGGGCGGGCGCGGACGCGCCGGCGTTGACTCTTCCAGCGGTAGCACAGCCGCTGACGCGCTTCGTCAACGCCCCGGCGCAACTCGCAGCGCGCCTCGCGCTCACGGGCGTTGTTGACGCCAAAGACGGCGCGGCGCTCGCGAAGCAATTGCCTCCGGGCGCGCGCCTCGTGTCGCGCGAAGGCGATATGTGGCGCTGGGACGGCTTCGTACGCCGCGCCGACGCGCCGCAAGCCGCCGCTGTTCGCCTCGAACACAAGAACCGCCTCGCCGCAGCGCGCAAAGAGTTGGCGTCAGCGGAAGAGCACGCCGCGAAGGCCAAAGCCACATGGGAAGCGGCAAAGGCCGAGCGTCAAAAGCTCGACGCACAGACGCGGACGTTGCGCGCCGAAGCGCCGAAGCTCGCTAACGCCGAAGCTGCCGCCGTGCGTGAAGCCGAACGCCTCGAAGCCGAGCGCGCACGGATAGTCGAACGCGCCGCTGATCTGAACACACAGGCCCAGGCGCTCGACGCTGAGATCACCGAAGCCCGCGCCGCCCTCGGCTCAGCGCAAGGCGCGGCCAGCGAAGCGCCGGTAAAGGTGGACGAAGCCGCCATCGCCGCCGCGCGCACAGCTGTCGACGCCGCACGCCTCGCTGCCGCCGAGGCCGCCGCCGCAACGCAGAGCATCGTCCGCGACAAAGCTCAGCGCGACGCGCGCCGCAAAGCTGTCGACGCCGAGACGATGCAATGGCGCGCCCGCGTCGACAGCGCCGAAGCGCGGCTGAAGACGCTGGCGAAAGAGCTCGACGAAATCGAGAAGCGCCGCGACGCGGCCAAAGCTGCGCCCGAAACTGCGCGCGCGAAACTTGAAGCGCAGATGGACGAAGCCGGCGCCGCCGAGCAGCGGCGCGTCGAGGCAAGCGACCGCGTCGCAGAAGCCGAAACCGCCGCGCGTGTCGCCGGCGAACGCGCCCGCTCACTCGAACAAGCACACGCCGACGCCCGCGAACGCCGCGCCAGCGCCGATGCGCACGCGCAAGCCAACGCCGCCCGCGTCGCCGACATCGCCACCGCTGCGCAAGAACAAGCGGGCGTCACGCCGGATAAGCTCGCGGATCTCGCCGGCAGTCTGCTCAACAATGCGCTTGGCGCAGCACCCATCGGCGAAGTCGAGCGCCGTCTTGAGCGCCTGAAGGCGGAACGCGAAGCCGCTGGCCCGGTGAACCTCCGCGCTCAGGAAGAATTGGCAGAAGCGCAGGAGCGCATCGATACGCTGACGCGCGAAAAGGAAGACGTGGCGCAGGCCGTCGCCAAGCTTCGCCGCGCCATCACCACGCTCAACAACGAAGGCCGCCAGCGCCTGTTGCGTGCGTTCGAAGAAGTCGACGCGCACTTCGCGCAGCTGTTCGCGACGCTGTTCGAAGGCGGCCGCGCCAATCTGAAGCTCACCGAGAGCGACGATCCGCTCGAAGCCGGCCTCGAAATCTTCGCCGAGCCGCCGGGCAAACGGCTCACCAACCTCTCGCTCCTCTCCGGCGGCGAACAGGCGCTCACGGCGACGGCGCTGATCTTCGCCGTCTTCCTCGCGAACCCCGCGCCGCTCTGCGTGCTGGACGAAGTCGATGCGCCGCTGGACGACGCCAACGTCGATCGCTTCTGCCGCATGCTCGAAGAAATGAAGCGCCTCACCACGACGCGCTTCATCGTCATCACCCACAACCCGGTGAGCATGTCGCGCATGGACCGCCTCTACGGCGTCACCATGCAAGAGCAAGGCGTCAGCCAACTCGTCAGCGTCGATCTCGGCCGCGCGCAGGCGCTGGCGGCGGAGTGATCAGCGCACGTAGGTGACGAGCTTCACCGTCTGACCCGGGCGCAACTCGCTTGCCGACGCCAGACCGTTCAGCGCCAGGAAGCGCTCCAGCCGGTAATCCTCATAGGCCATGCGGTTCGCCAATGATTGCGCCGTGTCGCGCGCGCCAACCGTCACCAGCGAGATCTGCCGCGCGCGCAAGGCGCCCGCCTCTTGCGCGGAGATCTGGCGGAACGAGGCGGTCATCGAGTTGATGACATTCATGCCGCCCTGCGGCGTGATCGAGACGAAGTGATAGGCGCGATCGCCGACGCGATACGCCACCACCGAAACATCGAGCACTTGGCCTTGCTGCGCCTGTGCGCGTGCAAGGATGGAGACTGTTTCCAACCCATTCGTCGTGCTGCGTTGCGGCTGGCCGACTTGTGCGGGCGCTTGGCCCAGCACTTGGCGCAGGACGTTGTTGGCGTAGGTCTGTAGATCGCCCTGCAGCACGCCGCCTGAGAATTGCGCCTGCAAGTTCGTGCCGCGCACGATGACGGCTTGCGGCGTGTTGGTGAGCGTCGCGCCTTGCGGCGCTTCGAACGTGATGCGCATGCCTGGATGTGAGAAGTTGCGGCCGTTGACGAAGCCCTGCTCAGGATCGTCGCCGTAGATCATGCCGCTGATCGCTTGCAGATAAGCGCGCGTGTTCTCCGGCGGGCTCTCGCGCGAGGCGCCGGCCGCTTGCGCGTTCGCGGTGGCGCGCGTGACGCGATCGGCGGAGAGCGGGTGCGTGCGCGCCCAGGCGGGAATCGCGCTCGTCTCGCGGTTCGATGTACGCGCGGTCAGCTCATCGTTGGCGCCGAGCGAGCGCAGCATGTCGGCGGCGGCGTATGGGTTGTAGCCGGTGGCGGTGAGATAGCGGACGCCGAGATCGTCCGACTCAAACTCCTGATCGCGCGAATAGTTGAGCGCGTAGAGTTGGCCCACCTGCCCCGCCGCTTGCGCGATTTGGCCCGAGCCGGTGATGACGCCGGCGAGCACAGCGCCCAGACCCGCCATCGTCGCAGTGTTCTGACGCCGCGCGGCGTGATCGGACACAACGTGGCCGACCTCGTGCCCGAGCACCGACGCCAGCTCATCTTCCGAGTTCATGATCGCGAGCAGGCCGCGCGTGATGTAGATATAGCAACCCGGCACGGCGAATGCGTTCACGACATCAGTGTTCACGACAGAGAACGTGCACTGCCCCGGCACGCCGGCCGCTGTCGCCACGCGCTCGCCGACACCGCTCACATAGACCGCCAGCGGACCTTCGACGGCGCCGCCGAACTGCTGCAGAATTTGCGGATGGCTGCGTGCAGCCGTCGCGCGGTCAGCCTGCGTCACCGACGGCGCATCAGCCGTTGAGTCAATGGTTGCGCAACTCATCAGCGCAAGCACAGAGGCCAATGCGAACGCGAGCGGCGCGGATGATTTCAGCGATGACATAGCGGTCCCTCCTGCTGGCGCCATTCTAGGTGGTCAGCAGCAGAGAGGGAACCGCGATGACGCGTCTAGCGCGCGCGGGGCTTGCGTTTGACCGGCGTCTCGTCGGTCTCGAACATTGGGTTCGCGTCGAACTGACCGGCGAACGGCGCATCCATCAGATAATCCGGCAGACGGGCGGAGAGCGCCTTCTGGTTGGAGATCGAGATGATCTGCTGCTCTTTGGTCATGCTACGCAGCTTGTCGGCGTCGATATCGCCGATCAGCTCCGAGCTTTCCTTCGCCATCAGGTGGTTCGCCACGCCGAAGAGTTGGAAGACGCCAGCGTTATTGAAGATCGTGCGCCAATCCTTCGGATAGAGCCGCTGCAGCTGGCTCAGATCCTGGAAGAACGGCCACACTTGCAAGCCATAGCCACGCAGCAGCGTCATCGACTGACGCAGCGGGCCGAATTCGCCGAGCTGCGCGCACTCATCCAGCAGGAAGAGCGTCGAGCGCTTCGGACGGCGCTTACGGCCCATCACCGTCAGCATCAGCGCGCCGACCCACAGACGCAGCAACGCGCCATGGCTTTCGAGTTTATCCGGCGGGATGACGATGTAGATCGTCATCGGATCGCCGCGGCGCACCGCATCGAGTGAGATTGTCGACTTCGAGAGCGAACGCAGCGCCGAATCCGAGTTCACGACTTTGAGGTAGCTCTGCGCGGTCGAGAGAATGCCCGAGCGCGTTTGCTCCGTGATCGGCAGGAACGAGCTGATGTTCTGCTTCGAGAGCCGGTTCAGGTTCTCGTGGCCTTCGATCAGCGCCGCGAGGTTATAAACCGCGTCGTCGCTCATCAGAATTTCGCGGACTTTGCCGAAGTGCTTCTCGGCCTTGGGCGAGGTCTCGGCGACAGCGGCGATGACGCCAGCCATCAGCGAGCGGCCCCAATTGTCCCAGAAGGGCTCCTTGTGGAAGCCGACATCGCCAGCGAGCAGCGAGGCGAGCATTTCCGCGTCCGCATCCAGCAGCGCGCCGGGGCGGTTGAAAAGATCGAACGGGTTCAGCGCATCGGTGCGCTTCGACACCGCGCCGAACGGATCGAGCAGACGGACTTCCTGGCCCATCTCCTTCCGGCGGCGCGCGGTCGTGTGCCAGGTCTCGCCCTTGGGATCGATGACGATCACTGAGCCTTCGAAGCGCAGCAGGTTCGGGATGATGACGCCGCGGCCCTTGCCGGCGCCTGTGGGCGCGATGGTCAGCAGGTGGCGGTCCTCGCCGAACGTGATCGGGACTTCGCCCTCGATCGCAACCTCAGCGCGAGGCGCGCCGAAGCCCATGGGCTCGCGCTTGTTGTGGTCAGATTGCCAGCCGAGCAGCAAATCCATGACCTCCGGGCGCAATCCCTGCCCCGAAGCCTCAGCGGGCTTCTTCTTGGAGCGGGTCGTGCGCGGCCTGGTCATAGACACCTCCTTCGCGGCCGCTGGGAGCGCGACCGTGAATCAATCGTAAACATCAATGTGGGCCGGACCCGCACCGGATTGCGGCGAAGCTCGCCTAATTGGTGAAGGGCCGGTGGGAGGCTTCTCTCCCGCCCGCTTCCACACTCCACCCGGAAAATAATCCCCGCGCAACGCCTTGACGCTGTGCGGGGCAGAACTATCCGAAAAAGTTACTCACCGGCCACAAGTGACCGGTGAGTATTTGTTTTTGTTGGATTTTTCTTAGCGGACGTCGCCCATCCACTTTTTCAGGATGGGTGACAGCAGGAGCAGCAGGACGCCGACCGCGACGCCCAGGATGCCGACTGCCGTGAACACCGAAACGTACGCTTGCAGCTGCGCTGCCGGGTTCACGACGACGCCCGCAATCGTATCGGACGCTGTCTGTTGCGCGATGATGCCGGCGAGGATGTGAGCCAACGAGCTCGACAAGAACCACACGCCCATCATCAAGCCGACGACGCGCACCGGCGAGAGCTTCGTCACCATCGATAGGCCGACAGGTGAGAGGAAGAGTTCGCCAGTGGTGTGCAGCAAGTAGAGCACCGCGAGGAACACGAGCGGCACGCGGAAGTCAGGTCCCGCGAACTGCGTGCCCCACACCAGTACGAAGAAGCCCAAGCCCACCTGCACGAGGCCGAGCGCGAACTTCACCGGTGTTGACGGCTCGATCTTTCGCTTCGCCAGCCAGATCCACATAGCGCTGAACGGCAGCGCCAGGAGGACGATATAGCCCGCGTTGAAGCTCTGCGTTTGCGCCGCGGTCATCTCATAGACGTCACCGCCCAGGCCGGTCGTGTAGGCGATGTAGCCCGCTGCCCCGCCCAGGAGGGTGAAGAAGATGACGCCGTAGATGAGCATCACCACGTCGATCGCCTTCCGGAAGAAGGCGCCGATGGTGACGAGCAGCATGATCGCGCCAAGCGCCGCCACCCCGAAGAGCGCGTACGTGACGATCGTGTGCGCCAGCGTGCCGCCGGTCGCCACCGTCAGATCGGTGGAGTTCTCGGCGTAGAGCGAGAGCGAAGAGCCGGCCTGTTCGAACAGCATCCAGAAGATGACGCTGAAGAAGATCAGCACCAATGCGGCGACCATCTTGCCGCGCTCTTCCGCTTTGAAGCCCACCAGCGCGTAGGCCAGGACGAGCACGAAGAGCCCGCCAACCGTCCACGGCAGCGCCGCTTCCATAAGCTCGGCTTGCTGTACCAACAGCCAGGCCGGGATCACGGCGATGAGGCCGAGAATCCAGAACGCGCCCTCGGTGACCTTGCCAATCGGCTTCGGCGGATCGGCTTTGCCCTGCAGGTGCTTCTGGCCCAGCAAATACTGCGTCAGGCCAAGCAACATGCCGACGCCCGCAAGGCCGAAACCGTATTTCCAGCCGTAGGTTTGGCCGAGATAGCCGCAGGCGAGCGTCGCCAGGAACGCGCCCAGGTTGATGCCCATGTAGAAGATGGTGAAGCCGCCATCGCGACGCGGATCGCCTTCGGCATAGAGCGCGCCGACGGTGGTCGAGATGTTGGCCTTTAGGAAGCCGACGCCAACAATGATGAGCGCCAGCGAGAGATAGAGGATCTGAACGAACAGCTCTTCCTGCTCGACGCGATCCGAATACGAACCGTCTTCGAAGGTCCGGAGCACGGTGTCGTCCTCCGTCGCATCGGTCGCGCCAGGATCGAACGCCACCGCGTCGCGGAGGCTGGTTTGTTCGAACGCGTAGGTCGTGCCGTTGATGTCGACGGTCGAGCCATCGGTGCCGGCGGTGATCGGGTGAGAGCCCTCGCCTTCGATGTTGAGCGACGTCGCCGGCGGTTCGCCGCATGGCAGACCGACCATTGAGCAGAGCGAATAGACAAAGCTCGGCGCTTCCGAGGTCAGCGTGTACGTCCCGCCTTCGAGACGGCGCGTTTGGCCGTTGGCGGTCAGATCGGCGTGCTCGCGCGTGTCGAAGCGCAGCTGAGCGCGGCCGTCCGGCAGATCGATGTGGGCGACGCGGCTGGAGCCACGGCCCTCAGCGGTGACCAGATAGCTCTGACCGGCGCTTTCCAGATATTGCTTCGAGCCCGAGCCTTCGAAGGCCATGCCGAAGTGGCCGAGCACCAGAAGCGCCGCACCGATCGTCACCGCCTTGCGGGCGCCGAGGAAGCGGTCGGCGATGACGCCGCCGATCACCGGGATCAGGTACACGAGCGCCGCGTAGGCAGCGTAGAGACCCTGCGCGTGGCTTTGTGAGAACAGGAAGTGCTGGGTGAGATAGATCACCAGCAGTGCGCGCATCCCGTAGAACGAGAAGCGCTCCCACATCTCGGTGAAGAACAGCGTGACGAGGCCGCGCGGATGGCCAAGGAACGTAGCTTCGCCGGAGCCACCGGCGGTCGAGTCAGTCATGCAAAATCCCCTAGGGGCGCGCCCCAGCGCGCCACCTCCCTAAATTGTGCGACAGAACAAGCCTTGGCGTGACGCCCGCGTCAAGCGCGCTGCGCTGGGCGGAGGTCAGGGGCGAGCACCCACCAGAAGGTCTGGCCGGGGTTTGAATCGAGCCAGAAGCCCAAGCGCCGCAAGGTTCTTACCGACGCAATGTTTGATGCATCGCACCCTGCAAGGATGGTTTCGGCCCCTGCATCCTCGAACAGCCAATCGATCACCGCGTTTACCGCCTCGACCGCATAACCCTGCCTGCGGCGGCTGCGCGCGACGCCGTAGCCGATCTCAAATTCGCTCTGCGAGCGAGGCGACGGCTCGAAACGCACGTCGCCAATGACGATGCCTTCTTGGCGATGAATGGCGATCGCGCGCGTCGGCGCGGACCCGACCTGCGAGATGGAACGCGCCACGAGGCCCAGGCTCGCTTGGCACCAATCTGACGGCGCGTCCGCGCCAATAACGTTCGCAAATGCGTGCTGACCAGCGCGCGCCGCGTCGGCCATTTCCGGCGTCACGGGTTCCAGGCGCAACCGCGCCGTAAAAAGCGGATGATCGAGGACGTTCGACATCGGGCTCACCTTTGCCCGCTCTCAAAGCCGCAGCAAAGGAAAACCCGCAGCGCAAGGCTCATTTCGGAAACGCTCGCCTGGCCCGAGGTGCGTCGCCGACAACACGCTATTCACACTTTCGGTCTAACGCCGCTTTATCAGCGCGTGCGGTCACAGTACCCAAGAAGGCGAGTGCGCGGGACACTTTTCGGCAAAAGAGGAAACGACCGAATGATCAAGAAGCTCACCACACTGAGCGCGATTGCGCTTGCGTTCGCCGCCACGCCGGCGCTGGCGCAGACCGGCCATGTCGGCGTGACCTACTCAAGCAATGACGACGTCGATTCAAGTGTGTGGGCCGTGGAAGGCGCCACCACGTTCGCGTTCAGCGAAAACATCGGCGCTCAACTGGATGGCAACATCGGTTCATACGATGACGGCGCCGACGCTGAACTCGGCTGGCGCATCAACGGCCACCTCTTCTACAGCGCCGGCAATTTCCGCGTTGGCGGCCTGTTCGGGAACTCGACCGTCGATCTCGGCGGCATCGAGCCGCGCACGACGCATTGGGGCGTCGAAGGCCAATACAATTTCGGCCAATTCGTCCTCGGCGGCAGCGCGATTTGGGGTGACGCCGATGGCGTGATCAGCCCAAGCCTCGATTACGACAACATCGCGCTCGACGGCGATTTCTACGTCACCGATAATTTCGTGCTCGGCGCCACGTATGGATTTGGCTCGGTCGATAACGGCGTCAGCGAAGCCGACACGACGAACTACAGCATCGACGCTGAATACCAATTCGGCAGCGCGCCGTTCTCTCTCTATGCCAGCTGGCAGCATTGGGAGTTGAACGACGCCCCGGTGGAGTCAGAAGGCTTCACGATCGGCGGCCGCTGGAATTGGGGCGGCACGCTGCGCGAGCGCGACAGCGCTGGCTTCCGCAACACGCCGTCTTCTATCCTCGAGCAGTTCTTCGGCCTGCAATAGGCTGATCAGCAGCGGCCGCCACGCGGGCGGTCGCTGCTTCAGGCTTGCGACGCCGCTTCGGCCGCCACGGCGTAGGTGTTCGCCCGCGCCTGCATCTCACTCAAGAATTTCTTCCGCGCCGCCTGATAGCGCATGCGCTCAGTGATGCGATCCCACATCTTCGCTAGCCACCAGAACACTGGATAGGTCAGGAACGCGAACATCAGCGCCAGGCCGACAGATGTCAGCCCGCCATAGCCGTTGCGCGTGATGAAATTCGAGACGAACCAAAACACCAGCGCGACGCCAAGAGAAAGCACCGCCGCTTTCCAAAGCGGCCCAAAGAACGGCCGGTGTCCGAGATACTCGCGCAAGCCGCCTTCGAACTCGCCATGCTCGCCGCTTGAGACATTGAACAGCACGATATTGTAGGGCGCGCCGCCGCGCTTGCCAGCGCCCTGCCCGCGCACGATCACGACGCGCTGCGTCTCGCGCACGCCAAGTTCGGTGTCCTCGAAATCGTATTTCTGTTCTTTGCCGTCGGTGAGCTTCACGAACAGCCGCATCCGGTTGGTGATGTGGCCAGGCTCGACGTGACGCCGGTCCGCGCCCTCAATCACCACGGTCTCAGACGTGAGCTGAACGTCGATCACGTCCCCGGCGGTCACCAACAGCTTGTCCGGCATCATCCCCTCCGCAAAAGCGGCGGGATGGAGCGCCTGAGAACGGCTCGGGTCAAGAGGAACGCTTGCACGCACGCGCCGAGCGCGGCAGCAAGGACACGAAATGCCAGAACCGCGCCTGTTGATAGATCAAGATTTGCGCGCCGGCGCCGAGATCGCGCTGGACGAAGCCCAAGTACGCCATGTCGGCACGGTGCTGCGGCTCGATGTCGGCGGCATCCTCCGCCCCTTCAATGCGCGCGACGGCGAATGGCGCGCACGCGTTACGGTGCGCGAGAAGCGCGGCATGCGCGTGGTGCTGGAGCAGCTGCTGCGGGAAGCGAAGCCGTCGCCGGATTTGGATCTGCTGTTCGCGCCAGTGAAGCGCCACGCGACGGATCTGATAGTAGAGAAGGCCACTGAGCTTGGCGTCCGCCGCATCCGCCCCGTCGTCACGCAACGCACCATCGCTGAAACTGTGCGCGTCGATCGCCTCGAAAGCATCGCACGCGAAGCCGCCGAACAAACCGAACGCTTCGACGCACCGGAGATTTTCGAAGCCACCACTCTGCCCAAATCGCTCGACAGCTGGGACACATCGCGCCCGCTTATCTACGCCGATGAGTCCGGCGACGAAGCCGACAAAGCCTGGGGCGGCGACGCCGGACGCGCACGCCCGATTGGCGAAGCCGTCGCCGCGATCAAAGCCGAACGCCTCGCCCTCCTTATCGGCCCCGAAGGCGGCTTCACATCCGAAGAACGCCGCATGCTGCGCGGCTTGCCGTATGTCATTCCGGTGTCGCTCGGACCACGCATCCTGCGCGCCGAGACGGCGGTGATCGCTGCGTTAAGCGTAATCCAATCCGCTTGGGGCGATTGGCGCGGGGCGTAACCGCTTGCGGTTCATCGCCGAACCCTTACATGCCCGGCATACGAGCCTGCGCCCGGGAGGAAAGCTTGGCCGACACTAAAGAAAAGTCTCCCGTGCTCACGGGCTTCGCCGACCTTGTCGCGCATCTGGAGAAAGGTCCGCGCCCGGACCGCTCCACCTGGCGCATAGGCACCGAACACGAGAAGTTCGCCTTCTATCGCGATACGCTGAAGCCAGTCCCCTATGAGGGCGAGAACGGCATTGGCGCGCTGCTGAACAAGCTCGCCGACAAGTACGGCTGGGAGCGCATCTACGAAGGCGAGAACGTCATCGCGCTGAAGCAAGGCCTCGCTTCCATCTCACTCGAACCCGGCGGTCAGTTCGAACTCTCCGGCGCGCCGCTTGAGCACCTGCATCAGACCTGCGCTGAAACCGGCTCGCACCTCTCGCAACTGCGCGAAGTGTGCGGCGACATGAACATCGCGTTCTTGGGCCTCGGCTTCCAACCGCTCTGGGCGCTCGACGACATCCCGATCATGCCGAAGGGCCGCTACGGGATCATGCGCAATTACATGCAGAAGGTTGGCCGTCTCGGCCGCCAGATGATGTTCCGCTCATGTACGGTGCAAACCAATCTCGACTTCGCCTCCGAAGCCGACATGGTCAAAAAATTCCGCGTCGGCTTAGCACTTCAACCGATCGCCACCGCGCTTTTCGCCGCTTCGCCCTTCGCTGAAGGCCGCTTGAACGGCTTCCTCTCCTATCGCGGTCATGTGTGGACGGACACCGATCCAGATCGCACTGGCATGCTGCCGTTCGTGTTCGAACAAGGCATGAGCTTTGAGCGCTACGCCGAGTACGCGCTTGATGTGCCGATGTACTTCGTCTATCGCGACGGCAAATACGTCGATGCCTCAGGCCAGAGCTTCCGCAAGTTCATGGAAGGCAAACTCCCCGCGCTGCCGGGCGAATTGCCGACGCTGAAAGATTGGGAAGACCACCTCACCACGATCTTTCCTGAAGTGCGTTTGAAGACGTACCTCGAAATGCGCGGCGCCGACGCTGGCCCGTGGTCGCGCCTCTGCGCGCTGCCCGCCTTCTGGGCCGGCATCTATTACGACGACGCGGCGCTTGAAGCGGCGTGGTCGCTCGTCCGCAGCTGGACTGCGGAAGATCGTGAGAGCCTCCGCCGCGGCGTCTCCGTGCTCGGCCTCCGCGCGCCCATCCGTGGCAACAAAGCGCAAGACATCGCCCAAGCCGCGCTCGCCATCGCGCGCCAAGGCCTGAAGTCCCGCGCCCGCACCGACAACGCCGGCCAAGACGAAACGCATTTCCTGATGGAGCTGGACGACATCGCCGCCAGCGGCGTCACGCCCGCCGAGCGACTGATCGAACGCTACAAAACCGAATGGGGCGGCGACGTGAAGCGCGTGTTTGAGGCGTGCGCATATTGACGAACAGGCCGCGCTAGAGCTTCCCTTCGAGCGGGGAAGTCACGGCATGCTCGTTTGGACGCGTTGGGGAATCTCGATCCCATTCATCGGCTATTTTGGCTCGCTTCTGGGCAACGAGACCGCGCTCCTCGTCGGCCAGCAGCTACAAACCGACGCGCCGTGGCTGATGGCCGCCGGCGTCACCGCCGGAGCGCTCGCCGCCTCACTGTTCTTGATGATGTTCAGAGAATGGCGCAGCACGCGTGGCGGTGAGAAGTCGCGCCGCGCCTTGATCGACGAACGCAGTGGCGAGCGCGTTGAGTTTGATGATCCGGGCGACACATTCTTCTGGCTGCAAACGGGCCAATGGGTTTGGCTTGCGCCTATGATTGGCATCGTTGCGGTCGCCGTAATCTTCTACCAACAAACACCACTGCAGCGGTTTTGAGCGAGGAAACAGATCCATGATTGTCTGGTCTGGCTGGGGCATACTCACAGTCGCGTTCGGTTTCATCGGGCTCGTCGCCGCCGTCTTGGGCGCGGAGGCGCTGGCCGACAGCCTCCGGCTCGCGCAACCGATCGAACCAACTATAACGCTCGCAGTTGGCATGCTGCTGGCTGCCGGGCAAAATTACCTCTTCACGAGATGGCGCGAGAAGGGCGAGCCGCGCGTCCTCGTCGATGAAGCAACCGGCCAGCGCATTGAAGTGCGCCCGACGGCGGGTTCGCTCTTCTTCATTCCCATGCGCTACTGGACTTGGATCGCATTGGCCTTGGCAGGCCTGCTCGCCGCCACAGGAATCTACGACCGCCTGACCTGAGCACCCAACGCCAGAAGTGGCGTCACCCCTTCGACAAGCTCAGGGTGACGCCACACTCCGTATCCGAACTAAGCCGCCTCATCCGCCAGCACATCGCCTCGGCTCATGGCGTTGAGCTTTGCGTAGAGCCCGTGCGCCATGATCAGTTCGGCGTGTTTGCCTTGCTCGACGATGCGGCCGGCGTTGAACACCAGGATGCGGTCAGCTTCGCGGATGGTGCTGAGTCGGTGCGCGATGACGATCGTCGTGCGCCCCTGCTTCAGCTCCGCCATCGCCGCCTGCACCTCGCGCTCCGTCGCCACATCAAGCGATGAGGTCGCTTCATCGAGGATCAGGATCGGCGCGTTCGCGAGGAACGCCCGCGCCAACGCCACACGCTGACGCTCGCCACCCGAAAGCTTCACGCCGCGCTCGCCGACTTCCGTCTCGTAGCCCTGCGGCAGCTTCTCGATGAACTCATGCGCCCGCGCCCGTTTGGCCGCGTCGATGACCTCCTCCATCGAAGCATCAGGTCGCGCATACGCGATGTTCTCGCGCAGCGAGCGGTGAAACAGCGCCGGATCCTGCGGCACCAGCGCAATGCTCTGCCGCAAGCTTGGCTGTGTGACGTCACGCACGTCCTGGCCGTCAATGCGGATCGCGCCGCCGTTCACGTCATAAAGACGCTGCACCAGCTTCACGAACGTCGATTTGCCCGAACCCGTCGGCCCAACCAACGCCACCGTCTCGCCCGCGGCGATCTCCAAGGAGAAATCGCTGTAGAGCGGTTCAGCCGCGTTCTTGTAGCCGAACGACACCGCATCGAACGCAATCGCGCCTGCACCAACCTCGAACGCACGCGCATCGGCGCGATCGACAACATCCGCGGCCTCGGCCGCGTAGGCCACGACGTCCTCGATGTCGGCGATGCCCTTCTGCAGGTTCTGCACGTTCTCGCCGAGCATCCGCAGATAACCGGACACCAGCAGGAACGCCGTGATCGCAAACACAGCATCGCCAGCCGTGGCGCGGCCTGCGCCCCACTCCAGCAGCACCATACCAAGCAAGCCGGCCTGCAGCACCCAAAGCAGAATGTTCTGCACCACCCAGGCATTGGTGAAGAGCGTCCACGTGTGGTTCGCTTCCTTCGTCCAAACCTGGACGACGCCATCGAACCGCTTCTGCTCGCGCGCCTCCGCGCCGAACGCCTTCACGGTTGCGTTCGAAGCAACCGCGTCCGCCAAAGCCGCGCCAATCGCCGTGTCGGCGGCGATGTAACGCTTCAGCGGCTCGGCCACGTAGTAGCGGCTGCTGAAATACGCGATAGCGACAAACAGCAGAATGGTGACGCCGGTGAACAAGCCGATCAGCGGCCATTGGATGAAGGTCAGCACCGTCATCCCGATCAGCACACAAATCGCCGGGATCAAGAACCACACCAACGTATCCGAGATGACATCATAGGCGTTCATCGCGCGCGAGACGCGCCGCACCGTCGCGCCGGCGAAGTTGTCGGCGTGCCAGTCAGCGGAAAAGCGCTGCACGTCGCGGAAACCATCGGTGACGATGCGTTCCATGTTCTTGCTTGCGAACGGAATATGAAACCGCACCCCAGTGTTGCGCGCCGAGTAGAACACCAGCGCCAAGAGCACGATCAGGCCATAGCCCCACATAGCCGCGCGCTGCCCGCCCTCACTTGGCCCGGCAGTCAGCGCGTCAATCAGTTCCTTGGAAGCAAACGGCATCGCCAAGTCGACGGCGATCGCGAGGCCGAACAACAGCCCCACCATCGCCAGCTTTCCAGGCTGGCTCGACCAATGCTTCCACATGAAGGCGGCAACCTGCGCAAAGCTCGCTTTGCGCTTGCCGTCTTCTCTCTCGTCGTCGTTATCGTATGCGTCGCTCATGGGATTACCGATGAATCGCGGCCGCGCGCACGCGTGCCTGCGAACTTACAAAATGGGAACGAATTGCTGGAAGCGAAGCGCCAAAGCGCGAAATCACCCGCAACACGGCTCGGCGAACTGGGTCTCCCATGTGCGACTGCGAATATCCGCAATCGCTTTCAGGATTTGGAGCCGAGACAGCTAGCGCTCTCTCAAGGCTCGACGGCGACCGTTCGCGGCGCCGTATTTATTTGAGGCGGGTGTTCATTAAACGCTTCTCCGAAGGCGGCTCACATAGCGTTTGTGTCGCCTTGCGTAAAGGAAAAGCGGCGCGCATGACGCCGATGTGACCGATTTGAAACCCGCCGATGCGTTGAAGCAACATTGGACGGACGCGCTCCCCAGCGCATGGAAACCGTTCGCGCAGCTCTCGCGCCTTGATCGCCCGATCGGTTGGCAATTGTTGCTGCTGCCCTGCTTCATGGGCATCGCCGTCGCGCGTACGGGCTATGGCTTCTACTGGGAAGATGCGCGTTTCGCGCTCGCCTTCATCCTCGGCGCCATCGCCATGCGGGGCGCGGGCTGCACGTATAACGACATCCTCGATCGCGACATCGACGCTCAAGTCGAACGCACGCGCCTGCGTCCGCTGCCCTCTGGCGCGGTGTCGATGAAGCAAGCGTGGGCGTGGCTTCTCGCACAATGCGGTGTGGGCCTGATCGCACTTCTGATGCTGCCGCCGCTGGCGCAGATCGTCTCGCTCATCGCCATTCCGCTGGTCGCGCTCTATCCGCTGATGAAGCGCATCACCTGGTGGCCGCAAGCGTGGCTGGGCATCGTCTTCTCATGGGGCGCGCTCGTTGGCGGCGCCGCGTCGACCTACGAAACCGGCATCGTGCCGCAGGAAGTGTTCGCGCTCTACGCCGGCTGCATCTTCTGGACCATCGCCTACGACACCATCTACGCACTGCAAGATCGCGAAGATGACGCGCTCGTCGGCGTCCGCTCCACCGCGCGGCTCTTCGCCGACAAGTGGCGCACCTGGACGAGCGTCTTCTACGTCGCCGCTTTGGCGCTCTGGGCCGCGGCTGGCGCCATGTCCGGCGCCGGCATGTGGGTGGCGGCGCCGCTCAGCCTCATCGGCGCGCTGCTGATCTGGCCGATGTTCGCCGGCATTGACGACAAACGTCCGGAAACGGCGCTTGCGGCGTTCAAGTTCAACGCCATCATAGGCGCGGCCGTCTTGTTGGCGTTTACGCTCGAACCCATCTGGCGCACGATAAGGCCGTCATTGGGAGTGTGACGTGGGCGAAGCCGAGCAACATCTGAGCAGCGTCTGCAAGCGCTTCGCCAGAATCGTCGCCAAACAAGAGCCGTACCCGACGACATTCGAAAAGAAGAAAGACCCGTACCGCTCACTGGTGCGCTCGGTCGTCTATCAGCAGCTCTCCGGCAAAGCCGCCGGCACCATTCACGGCCGTATGCTCGCGCTCTTCCCCGACAAGGATCACCCCGATCCCGAAGACTTGCTCGAGGCTTCGCCAGAACTGCTGCGCACAGCTGGGCTTTCGCGTCAGAAGATCGCCGCCATCAAAGACGTCGCACAAAAGCGCCTCGACGGCGTCATCCCGGAATCGCGCAAGCTCTCGCGTATGCCAAGCGAAGAGATCATCGAACGCCTCACGCAAGCGCGCGGCGTGGGCCGCTGGACTGTCGAAATGTATCTTATGTTCACACTCGGCCGCCCCGACATCCTGCCGATCGACGACCTCGGCGTCCGCAAAGGCGCGGAGAAACTCTACCGCCGCGAGTTCACGCCGAAGACGTTGGGCGCTTACGGCGAACGCTGGGCGCCGTTCCGTAGCGCGGCAGCCTGGCACTTGTGGCGGCTGCTCGACACGCAGACGCCGGAGCAGTCGAAGATCTAGCCTCCCTTCCACGTTTCCCGGGCGAGCGCAGCGAGACCCGGGACCCATGGGCCAACATGCTGAGCTGAACGACCCATGGATCCCGGCTCAGCGCATCACGCGTTGCGTGACGCTTGTCCGGGAAGCGTGTGGTGGGCGGCGAGCGAATCCACTGGCGCTCCATCGCGCTCGCTCATTCCGTAGTCCCGCACCACCTCCGCCACGCGCAGCCGATAGTCGCGAAACACGCCACCGCGCCCTGCACTCTGCGCGGCGCGATGCGCTTCAACATTGCGCCAGCGCGCAACAGCATCCTCATCGCGCCAAAACGACAGTGACAGCACGCGCCCTTCATCATTCAAACTCTGAAACCGCTCGATCGAGATGAAGCCATCGATCTCGTCCAACAACGGCCGCAACTCACCGGCGATGCGGAAGTACGCCTCCCGATCCGCCGGCTCCACCTCGAAGATCACGGCCATCATCGCGAGCACAATTTCAGAAATGTGCGATCCTCGCGCAGGATAAAGCGCTCCGCTTTCGCGAACTCATAGTTCTCGCGCCCCGCCGGATCGGCCGCCAAACGCGCCCGATATTCCTCGTAAGCGGCCAAGCTCTCGATGTTGTACAATCCGTACGCCAGCGTCGCCGACCCCTCGTGCGGCGCGAAATACCCAATAAGGTCAGCCCCGCAGCGGGGAATGGCTTCTCCCCAGACGCGCGCATAGCGCTGAAATTGCGCCTTTTTGAATGGATCGATTTCGTAACGAATACAGCATGTCAGCATAGGGAGAACTCCTCCCCGCCAGACCTAGCGGATTGCTGCTGCCCCATGGTTCGATTATGGTCGAACCATCCCTATATGAGCTCTAGATGAGAGACGGTCCTAATATTGCAGCTATCGCCGCCATGGTCGGCGACCCCGCACGCGCCAACATGTTAACGGCGCTGCTGAACGGCGACGCGTTCACAGCAAGCGAACTTTCACTCGAAGCTGGCGTGACGAAACAAACCGCAAGTTCGCATTTGTCGAAGCTCGTTGATGGCGGCTTGGTGGCTGTCGAAGCGCAAGGTCGCCATCGCTACTACCGTCTCGCTGACGCTGACGTCGCGGGCTTGCTCGAAACACTGATGGGCGTTGCAGCGCGTGCGAAAGCTCTGCGCGTGCGTCCTGGCCCGAAAGAGCCGCAGCTTCGTCACGCGCGCGTCTGCTACGATCACCTCGCCGGCGATCTCGGCGTCGCGCTCTTCGACGCTTTCAAGAAGAACAAGTGGATCCTGCCCGGCCCGGAAAAGACGTTCGCGCTCACCAAGCTCGGCCGCATCAAGGTGCAGACCTTCGGCGTCGACATCGAGGAACTGGAACAAGGCGCACGCCCGCTCTGCCGCGCCTGCCTCGATTGGAGCGTGCGCCGTCACCACATCGCCGGCGCGCTCGGCGCCGCCATCCTAGATGAAATCTTCGAGCGCGGCTGGGTCACGCAAAAGCGCGGCAGCCGCGTGCTGGAGTTCACGCGCGTGGGCGAAGCGGGTTTACGCCGCGTCTTCGCATTTGCGGAAACGCCACCGCCGAGCTGATCACATTTGCCGGCGGCAGTGATGAAATCCGAAACGCTTTGCGCTAGAACGCGCTCATGCCAGCCGTTGCGCGCATAGATCCTAAAGACGTGTTCACGCCCGAAGAATGGGCGCGCTTCTCCAAGCGCTCGTCTTGGCTGGGCCTCGTCTGCGTCGCCGGCGCTTGGGGGCTGATCTTCGCGGCGGGCGCGATGTTTGTGCTCTGGCCGAACCCGCTGACTTACATCGTCGCCGTCATGCTCATCGGCGCGCGCCAGCTCGGCCTCGCCATTCTGATGCACGATGCCGCGCACGGCGCGCTGCATTCGAACATGAAGGTGAACAATTGGGTTGGCGAATGGCTCTGCGCCGCGCCCGTTGGCGCGCGGCTCGAGTCGTACCGCGAATACCATCTGAAGCATCACCGCTTCACTGAGCAGCCGGAAGATCCGGACAAGTCGCTCTCCGCGCCCTTCCCGATCACGCGCTCATCGCTCTGGCGCAAAATCGTGCGCGACCTCACCGGCCAGACGTTCTTCAAGCAGCGCAAAGCGCAACTCTTCGGCAATCGCAAACCGGGCGAAGTGCTGAACGGCAGCAACGGCCACTTCCTGTTCGCGAACGCCGTCCTGCTCGCAGGCCTCACGCTCGCCGGCTATTGGTGGGCGTACTTCGCACTTTGGATCGTGCCGATGGCGACGTGGCTGCCGCTGGTCACGCGCTTGCGCAACATCGCCGAGCACGCTTGCGTCAACACACGCGACGATCCGTTCACGCACGCGCGCACCACGCTCGCAAACGTGTTCGAACGCCTCTTCATCGCGCCGTACTGGGTGCACTTCCACGGCGAGCATCACGTCTTCATGCACGTCCCCTGCTATCGCCTGGAGCGCCTGCACAAATCGCTGATGGACAAAGGCTACTGGTCGCGCATGCACATCTCGCCGGGCTATCTGAGCGTGCTGAGCGAAGCATCGAACCGATCAGCGGCAATGGCAGCGTAGCGTGCTAAGCATTCTGCGCGCGCTCGCACTCCTAACGGTCGTCTTCACCGCCTCATGCCATCAACCCGAGATCGGCGCTGAACGTGCGCGCGATTACTTCTCGACCCATCGCACGGAAATGGAGGCGATCGTTGACCAGGTCGAGTTGTGCGAACCGGACGACGGCCGCATCGACGACGATTCAGACTTCCGGTGCTGGTCATCGCAAGGCTCTCCGGAGAGCCTTCTGGATGCGATGACCGCTGCCGACGCGCCATGGATACGGGTAAATTATAACCAACGCGAAGACAGGTCACGCGAACTCGCTAGCGTTCTCATCGCCTTGCCCTCGTCGTACGGTTTCTCGTTCGCTGGCGTCACCGAAGCCTTCCTATATGAACCACACCCTGCCACCGCCGGATATGTGCGCACGGATCAGCGAGACAGCGTGACCTTAGAGCGACTTCCGATGACCGAGGCGCCGCACCATTGGTACTGGTGGAAGGCCGACCGTTGATCGCCGACATCCCCGCCTTCATCCGCGAAAACACGCGCGTCCTCGCGCCGAGCCATGTGCCGGAGCTGCGGCTCTATCTCGCTGACGACGCCGTCAGCCTATGGGAGCTCACCGAAGAACAACTCGGCGAACTCGGCCTGCCGCCGCCGTTCTGGGCGTTCGCCTGGGCGGGCGGCCAAGCGCTCGCGCGCTATGTGCTCGATCATCCGGAGACCGTACGCGGCAAAAGCGTTCTGGATGTCGCCTCCGGCTCAGGCCTCGTTGCTATCGCCGCAATGAAAGCCGGCGCTACATCGGCGCTGGCCATCGACATCGACGCCTTCGCCTCACACGCCGCGATGCTCAATGCCGAACTGAACAAGGTCGCCGTCGAAACCAGCGACGCCGATCCCGTCGGCAGAGCAACGGACGCCGAAGTCATCCTCGTCGGCGATCTCTTCTATGATCGCGATCTCGCCCCGCGCGTGCTTGTCTGGCTCACCGAACAACAAGCCGCCGGCAAAACCGTGCTCATCGGCGACCCCGGCCGCACTTACCTGCCGCGCGACAAACTCGAACAAATCGCCGCCTACGACATCCCCGTCACCCGCGCGCTCGAAGACGCCGAAGTGAAACGCGCCGCGGTGTGGAAGCTGCGCTAGGCGCGCTTCAGCACGCCTGCGGCCAGCACCGGAATCAAGAACGTCACGAACAATCCGGTGTTGGAAATGGCGTTGAGCCAGAAGCCCGTCGAGATCGAGATCGCACTGTCGATCACATACCAAGCCAGCATCGCCAGGCTTAGCGCGCGCCACTGAGGCGCGCCGATCGATGGCGTCTGCACGAGCGCTAGCATGGTCAGCCCCCAGCCAATCGTCAGCGCCCCTTGTAACCCTATGCCGAACCTTACGGCGGGATGATCGTACACATCGGCGGTTGCGGGATCGCCACTGAACAGAACAAACAAGGCGCGCGCCGGAGCATCAATGCCGGGAATAGCGCCCGCGGCCAGGAGCACCCCAAACGCCACCACCGCCCAACACCAAACGATGATCCAAATCCGCCAAGCGCCTGTCATGGAAATCTCCTTTGCTTGAGAGATTTGAGCGGACATTTGGTATGCTGCGCAATTACCTCCAAGGTTATGGACAGGCCGCACAACGCGCGGGAGTACAGATCGCCATGACGTCTCTGCATCCTCTCACGGCCGGCTTCGGCGCGGCTTTGCAGCACTACCGAAGCGCACGGCGCATGAGCCAATTAGAACTGGCGCTCGCTTGCGATGTGTCGGCCAAGCACGTCTCGTTCTTGGAGTCGGGGCGCGCTCAGCCCAGCAGAGATATGGTCGCGCGATTGGGCGCGGGCCTGCTCTTGCCGCTCAGCGCGCGCAACAAGCTGCTGCAAGCGGCGGGGTTTGCGCCGGTCTTTCCATCCTCGCCGCTGAACTCGGTCGCGGTTGAGCCGTTTCGCGCCATCTTGAACGAGATGATCGCCAAGCACGCGCCCAATCCCGCCATGGTCGTTGATCGCCACTGGACGGTGCAGGAAACCAACGCCAGCGCTCGCGCGCTGTTGGGCGCGCTTCAAGCCGATGGCGTCGAAGCCAACATTGTTCGACTGCTGACGTCCGGCGCGCATGTCGCGAAGGTCGTCGCCAACTTGCCTGAAGTGTTGGCTGAACTGATGTCGCGCGTGCAACTTGAGGCGCTCGAAGCCGGCGACGATGAGGAGTTCCGCGAGCTCATCGGTTTGCTTGAGCGCGCCATCGCGCGATACCCGCGCGCAGCCGCGAGCACCGGACAACCCATCCTCCCGCTCGTGGTCAACCACGGCGATCGTCAGCTGCGATTTCTCACCGCGATCGCGCACTTCGCCTCAAGTGAGGACGCGAACATTCGCGATCTGCGACTTGAGCTTTTATTTCCCGCGGACGCGCAAACCCGCGCCGCTGTCGCGGCGTGGGCCGAGTCCCTCACTCCATCGGGCAAACCGCCATGCGCTCTTCTTCCGGCACGCGCGACTTTGCGTCGTCGCAGACCACGCCCCACAAGCGTTGCACTTCAACGCCCAGGGCATCGCTGCGTGACTGAATTTCCTCAAGCGTCGGCTCGACCGTGTCCGGCTCGGCAATCCAAACCGGCTCGTACGCAGATCCGCATGCGACCTCAGTGAACAGGCCCTTCGCGCAGAGCTGCGAGCGTTGAATGTTGTAGGTCCAAACCGCTTCGCGCAGCCGACGCGCGAGATCGCGTTGCTCGGTGACTTCCGGTTCGATATTGCCCGGGCGCTCGACTGTTTGTTCGCTCACTTGCGAAAGCATCGCGCCAAAGCGGCCGATCTCGATGTTCAACGTCGCGGGATCGGGACCAGCCGGGCCGGTTGGAACTTCAGCTTGCTCGCCAGTTTGTCCGCACGCGGCCAAAGCCAGCGCCAACACGATCGCACGTAATTTCATGAACACGCCTCCAGCGCCGACCTATAGCGGCGCGAGGACACGTGTTGCTTTTGTTTTTTGTAAGATTAGTCGCCGACCACCGGCGCGAGCGCATTATAGCCCGCCGCGAAATCGTAATCGCTGTCTTCAGCTTTACGGAACAAGGCTATCGCGGCGGCTGCCAGGCCGGTGCCTGCTGCCGCCGCGAACATCGCCCATGCGACGCCCAGAAAGAAACTAGCGTCGATCAAAACCACCCAACCCTGCCTTCGAGGCATTCTTTGTTGGGCAGATAATGCCTAGTCACGATGAACACGCGGTTTCTGAAAGCAAAACAAAAGGTTGAAATGCAGATTGTGTGAGGATTAGAGCAGGCGCGAGGGAGAACACTTGATGCTGCGTCTAGAGATCGCCGCGCTTTATGCAGGCGTAAATATTCTCATTCTGCTGGTGCTCGCAGTGCTAGTGGTGAGCGGGCGCAGGAAGCACAAGATCACGTTGGGCGACGGCGGCAACGAGGCTTTCAACCGCCACATCCGCGCCCACGCTAACGCCGCCGAGTACATCCCGGCCGGTCTTGTTGGCATCACTTTGCTCGCACTTTTCGACCCGGCGACGCCGATTTGGCTTTTGCACGCCGCAGGAATTTCTTTGACGCTCGGCAGAATTTTGCACGGCTGGGGTCTGCACACTGGCACGCTGAATTTCGGGCGCATGTTCGGGATGGTGCTGACCTGGACCTCCTACGCCCTGATCGGCGGGGGTCTGCTCTGGGCCGGACTCAGCCAACAGCTCTGAATAACCTATTACCACAGCTAGCCGATTGCCCCCTGGGACCGGCAGGCCCATGTTGGGGCCATGGCCTTCGACACTGATTCACAAGCCGCGCTCGCGGCCCTGATCGATTACGCAAAGCAAGCCGGCGCCGACGCCTCAGAAGCCTCCCTGGCGGTCCGCGAGAGCATCTCGGCGGAAGTCCGCATGGGCGACCTTGAGGGCATGGAGCGCGAGGAAGCGCGCTCGGTGGCGCTGCGGGCGTTCATCGGCAAGCAACAAGCCGCCGCCTCCTCGACCGACCTCTCGGCCAAGGGCCTTAAGGATTTGGCTGAGCGCACGGTGGCGATGGCCAAGTACGCGCCGGAGGACAAGTTCGCCGGGCTGCTCGACGCCCGCTATCATGCCAAAGGCCCCGGCCCCGATCTCGAACAATCCGACACAGCGCGCCCAACGCCCGAGCAGCTGCTCGACTTGGCGAAGCGTTGCGAGGCCGCGTCGCTCGTCATTCCTGGCATCGTCAATTCCGGCGGCGGCGGCGCATCGAGCGAGCACTCGACGTTCGTCCACTTCACCTCGAACGGCTTCCAAGGCTTTGAGAGCGGCACCTCCTATTCGCTCGGCACCCAGCCGGTGGCGGAGAAGGACGACGAAATGGAGCGCGACTATGAGTGGCGCACCAAACGCTTCTTCGCCGATCTGCCCTCGCCCGAGGAGATCGGCCGCATCGCCGGTGAGCGCACCGCCAAGCGCATCGGCGCACGCAAGATCGCCAGCCAGAAAGCCTCGGTGATTTTCGAGAACCGCCTCGCCGGCCGCATCATCTCGCCCTTCTTCTCGGCCATCTCAGGCGCCGCCGTCGCGCGCGGCGTCTCGTTCCTCAAAGACAAAATGGGCGAGCGCATTTTCGCCGAAGGCTTCCGCATCCACGAAGATCCGTTCGTGAAGCGCATGCCGTCGAGCCATTGGTTCGATGGCGAAGGCAGCGGTGTCGCCGCACACACGTTGATCGATGACGGTGTGCTGACGATGTGGCTCTTGAACTCCTCCGCCGCCAAGCAGCTCAACCTTGAGCCGAACGGCCACGCCACCGCCGGCCACGGCGGTCCGCCTGGCATCGGCACCTCGAACATCTTCGTGAAGCCCGGCACGGAAGATCTCGCGACGATGATGAAGAACGCCGGCAAAGGCGTCTTCGTCACCGACATGTTCTCGCCTTCGCTCAACCCGAACACGGCCGATTGGTCTGTCGGCGTGTCGGGCTATTGGTTTGAGAACGGCGAAATCGCGCATCCGGTGAGCGAGATCACCGTCGCGGGCAATCTGCTCGACATCTTCAAACGCCTGCGCACCGGCTCCGACGTCGACAACCGCGGCTCCCTCGAAATTTCCAGCTTGATCGTGGACGACCTTGCAATCGGCGGCGTCTGAACTCGAACTGCTGGAGGCTTGCGCCCGCGAAGCGGGAACGATGGCGCGCGAGCTGTCGCTGAAGCCGCTTGAGATCGAGTCAAAGGGCGAAGCCGGCCCAGTGACGAACGTCGACAAAGCCGTCGACGCGATGCTGGAGATCAAGCTCCTCTCGAAGCGCCCGGATTACGGCTGGCTCTCGGAAGAGTCGCCGGACAAGCCCGAATATCGCATCGGCAAAGAGCGCACCTTCATGCTCGATCCGATCGACGGCACCGCCTCGCTGATCGGCAAGACGCCGCAATGGACGGTGAGCATCGGCCTGATCGAGGGCAAGCGCGCCTATGGCGGCGCCATCTACAATCCGATGACCGACGAAATGTTCACCGGCATCGTCGGCCACGGCGCCTTCTTCAACGGCATGCCGATGAAGGTGAGCGAGATCGGTTACCTCGAAGGCGCGCGCATCATCGGCCAGAAATCGCGCTTCGCCGACAAACGCTGGGCGACGCCCTGGCCGCGGATGGACGTCATCGAGCGCCACTCGATCGCCTACCGGTTGGGGCTTGTCGCCGCCGGCATGGGCGACGCGACGTTGCTGTTCAACTGGAAGCACGAATGGGACGTCGCTGCCGGCGCGGCCATCGTCGAAGCCGCTGGCGGCACAGTCACCGACATGTGGGGTGATCCGCTTCGCTTCAACAACGAAAACCCGCGCGTGCCGGGCGTTGTAGCCGCTGGCGCGGCCCTGCACGCTTTGGTAATCGAGCGCACGAAGGTCCTGCCCGATATGCGCGAGCAGGCCAGCGGCTAGGAACCGAGGTTATGGAAGGCATCCGCAACATTGTGCGAGTGCGTATGCAAGTCCCGATGAGCAACCTTGAGTGGTCGACCAATTCCGATTGGCGATTTCCTTCTTCGCAATTCATCACCCTGAACGCGGCGGGAGTCTTGAATGTTGCGGGTTACCCGGATCGCGAAGGCAGCATGTCAATCACAGGCATGGCAGCCGAGGTGGATGCCGGGATTTCGGGCACCATGCTGCTCTCTTATGAGCCGCGGCTCGGAAACGACAGTGTCAATGTCTACATGCCAGCCGCGCAGTTTCGCGCGCTGCTCGATTGCCGCCTCAGCCCACGCAATTTTCTAGCGGAGTTGCTTATCACCGGTGGTGTGGATACGCCTCGTCATCCAGACGACGACCATCATGTCTACGATGTCAAAATGCTGTCGATTAAACTTACCGAAGTGACGTCATGAGCGAACAGAACCGACAACTTCTCCACCTTGTCATCGGCGGCGAGATGAAGGACCTTGATCGTCCCGAGTTCATCGATCTGAAGGCCGTCGATTTTATCGGCGCCTATCCGAACTATCGCCAGGCCTACGATGCCTGGAAGGGCGCGGCCCAGCGCACGATCGATAACGCGCGCATGCGCTACTTCATCATCCACGCCCACCGCCTGCTCGATCCGGGGACCGATCCCGAAGGCGAGATGTGATCGTCACATGAAGGCTGGCGCCATCCTCGACCGGCTCTGGCGCCAATATATCTGGCGCTACAAAGTCGATCTCTTGGCGCTCGCGCCAGTGCTTGTCGTCGTCGCGGCGGCGGCGGCGTCCTACGCCTGGATCCTGAAATTCGCGACTGACAGCATCCAGACTGGCAATCTCGATCAGATCGCGCTGGTGCCGATCGTCGCCATGGGCATCGTCATCGTCCGCGCCGCCGGCATGTGGGCGCAGGCGATCATGACCCAGGGCCTCGCGCTCAAGATCCTGCGCGACCTGCAAAGCGCGATGTTCGCCAAGCTGATGAGCGTCGATTTCGCCCGCTTCGCCCGCGAGGACGTCGGACGCCTCGTCTCGCGTTTTACCAACGACATCACCATCGTCGGCTACGCGCTGGTGCGCGCGGCGCAGACATCGCTGCGCGATAGCCTGACGCTGATCGGCTCGATCGGCATGATGTTCTGGCTCGATTGGGTGCTCGCCGCCGTTGTCATCGGCGTGTTCGCGCTGGCCGCCCGCCCGCTCGCCGCCATCGCCCAGCGTGCGCGCAAGCAAACCAGCATCGCCCAAGAACAGATCGGCCACGTTACCTCGCTGCTGGCTGAGATCTTCGGCGCCTCGCGCTTCGTGAAGACCTACAGCCTCGAACAGCGCGAGACCGAGCGCGCCGACGCGGCGTTCGAAGAACAGCGCCGCCTCGGCATGAAGCTCGCGCACAATCGCGCCCGCAGCGAGCCGCTGCTCGAAATCCTCGGCGGCTTGGCGCTCGCTGGCGTGCTTTACCTCGCCGGCGTCCGCATCGCGCGCGAGCTGATGACGCTGGGCGATCTGATCGGGATGATCGGCGCCGTCGCGGTTGCAACCCCCGCCGCGCGCTCGATCAGCGGCTTCAACACCATGCTCAACGAGGCGCTGGCGGCGGTGACGCGCATCTTCACGCTGATCGATGAGCCGGTGACGATCAACGACAAGCCCAACGCCAAGCCGCTCAAGGTCGAAGCGGGGCGCATCGAGTTCGAAGGCGTCAGTTTCAGCTATGGCGACGCGTCCGCGATCCAGAACGTGAGCTTCACGGTTGAGCCCGGTGAAACCGTCGCGCTGGTCGGCCCCTCCGGCTCGGGCAAGTCCACCATCTTCAACATGCTGCCGCGCCTTTACGACGTCACCGGCGGCGCGGTGCGCGTTGACGGCCAGGACGTGCGCGACGTGCAAGTCGTGTCACTGCGCAACTCCATCTCGCTGGTCGCGCAGGAATCCGCGCTCTTCAACGACACCATCCGGAACAACATCGCCCTGGGCCGCGCCGGCGCCACGCACGCCGAGATCGAGGAAGCCGCCCGCAACGCCGCGGCGCACGATTTCATCGTGGCTCTGCCGAACGGCTACGACACCATCGCCGGCGAACGCGGCGGCAATCTCTCCGGCGGCGAACGCCAGCGCATCGCGCTCGCCCGCGCCTTCCTGCGTGACGCGCCGATCCTTCTGCTCGACGAAGCCACCAGCGCGCTCGACGCGGCGAGCGAAGCGCAAGTGCAAGCGGCGCTGAAGCGGCTCTCCAAGGGCCGCACCGTGCTCGTCATCGCCCACCGCCTCGCCACCGTGCGTGACGCTGATCGCATCCTAGCGCTTGAGGACGGCCGCATTGTCGAAGCCGGCCGCCATGACGAACTCGTCGCCAAGGGCGGCCTCTACGCGCGCCTCTCGCGCCTGCAATTCCAAAGCACGGAACAAGCGAGCTAAGTCGGAACAGATCGAAGCGGCGCGGGTTAGCAAGGCCAGAGGGCGGGAGTTAATCGGAGATTCGCTGATGTCCCGCAGCCTACACTTTGCCATCGCTTCCGCCGTCGCTCTGGCCTTCGCCGCACCGGCGTTCGCGCAGAATGAAACGACCCAAACGCAACAACGCGTCGTTACCTACGGCGATTTGAACGTGAACAGCGCCGCCGGCGCCGACGCTCTCGTCCGCCGCATCGACAACGCAGCCGAGCAAGTGTGCGGCTCGAACGATGGGCGCACCAACACGCGTCAAGCCATGATCAACCGCGAGTGCGAAACCGAAGCGACTGAGAATGGCGTCTATGACACCAATCATCCGGTCGTGATCGCGCGCTATGAAGGGTCGGGCTACGCCATCGTTGAGGAAGGCAGCGCCTACTATGACCCGCGCCTCGATCCGGCGTCACCGCAATATGACGCGACGATGGATCCCGCCTCGCCCTATTACGTTCCGCCGAAGTGACGACGAACGGGCGGCGGTGCGCAACCGTCGCCCTACTCGCGGCGCAGGATTTTGTCAGTCAGAATGTTGGCCCACCACTGGCCGGTGAACGCGGCTTTGACGCGCTCCTGATCGTAGTCCTCGTTAACCCAATCGATGAACGCTTTGCCGCTCGTCTTCGTCTCTTCGAGGTACGTCTCGAAGAAGAAGTCGATCATGCCGGTCTTGCCCTGCTTCACGTGCAGGTACTTGAGCGAGAGTTGTTCTACCGCTTCAGAGATCGGTAGCCCCATCTTGAAGTGCTTGTAGAGCACCGCCGCGACGCCGGCGCGGTCCGCGCCCGACTTGCAGTGCAGCAGCGCCGGGTACTCGATGGTCTCGAAGATCTGCTTGCAGCGATGGATAGCCTCGACGCTCGGCGGCTCGCGCGAGCGCAGGCGGAGATCAATCAGTGTGATCCCATGCTGCTCGCAGGCTTCTTTCTCGAGCGCGTAATAGCCGGTGTCCGACTTGCCGCGTGCGTTGATGATCGTTTTGAACCCGAGCCCAGCGTATTTCGCGATGTGCTCCGGCGAGGGCTGGTTCGAGCGCGCCATGACGCCCTCCTCGATCCAGTGGAAGTTCTGATAGAGGTTCCGGAGGAAGCCGTGGTCGGCCCAGACCAGATCGTGCTCAGCCGCCCGCCGCCCTGCGGGCGTCGAGAGGTCGAAAGCGGGGAATTTGACCGGGTTGGACATGTGAGTTGTGTCGGAGGTCCGTTCTGGCTTCTGGCGCGGTATGGGGGACGCCCCCTATAAGGGGCGCGCCCCCGCTGCGGAAGCGGGTGCGCCAGCAGGCGAGATCGTGAAGTCCTTACTCGGCAATCCGGTTTTCCAGTTCATCGTGGGGCGGCTGATCGGCGGCTACATGCTGTTCGTGGGCGTCACCACGCGCTGGGAGCGGGTGAACGAGGCCGCGGTAAGGCCGTTCTGGGAGCCGAACGGCGGCAAGGTCATCGGTTGCATCTGGCACGGCCGGTTCGCGCTCATCCACAAGATGTGGTCGTTCAAGCGCGGCGTGCCTAAGGCCAAAATGCTGATCTCGCAGTCGCGCGAGGGCGGCATCGTGGCGCACACCTCGCTGACCGTCGGCGCAGAAGTGGTCCGCGGCTCGGAGGCCAAGAAGGGTTCGACCAAGCCCAAGCGCGGTGTCGAGGCCATGCGTGACATGGCGCGCCACATTGAAGGCGGCGGCGTCATGGCGATGACGCCGGACGGCCCGCGCGGCCCGCGCATGCGCGTGAAGCGCGGCCCGATCGTGCTGGCCAAGATCGCCGGCGCGCCGCTCCTGGCGGTGACGTGGGCGACGTCGAACCGTGTCGTTTTCGATAGCTGGGACAATTTTGTGCTGCCGCTGCCGTTCGGCAAAGGCGCGCTGATCTGGGGCAACCCGATCGCGCCGCCCTCGCCGGACGCGAGCGACGCGGAAGAAGAAGCCGTGCGCATGGCGCTCGAAGTGGAAATGAACCGCATCGCGGCGGAGGCCGATCGCATCGCTGGCGTTGCGGTGATCATGCCGGCGCCGCCACGCGGCGAAGCGTCGATGGATGCCGCGGAACCGGCGGCGCAGACGACGTGAGCTTCTCTCCCGTCCTTAGCTTTTATCGCGCCGCAAGTTCGGCGCTGGGCGCGTTCGCGGGACTTTACCTGAACGACCGCGCCAAGCGCGGCAAGGAGGACGCGGCGCGCCTGGGCGAACGCTTTGGGCGCTACACGCAGACACGGCCCGCTGGCACTTTGGTGTGGCTGCACGCCGCGAGCGTCGGCGAGAGCGGCGTTGCGTTGGCGTTGATCGAAGCGCTGGCCGCACAGAACGCCTCGCTTTCCTTTCTGATCAGCACCGGCACGCGCACCTCGGCCGAGCTGATCGCGCGGCGCATGCCGGCACGGACGACGCATGTTTATGTGCCGCTCGATCGCGCCGATTGCGTGCGGCGGTTTCTGGCGCATTGGCAGCCTGACGTTGGCGTGTTCGTCGAGAGCGAGCTGTGGCCGAACCTCATCCTGGAAGCGGAAGCGCAGGGCGTGAAGCTGGCGTTAGTCAACGCCCGCATGAGTCCGCGTTCGCTCAAGCGCTGGACACGCTGGCGCGCGGCGGGCCGCCGCTTGGTCGGCGCGTTCTCATATGTCTCCGCTGCGGACGCACGCACCAAGGACGCGCTCGCCGAACTGCGCCCAGCCCCGCTCGGCGCGCCGGGCAATCTGAAGCTGGCCGCGCCTGCGCCGCTTGTCGATGCAGCCGCGCGCGCGACGCTCACCGAGCAGATCGGCGCCCGCCCAGTTTGGCTCGCCGCTTCGACGCATGCAGGCGAGGACGAAATCATCCTCGCGGCGCACAATCTCTTGCGCGCCGATTTTCCCGACGCCCTGCTGATCATTGCGCCGCGCCATCCCGATCGCGGCGGCTTCATCGCCAGCCTCGCCGATGAAGCGCCCATGCGCTCAACCGGCGCCGGCCCAGACTCGCATGGCGTCTATATCGCCGACACGATGGGCGAGCTTGGGACGCTCTACGATTTGGCGCCGGTTTCTCTCGTCGCCGGCAGTTTGCTGCCGCACTTGAAGGGCCACAATCCGATCGAACCGGCGAAGCTCGGCTCGGCCATTCTCACCGGGCCTTACGTCGAAAGCTTCCAGGACTTGTTCGCGGCTATGAGCGCTGCCGGCGCCACTGTGATTGTCACCGACGCTGCGAGCATCGCAGCACACGTGGCGGAGCTATGGCGGGTTGAGAGCCAGCGCGCCAAGCAACTCGAAGCCGCACGCAGCGTCACAGCGCAAGGCGCGGACGCCTTTGAGCGCACGGTCGACGCCGTGATCGGGCTTATTCCCTCAACGACGCCGCAACAGAGCACAGCCAATGCGTCCGCCTGAGTTCTGGAAGGCTGAGGTTGGCGGGCGCGACGCGGCGCTGGCGTTGCGCGCGCTGCTGACGCCGGTGTCGTGGCTCTATGCGGCGGCTGCAGCGCATCGCATCCGCACCACCACGTCACGGCATGCGCCTGCGCCGATCATTTGCGTTGGCAATCTTACCGTCGGCGGGGCGGGCAAGACGCCTATCACCCGCGCGCTGCGCGCCAAGCTTGGCCCGCACGCGCACACGCTTTCGCGCGGCTATGGCGGGCGCGCCATCGGCCCGCTGCGCGTGACGCCCGACATGGACGCGGTTGAGGTTGGCGATGAGCCGTTGCTGCACGCGCGCGACGGCGCCGCCTGGGTCTCGCGCGATCGCTTCGCCGGCGCATTGGCTGCAGCGCAAGCCGGCGCGCACGTCATCATCATGGACGACGGTTTTCAGAATCCATCGCTGGCGAAGGATCTCTGCATCGTCGCCGTCGATCCCGCCTATGGCGTCGGCAACGGCCAGGTGTTCCCAGCCGGCCCGCTGCGCGAGCGGCTGAGCGATGGCTTGGCTCGCGCCGATGCGATCGTGATGTTGCACAATACATGGAGCGAGGACACGCCGGAGCGGCCGGATTGGCTGCGTGGCTTCGGCAGGCCGGTGTTGCAGGCATCGGTTTCGCCAACGAGCGAAGCGCCGAGCGGGCCGTTGGTGGCGTTCGCAGGGCTCGCGCGACCTGAGAAGTTCTTCGACACGCTCGAAGCCGTCGGCGCGGACTTGACCGAGACCGTTCCCTATCCCGATCACCACCCCTATTCCGAGGATGATCTGGCATGGCTCGCGCAACTCGCCACTGAGCGCGGCGCGCAGCTCATCACCACGGAGAAGGACGCCGCGCGGCTCACGCCACAATGGCGCGAGCGTGTGGCGGTGTTGCCAGTGGCGGCGCGATTTGCCGACGAAGCGGCGCTGGACGCCTTGCTTGCGCCAATCGTTTCGCGGATTACGGCAGCGCATGGCGAAGTCTAAACCGCTCAATCTCGGCTTTCAGCTCGAAGCGCTGGCTTGGAATGCGTATGTCGGCGGACTGAGCGCGTTGGGACTCGAGCGCGCCGCGCGCTGGGGCGGCGCCATCGTGCCGGCGATCGCGCCGATCAACAGTGCCTGGAAGACAGCGATCCGCAACATCCGCATGTCGTTCCCGAATGAGAGCGACGCGTTTCACAACGAGGTGCGGAAGGAATCGTTTGTCGAGCTTGGGCGGATGACGGGCGAGTTTCCGCACATGCCCAAGTACCTCGATCTCTATCGTAAGGGCGTGGTCGAGTTTCACGGCAAGGAAATCATCGAGGCGACGCGCGGCAAGGGCGCGGTGTTCATCGGTGGTCACTTCTCGAATTGGGAGATCACCTCGCTCTGCCTGGCGCAGGTCGATCCGGATTCGCACTTCACCTACCGGCCGGCCAACAATCCCATCATCGACAAGTACATCGTCGATACGCGCGCGCAGTTTGGGCTGACGCTGCAAGCAGCCAAGGGCAAGGAAGGCGGCATGGGCCTGCTGCGCTCGTTGAAGAAGGGCCGCTCGATCGCGCTGATGAACGACCAGAAGTACAATGCCGGCCTCGCTGTGCCGTTCTTCGGGCACAAGTGCATGACGGCGGATGGGCCAACGCGGCTGGCGCTGAAGTTCAAGGTGCCGCTGATCCCGATCACTGGCCGGCGCATCGAAGGCACGCGGTTCGTGGCGACGGCGTACCCGGCGATTGAGCTGAACTATGATGCGCCCAATGACGAGCAATCCGTGTATGATGGCGTCGCGCGTGTGAACCAGTTCATGGAAGCGCGCGTGCGCGAGGCGCCCGGGCAATGGTTCTGGTCGCACCGGCGCTGGCCGAAGAGCGCGTGGGTTGAGGCGGGCGTAATGTGAAGCTCATTCCGTATCACCGTTTTGAGATCGTGTCGGGGCTGGCGAAGGCCGAGGCGTTGGCGGCGATCAGCTCACGGCTTGAGAAGCGCAAATGGTTCAGCCCGATGGGCATGAACCCGAAGAATGACGAACGCTTCGACGGGACGGTGACGGACAATAAGTTCAACATCACGCGGATCATGGGCTATCGCAATTCGTTCGCGCCGGTGATTGACGGCGAAGTCAGCGAAGGCGGCCGCTTCTCGCGCATTCAGATCACGATGCGGCCTTCCATCTTCGTCGCGATTTTTCTGGGCTTCTTCTGCCTCATCTTCTTGCCGATCTTCATGGGCATCGATGGCGTCTGGCTTCCTGCGGTGCTGGTGTCGCTATTCATGTACGGCATGACGATGTTCGGGTTCTGGGTTGAGGCGAATAAGCTCGAACAGACATTGCGGCGCATCTTCAAAGCGATGTGAGCGGGGTTTCGCCGCCTAGCATCGCGCGCTAGGAGTGGCCCTCGGAGGATCAAGCATGTGGCGTGCGGTGTTGGCGGCTTCGCTTTTGGCGGGATGCGCGACTGTGGATCGGGCGGCGCAAACCGTTGGCCTGAGCGACGGACGGCCACGGGCGCCTGACACGGCGCTGGAAGCGATCATGGCGGCAAGTCCGCGCACCTGCCCCAATGGGCGCACGCTTGAGGGCGCCAATCACGAAGCCTTCGGCCCGCAGCACGGCGTCACCGCCACCGACATCGCGCTGACCCCAGTCGCCAGCGATCCGACGCGCGCGGTGCGTATGCGGCGCTTGGTGATCGAACCCGGCGGCGTCATTGCTTGGCATACGCACGAGGCGACGCAGGGCATGGCGATGATCGTCTCAGGTCAAGCGACTGAGATCCGCAACACCTGCATGGATCCAATCGTCTATCACGCGGGCGATGTCGCGATCGAGGATGCGTCAACGGCGCATGGCTGGCGTAACGATGGCGATGTGCCGGCCGTCATCGTCGTCGCACACTTTGTGGCGCGGCCTAACTAGGCTGCGCTTGCAGTTCGCGCGCTTTCACGGCGGCGAGCACGGCGCTTAGCCATTCCGGCTCAGGCTGATCGGCGTCGTAATATTCGAAGATCAGATGGATGCGTGAGCTGTCGCCGTTATTGTTGACCGCGTGCACGCCCATGTTGTTGACCTCGACCGCAATTCCTTCGCGGAGGTGGCGATACTCGGAGCCACAGCGGAAGATCACGTTCTCGTTGGTCACCAGCGGCACGTGAATTTTGTGCGGCCACTTGGCGGCGGGCATCGCGTCTTGGTGCGGCAGGATCACCCCGCCCGGCGCCATGCGCGCCAGCATCACACGCGGGAACATGCCGCGCGCGTAGCCGTACGGTGCGACAGCGGCGGCCAGCACCGGCTCAAGCTTTTCGCGCCACTGCGGCCAGAGCGTTCCGTTGAACGATTGGCGCCAATCCTGAAGCGACTGAACGAAGCGGAAGATGATGTGCTCGGTTTTATCGAGCGCATCGAACTTGTTCGGCTTGGCGCTGTTCTGGGCGCCCCACAGGCTCTCCGGAATGGCCGCGACGGCTGCCTTCAGCGCCGCGATATCCACCGGCCCCAGCTCCCGGAAGGATACCGTTTTTCGCGGATTTGGGGTCGGAACCTGCATATCGGCAGATAAGCACGGTTTGACCCGCGCCGCGAGGCGGCAATTTAGGCGGCCTCAGTTCTGGCCCAACAGCTCCGCCCGCGCTTGCGCCAGGCCTTCGATGGCGACGCTGGGATCGAGTTGCTGGGTGTTGCGGAGCTTCATGCGCCAGCAGAGGTGCGGGCCGGTGGCGCGGCCGCTGGAGCCGACGGCGCCGATGATCTGGCCCTGCTCCAGCCTGTCGCCGACGCGCACGTCCACGCGGCTCATGTGCAGGTACATGGTGATCAGGCCCTGGCCGTGATCGATGAACACGAGGCCGCCTTCGTAGTGCATGTCGGACTCGGCCAGCGTGACGACGCCGCCGGCGGGCGCGCGGATCGGCGTGCCTTCGGGAACGGCAATGTCGTAGCCGAAGTGCGGCGTCGACGGCGTGCCATTGAGGATGCGCTGATTGCCCCAGCGGCCGGTGACGGTGCCGCCTTCGACGGGACGGATAAAGCCGTCGAGGAAGCCCTCGTTGTCGGCTTGCGAGGCGAAGGCTTCTTGCTTCAGCGCGCTCTCGCGCTGGATGCGCGCGAGCACGGCGGGATCGGTCGGGTTCACGGTTTGCGGCGGCAGACCGTTGATGCGCTGAATGTCGAACTCGCGCGGCGCGATGTCGTAGCTTTGCAGAATGCTCCCAGTGGCGATCGTGGCTGTTGCGTCGTGTTCGCGCGTGAAGCCGACGACGATCCAGCCGTCTGCATCGGCGCGGCCGATCACGGCGCCATCGAGCGAGACGCTGGCGTTCGGCAATGTGCGGCAGAGCACGATGCCGCCTTGCGTGAAGGCGCCGGCGCAGCGCAACGAAGCTTCTTGCGGCGGTGGCGGCGGCAGCGGGCCGATGGCTTCGACCGGCGGCTCAGCTACAGGCGGCGCTTCAGGTTGCGCCGGCGCTTCGGCCGCGGCGCAGGCGACCAGCGCGATTGCGATCAATGCCCCCGCCAGCGCTCTCATGATTTTTTCCCCGCGTTGACCTGCTTCCAGCGCGCGGTCGCTTCGGCGGGGCCGCGATAGGCTTCCTGCAGATCAACGCTCCAATAGCGCAGCGCGTCGAGCGTGATCGGCTCGCCGGTTACCGCGCACAGAACGTGCGTGCCCTGGCGCAGGATGGTGATTTCGTTATCGCCATAATGGACCTTGGCCTGCGGCCCGCCGGGATCGTGCTTGTTCATGTGAGTCTTTTAGCCTCTGGGGGGCGGGGGTGAAAGCGCTCGCCTGCGCTCCCCGCCACCTTGTGGGGCGGGGTTGGGGGTGGGGGTAACGTCGGTGCTGCTCCGAAGCTTTCTGCAGCTGCATGCGGCTGCGCGGTTTCGGATGGCTAGAGGTGACGCCCCCATCCGTCGCGCATCCGCGCGACACCTTCCCCACAAGGGGGAAGGATCGCTGAATCGGCAGCGGCCGCAGGCGTTTGCACGCTGCGGAGAAAGTGGGAGAGCAGAGCGCGCTTCGTGCTGAAGCTTCAAAAGTGTTTGTCGTGTGGGAGTGCCGAAGCGCGCCCTGCGCGGTTTATTTTGCGAGCCGGCGGGCATCTGAGGCGTTCAGGGATTCCAAGGGGGCCATGCGTCTTTCGACGCTGGGTATCCTGGCTGAATCTTAGCGCCTGATGTCGCGTTCCCGGCTGACGTGCGAGATGGCGACCAATGCCATCCGGTGTCCTCGGCTTCCTTTCTTCTCACCGAGCAGAAGTGATCCGCGTCGCCGCTTCACATCTTCATCACGTTCAAACCGCATCTCCTGCGCTGCTTGGCGTTGGTCGACCTAACAACCTCCCATGCAAGAGATGCGAACATCATCGCACGGTTTTGGCGCTGTAGGATTGATCGGCGCGTATCCCCGGTTTTTCTCCATCCTCACACGCTTCCCGGACGCGCGTAGCGCGAGCCGGGATCCATGGGTCAACACGCTGAGTCTAAACGGCCCATGGGTCCCGGCTCTGCGCTCGCGCGCATTTTCAATGCGCGCTCCTTGGCCGGGAAACGTGAGGTGTATGGGTGGTGTGCGTGTAGGATAGATTGTAGCTAATCCCGCATGAGCACCCTCTCCGCCCCACTCTCGCTTGGCGAATTGATTGACCGGCTGACGATCCTCGAGATCAAGGCGCGGCGGATTGCGTCGCCGACGAAGCGGGTGAAGATCCGGCGCGAGTTGGAGGGCTTGCGGAAGATCGCGGAGCCTTATGAGAAGCTGGCGGCGCTGATCGTGCTGAAGCGGCGATTGCGGGCGGTGAATACGGTGTTGTGGTCGCTTGAGGAAGCGTCGCGGCAGCGGTTTCGGCGCGCACCTGGCGTACCGGCGAAAGCGGCGGCGCTGCTGACGCGGATCGCACGCGGCAATGATTTGCGTCACCGGATCAAGCAACGCATCAGCCGCTTGGCTAAGGGCGGCTTGGTCGAGCAGAAATCCTACTATTCCTGAAGCGCGGCGTGGACGTTTGAGATCACGCTTTGCCAATCGCCGAAGCGCGGTTGGCGGAAGAGCCGCATGTTTGGATACCAGGGCGTGTCGTCGCGATCGCGCAGCCAGCGCCAATCGGGGCGGAACGGCAGCATAAGATAAACCGGCTTGCCGAGCGCGCCTGCGAGGTGCGCGACGCCGGTGTCGATGCTGACGACTACGTCGAGTGTTTCGATGAGTGCTGCGAGTTCGGCGAAATCGGCGATGGCGGCGCCGAGCTGGCGCACGTTGTAGGCGGCTGCTGTGCTGCTCTCTTCCATTTGCAGACTGACGAACTCGGCGTCGGCGGCGAGGAGCTGCGCTAGTGCGCGATCATCGAGGCTACGCCAGTGCTGCATGGCGTGGCGCGTCACGCCTGACCAGACGACCCCGATGCGGCGACGCTGTGTAGGCCCGAGTGTTTCGCGCCAATGCGCGGCGCACGCGGGATCGGCGCTGAGATATGGGATTGACGCGGGGATGGTGTCGAGGCGGACGCCGAGCGCATGCATGAGGCTGGCGAGCGGGATGTGATAATCCGCGGCGGGCGGCGGCTCTTTGGCGGCTGCTAATTGCGTCACGCCGCTTAGCGATTGCATGACGCCATGTGTTTGCGGGCGCTCCTGCAGGATCACTTTGGCGCCGCGTGCTGCGAGTTCCGGAATGAAGCGGCTGAACTGGAAGAGATCGCCGAAGCCCTGCTCGCCTTGGACGAGGATGGTTTTGCCGTCGAGCGGCTCCCCACGCCACAGCGGCGCTTGTGATGGCGTGGTGATGCGCGGATTGCGGCGTAGCTCGTAGAGCGGCAGGCCGCGCTCGAAATCGCCGGCGCCGAGCAAGAGATCGCATTTGGCGTAGAGTGCTGCGGCGTCGTTCGGTGTTTGGGCGAGGACGCGATCGTAGGCGGCGAGCGCTTCGTCGTAACGATTTGCGGCGCTGAGAATGTAGGCGCGGCGCGCGAGGTATTCGGGGCGATCTGGAGAACGCGTTAGCGCCGCGTCGATATCGGCCAGCGCTTCGTCGAAGCGGCCGATGTTGGCGAGCGCGGGGGCGCGGGTGGCGCGAATGGTGAGATTGTTGGGGGCCCGCGCGACGGCGATGTCGAAGGCTTCGGCTGCCTCGCGCCACAACTCCAGCGCACCGAAGGCTTGACCGCGATGGAATTGCGCGTCGGCATTGTTCGGGTCGATGCCGCAGGCGCGTGCGGCGGCGGTTAGCGCGTCTTCGGTGCGCCCTAGCCTCAGCAACGACGCGGCGCGGCGCGCGTGAACATCAGCGCGGTGTTCGTAGGTTTTTTCGAACGCGGAGACGGCCTCTTCGTGACGGCCAAGTGCTGCGAACGCGACGCCCTGCATCAACAAAGCTTCAGGATCGTAGGGACGCAGCTTCAAAAACGTGTCGCACGCCTCGATGCAGTCGGCATGGCGTCCGAGTGTTGAGAGGATCACCGCGCGGTTGAAGGCGATTTCGGCGTCGAACGGCTGCGCTTTGTGAGCGCGTTCGAAGAAGTTCGAAGCGCCTTGCAGGTCGCCTTTGGCGTGATGGATGGCGCCCATGAGGTGGAGCGCGTCCGCATCTTCGGGCGCGCGCGCGATGATGGCGGCGAGCTTGGCTTCCGCGCCGGCGAGGTCGCCGCTCTGGAAGCTCTCGAAAGCGTCACCGAAGGCGCTCATCGTGCGACCACGTCGGAGGTTGCGGTGTCATTCGGGCCGACGACCAGCGGCGGCGTCACGCAATAGGCGTTCAGCGGCGCGCGCTGCAGCGCCAGATTGATCATGCCATCGATGCCGAACGGCTTCAGCGTGCGGTTCTGGCCGAACATGTACACTTCCATATCCGCCCGCATCGGAAAGCACAGTTCCAACAGACGCTGTGCGCCTGCGGGCGATACGACGTAAGCCAACGTGCCCCAAGCTTGGAAGCATTGCAGCGGCGTTGGTGTTGGCGCGTGGAGGCGCGCGAAGGCGTCGAAATAGCCGGGCGCGCGCTTGGCGCCTTCGTCGAAGAAAAGCAGCGCCTTCAAGCCATCATCGCTCTGCGTCGCGACGACGGCGTCGGTGTTGTAGCCGAGATAGCAGAGATGCCAGTCGGGCCGGAGTTGTGTCAGCACGGTTTGAAGCTGCGCTGCGATGTCGCCGCGCAGGCAGGCGTCGTCTTCGCAGATGAGTGTCGGCCCTGCCGCGTCACGCGCCGCGAGCCAGAGCGCGCGATGCGACATGGCGCAGCCAAGCGCGCCGGCACTGAAGCCTGCGTTGTCGACGTTGATGACATTCTGCGCGACGAGTTGGGCGCGATCGAGAGAAGCGCCCACAGCAGCGTCAACAAACGCGAACTCAACGCCGGGGCGCGCGTTCCAGGCCATGAACTGGGCGCGGCGATCGGCGCGGGCGGGCAAGTTGATGACGTTGAAGCGCATTGCGGATGCGCTTTTGCCATTGACCGTTCTCTCCGCAAAGAGGCGCTGCGGCGCGTTACCGCTTTGCACGAGCGGCAAGAAAGCGCGATCATCGATACCGACTCATGACAAGCCAGGCTGGAAATTCGCCCAAACGTGCGCTCTCGCGCGATTGGCGGCTGTTCATTCCGAAGTCGATCACGGTGCCGGCGCAGGAAGGATATTCCTGGGCCAAGGCGCGCGCTGACGCGACGGCGGGGCTGACAGTGGCGATCGTAGCGGTGCCGCTGGCGATGGCGATCGCCATCGCGTCGGGTGTGACGCCGGCGCAAGGACTGATCACGGCGGTAGTCGCCGGTTTCCTGATTTCGGCGCTAGGCGGATCGCGGTTTCAAATCGGCGGGCCGACGGGCGCGTTTATTGTCGTCGTCTACGGCGTCGTCCATCAGTTCGGCTACGATGGCCTGGCGCTGGCGACGATGATGGCGGGCGCCATTCTGATCGTGGCTGGGCTGCTGCGTGTCGGCGATTGGATCAAGTACATCCCCGAGCCGGTGGTGACTGGCTTCACGGCCGGCATCGCGGTGATCATCTTCACCAGCCAGATCCGCGATCTGCTTGGGCTTTCGATGGAGGAAGTGCCAGCCGAGTTTATCGAGAAAGTCGGCGCGTTCTGGGCCGCACGCGCAAGCGTCAATTTGGTGGCGATCAGCGTCGCGGGCGCGGCGCTAGCGGCGATCCTGCTCTTGCAGAAATATCTGCCGCGTTGGCCCTCGCTCTTGATCGCGGTGGGCGGCGCGACGCTCGCGGTGTGGGCGCTGAAGCTGCCGGTCGAGACCATCGGCTCGCGCTTCGGCGCGGACGCGGCGGCGGCGCTGCCGGCGATGCACATACCGGAGGTGACCTGGGCGCGCGTGCAGCAGCTGATGCCGTCGGCGCTGACGATTGCGTTCCTGGCCGGCGTTGAGAGCTTGCTCTCGGCCATGGTGGCGGACGGCATGACCGGGCGCCGGCATCGCTCGAATTGCGAAATCGTGGCGCAAGGCGTGGCCAACGTGGCGGCGCCGCTGTTCGGCGGCATCTCCGCAACAGGCGCGATCGCGCGCACTGCCACCAACATCCGCGCCGGCGCGCAAACGCCATTCGCGGGCATGTTTCATGCGCTGTTCGTGCTGGTGTTCATGCTGGCGCTCGGGCCGCTGGTGGCGCTGGTGCCATTGGCGAGCTTAGCCGCGGTGCTGACGGTTGTGGCTTGGAACATGAGCGAGCGGGAGCGCTTCAAGCACCTGCTCTTTGGCTTGCCGGGCGATCGCGTCGTGCTGCTGGCGACATTCCTGCTCACGGTGCTGGTCGATTTGACGGTGGCGATCGAAGTCGGCGTCGTGCTGGCGGCAATCATCTTCATGCATCGGATGAGCGAAGCGACGGCCGTCTCGCGCGGGGTTTCATTGATCGAGCGGGATCAGGACGATTTCACCCAGCATCGAACAGAGTATGAAGCGCGCGCCGAACTGCCCAAGGGCGTCGAAGTCTTTGAACTGCGCGGGCCACTCTTCTTCGGCGCGGCGAGCCGCTTGATCGATGCGTTGGAAGCCGCCTTTCCCCCGCCCCGCGCCTTCATCTTGCGCTTCCGCGAAGTGCCGCTGGCGGATGCGTCCGGCGTGAACGCGCTGGAGCGCTTCTTGAAGCGATGCGAGTCACATGGCGTGACTGTGGTGTTCTGCGAACTGCGGCCCGAGGTGCGAACCTCGTTGGCGAAGCTTGGCGTTATGGCGCGCGTGAAAGAGGCGCCGAGCTACGAAGACGCGATCACCTTGGCGGCGAGTTCGTTCGGTTAGAACAAATCGCCCTGATTGCCGCCGGGTTTGGGCTTTGTTTTTTGCTTTGGCGGCTCGGGGTCGCTGGCAGGCGCGCGTTTGGGATCGATGACGGCGCGTTGCTTTTCGTCAGCGAAGGTGAGTTCGACTTCGTCACCCGGTGACAGGTCTTTGGCGGCTCGGACGAGTGAGCCGTCTTCGCGGTGAACCATGACGAAGCCGCGCGCCAGCACGCTTTTGTGTGAGAGCGACTCCAGCATGCGCGCGGCGCCGTCGAGATGCTTTTTGTGCGCTTCAAGCGTGCGCTTCATCGCAGGCGCGATGCGGGCGGAGGCGCGGGTGAGCAATTCGCGGCGGCGGGTGATGTCTTGGGCGAGCGCTTCGGGGCGCAGGCGCGCGGCGACGCGATCGAGCTTCGATTGCGCGGCGCGGGTGTTGGTGACGAGCGCGGCGTTGAGGCGTTCGGCGGCGCGGTCGTAACGCTGTTGCGGGATTTGGAAGAGTGTTTCGAGGCGCGGCAGCTTTGCTGCGGCGGCGCGCAGTTCGGTGCGGCGGCGCTCTAAGCCACGCACGAGGCCGTTCTTGAGGCGGCCATCGGCTGAGGTCACGCGTTCGATCAGTTCAGCGCGCACGGGTACAGCGCGTTCGGCGGCGGCGGTGGGCGTCGGCGCGCGATGATCGGAGGCGTAGTCGATCAGCGTTGTATCGGTTTCGTGGCCGACGGCGCTGATCAGCGGGATGTCGCTTGCAGCTGCGGCGCGGACGACGATCTCTTCGTTGAAGGCCCAGAGGTCTTCGATCGAGCCGCCGCCCCGCGCGACGATGAGCACGTCGGGGCGGTCACGACCCTGGACGCTGTTAAAGCCTTTGATGGCGCGCGCGACCTGCCCTGCAGCTTCGGGACCTTGCACGAGCACAGGCCAGACGATGACGCGGCACGGGAAGCGTTCGCGCAAGCGATGGAGGATGTCGCGGATGACGGCGCCTGTCGGCGATGTGACGACGCCGATAGTGCGCGGCAGATACGGGATGGGCTTCTTGCGCTCGCGTGCGAAGAGGCCTTCGCCTTGCAGCTTCTGCTTCAGCTTTTCGAGTTGCGCGAGCAGCGCGCCGACGCCGGCGGGCGACATGCGTTCGCAGATGAGCTGATATTGCGAGCGGCCCGGATAGGTGGAGAGCCGGCCTTCGGCGACGACTTCGAGGCCCTCTTCCGGCTTGAAGCCAAGCTGTTGGACGTTGGCCTTCCACATCACGGTAGAGATGGTCGCGCCTTCGTCCTTTAGATCGACATAGAGGTGGCCGGACTTGGCGATCAGCACGCGACCGAGTTCGCCGCGCACGCGGACGCGGTCGAAGTTCGTCTCCATCGTGCGCTTTACCGCCTGCGCGAGTTCGCTGACCGATAATTCGGGCAGGTTGCTCTGTGTGGTGGCGGCCGCAGCGTCTGACATCACTTTCATATAAGGCGACTCGCCTGCCCTCGCGCGGGATGGTTTAAAGGTTCCTGGCTTGGGGGAGCCGGGGGATCATGCATGGCGTTTGACGCCAACGACCTGTCGCCGCACGAGCATTTCGTGGTGGAGCGGACAAACGCTGGGGAAATCGCCGATTTCTCGGCCATGGGCGGCCCGGGCGGGGCGAAGCCCATCGTACGCGCTGGGTTTTTGCGGAAGCTGCTGCTGCGGCTCGACCCGAGCTGGGCGATCCGGGCCCCAGGGGTAAGCATCCGCAGCGCTCAAATTGAAGGCGTCTTAGACCTTACCGATTGTTCAGGCATCGAGGGAGCACCTCTCCCTCCGATAGTGCTGATCGAGTGCGAAATTCCCGCGCTGGTGGATCTTACTCACGCAAGGCTCTCGCGCGTTTCGTTCGCCTACAGCGGCATGACCGAGCTGCGCGCTTTCGAGGCACGCTTCAACGGTGCGCTTGATATGCGGTCCGTTACGCCTCTGGGGCCAGCGGGAAACGAGGTACTTACGGCAAATCTGAGTTGCGCCAGGATCGACGGCGACTTTATCGCAACTGGCGCAAAGTTCGCCTGCGCTACACAGGGAGAACGGCACGCGTTGACAATGGACAATGCGCGCGTCTCCGGCAGCATGATGTTGAGCGATGGTTTTGAGGCATTCGGCGGCGTTTGGCTCCGCGCGGTGCGCATTGGCGATACGCTCGATTGCAGCGGCAGCCGCTTCCTCAACCGCACAGCCGACGGCAACGGCTCTGCACTCGTCGCCGAGAACGCGGAAATCGCGGGCGATGTTTTCATGCGTCGCGGATTTCTAGCGGAAGGCGAAGTGTGGCTTGAAGGAGCGAGCGTCAGCGGTAACATCGACATTGACGGCGTCATACGAAATGAGGCGGGCGAAGCCCTTATGCTTCGCGACATCAACATCGGTGGCAATCTGATCTGCAACAGTGACACCGGCTGCAAGATCATCGGTGCGGTGACGCTCAAGGGGGCGCGAGTCGGGCGGAACTTGAGCCTCGAAGGCGTCGAAATTTCACACCCACTAACCCCAGGCGGCCGAACCTATGGCTGCGCCCTGGACGCAACCAGCGCGAGCGTCGGCGGCGCGATGCTACTTCACGGCGCGAACATAAAGGGCGAGCTGCTCATCGCCGACGCACGCATAAATGGCTATTTGGCTCTTGGCGGCGGTCGTTTCATCAATGGCAGCGATTGGGCTGTTCGCGCTCCCAACGTGCGCGTGGGCGGCAACCTCACACTCAAGCTCGCGGACGACGGCTTTGCGCCTCATGGGCAGAAGACCGTGATCGAGGGGGGGGTAAAGTTTGATCGCGCACGCGTTGATGGCGCACTCTCTTGGTCGCAGTTGGAACTGCGCGGGCCCGGGCCCGATGGCATAAAGGGCGCGGTGTTTTCTTTCGCCGACGCGCAGATTGCGGGGCCAGTGCAGGCGAAGGGAATGACGACACAGCAAGATGCTTTCATCGATGCCTCCGGTGCGACGTGCGCGGCGCTCGATGATGACGTGAAAACCGGCTGGGGTGCGGAGAGTGCGCGGCTTTGCCTTGATGGCTTCGCGTATGGGCGCATTGATAGTGATGGCGAGAAGTGGCGTTCGCGCTTGAACTGGCTGAAGCGCTCGCGGCGGGATGGTGAGAGGTTTTCGCCGCAGCCGTTTACGCAAGCTGCGTCCACGTATGCGCGCATGGGGCGGCGTGAGGATGCGCGGCGCGTGCTGTTGGCGCAGCATGATCTGCACACGCTCGCTGGTTCAGCCGGGCCGTTCTCTTGGGCGCTCTCTTCCCTGTTTGGCGTGATCGCGGGTTATGGTTTGGCGCCTATGCGCGTGGTGCGGGCGTTGGCGTTGTTCTTGGCGCTTGGCGTGTTCGGCGTGTTGGCGATGAACGCGCAAGGCGCGCTGGTGACGCCACAAGGGCGCGCGTGCAACGGCGCGGTAGAGCCGACGCTCTATGCGCTGGACGTTGCGCTGCCGGTGATCGATCTCGGCCAAGAGACACGCTGCGCGCCGGGACGGACCGCGCGGGCTGAGCTTTCGCCAGGCGTCGCGGTGTCGGAAACTAGCGACTGGCGCTGGCTTGAGGGCGTGGCGCTCTGGCGTTGGGCGCATGCGCTCTACGCCCTCGTCGGCGCGATCCTGACGGCGCTGGCGATTGTCACCTTCTCCGGCATTATGAAGCCCAAAGACCAATAAAGGCCCCGTTGCAGGGCTCGGGAACCCGTTTTAGCTTCCGCCGCGGGGGTGGGAGTTATGAAGGCTTTCAATCGGTTTATCGCCGTACTGTTCGCGATCGCGTTCGTGATCGCAGCGCCGGTCGGCGTGATGTCGTTCAACGTCGACCGCACGTTTCTCTCCGCGCCGAACCTGATGCGAGCGGCCGATGAGGTCGATTTCTACGGCGCCATGAGCGCCTACGCTGCGTCGCAATTGCGGACAGGCGAAGACGCGCCGCTGGCGACACTGCCTGAGGAAGACGTCACCCAAATCGCCTCGACCATGCTGCCGCGCGAAGTGCTGCGCCCGATCGTGGAAGAGACGTTCACGCAACTGGTCGAATTCGGTCGCGCCGAACGCGACGCCGTTGAGGTCTCGATGGTGGCGTTCAAGCAGGAGATGCACACGCGCTTTCCAGAAGCCATCTTGCGCGTGATTTCGACCAAGCCGGTGTGCGCCAGCCGCGAGGACTATGGCAGCTACACCTGCAGGCCACGCCCCGAAGACCAAGCGCAATACGAGCAGCACATGCGCGAGGCGGCCGTCCATGCTTGGGGCGAAAACGTGCCCGACACCTACAGTTTCGTGCCAACGGGAAGCGTTACGCCCGAAGATCGCATGACACGGGCCGCGGTCGCGGTGGTGATGAAGTACGCGCCCTTCGTTGCGTTGGGCCTCTTGGCTCTTGTCGCGTTCTTTGCGGTGCGTGGCGTACGCGGGCTTCTCTTGTGGCTTGGCGTGCCGCTGATGATCTCTGGCCTGCTGTTGGTGCTGTGCTGGCTGCTCAGCTCTCTGGGCGCCGACGAGATGGTGCGAACGATGGAAACGGGTGTCGGCCCCGATGACGCCGCCAACAGGGTGGCGCTGCCGATGTTCCAGAACCTGTTCGACGGCTTTGTCCGCAGCATGATGATCTGGGCGGGCGTCGTGGCGGTAACCGGCTTCGGCATGACCATCGCCGGCGCATTCCTGCCTCGCGCGGAGAGCACGGAGGCTGCATAGTGCGCGCATGAGTAATGTGCGTGTGCTTGGTGTTGCTGGAAGTTTGCGGCTTGGCTCGTTGAACCGGGCGCTGTTGCGGGCGGCGGTGAAGCTCGCGCCTTCTGGCATGACGATCGAGACGTTCGATCTGATCGATGTGCCGCTCTACAATGGCGATGTGGAAGCCGCGGGCGATCCGCCGGGCGTGGCGGCGTTCAAGGATGCGATCCGTGCGGCGGATGCGGTGCTGTTCGTGACGCCGGAATATAATCACGGCGTGCCGGGCGTGATGAAGAACGCCGTTGATTGGGCCTCGCGCCCTGCCCGCGACGCGGCGCTGAACGGCAAGCCGGTTGGGATCATTGGCGCATCGCCCGGGCAAACCGGCACAGCGCGTGGACAGAGCCAGTTGCGGCAAGCGTTTGAGTTCACAAACTCGTTCTGCAAGCCGCAGCCGGAGATTTTGGTGTTCCGCGCGCTGGAGAAGTTCGACGCGAATGGCGAATTGACGGACGAGAAGACGGCGGCGTTTCTGGGCAAGTATCTGGAAGCGCTGCGGGCGTGGACGCTGAAGTTCAAGTGAGCTTCGCGGGCGCCGGCGAGATCGAGCGGAGCTTGGAGATCGCTGCGGCGCGTGCGGGCGATCTGACGGCGGCGATCTATGAGCGGCTGTTTGCGTACTTCCCCGAGACGAAGCCGCTCTTTCTCATGGATCGCGACGGCGCGGTGCGTGGCAACATGCTCTCGCATGCGTTCACCACCATTCTCGATTTCATCGGCGAGCGCCGCTACGCGCACAATTTCATCGCCAGCGAGATCGTGACGCATGTCGGCTACGAGGTGCCGCCAGATGCGTTTGCTTCGTTCTTCACGGTGATGCGCGACGAAATCCGGGCGGCGTGCGGCGCGGACTGGTCGCCCGCGATGGAGGAGGCTTGGGCGCGCCTGCTTGATGAGCTTGAGCGCTACGTCGCGCGCCCCACGCACGTGGCGCCTTAGCGCAAAAGACTGCCGAAGCCTTTTCCGAGCGGTTGCGGCGCAAGGCGGATCAGCCTGCTTTCGGAGACTGCCGCCGTGCGGTGCTTGACGGCTTCCCGATAAACCGGATCGCGGATCATCGCGACGAACGCGGCGGGGTTCGGATACTCAGCGATAAACATCAAGTCCCAGCGCTCTTCTTCGGGGCCGATGACCATGCAATCGAAGCGGCCAACATAATGTTGGCGCCCGCCGAGGCCTTCGAACACCGGCGCGCTTTCGCGTGCGTACGCTTTGTAAGCTTCGGCGCCGGTGGCTTCGCGCCCGTCCTCATAGGCGGCGCGATCGCGGAAGCGCACGAGGTTGAGCATGTGGATCGGCCCTTCGTCCGGCAGCGCCTGGAAGGCGGCGAATTGCTCTTTCGTCGGGTTGATCAGATCGCTCATGCGGAACTCCTTGCCGGTTGACGGTAGCCGCACGACCGCGCAAGGCAAGGCGGGGGCTGAGCCATGTCACTGTTTGAATTTGTGCTGGCGTTTTCGTCAGTGATCTCGGCGCTGGCGCTGGGGCACGTTCTGGCGGGCGCGGCTCACATCTTGCGGCGGCGCGCGATGGTGCGGTTTTCACTGACGCATGCGCTGTGGATGTGGAGCATGATGGCGCTGGTGATGGGGAACTGGGCGGCGGATTGGCAGTTGCGGTCGTTGACGGCGTGGCCCGCGTGGTCAGTGCTTTGGCTGATCACGAGCAAGATCGCGCAATATGTGCTGTGCGTTTTCGTGACGCCGGAGTTCAACGATCGGGACGAGACGATCGATTTGGTGTCGTTCCACGAACGCGAAGGCGGCAACTATCTTTGGGCGATGGTGGCCTTCGGCGTCATCGCGATTTTCTTCAACCTCGCCTTCTCGGGCTTCTACGGGTCGTGGCTGCGCGACTCTGTTATTTCGCTCGTGGCGATTGCGGTGACATTCGTTGCGATACTCATCAAGGCGAGGTGGGCGCAGGTGGGCGCCGCGGCGGCCTTTGCCGGTCTGGCGACCTACTTTCTGGTCGCGTCGAGCACGCTTGGCACAACTTAAGCCGTCGCGCGCTTGACCGCGCCCGCGTCCGGCCGCAATCCACCTTCCCATGAAGATTCTGATCGTTGGCTCGGGCGGGCGGGAGCACGCTTTGGGCTGGAAGCTGAAGCAGAGCCCGCTGGTGACAGAGATCATCGCAGCACCCGGTAATCCGGGGCTGGCCGAGCTTGGCCGCTGCGTGCCGATCAAGGCCGATGACGCGCGCGAACTGGCGGCGTTTGCGCTGCGCGAACAGATCGAACTGGTGGTGATCGGCCCGGAAGCGGCGGCGGCGGCTGGCCTGGCCGATGCGCTGAAGCAGATCGGCATTCCCTGCTTTGGACCAAGCAAGGCGGCGGCGGAGCTGGAATGGTCCAAAGCGTTCATGAAGGACTTTTGCGAACGCCACGCCGTGCCGACCGCCGGCTACAAAGTGTTCGACGATGCGATCCGCGCGAAAGCGTATCTGGGCGATCGCGAGCCGCCGTTCGTGATCAAGGCGGACGGGCTGGCGGCGGGCAAGGGCGTGGTGATCGCGGAGACGCGGCGTGAGGCCGACGCGGCGATCGACGAGATTTTGTTTCTGCGCAAGTTCGGCACGGCCGGCCAGCGCATCGTCATCGAAGATTTTCTGCCGGGCGAAGAAGCGAGCTTCTTCGCACTTTGCGACGGCGAGACCGCAGTCGCGTTCGGCGCGGCCCAAGATCACAAGCGCGCTTACGATCAGGACAAAGGGCCGAACACCGGCGGCATGGGCGCCTATTCGCCGGCGCCGATCTTCACCGACGCGGTGCGCGATCAGACCATGGAGCAGATCATCCTGCCGACGCTGGCGGGCATGAAGGCTGAGGGACGGCCGTTCGTCGGCGTGCTGTTCGCGGGACTGATGATCACGCCAGACGGCCCGAAGCTGATCGAGTTCAACGTGCGCTTCGGCGATCCGGAATGTCAGACGTTGATGCGGCGGCTGAAGAGCGATCTGGCGCCGGTGTTGTTGCTGGCCGCGCAAGGTGAGCTCGCGGGCGCGCCGAAGATTGTGTGGGATGACGGCCCGGCCGTCACGGTCGTCTATGCCGCGCAAGGCTATCCGGACGAGCCGCTGAAAGGCTCGGTGATCCGAGGTGTGGCGCAGGCGAACATGGCGCCGGACGTCGTCGTGTTTCATGCGGGTACGCGCATCGATAGCGATGGGCTGCTGCGCGCTGACGGCGGCCGCGTGCTGAACGTGACCGCGACGGGCGCCACGCTGCGCGATGCCGTGAACGCCGCGTATGAGGGCGTCAGCCGGATCGATTGGCCGGGCGGGTTTTGCCGCAGGGATATCGCCTGGCGGGCGCTCGGGTAACACCGCCCCGCGCACTTCCACTTGTCGTCATTCCGGGGCAATGCGAAAGCATTGAAGCCGGAACCTAGGGGCCAACGACGAGCACTTTGCCCCTGGGTTCCGGATCGCGCTTCGCGCGTCCGGAATGACGAGAGTTGAATGACTGAAGCAGCCCAAGACCCACACGAGCAGTTCAAAGGCACGAAGCCGGTTGAAGATCGCCACAAGCTCGATGACGTGGCGCTGGACGCGTGGCTGAAGGCCAACGTGGATGGCTATGCCGGGCCGCTGACGATCAATCAGTTCAAGGGCGGGCAATCGAACCCGACTTACCAGCTGGTGACGCCATCGCGGAAATACGTTCTGCGCAAGAAGCCGGGTGGAAAGCTGCTGCCTTCGGCGCACGCGGTCGACCGCGAGTTTCGCGTGATGTCGGCGCTCCACCCGACTGGCTTTCCGGTGGCGCGCCAGTATGCGCTCTGCACGGACGATAGCGTGCTCGGCGCCATGTTCTACGTGATGGAAATGGTCGAGGGACGCATTTTGTGGAACGGCGCGCTGCCGGAGATGTCGAAGGACGACCGGCGCAAGACGTACGAGAACAAGATCGCGACGCTGGCGAAGCTGCACAGCACCGACTTCGAAAAGATTGGCCTCGCTGATTACGGCAAGCCGGGCAATTATTTTGGCCGCCAGATCGATCGCTGGTCGAAGCAATATAAGTTGAGCGAGACGGAGAGCATCGATGAGATGAACCGTCTGATCGAGTGGCTGCCGCAGACAATCCCGCCCGGTGAGCGCACATCGATCGTTCATGGCGACTATCGGCTCGACAACATGGTGCTTCATGAAAGCGAGCCGCGTGTGATCGCGGTGCTGGATTGGGAGCTTTCCACGCTCGGCGATCCGCTCGGAGATTTCACCTATTACCTGATGAATTGGGTGATGCCGCACGATGGCCGCTCCGGCCTCGGCGGCGTTGATCTGGCGCCGCTCGGCATTCCGACGCTCGAGGAAACAGTCCAGATCTACTGCGCACAAACCGGACGCGACGGGATTCCGGAGCTGGATTGGTACTTCTCGTATAACGCCTTCCGCCTCGCCTGCATTTTGCAAGGCATTGCGGGCCGCGTGCGCGACGGCACGGCCGCAAGCGCGCACGCAACGCAAATGATCCAGCGCATTCGCCCGCTGGCGGCGGCTTCGTTCTTCTACGCGCAGAAGGCTGGGCTGAAGTGAACGAACGGCAGCGCGATCTCTTCATGTATATCTGGTCGCGGCGCCGCGCGCCGGGTCAGGCGGCGGTTTCGATGCGCGGCTTGATCATCGGCGCGCTCGGCGGCTTGCTGTTCACTCTGATGCTGATCGGCGACATCGGCGCCGATCGTGGCAGCTACACCGGTATCTCTGCGATCATTCCGTTCATCGAGCGTGGCGGCAAATTGCTGGTGCTTTCGGTCGGCGCGTTTGGCGCTCTTGGTTTCGTCCTCGCCAATCGCGTCTTCGCCTCGCAGGAGGCGATGTATCAGAACATGCTGAAGCAAGGCGCGCAGGTACCGGCGGAGAAGCCGGTCATGCAGGGCGCGGACAGATGGCCCGCCATCGCCGTGGGGATCGCGGTCGCTGTGATTGCAGGGTTCATCGCCTTCGTTTGGATCACGCTCGGGTAGGCCTCGAAAATCGGGCGTAAAGTGTTGACGCCGCCTTCCCCCAGGCGGATCAAAACGTCGGATCAAAACGGCTGATTTCGGGGGATTCCATATGTTGCAGCGCGCAATGACGTTCGCGGGAGCCGTCGCGGCCCTCGCTCTGCTGGCCGGTTCGAGTTTCGCACAGGATCAAGAGCCGCAGGTCGCCAGCATCGTGCACGCCGGCCGCTTGCTGGCGGACGCTTCGACCGGGCGCGTGCTGACTGAGCAATCCATCCTCATCGGCGCCGATGGCAACATCATTGCAATCGAACCGGGCTACGTGACGCGCGAGGGCGCGACGGTGATCGATCAGCGCAATCGCTTCGTGCTGGCGGGCCTGATCGATAGCCACGTGCACTTGACCGGCGAACTCGGGCCGGACCAAGTTATCGAAGAAGTGACGCTCACGACGGCGGACGCTGCGCTGCGTGGCGCGGAGAATGCGCGCACGACCCTGATGGCGGGCTTCACCACCGTCGCCGATCTCGGCGCGCCGAATGATTCCATTTTTGCGCTGCGCCGCGCCATCGCCGAGCGCCGCGTACTCGGCCCGCGCATCATTGCCTCCGGCTCCTCCGTGACGCCCGACGGCGGCCATGGCGACGCCAACGGCTTCGCGCCCGATATCATCGATGTGCTGCGCAGCCCATCGGCTTGCTCCGGCGCTGACGCCTGCCGTCGCGCCGTGCGCCGCCAGATCCAGGCTGGCGCGGATATTATCAAGATCACAGCGACGGGCGGCGTGCTCTCGAACACCGCGGCTGGCGTCGAGCAACAATTCAGCGACGAAGAATTGCGCGCTATCGTTGAGGCGGCGCACGCCATGGGGCGGCGCGTCACCGCACACGCGCACGGCGCCGGCGGCATCAATGCCGCCTTGCGCGCGGGCGTCGACTCAATTGAGCACGGCTCCTACACCGATCAAACGTCGCTCCGGCTCTTCCGCCAGCACGACGCGTATTTGGTGCCGACGATCCTCGCTGGCGTGACCGTTGAAGAACTGGCTGACCAAGGCGGCGTGCTGACGCCAAACCAAGCGGCCAAGGCGCGCGAAGTCGGCACACGCATGCGCCAATCGATCCGGAACGCGCGCCGCGCCGGCGTGCTGGTGGCGTTCGGCACCGATAGCGGCGTCTCGCGCCACGGCCTCAACGCGCGCGAATTCCAGTTCCTGGTCGAAGGCGGCTACACGCCGATGCAGGCGATCGCGATCGCGACGGTGAACGCCGCAGACCATTTGCAACTCAACGGCGTCGCCGGCCGGATCGCGCCGGGCTATGCGGCCGACATCATCGCGGTCGATGGCGATCCGACGCAGGACGTCGAGACGCTGATGCATGTCCGCTTCGTCATGGCGCGCGGGACCGTGGCGCGGAACGACTGATCGTTTCGCAAGCGGGAGTGTTCAGCGCGCGCGAATAGCGCTATGGCGCGCCCATGCTTCGCGTGATTGCCAAGGGCGGTTCGGAGGTGGCGTGTGAGGACGCCACGGCGCTCTGGTACGACCTGGAATCCCCCGATGAGGGTGAAGAGCGCGACGTCGAGCAATCGCTCGGCATCGATGTGCCGACGCCAGCTGAGCGCTCCGCCTTCGAGGAATCGGCGCGGTATTACGAAGAAGGCGACGCGCTGCATTTGACCGCGACGCTGCTTGGGCGCCGCGATGAGGGCCCGCTGGTCTCAGGCGCGGTGACGTTCATTCTGGCCAAGGGCCGCCTCGTCACCGTGCGCCAGGTGCGGCCGCGCGCGTTTGAAATTGGCCAAGGACGAGCCTCCGCGCGCATCGGCTCAGCACAAACCGGCGCTGATGTTCTGATGGCGCTGATCGAAGGCGCGGCGGAGCGGTTGGCGGACGTCCTGGCGGAAGCCAAGCGCGACGCGAATGCGCTCTCGCTGAAAGTGTTCGCCGAAGAAGGCGCGCCGGACTTGGAAGACTCGCTGCGCGAACTCGGACGCATCGGCGCCCTCGCCGCGCTCAGCCATGACTCGCTTTCCAGCATGCAGCGGCTGCTGGTCTATGCGCGCGCGGCGAAGGGAAAGTACGGATTGGACGCTGCACGGATCTCGGCGCTCGCGCGCGATGTCGGTGAGTTGGAGCGCATCGCTGAGAACATGCAGCCGCGCCTCTCCTTCCTGCAGGACGCGCTACTTGGGCTGATCAACTCGTCGCAGACGAACGTGTTGAAGGCGCTTTCGCTGGCAACGATCGCATTCGTGCCGCCGACTTTGGTCGCGTCGATCTTCGGCATGAATTTCGAGGCCATGACGTGGTTCAAGACTGGCTGGGGGCCTTGGGTCGGCTTCGCGCTGATGTTCTTGGCGCCGGCCGCGCTGTTCGGAATCGCCAAGTGGCGGAAGTGGTTCTGACGCCACGCGCGCGCCACATGCGCTAACGCCTGTTAAGAGAATCGCCTCACTCGCGCCCTATCTCGTGCCTATCGCGACGGACGGCTTCCCCGGTTCGCGCGAACGACGCGGCCGGTTTGTGCTGAGGAGCGGAACGATGAAGAACGTAATTCTCGCAGTGACTGCAGCTGTTGCGCTTGCCGGCTGCGGCACGCAGATGGGCGATCGCTTGGCCTCGGGCGCTGCGATCGGCGGCGGCGTTGGCTTGGTGGCCGGCGGCGTCGGTGCGGTGCCAGGCGCGATCATTGGCGCGGCCGTTGGCGGCCTCACCTCACCTAGCCAGGTGAATTTGGGCGAACCTGTCTGGGACGAATGATTGCGCTAGGCGGCGTCCGCGCCTAGAGAGCGCGCGGGCGCCCGTCTGTTCTGCGGGAGTGCCTGAGGACAGAGTATGGCTGCGTTGGAATTTACCCGTCGCTACGCGATGGCGCATCGCCTGTTGGCGACGAAGAGCCCCAAGTGCGCGATCCCGCATGGGCACAATGAGTTTGTCACGGTGCGGCTCGATCCCACGGCGACGTTCAAGTTTTCAGACACAAACTCTACGGCGCCGTTCGAAGCGGTGAAGAAACGCTGGCACGCGTGGATCGATGACGCTGTCGATCACGCGCTGCATCTGGGCGAGAGCGATCCGCTGATCGGCTATTTCCGCGAGAACGAGCCGGCGTTGCTGAAACAGATCATGACGTTTCAGGGCGATCCGACGACGGAGGCGCTGGCGGCGTGCTTCTTTTTGAAGCTCTCCGCGTTCGTTGCCGATGACGCGCTGCCGTTCGTGGTGCGCGAAGTGCGGATCGAGGAGACGCCGACGAACACCGTCGTCGTCACGCACGAAACGTTTGATCCGGCGACGTGCGGCTTGCGCGCAGGCACGTGGGCGTGGCGCGCGGATATGAGCATCAACGATCTTTGAGCGCCACGTTTCCCGGGCGAGCATAGCGAGACCCGGGACCCATGGGTCAACGCGCTGAGTTTGAATGGCCCATGGGTCCCGGCTCTGCGCTCGCCTGCATCTGCGATGCACGCGAACTTGGCCGGGAAGCGTGTAGAGTTTATCGAGACTCAAGGAGCCCGCATGCCGTCGTTTCTTACTTCGCCTCAAGTGGCGCCGATCCTGATGCTGGTTGCGTCGAACGTGTTCATGACGTTCGCGTGGTACGGGCACCTCAAGTTCAAATCGACGCCGCTACTGATCGCCATCGTCGTGGCGTGGGGCATCGCGTTTATTGAGTATTGCTTGGCGGTGCCTGCGAACCGGATTGGCTCGGCGGTCTATTCGACGGCGGAATTGAAGACGATGCAGGAAGTCATCACGCTGTGCGTGTTTGTCGGCTTCTCGTGGCTCTTCCTGAAAGAGCCGCTGACCTGGAACCACTATCTCGGCTTTGCGCTGATCGCGACGGGCGCCGCCGTGGTGTTCCTCGGCAAACCTTAGTCGTCCATCTCCAGCAACATATCGTAGTAGGCGCGCACGCCATCTTCGGTGTCCAGCGCGTCGGGATCGACGTGGCTCCAAGCGTGGTACATCTGCAGCGCCTCTTGGGCATCGAGGTCGTCATACTCGTCGGCGCAATAGGCGCCGCACAGAAAGCGCGCTGCAAGCGTTTCGGCTGAGGTGTCTTTGATACGGGCGTGGCGCGAGAGCAGCCAGAACACCTCATTCGGTATCTCAACGACGATTTTCTTCATTTGTACAACATTCGCGCCAAGAGTGGCGGCGATGTGGCGTCAGGCCAAAAACCAGACCAGCCAGGGCATGGCGATAGCGAACGCCATGGCGATTTCCACACCAATGCTCATGCGATTGAACTTTGTGTCGGCGCCGTCGCGCCAAATCGCGACCGCCCGGCCAAACGCCGCCCCGCCCCAGCCGGCGGCGATGGCGGCGCACGCGCCGGTCGCCGTCACGCCGATCACGTAAGCACCGCTGCGCAGATAGAGCAGCGTGAACAGCAGCGCGACGAGGTGCAGCCCTAGAAACACGCCGCCAAAGGTGGCGCGAAACTCAGCTTGGCCGCCGCCCTGCTCGTCAGCCTTGAGGCGCACGAATTTCGCCGCCCACGCCGGGTCGAACAAAGCGCGCGCGCCAAGCCCAACGCCGACCAACAAAGCCAGCGCGCTTACCCCCCAGGCGTAGATCATCAGCGCATGCCGGGCAGGCTCTCGCCTTCCGTCTTCGCGCGCTTGCCGGTCCAGCCGTACTTCGCCAGCTCGTTGAGCGCGATAGTGCGGGCGTGGACTTCATCCGGGCCGTCGGCGAGGCGCAGCGTGCGGATGCCCGCGTAGCTCTTGGCCAGGCCGAAATCTTGGCAGACGCCGGCGCCTCCGTGCGCTTGGATCGCGTCGTCGATGACCTTCAGCGCCATACGCGGCGCCGCGAGTTTGATCATCGCGATCTCGTTCTTGGCGACCTTGTTGCCGGCGACGTCCATCATGTACGCGGCCTTCAAGCACAGCAGGCGGTTCATCTCGATCTCGGTGCGCGCTTCAGCGATGCGCTGCTCCCAGACGCTGTGTTCGGCAATGGTTTTGCCGAAGGCGACGCGTGTGGTGATGCGCTTGCAGAGCGCCTCGAGCGCGGCTTCAGCGGCGCCGATCGTGCGCATGCAATGGTGGATGCGCCCCGGGCCCAAGCGGCCTTGTGCGATTTCGAAGCCGCGGCCTTCGCCGAGCAGCAAGTTCGACGCCGGGACGCGGACGTTCTTCAGTTCGATTTCCATGTGTCCGTGCGGCGCGTCGTCGTAGCCGAACACGGTGAGCGGGCGCAGAATGTTCACGCCCTTCGCGTCGAGCGGCACCAGGATTTGGCTTTGCTGGCTGTGACGCGGGTTATCCGGATTGGTCTTGCCCATCAGGATGGCGACCTTGCAGCGCGGATCGCCGGCGCCGGACGACCACCACTTGCGGCCGTTGATGACGTACTCATCACCGTCGCGCTTGATCTCGCACTGGATGTTGGTCGCGTCCGACGAAGCGACCGCAGGCTCTGTCATCAAGAAGGCCGAACGGATTTCGCCGTTCATCAGCGGCTTCAGCCACTGATCCTTCTGCTCACGCGTGCCGTAGCGCTCGAACACTTCCATGTTGCCGGTGTCGGGCGCGGAGCAGTTGAACACTTCCGAGGCAAAGCCGACGCGGCCCATGATTTCCGCGAGCGGCGCGTATTCGAGGTTCGTCAGCGTCTCGCCTTCGAACTGGAAGGTGTCATCGACCTTCGGATGGCCGCTCGACGGCGGCATGAAGAAATTCCACAGGCCCTCCTTCTTGGCCTTCACTTTCAGGTCCTCGACGACCTGGATCACCTTCCAGCGGCTGCCTTCCTTTTGCTGCGCCTCGTAGGTCGGCACGGCCGGGACGATATGGTCGTCCATGAACTTGCTGACACGGCCCATCCACTCTTTGGTTTTCGCGGAATGTTCAAATTGCATGGGACGTCCTCCGGGCGCGCTGGCGGCTTTTGTGAGCGCACGCTAAAGCCGTGGGCGGACGGGAGCAATGCGGACAATGGAGCTTGCCGCAGCGATACTTGAGCGCGGGGCCGTGCGGCTGGAGCCGTTCGAGGAGCGCCACCGCGCCGCCCTGGCGGCGGTGGCCGAGGCCGACACCGAGATCTTCCAGCACATCCCGTTTCCGGTCGCCACCCAGGGCTACGGCGCTTGGTTCGACTATCTGCGCGCCGACCAGATGGCGGGGCGCTCTATCCCGCACGCTGTGCTTTGGAACGGGCGCGTCGTTGGGCAGAGCTGCTACCTGAACATCCGCCCGCGCGAGGCCGGCGTTGAGATTGGTTCGACCTGGTACGCGCGCGCTGCGCAAGCGACCGTGGTCAATCCAAGCTGCAAGCTGCTGCTGATCGGCAATGCATTCGAACGTGGCGCGGAGCGCGTTGAACTGAAGACCGACGCGCTAAACGCCCGCTCGCGCGCGGCGATGCTGAAGATGGGCGCGACGTTTGAAGGCATCCATCGCAAGCACATGCGGCGCGCTGATGGGAGCTTGCGAGATACGGCTTGGTTCTCTGTGATCCGCGATGAGTGGCCGACGGTGAAAGCTGGGCTTGAGGCGCGGTTGGCGGCGCTCGGCCAATGATCTTCGCTACTTTAAAAACGTGGAATACGCCCACCAACCGATCAGTGCAGTCACGCCCGCCCAGATTACAACGATGGCAGCGGCGGCGATTTTGCTGACGGGCGGTTCTGAGGCGGTGGCCGCCCGTGCACGGTGCTCTTCCATGAGCGGACGTGGGATCAATCTGATTGCCACCCAGATTCCCAAAGGCAGAAGCAACAAATCATCGAGGTAGCCAAGAATGGGAACGAAATCTGGTATGAGGTCTATTGGCGAGAGCGCATACGCGACCAAGACGCCGGAAAGGAGTTTGGCGTACCAAGGCGTTCGCGGGTCGCGCGCAGCGAAATAAAGCGCGACCGTGTCTCGCTTGATCGAACGCGCCCAGCTTGTCAGTTCAGTTAGCATCGCCACCACGTGCTTACGACCCGGAGTGGGAATCCGGTTCGACCCAGAGCGTAGCATGGCGGCTCGTTCGCATTGCAAACAGCGCAAATGAGCGTACATTTGCGGTGACGCGAGCGCCGCATCCGCGGCTTTCGGGGCGCTCCCCGCCGCGCCGTTCTCCACTTCAATTATGGAGGCGTGCGTGGGTTTCCTTATGACAATTGCACTTCTCGTCGTCGTCCTGGTGACGGCGACTGTTTCGGGCGTCTTCGGCATGGCCGGCGGGCTGATGCTGATGGGCGCGCTGACGCTTGCGATGCCTGTTTCCGCCGCGATGGTGACGCATGGCGCGGTGCAGTTCGTGTCGAACGGCTGGCGCGCGGTGCTGCATCGCGCGCACATCGATTGGCGCATCATCGTGATGTACGGCGCCGGCTCCGCGATTGCGGCAGGGCTGCTGGCGTCGGTGACGTATGAGCCTACGAAGGCGTGGGTGTATCTGATGCTGGGCTTGGTGCCTGGGTTAGCGTGGCTGCCGAAGGGCCAGTTTCATCTTGATGCGGCGAAGCCAACGCATGCAGTGGCGTGCGGGCTTTCGGTGACGGGGCTGAATGTCATCGCTGGCGTTTCAGGGCCGCTGCTTGATGTGTTCTTCGTGCGCACGAATTTATCGCGCCACGCCATCGTGGCGACCAAGGCGGCGACGCAGGCATTCAGTCACACGGTGAAAATGGTGTTCTACGGCGTGCCGCTGATCACGGCCGTCGACACCGGACTGCCGCCATGGTGGTTTTTCGCGGTCGCCGCGCCTTTGGCGATGATCGGCGCCTGGCTGGGCGGCTTGGTGCTCGACCGGCTGAGCGACGTGAACTTCCTGAAGTACACACGCTGGATCGTGACGGCGCTGGGCGCGATTTATCTGGTGCAGGCGGCGGTGTCGTTCGCGGCGGGTTAGCCGTTTGTCGTGGCGTTGGCTGGGCGGACGGGCTAGTTCGCCTTGCCATCAGTGGGGGGCGCCGCGTGGAGAACTGGACAGTCGTAGCTGCATTGTTGGCGGGCGGCTTGGTGCTGCTGGCCTTTGGCGGCGAGTTGGTCGTACGCGGCTCTGTCGGCGTCGCGCGCAAGTTCGGCCTTTCCGAGCTGATGATCGGCTTGACACTGGTGGGTTTCGGGACGTCGTCGCCGGAATTGGCGGCGAGCATTCAAGCGGCGCTTGCCGGATCGCCGGGCATCGCGGTCGGCAATGTCGTCGGCTCCAACATCGCCAACGTGCTGCTGATCTTTGCGCTGGTCGCCATCATCAAGCCGATCCCGATCGATCCAAAGGCTTTGCAACGTGATGGTTGGGTGATGCTGGCGGCGACCGCCGCGCTGATCGTCGTCGCCCTGCTGTTCGGCGGGATTTCGAGGACCACCGGCATCTTCTTTCTCGTCGCACTTCTGGCTTACATCATTCTTGCCTACCTGATGGAGCGGCGCGGATCGCCCGCCGCCGAGGTGCATGAAGGCGAAGTCCAATTGCACGCGCCGGCGCCAACGGCGCCGCTCTGGCGATCTCTGGCGTTCGCCGTGGCCGGTCTCGTGATGCTTGTCTTCGGCGCCGACCTTTTGGTTGGCAGCGCGAAAACCATTGCACGCGCAGCTGGCCTCTCGGAAACGATCATCGGGCTTACCATCGTCGCGCTCGGCACCTCGCTTCCCGAGCTTGTCACCGCCACCATGGCCGCCCTGAAAGGCCGTTCGGGCGTCGCGTTCGGCGCGATTATCGGCTCGAACATCTACAACATCCTGGGCATTCTCGGCGTGACCGCTCTCATTCAACCGATCGCGATCCCGCCGGACATGCTCGCGCGCGACTGGGCGGCGTTTTATGTGGCGGCGCTGTTGATGCTGCTGCACGCCAACACCGGCGGCAGAGTGAACCGCTTCGAGGGCGCGTTCCTGCTGGCGCATTACGTCGCCTATTGCTGGCTGCTGCTCGCCTAATCGACTGCGTCTGGATCGGGCGCGCCCTCTTCCACGTCCAGCAAATCCGCGGGCTTGCACTCGAGCGCTTCGCAAATCTTCGCCAGCGTCTCGAAGCGCACGCCCTTCACCTTGCCGTTGCGCAGCAGCGAGAGGTTCGCTTCGGTGATGCCGACGCGCTCGGCCAAGTCTTTCGACTTCATCTTGCGGCGCGCAAGCATCACATCGAGGGTGACGACGATCCGCATCAGACGATCTGATCGTTTTCCGCTTTGAGCGAAGCAACAGCCGCGTCCAATGCGCTGCCGATCATCAGCACCGTGGCGGCAAACACCATCAGTGCGATGTCCATAGGATCGAAGCGCCATGTGAACGGCGCTCCACCCAGCAAAGCGATGCCGAGAGGCGCAACAAGCAGCTTCAAGAAAAACGCCGCCAGCGCAGAGATGCCTGCAAGCTGAAAGGCGTTGCTCGCCTTATCTGAGACGAACCGGCCTTCGTGATACTCGTTCAGCACAGGCTGAAGCATCACAACAGCAACAGCCGCAGCAATCGCCGGTGCATAGCTCAAGAGTTTGATCAAAATGGCGGAGGGCGCACCTACATCAGCGGCCCACGGCGCCGGTTCAAACGTCACCAGATAGATCTCACCGATCAGTGGCAGCCCGATCGCCGCAGACAGCAAGGGGATCAGGACCACGCCCATGACGCGCATCTGCCCCGCCTGCGCTCGCGCCTTCTGGATGCGGATATCAACGTTGCTCATCATACAATCTCGTCGTTTTCTTTCTTGATGGCGCTCGCAGCCTCAAGCACACGGCCGAGCGCGAAGACAAAAAGCGCGAAGGCGAACCAGGCGAGATCGGTGGTCTCGTAGCTGAACTCCCAGCGATAGCGTCCCTCAAGGATGCTCTTGGCAATCGGAGCGACAACGACTTTGGCGATCAACGCCGCGGCGGCGTACTGACCGGATAGGCGCACCGCGTGGGCCGAGGCGAGCGAGAACGCGCGGCCCTCTTCATATTCTTTCAACGCGTCCCGCAATTTCTCGAGGGCGCCGATCAAGAACAAGCTCGGCAGCGCCAACGGAATCTGAGGGAGGATCGCGCCAATCACCCAGAAAGGCCCAAGCATCGGTTCGTGATCTAAACTCGCCAGCGCCCGGACCGAGGCGGCGACGCCGTGGATCCAAATGACGTTGAGAAGGATGAGCACGATCGCAATTGCAGCGAACAAACGGGATGCGGCCGCAACCTGGCGTGCACGTTCGAGTGGGTCGAGTGCCGATTGTGTCATGATCATCAGACAATCTCATCATTCTCTGCTTTGATGCGGGCGGCGGCTTCGAGCACGCGGCCAAGCACGGCGACGAACGCGGCAAAGCCGATGAGGCCGAGGTCGAACGGTTCGAAGTGCCAGATGAAGCCGCGGCCCTCTTGCGTGATCCAGCTGTAGATTGTCGGCGAGCCGACGATCTTGAAGCCAAGCGCGTAGAGCGCGCCTTCCGCGGCCTTGCGGATACCGGCGCTGGCCTTGAGCGTGAAGAAGTGGCCCTTGCCGTATTCGTCGAGCACCTTGCTCAAATCGAGCAGCGCGCCGGCCAGCAGGAAGCTCGGCAGCGCCAGCACCATGAACAGGCCGAACACGCGCAGGAGTTCGAGCAGGCCCCGGAGGTCGAAGGTGACCTGATGGCGGGCAAGCGCGTCCAGAGCGGGCGAAGCCCCGTCAGCGACCGCGCCTAGGGCGATCAGGACCGCGCCCACAACGGCGGCCGTCGCCGCGCCGCCGGCGAGTTGCTGCGCGCGTTGGAGCGGCGCGAGTGCGGCTTCAGTCATTTACGGACCCCTCTCAAGTCGGACGATAATGAATTATCGTTTTACAATAATTTTGTCAAGAGGCGGCTCAGGATGGTTAAGGGGTCATCAACCGCTGGGCCGTTCCCATGGATCACTTGAGATTCGGGGCGGCAAATAATGCCTATCATCACGCACATCCTGCTCTACGCCGCCTACGCGATGGTCTCGCTGACGGTGGGGCTGGCGCTGAACCAGGTCGGCGGCGAAGGGCTGGGTTCGTCCATCCTCGGCGGCATCGCGCTCTTCTCGGCCTGCGCGGTGACGCATGCGGGGATTTCCGCGAGCGCGGCGGCGGGCCGGATCGGCCAAGCTGAAAAGAAGATCAAGCACGACATGGAGCGCCTGCGCACGGCGCACCGCGAGGTCGCCGCTGACATAGACGCCGTGCAAACGCGCCTCGATCAGATAGAGACGCAGGTCGCGTTCGGCGCGGCGCCGGCGCAGCCGCAGATCGCGGCGCCCACGAATACGACGGCTTCGATCGAACTGCGGATGATCGATCAGATCGTCGACAAGCTTGGCGCGGCGATGGATGCACGCCTGGGCACGCTGCAAAGCGCCGGCAACATCACGCCGATCAATCCAACGGCCGCGCGCGGACCTATGGATCTGGTGCGTGACGCGCTGATGGAAAATCGCGTTGAGCTGCACCTACAGCCGATCGTGCAGCTGCCACAGCGCAAGACGGCGTTCTACGAAGGCTTCACGCGCCTGAAGGATGCGAGCGGGCGCTTGATCCTGCCGACGGAGTTCATTCCCGCGGCTGAGCAAGCGGGCTTGATGGGTACGATCGACAACGTGCTGTTGTTCCGTTGCGTGCAGATCGTGCGCAAGCTGATGAAGCAGGATCGTCGCGTCGGCATTTTCTGCAATCTCTCGCCGACGGCGTTGGCGGATGAGCACTTCTTCCCGCAATTCCTGGACTTCATGCGCGAGAACCGCGATCTCGCCGGCAGCGTGATCTTCGAAATTCCGCAGGATGCCTACGAGAACCGCACATCCATCGAAGCGCGCGCCATGGCGAAGCTGGTGGATCTGGGCTTCCGCTTCTCGATCGACCGCGTGACCAACACCGAGGTTGACCTGCCGGATCTCGAGCGCTCAGGCGTGCGCTACGTTAAAGTGGCGGCGGGAACTCTGGTGGAGCAGATTGTCCATCGCGGCCTGCGCCCGCGCTCATCGATCACACGCGAGATCGCCTCCACCGATATCGCCGCCGTGTTCCAGCGTTATGGCATCGATCTCATCGCCGAGCGTATCGAGGCTGAAGACGCCGTGCTCGAGGTGCTCGACCTCGACGTGCCGTTCGCGCAAGGCCACCTCTTCGGCGCGCCGCGTGCGATCAAGGAAAGCCTGATGGAAGAAACCGCGCCGCCGCGGGAATTCTATCTGAAGCAATCAGGCAGGGTGAGCTAAGCGCCTTGCGCGCGGGCGTGGCCTCGTCCACCTAACGGCCCATGACGAAACTCATCGCCATCACCGGCGGCTCCGGCGCGGGCAAGACGACGGTCGCGCGCGCATTGGCGCAGCGGCTGGGCGCAGGTGCGGTGGTGATCGCCGAGGACGACTATTATCGCTGCTCGTCACGCGTGCCGGACTTCGATCCGGCCACTTACAATTTCGACGTGCCAAGCGCGAAAGAGCACGAATTGCTCGCTGAGCACCTCACGCTCGCCAAGAGCGGCGCGGCGTTCGACAAGCCGGTCTACGATCTCGTGACCCACTCGCGGACCGCGAAGGTGGAGCGGATCGTCCATGCCGATTGGGTGATCGTTGAAGGCATTCATCTGCTGGCGGCGCAGGAGCTGCGCGGCCTATTCGATGTGAGCGTGTTCATGCACTCGGACGAAGCGCTGCGTCTGGGACGTCGGATGATCCGTGACGTCGAGAGACGCGGGCGGACGCCGCGTTCGGTGCTGGCGCAGTTCTTCACCCACGTGCGCGCAATGCATGAGGCTCACGTCGAGCCACAGCGCGCGCTGGCGGATTTGGTGATTGCCTGCCCGTATGACGCGGGTCCTGAACATGCGGACAGAAGCGCCGCGCAGATTGCGGAACGTTTGGCGTGACCACACCGATCGAAAGCATTGATGACATCGCCGGCCGCTACGACGCGGTGTTCTGCGATGTGTGGGGCGTGGTGCACAATGGCCGCCAAGCCTACCCGGCCGCGTGCGCGGCGCTGCAGCGGCTGCGCAATGCTGGCAAGCACGTCATCCTGATCACCAACGTGCCGAAGCCGCGCGGGCCGATACCGGGTCAACTCGATCGCGCCGGCGTGCCGCGCGATGCTTGGGATGCGATTGTCACGTCGGGCGATGCGATCCGCGAAGAGCTGGCGCAGCGCGCGCCGGGGCCGATGTTCAAGATCGGGCCGGATGATTACGACCGCACGCTCTGGGAAGGTTTGGGGTTGGCGCAGGCGCCGCTAAGCGAAGCGGCGTTCTTCGCGATCTCCGGTTTGAACCGGGATGACGAGACGCCGAAAGACTACGCGGACGTGCTGCGCGAAGCGAAAGCGCGCGATCTCGATTTCATCTGCGCCAATCCGGATATCGTCGTGCAGCACGGCAGCCGGATGATCTGGTGCGCGGGTGCGATTGCGCGGGACTACGAAGCGATCGGCGGCAAGGTCATCATGGCCGGCAAGCCGTTTGCGCCGATCTATGATCTGGCGCGGAAAGAGCTGGCGCAGATTGCGGGGCGCGCGCTCGAGGCGTCACGCATCCTTTGCATCGGCGATGGCGTGGTTACCGATATCGCCGGCGCCAACGCGCAAGGGCTCGATAGCTTGTTCATCGCCGCCGGCATTCACGGCGAAGCGCTGTGGACGAACGGCAAGCTGGATCCGGCGAAAGTTGATGCAGCGCTGGCGGCGGAGAACGCCCGCGCCACCTATGCGATGGCGGCGCTCGCTTAGTACGTCCGCACGCCCAGCCGATCGAATTGCTGGCCGATGTTGCCGTCGAAATCGCGGGCTTGGTTCATATCTTCGGTGCCGTCGCGATCACCGCTGCGGCGGCGCGCGACGCCTCGGCCGAACAACGCAATCGGATTGCCGGATTCAACCGCGAGCGCCGCTTCAAATGACGTCTTCGCGTCGGCCCACTGGCCTTCGCGCAATTGCAGGATGCCACGGCACAGCTGTCCTTCGACATTGCGCGGATCGGCGGTCGCGGCAGCGTCGGCGTCTTGGCGGGCGCGATCGAGCTGACGCTCCTCATTGAGGTCAAGCCAGCAACGGCCGGCGCGCGCTTCAGCGAGATTGCCGTCGGCGCGGATGGCTTGGTCGTAGTCGTTGGCGGCGCCTTCGAGATCGTTGAGGCGCTGCTTGGCGCGCGCGCGGCCAGCGAGAGCGACGGCGGAGCGCGGCTCGTGTGAAAGGGCGCTGTTGAAAGACGTGATCGCCTCGGAGAACTCGCCACGGCGAACCTGGATCTGGCCCAGAATAAGGTACGCCTCCGCGGCCTGGTTGAGTTCAATGGCGCGGCGCACCGCGGGCTCTGCTGCATCGAGTTGGCCGCTCGCGAGCAGGATGCGGCCACGGCCGACGAGCGCCGCTGGGTTTTCGCCATCGAGTTCGACGGCCGCGCCGTAGTCGCGCAAGGCAGCGGTGACATCGCCTGCCTCCTCCTGCGCTTCACCGCGCGTGCTGAAGGCGACTGAGCGTTGCTCCGGCGTCAGCGATTCATCTTGCGCGGCAGCCGTGCAGGCTTCGATCTTGGCTTCAGCCTCTTCCGCTGTGAGGCAGCGCTCGGAGGTGCTGACGTCCTGCGTGCGTTCGCACGCCACGAGGGCCAGGGCCAGAACCCCGCAAGTAAGCCAAATTTTGCGCATCCGCGCCCCTCCTCAAAGTCAGCCTAGACCGTCCCGCGAGACGCTTTAGGGTGCCTCCACATAACAAGGGAGCGCGCGGTGGCCAATCTGTTCGACCTCACAGGCAAGAGTGCAATCGTCACAGGTTCCTCACGCGGCATCGGCAAGCAAATCGCTTACCGCTTGGCGGAACATGGCGCGAATGTCGTGGTCTCGTCGCGCAAGCAGGATGCGTGCGAGGCGGCGGCGGCGGAGATCAACGATCTGGTTGGCCGCCGCGCGGCCATTGCTGTGGCCGCGAACATTGGCGCGAAGGAAGCGCTCCAGGAGCTGGTGGATCAAACCAACGCCGCGTTCGGCAAGATCGACATCTGCATCTGCAATGCGGCGTCGAATCCCTATTTCGGGCCGATGAGCGGCATAAGCGACGATCAGTTCCTGAAGATCCTGCAGAACAACGTCATCTCCAATCACTGGCTCATCAACATGTGCGCGCCGCAGATGCGGGCGCGGAAGGACGGCGCGGTGATCATCATTTCGTCTGTCGGCGGACTGAAGGGTTCGCCCGTCATCGGCGCCTATGACATTTCGAAAGCCGCCGACATGCAGCTCGCACGCAATCTCGCGGTCGAGTTCGGCGCCGACAATGTGCGGGTGAACACGATCGCGCCCGGTCTGGTCCAGACAGATTTCGCCAAGGCGCTTTGGGAGAACCCAGACATTCTGAAGGCCTCAACCGCGCGTGCCGCGTTGAAGCGGATTGGTCAGCCGGACGAGATCGCCGGCATGGCGGTGCTGCTCGCCTCGCAAGCGGGCGCGTTCGTGACCGGGCAGACGTTGATTATCGATGGCGGCGTGATGGCCGCTTAGAACGCGCCGATCACCGGCACGAGCGTCGACTTCAGCGCCTGAGCGCTGAACGGCTTCACGATGTAGGTCGATGCGCCTTGAGCTTCGGCCCCTTCGCTATTGTCGTTGGCGACCATGACGAACGGCGTTTGCGCGATGCGCTCTTCGGCGCGGACACGTGCCAAGAATTCCATGCCGGTCATTGGGCTCATGTAGGAGTCCGAGATCACCAGGCCGTATTCCTTGGTGCGCATCTTGGCCAAAGCGGCGGCGCCGTCATTGGCTTCATCGATATTGGTGAAACCGAGTTGGCGGAGCAGGTTTCGCATGATGCGGATCATGGTGTTGTAGTCATCCACGATCAAAATCGGCATCGTCATCGAAACGGACATCTGCGCCGGCCCCTCTTTCCCATCGACCGGCTTTTGTTGTTCAAGAGAGGAAGGGCACACCGCCAGGCCAGGGTGCGATGGCCCGGCGGTGAGACGTTTCCGGCTCTTAAGTGCGCCGTGTCGTAGGAACATAGATAGCAAAGAGACGAGAATTTTCGGTAAAACAGCACTTAAGTATGAATGAACGCGGGCGTGTTCGTGCGCGCCGCGGTTAGAGATTGGAAACGGATAAGCGCAGTTCCGGCGCAGTTGCGAAAGACTTTGTGAACGAATGCCGAGCTTGGGCCCAACCTCAACAATTCCTAATGATGCGCGCGGCGCGGCGATTGCGCTCGGCAATTTCGATGGCGTGCATGTTGGCCACCAAGCTGTGATCGCGAGCGCGCGCGATGTAGCCGATGAGCTGGGCGTTGCTTTGGGCGTCGCGGTGTTCGAACCGCATCCGCGCAAATTCTTCAAGCCGGACACCGCCCCCTTCCGTCTTCAGAACGCGCGTCAGCGCGCGCGTGCGCTAGGCGACCTTGGCGTTGAGGAAGTGTTTGAGATTGGCTTTGACGCTGGCCTCGCCGGCTCGACCGACCGCGAGTTCGCCGAGCGCGTGCTGCGGGATCTGCTCGGCGTCGCGCACGTGAGCGTCGGCGCGGACTTCGAGTTCGGCAAAGGCCGGTGCGGCAATGTCGAGAGCTTGGCTCGGCTCGGCGATGACATCGGCTTCAGCGTCGAGGCTGTCGAGCCGGTGGGCGGCGACGATAAGATTTCATCAACCGGCATCCGCGAGGCGATCGCGCGCGGCGATATGGCGGCGGCGACGGAGATGCTGACGCGGCCCTGGGCCATTGAGGGCGAAGTGCTGAAGGGCTTTCAGCGCGGGCGCACGCTTGGCTTCCCAACTGCGAACGTGGCGCTCACCGATTACACGCGCCCGCGGCTGGGCGTTTATGCCGTGCGCGTGGATGTTGGCGATGACGTGCTACTGCCGGGCGTGGCAAGTGTGGGCCTGAACCCGACTGTGGGCACGCTGCCCGAGCCACTGCTCGAAGCGCATTTGTTCGATTTCAGCGGCGACCTTTACGGGCAGACGATCGAGGTCGAGCTGATCGCGTTCTTGCGCGATGAGGCGAAGTTTGACTCACTCGGCGAATTGAAGCGGCAGATGACGCAGGACGTGATCGACGCGCGACGGGCGCTAATCTCAGCATAACTCTCATTCCGGCTCTACGGCGCTTCGCGCCTCCGGCCGGAATGAGAGAGCTAAGCAGCCGGCTTCGCCGTCGCTTTCACCTCGGCTTCGCCTTCGAGCACCACCTTATCGCCGACGCGGCACTCACACTTCAGCTTCACGCGCCGCCCGCGCTCGATGAGTTCGATGACTTCGATCGTGGTGTCGACCGTCGCGCCGATCATCACGGGCGCTCGGAAGCTCAGCGTCTGCGAGATGTAGATCGAGCCTGGCCCCGGCAGTCGTGTGGCGATGGCCGCAGAGACGAAGCTCGCGGTGAAGACGCCGTGCGCGATGCAGCCGCCGAAGGGCGTTGTCGCCGCATAGGCTTCATCCAGGTGGATCGGGTTGCGATCGCCGCTGATCTCGGCGAACGCGGCGACCTTCTCCTTGGTGACGACATTGCTCGTCGTCTCGCGCATGCCGATGCGGAGGTCTTCGAAATAGACCGTCTGGAAGTCTGACATTTCGGCTCTCTTTAGCGGCGCAGCGGCCAGCAGGTGCCGTTGGAAATCGGCGTGGCGTCACGGATGATCCGGGCCGCCTCGCTGAACTCGGCTTGCGTGTAGCCTTCGGACAAGAGCTGGGCCTCTAAGCCGTCAACGCTGGAGCTGTTGAAGATGTAGGGCGCGATGCGGCCCATTAGGCCGAACTGGCGATCGTTCATACGCGCAGACAGCACGCCGACGAGGCACGCGCAGCCGACCTCGGGAGCCTGGACATTCTCGCCCATCGGCGAAGCCACGCAGACCTGGACAATGCTCCGTGCGACGGCGCCGCGATCAACCGCGCCTGTCTGCGCAAAGGCCGACGCCGCAAGAGCGATAGCGCCCGCCGCGGCCAAGCAAATAATTCTGATCATCACCCACCCCTTATCTTCGCGCTTTGAAAAAGTCCCGCAGTAGCGTAGCCGCAGCTGCGGCTTCGACGCCAGCTGTTACCGTGGGTTTCCAGTGCGTTTGCGCGTGGTCCCAGACCTTGGCGCCCTGCTCGACGCCGCCGCTCTTGGGATCGCTCGCGCCATAAACGACACGCGCGATGCGAGCGTGGCTGATGGCGCTCGCGCACATGGCGCAGGGTTCGAGCGTCACATAGAGCGTGAGATCGGGCTTCAAGCGATAATTGCCGAGTGTCGCGCCGGCTTGGCGCAGCGCTTGGATTTCAGCGTGAGCTGTCGGGTCGTTCGCGCTGATCGGCGCGTTGGCGCCGGTGGCTATGACTTGGCCTTCGGCGTCGACGATCACGCAGCCGATCGGCGCTTCGCCGGCTTCAGCGGCGGCGCGCGCGAGATCGAGCGCTTGGCGCATGAAGCTCTCGTCGCTCATGGACGGCGCAGCTCCAACAGATCGGCGACGACCTCACCCTGCGCGATGGTTTCGAACGTGCCGGGCACGATGGCCTCGCGGTACATTTTGCGGGCTTCATCGTCTGAATGGTCCATGCGGCTTTCCATGGCCTTCTTCCAGGCGTCTTCGGTGGGCCATTGGGCGTAGGCGATATAGACGCCCTCTGCCTGCTTATGCAGGCGCGAGCCCCAGCCGCCGAACTCGGCGGCAATGCGCTCGGTGCCGCGACGCCAGCCCGCCTCGAATTGCGCCTCGAGCCCTGGTACCACCTGCCACCTGTAGATCACTGCGAACATGCCGAAAACTCCAGAGCCCCCTTCTAGCCCGGAAGCCGAGCGCATTGCGAAGTTCCTCGCGCGCGCGGGCGTGTGCTCGCGCCGCGACGCCGAGCGGCTGATCGCGGATGGGCGCGTAAAGCTCAACGGCAAAGTGCTGGATACGCCGGCGGTGAAGGTGACGGCGGCGGATATCGTGCTCGTAGATGGCCGCCAGGTGGGCGCGGCCGAGGCGACGCGGATGTGGCTCTATCACAAGCCCTCGGGCCTGGTGACGACGCACCGCGACCCGGCTGGGCGGCCGACCGTGTTTGAGAATCTGCCGGAAAACATGCCGCGCGTGATTTCCGTGGGGCGGCTCGACCTGACGTCCGAGGGCCTCCTGCTGCTGACCAATGACGGCGAACTGGCGCGGCGTTTGGAACTGCCGGCGAATGGCTGGTTGCGGCGCTACCGCGCCCGCGCGTTTGGGCGCGTGAGCCAGGAAGAATTAGATACGCTGAAGAACGGCATCACGGTCGAAGGCGTGCGTTACGGTTCGATCGACGCGAAGCTTGAACGCGGCGGCGGCGCTAACTCTTGGATCCAGGTGAGCATCACCGAAGGCAAGAACCGCGAAGTGCGGCGCGTGCTCGATGCACTGGGGCTGCGCGTGAACCGGCTGATCCGCGTCTCGTATGGGCCGTTTCAGCTCGGCACGCTGCCGCCGGGCGCCGTCGAAGAAGTCCCGCGCCGCGTGCTGAAAGAACAGCTAGGCAAAGACCTCTAAGCTTAGTGGCCGCCGAGGAACGGCGGCATGGCGGGAACGATGCCAGGCCACACGATATGGCCGCCCTCCCACACCATCCGCGCCCCGGCAAAGACGATGATCACGATGCCGATCACGGCGATCCAGCGGTGCTTCTCAATCACGCGTGCGATCAATGTCGCCGCCACACCCATCAAGATGACGGAGAGGATGAGGCCGAACCACATGATGACTTCGTTGTGGCGAGACACAGCCGCAACAGCGAGCACGTTGTCGAGCGACATCGAGACGTCGGCGACGATGATCGTCATCAACGCGCTCATGAACGTTTTCGGCGCTTTGCCACCGGATGCGATCACCTCGGCGGCGTGTTCGCCCGCTACCGGATCGCCGACCTGGATGGGCTGATGCTTGCGCAGATCGTCCCACATGCGCCACGCCACCCAGAAGAGCAGCAAGCCGCCGGCGAGCAACAGCCAGTCAATCGCCAGCAATTGTTGGGTCACCGTTGCAAAGACGATGCGCAGCACGAGCGCAATTAGGATGCCCCAGAAGATGGCGCGGCGTTGCTGAACCGCCGGGAGCGCGGCCGCGGCGAGGCCAACGGCCACCGCATTGTCACCCGCGAGCGCCAGGTCGATCAGAACGACCGAAAGCAGGGAGGCAAAGTTGGCAACGGCAAGGTCGGGGTTGAAAAGGTCGGCGAAGTGAGCGGCTAGCGATTCCACGGTAATTCAACTCCGCCCATTCAAGCCCGCTTTGCGGGGCCGCCCTTGTTCACGAACGCCCCTGCCAAGGTCAAGCGCTTGGCGACAGACCAGCGGCGGGACATATGCAGTTCGAGCGGAAGGAAGCCGATGCGGATCGTCGGGGGTGAGTTCAAAGGGCGCGCGATTGCCGCGCCGCAGGGGCGCGACACGCGCCCGACCGCCGATCGTGTGCGGGAAAGCGTTTTCAATGTCTTGGCGCATGCCGATTGGTCGCCCGGCGTTGAAGGACGGCGGGTGCTCGATCTGTTTGCGGGATCGGGCGCGCTTGGGCTTGAGGCGATGTCGCGCGGCGCTGCGTTCGCGCTCTTCGTGGAAACCGACGCAGGCGCACGCGGCGTCATCCGAGATAACATCGAAGCGCTTGGCCTGTTCGGCAACACCCGTATCCATCGCCGTGACGCGACTGACCTTGGCGTAAAGCCGGCTGGGTTGGGCGATCCGTTTGATCTTGTTTTCCTCGATCCGCCTTACGGCAAAGGGTTGGGCGAGCGCGCGCTCGCGAAGTTGGGTGTTGGCGGCTGGATCACGACCGATGCGCTGATCGTGCTCGAAGTCGGCGCTGACGAGACGCCGCAAGTTACGGCGTTCGAAACGCTGGATGAGCGCAGCTATGGCGCGGCCAAGGTTCTCTTCCTCAAGCCGCGCTGAGCTTTACGGCGTCGGCGCAGGGGTAATCCGCGGCGTCACCTCGATCGAACGCTGACGCAGCTGTGGCGCCAGTTGCACGTCGTTGCGCAGATTGGTGCGGAACTGCCGCTGGCAGCGCTGCAACAGCTCTTCATCCGGCGCAGCCACGTCGTGCTGCTCCTGCGCCTGGCGCAAGCGTTCGCAGGCTTCGCGCGTGCGGCCCGAACGATCGAGCGCGCGCACCAGCTGCTGCGCGTCAGCTTGGATGACCTCGGCGGCGGCGGAGTTTGGCGCGGCGGCGGCCACTTCCTCGCGCGCCGTATAGGCTTGCGAGAAGCGGGCGCTGGCGGCGGTGAAGTCGCCACGCTGTTCGGCGATCTGACCGAGTTCGGACGCGACAGGCGCGCGGATCTGCGGCGCAGTGAGTTGCGGCAAGGCTTGCTGCAGCTGCGCTTCAGCTTCGGCTGTGTTGCCGGCGTTTTGCGCCTCGACGCCTTCGGAGACTTGGGCTGCCGCTTCAGCTTCGCCGGTGCGGTTGGTGCGCTGATACGAGCGCGACAGCATGCGCCAGACGGCCGGATCGCGAGAGCGCAGGCTGGTGGCTTGCTCAAGCGCGCGCTGGCCGAGCGGATTGGCGTTGGCTTCGCCGACAGAACCGCACAGCAGATAGATTTCATCGCGCAGCGGATCGTCCGGATGCGCGTTGGCGTAGGTCCAGAGCGTCTGCATGGCGGCGTCGCGCGTCGCGGGTTGAGACATCTGCGCGACGGCAAGGCGGACTTGCGCATCTGGGTGCGCGGCAAGCGCGGTGAACGCCGCGCGATAGGCTTCGCTGGCGGTGGCGTCGAACGAGGCTTCGCTGACGATGGCGTCGGATGGCGCAACCTCTGAGGCCGCACCGGGCGCCGCAGGCGACGAGTTATCGACGCGAGCGCTTTGGCTTTCGCCGCCAAGTGCGCCGGCTTCCAGAATTTCGGCAAGCTGGATCGCCTGCTCCGGCGTCAGCTGACCTTCGGCGAGCAAGCGCAGCAGTTCAGCACGCAAATCCGGCGGCGGCGGATCGGGGCGAACGAAATCGTTCACGACCCAGGCGATGCCGGCGATGAGCGCGATGACTGTAAGCAGCGAGACGATGCGGATGCGCGTGCCGAGACGGCGGCGACGGCGCTCGATCTCTGACGTGTTGACTTCGCGGCCAGAGAGCTTCGCGCTCAGCACTTCCACGAGAAGCTGCATCTGCGGCGCGTTGGCGCCGCCGTTCCAACGCGTAAAGTCTTCTGCTTGGAAGGCGCCGAAGCCGAGCGGGATCTGCACTTGATCGAGCATCACCGGCACGAGACGGCCTTCGTCACGCGCACGGCCCGCTTCATCGCGCACGAACGTCGAGTTGGCGGAGCTTTGCGTCCACACAACGATTACGGCCTTCGCGTCCTTCAATTCCTTCTCGATGATGGCGGTGTAGTCCTGCCCCGCCGCGAGCGAGCGATCCCACCACACTTTGAAGCCGCGCTCCTGCAGCGCTTCAGCAAGAGGCCGGACGCGATTGCGATCTTCGCTGGCGTAAGAAATGAAGATGTCCGCCATACGCGTACCCCTGCCACGGCGCGTTCTCGCACCGGCCTAGTGTGTCCCAATCCCCGTATTAGGCGCTCATGACCGCGACGTGAAGATGACCAGGGTCACGGATGCGTGGGTTTGGGAAATTTCCTTGTGCATGCTTTGACTTAGCTCAGGGTATGGGTGAGCGCTCCCGCGTTGAGAGGCTTCACGCAGGCGGGGTTTGGATGACGCTTTTGTGGGCGCCGGTTCAGGAGGTGTCGGCGGCGAATGGCGTGGGCAGCGCGAACGCAGGGAGCGGCGCGACGCGGCCGGGCGCTGTTGGGATCGGCGACAGCCGGGTCAGGCCTTTACGGCGGCGCCGCGCGAGCTTGGCGGCGAGCGCGCGATAGGTGCGGAGCACGGCGAGCAGACGCTGCGCGCGAGCGATGAGATCGCCCTCGGTGCGCAAGCGGCGGCGCAACCATACGCCAGCGACAGCGCGAAGCGAGACGTGTCGCTGTGTGATGTGATGACGCCGCCGGTTTCGTCTTCGTGGCGGCAGCAGGTGAGCGGCGTGAATGAGGATGAGATCGCGCACGGCGCGCTCAAGCTTCTCGATGCTGACGTGGCCGTAGCGGCGGCGCTGACGTTCTCCGATGCACCCGCACGCGAACCACGCGATCAACGCCAGCAGCCACAAGGCGAGCCTGGCGAGGCGATGGTTGGAGATGGGCGGATGCATTTGCGCGGCAGTATGCGCCTGCGGCGGGGGCCACCGGATAGATCGGGATGTATCCCCGGTTTTTGGGGCGCAAGCGAAGACGGCCTGTGGCGCGTTAGCGGCGCAGTCCTATCGGCACCATAGTGACAACGATGTCGTCGGCGCCCGGAGCGGCTTCAGTCCCAGGTGGAACGCAGGTGGTCTTGGTCGCCTCGTGAATTTGGGCCAGAGCGGCTTCAAGCTCCGGCGTGCTTGCGCCCGTGCGCCACGCAACGCCCCGCCGAATGCGCGCTTCGCCGCCGGGCCAGGCCGCGTAGGACGCCTCCGTCATGCGGAATTGCTGAACGACGTCGCGCCCGGCGCGGTCGAAACCGTAGCCGCTCGGCCATGCGACGGCGACCTCGCAGCTGAGGCGGCGATTGGGCAGCACCGTGCAACACAAGAGCGAGTAACCGGCGATACGTTCATTGCGCGCGCGGTCGGGATAGGCGTGTGCGAATTCGCGAGCGCCTGGCTGCGATTGCCATTCGACGACTGGCGCGACAGCATTCTCCGCGAGCGCGGCGCCCGCGACGCAAATCGTGGCAAAAGCGAGGGCGGCAATCTTGTGCATCGCTTATCCCACTCAACTGACCGGTTCTGTCATTGGCGAAGTGCAGATGTTTTGCGTCTCTTCGTTGATGCGATCGAGCGCGGCTGTCGTTTCAGGCGTCATCGAACCGGGCAGAACCCATCGCATCATACGCCGAAACGGAACGTCTCGCTGAGGGCTCGCCATGAGCCGATCGTAGCTCGCCTGTGTCAGACGGTGATCCTCGGCCACCGACACCGTCGCATCGCCAAAGCCGTAGCCCTGCGGCCATTCGAAGGCGGTCTCGCACTCGAAGCGGCGCTGCTCGTTGACTCTGCAGCAAATGACAGCGGCTCCCGGCAGCTGTCGATCCAAAGCGGCCTGCGGATATCGACGTGAAAATTCCGCGCCGGCGCGCCGCTCATACTCGAAGCCCTGTGCGTCGGCTGCGTTGCTCTGGGCCAGAGCCGCGCCAGCTAGGCAAGACGCGACGATCGCCGTGACGATTACAATGCGCATACCGCAAGCGTAGCGGCGTTAGCGCTCGATGAACAGCGCGGCTGGATGCTCCAACAGCCCTTTCACGCGCTGGATGAAGGCGGCGGCGTCGTAGCCGTCGACGACGCGGTGATCGAAGGACGAGCTTAGGTTCATCATTTTGCGAACGACGATCTGGCCGTTCTTCACCACCGGGCGTTCGACGAGTTTGTTCACGCCGATGATCGCCACTTCCGGGTGATTGATCACCGGCGTCGTCACGATGCCGCCGAGGGCGCCGAGCGAGGTGATGGTGATGGTCGAGCCGGAAAGCTCATCCTTGCCGGCGCTGTTGTTGCGAACGGCGTTGGCGAGGCGCGAGACTTCGAGCGCGGCGGACCACACGTCGAGCGCTTCGACGTGGCGCACGACCGGCACGATGAGGCCGTTATCGGTTTGGGTGGCGATGCCGATATCGACGTTCTCGTGGCGATAGACGACGCCCTGCTCGTCATCGTAGCGGGCGTTGATCTGCGGGAAATCCGGCAGCGCCAGCACCAAAGCACGCATCAGGAACGGAAGCATGGTGAGCTTCGGCTGATCGTTGCGCTTGGTGGCGTTCAGGTGCGCGCGGAGTTCTTCGAGTTCGGTGAGGTCAGCTTCTTCGACGTAGGCGAAGTGCGGGATGCGGCGCTTGGCGTCCTGCATCTTCTCCGCGATCTTGCGGCGGAGGCCGATGACTTTGACGGGCTCGATGCCGTTGCGCTCAGCCAGCACCGAACCGCCGCTGCTGCGATGCGCGCCAACGGCGGGCACGAGCACCGCGTCGAGGTCTTCGTGGGTGATGCGGCCGTCGGGGCCGGTGCCGCGCACTTGGCCGAGGTCGATGCCCAGCTTCTGCGCACGCGCGCGCACGGCGGGCGATGCTTGCGCTTGGCTCCATTCGTGCACTGACGCATCACGCGCGGCGGGCTTGGCGACAGCTTGCGTAGGTGCAGGCTTCGCTTTGGGCGCAGCAGCGCCGGGCATCGCGGCGGCCGGCACGGCCGTCGCCTTCGGCGCCGAGCCTTGCATCGCGGCTTGCACTTGATCTTCCGACCAGGTGGCGCCGGCTTGCGCTTTGATCTTTGGCTTCGGCGTAGCGGCGCCGTTGGCTTGCGGCGCTGGCGGCGCCTTTGCTTCTTGCTTCGGCGGCGGCGGTGGCGGTGGCGGCGCGGCGGCGGGTTCATCCTCGCCCTCGCCTTCGGTTTCGAACACCACGATCGCCCCGCCGACGGGCGCCATGTCGCCCGGCTCGCCGTTCAGCGACACGATCTTGCCGGCGACGGGCGATGTCATCTCCACCGTCGCCTTATCCGTCATCACGTCGACGAGCGGCGCGTCTTCTTTGACGACGTCGCCAACGCGCACGTGCCAGGCGACAATCTCCGCCTCGGCGGTGCCTTCACCCACGTCCGGAAGTTTGAAAACGAACTGGCCCAATTCAGGACTCCAAAACGCGGCGCAGCGCTTTGATGATGCGCGGCGGGGTCGGGAAATACTCCCATTCGAGGGAGTGTGGATAGGGCGTGTCGTAGCCCGTGACGCGCTCGATCGGCGCTTCGAGTTTGTAGAAGCAACGCTCCTGCACCAGCGCACTGAGCTCGGCGCCGTAGCCCGAGGTGCGCGTGGCTTCGTGGACGATCACGCAGCGGCCTGTTTTGGAGACGGACGCTTCGATGGCTTCGATATCGACCGGCACGAGCGTGCGCAGATCGATCACTTCGGCATCGATGGCAGCTTCTTCAGCGGCGGCGAGCGCGACGTGCACCATGGTGCCGTAGGCGAGCACGGTGACGGCCTCGCCTTCGCGCACGATGTTCGCCTTGCCGAGGGGGATTTTGTAGTAGCCGTCCGGCACTTCGCTGGCCGGATGCTTGGCCCATGGCTGCACTTGGCGATCGTGGAAGCCATCGAACGGACCGTTATAGATGCGCTTCGGCTCCATGAAGATGACCGGATCGTCGTCTTCGATGCAGGAAATGAGCAGGCCCTTCGCGTCATAAGGTGTTGACGGGATCACCGTCTTCAAACCGGCGACGTGCGTGAACAGCGCTTCCGGCGACTGGCTGTGCGTTTGGCCGCCGCGGATGCCGCCGCCATAGGGCATGCGGACGGTCAGCGGCGAGGTGAAGTCGCCGGCTGAGCGATAGCGCAGGCGCGCGGCTTCGGAGACGAGCTGATCGTACGCGGGATACATGTAGTCCGCGAACTGGATCTCGATCACGGGGCGCAAGCCGTAAGCCGCCATGCCAATGGCGACGCCGGCAATGCCGTTCTCGTTGATCGGCGCATCGAAGCAGCGTTTGGCGCCGTACTTCTTCTGCAGATGTTCGGTGACTTTGAATACGCCGCCGAAATAGCCGACGTCTTCGCCAAAGGTGAGCACGTTCGGATCGCGCTCCATCATGTTGTCGAGCGCCGAGTTGAGCGCTTGGATCATGGTCATGCTGGCCATGGCTTACGCTTCCCCCGCTTCGTCGCGTTGTTCACGGAGATGCCAGGGCATTTCCTTGTAGACGTCTTCAAACATGCTCTCGCGCGAATGCGCGGCGCCCGGACCGAGCACGCCGACCTTCTCCGCTTCGCGGCCGGTGGCGCGAACGCTTTCGATCGCATCTTCCTGCGCTTGGCGATGCTGATCCGCCGACCATTCGCCAAGCGAGACCAAGTGATCGCGCAGGCGTTCGATCGGATCGCCCAGCGGCCATTGGCGGCCTTCGTCGGCGGGGCGATAGCGCGCCGGATCGTCCGACGTAGAGTGAGGTCCGCCGCGATAGGTGAAGAGCTCAATCATCGTCGGGCCGAGGTTGAGACGCGCGCGTTCAGCGGCCCATTGCGTAACGGCGTAGACGGCGAGGAAGTCGTTTCCATCGACGCGGAGCGGCGGCATGCCGTAGCCCACCGCGCGCGCGGCGAAAGTTGTGTTCTCCCCACCGGCGATGCCTTGGAACGATGAGATCGCCCACTGATTGTTGACGACGTTGATGATCACCGGCGCGCGATAGACGGCGGCGAAGGTCATCGCTGCGTGGAAATCGCCTTCCGCCGTTGAACCGTCGCCCAGCCACGTCGCGGCGATGCGGCCATCGTTCGAGTAGGCGGACGCCATCGCCCAGCCGACCGCTTGCGGCACTTGCGTCGCGAGGTTGCCGGAAATCGTGAAGAAGCCGTCCTTCTTCGACGAATACATGACCGGCAGCTGGCGGCCCTTCATCGGATCGCGCGCGTTCGAATAAATCTGGTGCATCATGTCGATGAGCGGATAGCCGCGCGCGATCAGGATGCCCTGCTGGCGATAGGACGGGAAACACATGTCGTCCGGCGAGAGCGCCATGGCTTGCGCGATCGAGATCGCCTCTTCGCCGAGCGACTGCATGTAGAAACTGGTTTTGCCCTGACGCTGGGCGCGGTGCATGCGCTCATCGTAGGCGCGCAGCAGCAGCATGTTCTTCAAGCCGCGGCGCAGATCGTCCGGCGAGATGCTCGGCGTCCAGGGGCCAAGCGCATTGCCTTCCATGTCGAGCACGCGAATGAGGCCGTAGGCGTAGTCGCGCATTTCGAACGCGGTCTCGTCCACGTCCGGCTTTGGCGTTTCGCCGGGCTCGGGAAACGACCAGCCGCTGAAGTCGGGCTTATCGCCCGGGCGCGCGCGCGGCTTCGGGATGTGCAGGTCGAGCGCGTTCGGCTTGCGGCTCATATCGTCCATTACCCTTTTCTCGCGGCGGCTAGCTTTTCGCGAACGATACGATCGGCAGCGGCTTGCGGCGTGATGCCCTCGCTCTTGGCGATATCCAACACGCGCATGACGCGCGGAGCAATGGCGCGGACGCGGGCTTCCACCACATCCGCCGCTTCGCCCAAATATTCGGCGGAGACGTTGATGATGCCGCCGGCGTTGACGACGTAGTCCGGCGCGTAGGTGATGCCGCGATCGATGAGGCGCTGGCCATCGGCTTCGGTAGCGAGTTGGTTGTTGGCGGCGCCGCAAATGATTGGCGCGCCGAGTTCGGGGATGGTCTTCGCGTTCAGGCCAGCGCCCAGGGCGCACGGCGAGAACACGTCAGCGCTCACCGCGTGGATCTGATCGACCGGCGCGATCTCGACGCCGAGGGCTTCAGCGCGCTGCAGGTTGGCCTTGTTCACGTCGGCGACGACTAGCTTGGCGCCTTCTTCAGACAAGAGCCTGCAGAGGTTGAAGCCAACATTGCCGACGCCCTGCACAGTGATGGTGCGCCCCTGCACAGAGCCGCCAAGCAATGCCTTGATCGAAACGAATGTGCCGAGCGCCGTCATCGGTGACGGATCGCCGCCGGCTTGGCCCGCTTCTTTGGGCAGACCCGCGACGTAGGAGGTGGCGCCCGCGATGGCGCGCATGTCAGCGACCGAGGCGCCGACATCTTCAGCGGTGATGTACTTGCCGTGCAGCGCTTCAACGGCGGCGCCGAATGCGCGGAAGGCTTCGATGCGATCTGTGTTGATACGGTAGATCACCGCCTTGCCACCACCGAGCGGCAGGTCCGCCATGGCGTTCTTGTAGGTCATGCCGCGCGAGAGACGCAGCGCATCGGTGAGCGCATCGTCGGCGCTGTCGTAATCCCAGATGCGGCAACCGCCAGCGGCGGGGCCGATGGCGGTTGAGTGGACAGCGATGATGCCCGCGAAGCCTTGTGCCTCACCGCCTACGAATACGACCTGTTCGTGATTATCGAACGAAGCGTTGGTTTTCGGGTCCATCATTGGATCGGTTCATCCAGCAAGAGTTGACGGGCGAAGCGGCCCGGAGGCGAGCCGAACGCAAGCACGCCGTCGTGGTAGGCTTTGAGATTGAACGCGGCGCCTTGCTTCTCGCGAGCGGCAGCGCGGGTTTCGAGATGCTCCTGGAAACCTACGAAGTAGGTTGAGAGCTGCGTCACGGAAAGCTGCGCGCGGCGCCATTTGCCGGCGGCTTCACGCTCTTCCTGGAACGCGGTTTGCGTCAGGAACGTCATCATCTGTTCTTGCGTCATGCCGTCGACGTGGATGGCGGAATCGATGATGGCGTTGGTGATGGTGCGCAGCTGCACTTTGAGTTGGCTCAGACGATAGAGCGGATCGTTGGCGCGGAAGCCGCTCTCGATCATCATCTCTTCTGCGTACACAGCCCAGCCTTCCACGAACGAACCGGAGCCGAGCACGGCGCGAAGCGTCGATGGGTAACGGTTCGAATGGAAGATCTGCACGTAATGGCCAGGCATGGCTTCGTGCACCGCGATGTCGAGCGTGGCGCGATTGTTGTACTCGCGCAGGAACGACGTCGCCTGCTCGTCCGACCAATCATCGGGAATTGGTGACACCGCATAGAACGTGTCGAGGTGACGCTCGAGCGGGCCGGGTGAGTCACAATACGCGACAGCAACGCCGCGCTGGAATTCCGGCATCAGGATGATGCGCACCGGCCCTTCCGGCAGCGTGATCAGATCGTGCTGTTGCACGAACGCGCGCGCTTCTTCGGTGGCGGCGCGGGAGTACTCCACGAGGCCGTCGCGCGCGGGACGTTCAGCGGCAGCGAGATCGAGTGCGGCGCGGATGGCGGCTTGTTGTTGCTCCGGCGTTGGGTTGTCCGGGGTCGCGGGCGCGCCTTGGAGGCCTGCGAGCGCGAGCTTGGAGACCCTGTACATCTCTTGGCGGACGCTGATGACAGCAGCCTCCGCGCGCTGGCGGATTTCTTGGCGAGAGAGGTTCGAGAGCAGCGTGTAGCCGAGCTGAGTGTCGAACACTTCCGCGCCAGCGCGGAAGTCCGCCTGGGCGGCGGGTACGAGCGTGGTGTCGATCCAGACTTGATGCTCATCGACCGCGGCGTTGAAGGCTTCGATCGCGCGTTCGAGACGGCGCTGCTTCGAGGCGGAGAGCACGCCCTTGTTCGGCTCGATCATGCCGCTGACGATCGACTTCAGACCCGGGTTCTGCGCCGAATAGGTGGCGGCGTGCGGCACCGGCACGCGCGCAGGCTGCAGCTCTTCGCGGGTTTGACGCAGCAATATCGGGATCTTTTCGAGGCGATAGATCGCGCTTTCCATGCGCTGCGGCAGCGGCGCGAACTCGCGCGCCATCAGACCGTAGAGCGCCCCGCCCGCGAGCGAATTGTAGCCGAGCGGATTCCACGCCCAGGTCTGCCAGGTTTCCGTTTGCCAGATCTGCGCGCGCAGCGAATTGCCGAGAATGGCGTAGTCGACTTGGTTGGCGCGGCTGAGTTGAGTTTTGTCGATGGCTTCGAGCTGGCGCAGCGTGTCGCGGTTGAAGCGCAGGACGGCGTTGCGGCCAGCGGCGCTAACGTCATCGATGTTGCGGTCGAAGCGGTGATCGCCGGTGGTGGTGGCGCTGACCGGCGAAAGCCGGAGCGAGCGATCGAGCCAGCGTCGGCCCAAGGACTCGAAAGCGCGGTCGGCGCGGCTGGGGGTTTGCGCGAGTGCGTCGCCGCCAACGAGCGGGACAAGCATGGTTGATCCGAGTGCGAGAACGACCCGGCGGCGCGTGGTTTTCATGGTAGACGCTTCGCTCCTGAAAGAGGCGGCCGCGGGCGCTTCCGAGCGCGCTCCGCTTTGATTTGCGCCGGAAAATACTCAGGCGCGGATTCTTGGCAACGATTGCGTAGTTGGCGGAAATTCGTTGCCTGAAATAACTCACATTAGGGTCAATGTGACCCTCATTGTCCCGTCGCACGAAAATCTATTGCTGCCGCAGTGCAGCAATATGGAGCGCCGGCGTCCTCGCCGGCGGGGATGCTACCGACAAACGCGGGCGCTTGTTGTTTCGACCGCATGCCGGCGAGGACGCCGGCGCTCCATAGAGCCATAGCTCAGCTGATCTGGCGCCACGAATAATCGGCGCCGATGCGGCCGAAAGCGTGGTCCCACGCGGTGCGGACTTCGTCTTCCGTCACGTTGTGATCGCGGCCGTGGGCGACGAAATAGACGTCGAACGCGACGCCCTCAGCCGAGGGGCCAAACTGGCGTTCGACCACGTCGCCCAACTGATCCTCGGCGCCCGAATAGATGCTGTAGAGCGGCGAGTTTTGGCGCATGTCCGACACCAGGATGAGGCGGCGGTGGCGGACGCTGGCGTTGAAATCGTCGCTGCCGAGCCAGCGGTGCACGTACTCCACGATCGGGCTGGTGCGCGCTTCTGAAGGCTGGCGCACTTGCTCAACGACTCGCTCAGCGGCGCCGACGAAGCGATCCTCGAAGTCACGCGTGGTGTAGCGGCGGCCGCGATAAAGGTCGGACCAGAAGGTCGGCTCACCCGGATTGCAGATCGAGAACAGCGGATGCACCGACTGATCGGCGTCGAGCGAAACGATCGAGAACTTCTCGTACTGAGCCGTATCGCGTTGCGCGTTCTCAACCAGCTGCGTCAGCGCCGAACCCATCGCCTGCGTCCAGCGATCGGTGCGGTCGACGATAACGACGGTGTGGCCCGCGAGCGGGCGATTGGTTGGGCAGAGCGTCGCCGCATCAAGCTCTGCGGGGCGTAGCACCCACACACTGAGGCTCAGCGCCAGGATGCTGAACAGCACGCCTGCGGTGAAGCCCGCATAGCGGCGGTTGGCGGCGTCACGATCGCGGCGCATCTAGCGTGACCTCCGCCGGTGGCGGAACGAGACCGCTTCCGCAGGCGCCTCCTCCGACTCGTCTTCGTCGCTGGCGACTTCCAGCTCCAGCGCTTGCGGACGCTTCACGTCAGCAAACTCGCCACGCACGGCGATGGTGGCGGTGTGCTCGATGTTCTTGAGGAACGGCGTGAGCTCGTCGTCGTAGAACGAGTGATACTCCGCTTCTAACTGGGCGCGTGCGCCGGCGAGCTGGCTCTTGCACGCGGTGATGTTCGAGGTGGCGCGGCCGAAGGCTGTGGTCAGCGTTTCGATGATCTCGGCCGACGATGGCGGCTCTGAATCATCGAAGGCGTCGCGATCGAAATGGGCGGGCGCACGGGTGTCGCGCGCTTCGCGGTTGGCGTCGCGATAGATTTCGATGGCGTCGCGGCCTTGGGTGAGAATTTCGGCGGCGGTGTAGTCCCAGATCGCCGCGTTATCCTGCGTGCGCGCGATGGCTTGCCGAAGCGCGGCCACCGCCGTCGTGCTGGTGACCGAGACTTCGCTCAGCAAACGGTCGGCGTCGGCCTTAGCCTCATCGACATCGGCGGCAAGCCGCTGCGCGATGTCTTGGCTGCGCTCACGCGCCTCTTCCATGCGGCGGTGACGCGGGCCGTAGCCGGGGTACGGATCGTCCCAATGGGCGCCGCGCGCGATGGCGAAAATGCCGATCAGCAACGCGATCACGAACAACAGCAGCGATTCCAATTGTTGGAATGGCTGGAACGGCTGCGTCATCACCGAGGTGAGAATGTTGTCCGGCACTGGCGCGTCGAGCGAGCTGTGCGACAGCGCGTAGCGATAGTGCGCGATATAGAACGCAAACAGCAGCAAGAGCGCGCTGCCGACGACCATCGCAGGCACGGCCCAAAGCCTGTGCTTTGCGCCGTTTCCGTCGCCGCCACGATAGTTGAGATAGCGCCAAGGCCCTGCGCCCAGCAGCGAGCCGGTGAGCACCACGAGCACCGAGATCATCAGGGCCGTCGACCAGCCCTGCACCAAGCCACCCGGGCTTGCCTGGCCGATCATCCAGCCGTTGGCGGCCACTTCGACGACGAACAGCAGCGCCAGCCAGAACACTTTGCGCCAGAAGACGTTGTCGTAGCTCGGCTCGGTTTCGGTGAGCTGATGCTGGATGCGGAAGGCGCGGTAATCGCGATAAGCGCGCGCGTAATCGGTCTGCGCGGCGTTGAGTTCGAGGCCGAGTGCTGCTTGCGCGCGGGCTTTGCGGGCGCGGAAATTGGTAAGGATGGTTTGCGGCTCGCCGGCCAGCGATTCCAGATCCTGCGGCAGCGTCGTGAAGTCCTGTCCTGACCCAACGCCGAGGATCTCGTTCGACTTCTGCGAGATCGCGCCTTCGACGCGGCTCACAATCATCGCCTCGACGGCGGACAAGCGATTGTCCTCCGAGGCCGGGATGTTCTTGGCGCCGTCGGCGGCGCCCCGTTCGCTAAGCTTCAGATCGGACTCGAGGTCCGCGGCGGTGAACTTGGGAATGGCGCCCTCCATTCGCGCGTACTTGGTGCAGCGCTCGTGAACGCTGAAGCGTGGGGGCGAGTTCCATGCCTGCTGTTGGGCGGTTTGTTGGCATTGACTGCCAGGGAACATTGCGATGCCGCAATGTCAGCTGCGCTTGGCTTTCTTCTTGGCGGTGTTCAGCGCGACGGCGGCGGCGATGAGCGCTTTGAACGCCTTCTCATTCAGCTTGTCGCCTTCGTGAATGTCGATGGCGCGGCGCGTGCCGGCGTCGAGGCTCGCGTTGAAGAGCTTCGCTGGATCCTTGAGCGCGGCACCTTGAGCGAAGGTGAGCTTGACTTTGTCTTTGTAGGTCTCGCCGGTGCAGATGATGCCGTCTTGCGACCATGTCGGCACGCCTGCGGGATTGGCGGCCTTCTTCCACTTCGCTTCTTCGGTGGCTTCGGGCGCCGCTTCCGCGATCAGCGCACGGACGCGCGCCAGCGCATCGCGGCGCCAATCGCTGGCGGCTTTCTTCTTCACAGCCATCAGACGCTCCTCGCGGCGCGGCGCGCCTTCAAAGTTTCAACAGCGGCGACAAGCGCGCCGCCCGCCGCGTACGCGACAAGATCATGCCAATCGAACACGCCGCCCAGCACAGTGCGTGCGATCCGGTTGTCCGCCAGTCCCAACGCCCCAAGCAGCCCCAGCGCCTGAGAAAGCTCAATCGCCAGCGCAATGGCCAGCGTCAGCGCAAGCGTTGGCACAAAGCCAAGCGGCGTCAGTGCGCGGAGCGCCGCATAAACGAACGCAATCGCCAGCACATCGCCGACATAAGGCCGGATGAAATCATCGCGCACGAACAGCGCGATCAGCACCTCAATCGCGAACAGCGCGATCGCCGCCACGGCATAGGCGCCGCGCCCGCTCATATCCGCTCGCCAGGAAGCTTGCTCGCTTGCTTTACCCAAGCCACGAACTGCTTCTCGTCAAATGCGCCTTCGTGAATGTCGTAATAGCGAACCTGCGGGTACTTCGACTTGCTTTCCGGCGGCGGTTTGAGATCGGCGCCATCGAAGAAGGTCACCTTCACGTAGCGCGTGAAGATGTGAAAGCAGATGAACCAGCGGCCTTCCTCGACGCCGTAGAACGGCGAGTTCCACTTCACTGCTTTCTTCACGCCTGGCACGGCCTTCACGACCAGCGCGTCGATGCGCTTGGCGATCTCCTTCTGCCAGCCGGGCACGGCGGCGATGTAAGCCTTCACCGGCGCATCGCCGTAGCCCTTGGCGATTTGCGGATTGCCGCCGGAGAGAAGCTTCGGCTGTGCCGCCTTCTTCTTCGGCGCGGCTTTAGCTTTGGCGACCTTCTTGACTGCCTTCTTGGCCACGCGGCGCTCCTAGCTGGCCTTACGGCGCGCTTTGGCGACGTAGGGCTGGAAGAACATGTAGACGCCGGTGACCATCAACAGAAACAGCGGCGCCAACGGCAGATAGTAGATCCATTGCGCAGGCTGCTGGCCGAGGCCGAGCATGGCGAAGATCGCAACGACGACCAGCATGAATGCCAGCGACGTCCACCGATGAAACTGGCGAATGAATTTGCTCACGCGAACCTCCTTCGCGGCGGAATACGTAAGATGGGCGTACATGGCGCTTAGCCCTGCACCATCTTCCAGCCATTGCCGGAGGGATCGCGGAAGTTGGCGTCGACGCCGCCAAAGCGCGCGATCGGCTCTTGCGTGAACTCAACGCCCTTGGCGCGGTAGTCGTCATAAGCCTTGCGGCAATCTTCGACGACCAGCACCAGCGGCGGCATCGCGCCTTTGGCCACCATTTCGCGCATGGTCTGCGCGGTGGCCGCATCGAGCACTGGCTCCTGCGGCAGGAACAAGCCCAGCTCGAAGCCGGGCTGCTTCGGATGCTTCACAGTGAGCCAACGATACGCGCCATTGCGCGCGTCGGCATGCACCTCAAAGCCGAGCTTCTTATAGAACGCCAGCGCCTCATCCTGATCGTGTACGTAGAGGCCGACGACACCGATACCCTTGCTCATTTGCTTTCCTCCGAAACATCTTCTGCTTCGGGATTGGCTTTATCGGCGGCCTCGGGTTCATATCCTGGGCGCGTGAAGCAATCGCCGGCCAGCCGTGGCTTGCGGCGCAGCCATATGTAGAGCGAGCGCCACACTGGATGTTGTTGGCGGCACCGCTGCTGGTGCTGCTGATCGCGGCTGCGATCTTCCGCCCTCGAAGACGGTCAGCGGAGAGGACGAGCAAGCCAGCGCGCACTCAAGCTGATCGATCTGCGGTGGACCCGGTCTCGGACAACCGCTCCGTTCGTGACTTCGCATACTCGACTTTCTCTGATATGCAGCGCGTGCGCGGAATGAGCACTCACAATGGATGAGATGACTGACGAGATGCGCTTTACGCTGTTCGGAGCGGCGATAGGCGCGCTGATTAACATAGTTCGCTTGCTCGCCGGCGATTATACGGACCTCGGCCCGCCACCTGAGTTTGAGCGATCAGTCGGCGGCGCCATACTTTGGGTCGGCGCATGGGCGGTTCGGATATTAGTGTCCGCGATTGTTGGAGCGATCTTGGGCGTACTTTTGTCGCGACTCCTCGGTCCTCCGATTGTCGTGTTCTTGGCAATCTGCGTCGTGTTGGTCTTGATTGGCGTCCCTCTCATGGCAATTGTGTGGGCCATGGATTGGATTATCCAAGCGCTCAGGCTGATCAGATTTTGAGATGCTGAGCAGTAGCAGCTGCGCGCACCCACTGGCTGGCTCATCCGCGAAGTCGCGAACGACACGAGCTTGGCGTTGCATCGTTCAACTTTACCCAAACGATGCGTCGCGATGAGACGGCGTTTGCGCCTCGTTTAAGTCGGCTGGCGGCATATGGGACATGGCGCTAAAATCTCTAGACGCAATTGAGACGGTCTAGAGGAACGCGACGAATGAAGATTGGCTATGCGCGCGTAAGCACCAACGATCAGGACAACGCTATTCAAGTCGAAGCGCTTGAGCGTGCGGGCTGCTCAACCATTCGCCAGGAGAAAGCCAGTGGCACGTCCACGAACGGACGCCCCGAACTTGCAGCAATCCTCGATTTCATTCGTGATGGCGACACGCTGGTGGTCACCCGCATCGACCGCCTCGCGCGATCCATCGGCGACTTGCAAACCATCGTCGCTCAACTGAAAGGGCGCGGCGCGAAGTTGCAGGCGACCGAGCAGCCCATCGACACATCGACGGCAGCGGGCAAAGCGTTTCTCGACATGCTCGGGGTGTTCGCCGAGTTCGAGACGAACCTGCGCCGCGAGCGTCAGATGGAAGGCATCGCGAAGGCGAAGGCGGCGGGTGCATACAAGGGACGGCGCGCGTCTATTGATCCGGAACAAGTACGAAGTCTGCGTACAGACGGCCTTGGTCCTGCGGAAATCGCGCGCCGGCTCAAGATCGGGCGGGCCAGCGTCTATCGCGCTCTTGGCGGTGCCTAGTTCAACCTTAGCCCCGCAACGACAGACATCGGCTCCATTGCGGCCATTAGGACATTCGCGATGACCGGACGTTTTTCGCCGGTAACGGTCATTCGGCGAAAGCCGAGGCTTGCGCCGTCGGCATATCAATCTTGAGCGTCGCCTTGGATCTGGCTGCGCACGCTCGTGGCGAAGTTGATGCGGTCGCGGCCGATGAGCCTGGCGACGTGCATGGTCGACATCCAGTACCGTAGCTCTCGCATCAATGCCGCGTCGCTGGCTATTTCCCTCACAATCCGCGCTGCTTCTGCTTCGCTGACCGGCGCTGCGCAGTCACGCATCTGTTGCCTGCCTTCGGCGTCGGATGCGTAGCAATTGGTCCAAATGTAATTCTGAATTTCAAGCGGGATGACGCCGCGCACATGCTCACGATAAGCCGGTCGCTCAGTTAGCGCTGGGTTGACACCGAGCGAGTAATAGTTGGCCAACGCCTCACGCAAGTTCGTGTCGGCGATCAGCCCAAGCTCACCAGCGCTCTTCAGCTCCTGATAAGTAGCGTCGGTAGAATAGAATTCCGCTACCTGGCTCGCCTGAAAAAAAGCGAGCAGTAAGGCCCATTGCGATTTGCCGCCCGCCGCGCCCGTTTCCGCATAGGCGAGGCTCAATGCGCCATGGTCCGACACCTCGTTCCAGAATTGCATTCGATCTTCAAAGGTTGCGAGGTCAGCGGAAAGATCAGTGGCGAGACGTTCGAGATAATTCGCCGCACGCGCGCGATCGACGCGAGCCTCGTTCCAATTATTGACCTGAAGACCGACGAACACACCTATCACGACGATGAGAAAGTCGATCGCGATGGCGGTCCATTCCTGCTTGCGCAGGTGCGCGATCACGCGGCGCAACAACATCTGATATCTCCCCGCTCGTTACGGGAAGGATGGCCCATACCCATTCCGCTGGCGAGGAGGAGTGTCGAACTCGGGCCAGCGCGCGTCAACGCGAATGTCTCGACCGGCCTACTCTCTGGATAGCAGCCAGTTGCTTAGCGCGCGCAGCAATGACGTGTTCTCGCCGAAAGGCGACGCTGAGTGCGGTCGTTTTTCCTGGCGCGATTTTGGCTCAGCCGATACTTTCGCCTTCTGGAGGCGGGCATGCGGCGGCGGGCGATCTTCCTAAGTTATAGGCGTGCGGACACAGCGGATGTCGTCGGCCGCGTCAATGACGCGCTGGTAGTGGCGTTCGGCGAGAACGAAGTCTTCCGCGATGTCGACCACATCCCGATGGGCGCGGATTTTGCCGCGCATATCGGCGAGACGCTGAACCGGTGCCGCGTCTGCCTGGTTTTCATTGGACCAGACTGGCTCGATGCGCGGGATGAACAGGGCCAGCGCAGGCTCGACGATCATCGCGATCTTGTACGCGTGGAGATCGAGACCGCTCTGCAAACGCCTAAGCTGTTGGTGGTGCCGGTGCTCGTCAACGGCGCGCGGATGCCGAGCCGTGAGGCGCTGCCGGTGACAATGCGCGATCTCGTCTCGTTGAATGCTGCCAGCATGCGGCGCGACCCTGACTTTCGAACCGACATGGCGCGACTGGTGGAGGCGCTGCGTCGTCATCTGCGCACCGGGAAGTTGGACCTGAGCGCATTGGGTGGAGCGGCTGCGAAAGCGGCCGGTCTATCGGCGGCGGTCGCGATGAGTTGGGGTGTGCTTGCTGGAGCGGTTGGCGTCGCAACTGTTGTGCCGCAGGTGCGCGAGCCAATTGTCGCCGCAGGCGTAGGTTTGTTTGAGTCCGCACAGCGTCCCGAGGCGTCGTCAGCGACTAGCATGCCGACGAGTGAGGCGGATCAGCAAAACGCGACAATGGCTCAAGTGGACCAAACTGGTGCCCAACAAGTCGCTGAACCAACTCCAACGTCCCCGTCGCAGACGCAAGGACCTGTCAGCCCCCCCTCAATGTCGTCGCCCGCCGGCCGTGGAGACGCTGCTGCTGCGCTGCGTGAGCTTGATCGCGTGCATGCAAACGGTTGGATTGTTGGCTATGATACGCAGCTGAACTTCAGCTACCCTGATCTAGAAGCGGCAGCGCAACTTGACCCTCGCGCTCAATATGTGCTGGCCGCGTGGTCGTGGGACCGTGATGATCTGGAGCTACACGCGACATACTTGGTCCGATCCGCTCGTGGCAATCTCGCACTGGCTCAAGGGCGTGTCTGTATGTTGTGGCGTTTTGATCCGACCAATCCCAGTTCAGCGCTCGGCGGACAAGGCCTGACTGACCAAGAAGTAAGTCAGTTTTGCGAGTTGAGCGCTAACGCGGGAAACCTTCTTGCACTCCTGCGTTTGAGTTCTTTGTACGCTGTCGGTCGGTTTTTTCCTCAAGATATGCAGGAGAGCTGCAGATACCTGCGTCGGGCCGCATCTATCAGTTCATTTCCTGCCGCCCCAAATTTTATTCTCACGGCCCAGGAAAGGTGGAGAACCCAAAGTCAGGATCCGTATACGTGCGGCCCATACCGTTGACGCATTACCCTCGGTTTGGCGGCAATGTCGGCTTTAGGATGTCACCCGGTCATTGCGCTCAAACGTGCGAATGGCGCGGTTGGGCCAGTGCACGACATAACGACAATTTCCGCGAAGGACCTAGTCGAACCAAACCTGCCGCCAGCGGCCTACCCTCGTGAACGGCTCACGATCGCCGAGAGCGGACGTTCGCCGAATGCTGATCATTCGTCGGTGGCCTTGCCCTCGATCATTGATCGGACCTCGGGAGGCACGTCGGTCCAAACGGTGCTTGGTGTTAATTTCAAGCGCACGCCGCACTCGCCCTCAGCCGCAGCCAAGATTTGCTCAAACCACCTTTGGTACGACCATTCTCGAGGGACCCCACCGAAAAGCACTCTGTTGGCTTCGTCCCAGCCCACTTCCATTCCAGCACGATAGACGAACGTGAAATCCCCGCCCTTTGGGCGAATGCACAGCCTCGTCTTTGCATCAATGCTCACTTCAGTGATTGCGGCCTGCTTCATCGAAGCAATGCTATCGTTTGATTGCGTTGCCCCGCAATGTCCGTTTCGGGCCAGCCCACGACATAACGACAAATTCTGCGACCGGCCTACTCTGTCCATTGCAGTCAGCGGCTTAGCGCCCGCAGCAATGACGTGATCTCGCCGATAGGCGACATTTGCCCGACGCAGGATTTCAAGTTCATCGATCTGAAATCCTAGGATGGCTAGAAACCCTCTAATTCCTTACGCGAGCGGGCAATGGCTGGTTTTGAAGAAGCCTTCTGGAGAGGCGCAGCGATCGGGTTAGTTCCAGCCATCGCCGGGTTGGCCCAGTCGCCTTGGTTAATCTCCCGGTATGAAAAATGGCGCGGCGTCGCTGTTGGCGTGTCGACAGGAGGAACTACGGTCGGTCCCTCATCCGCAGTTGGCGCCGCGATCTGCGCGATGGCGTTTGTCAGTTTCGGCGCTGTGGGGTTGAAGTGGGGCAACCCGCTTGATCCAGCATGGACCACGCTCCTGCTTTGCTTCTTTCTCCCCGGTGTGGCGCTGACAATTCGTGCGTGCCACGTTTGGGTTTGGTCCGAGGAATCTCTCTCTTGGAACGGAGTCTTTCGCTCGCAACGACTTGATTGGCGTCAGCTTGTATCGGCCCGCCGATACACGTCAGGAAGAACAGTCCTTTCGACGGCTGGGGGCACGCAAATCTCTTGGCCTGGAGATGTGCTTCGCCGACAGCAGCTTGAGTCCTTTTTGACTAGTGTCCGACCGGATATCTCCATCAATCCGCGCTATTGGTAGGCGGTCGCTTTGGGCCAAGGTAGTTCACAGCGACAATTTCCGCGACCGTCACAGTCGATCCAAAACTGCCGGCGGCACCCTACCCGTCTGAACGACCTACGTTCGCCGAAAAGCGACATGCGAGGCACTCATTCTGCCGGAACTTGGGGCACTCTAGCGGGTCAGCGATGGCCCGATCAACGGAACAGGGCCAGGCCCAGCCGCAAGGCGCCAGATGCGAACGCGCCCATCCTCGGATCCGGTCGCGAGCAGATCGGCATTCGGACTTATGTCTAGCGCCTCAAGCGAGCTATATGGCGCGCGCAGCCTAGCTACGATCGCGCCTGAGGCAACGTGCCATACAGCGACGACATGGGGGCTGTTTGCAGGGTGATATTCCCCTGTAACCAAGTAAGCTCCGTCCGCCGTTACACGAACGGCGTTCAAGTTGCTTGTCGTGCCGCATAGCCGCGATCTTGGCGCTCCGGTGCGTCCATCGAAGACGCGCGTCTCATACAGCCCGTGGCGAACAACCAACGCGCCGCCGTCGTGAGAGAATACCGCACTCACAACCGCGCCATCGCCTCCTGGAATCTCCGCCACGACCGTTCCGGTCGCGCGGCTGTAAAGAAAGCCGCGCTCGTAACGAAGAGTTCGGTCTCTGGATTCGGGAAAGTAGCTCTCAGTCACGTTCCAGAGCGCATCGTAGTCTGTGGTGAGTTCGCCTTCGGCCGTCGCTGGATCCCAAAGATGGTACCCAAACGCACCACCATTTGGTCCAGAACTAACAACGTGGTGATCATCTCTCGCGAAAGCGACATTCCAAATTGGACCCGCCGTGACCGGCGATTGCATCATCAAACGACCGCTCGCAACATCAAATAAGCGAACTCTCGCATCGTTCGAACCGACAGCAAGGCGCGTGGCGTCGCTGGAGAACCGCACATCGCGAATATCTTCGACGCCAGCTTCCATTGTTCTGATGAGAACAGCGTGACGCATTTCCCCAGGCGGCGCATCTGGCGGCGAGCACATGCCCGGCGGCGGCGCCAAGCGACGGAACTCTGCTCTCACGGCGTAGCGTTCGCGGTGCGTCGTATTCACCTGACTCCACCCAGCCATGAGAGACTCGCCGACTACGGTCGCGTGAATTCTGCGAGGGCCCCGCGTGTTCGGCCCCCAAACATCAGCATCCCAAAGAAGATGAATCCGATGGCCGTTTAGCCGCCACCGCCCCGCCACTCCGCGGCTCGTGATGACCGAGCCGTCAGTGTAGAACGTCCACCCACCGCTGGCGCGGCTACCCTCGCGCTGCATTCGAGAATTTGGCGCATAGGTCGCGGCGACGTGCCCTGACCATGTGCCGAGGATTTCCTGCGCCTCAAGCCGCCCCGCACTTGGGCCTGACACGCAGCCCGCGAGGAACAGGACTGTAAGCAACGCGAGAATGACCTGGGGACGCTTCATCGCGCCAGTTTACGGGCGCAACGCCAGAGTCTCAAATGGGCCACGGCCCGCCCGGTCGGCATTTCTTACGAAGGTCCAAGTCGATACAATCTTGTCGCCGGTAATGCTGCATGAGCTAGGTCCGGCTGTCGCCGAAAGGCGACATAGGCTCACCTTGGCCGCGTCATTCGCGCCGACAGATAAGCTGGCGTGAGCCTATCGTAGTCAGGCCTCCATGGCTGAAGGTCATGCAGCGCTTCGAGCGCATTCTGGAACGCAATTGGGGCGCGGCTGCTCTGATTGTCGAGAAGATTGATCTCCGCCGAAGTCGCGGGGCCGAGAACATTTCCGGCGAAGTCTGTCGTGTGCATTTCGCCGCCTATGCGTACCTTCCAATTGGGATACGGCACATCATTCCGAGCGGGATAGTCGGCAAAAACCACGCTCCAGCGACTGTGAAATACGAGAGCGTCCATCGTCCAGCCGACGAGTGCGATGGCGTCGGAAGAGAGCACGTCGATGTGCGGCCGTTCCATATGGAGCGTGCGCAAGACGATGATGTAGGGCGTACCACCGCCGAGAATGGCGACGCCGTAGCCCAATGCACCGTTGGCTAGGGGCATCTCGAAAACATCGCCCGCCTTCAGCTTAACGCGCTTCGTCTTCTTCGCCGGCTCGGACATGGCTTGTGCCCCCGATGCAAAGCTGGCCCATTTCCCAATGTCCGCAAAGGGCCATTGAACCCCGTCGCGACACATCCTTACCAGCGGCTGGGTTGCGTCAAAGCTGACTCGATGCCGAACGTCGATCTGCGGCGCCACAACAGACCCCTGACCAGCTTACGGACCGCGCTGTGCGATCGCCGCCGCAGCCAATCCTGAGACGGAAATCACGGGGCGTTTGCGAGCAGCGCGGAAGCAGATGTTGCAGGCTGATCGGGCAAAATTTCGTACTAATTACGTACTAGCGAATCTTTGTGGACAACGACGGCCTGCCAAAGCGGCTTCTAAGTCGTTGAAAAGAAATGGCGCGCCCTAAGAGATTCGAACTCCTGACCCCCAGATTCGTAGTGCCGAGCAACGGAACGGGGAAACAAGCACTTAGCCAGCTTCGGCCTGTCCCCGCTTTTTTCGGCGCTCCGCCAGCTTCACGATCTGGGCGTCCACGCGATCCTGGGCGTCGTCGGCGAGGCCGAGGCGCTCCGCCTGCTTGCGGTAAAGGGCGGCTTGGCGCGGCGTCGCATGATCGAGCTGCGCCATGATCTGGGCGTCGCTTGCGCCAGAGTGCGCTAGCTCGACGCCCCGGGCGTGTCTGAGCCCATGCCACGTCAGACCGGGCCGCACCTTCCCTGCCTCAGCCAGCGCCGCCACGGTGCGCTGCAGCTCATGCTCGATGGCCCGCTTCTTCCAAGCCTCTCCTCGGCTGTTGTAGGCGATCGTCAGCGCCGCCACGTTGCGCGCCAGACGCGGCGCCATGCCCTCGGTGCGTTCCAGCAGCGCCGTCAGCCGGGGATCTTCGCGCCGGTCGCAAAGCACCAGGCGCTTCTCCGTCACCCAGTAGAGCCGCCGCTCCGGCGCGCCGTCGTCGTTCGTGCGTGTGATGCGCGCCCGACGCGGCACCTTGCAGATCGTCTGCACCCTGAAGCCGCCCCAGCGGCCGAGCGCCAACGCGCGCGCGAATCCTGGTTTCCCCTTCTCCATCGCGTGTTCGAGCACCGTGACGAACTCGTCGTCGAGCCATGCCGGGTTCGCGACGCCAAGCTTTTGCGGCCGCTCCACCTTCTCGATCAGCGCAAACGGATCGCCTGCGATCTCGCCGGTGATGCGCGGCGCCTTGCAGATGTTCTTCATCACCTGCAGGCGGAGGTTGGCGGCGCGATAGCCGCGCTTCGCCCACTTGTCGCGCAGCGCGAGCACGTAGCCAGCATCGACGTCTTCGAGCAGCACGCCGGCGAACGTCGCTTCGAGTTCGTCGCAGATGCGCTCGTAATCGAGCTGCGTTGAGGCTGCGAGACTGAGGAAGTCGGCGCTGGCGTCGATGCCCCTGGCGTTGTCACCGCGATAGGCGCGCACGGCGCCAACGAGCGTGCCTACCTTTGCCGCTGGGCGCGCCTTCACCGTTGCGAGCAGCGCCGCGACCTCATCCGCCAGCGCCTGCGTTCCCCATGCCGCTTTGAGTTCGACCTTCCGCGTTCCGGCTTTGCGGAAATAGACGCGCTCGCGCCCGTTGCGCTTGTCGGTGTAGCGCTGGATGTGCGGCGGGCGTTCTGCCCATGGTGCGTCGCCCGACATTTCCCCTCACGCCCTGTTCAAGCTGGCCTGTCTCCGTGCTTCAGGCGTCAGCGCTGGCTCATCAACGTTCGCGGGCTCCGGCGCGTCAAGAGCACCAGATTCCTTCAGCGGTTTCGCCGGCAGCGCGGCGATCCATGCGTCGAGTTCGGCGCGCCGCCAGCGATGCCCCCGCCAGCCCTGATCGACTGGGGCAACCGGACACTGCCGATCGAACTGCACCGGGCTCATGTCGCAGTATTCCGCGGCGGTTTCCCGGAGCATGAGGGCGGGCCAGCGGTCACTCACGGCAGCGCCCCAGCAGCAGCGATGCACTCAGCCTTGATGGCGTTCCAAAGCCGCCAGCAGCGCGCGGCGTTCCTGTCGGACTGATCGCGCACCCAGCGACGGCGAGCCAGCGTCATCAGCCGACGCAGGCGTTTGCGCGCAAGCCTGTGGTGCTTGCCGCAGATGATCTCTGTGGCGTCGGGAAACTTCTCGCGCGCGGCGGTGCGGCGACAGAACGGAACGACGCAGGGGATGCGGTCAGTCATCGAAGCCCATCTGCCGACGCTTTCTGCGATCGATCTCCGCATCTAGGCGTCGATACTCGCCAACGATGACGCTGTACGGATGGTTGGCTGCCGCACCGAGCGCGCCTGCCGCGATCGCCCCGACACAAAGCAATGTTTCGCCAACGGAGAGGGCGACGATACCGCCAACAAAGCCAGCAATCGCGGCGACGACTCCGACTGCTGCCGAAAGCATCCACTCCCAACGTTCGTCAAGGGCGCATTGCCGTCGATACAGCAGTCGGCTCTCGCTCTCCTTGGCGAGATCGTCCTCGCGCGAAAACGGGTACTTCGCAAACATGCTCATGACTCCACACACCCCTTCGGACAGCGCATCTCGCCATAGTTCGAGCACGTGCACGGGTCCGAGCACTTGCACAGCACCCAGCCGGTGTCGTTGCAGAGGTTGCACGCGAAGTCGGCCTCGTCGGCGAGCTGATCGGTTGGTTCGCGGCGGGTGAAGAAGTCGCCGAGTTGCTTCAACAGCTTCACGTCGGCATCCCCAGCGCCTTGCGCGCGATGATTTTGTATTCGTACGCCTGCGCGCCGTAGTAACCGTCGCCCGATGCGATCTCGGTGAGCGCTTTGCGGAGCCGCGCCAATTCGTCGCCGACGCTTTCAGAGCGGGGCGCTTCGCCGGGAAACCGCAGCACTTCAATCGCGCGGGCGCGGTGAGGGATACGGCGAATGAAGCCGCGCTCTTCTAGCGCGTTCAGCAATCGGTGCGGGCCGTTGTTCGACTTGAGACCAAGCGCCGCGACCATTTCAACGAACGAAGGCGCGATGCCGTGGTGCTTCTTCATGTAGCCGTCGATGAACGTCAGCAGCTCGGCTTGCTTCGGGGTGAGGCTCATGGCGCTTCCTCGAACGCGGGGCACGTCTCGGCGCGCTCGTCGTTGCCGACAGCAGCGGTGAGGTCTGCGAGCAGCAGCTCGTGCGCCCATTGCGGCATGCGATCGCCCGCCTCATCTTGGGTACGATCGACCCAGCCGCACCGGACCAGCGTCGCGCTGCCGACAACGCCGAGCAGCGTACCGAAGCGGCATTCATCGCAGTGTCGTTTGTGCTCGCCGGTCATCAGAACAGCCCTCCGATGATCCGGCCCGCGAACATCAGCGCGAAGCAGGCGGCGAGGTAGAGCGCCGACCAAAGCACCAAGCCGGTCGCGAACGCCGCCACGATTCCCCATCCGCGCCGGGTCATGTCGGCACCCCTTCGCGCTCACACCATGCGCGGAAGCCGGGCGTGTCTTCGAGGTGTTGCTGAAACTGCCCTTCCGACATCGAAGCGCCGTCGTTGCGGAATCTCACCAGCTGCGCGAAGTGCTGCTCGGCCCACATCGCGCGCGCTTCGAGAACGTGCTCGGAGTGCATTTGCCACCACGCTTGCGGCGCGGCCGCCGTTGATGGCGGCGGCAAAGCGTCGAAGCCGCTGAAGGCGCGCTCCATCACCACGGCGCCGCCGTGGCGCTCAATCGCGCGCATCGCGTCAAGCGTGGCGGCGATCGCGGCCAGATTGTCAGCAACGGTGAAGTAGCGGTCGACGGCGACGACGCGATCAGGCTGGCCGCGCTTCTTCCAATAAACCGCAACACCTGGATCGCTGACGTTGCTGCCCTGCGTGTCCATGATATGCGGCTTGACGTTGTGACTGATGATGACGTCGTCAGCCTTCACGCCCATGCGGCCGAGTTCATCTATCACGCGGCGGATGCCGTCGCGGATCGAGAGCTTCTGCTTGGCGCGGCCAAGCGAGGCCTTCGTGGTGGTGAACTTGGCGCCGGTGCGATGCCCGCAGCGCTTCCAGCCGACTGGCCAATGCAGGGGATAGGATTCGCTCATCACGCAGCATCCGGCGTGGTGCGCCGCAGGATCGCCTTCGTCGCGAACGTGGGCGGCTCTTCACGGATGCCGACGACTTCGACCGTCAGCTCGCCGCGATCGGTGAAGACATCGACCTTCTCGCCGATCTGAAGCGGCGGATCGCCTTCCCAGCGGTAGCAATAGCTCTTCGGCGAGTTCGGGAATTTGCATTCGACGTATTGCATCGCGGGACTCCTTACCCAACCAGTCGTGCGTCATTGCGGTCTTCGATCAGCTCGCCGCCAAGGATGCCGATCGCCGTCGCGATTTGGTTCGCTTCGTCCTGCAGCTGCGAAATGCCATCGCGCAGCTCGCGCGCTGACGCCTCGTGTTGCAGCGCTTCTTCGTTGGCGTTCGATGCGTCCTGAAGCTTCTTCAGGCGCACCTTGTTGAGGGCCTTAACGGCTGGCGTAATTTGCGCAGACATCAGCGATCACCAGGGAAAAGGTTTGCGCGAGCGTCATCGAACAGCTTCTCGATGCGCTCTTGCGCTTCGGCATCGACTTCCGCGATCTCGCCGCCGAAGAGCGAAGCGACGCCTTGAATGTCGGCGCCGGTGTTGCACTTCGCGAGCGCGGCGCTGATCGATGCTTCGAGCTGCGATGTGTCTTTTATCGCGACTGGCGGAGCGTCGGCGTAGAGGTCGCTTTGATCGGTATCCGCAGGCGGGGCGTCGCGAACGTCCCCCTCACCACCATCAGCCTCTGGCGCGTCGGCGCCTGCGGAAGCCCCCGCCGCTGGGGGATTTGGTTTCGTCGCCGGCGGCGGCGCAGCGCGGCGTTGCGCCGTCTCTTCCGACACCGGCGTAGCCACGAAGATCTCGGAGGGGTCTTTCTCTTCCTGCTTGATCGCAGTGAGATAGCCGCGCAGCGTGACGAGCTCGCGCTCGCCGATCTCTGCCATGCCCTCCTTCTCCATCTTCCGGAGAATCTGCGCTTCGGTGATGCCGTACGCCTTGAAGGCTTCAAGCATCCGGTTCCGCTTGTCGCTCAACGTCGCGAGCTTGCCCGCCACCGTGGCCTTCGCAGCCTCATAGGCCTCATCGATGAAGACACGCGGGATGCCGCGAAAGATCGCGTTGCGCAGCGCAATCGCCATCGCGGCCGCAGCGGTGACCCCGATCATGTCGAGGCTGAAGCGCCGGCCTTTCTTGTCCACGATGCGGCGATTGACTTCGACGCCGACGGCGACGTTGCGTTCCAGATCGATGAAGATGCCTTGCGCAACGATGAAGTTATCGGTCTCCTGCACGATGCGGGCCGTGGCGCGGCAGTTGCCCCATTCGCTCAGCGCCATTTCGGCGAGCCGGGTCGAGGGACCTTCGATGTCTTTGCCGTCGCGCGGCACGCAGTAATAGCAGCTCGCCGCGATCTCTTCGGTCAGCGTGACGTTGCTCAGCAAGCCGGTGCGGAACTTGGCGACGCTGCGCGGATAGCGCTTCGCTGTTGCGATCTGTTGATTGACCTCAGCGGCGCTGACGCCGAGCTGGTCGACGCTCACCTGAATGTCTTGCTGATCGGCGTCGAGGTCGACGACACGTGCGGGTGCGTTCACGTTCAAAGCTCCTGGGTTTCGACCCAGCGGATGCCGGGGATGGATGGGACTTGCTTGACGCCATCGAGCGTTGGCGCGTGGCGCAGCTCGGCGGCGGCGATCGTTAGGATCGCGTCGCGGATCTCGCCGCGGTCGCGGTAGTGCGCGAGCGCTTGCGGCAGCGACGCGATCTCGGGGCGGCGCACGGTGCGCAGCGCGCGGGTGTTCGCTAAGCCGGTGGCGGACTGAACGCGGGCTTTGCCGCTCAACCCCTCGGCGCGATCGGCGGCGCTGTCAGCGATGCGCGCGTGCTCTTCGGCGCGCTCCTCAGCTTCCACGCGCGCCGATGCAGTCTCAGCGCGGGCGGCGTCCATGCGGGCAGCATCGGCGGCGCGTTTCGCTTCTTCAGCCCGCCTGCGCTCTTCCTCAGCCGCGGCGCGACGCTCCGCTTCCTTCTTGAGCATGTGCTCGGCAAGCTTCGGCTTCACGATGGCGACGATCTTCGCGATGCGGTCCGCGAGCTTTCCCCATTTCGCATCGACATCGCGCCCGGCCTGCAGGTGCGGCTCCTTTTCGGCCTTGCGCGCCTTGTCGGCTGCTGACGCCAGCTTCGATGCGCCGGCGAGGAAGTCATTCGCCTTGGCGGCGGTGACGTCGTCGAAGTCGTCGCGCTTTTCCCAGACGTCGCCCGCTTCCATTAATGCGCGTACCCGGGCTTCGAAGTCGGCGTAGGCCGCAGCGTGCGGATCGCCGCTGTTGTCGCCGGCGCGCGGTGTCGTTTCGGTGATGCTCATGCTGCGTTCCCCAGATAGATGCTGCGCGCCCAGGCGGTGGCCTCCTCGCTCGCGTTGGCGGCGCGGATCAGAGCGGTGAAGAATGGCTGCGCCGATGACGCGATCGGCAGCGCGCCGCGCGCCTCGAAGCGCTCGCCGGTCCATTCCAAGCTGAGGCAAACCGGGGCTTGCGCCGTCGCCTCGTGATGCGAGAACGCGAGAAGCGAGACGGTCGGAAAACGGACGTCGCGATTCAGGGGCGATGCGATACGCGCCAGCACCTCGGCGATCATGTCTTGCGCCGCAAGCGCTGGATCGAGATCGCCGGACGCGATGACGACGCCATCGAGCACTTCGAGTTTGAGCGACGCGGCGCGCGGATCGCGCACGATCGCCAGCAGCTGACGGCTCATGTGGCACCCTTTTCAAAGCAAGCAAACTCACCGAAGTGCTCTGCGGCAGCGCGTCGATACGCGGCGTGCGCTTGCTCCGGCGTGGCGAAGGTTCCCAAGCCGGTGTTTTTCCCGTTCAGGAAAATCTGCGCTCGCCAAGTGTTGTTTGGCGTGCGGGAAACACCCTTTAAGACAGCATCTTTGCGCGCCAGCCTGTTGCGAGCATTTTGAAACCGCGCAGCCTCGCGAAGGTTCGACCAACGATTGTCATCAGGCTGGTGATTGATGTGGTCGATGAAGGCCTTGGGCCATTCACCAACGATCATCAGGAATGCAAGTCGGTGTGCCTTGTGCATCACGTAATCGATGCAGATGTGCCGGTAGCCCTTCTTGTCGATCGTGCCCGCGACTTCGCCGCGTCGATGCGTGACCCGCCAGCGGAAGACACCAGTCTCCGGGTCGTAGCTCAGTAGCTTTCGCGCACGCTCAGCGGTCAGCATATGAACTCTCTCGACAAATCGGTGACGGCAGGCATTTTCGCGAGCCGCTCAAACTCTGCTTCGGTGATCGGGCTGTCGGCGCAGCGCAGCCAGATTTCGTCGACACGCGCGCCGTAGAAGGACTCATTGCCGATGAAGGCCGCGAGCATTTCCGGCTCAGTCAGGAAGCCGTCTTCATCGGTGAGCTGCAGCAGATCGATCTGCACGCCGACGAAATTGCCGCGCCGCTTCGCGCGATAGAGGCCGAGCTGCGGCTCATCGCTCACCGGCAGGCGCTCGCCATTGATGCGGCGGCGCCAGTGCTGCCACATCGCATCGCGGTCGGAGGGGCGGCGCAGCTCAGGCATCGACGTTCAGGCTCGACGTGACGAGCGGCAGTTCGCGCAGCAGCTGCGTTGCCAGATCACCGCTCGCGATCGTCAGCTGCACCATGGTGATCTGACGCGGCGCATGCTTCAGGAAGCCGTCGACATCGGGCAGCTGCGACACCGCGCGGATGCCTTCGATCGCGGCGACGATGCGGCGCGCCGTGTTGAGCGCGTCGTCGATGGCCACGGCTGTGTGCTTGCTCTCAGCCACCGCGCACGCTCCCGTGTGTGAGTTCATGAATGTCGTCAGCGAATGGATCAGGCTTCAGCCCGACGCCCTGCTCGATCGCGTCGATGGCCCAGAGCGCACCGGCGCGTTCGCCTTCGGTGCTGAGGCCTTGCTGCTGCATGGTGAGTTGGCGCTCGCGGACTTGCGCGATGACGTCGGCCAGCTTGCCAACGGCGATGAGCTTGAATGGCGCGCCCATCAGAACGGCACCTCGTCATCGGCCATCCCGAGATACGGCGGCTGAGGTGGCGGCGGCTCGTCTGGTGACGGGGGTGCATAGCGCGCGTCGAAGACGGGATCGGTCGCCTGCAGCGTCGCGCCGATGCGCTCATGCAGCAGCTTTAGCCAATCGCGCGCAGTGCTCGGGTGCCGCGTGAAGATCGTGTACTCGACGTCCGCGACTTCGAGACTGACCCAAACGGCGCCGCCATTGTCGGAGATCGTCAGATGCGCGCGCGCCTGCGGCATCTCCCCGCCGTATGATGGCGCGTGATCGGCGAACCGAATGTTGCGATGCTCGCTCACGACTGCACCCGCCCAAGCGTGTTGCAGTCGCGGACCGCAGCCTTCAGCGGCTCGATCATCGAGCGCGGGACTTTGACGCGCTGAACGCGCGGGCCATCCCACGTCCAGAAGCCGCCGGCGGGGTGCTCATAGCGGCGCACGCGCGAGAGGCTGGCGCGCACCACGGAGAGCACGCGGCTGTGCGGGTAAAGCTGGCAGAACACGCCGAACTCGCTGAGCGGCGTCAGGCGCGCGTCGCACACCTTGCCCGCCGCGACCGGCTGCTCAGCGTCGACAAGCCGCCACATGTCGGGGCAGCGATCGTCGCCGGCGAGCACGATGGACGCGGCCTCGGCGACTGTATTGGCGCGTACAGCCAGGAACGGGCCGTCGATGCGGCGCGTCAGGGTCAGCGGGCCGATGGTTTCGGCGGCGGGTTTGAATGCAGCAGCGGTGTTCACGTAACGCCCTCCTGATGAGAGCGTTATTGCGGAACCATTTCCGCGTCAATCAAGTGCGGAAACTTTTCCTGGGATAAGTTCCGAAGCCTTTGACGGCTCGGCTATTTCCTCATCGGTCGCACATGCCAGCGTAGTAGCAATCGTCAGGGCAGCCCGCTCGCCGGCAAAGGACTTGGGCCTCGCGCTCCGCCTCCCGCGCCGATTTTTGCGCCTTTGCTAGCGGCGTGTTTGCGTTGTGAAGCGCGGTCACCACGCCGATCGCAACGGCGATAAGTATGATCAGCCAGATGCCAACCGCCGCACCGCCCCCTTTTTCTGTCGTCTCGCTCATGTCCGCCTCCCAAACCAAGCCACGCGCCCGATTACGTTGGCCTCTTCGGCCAGAATTTCATAGGTGCTGTAGGCCGGATTCACGCTCATGATCCGAAGCTTCGGCGGGTCGGCGCCGTGCACGATTTCCACCCGCTTGCACACCGTCGCGCTACCTTCCCAAAGCGCGTAAATTCCCGGAAGCGCTGGGTTTCGCGACTGTAGATCAAGCATCACAATGTCGCCGTCGCGCAGCAGTGGCTCCATAGATTCCCCAACAATCGAAACGATCGCCAGGTTGTCGGCGCTGAGGCGCATCGCTGCGAGGAACGATCGCGGCAGGCCCCACTCGGCGCGCGGATCCTCATCAGTGATCAACGACCCTGGGCCTGCGCTCAGCTGCACATCGTATTCGAGCACCTTGGCCACGCCGGCCACGACCTCTTGCCCCGCCACCAGAACACTCGAACGCCTGCGCTCTCGCTTCTGCTGCCCAGCGCTTGCGATGTCCGGCGGCATGGCCTGCGGCTTTCCGGGAATGTCACTGGCGCCGGAGAGATACTCAACGCTGCACTGAAGGACGGCGGCGAGCGACAACGTCCACGTATAATTGGTTTTTTGCTGCTTCCCTTCGAGCACCTTCCGTACGAGGTCGCGGTTTTTCCCGCCTGTAGCCAATTCAGCGGCGCGGTTCTCGTTGAGTCCGAGCGCATCAAGGCGCGCGCGTATGCGGTCGGGGCGTAGCGTAAGCATTTCCACACAAGCTTCCGCATTTCCACAGCATTCCGCTATTGGAAGCTTTTCCGCATCTTGACGGCTTGGAAAAACTTCCGCACCGCATACGCGATGTCTGATGTGGAACTTCCCTTTCCGCGCGCCGCTACGCCCGAAGTTCGGGAGCTGCTGGTCGCCGCTCACAAATTCTGTCGTGAGGCCAAGCCGAAGCTGACGATCGCCTCGCTGAGTTCGATCATCTTCAATAGCGGCAAGCAGATCGAGCGCCTCGAGAGCGGCTGCGATCTGACCACGGCGCGGCTTCGTCTCGGCTGGGAGCGCCTTCGCGAGTTGGAGGCAGGCGGCCCCCGCACACGCAAGCCCCGCCCCGACAAATCGGAAGCCGCAGATGCGCGCTGATCCAATGGTCATGTCGAGCGGTTCGGCCGTTGTCGCTCGCGCCAAGTCGATTGCGGCGGCGCGCGGCGTCGCGGTGACGACGGTTTCGAAATGGCTCTTCCGCGACTGGCGACGCATCGGCGCGATCGCCTCCGGCAAATCATTCCTTCGACCGCCCACTGAGCGGCTGGCGCTTCGGCGTCTCTCGGCGATCGAACACGGAAAGCCGCTCCCCCCGACCCCGAAGAAGAAAAGGAACCACTAATCATGGCGAAGCGAACCAGCACGCCCCGATCGGGCGCCACGAAGCCGAAGAACCAACGCGCCAGCGCACGCGGCGCAGCGCCGGAGCGTGACGACGACGAAGGCATCGGCGACGAAGCCGATGGCGTTGAGTTCGATCCGGACAAATTCCTCGCCCACGTTGAAAACCTTGCGACGCTCAAGTCGAAGGGCGCGGAGATCCGCGGCCAAATCGGCGCAGCGGTGAAGGGCGCGGAGGAAGACTACGGGATTGATCGTTGGGCGACCAAGATCTCACTCGCCTTGAAGGCCATGACTGAAGAGAACCGCCGCGCGCGGCTCAAGTCTCTGCGTGACCAATTCACCGCGCTTGGCTGGGGCGAGATGGATGATCTCTTCGCCTCCGCCACACCTGCCGACAGAGCGACCTTCGCCGGTCGCGGCGCCTCGAACTAAGCGCGCGAGGCGGGGGCCATGCACATTCTCGGTTTGGATTTCGCGACACAGACTGGCGTTGCCTATGGCGACGCCGGCGCCCCGCCGTCGCGCATCCAAACCGAGACATGGTCCCTGCCCGGCGGCGGTGGCGAAGACGTCGGCGAGTTCATGCACGCCCTGCGCGCGCGGCTAGACGACCGCATCATGCGCGGCGTGCAGCTGGTGATCTTTGAAGCGCCTTACGTCGCAATGCATCGCGGCAACGATCAGCGCATGCATCACAGCCCGAACCAGATCCGGCGCGCGTTCGGCGCAGCCGCCATGTGTGAAGAGGTTTGCTACGCACGCGGCGTCGAATGCCGCGAAGTTGTCACCGTCACACTGAAGAAAGAATTCGCGTTCCACGGCCACGCCAAGAAGCCCGACATGATCCGCGCCGCTCAGGCGCGCGGCTTCCGTCCGCAGAACGATCACGAAGCCGATGCGCTGGCGTGCTTCACGCACATCATCATCCACGACTTCCCGCACTTCGCGCACCTCTACGATCCGTTCAATCAGTTTGCGCGGGTGAATGGCTCATGATCGGCACCATCGAGCGCACCGAAACGAATAAAGCGACGCAGCCGCCGAAGCGGTGGCGCAATCGATGGCGCGCGGGCGCGGTCTGCCTTTGCGTCTGCATTAAGTGCGGCGAGGAGTCCATCTTCCTGCGCGGCGAGATCATCGAGAATCACTGCCTCACCTACCCCAGCAAGGACGTCGCCGAAACCGAGGCGCAGCGCGAGGAATTTGGTCGCGGCAGCGACGTCTATCTCGGCGCTTTCCCCGTCGAGGGCGCATGAGCGCCGTCGCAATCCCCTACGGCTCGAACGGCGCGTGGTCGTTCGACAACGACGTCGCGGAGATCGCGGCGCACTATCGGCTGCGCTTCAAAACGCTGAAGCGGAGCGACGGCCGCGCTGGCGGGCTGATCTCCGAAGCGCGCGACGCCTTGGCCTGGAAGCTCACGACGCAGCGCGGCTTCTCCGATGAGCGCGCCGGCCGCTTCCTCAAACTCACCCGCAAAGGCGTGATCGAAGCGCGCGCCCGCCACGTCCACCGGATCAAAACCTTCAACGCCCGCTTCAAGCCTGTCGAGGAGGCCGTAGACGCATGAGCCCGACGCACCCGCAATCTGTCGCCGCCGTCGAAATGATCGGCCGCGTCGCCGCCGATAACCTGCTCGCCATTGTGGCGGTCATCATTCTGGTGATCGCGCTGGCCGGCATCTGCTCGCTGATCTTCTCAGCACAAAGCGTGCATGGCCGCGACGATCATGTCGTGAACTTCGAGCGCCACCCGCCGCGCATGGTGCGCAAGTGAGCGCAGTCCGACTCCCGCGCGGCAAGTTCGCCTGCATCCTGGCTGATCCGCCATGGGCGTTCCGCACCTATTCCGCGAAGGGCGAGGGCCGCAGCGCGTCGCAGCACTACGATGTGATGTCGCTCGACGACATCAAAGCGCTGCCGGTTCAACGCGCCGCCGCTGACGATTGCTACCTCTTCCTCTGGGCCACGACTCCGCACCTGCCGCAGGCGTTCGACGTCATGCAGGCGTGGGGCTTCACCTATTCGACCGTCGGCTTCGTCTGGGTGAAGAAAGCCGCCAACGGCCAGCTGCACGTCGGCATGGGCTATCACACGCGCCAGAACGCCGAGCTGGTGCTGATCGGGAAGCGCGGCAGCCCGCAGCGTCTCTCGCGTTCGGTGCGCCAGATCGTTGTGGCGCGGCGTCGCGAGCATTCGCGCAAGCCGGTGCAAGTTCACGCCCGCATCGAAGACCTCTGCCCGGGCCCGCGCCTCGAGCTCTTCGCGCGCGAACGCCGCAAAGGCTGGCGCGCTTGGGGCAACGAAGTCGGCAAGTTCGGAGGCGCGCGCGATGCCTCGTGACGTCTCTCACCTCTCACCGCGCGAAGCTGAGCTGCAGTCCGCCATCTATGAGCAGCCGACGATCGACGGCGAGCGGGCGCGGCGGATCAAGGGCCGCATCGAGGCCTATTGGGCTGAGCGCGGCTACAACGTCACCGTCATCATCGCCGACGACGGCCAGGTCAAAACCAATCTGAAGATTTGCGTGCCGTCATGACGATTCCGCTTCGCATCGAACCGATCACTGATGAAGCCGACCAGGCGCGGATCGCTGACGAACTCAGCGGCCCCGAGCTTTCGAACTATCGCGGCGTCGTCGAACTGAAGCACCGCATCGAGGCGGCATGGATGGCGCGCGGACGCCGGATCACGATCCACGTCGTCGGTGAAAAGATCGCTGACGGCATGGGCGTCGTCTTCGGGCTGGAGTCCGATGCGATCAATGGCTTGCCGCCGGAGGCGCATCGATGACGTACGCACCAGTTTACGAAAGCGATGCCGTCAGCAACGCGCTTGAGGCCGCTGAGCGGCGGCTGATCGAGGCCAAGAATAAGCTGCGCGCCGCGAAGGGTCTGCCGCCGATCGGCGCGCCGGAGCCAACAATCGTTGCCGCCGCTGACAAGCCGCTGCCGCCTGGAACAATACCGGCTGAGCCGCCGGCGCATTGGGGTCTCTCACCGACATCGGCGCGCTGCTACACGACGCTGCTCGGACTGGCGCCGATGAGTTTGGATCAGCTCGGTCAGCACATCTATGGCGCAGCATGGGCGCCTAACCGCAAGAGCGCGCTCCAGGCGCATCTGAGCTTTGCGCGACAGGCCGCGTTGCGGAACGGCGTCGTCATACCGGGCCAGAACCGCGCCACCGGCATGATCCATCGCATTCATCTTCGGAGCGAGACGCGATGAGCGCGGCTTACGAAACCCGCAAACTCAAAGACGAGGCGCGAACAATCGCGCTCCACCGCCTTGATGCCGAACAAGCGCTGCTCGGCGCTGTCCTGTTCGACAACGAGACGCTTAACCGCATCGGGCCGCTGGCGCCCGAGCACTTCTATGACCCGACGCATCAGCGGATCTTCGCGGCTGTGAAGCAGCATGTGAGCGAAGGCAAGGTCGCCGACGCCATCACAATGAAGCGCTTTTTCCTTGCCGATGATGGCCTCGTCGAAATTGGCGGCGCAAAGTACCTGCTCGAGCTGCTCGAAATGGCCGCACCTCTTTCGACGCAGGCGCAATCCTACGCCGAGATCATCCGCGACACGGCATTGCGCCGCGAGATCGCCGCCATCGCCACCGAGACAGAGCTTTCGGCCAAGTCGCAAGACTATGACGCTGACGCGATCATCGTCGAAGCCGAGCGGCGATTGTCGGAGCTCGCGGATCAGCACGCCCCGTATGGCCTCTGGCGCCCGCTGGGCGAAGTCATCGAAGCCTCGATCGCCGCGGCCGAGAGCGGTGAAGCCCGCGGGCTCTCGACCGGCCTCAGCGAGCTTGATGAGGTCACCGGCGGCATCAGCACCGACGGCAAGCTATGGGTGCTTGGCGGCGCGTCATCGATGGGCAAGAGCCTCGTTGGCGCCGGCATCGCCATCAACCTCGCAAAGCACAGCCTCGCGCTTCAGCACCAAGGCGACGCCGCCGAAGAAGAGCCGTTCGGCGTCGGCTATATTCACCTCGAGATGAGTGAACGCGGCGCAGGGCTCCGCGCCGCAACAGCGCTCGCGCACGATCCGGCCACGGGCGGCAATTCACGCTTCACCGATGGCAACCCGACCTATCTCGGCGCACGACGTCAAAAGCTCTCCCGGAGCGGCTGGGACCGCTTACGCCAAGCAGCGGCCGAGGCGCGTCATTTGCCGCTCAGGATCGATGCGCGGCCTCACCAGACGCTGTCTCAGATCGAAGCTGGGGCAAAGCGGCTGCAGCGCCTCTTTGCCCGCCAGGGAACGCCGCTGCGGGTTCTCTTCATCGACCACGAAGGCCTCATCAAATCCGAGCAGCGCCGTAACGCAAAATGGGAAGAGGTTTCCGATCGCTGGGTGCGGCTGCAGGGGCTCGCGAAGAAGCTCAACATCGCCATCGTCTGCCTGGTGCAGATCAACCGCGACGGCGCCTCGAAGGACGGCGATCAGCGCCCACACATGGGCCACCTTGCCAATAGCGCCGACATCGAGCGCTGCGCCGACGTCATCTGCCTTTTGTATCGCGAGGCCTATTTCGCGCTTCGCAAGCCCGACCACGCCTGCAGCGACGAAGACTACGCCGCGCGGCGCTCGAACATGCTCGAAATCATCGTCGACAAAAGCCGCGACGGCCAACGCAAGACCGTGAAGGCCATCCTCGACGTGGCCACCGGCTATCTCGGCGAAAACGTCAGATCGGAGCCAAAGCGGGTATGAGCGAGCTTCCTGAACCCCTCACGCCGGCTGACTGCGATCTTCGCGGATTGCACTACATGCCGCTCTACGGCGACCGGCTCTTCGCGTCGGCGACGTGGATCGGCGCGAAGCCCGAGGCCAAGGTCGCGGCGCTTCGGCTGTGGTGGCATTCCTACTCACGCGAGGTGCCAGCGGCCTCGTTGCCAGACGACGACGCCTTGCTGGCCGAATACGCCGGCTACGGCGTGGCGGTGTCGGCGTGGCGGAAAATCCGCACCGCAGCGATGCGAGGCTGGGTCAAGTGCGCCGATGGGCGCTGGTATCATCCGGTCGTTGCTGAGGTCGTTTTAGAGGCCTGGGAGGCGCGAAAACGTAACCGCGAAAAGCAACGTCAGTGGCGAGAGAAAACCCGCGCGAAAGACGGTGACGTAACCGTTACGGAGACGGTTACAGAGACGGTTACGACACCGGGTACAAAACGGTTGCGTAACGCCGGAGAGGGAAAGGGAGAGGGATATATAACCCCTACCCCTTCGAAGCCGAACGAGGCAGCGCGCTTCCTCGGCGAAATTCGCAAGTCGATGTCCGCCACCGGCAACCAGCGAACCAAGCCGAAGGCGTGTGAGAAACTTCTGCCTGCGCTCATCGCTCAGCACGGCTTCGATCCGCTGCTTGCGGCAGCCAAGGCGTTCTACGGCTCGTCTGAGGCCCAAAAAGACGGCGGGCAGTTTCAGTGCGGCCTGCAAGTCGCTCTGGGCGACGGACGCATCGAGGCGTTGATCAAACCGGCCGCGCCGATCGATTGGCCGCTGCGGATGAAGGTTTGGCGCGAAAGCGCCGGCGAGGAATGGCCCGAACGCTGGGGGCCAAAACCAGGGCAACCGGGCTTTTCCGGCCCATCCGAAGACCTTTTCACGCAAGGATCTGCACCATGAACGTGGGCATGAACGCCGATTGGGCGCGGTTCAAGAAGCTCGGCATCGAGCGTTTAGGGCGCCCTGGATTCGCGGAGTGGCTGGATCACGCCGCCGAGGTGGTTCGAACCGAAGCGAAGCGTGAAGCCGCCAACGCGGCCCATTTGGCGAAGGATGGCGCGCATCTGCGAGCGGTTCCGCCGACAGGAGGTTTGTGATGCCGCACAATGACATTCTGAGGCCTGGCTATCCGAGCGATCAGCGCACCGCAGATCAGCGCACAGCCGCCGCCATCGACGCCGAAGCCGAAAAGCTTGCCTCCATGGCGCAGCGCCACGGCGTCAACGACGCCCGCTGGAACAAGCTCGCGCTCGCACTCCGAGGAGTGCGACAATTCACGAGGCCGCTGATGCATGACGACGATCGGAGGAAGTCGTGACCGAAGATCAACGCAAGAGCTGGAACTCGCTCGCGATCTCCATTGCCGTCGGAGCGGTGATTGGGGGCCTCATGAACATCGCAGGCAAGCTTGATCAAATTATCGAGCTGTTGCGATGAACCGCCGCGCCCTCCTCGCAGGCATCGCCGCCTCGGTGCTGCCGAAGCCAGCCAATGGTGGCCCGATCGGAGCCTGTAATCCCGGCCTTCTCGGCGAACGCGCCAATGATCTTGGCGCGTTGATCAACATTGGACCGCGAGTGCTCGAAGTTCGCAACATCAGCAACAAGCCGATCACGGTGTTGCTCTATAATCTGGAGGCATGACGCCGATGACCACCGACAACCCGCACGACCTTTTCGACCGCATCGACGCCTTCATCCCAATCTTGGAGGCCGAAGCGGAAAGCGCTGGCCGTCCGATCAATCGCGGCGTCGACATTGCCCTTTTCGCCCACGGCGAGCCGCTACGGCCATTCGCACTCAGCGCTGGACGGAATCAGGCCAACATCATCAGGCCAAGCCCATACGAAGCGGGCTGGATCGTGAAATGGCGCGGCATCCACGTTATCGAACGCTACGACCTGAAGAAGGATCGGATCACCCTGCACTACGGCTTCGTTCCGGCGGTGCACTTCTACGTCGGTGGCGGAACCGTTGGCGACATCGAGCCGATCACGACGGAACATGCGAAGCGCTGCAGGGCCATCGCCACCAAGGCTCTAGCGAAGCTGGTGACGACTTGAGCGCAGCTGTCGACCAACGCCTCGACGCCGCCGAGCTCGGCGCCATGATGGAGCGGCTGCACGACGCCTGCCTCACCATGGCCGTGCTCTCCGGTGATGGCCCCAAAGGCTTTCCGTCCGGCACGTCGATGAGCCGTTTGGGCTGGGCCGAGTTTCAGCGCGAATGGTGGGATGCCGGCAACGAAGCGTCGATGCTTTCGGCCGCCGACATCGCCCGCCGCTTGATTGCGCCGCCGAGCTTTTATCCGACGCCGAAGCAGGTCGATGACGCACTGCCGGCGCTTGAGCTGCTGAAAGGCTTGAACTGGCAACCCCGCCTGGTGCTGCGACTCCGCGCTCACCAGGAATGGTATGGCCGCCATGCCTATGCTGACGAAGAACTCGCCTTCTGGCGCGGCGGCTGGCGGATGATCGGCCAGTGCATCGGATCGAGCCATGAGAAGGCTCGGACGCTGCATTGGCAGTGCGTCAGGACGGCGTTCGAAGCATCGAAAACGCTGGCTGTGTGAGTAACCCGTCAAGCCAGAAAGCGACGTTTCCGGGGTCACCGCTCGCTCAAGTGAAAGGTTACACCCTGCCCGCACCGCTTCTGCCCTTGTGCAGCAAGGCTTAGAGCGCTCGCTGCTCACACCCTGAAGCGCGCTCTAACTACTCAGGTTTCGGCATCCAGAGGTTTGACAAAACCCTCGCGTTGGGTTTTTCAGCGCATCGCACACTGGCCGTGCCGCCGCTGAGACGGACCGAGCCACATGACTGACCCCGACAAGCGAGCCCGAGACAGGCGCTACAACGCTCGCCGCCCCTTCAGCCACAGCTGGTACAAGCAGCCCGAGTGGTGCCATCCGATCAGCGGCCGGCGCGCACTGCAGCTCAAGGCTGAGCCGAACTGCCGGATGTGCGCTAAGCGAGGCGTCATCACCCCGGCTCGTCACGTCGATCACGTCGATCGACACGGCGGCGACCCAGTGAAGTTCTGGCAAGGCGAGCTTCAGTCGCTCTGCGATCACGACCACAACTCGGTCAAGCAGTCGCTCGAACGCGGCAACCGCGCCGGCTGCGACGAGAGCGGAATGCCGACTGACCCGGCTCATCCATGGGGCACTTGCCTCGCCTGCCCCGGCCATCGCGCCGACTGAAGCGCAGCGTGAAGCCCGCTCCACCCGCGAAGCGCGCCCTTCGGATCGCTCAGCGCAAGGCTCGCCAGTCCACGCGCCGAAGCCACTCCTAGGGGGGGCTATCGCATCTCTGGGCCGCTCAGCGCTGGAACGGCGCGGCTGCTCAAACGCGAGCCGCCGCGAAATTCTGAGCCATGGGGGTTCTGAAAATTGGGACGCCACCGAAAATCGGCTGCGGTCCGTGAAATTGAAGGCAATCCGGGCAACCGCCCGATCCCGGAGGAGATGCCGGTGCGACGCGCTCCGCGTGGTTGGAAGGCGCCGGATCATCTTCACGGGCAAGCACGAGAAATTTGGGATTGGCTCGTCGATGAGCTGCAACCGATCGGCGTTCTCGCAACGGTCGATCGACTTCTGCTCGCTTCTCTCGCGACTGCATGGGGGCGCTACCTCGAAGCGGAATTGATGCTTCGACGCGAAGGCCGCGTGCTCACGACGACAAACAAAAACAGGGTTCCTAATCCGTGGCTGACGATCTCGCGGCAGGAACGGGAAGTGATGATTTCGCTCAGCGCCAGGTTCGGGCTGACGCCCTCGGATCGAGCGAAGGTGGGCGTGCCGGACACGCCGCCGGCGCAGCCGACGCAGGGCGAAGAGCCGAGCTCGCCGCCGGTTCAAGCGGGCGAGTTCACGGGCCTGATCGGGCGACAGACGAAACCGAACTGAGCCGCGCCGATCGCGTCATCGAGTTCATCGAGAAACTGAAGATCCCGTTCGGCAAGCATCGCGGCAAGCGGCTGATCTTGCGCGAATGGCAACGCGACATCATCCGGGCGATCTACGATCCGGTTTGGTTCGGGACGCAGCGCCGGAAAATCCGCCGCGCCCTGATCTCGATGGCGCGGAAAAACGGAAAGACCGCGCTCATCGCCGCCTTGGTGCTCGTGCACCTGGTTGGACCCGAAGCGACGTTCGGCCAGGAAATCTATTCCGCGGCCAACGACAAGGAGCAGGCGGCGATCGTGTATCGCCACGCCGCCGGCTACGTCGAAATGTCCGACGAATTGTCGGAACTGGTGAAGCCGATCCCGTCGCGGAAGCGGCTGATCTGCAAAATGTTCGGCAGCTTCTACGCCGCGCTCTCATCGGACGCGAAAACGAAGCACGGGCTGAACCCGGCCGTCTGGATTTACGACGAGCTTGGCCAAACAACGAAGGCCGATCTCTACGAAGCGCTCGACACATCGCAGGGCGCGCAAGACGAACCGCTCGGCATCGTGATCTCGACGCAAGCCGTCGATCCGAACTCGCTGATGTCGCAGCTGGTGGAAGACGGCCGCCAGCTCAACGCCGGCGTCGTCGAAGACGAGACACGCGTCGCGATCATCTACGAGGTGCCGCAAGACGCGGACCCGTGGCTCGAGGAAAACTGGAAGCTGGCGAACCCAGCGATCGGCGACTTCCTGTCGATCGAAGACATGCGCGCCGAGGCGGCGCAGGCCAAACGCCTGCCGTCACGCGCTGCATCGTTCCGAAATCTGCGCCTGAACCAACAGGTCAGCGGGCTCGCGAACATCATCGGTCGCGAAGACTGGGAAGCGTGCGGCGGCGTCATCGATCGCGCATCGCTGCGCGGCAAGAAATGCTACGGCGCGCTCGATCTCTCGAAGCGCTTCGACTTGACGGCGTTCGAACTCGTCTTCCCGCTCGAAGACGACACGCGCGCCGTGCTGAGCAATATCTGGACGCCGGAATGGGCGCTCGCTGAGCGCGCCCAAAAGGACAAAGCGCATTACCCGGTTTGGGTGGAGCAAGGTCACCTCATCGCGGTGCCTGGTCGCTCGATCGATTATCGCTACGTCGCGAAAGCAATCGCCGAAGCGCAGGCTGAATTCGATCTGCAGGCGATCGCGTATGACCGCTGGCGCATCGAGGATCTGAAGAACGCGCTCGACGACGAAGGCATCGCGCACTTCGTTGACGGTCGCGACGAAGACAACGGCGGCATCAAGCTGGTGCCGTTTGGCCAGGGCTTCAAAGACATGGGGCCCGCGGTCGATGCGCTCGAGGAAATCGCTGTGCAGCATTTGCTGCGCCACGGCGACAATCCGGTGCTGACGTGGGCGATCTCAAACGCGGTCGCGACGCTCGACCCTGCCGGCGCTCGAAAGCTCGACAAGTCGAAGGCCCGCAGCCGCATCGACCCCGCGGTCGCGCTGGTGATGGCGAATAGCTTGGCGTCACGCGCAACGGAGCGCGCGGCGCCCGGCTCGATCTGGGACGACATCGCAAAGCAAGACGCTGAGGAGGCTGCGAAAGCGGCGAACGGATAACTTTATGCCGAACCCGCTCCAAAACATCGCGCGCTTCCTCAACGAAGCGCTGCCGGATTGGGTGAAGCGGATGAACCCGGCGCGGGGCTTCCGCACCTACCCTCTCGGCGCAATGCGCGTCGGGCTGAATGCGCCCGAAGATGCGCTGAAGATCGCGACGGTATTTCGCTGCGTCGCGCTGATTTCGGAAACCACGGCTTCGCTGCCGTGGAACGTTTACAAGCGCAAACCGAATGGCGACGGCATCCGCCAGGCGAACAGCCCGGTTGAATGGCTGCTGCATCATCGCGCAAGTGATGAGCAGACCGCGTTCAACTTCCGTCGCGCCATGGTGACGAACCGCCTCCTCTGGGGGAATGGTTACGCTGAAATCCAGCGGGACGGCGCCAACCGGCCTTATGCGCTGCACTTGCTGCACCCGAGTCGCGTCACACCGGGCCGAAACGCTCAAGGCGCCGTAGTTTATCGCGTGCTGCAGGCGGATGGTGGTCACACCTACCTCGGCGCTGCTGACGTCTATCACTTGCGCGGAATCGGCGACGATCTCTGCGGAATGAGCGTGCTCGAGCACGCCGCTTCGACGCTCGGCATCAGCATGTCGTTCGATCGGAGCTTGCAGGCGTTCTTCTTTAACGGCTTCCGGCCGATGGGCTTCCTCAAGACGAAGGGGCGGCTTTCAACGGAAGGCCTCGCAGCGCTCGAAAAGCGCATCGACGAATCCAGCGGTCTCGCCGGCCGGTGGAAGGCGGTGCCGCTCGATCAAGACATGGACTTCGAGCCGCTTACGGTTTCACCGGAAGACGCCCAGCTCGTCGATCTCAGGAAGTTGAGCAACATCGACATCTGCCGCCTCTTCGGCGTGCCGCCGCACATGGCGTACGATCTCGATCGAGCGACGTTCTCGAACATCGAAGCACAGGGCCGCGACTTCCTGACGTACGGCTTGCTGCCGCACATCGTGCAGATGGAGCAAGAGGCCGATTGGAAGCTGCTCAGCGGCAACCACAGCGGCCTCTATTCGAAGATCAACGTCAACGCGATCGTGCGCGCTGACATGCAGGTGCGTTACGCCGCGTATCAGATCGCACTCAACAGCGGCGGCATGAACATCAACGAGTTCCGCGCGCTCGAGGAGCTGCCAAACATCGGCCCCGAGGGCGACGTCTACGTTCGCCAAGTTCAGTACCAGCCGATCGGCACCGAGCTCAGGCCGGAGCCGGTCAAGCCAGCGCCTGGCGCTCCGCCGCCGGCGGATGATCCGAACGCGCCGCCGCCGGCCAAGCAGTAACGGAGAGCCACCTTGTTTCGCATCATGGCGAAGTCGGCAAAGAGCGCCGAGATCTTGATCTATGGCGACATCGGTCCTGTTTTCTGGGGCGATGAGGTCTCCGCAGCCGACTTTGCCAACACGCTGCGCGAGGTCGGTGACGTTTCCGAGCTCAACGTCCGCATCAACAGCCTCGGCGGTCACGTTTTCGATGGCGTCGCCATCTACCAGCAGCTCAACGTGCACCCGGCAAAGATCAACGTGCGCATCGACGGCATCGCTGCCTCGATCGCATCGGTCATCGCCATGGCGGGCGATCACATCGAGATTGCCGAAGCCGGCATGATGATGATCCACGACGCCGCGACGATGGTTGGCGGCAACGCCGAGGAAATGCGGCGCGTCGCCAATCTGCTCGACAAAACGAGCGGCCAAATCGCCGACGTCTACGCCGCCAAGTCCGGAAAAACCGCGACGGAAATTCGCGACGCGATGCGCGCCGAAACTTGGCTCACGGGCAAAGAGGCCAAAGACTTCGGCCTCGTCGATGCCGTAATCGAGAACAAGCAAGCCGTCGACAACATCGCGGCGCTGAAGATGGACGCAAAGCGCTACAACTTCACGAACCCGCCGGAGCGCTTGGTCGCGCGCAACACGATTGCGCACCTCGTCGCTCAACAGAACGTCGCGATCACGCTGAGCCGCCTCGCAGCTAGCGGCAAGCGCTAACACGGAATCCCTGCGCCCGGGGTGATGGGCAATTGCTCAAAATCGGAGAAGACTATGAACCTGATCAAATCGGGTGTGCGGGCGCACGTCTGCCTTTCGGCCCTGACTGCGACCCTCGCAATCGCCGCGGCCGATGGCATCCACCTCACTAACGACGCCGAGGATGATGTCTCGACGCTGAACGACAGCACCATCAACGGCTACCTCGAGCGCCAAGCGAACCTCGCAGCGGACAGCTCCGCAATTCTCGCCAAGCTCGACGAAGAAAAGCGCGAGCCGACCACTGAGGAAGCTCAGTCGGTGAAAGAGAACACCGCCGAGATCAACCGCCTGCAGGGCTTGATCAACATGCGCGCCGATGCGCTCCGCATCAGCGCCTCGCTTGCGGCGCCGAAGCCGCGCGCGACGACGCCAACGGCTGCGGCGCAACCGCAAGACAACAATGGCGGCGGCGCACCCCGCCCCGCCTTCAGCGCGGCGCGCGACAGCGGCGCTCGCAGCGCGCAGGGGCAACACGCCCGCACGCAGGGCTTCGGTCACTTCGGCGAATTCTCGCGCGCCGTGCTCAACGCTGAGCTTGGCCGCGGCGATCTCGACGTGCGCCTGCGCAACGCCTCGGTGTCCGTATCGGGCAATGAGGGTTCGGGCGCTGATGGCGGCTTCCTGGTTCCGCCGGAATATCGCGACCGCATCCTCGCGCATGTGTTCGACGAATCCGATTTGCTTGGTCGCACTGACCAACAGATCACCTCGCGTAACTCGATCAGCTTCCCGGTCGATGAAAACACCCCGTGGGGCACCTCCGGTGTGCGCGGCTACTGGGTTGGCGAAGGCAATGCACCGTCGCAATCGAAGCACAGCTTCCGCGAACGCACGCTGAAGACGAACAAGCTGGCCGCGCTCTGCCCGGTCACCGACGAACTGCTCGAAGATGCGCCGAGCCTCGGCAATTACATGGAAAGCGCCGTCGGCCGCGTCTTCAGCTACATCATCGGCAACTCGATCATCGACGGCTCCGGCGCCGGTCAGCCGCTGGGCTTCCTGCGCTCGCCGGCGCTGGTGACGGTTGCGGCTGAAGGCGGTCAAACCGCTGACACCGTGAACGCCGCCAACGTCACCAACATGTGGGCCCGCATGCCGGCCACGAACCGCATGTCGGCGATCTGGTTGGTGAACCCGGATGTCGAAGCTCAGCTGATCCGCCTCACGCTGGGCGGTTCCTCTGTCGCTTTCCCGGTTTACATGCCGCCGAACGGCCTCTCGCAGTCGCCCTTCGCGACTCTGCTCGGCCGTCCGGTTGTGCCGCACATGGCGTGTAAGGCGATCGGCGACGTCGGCGACATCTGCTACGTCGACCTGAAGCAATACGTCACCGCAGTGAAGACCGGCGGCATCAAGACTGACGTCTCCATGCACCTGTTCTTCGACCAAGGCGTCTCCGCCTTCCGCTTCGTGATGCGCATCGATGGTCGCCCGTGGCCGTCGCAGGCGATCACGCCGCCGAACGGCTCGAGCACGCTGTCGCCGTTCCTCGCCCTCGCCGCTCGCTAATAGCGGCGCTCACTAACCCCTGATCTCGAAAGCGGGCGCCCCAGCGGCGCCCGCTTTCGTTTGGCAGTCCAGCTGGAGTTCTCATCACATGCGCAACGCACTTTTCGCGGAACGCTTCAACATCGTCACGGGCGTTCCGGCTGACAGCCAGGGCGCCGGTGGCTTGGCCGTTCCGGCCATCAACATGAAAGACGTCGCCCGCGCGACGCTGGTCTTCATCAAAAACACCGGCGTCGCCGGCGATGATCCGACGATCACTTTCACGCAAGGCGACGGCATTTCGTCCGGCGCCCTGACGAACGGCAAAGCTCTCACCGCCGTTGCGCGAGCGGACACGAAGCGCCACGCCTCGGCGATCCCGACGACGTGGACGAAGGAAACGCAGGCGGCAGCTGCGACCTTCACCAGCCTCACGCTCGCCGAAGAGAAGGGCGTGATCGCGATCGACATCACCCCGGACATGCTGGACGTCGCTAACGACTTCTACGCAATCCGCGCCGCAGTCGCCGACACCGGCGCGGCTGGTGCGCAGCTCGGCGTGCTGTTTTGGATCATCGAGCCGAAGTCGATGCCGCCGCTCAGCGTTGAAGCCGACGCCTCGAACTAACGCTTAGGCGGGAGCAAACCACCGTGAAGAAAATCAAGTTCGTCGAGCGCGCGGTCTTCCAGCAATTCGGCCCAGACCATCCGGATAACCCGGTGTTCGAAGCCGAGTCCGAGCACACGCTTCGCAACGATCAAGCCGATCGATGGCTGAAGCGTGAGAAGGCGGTGCTGGTTGAGGATCTCGGGCCCGACGAGCTTGAAACGGCCGACGCCGAGCAAGTCGCAGTCATCGAGCAAGCGATCGAAGTCCGCGACGGCGCCCAGTTCGAAAGCCTCGCCGCAATGCTCGCCAGGAGCCGCAACGAGCTGAACGACGCGGTCAACATCGGCGCAAACCTCACCTAAACGCTGATGCGCCTGGTGCCTCGCATTGTTACGCCGGCGGCGGATGCCGCTTGGCCGATCGATTTAGCGATGGCGAAGAAGCTCTGCGTCATCGAAGACACCAGCGAATTCGACGCCGAGCTCGGCCTCTTCCTGGCCACGGCGAACCAATATCTGCAGCCGCCGTTCGGCATCCTGCGCCTCTCGATCGCTGAACAGACGCTCTGTCTCGATCTACCCTGCTGGCCCGCTTGCTCGATCGAGCTGCCGGCGGGCCCGGTGCGGTCGATCGCGCATGTGAAGTTTTTCAACGAGTCCAACGTCGAGCAGACGCTCGACGGCTCAAACTACTTTCTCGACAACAACGAGCTGATCTGGGCGGACACCTTCAGCGCGCCGGCGCACTACACGCGCCCAAGCGCGGTGCGGATCACGTACGTCACCGGCTACGCGGCCGACGCCGCCGACTATCCGGCCATTGTGAAGACGGCGATCGGCATGATGGTGAAGCACTGGTTCGACAATCGCGAAGCCGTGGCTGTCGTCGGTTCGCTAAACATGATGCCGCTTGGGGTCGATGATCTCATTACGAACTATCGGGTGCGCTGATGAAGGTTCGCTTCATCGCTGAGTTCAGCTGGCGCCCGGCTGGCGACAAACGCAATTACGTTATCGTGTATCGCCCCGACCGTGGTCTCGATGGGCGCGGTCTTTACACCGTCAAGCGAGAGTGCGGCGCCGATGCGATTGCTGCTGGCAAAGCTGTTGCAGTGGCTGAGGAGCCTGTCGTTGATGCCCCGCCCGCAGCGCCTGCCGAATCTGAATGACCGCGTGCTGGTCGAGCGCCGGCGCGATCTTATGGACGATAATCCTGACGCCGCCTGGGATGATGGCGAGGCGCTCAGCTTCGATGAGGGCGACGTCGTCGAGTTCGATGAAACACAGCTCGGAGACGGCGCCGGAAACTTCGAAGGCGACTGGGTGGGCATCGGGCCCGCTGTGCTTCGCTGCGAGATCACGGAGCTGATGCAGGGCAGCGGCGAAGAAGCAATTGCCGCAAAGCTGCGCGGCGTCGAGCGCTGCACTGTTGCGGTGCGCGTCTCGAATTTTACACGCCAGATCACGACGGACGATCGCTTCCGGATCCCGGGCACGAACCGCGTGCTCAATATCCGGCATGCCCCGCCCCCGGGACGATCGAACTTCATAACGTTCACCTGCGAAGCGGGCGTCACGACGTAATCAGATGCCAAACTACGCACGGATCGTTGGGCGCGAGCGCATGAAGCGCCGCTTCCGCAAGCTGCCTGTGCTAGCGAAGGAAGAAGCGACGAAGGGCTTCGGCAAAGGCGCCGATGAAGTCGTCGCGATGATGAAGCGGGTGGCGCCGCGCGACGACGGCGACTTGATCCGGTCAATCCACTGGATGTGGTCGCGGGTTCGTCGATCGAGCGGGCTGATCGCGCTGCGCATCCGCGCCTGGAGTCCGAAGGTTCGTTATTCGCACCTGGTTGAGTTCGGCACGGCCCCGCACAAGCAGGGCGGCAAGTTCAAGGGTGCGCAACACCCCGGCACCAGGCCGCAGCCGTTTTTCTATCCGAGTTGGCGAGCGCTGAAGAAGCGCTTCCTGAACCTGCAGCGCGGCGGCTTCCGTCGCGCCCTGCGTATGTCGAAGAATTCTTGATCGTGGAGTGAAGTCAGATGCCGAGCACGTTGAAGACGAACTTGAGTGCTTCGATCAAGATCGTTCAATCGGCCTCGCCGGATGGCGGCAGCGCCCGCGTAGAGCAAACCGTCGAGAAGATCGTCGAGCTGCTGAGCGGCACCACGAACGACAAAGCGGACCTCGCCTTTGTGGACACCCGCACGCTGACCAGCGGCTCGGCCGAAGACATCGACCTGGCCGGCGCGTTGGCGAACGCCTTGGGCGAGACGCTCACGATGGCGGAAGTCGTCGCCATTCTGATCGTCGCATCCGCATCCAACACTACCAATCTCACCATTGGCGGCAGCGCCAACGGCGGCGAAGCGCAGCTGTTCTTCGGAGCCGCCGGTGACAAGGCGGTTGTGAAGCCCGGTGGCCTGCTCATGGCGTATGCGCCGGCTGGCTGGGCGATCACTGCCGGCAGCGGTGACGATCTTGGCGTCGCCAACGGCTCTGGTGCATCGGCGACCTACGATCTCATCGCGATCGGCCGCTCAGCGTAAGTGACGTGAGCGACGGCCCCGACGAGGCGCTGCAGGTAGCCGTATTTAGCGCGCTCAGTTCGAACGCGGCGGTGCTTGCAGCGCTCGGTGGGGCAGATGCGGCGCGGCGCATCTATGATGACCCGCCGTCGAAGTACGTGCTGCCGTACATCACGCTCGGCGAGATCGAGATCAACGACGACACGAATTGCGGCCCCGCCTGGGAAGCGTTCGTGACGACGCATGTCTGGTCCGAGAAGGTCGGCATGGCTGAGGTTAAGCGCATCGGGGCCGCGGTTGGCGCCGCTCTCGATGTGCAGCTCACGATCGCCGGCTTCATCTGCACCGACTGGCAGTTCCGGAATCGCCGCTACTTCCGCGAGCCCGATAGCCTGACGAAGCACGGAGTCGTGCTTCATCGTTACCTGATCGATCGCATCGAAAGTTAATCGCCCGAACCCTCGGGCCTCTTCCGCCGCTCCGAGCCTCACCGCTCGGGGCGGCTTTTGCGTTTCAAGGAGATCAACGCAATGGCTCAGGCCACAACGGTTCGCGGCTCGCAGCTGCTCATCAAGGTCGGCGACGGCGGCGATCCTGAAGTGTTCGCGCACGATTGCTCGATCAACGCGGAACGCGGCCTCGCCTTCGCGGCGGAAACCCGCAACAACAACGTGCCGGATTGCGACGATCCGGAAGCCGTTGTTTGGCAGGGCACCGAGAAGGCCTCGAAGGGCGCGACGATCACTGGTTCAGGCACGCTCGACGCCGAAAGCCAAGACCTTTTCTTCGACTGGTTCGAAAGCGAAGCCACGAAGAACGTGAAGGTGGTCACCAACATCAGCGGCGCCACCGGCGGCCGCATCTACACCGGCGCCTTCCACCTCACGCAGTTCGAACTCACCGGCAACCTCGGTGAAAAGGTGCAGTGCCGGATCACGCTCGTCAGCGACGGCGCCGTGACCAAGACGAACAACGCCTAATCGTCATGACGGCGGCGCGCAGTGGCAAGATTGAGCTCGAATGGGCGGACATGCAGGGCGCCGGCAGCGGCGGCAAGCATGTCTTCCGCCTGCCGATCGCTCAGCTCGAGGAGCTGCAAGAGCGCTGCGATGCGGGGCCGCAGCAGATCCTGCGCCGCCTGATCGATGGTTCCTGGCGCGTCAAGGATGTGACGGAAACGATCCGCCTTGCGCTGATCGGTGGCGGCATGCCTCCGGTCGATGCGGCGAAGCTCGTCATGCACTACGTCAGCGACGGCGCGCTCGGCGACAACGTCTTCGTTGCTCAGGCAGCGATCATGGCGGCCATCACCTCGCCGGATGACGAGAAGCTAAAAAAAAAGCGCAGAGCGAAGCCAGCGACTCCGCAGCCGACGACGGCCGAGACCTCATCGCCTTCGGACCCATCTACCAGTTCGGCGCCGCACTAGGATTCACACCGCAGCAAGTCGGCCAGATGAGCCTCTGGCAGCTCAAAGCCTGCGAGCAGGAAGACCCGAACGCCGGGCCTGAAGCGCCCTCGCCTGAAGATCACGATCTGCTCAAAGAACGGTTCGCGCACATTCACTGATGGCCACGGATCAAGAGCGGCTTCTGCTTCTGCTCGAAGCGAACACCCGCAACTTTGAGCGCGCCCTCGAACAGAGCGAGCGCCAGGCCGAACGCCGCTTCGCCGCGATCGAGAAGCGCGCGAACCAGATGGTGCAGAAGACCCAGCGCGACTGGGATAACTTCGCCAACCAAGCCCGCACTGCCCTTGCGACACTGGGCGTCGGCTTTATTGCCCGCGACGTTGTCTCGCTGGCTGATACGTGGACAACCGTCGGCAACCGCATCGCGTTTGCTGGCGTCGCCGCTGAAAACCTCGCCGCGACGCAGCAAGCCGTCGCCGACATTGCGAGCCGGACGCGCTCCGATCTCGACGCCACCGCGGACCTGTTCTCGCGGATGTATCGATCGAGCGAGGATCTCGGCGCATCCCAAGAGCGCGTCCTGCGCGTCACCGAACTTGTCTCCAAGGCGCTGGCCGGTGCAGCGCAATCCGAACGTCAAGGCGCGATCCGCCAACTCGGCCAAGGCCTCGGCGCCGGCCGCCTCCAGGGCGACGAACTCCGCTCGATCCTGGAAAACTCGCGCCCGATCGCGGAAGCCATCGCGCGCGAATTCGACACGACCGTCGGCAATCTCCGCGAGCTCGGCAAGCAAGGCGTGCTGGAAAGCCGCCGCGTCTTCGAAGCGATCGAGCGCGCCGGCGAAGACATCGACGCCGCTTTCGCGCGCACGACGTTCACCGTTGCGGATTCCTTTGTGCGGCTGCGCACTGAAGCAGCGCGCTTCGTCGGCACCAACGAAACGACGTCCGCATCAGTGCGCGGACTCACCGCCCTGATCGACGGCGTCGCCAACAATTTCGATCTACTGGCTGACGCCGTTGTCATCGCTGCGACGGTCATCGGCGGCAGCTTTGCTGGCACCGCGGTTGCCCGCGCCGTGCTGGCGCTCAACGCCATGGTTGTCGGGCTGACGACGGCGACGACACGCGCTGCGACGTTGCAAAAGGCGCTGGCCTTCTTCGGCGGCCCGCTTGGCATCGCACTAACCGTCGCCGGCGGCGCGATGGCGTACCTGGCGACGCAGACCGATCTCTTCGCGTCGAACTCGGAGCGCATCCAGCGCGCCGAAGACAGCCTCTATTCCGCACTTCAGGTCATCACCAACCTTGAGGTTGCGACCGAAGGCGCTGCGGATGGCGCCGGGGCCGTAGCCGATGAGGCGAACCGCGCCGCCCGCGAACTTGATGAAATGACCGGCGCGTCGCAGCAGGCTGCAGGCGCCGCCGCCGATCTCGAAAGCGCCGCAAGCGATCTCGCTGTTGCTGAACGTGAGCGCGCCATCGCCACGATCGAGACGGCGATCGCTGATCGAGAAGCGATGGTCGCCGCTGAACAGCGCGCCGTTGCGGTTCGACGCCTTGCGAACTCGATCGTTGGCGTCACTGACCCCGAAATCGCTGACCGCACGCGCGAGCTCAACACGGCTGCGATCGCCGAAAGTGAACGCACGATCGGCCAGCTCGAGGAGCGCATCAGCAGCCTGACGCGGGTTCGGGAGCGCTTGGAGCGCGGGGAACTGCGCGTCGCGCGGGCGCCGACGACTGACAACGGAAACGGCAACGGAAACGGCGACGATCCGAGCAGCCGCGCTGCACGCCGCAACATCGCTGACCTCGAACGTCAAGCCGATCTGCGCTTGGCGCAGCTGCGTCACCAGGAAGACATCGTTCGCGAAATCGAAGACGCGACCGAAGCCGAGAAGCGCACGCAGCAATATGTCGAAGCGGGCCTCGCGCTCGCCGACGCCCGCGTCAAAGCCGAAGGCGAAGTCCGCGCCGAACGTGAAGCGATGAATGCGGAGGCGCGCCGCAGCCTCGAAATCAGCCAACAGCAAGACGCCATCGATCTGGCGCGCATCCAGAACAATATCGGGCTTGCCGACGCGATGTCGGATCAGCTCGAGATCGCGAACCGCACTCGCGACCTCGTCGATCAGATGGCGATGTCGGAAGCCGACGCCGCGCGCGAAGCCCGCGCCTATGTCGAAGCCCGCCGCGCCGCGATCAATCTGGAGCGCGAGCACGAGCTCGGCATCCGCACGCTGGAAACGCAAGCGGAGGCCGCACGTCTCCGCGGCGACAGTCGTGCCGAACAAGCGATCGAGCGCCGCCTCGAACTGGAATCGCGCATCGCTGAGCTCCGCCGCTTCGGGCTGAGCGAAGAAGCCGCGGTTGAGCGCGCGCAAGCCGAACTCGACGTGCTCGAGCAAGCTGATCTACGCGGCAAGTTCCGCGATTGGTTCAGCGGCGGCGTCCGCGCCGCGCTTGAGGGCGACGGTGAATTCTTCGAGAATTGGATCAGGGATCGCGCGGCTGCTGGCCTCGAAAACGCGCTCGACCAAGTCGCTGATATTCTGTTCGACAGCTTCCAGGGCGTGCTGACCAACGTCATGCAGTCCGGCCAGGACGGCATCGGCCAAGCCATCGCTGCGGTGTTCACCGGCGGCGCGACCGGCGGGCTGAATCGTCTCGGCGAGGAATCAGAAAAGGCTGGGGAAGCTCTGGGTTCAGTGCTCGCCGCTGCGGCTGCAAACGCCGCAAGCAACGTGCTGCTGACCGGCACGGCGGCGGCGGCCTCCGCGGCTCAGGAAACGGCGGCGGGCGCAACGAAGCGCGCAGCGGCCAGCCTCGAAATCAAATCGATGCTGACGCTAACTGGCGCAGCCAACGCGGCGGCGGCCGCCCTTTCAAGTCTCGCCGCTGCTGGCGGCGTCGGTGGTAGCCTTGGCGGCGGCATCGTCGGCTCGATCCTGAACGGCTTCCTTGGCGGCTTCAGCGGCGGCAGCAGCGCCAGCGGTCTCCTGAACGGCTTCCTAGGCGGCTTCCGCGCTGGCGGCGGGCCGATGCAAGCCGGCATGGGCTACATCGTCGGTGAGCGCGGGCGCGAGCTCGTGGTGCCTCAGGTGCCGAGCTTCGTCATTCCGAACCACATGCTCGGCGGCGCCAACGTGACGCTCGTCGAACGCAACATTTACAACGTAACCGGCGCCTCGACTGCGGAAGTGCAGCAGATCAAGCAGGAGCTGCGAACTGATCAGGCGGCGCGGCGTGAAACCACGATCTCGATCATTCGCGATGCGATTAGCCGCCGGCAACTGACAGGATGAGCGTCTCCTACCCGCTCGCGCTGCCGAGCTGCAACATCGAGAGCTTGTCATTCGAGCTTGAGCGCCAGGAAGCCATCGCGCCGGAGCAAGGCGGGCGCCTTGTTTCCGTTGAACTTGGGCCGGCGCTATGGGGTGGAAAATTTGGCGCGCGCCCGCGCAATGAGCGTGATTTCGACTTGTGGCGCGGCTTCATTGCGAGCCTGCGCGGCTCTTCGAAACTGTTCTATGGGCGCGACACAAGGCGGAAATGGCCGCGCGCTTATCGTGGCGTCGGCTTCGCGGGCCTAGACCGCGCCGGCGGCGGCGCCTTCGATGGTTTTGCGTCGTCATTCACATTGAATGGCGCGCGCGACGAGATCGATCTAACCGGCTTGCCAGCTGGCTTCGTTTTGGCGATCGGAGACTATCTCGACTTCCGCTGGGATACGTCGAAGCGTTCGTTGCATCGCATCGTCACCGATCTCAATGCGGATGGGTCCGGCGAAGGTACGTGGTCTCTTGAGCCGCGCGTCGAGACGGTCGTTCCCGACGATGCCGTTGTGAACTTCACGGCGCCTTGCTGCACGATGATCATGATGCCGGGTAGCGCCGAGGTACTCGTCGAGAACAGCAACGAGCGTCGCGTCTCCTTCGACGCGAAGCAACACCTCGAAGAGTAAGCCGACATGAAAACCCTGCCAGAGGAGGCCGTCGAGGCTTTGGCTGGCCGCGCGCCGATTCTCGCCGGGGCCGCACGTTTCACGTTCGATGACACCTATCGGCTTTGGTCTGGCTTTGGCGACATCGAGATCGATGGCCAGACCTTCAAAGGAATCGGCGCAAACGCCCTGATCGTACCGACTGGCAGTCAAACCGGCGGCAGCGCCGAAGGCGTCAGGCTGACGCTCTCTGCGCTTGATCCCGATGTCGCACAATCGATCGAAGATGAATCGTACCACCAGAAGCCGGTGACGATCTGGCGGCTGATCTTCTCCCCTGATCACGTGCTGCTCGGCGCTGCGGTCTATCTTCGCGGGCGCGTCGACACCGTCACGATCATGGAGCAAGTCGGCGGCGACAGCGCGATTGAACTCGATATCGAAGGACCGCGGCGCGACATGAGCCGTCGCGGCTCACGCCTTCGCAGCAACACCGATCAGCGTGTGCTCGGCGGCAGCGGCGACGCTGCGTTCAAGCACATCACATACGCTGGGCGAAAGACGCTCGTCTGGGGGCAAAAGCCGGTGAACGCTGGACAGGCGCTCAACGCGCAGCCCGGCGCCGTCGCTTTGCGCTTTCTGCGTATTCTGTTCTGAGGGCATGCCACCAATGCAGCGCTTCGCGAATTGGCCAGAGCTTCTGGTCGAGTACATCGATGCGCGCGAAAAGCAGCCGTTTCAGTGGGGCAAAGGCAAGCAGGATTGCTGCAGCTTCGCGAGCGGTGGCGTTTTTGCCATGACCGGCGCCGATCTGATGGCGGATTTGCCGGACTATTCGACCTCAGATGAGGCCGACGAAATTCTGCGCACGCCGCTCGAAGAATTACTCGATGCGCGCATGCCGCGTTGTTCGATCGGCCTGGCGCAGCGCGGCGATATCGCGCTTGCCGAGCTGAATGGCCTCGACACCGTGGTCATTGTCGAGGGCGATATGCTTGTCGGCCCCGGCAAGCGACGGCTTCAGCGCATCCCGCGCTATCTTATGACATCCGCCTGGACGGTCTGAGGTGCCGCAAATTGTTGTGGCGGCAGTTGCTGCCGTCGCTGGATTCGTCGCGAACACGTTCGCGGCGATCGGCTTGGTTTCCTTCGGAGCGTTCGCTGGGAATCTGATCCTGGCGATTGGACCCGCGCTGCTCAATATCGGCGCGTCGCTGCTGATCGGAAAAATCTTTGCGCCTAAGCGCCCGCCGGCGGCTGAGCGTCAAGCGCAGGTACTCGAACTCAGTCTGGGCGAGACCGCGCGCGAGGCCGTCTTCGGGCGCGCCGCCACCGGCGGCTCGCTCAACAATGCGTGGAACGACGGCGGCCAGAACGAATACGAAAGCGTCGTCATCGTGCTCGCTGATCACGAGTGCGACGCGGTCGAAGGCTACTACATCGAGGACACCTATTACGCGCTGACCGATCAGGGCGCGCAATTGCATGCCGACCTCCAAGACGGCGGGCCGGTGCTCTGGGTTGAAACGCGTCTCGGCGCGCCGGGGCAAACCGTTGCCTCGATCATTTCAACGCAAGGCGTCGCTGCCGGTGAATGGACGTCGGGTGAGGCGGCGGCGAGTTTCAAGGGCCTCTGCTACGCTGTCGTTCGCTACAAGATTTCCGACAAGGTTTGGAAAAGTGGCCGGCCGCGCTTCCGTTGGCTGGTGCGCGGCCTGAAATGCTACGACCCGCGCAAGGATAGCACCGTTCCAGGCGGCTCCGGTACACACCGCTGGGGCGAGCCTGAAACGTATGAGTGGTCACGCAACGCGCGTGTCTGCCACTACAATTACATTCGCGGTGTCTGGAATTACGCCAGCGATCCGCCGCAGCTCGTTGTCGGCCCCGGCCGCACCGAAGAAGAGGCGCCGCCGGCTGAAGCCATCGCCGGCATGAACCTCTGCGATGAGGCCGTCACGCTGAAGGCTGGCGGGACGGAACCACGCTACATCGTTGCCGCTGTTGTGCGCGCCGATGAGCCGTGGATCCAGGTCGAAGACGAATTTGCCGCCGCGATGGGCGGCGAGTTGGTCGAACGCTCTGGAACGATCGGCGTCGATGCTGGCGCCGCGAAAACATCGAGCTTCGACTTCACCGATGCTGATTTGATCAGCGGGCGCGCCCTCACCTTCAAGGGCAAGGTGACGCGCAACGAACTGATCAATTCGGTTGTCGCGCGCTACATCGAACCGACGCAGCTCTGGGAAATCGCGACGGCCCCGATCCGCCGTTCGCTCGAAGACATAGCCGAAGACGGCGAAATTCGCGAAGCCACGCTTGAGCTCGGCTTCGTTCCGAGCGGCACGCAGGCGCAGCGCTGCGCCGAGATCGTGCGCCGCAAAGGGCGCAAGCAGATGACCGCGGCTGTGGCGCTCGGTCCGAAATACATGACGGTCGAACAAGGCGACTGGGGCACGTGGACGTCGCAGCGCCGCTTCAATGGCGACAGCCGCGTCATGGAGGTGCTCGGCGCGCTGCAGGATGCTCAGGGCACTACCCTGCTGGGCCTGAAACACATCGGCTCTGATTGTTACAGCTGGGTTCCAGCGACAGACGAACTCGACGCCGACAACCCGGCCTATCTCGCGCCTGGCGCTCTGTCCGACGCCGAACTCGAAGACGTCGCCGTTGAGCCGACGACGCGCACCGATGGCTCGCAACAGATCCCGGCGATTAGGGTCACCTGGACGGCGCCGACGGACGCCTCGATCAAATCGGTGCTGATCCAGTGGCGCCAGCAAGGCGCGTCGCTGATCAGCTCGAACACGACGGCTGATGTCGCCGCCGGCGAATACGTCATCGATGCAGGCCTGATCGGCCTTGCGACTTACGAAGTGCGGGTGACGCCGCTGACGACGCCGCAACGCGGCGAAATCTCGTCGTCATGGCTTGAGGTCACGGTCCCGGAAGCGAGCGGGAATCAATCGCTCAACTTCACGCCGGTGCTCTCGTCGAACATGCTGGTGTTCGGCCGCAGCCTGCGGAAGGTCGCAGGCGAGCTGCAGCCGCTCGAATGGGATGACGGCGCCGACATCGAATGGGATGACGCCACCGCGCTCGAATGGGAATTGCTCGGCTGGGATGGCCACGCCTTCTCGGCTGAATCCTATGTCGGCGGCGCAAGCGCCCTCGGCATCGTCGTCGACACCGACAAGGCGCTGATGTTTGGCTTGTCGGCTGATCCGTCCGCCGATGATCACTACGACGGCATCACGTTTGCGTGGCGCGTCAGTGAAGACGGCAAGCTCTCGGTTTGGGAAGAAGGCGAGCTCGTCTGGGATAATGACGGCGTTCCGGAAGACGCCGAAGCCAACGATGTTTTGAGCGTCATCTATGACGGCGCCCACACCCGCTATTATGTGAGCGGCGTCTTGAAGCATGAGAGCGAGGCCGCAGCCGGGCTCAGGCTCTACTTCGATACGTCGTTCTACAGCGACGGCGCGCGCCTCGATGGCGTCAGCTTCGCTTCTGCTGCGGCGGCAGGCTCGACGCAGGAAACCCGCTACAAGCGCAGCGTGGCGCCGCCGGCGACGCCCACCGATGTTGATCCGGCGGGCTGGTCGATCGCTGTGCCGAGCGGCAACGAGGCTTTGTGGTCGACGACGTCAACGAAGACGCTGTCCGGCGCCTTGGTGTCGGGCTGGTCGACACCGGCCCTGATGACGACGCCGAACTGGCGCGGCACCTATAACGACGCCACGACGTATTATCGCGAAGACGCCGTCACCTACACCGGCGGCTCCTATCGCTGCATCGTTGAAAGCGTCGTAGGCCGCGCGCCAAGCGGCACCGGGCAGGATAACCCATTCTGGGCGCTGATTAGCGCATCAGGCGGCACGACGCCGCCGGAGACGCCGCCAGCGGAGTTCACGGCGACGATCGAGCTTGCGACCTCAACCGAGGGCGCAAACCTCTACGACCTCGCCGTTGCCGAGGGCTACACCGGACACGGCGACGCAACGATAGCGTTCGTCGTTCCAGATGGCGTCTCGATTACTGGCCTCGCTGGCTCACCCGATGGCGGCCACGCGATCACGACGGGCGTCTGGCCAGTCGGCTACACGTTCGCCCTCTCGATCGAGTTCGAGGGCAGTAGCTTCACGCGTGGCGGCGGCGGCAAAGGCGGCAAAGGCGGCGACTGCAATCCGGGCGCCCAAGTCGGCGATGCCGGCGGCAAGGGCGGCGACGCTCTGCAGTGCCTGGTTCCGATCGATGTGATCATCCGCAGCGGCGCACGTCTGCAAGGCGGCGGCGGCGGCGGTGGCGGCGGCGACGGTCGGCAGATTCAAACCGGCATCTTCTCGGTTTCGCGCATCGGCGGCGGCGGCGGCGGCGGCGGTCAACCCAATGGCCCTGGCGGCGTGCAAGGCTACGGCTCGACGACAAGCAACACGCCTGGCTCAGCGGCGACGACATCAAGCGCAGGCAGCGGCGGAACCGGCTCGGGCTACGCAGGCCGCAACGGCGGCGCCTACGGGGCCGATGGGGCCGCGGCCAGCAGCTCCGGCGCCCCAGGCGCGGGCGGCTACTGCATCAGGAAGAACGGACACACCGTCAACGTCACCGACGAAGGCGGCGTGATCGCCGGTACGATCGGCTGATCGCGACCACGATCGGTTAAACAGGGAAGCAGCTCAGACATGACGACAATCTCTGGCGCCGGCGCTCATGCGAGCGTCGCGGGCACCGATCGTGCGCCGTTCAGCAAGGGCGGCACAAAGGGCTATCACACCGTCGACGCGCTGAAAGACTACGTGCTGGCGGAAGGCGACGTTGTCGTCGGCCCCGGCTCCGTCACGGCCAACGCTGTTGCACGCTTCGACAGCACCACCGGCAAGCTGATCAAGGAAGCCGCTGGCGTTACGATCAGCAACGACAACACGCTGGCGATCCGGCCCACCGCCGCGTCGGTGTCGATGGGCTTGGATATTCTCCAAAGCGGTCCAACCAGCGGCGGCCCGCATGGCGATGTCGACGGCAACCTTGCATTCAACCAGATTTTGGTGAACGGCGATCGCGCCAACCTGAGCAACACGGGCTATGCGCTGGCCGTTCTCTACGGCCTGGGTGGTTCGAACCTGCAAGGCCAACGCTGCGCCTTGGTTGGCCGCGTCGTGCTCAACACGGCGTCGAACGCCTCGAACCCGCTGAAGATCTACTTCGGGACCAGCGGCGAAGCGCAGGCGAGCGTTGGGGACGGCGGAACGAATACATCGAGCGGCGCCGCTGGCCGGTTCGGCGGTCTCTACGCTTCATCGATCGCCGCCGCTGGCGCGACCAACCTCTTCAGCGTCGATGGCATCGAGGTCAACACCAGCCTACGGGCGACATCGAGCGCTCGCTTTCATATCGGCATCAAGATTGCGCCGTGGGCCGACAATCAAGCCGATCCGGCTGAACTTGGCGCCGCGATCCAGATCACATCGCAGACCGGAGCGCTGCCGTACAAGCACTACGCCATCGTGTTCGACGCGAACTCGGTTGGCGGCGGCCAGCCGGTTGGCTCGGCCGGCACGCTGATCGGCACGCTCGGCTCCGTCTCTTGCGCCAAAGGCTTGGACTATTCGAGCGCGACGTTCAGCGGCAACGCACTCACGACTCCTGGCTTTGTTGTCGGCTCGACCGGCAACGTCACGATCCAGAAGGCGAGCGCGACGCTTTTTGTCGATGCGACGAGTGGCAACAGCTTCTTCGTTCTCGATCGTGAAGCCGGCAACATCGGCGGCATCGAGTTCCGCACCGCTAACTCGGTTCGGTGGCGCTTCGCTGCGACTAGCGACGCCGAAGCTGGCGCCAACGCCGGCTCCAACCTGGTGCTGCAGGCCTACGACGACTCCGGCACGTTGCTGCGGAATCAGTTCACGTTCGTGCGCTCCAATGGCGCGACGACGTTTGGCGCCGAAGTCGTCATCAGCTCGACACAGCCAGTGTTTCGCCTCGACGAAACCGACGCTGGAACAGACCAGCGTTACTCCTACATCTATCAGTCCGCTGGCACGCTGCACTTCGCGTTCGCGACCGATGCCTTCTCGATCACCGACTGGCTCTCTGTCACCAAGACGAGCGGCGTCGGCACGCTGGCGACTTTCGCTGCGCCGGTGAATGCGACGGGCGCCATCACCGCCTACTCGTCGACCTCGATCCCTGCCGGTGGCGGCGGCGGCGCATTGCTGATGTCGTCGACGGCGAGCTTCGGCTTGTTCTTCGGCTCAGGGAATCCAACGACGTCAGCGGCGCAAGGCTCGATCTACCTGCGCAGCGACGGCGCCGGCTTCATCTACGCCAACACGAATGGCTCAACCGGCTGGGCGGAGCATTCGCCGTATCAGCTGCGCGCGCTGTTCAAGTTGACCGCCGACATGAACTCGACGAGCGATCAGCAGTTCACAAAGCTCGGCAACTTCGGCTCGTACATCATCACCGCTTTCAGCGTCTATTCGGGCGCGAGTAACGGCGACGCTTCCAACGCAGTCGGCGGCATCTATACGGGCGCCGGCGCCACGGGCGACACTTACGTGGCGTCGTTCACGTGGAGCGCGCTCAACGCCAACAACAGCGGCAACGCGCTGACCCTCACATCTGGCGTCAACTCGGTTCGCATCCCGCACACCGAAACGCCGTACCTCAAGCTGTCAGTCGGGCACGGCTCGACGTCTCAACTCACCATTATCGCGATCGGCTACCTCGTCCCGTAAGGCGCGAGCGCGGAGCAACCACGCATGAAAATCGGCGACACCATCACGCACGCGTTCTCTGGCGCGAGCGGTGTTCTGCAAAGCTTCGACAAAGCGAACGCCACCGTGCTCGTCGGCGACGACGAACAAGTTTGGCTGACCTCGCACATCGAGGGCTACGTCGAACCGATCGAGGACACGGCGCCGCCGGTCGAACTCGACAAGCCAAACTTCGAGAAAACCGAGGCGCCAGTTTCGGTCGGAACGTTTCCGTTCCGGCCGCCACCGAGCGCGACCTTCTAAAGGCGCGCATTTCCTATGAGGGGAAACATGAAAGTAGATCTGAACCAAATCGTGCTCGACGAGAACGGCGAGCCTATGCCGGTGACGGACGCCAACGGCTTGCCGGTGGCGAGCGGCGAGAAAGTCACGCTGCGCCGCCTCCTGATGCAGACGTTGCTGCGCCCGATCGAAGCCGATCAGCGCCGCGATTTGAACACCGCGCTCGACGCCTACATCCTGCAGGCCGATCTGAAAGCGGCCGGCGACACCATCGAGCTCGACTCCAAGCAAGTCGACATGCTGGCGGACCGCGCCAGTCATGCGTTCTGGAATTCATCGTTCATCGTCGGCCGCATCGTCGAAGCGCTTGATCCGGTCCGGATCAACAAGCGCCGGCCGTCTGCGCCGGCGTCGACCGAAGAAGCCGCTTAAAAACCCGGAGAGAGAGAAATGAAGAAGCTGCTTGCAGCGGTCGCGATTGCGGCCGCTTTTTTTGTTGTGCTGCCTGCGGCGGCTCAAACCGTCACCGATCCCAACACTGGCGTCGTGATCCAAACGCCGATGTCGGCGCCTGGCACTGAATTCAATTCGCCGCCGCCGCAATACTCGAACACCGAAGCCGACGGCGGCTCATCGATCCCGTACGGCGACTTCATCGCCGATCTGCTGGGCTACCTGCTCGGCGTCGTCGGCATCGCCGCGGCCTGGCTGCTGCGCCGCCTGCCGAAGGTTGCCGTCGATGCCCTGAATATGATCGGCGGCATCACGCTTCAAAAGCGCGCCGATGAGCTGCTCGAGCTCGCGATCCGCTACGGGGTCAACACGACGCAAGGCGCTGTGCGCGGCAAAACGCTGTCGCTCAGGATCGGCAACGAGGTGCTTGAACGCGCCTTTGAGTACGCGCTTCGGCATGCGCCCGGGCTCGTCGGCAAGATCGGCGGCTTGGTGCAGCTGCGTGAGAAGATCATCGCCCGGCTCGACATCGACGGCGCCGACGCCTTCAGCGCTGCGCGCGCGCCGATCGTTGAACCGATCCAGCCTGCGCCCGCGCCGCAACCAGCCCCAGCGCCGGCGAGCTAATCGCCATGAACTGGGTCAAGCTCGCGATCTTGGCGCTCGAACTGGCGGGCGCTTTTTCCCGCTGGGTCGAGCGCACCAAGGCCGCGAGCGAGGCCGAGCGCGCTTTAATCGAACGCGCCAGAGGAATGGTCGATGCCAACATCGCGAAAGCTGACGACGCGCGCGCTCGCGTGCGTGCTGACATCGAGCGCCTTCCTGGCGGCGTGCGAGACGATTCCCTGGCGCCGTGGCGAGACGACTGAGTCCGCGCTCTCCGAAGTCACCACCGCCACGGCCTGCCGATCGTTCCGGCGCATCGACCCTTCGAAGCGCGACACCGACGGCACGCTGCTGCAAGTGCACCAGCATAACGCGGCCTGGGAAGCTCTTTGCGGCTCAGGCGGAAACTGAAGGGCGCTGGGCTTTGGTTTTTACCTTCGATCACTTCTGGGCCGGTTTCCTCACGATCGTCTCCATCGTGCTGGGCTGGCTTCATGTCGGGCATAGGCGCGAAATGGACGAACTGAAACGGATCGCCGCTGACACCGCGGCCAGTCTTGCGAAGCACCAACTCTACGCCGCTGAAACCTACGAACGCGCCGATGATGCTGAGCGCGAACGCCAGCTCTCCGAAAGCCGGATCATGAAGCGGCTCGATGAAATCCGAGACGACATCAAGTCGCTGAAGTCGTCGCAGCACTAATCGAAATGGAGAGACATGGCTCATGTCGCCCAAACATCCTGCCCAAATTGCGGTCCGCAGCGGCCGCTCATTCTTCGCCCGCGCCAGGCGCTGCGTCTCCAAGGCGGTGGCGACGCGCTTTGGTGCGCGTGGTGCGGCGGAAAGTGGGCCTCAACCGACGACAACGACGAAGAAGAAGGAAGCCCCCATGAAATCGAAAGTCAGCTCTAGCCGCGTCGCCGAGATCGCGTCGCGCATTCTGCGCGGCAAGCCGTACTCGGAGCGTGAAGCCAAGGCCGTTGCGGCGTCCGTCGTCGCGCAGGCCAGGGCGAAGAAGAAAGCGCCGGCCAAGAAGCGGCGCCGCTGATCGTCAGCACTTGCTGAGCAAGTGCTTTCACCAGAACCCGCGCGCCAGGGCGAAGCCTGGCCGGGCGCGCGCGGCCCCTCTTCCCGGCCAGGCGCTCAACCCTGAGAAGGAAACGGAATGTCGAAAGAGAAACTTGAACAAGAGGTCCGCGAAGCCGCGGAAGCGATGCAGCGCGCAGCTGCGAAGATCGGTGAGCAGGCGGCGGCGCTGAAAACCGCCAACGACGAGACGGCGAACCTGAAGACGCAGGTGAGCGATCTGCAGACGAAGCTCGCTAGCGGCGGCGCCGTGAGCACCGAAGAACTCGATGCGCTCGCCACCACGCTCGACGGCGCGCAGACGGCTCTCGATGCCGCTGTGAACGCCACGACGGCGGCGCAGGAAGCCACCACGCAAGCGGCTGACACCGCCGCTGCGGTGGACACCTCCACCGTGACGGACGCCGCTCAGGGCTAAGTCACGAGGGGCAGTGCGGGGAAGAGAGAGGGCGGGCTTCGGCTCGCCCTTTCTCGTTTCGCGGCCACGATACATTTCGCGACCTCTTTGGTGATCGAAAAACGTAACATCATGTTGAACGAACGCAGCGAAGCCAAGCTCGAAGGCGTGCATGCCGATCTGGTCAAGGTCGTGCGCCGCGCCGCTGAGATTTGCGAGATCGACTTCATCGTCACCGAAGGCCTGCGCACGATGAAGCGCCAGCGCGCCCTGCTTGCCGCTGGCGCCACGAAGACTCTGAAATCACGCCACCTCACCGGCCACGCGATCGATGTCGCCCCGGTGATCGATGGCGAAGTGCGCTGGGATTGGCCGCCATTCTACCTGATCGCGGACGCCATGAAGATGGCCGCGGCTGAGCTGAAGGTGCCGATCGAATGGGGCGGCGACTGGCGCAGCTTCAAAGACGGGCCGCACTTCCAACTTGAACACAAAACGTATCCAGCATAGACAGCGGCCATGCATCGCTTCGCCCTCCGATCCTCGAGTCGCTCAACGCAATAGTTTGCGTGCGGACCTCCGCGCGCGATGCGGAGGGTGGCGCTCAGTGGTGGGCAACTAGTCTTGAAAACTAGGCTAACCTCACGGTTAAGGGTTCGACTCCTTCACCCTCCGCCAGCACGGATGCGTGGCCGAGTGGTAAGGCAGCGGTTTGCTAAACCGTAGGGCTGAAAGGCTCCGGGGGTTCGATTCCCTCCGCATCCGCCGCCTTCTTTCCCCTCACAATCGCCAGCCCCTTCCCGGCCCCGCCTGCCGCCGCTACGGTCGCGGCCATGGCCTGGAACCTGTTTGTCTGCGGCTGCGGCCGCTCCGGCACCACCGCGATGTGGCGCCTGCTCTCCCAATCCCCCGAGATCGTCATCGGGATGGAGCGCTTCGTCCATTCGATGATGTGGGGCAAACTCAGCCCGCACCTCTACACCGAGGAACGCTTCTTCACGCAGGGTGAGCGAGAAACTTGGTACGACATCACCAAGGGCGAAGAAGGCGCGTACATGCCGATCGCGCGCGAGCGCTGGAAGAAGGCGCGCTATATCGGCGACAAACTCCCCACGCTTGAAAATTACTTCGACCAGCTGCTGACCTTCAGCGGCGGGCGCATCATCTACATGGTGCGCAACATTTACGACGTCGCCGCCTCGTACAAACGCCGGCGCGACACCGGCGATCCGACGTGGACGGCTGGTGGCGTCGATGAAGCCATCGTTGATTGGAATAAGTCGCTCAACAGCGCGCTCAGCAGCCCGCACAATTTCGGCATTCGAGCCATCGACTATGATCGCTTCTATCGCGGCGACGGCTACGTCGGCTTGTGGAGCTGGCTCGAGCTGAAACAGCAGGGCGTGCTCAACCAGGCGCACGCGAAGCTTCGGACCAGGGCCATGGGCATCATGGCGCAGCCGCGCAACCTGACCGAAGAAGAACTCTCGAAGATCCACGCCAACGCCGACTTCGACGCCTACAACAAGATCATGAGCGGCCAGATCGGCATGAACTGGCTCAGACCCGCCGCTAGCTAACCTTCCCGCGCGGCTTCAGCGTTCGGATCGCCTCGACCAGCCGCGCCAGATCGGACTTCGATCCGAACTCCGGCCCGGCCCAATGCGGCGCGAGCGCTGCCTTCATCCCCCGATTCTTGCACCATCGACACCGCAGCTTGCGCGCGGCCTCAGCGATGACGCCACGCTCGCCCCATGCCCGGAGCACGGAATCCCGATCCGTTGCCGTTGGCCTGTTGCAGCTCATGCAGATGAACACGATGCCGCGTGAGCGCGGTATCTGGCCGAAGCGCTCGGGCGCTGGCTCCGGTCTCCAATTCTTCGTTCCCACGGTGGCGCGTCCCTGGCGCCGACCCGATCCCCCATGCGGTGCGTCAGATAGGGCGCCATGGCCCTCGCGTCGAGAACAAGGCTGGAACGGCGCTGTCCGCCGAATTGTCCCCGGAGTGTCCCCCGCTCTGGACCGGCGGGGGCTAAGTGATGGCGCGCCCTAAGAGATTCGAACTCCTGACCCCCAGATTCGTAGTCTGGTGCTCTATCCAGCTGAGCTAAGGGCGCGCGAAGGGGGGGTGCATAGCGCCCGACCGGGGCGCTGGCAAGGCGGGGTTGGAGGGTCGGAGGCCCGGAAAGCGCAAATTGCTCAGAGGCGCCTGCCGGGATCGGCCGCTTTTAGACCACGTCACGCCAGGCGCGGTGCGGGCCGACGCTTTCCGCTTCATAAACGCCCCGCGCGATGGCGCGGGTGAGGCAATCGGCGGCAAGCGCGCCGAGGCGGGCGATGGAAAGCGCGCGCGGTTCAGGCAAGTCGCGCGCGGCGGTGGAGAGCGCGAACACCACATCGCCGTCGAACGGCGCGAATACCGGGCGCACGGCGCGGGCGAGGCCGGCACTGGCCATTTGCGCAACGCGTTTGGCTTCGGCGGGCGTGAGCGCTGCATCGGTGGCGACGCAGGCGATGGTGGTGTTGGCGCGCGGCTGCGGGTTGAACTTGGCGCCGCCCCAATCTTCCGCGTCAAAGCTCTGCGTGATCGGTGCGACTGCGCCGAACTCGCCATCGATCTCAAACGGCTGCGCCCAGAACGCGCGCTGATTTGGTAGCGTGGTTGATCCCCACGAGTTCACACAGACGAGCGCCGCAACGGTGATCCCGTCTTGGCTCACGATGCTGGCGCTGCCCTGCCCACCTTTCAGCTTACCCGCGACAGCGCCGATCCCCGCGCCCGCATTGCCAAGCGGCACGCTCTTGCCGCGCGCGGCGTACGCTTTGCGCCCGAGCGCGTTGTAAGGCGGCGCATCACCCCACGCTTTGGCGCCGCCATTGGCGAGATCGTACAGGATCGCGGCTGGAATCACTGGCGAACGCGGCACGCCGGGCAAATCGATCAGCGCAAAGCCGCGACCCTCCGCACCCATCGCCGCAGCAACACCATCCGCCGCGGCAAGCCCGTAAACGGAACCGCCGCTCAACACGAGCGCGTCGATCGCATCGACAAGATTTTCAGGCGCCAGTGCGTCAGTTTCGCGCGTGCCAGGACCGCCGCCGCGCACATCGACTGCGCATACCGCACGCAGATCCGGAACGATCACCGTAACGCCCGTCAGCGCCTTCTCGTCCTCGGCGCAGCCTATGGACAAACCGGCCACATCACTCAATGAATTGCTCGGGCCGGGACGCGCCATGGGCGTGCTCTTTCGCGTTAGAATCACGCACTCGTAGGAAGCGTCCTGATGTTTGACAAGCAATCGTTGAAGCGCGTCACGGCGCCGCTTTTCGCGCTGCTGCTGGTGGCGTGCGCGTCGGGCTCGATGCCGGGTTCATCGCAGCAGAGCGCGCCACGCGGCGAAGCGATGGCGGCGGCGGCGAACCCACATGCGGTTGCGGCGGCGGTTGAGATATTGAGCGCGGGCGGCAGCGCCGTGGATGCGGCGATCGCAGCGGAGCTGGTGCTTGGTTTGGTGGAGCCGCAATCGTCGGGCATCGGCGGCGGCGGATTCATGCTCTTCTACGACGCCGAGAGCGAACGCATCAGCGGTTATGACGGGCGCGAAGTCGCACCGGCGGGCGCGCGGGCGGACATGTTTCTCGACGCGCGCGGCCGGCCAATGCCATTCATGGACGCGCAAGCGAGCGGCCGTTCGATTGGCGTGCCGCTGCTCATCTCGATGTTGAAACTCGCGCACGACGATCATGGCCGCCTGCCATGGGCGCGCTTGTTCGAGCCGGCGATCCGCCTCGCCGAAGATGGCTTTGAGATTTCGCCACGGCTTGCGGCCTTCATCGCGGCGGCGGGCGAACGCATGCGTCTGCGTGCGGATTTTGAAGCGCGCGCTTACTTCTTCGACCGTCGCGGCAATCCACTTCCCGCCGGCACGCTGCTGCGCAACCCGGCTTATGCCTCGACGCTGCGCACCATCGCGGCGCAAGGCCCAAGCGCGCTGAGCGAAGGCCCGATCGCGGACGCCATCGTCGCGACAGCGCGGCGCAATCCGCGCGGCGGCATGATGACGGTGGAAGATCTGCGCGGCGCGCAAGCGCGGCGGATGGAGCCGGTCTGCGGTTCCTATCGCGTCTACCGCGTCTGCTCGACCAACGCGCCGGGCTCCGGCAACGCCATGATCGCGCTGCTCGGCATGTACGAGCGCGCGCGCCCGCATCCGGAGGGCGTCAACAACGCCGACGATTGGTCGGCGTTCATGTGGGCCAGCCGCCTCGCCTACGCGGATCGCGATTATTACATGGCCGACGATAGCGTGGTGCCGGTGCCGACCACCGAATTGATCGCGCCCGAATATCTCGACGCACGCGCCATGCTGATCAACGTCGCGCAAGCGCCGGTTGGGCAAGTGAACCCAGGCGTGCCGCCAGGCAGCGGCGATCTCTTTGAACGCTGGGGCCGCGACAGCGGCGACGATAACGGCACAACGCACGTTGTGATCGTCGACGCGTGGGGCGATGCGGTTTCGCTGACCGCGACGGTCGAGAGCGTTTTCGGCTCGCAGCGCATGACCAATGGCTTCTTGCTGAACAATCAGCTCACCGACTTTTCGTTTCAGCCGAACTTGAACGGCCGGCCGGTGGCCAACGCCGTCGCGCCAGGCAAGCGGCCGCGCTCATCGATGACGCCGACCATCATCCTCGACCGCAATGGCGATCTTGAATTGGTGGTCGGTTCGCCGGGCGGCTCGTCCATCGTCGGCTACACGGCGCGCACGACCATCGGCATCATCGATTGGAATCTGTCGGTTCAGGACGCGATCAATGTCGGCAACGCTACTGCACGCACGAGCGTGGTCGCTGCTGAAGTGAACCGCTTTCCAGCAGGTATCGCCGATGCGTTGACAGCGCGCGGCTGGCGTCTCGATCAGACCAGTGTGGGCGAAGTCAGCGGCATTCAAGCGATCCGCGTCCGCGCAGACGGCACGCTTGAAGGCGGCGCCGATCCACGCCGCGAAGGCACTGTGGCGCGCATTCCAGCGCAGACAGCGGCGCCCGCGCGTTAGCGCGGCGTGGCGACGTGCTCGAGCCGGCCAACGAGATTTTCAAAAGGCACGAAGCCGACAACACTCGGCACGCGACTATCGGCTGAGTTGTCGCGATCGTCGCCCATCATAAAATATGAGCCGTCCGGCACGATATATTCGCGGGTGTTGTCCAACTCGGTGTCGCCACGCTCGGCGGTGAGATAGCTCACGCCGTTCGGCAGTGTTTCGCGATACACCGGCACGGTCTCGCCACCTTCAACTTCTCGTTCTCCCGCCGCTTCGCGCACGACCGGCGTTCCGTTGATATGCAGAACGCCGCCGATCATCTGGATCCGATCGCCCGGCAGCCCTACGATGCGTTTGACGAAATCACGGTTCGGCTCGGGCGTCGGGCGGAAGACGGCGATGTCGCCGCGCTCGGGCTGATGCGCGCGCCAGCGTTGCGGATTTTCCGGCACGAGCCCCTCGAACGGCGCGAACGAAAAGCGGCTGTAGCCGTAGCTCCACTTCGAGACGAAGATGTAGTCGCCGACATTGAGCGTCGGCTGCATGGCGCCGGATGGAATCCGGAACGGCTGAATGGTCGTCCAGCGCACGGCCATCGCCACCGACAGCGAGATAAGGAGCGGCACAAGCACAATGGCGAAGTACCCGAACAGGCGCCCTGCGCCTGCTTTCTCGACGTGCTGGCGTTTCGCGACCGCAACCCAAACGCCGATCGCAACAAGCGCCGAAATCGCCAGGGAGATCAGACCCGCCATGTCGCCGTTCTGATCGAGCATCCATGCGGGGAAGGTGTCGACGGAAAGAAGGTAAAGGATGACTGCGGCGGCCAGCAAAATGCCGAAGACGACCATGACAACAGCCAACCAGACAGCCGCGCGGGATTGGCGCGCGTAATAGAGGCCAAGCCCCCAACTGACCAATGTCAGCAACGCCGCGATCCACGGACGGACGCGGCGCTGGTTGGTTTGCGCTTCTGTGCTCATTGTTGCCCCCCCGCGAACATCCTTAGCACTGAACGCGGCGCGCGCTAGGCGGCCGGGAGTGTGATCCGGAACGTCGTGCCTTCGGCGCCGGTGCGAATGAGTTCGAGTTCGCCGCCCATGGAGCGCGTAAGTTCGCGCGCGATGGCAAGGCCGAGACCGGTGCCGCCCGCTTCCGGCGCGGCGGAGACGAATGGTTCGAACAAGCGCTTGCGTAAATCATCGCGCACGCCGGGGCCGTGGTCGACAACGTCAATCTCGCAGCGGCCTTCGACGCGTGCGGCGCGAACGATCAGCGTCTTATCGCGGCGGGTGTGATCCTTCATCGCTTGCGCGGCGTTGCGCAGCAGATTGCCGAGGATGCGGTGAAGGTGATCGGGGTCAGCCACGCAAGCGAGTTTCGCTTCGATGTCGGCGCGATACTGCACGTCGCCAAAGCCAATGAGCGATTCCGCCGCCGCTTCTTCCGCGGCTTCACCGACATCGACCTTTTCCAACTTCGGCGGATCTTCGTCGGCGCGGCCGTATTTCAGCGTTGAGGCGGCAAGGCCGGCGGCGCGATCGATAGTGCGCTCCAAGCGCGGCGCAAGCTGGCGCACGGCCGGATCTTCGGATGTCGCCAAACGATCCGCCACCAATTGCGCGGTTGAGAGCATGTTACGCAAATCGTGGCCGATGCGCGCGACAGCGGCGCCGAGTGCGGCAAGTCGTTCATTTTGCCGCAACGCATTGCGCACTTGTTCGGCCATGTCGGCAGCGGCGCGCTGGGCGCGGCCGATTTCGTCGCTGCGCTGGCTGCGTGGGAAGGCGATGGAGACGTCTTCCGGCTTATCGCGAAATCGCTCGATAGCCTCAGTAAGATCGCGCATCGGACGCACGAACGCAGCGCTCAGTGCGAAATAGATAAGCGCGCCGGCGGCGATCAAGATCAACATCGATACGCGCGCGAAGCGCGTCGCAAACGTATTCACGGCTTCCTTGAGCGGCGCCTCTGTCAGCACGACTTCGACGAACTCGCCGCTCTCGAAACGAGGGCGAGAAAGAACGCGTAAGACCCGCCCGGGTGGCGCGAAGAAAGTTTCGAGCGCCCAGCGGAAACGCTGCCAGCCACTGGCGCGCGTGTAATCGTAGAGCACGAGTTGTTCGTTGTTCGGCGCCGCCGGCGCTTCCATGATCAGCACCCGCTCGCCCTCGCGCTGGATCGCCACGCGCTGGACGCCGGAATTGATGAGGTCGAATTCGAGCGGCTGGGTGACCATGTCGTCGTCGGGCGACACCTCGAGCGCCAGCGCGGCGATCTGCGCCAGGTTAATCCGCTCGCGCAGCCAGCTTTCGTGGAAACCAGCCAGGGCTGGCGCGAAGACAAAAATCTCGCCGGCGATCACGGCGGCCACCGTCAGCCCCAGCAACCGCCCGGCGAGGCTGTCGACGAATTCGCGTGCGCGCCGCCAAGGGCCGCTGCGCTGCGCGGAATCGTCGGAACGGCTCATTTCACCTCTGCCCTAGCGCAAGCGCGGGGTTTTTGTCAGGCGCGGGGTCCTGTTTCGGAACCGAACCGCGAATTCACTCGCCGGGAACCCGGCCCCGGGCGTAGGCTGTGGACATCGCCGGTACGCGGGGAACGTAGGCCGCCGGCGGCTGGGAGACGCTGCGCTCCCGCCTCCCTCCAACAGGAAGGAGCCGCTTCATGCACTCGCGATCGAAACCGCCAAACCGGCGGGCGGCTTGGTTTTTGGGGTCGCTTTGGGCCGTCGCCCTGGTGTTTCTGATCCTCAGGGCATTTGTCCCAGCCTGATCGCCTTGACGCTTCCGGGGGCCTGGGGTAAGCCCCGCCCCTTCATTTTCCGGCCCGGCCTGGGCCCTAGAAGTATTGAGGCGTCGTCGTGAGCACCAAGCGGACCTACCAGCCGAGCCGGCTCGTTCGTAAGCGCCGCCATGGCTTCCGCGCCCGCATGGCCACCAAGGGCGGCCAAAAGGTGCTGTCGCGCCGCCGCGCCAAGGGCCGCAAGAAGCTCTCGGCCTAAGCGCCTCTGCCGGGCTAGAAGTCCGGCCCAATGACCTCCGGTCCTCCTCTGCAACGACTGACCAAGCGCGCGCAGTTTCTGTTTGTGCGCGGGGGCTTTCGCGCGTCTCGCGGCGGCGTGCTGGTTGAGGCGCGCCGGCGAGAAGCGGGTGGCGCGATCGGGGTCGGATTTACAGCGTCTAAGAAGGTTGGCGGCGCGGTGGAGCGAAACCGCGCCAAACGTCGTCTGCGCGAGGCGGCTCGTCGCCTCCTGCCAGAACATGGCCTTCCCGGTGTCGACTACGTCTTGGTGGCGCGGCAACAGACCCCATCTGCCGCTTGGCCTGCTTTGCTTGACGATCTTGGAAACGCACTGATAAGGCTCCGCGCCGATCTGGAAGGCGCGAAACGCGCCAAAGCACCCGCAAAATCAACCGAAAGCGACTGAACGAGATGCAGAATCCAGGCGGCGGCATGGGTCCGAACGAGACCCGCAACGTCATCCTCGCCATCGTGCTTTCGCTCGGCATTATGCTGGGCTTCGAGTTCTTTTATAACGCGCCGAACCGCGAGCGGATCGCGGAAGAGCAACGCGCGCAAGCCGAGCAGCAGCAACAAGCGCAGCAGCAAGAGCAAGCGGCGGCCACGACCACGGAAGCGGGCGACAACACCACCGCCGCAGCGCCGGAAGCGCCGACGGGCGCCATCGTGTCGCGCACCCAAGCGCTCTCATCGTCGTCCGCATCGCGCGTGGTGATCGACACCGGCGAGGTCGACGGCTCGATCTCGCTGCAAGGCGCGCGCATCGACGATCTCAACCTGCGCAACTACCGCCAGACGATCGAGCAAGACAGCCCAGAAGTTACTGTGCTCGCGCCGATCAACACGCAGTACGGCCACGACGCGTTCTTCGGCTGGGAGCGGCAGACCGGCGAAACCAGCGTTGCGCTGTCGGATGCGCGCAGCCAGTGGACCGCAGCCGAAGGCTCGCGCCTTACGCCGACAACGCCGGTGACGCTGACATTCGACGCAGGCGACGGCCGCGTGATCACGCGCGAGATCTCGATCGATGAGCACTACATGTTCACGATCAGAGACACCGTCCGCAACACGTCGGATGCGGCCATCACCATTCGCCCGTTCGGCACGGTGCGCCGCGACGGCATGCCGGAGGGCTTCCGCAACAACGCCATCGTCCACCAAGGCCTGATCGGCGCCGTCGGCCCGAACAACACCATGCGCCAGGACAATTTCCGCGCTGCCGACAAGCATGCGCGCGACCGCGTGCGCAATCGCGTCGGCGAGGAAGAGCGTCTGCGCGACTTCACCACACAAGGCGGCTGGCTCGGCATCACCGATCACTATTGGCTGGCGGCGATCATTCCCGATCAAAGCGAGCGCATTTCCGGCTATTTCGACGGGCGCACGCAGGACAGCCGCAACGACTATCTAGCCTCCTACCGCGGCGCCTGGCGCGAAGTGCCCGCGGGCGGCGAAGTCACCTACACGCAACGCTTCTTTGCGGGCGCCAAGCGCTACGAGCTTCTGCGCGACTACCAAGCAGGCGACCCGGAAGCTGGCGGCGGCGAGGCGATCCCGCGCTTCGACTCCGCCATCGACTGGGGCAATTTCTGGTTCTTGACGCGTCCGTTCTTCGCGATGCTGCACTGGTTTGGCCAGATCTTCGCCGGCTGGGGCATCATCTTCAATTTCGGCTTGGCGATCTTGGCGTCGACCGTCGTCATCAAGACGATCATGTTCCCGCTCGTCTATCAGTCGTTCAAGTCGATGGCGAAGATGCGCGGCTTGCAGCCGAAGATGAAGGAAATCCAAGATCGCTACGCCGCCGATAAGCAGCGCCAGCAACAGGAAATCCTGAAGCTCTATCAAACCGAAAAGATCAATCCGGTGGCCGGCTGCGTGCCAATCCTGATGCAGATCCCGGTGTTCTACGCGCTCTACAAAACGCTGACCGTGACGATCGAAATGCGTCACGAGCCTTTCGTCGGCTGGGTGCACGATCTCTCGGCGCAAGATCCGACATCGCTGTTCAACCTGTTCGGCTTGCTGCCGTTCGCGGTGCCGGCGTTCCTGATGATTGGCCTCTGGCCGATCTTCTACGGCGTCTCGATGTGGGCGCTGCAAGCGCTTTCGCCGCCGCCGACCGATCCGGTGCAAGCGCAAATTTTCCGCTTCTTGCCGATCCTATTCACCGTGATGTTCGCCGCCTTCCCGGCTGGCCTCGTCATCTACTGGACGTGGTCCAACACGCTCTCGATCCTGCAGCAATACGTGATCATGCGCAGGCAAGGTGTGGAGACGCAGCTTGATAAGTTTCTTGCGAAGAGACTGAAGCCCACGGCGGCGGAGTAACGGAATCCGGCAGTCGGCAATCGGCAGTCGGGGAAGGAGGCACTGATGAGTGACGCCCCGATCCAATCGTATCGCGATCTCCGAGTCTGGCGCGAAGCGATGTTGCTTGCTGAAGAGGCTTATCGCCTCACAAAGTCGTTTCCGCGCGATGAGTTGTTCGGTCTGACGTCGCAAATTCGCCGGGCGGCAGCGTCCGTTCCCGCAAACATTGCCGAAGGCTACGGTCGCGAGAACACCGGCAACTACATCCAATTTCTGCGGATCGCCCAAGGTTCGTGCAAGGAAGTGGAAACTCACGCGCTTCTCGCTCAGCGCGTGCTGGACGACATTACGAGCCCACAGAAGTTGCTCGACCAATGTGACGCGGTCGGCAAGATGCTGCACGGACTTATCAGGTCACTCCAATGACAGACCCGACTGCCGACTGCCGACTGCCGACTGCCGAGGAAGCGGAGCGCATTGAAGCGGGCCGCCTGCTCTTCGCGGGGCCGATCGAGTTCGAGCGCGGCGTGCCGAGCATGGAGTTTTTGCCCGACGCAGGTGCGCCCGAGATCGCGTTCGCGGGCCGCTCCAATGTCGGCAAGTCTTCACTGATCAACGCGCTCACCGGCCGCAACAAACTGGCGCGCGCGTCAACCGAGCCTGGCCGCACGCGCGACCTCAACTTCTTCCGCGTCGGCGATGACGTGCTGCGCCTCGTCGATCTTCCGGGCTACGGCTACGCCAAGGCGCCGAAGGACGAGATTGGCCGCTGGACAAAACTCACGCGCGACTATCTGCGCGGGCGCCAGACGCTGAAGCGCGTCATCCTCCTCATCGACGGCCGCCACGGGCTGAAGCCGGATGACAAGGATGTCATGGACGCGCTCGATACCGCGGCGGTGACATATCAGCTGGTGCTGACCAAGGCCGACAAGGTGAAACCAACTGAAATTGCAGCATTGGCGAAAGCCACAGCCGCTGCGATCGCCAAGCGTCCGGCCGCGCATCCTGAGATTATCGCGACCTCCAGCGAAACTGGCTTGGGGATTGACCTTCTAAGGGCTGAAATCGCGGCCTTGGCGTAAGCGGCGATACCGCTTAGGAACCGCGCGTGAACAAGCTTTCCAAAGATCATCTGGCGGCGTTGGAAGAGGGCTTGGCCAAGGCCAAGACGCTCGCCGAAGCCCTGCCCTTTATTCAAATCTACGACCGCGAAACGGTTGTGGTGAAATATGGCGGCCACGCCATGGGCGATACAGAAACCGCCCGCAAATTCGCCGCAGACGTCGTCCTTTTGAAGCTCGTGGGCTTGCACCCTGTCGTCGTTCACGGCGGCGGGCCGCAGATCAGCCGCATGCTCGACCGGGCAGGCGTGAAATCGCAATTCGTGGATGGGCTGCGCGTGACCGACGCCGAGACCATGGAAGTCGCGGAGATGGTGCTCTCGGGCAGCGTCAACAAAGAGCTCGCGCACTTGATCACCGCCGCTGGACGTGAAGCAGATGTGCGCGGCGTTGGCCTCTCCGGCAAAGACGCGCGCATCATCACGTGCGAGAAAGCCGTGCGCACGCGGAAGGACCCCGACAGCATGATCGAGCAAGTTGTCGATCTTGGTTTTGTCGGCGAGCCGAGCGACGTCGATCCGACTTTGATCCAAGCGCTGATCAACGCGCCGGAAGATTATATTCCGGTTGTTGCGCCAATCGGCGTCGCCGAGGATGGCCGCACTTACAACATCAACGCCGACACCGCCGCTGGCGCGATCGCCAAGGCGCTCTCCGCCAAACGCTTCCTGCTGCTCTCGGATATTCCGGGCGTGCTGGATAAGAGCGGCAATCTGATCCGCGAGATGTCGGTCGCCGACGCGCGCAAGCTGATCGATGACGGCACCGCCACGGGCGGCATGATCCCGAAGCTTGAGACTTGCATCGCAGCCCTCGACCAAGGCGTCGAAGCGGCTGTTATTCTGGACGGGCGCACGCCGCACGTCTTGCTCATGGAATTGTTCACGGAGCACGGCGCTGGCACGCTTATTCACTAAAGGCGCCGCACTGGTTGCGTTGGCGACTTCGCTGGCCGCGATCGGCTTTGCTGGCAGCGCCGTGGCGCAACAGCAGCGCGAACGCGCGCCCAACGGCTGGCAGATTTGCAACGAGACAAGCTACGTCCTCGAAGCAGCGACCGGACGCCCAGAGGGCCGCAACATCCAAGTGCAAGGCTGGACGCGGTTGCGGCCAGGCGAGTGCCGCGTCGCGGTGAACGCGCCGCTCGCGCGCGGCACGCACTATCTCTACGCCCGCACCTCCTCCGCCCACCGCGGCGGGCGTCAGCAATGGACCGGCGAGGCCGTGCTCTGCGTCGATCCCACGCGACAATTCCAGATCGAAAATCCGCCGCGCTGTACCGACACATATGAAGGCCGCCGCTTCCGGCGCGTCCTCATCAACAAGCGCGACAGCTGGCGCACGTCATTCTCTGAGGCGAGCCAGTACTCGCAAGCGCGCGCGCAGCAGCTCGGCCTGCAGCGCCTGCTCGTCGATGCCGGTTATGAAGTGAGCGAAGGCCGCCGTGGCGTCGATCCGCGCCGCATCGCCCAGGCGATCGCGCAATTCCGCACCAGCGCCCGCCTCTCGCCGAATGCCACCCAAGATCAGCTGATCGATGCGCTTGAAACCGCGGCGCGCCGCCGCGCTGGCCAAGTCGGCCTCACGCTTTGCAACCGCACGCGCGGGCGCGTGTGGACGGCGATCGCGCGCCGCCGTGGTGAAGGCTGGGAAAGCCGCGGCTGGTGGGCGCTCTCGCCCGGCGGTTGCGTCCGCACCATCGATGAAGAGCTGATCCAGGAAGTCTATTACGTCCACGCCTCGCTCGATTCAGCGCAAGGGCCGCGCTACCTCGCCGCCGGCGGCGAACCGTTCTGCACCAGCCCCGCGCGCTTCGCGATCCTGGGCCGCGACCAGTGCGAAGGCCGCTACTATCAAACCACGCTCTTCACCCGCATCGGCGCGCGCAACCGCGACGGTCTCGTCGTCGACTTTGAAGAACGCGATTTCCTCGAACCCGGCATCGCCCCGCGCGCTCTGACGCCTGCCGCCGGCGACGAAGGTACGCCCGCAACGCCCGCACGCCGCGGCTTCGACCCGCCAAGCGCGCCAGACGCGCCGACGCAGGACCGCGGCAGCGGGGACTGATGTCGTTCGCCGGCATCAAGACCTGGGTGTTCGATCTCGACAACACACTCTACCCCGCTCGCGCGCTCTACGACGAGATTGGCGAGCGGATGACGCGCTACATCATGCGCGCCACCGGCTTTGACGAAGCTGGCGCACTCGAGATCCGCGAACGCTACTTCCACGAATACGGCGCGACTGTCGTCGGCCTCATGCGCCACCACGGCATCGAGGCGCGCGACTTTCTCCTGGACGTACACCAGGCCGATCACTCGGTGCTGGAGCCTGACGCTGAGCTGTGCGCGCTGATCCAGGCGCTCCCCGGCCGCCGCATCATCTTCACCAATGGCGGCGGCGGCCACGCCGAGCGCGTGCTGACCAGCCTCAAACTCGACGGCCTGTTCGACACCGTGTTCGACATCGAAACCGCCGGCCTCACGCCGAAGCCGCAACGCGCCTGCTACGAGCGGCTGCTGACGCATTGCGGCATTGAGGCCGAAGGCGCGCTGCTTGTTGAGGATACGCTCCACAACCTAGAGCCTGCGCACGATATGGGTTTCGCCACTGCGCTTGTCGGCGTCGTTCATCCGGCGCCGTTGCCGCCCTACGTCGATCACTATGCGCACGATGTTAAGGCGTTGCTTCGGTCGGCGTGTCGCTCGGAATGACCTCGACGATCTGACGGTTCTCGATCCGGATTGGCGCGATCGGGTAGCGGCCGTGTTGGCGCAAATAGTTGCTGAAGATCCACTGGCTCTCGCCGCGCCTGTATTCCTCGATTGAACCAGGCTCCGTCGGGTTGGCGTTGGCTTCGTTGAGAAACGCCTCGTACTGACTGCGCATCAGCGCGTGCGCGCCTTCGCCGAAGCGTTCATCGACCTCAGCGGCGAGGCGCGCGCGATCGGAGGGGCGGCCCGTGCCTTCGTTGATGTGCGCGAATGTCGTCGGCCAATCGCCCTGGAAATTGCCAAAGCTCAGATTGATGCGGTCGCTCTTGATCGGATCGGCGTAGAGCGTGCGCAAGAGTTCGAGCTTGTCGCCTTGGTGTTCGTTCAGGGTGGTCCGCAGCGGCGTCAGCTGGAAGTTCTCAATCCCACGCTCGACGGCCTCGTCGATCATCTGCTCATACGCGAGATCGGCGGCCTTCGCCTGCTCGCCTTTCCACCAGAAGAAACCGCCCGCCACGCCGGCGCCAAGCACCAGCACGAAAAGAACTGTCACCAGGTCTTTCATGTCCCACCCCCGCGCTGAGGCTAGTGCGTCCCCGCAGCGTCCGCAACGCTTGGCTTTGCCCCGCGAAACGCGCTAGCTCAGGGCCATGAACACCGACGAAATCAAAGCTGAAATCGAGGCTGGCTGGGAAAGGCGCGCGGAGCTTTCGCCGACGAACAAAATCGGCAAAGTCGGCGAGGCGGTTCAGAACGCCCTGAATCTCTTAGACCGTGGGGAAGCGCGCGTCGCAACGCGTGATTCAAACGGCGTTTGGACAACGCATGATTGGCTGAAGAAAGCCGTTCTGCTCTCGTTTCGCATCTCGCCGAACATGCTCTTCCGCAACGACGTTGTCTCGATTGCGACCGCCCCGAACCATTGGGATAAGGTCTTTCTCAAGACTGGCGCGTGGGGCGCCGCCGAGTTTGAGGAGGCAGGCTTCCGCAGCGTGCCCGGCGCAGTGGCGCGCTATGGCAGTTTCATCGGCAAGAACGTCGTGCTGATGCCGAGCTTCGTGAACATCGGCGCTTATGTCGATGAAGGCACGATGGTCGATACGTGGGCGACCGTCGGCTCGTGCGCGCAGATCGGCAAGAACGTGCACATCTCAGGCGGCGCCGGCATTGGCGGCGTGCTGGAGCCGCTGCAGGCGAGCCCGACGATCATCGAAGACGGCTGCTTCATCGGCGCGCGTTCGGAAGTGGCCGAAGGCGTGATCGTGCGCGAAGGCGCGGTGCTCGCGATGGGCACGTTCATCAGCCAATCGACGAAAATCATCGACCGCGCCAGCGGCGAAGTATTCCGCGGCGAAGTGCCTTCGTATTCCGTGGTGGTGCCAGGTTCGTTGCCGGACCCGAAGGGCGGCCCGAGCCTCGCGTGCGTCGTGATCGTCAAACGTGTCGATGCACAGACGCGCGCGAAAACCGGCGTGAACGAATTGCTCCGCGACTAGCGGCCAGCGCGCAGCTCGACGCTGATTGCGGACCCGTCAGCGGCGGTTTGCTGCCAGGTATCGCCAACGTTCTTGTCGGCCGCCACGGTCACGCATTGCGGCGGCTGCCCATTCGGCGCCGTGAGGCAGAGCTGGTCGCCTTCAACCGTGAACGTGCCCGCCATCTGCGAACCGCCGGGCGCTGTGCCAGTGAAGGAGCCGTCGGCGTTGAACTGGTAAGTCGCCTGCGCGCCGTTCGGATAAGTCACGACGATCGTGTTGCCATAGGAATTTTCCATCGTGTCGGCGTACGCCGGGGCGGCTGCCAACGCGACGCCGAGCGCCAAAGCCGCAACAAACTTCTTCATCTCATTTCCTCCCACTGATTTTTCTTACGCCGCCGCGGCTTTGCCGATGCGAACCTGATTTCCGTAGCTGAGCCTGCGCCAGATCCACTCTAGCGGCCCCATTTGGAAGCGCGACAACCAAAGCGGCGACCAGATGAGCTGCAGCGCCCAGACGGCGAGCACAATGGCCCACAATGTCAGCCGGTCAACCTCGCCCCACAGGCCAAGGCCGCGCCCGCCGCCCCAGAAGATCGTCGTCATGATCAGCGACTGCATGATGTAGTTCGTGAACGCCATCCGCCCCACAGCCGCCAGTGGTTCGGTCAACAAACGCGCGCCGGCTTTAACAAGCAGAATGAACAAGCTGGCGTAGCCAATCGACACGAAGATCGAGAGGCCCGCATTGGCGGCGACGCCGGCGCCCAGCATGTGGATCGTCTCGAACTCAAGATTCCAGTTGATCAGCGCCTGGTAGCCAACGAGCGCGAGAGACGCCGCGCCAATCAGCACCATCACAATGTAAAGCCAAACCGGCGCGCGCCCGCTGAGGAAGCCCACCTTGAACAGCGCCATGCCGATCATCATCACCGAAATCGTGCGCGGCATCAGCCCCACGACGCCGTGCCCCACCATCGTCCACCAGGCGCTGACGTTCTCCTGAACGCCAGAGATGAACCCGCCCTGATAGGCGGCTTGCATGCGCTCAAGATCCGCCGCCGAAACGGCGAAGGTCGACTCGATTTGCTCCAGAATTGGTCCCAGCTGGTTTGGCGGGACCATCGACATCAGCGGGCCGTTCATCGTCTGCAGCGCGAACGAGATTAGGTAGATAATGCCGCCGACGATGAAGAGCGTGCCCGGCTTCCACGAGCGCGCCAACATCACCAGGAAGCCCACCAGCGCATAGTGAAAGAGAATGTCGCCGTACCAGATCAGAAGCCCGTGGATGAGGCCGAAGATCGCCAGCCAGAACAGACGCCGGTGCAGCACCTTGCCGCGCGCCTTATCGCTGCGCTCGCCGCCGACAAGGTAGATGCTCGCGCCGAACAGCATCGAGAACAGCGTGATGCATTTGAACTCGAAGAAGGTGTGCATCACCCACCACGACCACATCGTCTGATCGTTGACGGCGAGCGGCTCCATCAGCGGGCTGAAGGCCGCCTGCCAGGGCGCTGCGAAATAGGCGGCGTTGACGGCCAGGATGCCTAGCAGCGCAAACCCACGCATAACGTCGAGGCTCTTGATCCGGCTCGTTTCCTGGACGGGCGCGACGTCGCTCATGGCCTTCCCCCTTTTGCCGGACCCCGCGCGCGGCTAGACCCTGCCTTATGGACGCCCGCACTCTTACCGATCCGATCCCGCTCGCCCAAGCCCTAATGCGACGGCCCTCCGTGACACCCGACGAAGCGGGCGTAATGGACCTTGCGCAACAGAAACTTGAGGCGCTCGGCTTCCGCGTGAAGCGCTACAAGTTCGGCTTGGTCGACAATCTCTACGCGCGTTTCGGCGATGCGGCGCCAAACTTTTGCTTCGCTGGGCATTTGGACGTTGTGCCGCCAGGCGATGGCTGGGCCAGCGATCCATTCGCGGCGGAAATTCGTGACGGTTTGTTATACGGGCGCGGCGCGACCGACATGAAAACCGCGATCGCCTCGATGATAGCGGCGACGGAGAACTTCCTGAGCGCCGGCGCGCCGAGAGGCTCGATCTCGTTTCTGCTCACCTGCGACGAGGAAGGCCCCGCCGTTGACGGCACGAAGCGTGTCTTGGAAGCGCTAACCGCCGAAGGCGAGAAGATCGATCACTGTTTGGTCGGCGAACCGACGAGCGAAGCGCGCGTCGGCGATGTGATCAAGAATGGCCGCCGCGGCAGTTTGAACGTCGTCATGACGATGGAAGGCAAACAAGGCCACGTCGCCTACCCGCAGCGCGCGCACAATCCGCTGACGCCGCTGATCGAAGCGCTTGCGATGCTGAAGGCGCGCCGCTTGGACGATGGCGCACCAGGGTTTGATCCCTCAAACCTCGAGGTCACCAGCGTCGACGTCGGCAACTCAGCCCACAACGTCATCCCCCAGCGCGCGGCGGCAAAGCTCAACATCCGCTTCAACACCAACCACACCGCCGACACGCTGTTGGCGTGGATCGATGAAACGGCCAACGCGGCAGCCGCAAAGGCGGGCGCGAAGTATTCGCGCACGATCAGCTCGCAGAGCCTCGCCTTCTACACTGATCCCGGCCCGTTCACCGATCTGCTGCGCGCGTCCGTCAAAGAAGCGTTCGGCATCGAACCCGCGCTCACCACAACCGGCGGCACATCTGACGCGCGCTTCTTCCGCCTCTATTGCCAAGTCGCCGAACTCGGCCTCCGCAACGAAACCGCGCACATGGTCGATGAGCATTGCGCGGTTGAGGACGTTCGCACGCTGGCGCGATGCTACGAGGCGGTGCTGAAGCGCTACTTCGCGGCGTAATCCACGCGAACCAGATAAAGCCCATCCGGCGGCGCCACCGGGCCGCAGCGTGTGCGATCGGCGGCGGCGAGCGCATCGGCGACCTGCTCAACCGTCATCTTGCCAAGCCCAACTTCAACCAGCGTCCCGACCATCGAGCGCACTTGGCTGTGCAGAAAGCTGCGCGCTTCAAAGTGAAAGATCACCTGCTCGCCGACGCTCTCAACCGTGGCGATGTCCAACGTCTTCACCGGACTCTTGGCCTGGCATTTGGTGTCGCGGAACGTTGTGAAGTCGTGATTGCCGAGCAGGACCTGTGCGGCGTCATCCATCATCCGCACGTCGAGTGGACGGCCAATGCGCCAAGCGCGGCCGAGATCCAGCGCCAAAGGTGAGCGGCGATTGATGATCTCGTAAGTGTACGCGCGCGCCATCGCATCGAAGCGCGCGTGAAACTCGGGCGCCGCTTCTTCGGCGTTGAGCACCGAGATCGGATGCGGACGGATGTGCGCGTTCAGCGCTTCCACGATCTGCCAAGCCTGCAGCGGCTTTTCGATGTCGACGTGCGCGACTTGCCCGTACGCGTGCACGCCGGAATCCGTGCGGCCTGCGCCAATCACGTCGCTGCGTACGCCCGTCAGCTTCTCAACGGCATCCTCAAGCGCGCCCTGCACCGTCGGCGCATCGGGCAAACGCTGCCAGCCGTGGAACGGGCCGCCATCGTACTCAATGGTGAGCTTGTAGCGCATCGCGCTCCTAGGCGCGCCGATACTCGAGCAACTGGCACGCCCGCGAGTCGCCCGCCCCTGGCGCGCCGCCAGTGATCGCCAAGAGCTTCATCGACGTGTCGGACGGATCGGAAGGCTCCCACACGACAACATGCGTCGGCGCGCCTTCAGCGCAGAGACCAGGCGAGCCGGCGGCTTCGACCACGCGATAGACCAGCACCTGCGCCTCATTGACATCGAGGCCCAGCAGCGCGCGCAACGTCTGCCCACCAACTTGCGTCGCCGGCGAGATCGCGCCCGTCACCAAGGCGCTGACGTTCAAATTGTTGCCGCCGCGGAGCGAAAGCCGCTCTTGAATGTCGGCGTCAGCCGCGTCCGGAAATTCCTGCGTCACCGAAACCGTGAGCTCCGCGGAGACCGCGCGCGCCGCATCGTTGGCGGCGGCGTAGGCGCGCGACGGCTCGCCTTGCGGCGCCGGCGCATCAAGTTGCGGCGCGTCGCCGGTCGTATCAGTGGAAGCGGATTGCTGATTGCAGCCGGCCACAGCCAGCGCCAAAGCAACCAAGGCAACGCGTAACATCATCAAAATCCCTCTGGGCAGCTATCTAGCCGCGCGCCGTGTCCGGCTCAAGCAAGCCGAGCGCCTGCGGGAACCGCTTGGCCACGCAAGAACACATCTGCGGCAAGTGGGCCACGCCCTTCGCGCTGAACTGTGAGCAAACGGACCGCGCCTTCCCCACAGGCGATCAGAAGCTGGTCGTCCAACACCTCTCCCGGCGCGCCGGCGCCTTGACCGAGGCGGGAAAGCAGCGCTTTGACGCGCACACCCTCCAACTCGAACCATGCGCCGGGCGCCGGCGAAAGGCCGCGGATCATGCAGTCGACCTCGCGCGCGGGGCGGCTCCAATCGATGCGGGTTTCGGCCGGCGTGATCTTGTGCGCGTAGGTGACGCCCTCTTCGGCTTGCGGCGTCTCGACGGTTTCACCGCGCTCCAGCTTGTCGAGCGTGTCGCGCATCAGAGTAGCGCCTATCGCTGACAATCTATCGTGCAAGGTCGCGGTGGTGTCGTCGAATTCTATCGCTGTTGTAGCGCTCGAAAGTATCGCTCCTGTATCGAGCCCTTCCTCCATCCGCATCACTTGCACGCCGGTGACGCTGTCGCCCGCCATAATCGCGCGCTGAATGGGCGCAGCGCCGCGCCAGCGCGGCAGCAACGAACCATGCAAGTTGAGCGCGCCGCGCTTGGGCGCATCGAGAATCGCCTTCGGCAGAATGAGGCCGTAGGCGACCACGATCGCCAGATCGAGATTGAGCGCGGCGAACGCTTCTTGCTCGGGCGCCTTCTTCAAACTTTTCGGCGTGCGCACCTCGATGCCGCGTTGCGCGGCGAAGGCGTGCACGGGTGTTGGCCGCTCTTGCTTGCCGCGTCCGGCCGGGCGCGGCGGCTGCGAGTAGACGCACGCTACATCGTGGCCGGCGTCGATCACCGCTTCCAGGGTAGGAAGCGCAAACGTGGGCGAGCCCATGAAAGCGATGCGAAGCGTCATTGGTCGCGGACATGCCTGATTTTGCGGCGTTTACGCAACCGAAAGCGGGAACCTTGCTGCACCGGTTCCAGTTTTTCAGGCATGAGCGCCGACGACGCCTGCCCTGTTTCGCCGACCGAGGTCACCGCGCCGTGGCGGCTGACGCTTTCGCAATGGTGGTGTGTTTTGCAGGGTGTGGCGGCGACGGCGGAGCGCGCGAATTTGGCGCTGATTTCGGCGGGCGTGGCGTTCTTCGGTTTGATGGCGGTGATCCCTGGGATTGCGGCGGTGGTGGCGTTCGTCGGCATCTTTGGCGACCCAGCTTGGATCGGCCAACAGATCCGCGCGCTTGGCGGCGTCGCGCCTGATGCGGTGGTGACGATCATTCATGATCAAGTGATGCGTTTGCTGGCGCAGAGCGACGATCAGCTGGCGTGGGGTGCGTTGTTCAATTTGGTGTTGGCGTTGTGGAGCGCGTTGCAGGGCACGCGCTGGGTTTTGATGGCGCTTACGGCTGTGAACCGGCGCGCTGAGAAACGCCGTGCATTGGGACGCTACATCGCGGCTGGCATGTTTACGCTCTACGGCTTGGGTTTGAGCGTTGCGGCGATCGTGCTGATGGGTGTTGCGCCGTTGGCGTTGGCGTTTTTGCATGTCGAGAGCGGCACGGAAGTTTTGCTGCTGGCGTTGCGTTGGCCGGTGCTTGGTGGGGCGGCGGTGGCGGTGGCGTTGATCCTCTATCGTTGGGGGCCGAGACGGCGGCCGCCGCCTTGGCGCTGGCTTTGGCCTGGCGCGATTGTAACACCGATTATGTGGCTGCTGGCTTCAAGCGCGCTCACTTTTGCGCTGCGCGAATTTCCGGGATTTGGCGCGGCCTATGGCTCGCTCGCCAGCGTCGTGGCGCTCTTGCTTTGGCTTTATGTAACGGCGCTGGTGTTTCTGCTCGGCGGCGCGCTCAACGCGGAGCTGGAATTTTTCGCTCAAGGGAAACCGGCGGCGCCGGTCTCCCTTGAAGAAACGATTGAGCCGACGACTGCTCCGGACGGCCGTCCGAAACAGGTCGCGGCTCGTTAGAAGAAAATGCTCCCCCCGCTTGCGGGGGAGCTGTCAGCGAAGCTGACTGAGGGGGCACAGCGCGACGGCTGCCAGACTTTCCCCCTCCGGCTCGCTACGCTCGCCACCTCCCCCACTCGCGGGGGAGGATTTTCAGCAAACCATGCCGGTTTCGCGCTGCATGCCGCTTAGGAACGTGCGGAGCGCTTCCGCGAGTTCGCAGGCGGCGGCGTGCGCTTCGGCGCGGTCGGCTTCCGGCAGCGCGTCGAGCAGTTCGCGGCAAACGTCGGAGTGCTCGACGTCGGCGTATTCGTGGACTTGGAAGAATTTCAGTGTGGCTGCTTCGCTGACGTCATAGCGCTCAACCAAGCCGTTGATCTTCGTCTTCGCGATCGCCGGGAGTTGGCTTTCGTACGCATAGAGCGCGCCGAGGCCTGAGGCGTACGACTTGCGCGAGAGGTTGCGGAAAGCGTCGATCAAGACTTGCGTCTCGGCGTTCACGGTCACGGCGCGCACTTCAGCTTCGTCCGCGCCCATGCCGGCGGCGAAATGGAGCCAGAGCTTCGCGTGATCGTCCTTGCCGGCTTCGATGCCTTCTTCTTCAGCGAGGTTCTCGGCCAGCAAGCGGCGGCCTTGGGCGCTCGGGCAATTCGAGTGCACAGCGCTGACGGCGCGCGGGAAGGCTTCGACGTGATGGAAGTACTGGCGGGCGTAGGCGCGCAGCGCGTCCTTCGTCAGCGTGCCTTCTTCCCAGGCTTGGTAGAACGGATGCGACAGCATCGAACGCTCGGCGATGGCCGCATCAATGGCTGCTGATGTGCAGACATAACCGCGAAAAGCTTCAGTCATGGAGACCCCCGGGAGGAAGGCGCTGGAGTGCGCCGCCAATCGAGCCGGAGAATAGTGGCTTTGGCGATTGGTTAAAGGCCCGCGAGACGAAAAACCGCGCTTTTAGAGGCGGTGTTCCTTGTTCTCTTCAGCCAGCTTCTTGGCTTTCTTGAGCTTCGACAGCGCCTTTTCCTTTTTCAGCCGGGAAAGGTGGTCGATGAACAATACGCCTTCGAGATGATCCATCTCGTGCTGGATGCAGACCGCGTAGAGGCCTTCGCAGTCCTCTTCGATCTGCTTGCCGTTGTAATCCATGTACCGCAGCCGGACGCGCGCCGGGCGCTCGACGTCGTCATAGATTTCCGGGACCGAGAGGCAGCCCTCTTCGTATGAGAACATTTCTTCGGAACGCGAGAGGATTTCCGGGTTCACGAAATAGCGCGGCGCCTTGGGCTCATCATCGCGCGACAAGTCCATCACGATGATGCGCAGCGGCTCGCCGATCTGAATGGCGGCGAGGCCAATGCCGGGCGCCTCGTACATGGTCTCCAGCATGTCATCCATCAGCCGGCGATGCTCGTCCGTCACCGGACCTTCAACGGGCTTGGATTTCTCTTTCAGGCGCGGATCGGGCGCGATGAGGATGGGACGGAGTGCCATGGGCTCTGAGGTATGGAGCGCCGGAGGGCCAGTCAAGCAAACGCCCGCCCGGGGCGCAGTCAAAACCTAGTAAACACTGGGCATTGGGCGCGGAAATGCGGCCGCCGATGGACAAATCGACCGAGCCAATTAGAAGGGGCGTCGGGGGCTTGGAAGCATGGGTTCGCTTCTTTCGACACTTTCACGCTGCTTGTGGCCCAGCGGAACGCTAAACAAAATCGGTGTGCTCTGGAGTGCTTGGTCCATTCTCAGCTTGGCTCGACATGCGTTCAGTGTCGGTCTCGGACCAACCTTTCTGGTGATGTGGCTCTACTACGAACGCGCGGCGGACATCGCGCTCGAGCCGGTCGGAACGGCTCTGCAACCTGTGCTCAGATGGGCGGAATCCACTCTTTCGATATCGCTTCAGTTGCAGCCGCATTGGAAGCACTTGCTTGTGCTGATGGGGCTCTATCTCTTTAGAAGCATTGCCGTTGTGCTGGCCCGAAGAGATTTAGCAGGCGCTCTTTTCAGGCTCTTGCTCGCCGTTCCAATCGCAGTGGTCGCCAGCGCCATCGCAGGATCCATCGCTGAATCTGAACACGATCGATTCGCGACGTTCCTTGTGGCCGCAATACCAGTTCTGGGACTTCTAACTTACAACCTGTGCAACGTTCTCTGGGACGGTGTCTTTATGCGCAGTGTCCCGGAAAAACACTACTCAAAGGCCGCACTACGTCACATGTACGATTTCCAGAACACAGTGTTTAGCGGCGGCGGAATTAGCCCGCGAGTGTACGATCCCAATAGAAGGAGAGCTGTACTCCTCAATCTTTGGGATCATTTTGTTCCGGTCATCACTCTCTACACAATTGCGCTCGCGCTTATCGCAGGTGCAGCAGCTTGGCTTCCGATAAGTCGAATACCGAGCGCTGGCGTGACATTTCTTGGCGTTGGAATTCTTCTGATAATTGCTCTGAATCTACAACGAGCCGCAACAACGACTAACCTCATGCGACTACCCGAGGAGTCGTGGTTTTCAGTTTTTCGACGGACCGGAAGCGGTCAATTGGGAATGTCGATGCTGAGCGCGGTATTGTGGACTTTCGTGTTTCTTGCGGGAAATGCAGGCCTCGGACTATTGGGACTGTAAACCACCACATCGAGGCGACGGCCGTAAGCGCCGCATCACCTGCGCCGCGATTGTCACCTGCGCCACGGAGAGGCTGCTTTCGGCGAAAAGCGGTCGCTCGGCCTTCCGTCATTTGACTAGCGAGACCTGCTGCGGGACTTATGGCGGGTCTTTTCCGAGAGGTCGCTATGACCATCCAAGTTCGCAGCCTTGAGGGCGTTGGCGCTGAGATCAGCGGCGTTGATCTGCGTGATCTTTCGAACTCGGATTTCGCGGCAGTGCGCGAGACTTACGCCAATCATGGCGTGATCTTCTTTCGCGAGCAGGAGATCAGCGAGGACGAGCACATCGCCTTCGCCAGGCGCTGGGGGCCGATCAATATCAATCGCTTCTTCGCCGCCCATCCCGATCACCCCGAGATCGCATTGGTCTGGAAGGAGCGGGATCAGCAGAACAATATCGGCGGCGGCTGGCACACCGATCATTCCTACGATCAGATCCCGGCGATGGGGTCGATCCTGGTTGCGCGCGAGCTTCCAGCCGAGGGCGGCAATACGTTGTTTGCCTCAATGTACGCCGCCTACGACGCGCTCTCAGAAGGTTTTCAGCGGACGCTCTCGACCTTGCGGGCGGTGCATTCGGCGCGCCACATTTTCGGCGAAGGCCCCGCTTCCTATTACCAGAACACCGACGCCGGCGAGGGCAGAATTGGCAACACCAAGGCCGCAGAGACATTGCAGGATGTCGTGCACCCGGTGGTGATCACGCATCCGCTGAGCGGCAAGAAGGCGCTTTACGTCAATCCCGCTTTCACCGTGCGCTTCGATGGCTGGACGGTGGATGAATCTCGCCCGCTCCTGATGCAGCTCTACGCGCATTGCATGCGGCCAGAGTTCACGCACGAGTTCGTGTGGCGCCCCGGTTCGATCGCGTTCTGGGACAATCGCGCGACATGGCACTTCGCCAGAAACGACTATCACGGGCACCGCCGCGAAATGCATCGCATCACTGTTGAAGGCGAGCCGCTGTCGGCTTGAGCGCGCTCGATACCCCTATTTCGCTCATGCTTGTTTGTGCTGCCCCGAACGCTCATAGCTCAGCGCGATGAATACACAGCAGCTTTTTGCTCTTTCAGGCGCCGCCGCGATTGCGGGCGGCTTGCTCCGGATTTTCTCGGCGTTTGCGGTGGTCGGCGATCCCGTCACGCTCGAATGGCTCTACACGGCCATCGACGTGCTGCTGCTGTTTGGGTTGATGGGGATTTATCTCTCGCGCGCCGAGCGGCTGGGCTTCTTGGGACTGGCGAGCTTCGGCGTGGCGGTGGCGGCGCTCTCGTTCATTGGCGGGCCGGATGCGGACGTGTTCGGCTTTAGCACTTATGAGCAAGGCGCGGCGGCGCTTGCGATTGCGATGGTGGGCTTGAGCATCGCGTGGCTGCAGCGCGGCGAGCGGCCGCTTTGGGCGCCGGCGTGCTGGTTCGGAAGCGTGATTTGCGTGGGGCTGTTCAACTTCATCCCGCCGATCAGCCAGTACGGCTTCCCGCTCGCGGGCGCGCTGTTTGGACTTGGGTTTGTGCTAGCGGGCTGGCCGCTGCTTAAGCCGAAGCCTTAGCGCAGCACGCGGCGATCGGCGGCGCCGTTCTGGTCGGCGCGGTCACGGCTTTCGCGAACGCGGACAACCATGTTGCGCTGATCTTCGGCGACCAGATCACGCGACGCGCGCGGCGCATCGCCCGGCTCAAGGCCCGGAATTTCAACCGCAACGATATCACCGTCGGCATTGCGCTCCACGGCAGCAACGCGGCCGATGGTCGTGCCGTCATGTCCACGGACTTCGACATCCTGCGCGGATTGCGGGAATTGTTCGGCCGCGGCCATGCCGGGCAGACCAATAACTAGGGCAAACGCTAGGGTACGCAGCATCGCGGTTCCCGCCCCCTTCGGGCGGCCTCTGTTGTGGTTGGACAGGATAGAAACGCACTTCCGCCGCACCCGTTCCCGGTTGCGTACCGCTTCCCCAAAGGCGATATGGGAACTGCAGGCAGGCGGTGGACGGCCGCCCCGCCAACCTGGTCAGGTCCGGAAGGAAGCAGCCATAACGGGTTGCGTACGGGTCGCTGTCCTGTCTGCACCTTCCCCTACAATTCGTCTCACGACGAAATGCGGCCGAAAGCTATGAGCCGCAGACATCGCGCGATGGGTGTGCGCGACGTTGCACACTCGCCCGTTCATGCTGGGCGCTTCGAAGCGGGGAGCGTTTGCGATGGGGATGGTGCGCGTTGCGCTGGCGATGGCTGTGGTGCTCTCGCACCTGCCGCTGGCGAGCTACAAGTTCTTGAGCGGCGGCCTTGCGGTGCAAGCCTTCTTCATCATCTCGGGCTTCTACATGGCGCTCGTGCTCGATGGAAAATACAAGGACATCGGCCTCTTCTATTCGAACCGACTGCTGCGCCTCTTCCCGACCTATTTCGTCATTCTCGGGCTGACGGCTTTCGTTGTGTACGCGTTCAACGGCAGCGCCACGATTAGTCCGGCGCTCATCGATCGCATCCTGCAAGATCCGGTGACGACCGCCGTGATGGTGGTCGAGAACATCGTCATGGTTGGCCAGGAGATGCTGTTCTGGTTCTCGATCGACCCGAACGGCGCGCTGGTTTGGGATCCGAGCGGGCCACTGCCGGATGAGACGACCGTCGTCGGCTGGCAGGGCTTGTTCGTGCCGCAGGCCTGGAGCCTGTCGATGGAGCTTATGTTCTACGCGCTGGCGCCGTTCCTTGCGCGCGCCGGCTGGAAGTGGATCGCGGCGCTGTGTGTGGCGAGCATTGGGCTGCGGCTCGTGGGCAGTTCGTGGTTCGGCGTTGAGTATCTGCTTTGGCAGGGGCGCTTCTTCCCGGCGGCGCTGTTTTTGTTCTTGCTCGGCATGCTGGCCCACAAGGCGCTGCCGTTCGTGGAGCGGCTGCCGAAAGCGACCGGCTGGATCGTGGCGCTGGCGACGCTCGCGTTCATCGTCACCTTCCCGCTGCTTGGCTGGACTGATGTCCGCATGCGCTGGGTTGTCTATGCGATCTTCTTCGTCACGACGCCGTTCATCTTCGCTGCGTTCAAGGACAACGCCATTGATCGCTGGATCGGCGATCTCTCTTATCCCATCTACATGACGCAGCTTTTCGTCATCGGCTTGGTGCTGGTTTACGAGCCGCCGTTTGGGATGTGGATTGGCATTTTCGGCACCGTCGCGATGTCGGTGATCGTGATGCTGTTGATCGATCACCCGCTCGACCGCTGGCGCCAGCGGCGCGCGCACGCGAAACGTGAAGCGGCCGCCGCACCGGGGGCAGCGACCGTCGCGCCGCTCTAGCCAAACACGCCGTAGCGCAGGATCGCGCCGGTATCGGCGAGTTCGCTGATGAAGCCCTGGATCAGCGTCGAGGTGTGCTCGGGCCGCTCCCAGTGCGGGGCGTGGCCGACGCCTTGCATCGAGACGATGCGCGCCGATGGCAGCGTGTCGCGGAGCGTGAGCTGGTCAGTGAGCGGCACGAACGCATCTTGCGCGCCGTGAACGAGCAGCGCGGGCGCCTGACATCGGAGCGCCGCGTCAATGCTCGTGGAGTTGATCTGCCCTTGTAGCGCGGCGCGCCAGACCAAAGCCGGGCAGCGCAGGCTTTCGCCAATCACGGTGTCCAGGAAACGCTGCGGGATCGCGTCCGCAAACGTGCTTTCCTGGAAAGCGAGCACGAACTCGGGATCAACTTGACCTTCGAAGGCCGCCACGGCCTCAGCAAGTTCTGCGACGGCGGGCTTGTCTTGGAAGCTCGCAAAGGCGCCGATCAGGACGAGGCCGGCAGTGCGCTCTGGATAGTCCGCGGCAAACCGCAGCGCCGTTGTCGCGCCCATGGAATGGCCGACGACCACCGCGCGCTCGATATCGAGCGCGTCAAGCAACGCGCGAACATCGGCCGCCATGTCCGCAGCTTCGTAGCCACTCTCCGGCTTATCGGACTGGCCGTGACCGCGTGCGGTCAGCGCGATGACGCGCCAGCTCTCCGGCAAATGCGGACGAAGCAGATCGAAAGAGCGATGCGAGTCCGTGTAGCCGTGCAGAAGCACGACGGCGACGCCATCACGGCGGCCCTGCTCCACATACGCAAGGCGCAGCCCAGTCGACAGGCGCGCGAAAGAACAATCCGACCTACTCATCGGAGCAACTCCAACTGCAAAAGGATGACAAACCGGCGGTCGCTGACGCGGGGGCGTGGCAGTGCGACCGCCGGTTTCAGCTCAGGCTACACGCTCTGCGCTGAGCTCACGGGCTTGGCGCGCGAGGCGGCCGGCCCAGGGGCTTTGCGGCTTGTGCGCAAGCCGCTCGGCGGCGAACGCTTCCGCTGTCGCTGCAAAACCGCCGCGTAGCGCCGCGTGGATTGCTGTCAGCGAAAGCACGTCGCGTTGCGCGTGGCTGCCGCCGAAGCGCTGCGCGATGCCGCGCGTGGCGGAGATCTTCTCAACGCATTCGCCGTAGCGGCCAGCTTCGAAGGCGATGAACGCTTCCGCCAATGGGAGCCCGACTTTGCGCGTCATGTAGGCGTTGTCGCCGCTATCTGCGGCCGCGGCGCGCATGGCTTTCAGCGTGCGCTCCGCATCCTTGGCGCGGCCGGCGCCGAGGAAAGCCATGATCGCGTGCAGGTCGTTGAACGCGTAGAACGCGTCCTCGCCTGCCCGCTCCCAGCATGCAGCCAGCTTCTCGAAGCGATCGCCAACGTCGATGCCTTCGAGGTGGAGCCGCCACAACAGAGCCGACGCGTCGATCCACTCAAGCACGACTTGCGCTTCCGCATTCGGGCGCACGTTCTCATCGAACAGCTGCAGCACCTTGGCGATGTCGCCACGGTCGAGATGCAGCAGCGCGAGGTGCCAGTAATTGTGGTACGAGAACCCACTCTCCGGCGCCCAATACTGCGCGTTGTCCGCCAACCACGGGATGCCGGCTTCGAGATCGCCGCGCATCTCGTTGACGTGCGCGACCGCGTGCACCGCCCATCCGTCACGCGGATCGGCCGCAACGGCTTGGCGGCCGTAGATGTCAGCGCGCGCATAGTCGCCGCATTCTTCGAGGCCGAAGGCGGCCATGCCTTGAATGTAGCTGTAGCCATCTTCGCCCGCCTTGAACGCGCGCAGCGCTTGCAGCGGCCAATCACGCAACTCCGATTGCAGGCCCAAGAAGAAGCAGCCGACGTGCGCATATTGGAGCGCCAGCAGATCGCGCGGATTTTCTTGCGCGATGCGCGCTAGCCGCGTCGTGCCTTCGTTGTAGCGACCTTCGGCCCAATCCTGCGCGGCGCGCAAATGTTGCGCCTCGCGCTCGTTCAAGCGCGCCGCGCCGCCGGCGCGAAGGCTCTTGGTGGTTTCTTCGCCGTAGGCACGATCGGTCTGCTGGACGAGCAAACCTGCGCGCGCCGCCCAAGCGCCGCCGAAATCTGGATCTTCGGCGAGCGCCGCATCGAGCGCCGCGATCGGATCGCCGCGATAGAGGCGGATGAGATCAAGCGCATTGTCGTAGTGCGCCAAAGCGGCGGCGGATTGGGTCGAAACAGGATTGCCGTAGCGATCTTTCAACATAGGACGAACTCCGGGGAGGATTTGCAAAACGGTTGAAATGAAAAGGCGTCAGAGCAGCGGCATCGGTGCGGCGGTCAGCGAAAGCGTGGCTGCGGCCGCGTGCCAAAACACGATGATGGACACCAAATAAGCGAGGCCGCGCGACATGACGTTTTCTTCCACTCCAAGGCCCGAGCACCGTGCTCGGCGATGGCGAAAGGACTATTCCGGCGCAGCGCGCGGCGATAGAAAACTCATGGTGCAGCACCAGCAGATATTATTTTTCGCAATGGAATAACGGTGTTACGGACGTCACATCGCGATTTCGCGGCGTTTGCGAGATGACGAGCACGTGAGAACCAAACCTTGAGTACAGTACCCGCGGTACAGTTTCCGCGGCCGGAGATGGCGCAATGACGGTGCAAGTTCTGAGCAAAGGCGAGCAGACGCGCGGGCGCATCATGGACATCGCCCAGGACGCGGTGCTGCACAAAGGCTTCGCCTCGACCTCGATCGAAGAAATCATCGCCGAGGCCGGCATCACAAAGTCGGGCTTCTTCTATCACTTCAAAGACAAGAACGATCTCGCGAAGGCGCTGCTGCAGCGCTACACGGACGAAGAGTGGAAGGTGTTCGACGGCCTGTTCAAACAGGCGGACGAACTGAGCGACGATCCGCTCCACTCGTTCCTGATTTTCTTGAAGCTGTTCGCCGATCTGATGGGTGATCTGCCGAACGGCCATCCGGGCTGCTTGATTGCGTCATACGTCTATCAGGACTTTCTGTTCAGCGCTGACGTGCGCGCGCTGACGACAGAGGGACACCAGATTTGGCGCAAGCGCTTTCGCGAGCGGCTCGACAAAATCGCGGCGCGTTATCCCGCGAAGATCGAGATGAATCTCGATGACATGGCCGACATGCTGTCAGCTGTGGCCGATGGCGGCATCATTCTGTCGAAGAGCATGCACGACCCTAGCCTGCTGCCGCGGCAGATCATGCAATATCGCAGCTACGTAAAGCTGATCTTCCTCGGCGCTTAGGCTGCAGCCGGCATCGCTTCCGTCATCTCAAGCGGCAAGTAGAGCGTGAAGGTCGCGCCGTGGCCGAGCTTGCTTGAGACTTGCACATCGCCGCCCATGGCGCGCGCCAAGCGGCGCGTGATGACGAGGCCGAGACCCGCGCCGTCGTGCGCGCGCGTCTTGGTGTTGTCGATCTGCATGAAGGGCTGGAAGAGCCGCGCCTGATGCTCGGGGCTAATGCCCGGGCCGGTATCCTTCACCGAAATAGCGACGCCGCGCGAACGGCCGATGCGGCAGGCGCGGACATCGAGCGCGATGACGCCGCCTTGCGTGAACTTGGCCGCGTTCGAGAGCAGATTGAGCACACACTGGCGTACGCGCGTCTCGTCCGACCTCATGACGTTCAGCCCCGGCGCGATAGTCACCTGGCAGGTCGTGCGGTTCTTGGCGGCGGTGGGCTTCACCGTATCCATGGCGCCGCGCAGCAGCGTGGGCAGATCGAACAGGCCCGGTTTCAGATCAAGCTTGCCGGATTCGATGCGCGACAGATCGAGGATTTCGTTGATCAGCGTCAGCAGATGCGTGGCGGAGCCTCTGATCTTGCCGAGATCGGCGGCGCTTGAAGCGGTGTCGCCGCTTTCGAGGTCTTCCTCGATGATCTCGGAATAGCCGATCACCGCGTTGAGCGGCGTGCGCAGTTCGTGGCTCATATTGGCCAGGAACATCGACTTGGCTTTGTTCGCGGCTTGCGCGCGCTTGGTGGCGACGGCGAGCTGCGCCGTGCGCTCTTCCACGCGGCGCTCCATATCTTCGGCCGCCTCCTCCGCCTGCAGACGCGACTTGATCAACTCACCGAAGCTTCTGGAGCCGGATCGCGCGGCCATGATCGCATTGGCGCCGAAGAGCGCGGCCATAATTGCGAGGATGATCGCATTGGCGCCCTCGGCCAGAGCGGCCGCGTTGGCCACCAACACGAACATCACCGGAGTGATGGTGTAGAAGATCATCGTGCGCGTCATGACGTGAAGGTTCGCGGAAACAAGCGCGGCGCCCGCGCCAAATAACAAACCAACGACGGGCGCCGGTTGCGGCGCAAAGGCGAGCGCGGCGTAAGGCGCGACATAGCAGGCCGTGGTGGCGGCGAGCGCGGCGACGTATTTGCCGATCATGGCCTTCAGCGTCGCTGCATCGAGATCATCAAGCCGAAGCGAGAGCCGCTCGAACGCGGCTTCCGTGCGCAGATCAATCAACACGCCGACGATGGCGCCAAGCAGACACCCTGCCCACCAATAGCCCGGAATTAAGAACGCCACCAAAATCGGCGTGAGCACGACCGACCCGTAGCGCAGCGGCCCATGGTCCGACCAAGCCATCTCGGCGAAACGCCGGATCGTCATGGCCCAAATGCGGCGCGAGGTTTCCGGTGACGTCATGACCCCTCCCAATCATTGCGCCCGCGAAACCGCGCGAATTCACAGGGTAACGGGCGCCCGGTAAACGATGCACGAACACCGCCGCCCGCGGGGGTCGCAATTCCCGGTAAAATGCTTAGGTTTTGGAGCGTGAGCGAATCCCAATCCCCAGGTCTTTTCGGAGACGACACGACTGGTCCCGGTTATGTCGTTCTGGCCCGGAAATATCGCCCGAAGACCTTTGAGGACCTGATCGGCCAGGAGGCGATGGTGCGCACCATCGCGAACTCGTTCGCGCTGGGGCGCATCCCGCACGCGACCATGCTCACGGGCGTTCGCGGTGTCGGCAAGACGACGACGGCGCGATTGCTGGCGCGCGCGCTGAACTACAAGCGCGGCGACATCGATCATCCGAGCATCGAACTCGATCCGCCGGGCGAGCACTGCCAGGCGATCATGGAGAGCCGCCATCCCGACGTGTTCGAGATGGACGCCGCCTCGCGCACCGGCATCAACGACATTCGCGAAATCCTGGACAGCGTTCGCTACGCGCCGGTGATGGCGCGCTACAAGATCTACATCATCGACGAAGTGCACATGCTGTCGACGCAGGCCTTCAACGGCCTGCTGAAGACGCTGGAAGAACCGCCGCCGCACGTGAAGTTCATGTTCGCGACGACGGAAATCCGCAAAGTGCCGGTGACGGTGCTGTCGCGCTGCCAACGCTTCGATCTGAAGCGCATCGATAGCGAGCGGCTGGCGGAGCACCTCGGAAATATCTGCGCCAAGGAAGGCGTGAAGGTCGATGCGGACGGCTTGGCGCTGATCGCGCGCGCGGCTGAAGGTTCGGCGCGCGATGGCTTGTCGTTGCTGGATCAGGCTTTGGTGCAGAAGCCGGGCGCGAACGTCACGGCGGCGGATGTGCGCGATATGCTGGGCCTCGCCGATCGTGGGCGGGTGCTGGATCTCTTCGAGGCGATCTCAAAGGGCGATGCGAAGACGGCGATCAGCGAAGCGCGCTCGCAATACGATAGCGGTGCTGATCCGACTTTGATCCTGCGCGATCTGCTGGACATTGGTCACGAAGCGGCACGAGCGCAGGCGCTCGGCGCCGAAGCGCGGATCATTGGCGGCGCGGATTGGGTTGGGCGCGTGCGTGGGTTGGCGGCGAGCCTTTCGCCGGCGCAGCTTTCGCGTCTCTGGCAGATGCTGCTGAAGGCGCTTGAGGAAGCGGGCAAAGCGCCAGATCCGATCGCGGCGGTTGAGATGGCGATGGTGCGGCTTTGCGCGGCGCAGAGCTTGCCGCCGCCGGAAGATGCGGCGCGGATGTTGCGCGATGGGCCGTCTTGGACCGCCGGCGCCCCCGCCGGCATTGGCTCGGCCGAGCCGCCGAAGAACACGACCGTCAACGCTGCGCCTGCACCGACGAAGAGTGCCGGCGAGGCACCGGCGCTCCAAGAGAAGGCGCCAAAGCCAGAGACGCCGTTCGCGACGTTTGACGAGGTGATGGAGCGGATCAAGTTTGAGAATGATGTCGAACTTGAAGTCGCGCTCGATCGCCTCAAGGTCGTGCGCTTCGCGCCGCAGGGCGAGCTTGTGTATGTCGCGAGCCCCGATCATCCGCGCGACATGGTGCGCCGGCTGAAATCGTTCCTCGAAGAGCACACGCCGTTCGAGTGGACCATCCGCTCGACGGGCGAAGTGGCAGCACCTGTTGAAAGCCTCGCCGACAAGCGCCGCCGCGAGCACGAGCGGCAAATGGATGAGCTGAAGAAGCATCCGTTCGTGGCCGAGGCGCTGAAGCACTTCCCTGGCGCTGAAATCGCCAAGGTGACGAACCCCGTGGATGAGAGCGCGCAAGGCGGCGATGTTGTGCCGATGCCAGCCGCGCCGAACGCGCCGCAGAATCCGGCGCGCAAGAAGGAAGGCACTTAAGATGAGGTTTTGGCGATGAAAGACATCTCCCAGATCATGCGCCAGGCCCAGCAGATGCAGGCCAAGATCAACGAGGCGCAGAAGAAGCTGGAAGCGATGGAAGTCGAAGGCTCGTCGGGTGGCGGCATGGTGAAGCTGCGCATCACCGGCAAGAATGCCCTCGTGAGCATCAGCATCGATCCTTCGCTGATGGTCGCGGACGATCGCGAAATTCTCGAGGACCTGATCAAAGCCGCGCACGACGACGCGCGCCGCAAACTCGAAGATTCTCAGAACGAAGAGATGAAGGGTTTGAGCGGCGGCTTGGGCATTTTGCCTGGCTTTAAGATGCCGTTCTGAAGCAAATACGTGCGCTCTAAATCCATCACCGCCGCGCCTGAGATTGAGGCGCTGATTGCTTTGCTTGCGAAGGTGCCTGGCCTCGGCCCGCGCTCCGCGCGGCGCGCGGCGTTGCAGCTGTTGAAGCGCAAGGATCAGCTGATGGCGCCGCTTGCGGCCGCGCTGAGCGAGGCGGCTGAGAAAGTGCGCGCGTGCTCGAATTGCGGCGCGCTGGATACGCAGGATCCGTGCGCATTGTGCTCAGCGGTTGATCGCGACGATGGTTTGATCTGCGTTGTCGCCGAGGTGGGCGACGTTTGGGCGCTTGAGCGCGCTGGCGCGTTCAAGGGGCGCTACCATGTTTTAGGCGGCGTGCTCTCGGCGCTCGATGGCGTCAGGCCTGACGATCTGCGCATTGCGAAGCTTTTGGAGCGCGCGAGCGCACCGGGCGTACGTGAAGTGATCCTGGCGCTTTCGGCCACTGTCGATGGACAGACGACGTCGCACTATCTGGCTGAGCGGCTCGCGCCTTTGAGCGTGACTGTAAGCAGGCTTTCGCATGGCGTTCCCGTCGGAGGCGAGCTTGACCTTCTGGACGACGGAACGCTGTTTGCTGCACTGCAAAGCCGCCGCCCCTCCTGAGCCAGTATCATCCATGTGCCGTTGACGCTCACGACGGGCGCTCGCACGTTAGCGGCTCAACGGAGGTTGGGACATGGGTTTCTTGGATCGTTTTTCGCCGCAGCTCTTGAGCGCTCTGCGGATTGTGAGTGCGCTGCTGTTCATCGCGCACGGCACGACGAAGCTGTTCGGCTTCCCGGCGACGGAGATGTTTGCGCAGCCGCCCGCGCCGATGACGTTGATGTGGTTCGGCGGCATTCTTGAAGCGGGCGGCGGCGCGCTATTGCTGCTCGGCCTGTTCACGCGCCCGGTCGCGTTCGTACTCTCCGGCATGATGGCCGTCGCGTATTGGATGTTCCATGCGCCGGCATCAATCTATCCGGTGCAGAACGGCGGCGACGCAGCGATCCTGTTTTGCTTCGTATTCCTGTACATCGCAGCGACCGGGCCGGGGCCGATCAGCGTCGACAGCGTGATCGGCAAGAAGAAGTAAGCCGCTATTCGCGGTGACGTTCGAGGCACTGCGTTCGGGCGCGCGTGATGCGCGGCTCCATCAGGCCGGTTTCACGAAAGCGCTCGAGCGCAGCTTCGTATTCGTCATAGGTCACTGTGCGGGTGATCTTGTCCCACGTGCAGGTGCACACCGCGCTCTCCGGCGGGCATGACATCGAGAAGCGCTCGTGCGCGCTCTGCGGATAAGGATTGGGCGCGCTTTCGCCGCTGCACGCCGCCAACACGATGGCCCCAAAGAGGGCCGCGAAAGCCAAACGCATCGGCTTCACTCCGACGCTCGGCAAAACTTGCCGTGCGATAGAGATGAGTATGCGCCATCACGGTTAAGATTGCACAGAAGGAACGTCGTTAAATCGCGCCGCTCACGGCTCCGGAACGGGATCATCGTCCGCTGGCTCGACGGGCGGCGTCAGGCTGATCGCGCAGGCTTCGACGTAGCCGGTGATCTGCGCGCTGAGCGGGTGCGTTTCGCGTTGTTGCTGCGGCAGCCGCTCAAGGGCTGCGAAATCGCTTGGTGAGATACCGGCTTCGATCTTATCCCACGTGCAAGAGCAGAGCGCGAGGGATGATCCCTGCTGACACGCCGCCATGAAGTTGTGCTCAGTGGCAGGCGCGTACGCGGCTGGCCCCGGGTTGCAAGCGGCCAGCGCCAGTAGCGAACCAATAGCAAGCAACCGCATCACGCCTCACTCAAGCCTAGCGAATCCTGGACGACGCCCAGCGTCTCTTAGCGCCAGATTCCTTCCGCCGCACCACGTCGCACACAAGTTTCGCTATTTTGCGGCGCCGGGCGCCGCTCAGTAATAGGCGTTCGGGTTGCTGACACAGACCCGGATCACGCGACCGGCGGCATTCATCAGCGCGACCTGATCCGGCGTGCGCTGAGATTCCGGAACCGCCGCCGCGACGTCGTAATCGTGGGCGACGTAGAACGGCCAGCTGAATTCCAGACCACGCAGCGCGCAGCGGCAGAGCTCGATGTCTCTGGCCGAGCCGCTGGCGGCGCACGCCGCCATGAAGTTCGTGCGATACGTTTCGGGGAAGCTCTGAGCGGTGGCTGGCGAGGGTGTGGCTTGCGCGCTGGCGTTTGGCGCCCACAACACCGAGACCATCGCCATTGCGGCAAGCGCCGCCATCAACCGAGCCATCTTGCCTCTCCCCTTTTGGGCGCTAGTTGACGCCCTCTTCCAACAGCCTTCGCCCGATCACCATAGCTTGGATTTCGCCGGCGCCCTCAAAAATGTTCAGGATGCGCGCGTCGGCCAGCACGCGGCTGATCGGATATTCGACCGCAAAGCCGTTGCCGCCGTGGATTTGCAAGGCGTTGTCGGCCGCCGCCCACGCAACCCGCGCCGCGAGCAGCTTCGCCATGCCCGCTTCGAGGTCGCAGCGTTTGCCGCTGTCTTTGCGGCGGGCGGCGAAATAGGTGATCTGGCGCGAGGCCATCAGCTCGGCGGCGATCATCACGAGCTTGTTCGAGACGCGCGGGAAATGGAAAATCTCCTGGCCGAACTGCTTGCGGTCGATCGCGTACTTCAAACCCAGTTCGAGCGCGCTTTGCGCAACGCCGACGGCGCGCGCGGCAGTCTGGATGCGCGCGCTCTCGAAGGTAGCCATGAGCTGCTTGAAGCCTTGGCCCTCAACGCCGCCGAGCAGGTTCGCCGCCGGCACTTTAAAGCCGTCGAAGCCGATCTCGTATTCCTTCATGCCGCGATAGCCGATCACCTCGATCTCGCCGCCGCTCATGCCGGGGGTCGGGAACGGATCGGCGTCATCGCCGCGTTGCTTCGGCGCGAGCAGCATCGAGAGGCCGTTGAAGCCGCTGGTGTTGGGATCGGTGCGGACCAGCAGCGTCATCACGTCGGCGCGCGCCGCGTGGGTGATCCAGGTCTTGTTGCCGGTGACGGTGTAGCTCTCGCCCTCCTTCACCGCGCGCGTGCGCAGCGAGCCAAGGTCGGAGCCGGTGTTCGGTTCGGTAAACACCGCTGTCGGCAGGATTTCAGCGCTGGCGATTTTCGGCAGCCACTCGGCCTTCTGAGCATCGGTGCCGCCGATCATGATCAGCTCAGCGGCGATCTCGCTCCGCGTACCAAGCGAGCCGGTTCCGATCCAGGCGCGCGAGAGCTCCTCGGAGACAACGCACATAGACGTCTTGCCGAGACCCGAGCCGCCGTACTCTTCCGGGATGGTGAGGCCGAACACGCCTAGCGCGCCCATCTCCTCGACGATGCTCATCGGAATGAACTCGTCCTTGCAGTGCCATTCGTGCGCGAACGGCACGATACGATCGTCGGCAAAGCTGCGGAACTGATCGCGGATCATCTCGAAGTCCGCATCGAGATTGGTGTTCTCGAACGTCGCGCGCCCCTGCGACTCGTGCAGGAGCGCGGCGAGGCGTGTCTTCTCGGCTTGCGTGATGCTGAGCGTCACCGCCGGCGCGTCGATGCCGAAATCCGCCGGGCGAATGATCTCCACCTGCGTCATCGGCACGCCGCCGGCGAGTTGCGCGGAATATTCCGCCACCAGCAGCTTTGAGAGCAGCTGTTCGGTCTCGCCGAACTTGCCCGCTTCATTGAGCGCGCGCGTCCAATCGGCGACTTCGCGCAACGTCTCGGCGTAGGTCGCGACCCAGGCGAGGCCGTGCACGATGTGCTGCTCGCGATCGAGCGCGGCGCGATCGAGCTTGCCGCCCTTACTCACAAGCGGCCGCACCGCGTCCTTGGCGGCGCTTGCGTAAGCGCCCGCCACGTCAGCGGCGGTTTCCAGTTGCCTTATCAGCTCCACGCCCATGCAATCCCTCGCGAGTCAGGCCAGTTAAACCGTCTTTCTCGCAGTTGCGAAAGGGGCGACGCCACGCCAACCTGCGCGCGCCGCACCTTGGGAGCGAAACGAATGGAGCACGGGAGCGGCGAAAGCGAAGTCCTGATCCAGGCGCTCGTGTTTCTGGGCGCGACCTGCGTGCTGATCCCGGCGCTGAAGAAGGCGCGCATCAGCACGGTGATGGGCTTTCTGATCATCGGCGTCGCCATGGGCCCGCATGTGCTGGGCCGCCTGGCGCAGACTTGGCCGTGGCTCGGCGCGTTCGAGTTCGAGCAGAGCGAACCGACTTTGCTGCTGGCCGAACTCGGCGTCGTGTTCTTGCTGTTCGTGATTGGGCTCGAAGTTTCGCTGGAGCGCTTGTGGTCGCTGCGCCGTTACGTGTTCGGGCTTGGGCTGTTGCAGGTCGTGCTTTCGACCGCCGCGATCGCCGCTATCGCCATGGCCTTCGGCAACAGCTTCACCGTCTCGATGGTGCTTGGTCTCGCCTTCGCTTTGTCTTCGACGGCGTTGGTGCTGCAGCTGCTGCGTGAGCGCAGCCAGATCGCGACGCCCGTCGGCCGCACCAGCTTCTCGATCCTGCTGATGCAAGATCTGATGGTGGTGCCGATCCTGTTTGTGGTCGCCGCGCTTGGTGAAGGCGTGAGCGCCTTCGGTCCCGACAATGTCGGCGGCGCGCTGCTGACGGCGCTTATTTCTCTAGGCGTCATCATCATCGTCGGCCGCTTGCTGCTGCGCCCGCTCTTCCGCTGGGTCGCCGCCGCCGACAGCCGCGAGATATTTATCGCTGCAGCTTTCCTCGCAGCCATCGGCATGGCGGGCGCGGCTGAGATGGCCGGCTTGTCAGCGGCGCTCGGCGCTTTCTTGGCGGGGCTGCTGCTCGCGGAAACGGAATTCCGGCATCAGATCGAAACGGACTTGGAGCCATTCAAGGACCTATTGCTCGGCCTCTTCTTCGTTACCGTCGGCATGCAGATCGACATCTCGCTGCTGCTGAGCGAGCCGCTGCTCATTCTGGTCGGGGTCGCGGGACTCTTCATTGTGAAGGGCTTGATCATCGCGACACTCGCGCGCGTGTTCGGCTCACCGTGGCCACGCGCGGTGCAGATGGGATTGCTGCTCGGCCAAGCGGGTGAATTCGGGTTCGTGGTGATTGCAGCGGCGCGGGCCGGCGGCGCAATTCCCGCGGATACGGCTGCTTACATGCTGATCGTGACGGGTCTGTCGATCTTCTTGACGCCAGTGGTCGCGGGCCTTGGCGCACGTATCGCGCGGCGCATCACCAAAGGCGGCCCCGCCGCACCGCCTGAAGATGCGGCGAAAGAAACCGGCCACGTCGTCATCGCCGGCTTCGGCCGCGTTGGGCAAACGCTGGCGGACATCCTGAGTGCGCAAGAAATCCCGCACGTCGGCATCGAGGGCGACGCCGCAGCTGTTGCGGCACTCCGCGACGCAGGCCGCCCTGTCCACTACGGCGACGCCTCGAACGCCAAGGTGCTTGAGAGCGTCGGCGCGCCACAGGCCGCTGCGATCGTGGTGACGATCAACGACGCCGACGCGGTGGAGCGCATTGTCGCGGAGGCGCGACGTGCTTGGCCGCATATTCCCGTCTATGCCCGCGCGCGCGATGGCGAACACGCGCGCCGTTTGCACGCGGCGGGCGCGGCGCTCGCGAGCCCAGATTCCATAGAAGCGGCGCTGCAACTCGGCGAAGCACTGCTCAATGGCGTCGGCGTGCCCGACGAAGTGGCGCGGCGCATCATCAATGAGCGGCGCGAGACGGAAGTGGCCAAGGCGATCTACAGCGCCAGCTAAATACAGTGCCGGTCAGATATGATTAATCCCCCGCGCGTCATTGCTCGCAGGCGTATCAGCTGGGGATCCTGCGGCCATGCTCGCCTTCGACAATCTGAGAATTTCGCGCAAGCTCGTGTTCGGCTTCACCACCGTCATCGCGGTTATCGCGGTAACCGGCGCTGTATCGCTCACAAATATCGCGGCGATGAACGAGGCGCGCACGCAAAGCCGGCAAAGCAACGATACGTTAAGCTGGATTGCAGACGCGCAGTTCCGGCTTGCGCGCCAAGAGAACTCGGTGCGCGGCTGGATTATCAGCCAAGACCCCTATTATCTCGAACGCATTGAAAGCCACCGCGCCAAGTTCAAGGAAGCGCTGGACCATATTCGCGAACTCTCCGCCGGTGAGCCGGCGCAGTTGCAACGCGTCGATGAGGTCGAGCAGGCAGCGGATGGCTGGTACGAAGGCGTAGTGCCGTTGGTGACGCGCCTGGTGCGCGATCCGGGCGCACGCGCGCAAGCCGGCGCGCTGGTTGGCAACAATGGCGTCGCAGACGGCCTGATCGCACCAGCGGAAGACGGCATCGACGCGATGATCGAAGCCGAGCGCGCAGCGGTTGAAGACTTGCAGGCGCGATCGGAAGCCGCAGCCAACACGGTCGGCATCGTGATCGTCGGCGGGCTGTTGCTTTCAGTGCTACTTTCGATCGGCATTGGCCTTCTGCTGACGCGCGGCATCGCACGGCCGGTGACGCTTATGACGAGCGCGATGCGCCGCCTCGCGGATGGCGACAAGTCGATCGACATTCCAGCGATTGGCCGCAAAGACGAGGTCGGCGCCATGGCCGGCGCGGTACAGGTGTTCAAGGATGCGGCGATCGCGCTCGACGCGGCCTCCGCGGAGCGCGCGGCGGCGGAGCGCGAGCAACGCGAAGTGGTTGAGGCGCTGGCCGAGGCGCTCGATCGTGTGGCCAAGGGCGATCTCACCTGCCAGGTGAGCGGAGATTTTGCTGGCCGCTACCGCAAGCTTTGCGACGATTTCAACGCGGCGGTCCAGAAGCTGCACGAAGCGATGGTGCGCGTCTCGAACTCCACGCAATCGATCACCACCGGCGCCAACGAAATCAGCCGCGCGGCCAGCGATCTTTCGCGCCGTACGGAAACGCAAGCCGCCTCGCTCGAAGAGACGGCGGCGGCATTGGATGAAATCACGGCGGCGATCACCAAGGCTGCGTCAGGCGCGGCGCACGCGAGCGCCACGGTCAACGAAGCGCGCGCCGATGCAACGCGCGGGCGCGAGATTGTCAGCGAAGCGGTCACGGCGATGAACGAGATCGCACAGTCCTCGCAGCAGATCGCGCAGATCATCGGCGTGATCGACGAGATCGCGTTCCAAACCAACTTGCTCGCGCTCAATGCCGGCGTCGAAGCGGCGCGCGCGGGTGATTCAGGGCGCGGCTTCGCGGTGGTCGCTTCGGAAGTGCGCGCACTGGCGCAACGCTCCGCCGATGCGGCCAAGCAGATCAAAGCACTGATCAACAGCAGCTCGGATCACGTTGAAACTGGTGTCGAACGCATCAATCATGCCGGCGACGCGATCGGGCGCATCGTCTCCAAGGTTGGCGAGATCAGCGGTATGGTCGCCGAGATCGCGTCCTCGGCAAAGGAACAGTCGAGCGGCCTGGCCGAAGTGAACACCGCCATCAACCAGATGGATCAGGTGACACAACAAAACGCCGCAATGGTCGAAGAAACGACGGCCGCGAGCGGCTCGCTGGCGGAAGATTCTGATGATCTCTCCCGGCTTGTGGGTCAGTTCAAGGTCGCGGGCGGCAAACCGCCGGCGCGGCGCGCGGCCTAAGCCGCCTGCCATCTTGGCGCCACCGACGGAGCTGATAAGCAGCGCGCAGGAGATTGCGCATGCTTCGTCGGACGCACCTTTTCGCAGTGACGGCTTGTATCGTGGCGCTCGCCGCTTGCTCGCCACCGCAACAGGCAGAAGCGCCAGCGGAGCCAACCGTCGCTGAAATAGCGAGCGCATCCGGGGTCGTCATCAATGCCCCGGCCTCTGGAGCGCGCGTGACGAGTCCCCTTGTGGTCGAAGGCGTCGCGCCTGGCGATTGGTATTTCGAAGCGCAGTTCGTCGCGCAATTGCGCGGCGCGGACGGCGCGGTGTTGGCGGAAGCGCCGGCCCGCGCGCAGGAAGATTGGATGACGGAAGCGCCGGTGCCCTATCGCGCCGAGTTCAGCTTCAGCGTCACCCAAGACACGCCGGCAACGATCGTGCTGCAGGAAGACATGCCCGCCGACAGCGCCAATCCGCGCGAAATCACCGTCCCAGTTGTGCTGGCTCCGGCGGGGTGAGGCCGCGTCGTTGCTTTGTCTGGGGGTAGCGCGTCTAATGTCTGGACCTATCTTCGAGGGGCGGTGAATGCTGGACCGACGTCTTGCATGCGCGCGGTTGATTGCGGCATCTTTTGCCCTCGCTGCATGCAGCACGCCTTCTGCGAGCGTTGACGGTGGTGGCCCCTACCTTGTCCTCGCGATAGACACGGCCAGATTGCGCGACCAACAACTCCAAAACGTCGCTGACCAGATGATGGCAGAGTTACGCGAAGCGAACCCGGCGATCCTTTATTCGAGGCGCGACGTTGTTGGTGAGGCCGCGCGTGTTCAGCCGACCGATCGAGCCGATCTGCAGCGCGCTCTCGCCACTTTGCGCAGCCTCGCCACTGATCCGGAAACGAACGAGGACACGCTGACTTTTAGCGTCACCGACGACGGCGTCATCGAAGCGCGCCTCACGCCATCACGCCTGCGCGCCCTAAGCTACCAAGCTGCCCAGCAATCCGTGGAAGTGATCCGACGCCGGATCGACCCAACAGGCACTGGCGACATCGAGATAGAACAACAAGGCGACCAACGCATCTTCGTTCGGGCGCCACCCAACACCGACCCCACCGAGCTTCGCCGACGCATCGGGATTACAGGGCTACTGACGTTTCACATCGTGAGAGATGTTTCGCAGGAAGACATTGCAGCCGGGCGAATGCCGCCAGGGACAACACTGGCACAGCCGTATCCGGGGATCGGAGAGGCCGCTGAGGTGGTCGATCGCCGCCCGCGCTTCACTGGTGAACGTTTGGTGAGAGCCACCCCGTCAACTGACCCGGCCACGGAACAGTTTGTGGTCTCTTTCCAGCTTGATTCCGAAGGCACGCGAGTGTTCTGCAGAATTACTCGTGATTACACGGGCCAGCGTTTCGCCGTGTTGCTAGACAATCAGGTGCTGACGGCGCCGCGCATCAACGAGCCGATCTGCGGCGGCAGCGGTCAGATATCGGGGGATTTTACTGCGGATTCCGCCACTGACCTTGCCATGATTCTTAGCGCGGGCGCATTCCCTGCCCCGCTGATCATCATCGAAGAAGGCGTTACGCCTGGCCGGCGCTAGCTCATCCAGCGCAGCGTCGTCGGCTCAATTGGGTTGACGAACTCGCGCTTCTCTTCGCGGCTCTTGGTCCATTCGCGCTTGAGCTTCAGGTACCACTTGGCCTGCACGTCGATGTCATCGATCCAGAGCATCGATGGGCTATACTGCAGGCCGGTGTTCTGCAGATCGACCATGCGCCCGTCCTGATCGAGAAACTCGCGGCCAGCCGGGATCAGGATCGGCTTCATCGCATCGAGCAGCGGCGCGTTCTTCCAGTAGGTGACCTGCGTGATGCGGGTGGAGTTTTCGTTTTCTGGCGTCAGGCACGTCAGCGTGAAGAGGCGCGACTTTTCGTTCTCCACCACTTCCCAGCGGAAGCCCGGCAGCATGAACGAAATCTCTGTCGTGACGTTGCCGCCGAAGAGCATGCGATAGGCCAGCGAATTGCCGCTCGGCGCGTGGCGTTCAATCGCCCAACCCCGCTCACGCGGCACGAACAGCTTTTGCTTCAGACGGCGACCCGTGCTCGGCGGGCGCCACCACCATTGGTTATGGACGTACGGCACATGCGCCGGGTCCATCAGACCGACAACGGCGTTGTCCATGCTCGCCGCGAAGATGCGATGGATGACGAATTTCGGTTCGCGGAAATCGCCCAAATCGAATTGCGGCGCCGGCGGCGGTTCGCCGTCGAAGCGCGGATCGGCTGAGACGAACGCGAGGATGATGCCGTTGGCTTCGTACGTCGGAAACCGGCGCACGCGGATGCGGTTGGTTTCGTACGACTGATCGGCGAGCAAAGTCGGGATCAGTTTGCAGACGCCGTCCTGCGTCCCATAGCGCCAGCCGTGATACGGGCACTCGACCGTCTGCACGCCGTTCTCGGCGACGATGCGGCCAGCTGAAAGCGGCACGGCGCGGTGCGGGCAGATGTCGCGCAGCGCGAAGGCCTTGCCCTCTTCGTCGCGGCCCAGCAGCACCGGTTCGCCGAGAATCTCGCGGCGAAACATCTGGCCGCGCTTCAGCTCGCGCGACGTTGCGGCGAAGTACCAAAGGTCCCGTAGTAGGTCACTCATTGCTGAGCGAGATAGAGGATTGCGGGGATTCCGACAAAGCCTAACGCCGCCGATGCGACAATCCCGCAGCCACAAAGCGCAGCCAGCAACGCGCGCCGGCGGCGCATATCGGCGGGCCGCGCCTGGTTCATCGCGCCACCGGCGAAAAAGATCATGCCCAGCGTCCCCACCACAATCCCGGCGACAGCCAGCATGTAGAGGGCGGTTTGAAGCAGAAGCGCCAAGCTATTGCGCGACGATGGTGACGCGGAAGGTGTCGTTGGCCGGCTCGTTGGTTTCCCACGGGCGGCGCTGCTCCATGACGATCTCGCCCGTACCAGCGGCGGTGGCGGAGAACATCGTCACTTCCCAGTGGCTGCCGCCCACGAAGCCGGGCTGACTTTGCTCCGGCGTCGTGTTGCCGGTCGCCTCACCCGCGCGCGTGATGAACGCCGGCACTTGCGACGGCTCCCAAACGTAACCTGCGGTCGGCACGCCAACGAGTTCGATGGCGAAACGCTGACCGACAGCGACGTTCACCGTCTGCCCGTTCTGCTCAGCCGTGATGCGCGTTGCGACATCGCTCGGCGTCGGCGCGGCAACGCCATTGTTGCTCACGGGCGTCTCCTCTTTGGCCTCTTGCGCGGGGGTGCATGCTGCGAGCGCCAGCGCGGCGGCGAACAAAGCTGACCGGATCATTGCATCGCTCCTGCTTCCATCAGTCCGATATAGAACCGGATTGTGCGTTCAAAATTGACGATCGAGATGCGTTCGTTGAGCCCGTGCGGGCGCTCGAGATCCTCGGCGCTCAGCAGGATCGGCTGGAAGCGATACACGTTCTCAGCCACGCCCGCATAGTGGCGCGAGTCCGTGCCCGCGAGCACAAGGCCCGGCGCCACTGGCGCGTCCGGCAGGATCGCGTGCGAGAGGCTCGCGATCAGCGCGTAGCTTGTCGAAGTCGTGCTCGAAATGCCCGACGCCTCGCGTGCGGGCTCGGCCCACTCCACCGTGACGCCGTCGAGGTCAGCAACTTGCTGACGCGCCCGGCGCAGCAAATCCTCGACGCTGTCGCGCGGGTGGATGCGGAAATTGATCATCGCCGTCGCTTCGCCGGGCAACACGTTCGGGCGAACGCCGCCTTCAAGCATGGTCGGCGCGATCGTGGTGCCGAGCAGCGCTTGCGCGGCGGGATCGCCCGCCATGCGTTGACGCAGTAGCGGCGCAAACAACCACTCGTTGGAGATCGCCATGCGATTAGTGATGCTGAGTTCAGGCGCCAGAGCGCGCATCATGGCGAGCGCCGGGCCGCCTTCGAGGCTGCGATCAATCGGCATGCGATGGATGCGGACGACAGCTTCCGAAACCAGCGACACCGCCGTCTCCGGCGGCGGCATTGACGAGTGCCCCGGTTGCCCGGCAGCGCGCACGCGCATCGTGCCCGACCCACGCTCGGAAATGCCGATCATCGCGGCCGGCCCGCCAGTGAGCGGATGACGCTCAAGCGCGGCCATGCCCTCATCAAGCACGAACCAAGCGCGCACGCCGCGCCCTTCGAGGCGCCGCGCCATCAGCACGGCACCGCCCTCGCCGCCGAGTTCTTCGTCGTGACCGAACGCAAAGATGATCGTGCGCGCAGGCCGCTTGCCTTGCGCGGCGAGATATTCCGCCGCTTCCAACAGCGCGATCAGCGAGCCTTTGTCGTCAATTGCGCCGCGGCCCCACACGTTGTCGTCACGGATCACGCCGCCGAACGGATCAACCTGCCAATTGGCGCGCGTGTCGTCCGGCACGGGCACGACGTCCTGGTGCGCAAGCAAGATGATCGGCGGCTGTCCGGGATCGCTGCCTTCCCAGGTGTAGAGCAGCGAAAGTTCGCCCACGACTTCAAGCCTGGCCGCTGCGTGAAACGCTGGATAGCGATCTTGCAGCCAGGCGTGGAATTGCTCGAACTGCGAACGATCTTCGCCATCTTGAACGAGCGAGACGGTGCGGAAGCGAATGGCTTCGGCAAGGCGCATGGCGGCGGCGCTGGCGTCGATCTCGTAAGCGGAGGTGTCTGGCGCCGCCACGTCAGCCGGCGGCGGCGGCGCGGTGAAGGACATCGTGCGATAGCCGACGAACCCCGCCAGCGCGACGAGCACCAACGCCAAACCCGCAAGTATAAGCCGCACCATGCCGTTCCCCCGCGGCGCTCTCCCGGGCGCCTGCCGGGCGATTGGAGCGCCGCAGGCGGCGCAGGTCAATTCCGCACAGCTGCCAGAGGCCCTTGGAGCCGCCTAGGCGACTGCAGCCTCGGTGTGGCCGAAGCCCTGCGCATAATCGAGGATGGAGACGATTTCGGGATCCACGCGAAACAGCGCCATCTCCACGTCATCGGCTTTCACGAACTGGCCGATCTGAGGAAACTTGCTGACCATCAGCTCAAAGACGCGGCTGAGTTCGGCTCCCTCGGTTACGCGAACGGCATGTCCGCCCAGCGAGAGGCCGCGAATGCCGCCCCAATCCGTGTAAGGCGCCGTCACCGTAATTGAGACGCGCGGATCGCGCGCGATGTTCTGCGCCTTCTGCGATTTCGACCAGGTGCCGAAATAGATGCGCGTGCCATCGGCGACATAGCTCACGGTTGTCACCTGCGGCCAACCGTCGGGCCGAACCGTCGCGATCGCCAAATCGTTGGCGACGCCAAGAACCGAGGCGATCTGCTGACGCTGCGAATTTGTGAACATCGTGCGCACTCCTCAGCGACGAAGAGTACGGTCTCAATGACGCTCAGCATTGAGCTGGCGCAAACCTAGCCGCGCGTCCCGCTCAGCTCCAGCACGTCTTCGAACGTGCGTAAGCCGCTGCGTTGGGCGTTCACGAGCACGGCCATGTTGCCGGGCTGGTGCTTGTTATCGAGCATCTTCTCGTGCGCGTCGGGAATTTTGTCCCACGGCAGCACTTCCGACATCGCCGGATCGATGCGGCGATCGATGACGAGCTGGTTAGCTTGGCTCGCGTGATAAAGGTGCGCGAAGTGTGAGCCCTGCACGCGCTTTTGGTGCATCCAAAGATAGCGCGCATCCATGGTGAGATTGTAGCCGGTGGTGCCCGCGCAAATCACGACCATGCCGCCGCGCTTCACGATGCGCACGGAGACCGGGAACGTCGCTTCGCCCGGGTGTTCGAAGACAATGTCCGGATCCTTGCCGCCGGTGATGGCGCGCACGGCTTTGCCGAACTTGCCCACTTCTTTCATGTACTCGGCGAAGCCTTCGCCGTTCACCTTCGGCAGCTGACCCCAGCAATTGAAGTCATTGCGATTGAGCACGGCCTTCGCGCCCATCGAGAGCACGTAGTCTTTCTTGTCTTCACTGGAAACGACGCCGATCGCGTGCGCGCCGCTCACGGCGCAGAGCTGCACGGCGAACACGCCGAGGCCGCCCGACGCGCCCCACACCAGCACGTTCTGGCCCGGACGCAACACGTTCGGACGCCAGCCGAACAGCATGCGATAGGCCGTGGCGAGCGTCAGCGTGTAGCAAGCCGCTTCTTCCCACGTGAGATGCTGCGGACGATGCATCAGCTGGCGCGCCTGCACTTTGCAGAATTGCGCGAACGAACCGTCGCTGGTCTCGTAGCCCCAGATCTTCTGCGTCGGCGAGAACATCGGATCGCCGCCGTTGCACTCTTCGTCGTCGCCATCGTCTTGGTTGCAGTGGATGACGACTTCGTCGCCCGGCTTCCAGCGCTTCACCTTCGAGCCGACAGCCCAAACGATACCCGACGCATCGGAACCGGCCACGTGATACGGCTGCTTGTGGCCATCGAGAGGGCTGATCGGCTGGCCGAGCGCTGCCCAAACGCCGTTGTAATTCACGCCCGCCGCCATCACGAGCACGAGCACTTCGTCTTCGCCGATCTGCGGCACGGGCACTTCTTCAAGCTGCATGGCCGTCGCGGGGCGCCCGTGACGCTCCTTGCGGATCGCCCACGCCCACATCTTTTCAGGCACGTGATAGGCGGGCGGAATCTCGCCAACGGCGTAGATGTCCTTGACGGCTTTCAGATTGGCTTGTGTCATGACCCGGCCTCGGCTTTTTGTTGCGGCGCACAATGACCTTGGATCGGCGGGACGGTCAATGGCTCGCTGGCGCTAGGCGCCGCTATTAAGCACGTTGCGATCAGGAGCCACTGCCCATGAGCGCAGAGTTTCCGTTGCATCGAGGACGCGCTTGGCTTGGCGTCGCAGCGTCACTGGCCTTTGGCGTGCTGTGCTTGGTCACCGCCCCGTTCGGCGGCGGGCTTTGGACGATCTTCGGCGCGGTGTTCGGCTTGGGTTGTCTGGCCGCGGCTTTGTACGGCCTGCGGTTGCTGTTCCGCAAAGGCCCGGTTCTAGTGATCTCAGCCGAGGGCCTCACCTACGCGCCCTTCGCCAACCGCCCCGCGCCATGGAACGAAATCACAGCGATGACGCGAATTCTGTCGTTCGGCCGCATGCAGGTTCTTGGCCGCGTTACGTGGACGCGCGCGCCGAGCGCCGACCAGCTGAACTTCGCCCTCGCCGATTACCGGGCCTACCCCAACGGCGTGTTTCGCGCGCTCTCGCGCACACTGCAACACATGGGCGGCCTTCCGCCGATCTCGATTCAGCTCGGCAGCGCTGACGGCGATGGCGACGCGATCATCGCGGAGATCAAGAAATACTGGACGGGTCACATCGCCGAATACGACCCGCGCCCCGCCGACCAGCGATGACTCGACGCGCTTTCGAAACCTCCGTAGCAAGCGCGCCATGAGCCAACTCAGAGCCATCGCCGTGAGCGCCACGGGCACGCGCTACGCCTTCGAGGAGCTTCACGCCCTCACGCTTGAGCTTTGGAAGCGTAACGCGCGCAATTAACTCTGCTGCGTTGCAACATGGCGCTTGCGGCGCGGTCGGCCTGCGTGTTTCCCTCCGAGTCAGATGCCGCCTTTTCAGCACGCCCCCGACGCGCCGTGGATTTTCCGTACCTATGCGGGCCACTCGACCCCGGCTGAGTCCAACAAGCTATACCGGGCGAACTTGGCGAAGGGTCAGACCGGCCTTTCCGTAGCGTTCGATCTGCCCACGCAGACCGGTTACGACAGCGATCACATCCTGGCGCGCGGCGAAGTCGGCAAGGTCGGCGTGCCCGTGGGGCATCTCGGCGATATGCGCGCGCTGTTCGAGGGCATCCCGCTCGAACAGATGAACACGTCGATGACGATCAACGCGCCGGCGGCGTGGTTGCTCGCGCTCTACGTGGCGCTCGCCGAGGAGCAAGGCGCCGATCCGAAGAAGCTCACCGGCACGACGCAGAACGACATTCTCAAGGAATATCTCTCGCGCGGCACTTACATCTTCCCGCCAGCGCCGAGCCTCAAACTCACCGCCGATACAATCGCCTGGAGCCTTTCGACGATTCCGAAATGGAATCCGATGAACGTGTGCTCGTACCATCTGCAAGAAGCTGGCGCGACGCCGGAGCAAGAACTGGCGTTCGCGCTCGCCGCGGCGATTGCTGTGCTGGACGAAGTGAAGGCGCGCGGCGAAGTCGCGCCAGAGCGGTTCGCCGACGTGTTCAGCCGCATCTCGTTCTTTGTGAACGCCGGTATGCGCTTCGTCACCGAACTTTCGAAGATGCGCGCGTTCGTGCAGCTCTGGGATGAGATCGGCCGCGAGCGCTACGGCGTCGATGACGAGAAGGCGCGGCGCTTCCGCTATGGCGTGCAAGTCAATTCACTAGGGCTGACTGAGCAGCAAGCGGAAAACAACGTCTATCGCATCTTGCTCGAAACGCTGGCTGTGACGCTTTCGAAGGATGCGCGCGCCCGCGCGGTGCAGCTCCCCGCATGGAACGAAGCGCTCGGCCTGCCGCGACCGTGGGATCAGCAATGGTCGCTGCGGATGCAGCAAGTGCTAGCTTACGAAACCGATCTGCTTGAGTTCGAAGACATCTTCGTTGGCTCGAAGGTGATCGAAGCAAAGGTCGCGCAACTTGTGGAAGGCGCGCGCGCGGAGCTTGCGAAGATTGAGGCGGCGGGCGGCGCTGTCGCCAACGTCGAGTACATGAAGGCAGCCCTCGTGGACTCCAATCGCCGCCGCGTCGAGCAGATTGAGGCCGGCGCCCAGAAGGTCATCGGCGTCAATGCCTTCACCGAAGGCGAACCTTCGCCGCTGGAAGCGGGCGAAAAGAACATTCAGACTGTCGATCTCGCCGTCGAAGCTCAGCAGATCTCAAACCTCAAAGCTTGGCGCGCCGCACGCGACGCTGCCGTGGCCGGACGCGCGCTGGCGCAGTTGGAATCAGACGCCCGCGCCGGCGCGAACATCATGCCCGCCAGCGTCGCCGCAGCGAAAGGTGGCGTCACGACCGGCGAATGGGCGGCAGCGCTGCGCAAAGTTTACGGCGAATATCGCGGACCAACGGGCGTCGCGCTCGTGATCGAAAGCGGCGTTGAGGATATCGAAGCGGTGAAGCGCGACGTCGCCGCGCTGAGCGAAAAACTCGGCCGCCAGCTTACCTTCCTGGTCGGCAAGCCCGGACTCGACGGCCACTCGAACGGCGCCGAGCAAATCGCCGCGCGCGCGCGCGCTGTCGGCATGGAAGCAATCTACGAAGGCATTCGCCTCACGCCCGCTGAGATCGTTAGCGCCGCGAAAGAGAAGAAGGCGCACGCCGTGGGCCTCTCCATTCTCTCCGGCTCCCACCTCGATCTCGTGCAAGAAGTCGTGCGCCTCATGCGCGCTGAAGGCATGGAGAGCGTGCCTCTCATCGTCGGCGGTATCATTCCGCCTGTCGACGCGTTAGCCCTGAAGCAAATGGGCGTCGCCGGCGTCTACACGCCGAAGGACTTCAAGATCACCGGCATCATGAGCGACGTCGTAAAGCTCGTGGCGGCGCGGACGTGAACGCGCGCGATATTGAGCTCGCGACGATACGAACTTGGCCGGCGGCGGTCACCGAAGAACACGACGGCTGGTTTTACCTCGCAGCGGGCGGCGTCACTGGCCGCGTAAACGCAGCATGGCCGCTGGACTGGCGCGGCGGCGACATCGATGCGGCGATCTCGCGCGTCGAAACTTGGTACGCGGCGCGAAACATGCCGCCACGGTTCAAGCTGACAGACAACGCCTTCGCGCCGGACGACCTTTCAAGCGTTCTCGCAAGGCGCGGCTATGAGCCGGTGATGCCGACTTTGGTGATGACGGCAGCCGTAGAAGCGATGGCGGCGCCCGGTGACATCAAACTCTACGACGCCATCCCCGCCGCGTTCGACGCCGTCATTCGAGAAACATCCAAGGATGACGCCGAATACGACGAACGCCTCAACATCGCACGACGCGCGCCAACACCAGCCGTCTTCGCCGTCATCGAACGCGACGGCCGGGCAGCGGCGATCGGCATGTCCGCAGCGGCCGGCAAGCTGGCTGGCATATTTCTCATGCGCACTGCGCCGGAGGCGCGCCGCCAAGGGCTGGCGCGCGAGATTTTCCGCGCCCTGATGTCACGCGCCGCGAATTGGGGCGTGGACACTGCATTCCTGCAAGTCGACGAGAGCAACGCGCCAGCCATCGCGCTCTACGAGAGCGAAGGCTTCACCGCGCTCACGACGTATCGCTATTGGCGCAAAATCTAGCGGAGCGATTGCACCAGCCGCGTCATCGCGCTCGCGCCAACCAGCGGCGCCAGGAACGGCACTAGCGAACACGCAAGCCCAACCATGAACACAGCGCCGCCGTGACGCTTACGAAACGCGACCGCGTCCGGATAACTCATGTGGCGCGCCGCCGCGATGGTCGCGTACTCGCGCCCCATCAGAAATCCGTTCAGCGTGTAGAACGTCACCGCGTTTACAACGGGAATGAAATAGAGCGGGATCACAAGCAGGTTCAGCGCCAGCGCCGGCAGCGCGATACGCGCGCCATTCAGCAAACCCTCCTGTATCGGCACGGCGCGCGCTTTCGGCGCGTCGATTCTTTTCTCGACACGCTCAGCCGCGATGTCGAACATCACGCCGCCCACCACCATCGAGATCGCCGGCGAAAGCGCGATCGCCAGCACAACCACCGCGACGCTCGCCACAAACGAACCGGCCATCGAGAGATAACCCAGCCAGCCGCCGCCATCAGGAATGAGCGGCACCAGGTACTGCAAGCCGGCGCGCGCGGCGAACACGGTTATCGTACCCGCAACCACCAGATTGATCAGCGCCAGCCACGTGAGGCGGCCGAAGATCACGTCCTTCAGCCCGCCCAGAACTGCGGTCATTGCGCGCGTCACGTCAGTCTCCGCAGCTTCCTGCTTGACGGCAGATAATTGGCTTCTAACGCTCGCGCCAGTGGTGGGAGTTGCGGATGAGTGACTGGCGGGAACGTTTGCGCGGCGAAGGGCTCGAATGGGTGAAAACCATCGGCGCCGCGTTCGTGGCGTATCTCGCGTTCACCACGGTCGCGTTCGCGCAATATCGCATCCCGTCCGAAAGCATGGTGCCGCACATTGAGGTCGGCGACCGGGTGACGGTTTCGAAGTTCGCCTACGGTTATAGCCGCTTCTCGCTGCCCTTCGATTTGGGCTTCGCGCTGCCGGCTGCGCAGCATCGTTTGTTCGAAAGCCTGCCGCGGCGCGGCGATGTGGTCGTGTTCATTCATCCGGTGACGAGCGTGGTGATGATCAAGCGCGCCATCGGCTTGCCGGGCGACGTTATTGAAATGCGCGACGGCGTTTTGCTGATCGATGGCCGCGCCGTCGAAACCACGGAGCCGCAAATGCTGATGCGCCAAGTTCATCCGCGTGGGCGCGAAATGGCGGAGCGCTACGAAGAAACGCTGCCGGGCGGCGTCACGCACGCCGTTCACAATCTCACCCAAGGCGCGCCGCTGGATAATTTCGGTCCCTACACCGTGCCTGAGGGCCACATCTTCTTCATGGGCGACAATCGCGATAACTCGCTCGACAGCCGTTGGAGCGGCATGGGGCCGGTGCCGGTCGAAAATCTCATCGGCCGCGCTGAGATTGTGTACGCGACTGCCTTGTCGTCCTGCGGGCGCGACCACACCGTCGCATGCCCGATGGATCGCTGGATGCGCCCGCTGCACCACTAGGCGCGATTGCGTTGCACCACATAGATTCCCGCAAGCACGAGCGCTGCGCCCATCAGCGCGACAGCGCTCAGCGCTTCATCGAACAGCGCCCATGAAAGTGCGGCCGCCACAAGCGGCTGCATCCAGAGCAGCACCGTCGATATAACGATCGGCAACCGCCCAACACCGTACGCAATCAGCCCCTGCCCGCCGATCTGCACCAACAGCCCGAGCCCAATCACCATCGCCCAGCCGAACCAGGTTTGCGGCAACATCGTCTCACCCAGCGCGAAGCTCATCGCGGCGGCGACGCAGGCAGCGGCCAGCGTCGCCCAAAACATCACGGCGCCAACGCTGACGTTCTTGCCCAGGGCGCGGACGATCATCAGGTACCCGGCGTAGAAGATCGCCCCTAACAGCGAGATCGAGTCACCCAGCCAGCCGTGCGCCGACGCTTCAGCCGACCCAGCGCCGGTCTGCGAGCGCGCCAGCGCCAGCGTGACCGCGCCCGCCAGCGCCACGGCGCCGCCGGCCAGGATGGGTACGCTCAGCCGCTCCTTTAGCCACAGCCAGCCGAACAAGGCCGCGAAAACCGGCGTCAGGTTCACCAGCAGGGTGGCGTTGGTGACGGTGGTCAGATTGAGCGCGATGGCCCAGAGCGAGATCTCCAGCCCGAACAGCACACCCCCGGCCACTAGCCATAGTGTCTGCCGCTGGGTGGGAATCGGCCGGCTCAGGGCGGCCCAGACCGCCAGAATCGGCAGGGCGAACAAGAATCGCCAGAGGTTGGTGGCGTTCGGACCGACCTCCGAGAGCCGGATTGCGATCGGCGCCAGGCCGATCAGGGACGCACCCGTTAACGCGGCCAACGCCGCCTTTCCCCGCCCCGAATGATCCGCCATGCGCCTGAAAAACGCCGGATTTTGTTAAGGTGCAAGGCCGGATTTTGCGGCAACTTCATACCGCTATTGCGTTAACCTTCGAAGCGGCTTCGGGGTCTGTGTTCACAGATTCGACACGCTAAAATTAGCTGCGGGAGGCTTCGCCCATTGACCCTGAATTAACCGGTGGCATCACTATATATAGCGGTACGGTTCAGTCAGGCACGCAAGGACGTGTGGTTTGGCCCAGAGCCGAGTCGGATTAACACAGAGCTAAATTCGGGGGCAGGAAACATGCAGGCACGAGCGGAAAAAGCGGGGGTCCACCGCATGGGCGAAGTCCATCGTGGCAAGCCCAAGCCCCTGCGTCCGCTGAAGGTCGTAGAGAAGGTCGTTACGGATCCGAGCCGCGACGCGCTGCTGACCGATTTCGGCAAGACGACTCTACAAGACCGCTACCTGCTTCCCGGCGAGTCCTATCAAGACATGTTCGCGCGCGTCGCGACTGCGTTCGCTGACGACATTGGGCATGCGCAACGAATCTACGACTACATCTCCAAGCTCTGGTTCATGCCGGCGACGCCGGTGTTGTCGAACGGCGGCGCAGAGCGCGGCCTGCCGATCTCATGCTTCTTGAATGCTGTCGGCGATTCACTCGACGGCATTATGGACACGTGGAACGAGAACGTGTGGCTCGCTTCGAACGGCGGCGGCATCGGCACCTATTGGGGCGGCGTTCGTTCCATCGGCGAAAAGGTCGGTCAGAACGGCCAGACGTCGGGCATCATTCCGTTCATTCGCGTGATGGACTCGCTGACGCTGGCGATCAGCCAAGGTTCGCTGCGCCGTGGTTCGGCTGCCGTCTATCTCGACATCCACCACCCGGAGATCGAGGAATTCCTCGAAATCCGTAAGCCGGCTGGCGATTTCAATCGCAAGAGCTTGAACCTGCACCACGGCCTCAACCTCACCGACGAATTCATGATCGCGGTGCGTGATGATCTGCCGTTCGCGCTGCGCTCGCCGAAAGATGGCACGCCGCTGCGCCACGTGAATGCGCGCAAGCTCTGGCAGAAGATTCTCGAGCTCCGCCTGCAAACGGGCGAGCCCTACATCATCTTCTCCGACACCGTGAACAAGCAGATGCCGAGCCACCAGAAGAAGCTCGGCTTGAAGGTCCGCCAATCGAACCTCTGCTCGGAAATCATGCTGCACACCGGCATGGATCATAACGGCCGCGAGCGCACCGCCGTCTGCTGCCTCTCTTCGCTGAACGCCGAGACGTTCCTCGAATGGCAGAACGAGCCGCAATTCATGGAAGACGTCTTCCGCTTCCTCGACAACGTGCTGGAAGATTTCATCCAGCGCGCACCGCCGGAAATGGAACGCGCCGTTTACGCCGCCATGCGCGAACGCTCGGTTGGTTTGGGCCTGATGGGCTTCCACTCCTTCCTGCAGAAGCAAGGCGTGTCGATGGAATCGGCGATGGCGAAGGTCTGGAACAACAAACTCTTCAAGCACATCCGCCGCGGCGCCGACGCAGCTTCCGTGAAGCTCGCGCAAGAGCGCGGCGCTTGCCCGGATGCAGCCGAGAACAACGTGATGGCGCGCTTCTCGCACAAGCTCGCGATCGCGCCGACCGCTTCGATCTCGATCATCTGCGGCGGCACGTCAGCCGGCATCGAACCGATCCCGGCCAACATCTACACGCACAAGACGCTCTCGGGCTCGTTCGCGGTGAAGAACCCCTATCTCGAGCAGCTGCTCGACGAGAAAGGCAAGAACACCGAGGCCGTGTGGTCATCGATCCTGAAGAACGAAGGCTCGGTGCAGCACCTCGAATTCCTCAGCGACGACGAGAAGTCGATCTTCAAGACCGCCTTCGAAATCGATCAACGCTGGATCATCGAACTCGCGGCCGACCGCACGCCGCTCATCTGCCAAGCGCAGTCGCTCAACATCTTCATCCCGGGCGATGTCGATAAGTGGGACCTGCACATGCTGCACTGGATGGCATGGGAACGCGGCGTGAAGAGCTTGTACTATTGCCGCTCAAAGTCCGTGCAACGCGCAGGCTTCGCCGGCGAAGATAACCGCGCCGACATCGATAGCTCGACCATGTCGACGCAAAAGACCGACTACGAAGAATGCCTCGCGTGCCAATAACACGCTGAGTTTGGTTGGATTGGAGTACTAAGCGCGGAGGGCAACCTCCGCGCTTTTGTTGCTAGCTGGGTGCAGTGTCCGCTGCCGCACGTTTGCGTAGATCCTCAAGCATCCACGCATCAGCAGGTGCCAGGCGCCCCACCTTCGCAAGCGCCTCACACTCAGCAAGCGCCTTCGCCGCCCAGCCCTCACCAGGGAAGGTCTCTGACATCTTGACGAACGAGATGAGCAGGTCGCGCGCCCATTCACCGTTCTGCGGATCGCGCGCACGAAGCTCTCTGCGAATAGCGAGACTGTCTTCGTAAGCCTTACGAGCCGCGGGCAAGTCGCCTTCGCTCTTTGCAACATCACCCCATTTTTCAAGGCTGACTGACAAGTCACGCGTCCATGCACTGTTCTGCGGATCACGCGCCCGCAGTTCCTTGCGTATCGCGAGGCTGTCTTCACAGGCTTTCCGCGCAGCTGACAAATCACCTTCGCTCACCGCGACGCCGCCCAACCTTTCAAGACTCACCGAGAGGTCGCGGGCCCATTCGCTGTTCTGCGGATCACGCGCCCGCAGTTCCTTACGTATCGCGAGGCTGTCTTCGTAAGCCTTCCGTGCAGCTGGCAGATCGCCAACGCTCTTCGCCACGTCTCCCAACTTGTTGAAGACCACCGACAGGTCGCGCGCCCACTCGGTGTTCTGTGGATCACGTGCTCGCAGTTCGATCCGTATGGCGAGGCTGTCTTCGTAAGCTCTTCGCGCCGCAGGCAGATCACCTTCGCTAATCGCTACGTCGCCCAGATTGTCGAAGCTAATTGACAAGTCGCGAGCCCATTCGCTGTTCTGCGGATCGCGCGTCCATAGTTCCTTAGCTATTGCATGACCGTCTTCGTAGGCATTCCGCGCGGCTGGAAGATCACCTTCGCTAATCGCGACGTCGCCCAACTTGTTGAAGGTTACCGACTGATCTCGCGCCCGTGCGCCGTTTTGCAAATCATGCGATCGCAGGTCCTTCACTAGTGTGAGGCTGTCTTCATAAGCCTTCCGCGCCGCGGACAGATCGCCTTCGCTCATCGCCACGTCGCCCAGATCGATCAGCGCCACGGAGCGCTCCCTTTCATCGCGCGCGGCGCTCAAAGCCGAAGATATTGCCCGACGTGAAGCGGCGAGATTTCCGGCAATCTGATAGAGGCGTCCAAGCTGCACGAGCGTCCAGAAATCGCTCGAGTCGAGCGCTGCGGCTTTTTCATAGGCCGCGATCGCGGCCGTAACGGAGCGGAGAGATTCCAAGAAACCTAGAGTGCGCCAGCGCTCAGCTTGGTTGGCGGCGTCACGCTCGAGCCTTGCGGCGAGTTCGTCGCGCGCGCCGGCAGTGTCGCCTTTGGCGATCTTGTCGCGCGCGGCCACCAGCACTGGGTCGTCGGTGTTGGCCAAGGCACGCGCTTCTTCCTGGGCGTTCAACGTCGCCCCGGCCCCTGCGCCGCGCTCCGCCGCCGCCGCTTGGCCCGCTTCGAGTGCAAGCAATAGCTTCTGATAGCGTTCCTCGGCGCGGCGTTCGCGCTCCTCGGCCGCTGCCCTTTCGGCTTCGACCTGCTCACGCAGCACCCGAACTGGGTCCTTCGTCAGCCCCACAGTTTTGAACAACCAGCCGAGGCCACCCACCACCGTCGCGATCACGCCCAACGCCAACAGCCCAAAAATGACGTACAGCGCCTCATCCGGCAGCTGATCGACGAGCGATCCTGCGCCCGGCAATTGATCCTTCAGCCAAAGGCGAAGTTCTTCCAGCGATATTGTCGGCACGTGCGTCCCCACCTCGTGGGTAGCAGCATACGCACAGAAAAATCGTGACGCCAGCGCGCGAAGCGCAGCTTTACGGCTCGTACGCCGCGCGATGCACTGCCGATGGCGGCTCGATACCGCGGCGGCCAGTTTGCACCGGCGCTTCCGGCGCGATGTCTTCCAGGCCGATCGCGTCGTTGCTGGCGGACGTCAGGCTAACGCCGCCGCCCTGCTCTGGCTTCGCCCGCTCGGCTTGCATGTAGGATGCGGTGTTGGCCGCTACGCTGACAACGACCGCGCCGCCGCTGACCATTGCGATCAACAGAAACGCGAGCGCGGCGTGTTCGCGCGCGTGCGATCTGCGCGCGCCGACGCTTCGGAAATCACGGCGTGGCGTTGGTGCGCCAAGCTTGGGTTCCGCGGGCGGCGCAACGTCTTCGCTGGCGATCAGCAACGGCGCCCGGCGCGGAATGACGACGTGAGCGGGATCAGCCGGCAGCACGATAACGTGCGCCTCAATCGGATGGACGATATCGTCAGCGGCGCGGAGCAGCGGATCGAGCGCCGCCTCATCGACGCCATTCCACTGCGAGAGATCGATCACCGGCGCGTCGAACACTGCCTCGCGCGGCGGCGGCGCAAAGATCGCCGCAACAACTGCCTTGCCTGAGCGCAGAGCACGCTCGGCAGCAACACAAAAGCTCTCTGAACGCAAAGCGCGGCGCGACCATACGATCACGCTCAATTCCGCATTGTCATTCCCGGTGATGGCGTAACCAGCGGCGTCAAACGCCTCAGCCAGCATTTCAACTTCGCTCGCGTCTTCGCGTACGAAGACAAAGACCACGCCGGCCATGACGCGTCGCCCCTTTGTCGCCAGAAAATTCTGGTCTGTAAAAGCCCACTGCAGCGCTTAAACGGCGGCTGCGACGGTTTAACAAAGCAGGCGAAATTCGGTTCCGCACACGCCTGTTGAGGGGCGTAGCCCGCCCCCCGTTCAACGCTTTGTGATTGAACCTATTTTGCGGCGTGACTCGCGTCACAGCCTGCATCTGTTCGGCTTCCTACATTCATCTTGTGCTCAGGAAACCTTCTCTTGAGCGCGTGTGTTGGGGAGTCATGACTAAGCTAGCAGCCTCCGGTGTCGCCACAGCGTTCGCGCTGGTGATGCTTGGCGGCTCGGCCGTCTCAGCGCTCCGCAATCAAGAACCGCAAGCGCGCGCGACGGCTTTGGTCGCGAGCCAACCCGCTGAGGCCACAACCCGCCTCGGCCGGTGCCGCATTGAATACGAAGCGCTCGCCGCTGATCGTCAACCCGCACAGATGGAGTGCGAGCACGCGCACTGGGTCGCCCAACGCTGGGGTGGGCGCGTGCTGGAAAGCACCGGCGAAGGGATGATCGAGCGCGCCGCCTACAACGGCCGCAACGATTTCCGCGGCGTGCCGTCTAGCGATGTGCCGCGCGCCGGCTGGTGCCGCGCTTGGATCGAAGGCGCCGCCGAACAACCCGCGCAAAGCGATTGCCGAACAGCTGAACGCACCGCTGCCGCCGAAGGCGGTCGCGTTCTCTTCATGCCGCTCTAGCGCATCGCGCCGAAAATCTCGCGGTGGCGTTCAAGGATGTTGGCCGTCGTTGCCGCGTCCGGCTCCAGCGACCAATTGCCATGCTCGAACGTGCCGCCAAGCACGACGCCATCGCGGCGGCCAAACATGTAGCCGCGCGCAATCACGTTGTAATCGACCTCCGGCTGCGGCAGCAGGATCACAAGCTGGCCGCGCACCGGCTCAATTTCGGTGTCGCCAAACAAGCGCCCAGCGCCGAGGCCGGTGCAGTTGAAGATCGTTTGCTCCGGCAGCGACTGGACCTGCGAGATGTCCGCGAACTCGCGCACGTGGATCTCGCCGCCCGCTTGGCGCACGTCCAACTCCATGCGGCGCAGGTAGAGCGGCGTCTCGATCATCATGGTGTCGAACTGGCGCACGAACGGGCTGGCGAAATTGTGCTCGTCCGGCGCAAGCCTGCGCAGGTTCACGATCAGCGCATGCATCGGATCGTCCGGCGCGGCCGGATACGTCGAGTTCGGATTGTTGGAGAGTGAGTAGTTCACCTCCCAGCTGACGCCATACGCATCGCCCACGAGCGACTGGTAACGGCGAAACGCAAACCGCGCGGCCTCGAACTGGCGTTGGCGAATTTCCGGCGTGGCGGTCTGCTCGTCGAACGTCGATGACGGCCACCATTGCGCACCGGCGACGTTGGACGTCGTGTTCGGCGGCAGATCCTTCGCGTAGATGCGGACATGCGCGCCGCGCTCCTGCAGCAGCCGCGCGGTCGCCAAACCGACAGCGCCGCAACCAAGCACCGCGACGTTCGGCTTCGACGGGTCATAACCCAGATCGACCGCCATCTTCGCCGTGCCCCACGAGAGCGTAATGCCGCCGCCGCCGTGGCCGTAATTGTGCACGAGCACTTTGTCGCCCAATGCTTCGCGCTCAACCCGAAAGCCGCTGGCGCGATACGGGCGCAAGCCGACATCGATGCGGATGATACGCCCCTCGGAAACCAGCACAGGCGGCAAGCGCGTAGGACGCGTGCCTGGCGCCATGCGCAGATCGCGCATCAAGCCGCCGCCCAAACCGCGCGCCGTTGCGCATGAGGAGACAAGCCCCGCAGCGCCGATCGCCATCAATGTCCGGCGTGAGTGCATGATGTTATCTCGTCCCCTCGCGCGTCATGAGAAATGAGTTCGCGCGCCTGTCAATGCCGCCTTGCCGTTTGCGCGATTCGCGGCCAAATGATCGCCATGCATGGGCATCATGGGCACGCGCACGATCACCACGATCACGCCCATCACCACCCCGCCCCGAGCGACAAACGTTATACAATCGCAATCGCGCTAAATTTGGGCTTCGTCGCCGTTGAAGGCGCGGCGGGCTTTTTCGCCAACTCGACAGCCCTGCTCTCCGACGCGACGCATAATCTCTCCGACGTGCTGGGCCTGGCGCTCGCGGGCGGCGCTGCTTGGCTCGCCAAACAGCAATCAAGCACGCAGCGGACGTACGGCTTTTCCAAAGCCACGGTGCTCGCGGCATTGGCGAACGCGCTCGTGCTCGTCATCGCGTGCGGCGGCATTCTCTGGGAAGCCTCGCGCCGCCTGTTCGAGCCCGAGCCGACGCAGCCGTTCTTCATCATGGCCGTCGCCGCCATCGGCGTGCTCATCAATGGTGCGACGGCGATGCTCTTCCTGGCGGGACGCAAGGAAGACGTGAACGTCCGCGGCGCTTACTTGCACATGCTGGCCGATGCCGGCGTCTCCGCCGCCGTGATCGTCGCGGGCGCGGCGATCTTCTTCACCGGCTTGCAATGGATCGATCCGGCGATCTCGCTGGCGGTCGTGTTGCTGATCCTCTGGGGCACGTGGGGCCTGCTACGTGAATCCTTCGATCTCACGCTCGACGCCGCCCCCGCAAATATCGATGTCGCCAAAGTGCGCGCGTTCCTGGCGGCGCAACCGGGCGTGACGGCTGTGCACGATCTTCACGTCTGGGCGATGGGCGCGACGAAGCCTGCTTTGACGGCGCACCTGGTGCGCCCGGATGGCGGCGATGATGCGTTCTTGGCGGAAGTCTCCGCTGGCATCAGCAAGACGTTCGGCATCTCGCACGTGACGCTGCAAATCGAACGCGCGCAGCGCGACGATTGCGAACACTGCTAAGCTTTTGACCACTTGCCCCACAGCAAAATCTGCGGTTTGCTCGCCGTGTGGGGAAATCGGCAAAGACATATTATGTCGGCGTGTCCGACGCGGTGACGCCGACACCAAATGTGCAAGCCGCGTTGCGATCAGCGCAACGCGCGAGGAACGGCGCACAGATAATCTACTGGTTTGCGCTCTTGCTGGGTGTCGCAGCATTGGCGGCCGCCGCCTATTTCGGAGGCGAGCGCATCGACGCGCGCACCGATCTCGAACTTGGCGTGAAGGCGACCGCTGCCGCTGGGGATGTCGCCTTCGTTGGCGCGCTTACCTCCGCCCTGTCGGCGGCAATGCTCTGGGTCCAACACTGGCGCAATTTTGGCCTACGACATAGCCGCGCGAGCTTGCTCTGGCTCCGCCGCTTTCACCGAAAGGACGCCAATCACAGGCTGTTCCAGCGCAAACTAGCGCGGCTCACGCCAACAACATTCGCGGTTACACTGCGCGACAGCCGCGTCACAGGGAGCACCGAACAAGGCTATCGGCGCGCCACGCCTATCTTGATCATCATCCTGATCCTCGCCGCCGCGATAATCGCGAGTTGGCCGCTGCTCAACAGCTATTGCGAAAGCGCCGCTCATGGATGCCGAGCGGTGGACGCAATCTGGCTGACAGAGTTTCTGGCCGACGAGGCCGCATTGGCCGACGATATACGGCCTATGGCGCTGGCCGGCGCGCTTCTGGTGGGCACGTCTTTGTTTGCGGCGCTATTGTTTGCGGTAATTCACTTCATCACCCCGCTGTTCGGCGACGTTCGTACAGATCGTGGCAGCGCCAATGTGAATTGGTTTGATCGACTGCGCGAAGAAGGCAGCGGCTCGCTAATGTATGTCGTCCGCACAGCGGATGAACATTGGAAGGCAACAGTGGAGCACGTTTTGCGCCGGTCAGATCTCACGATCTACGACCTCTCTCATCCCTCACAACATCTCGAATTTGAATTGAGCCTTCTCGGCGTTCCGCGAACCGGCCGCGTTGCATTCATTGGCTCATCTGGAACAGGCCGCTCATTCGACGCGATCGAGGACTTCGCCGCTTTTGTCAAAGAACGCGCCCCGGCGCTGCTTTTCGAGACCTTGCACTTCGAGGAGGCCGATGAGGACCAGATGTTCGCGCTGCTTCGCGAGCAAGCCATCTCGGCCCTCACTGAATCGGAGCAAGCGTCGCGCTAGCGTTCAGACCACGTCTTCAGCAATTGGTGCGCGATTGCGAATGGCGGCGGCGCCCAGCACTCGGGGTGCTTGCCGGCAATCAGCAGTCTCGCTTCGTCGCGCGTGAACCAGCGGCCGCTTTCGAGCTCGGTCGTATCCACGGTGTCGTTGCCGTCAGCGACCTCGCAGAGGACGCCGATCATCAGCGAATGCGGAAACGGCCATGGCTGCGTCGAATGCGTTTCGACATGCTTCACGGTGAGCCCCGCTTCCTCCAGCGTCTCACGCGCCACCGCTTCCTCGATCGCCTCACCCGGTTCGATGAAACCGGCCAGCGCTGAGTGCATGCCGCGTGGCCACGCCTTCTGGCGGCCAAGGAAGCACGTCTCACCGAACGTCGGCACCATGATGCAGACGGGATCGACGCGCGGATAATGTTCGGCCGCGCACGCGTCGCACTTGCGCACCCAGCCCGCCTCGACCACACGCGACCCGGTTCCGCAATTGGCGCAGAAGCGATTGCGCCCGTGCCACTCAAACAAAGCGCGCACGGTGCCGATGATCGGCAGCGTTTCCCGCGCCAAGCGCGGCGCGGCGGGACGCAGTTCTTCAAAGACGCCCAGATCGCCCAAAGCCGCCGGATCGGCAATCTCGCACGCGAAGTGCGGCGCTTGGTTCTTGTCCACGCCCAGGAAGACCAACGGCAGATCACGATCGCCAAGCTGCGCGTGAACAGCTGGCGCAAGCCAACGGATCAACAGCCCGCCGCCCTCTTCGTAGAGAAACGGCCGGCCCTTGTTGAACACCAGCAGCGATGACTGATCGCTCGCCATCGCCTCTTTCAGCCAAGCCTCATCCTTACGGCGGAGTCCTGCGCGGTCGAGAGGTGAGCGGGTGAAGGCGTTGGGGTTGTGCGGGAGGAGCACGCGCCGAACGCCTTAGTTCGCCGGTCTGCGGAAGCGCAGCACGAACTGATCGGTGTGCCCGCGGATGTCGCCTTCGAACACGCGAACCGTGCGGTTGTCTTCCGGATTGCGCAGCAACTGGCTTTCCGCCTCAAGCACAAAGCCGGCGGCGGTGACTTCGCGGATCACCTGCGCTTGATCGATGCGGTGAAGGTCAGCCTGCGGATCGGCCGTGTTGATCGTGTGCCCGGCTTCAGCGGAGTGATCGATGATCACGTAGACGCCGCCCGGCTTCAGCGAGTCGTAAACGGCGCGATTGAAGGCGGCGATATCGACATTGAGCTGCGGGTAGAAGAAGTCGTGATAGATTTGTGAAATGAAGACGGCGTCGAGCGGCTCTGGAATCGTCCAGCCCATATAGCCGGCCTGCAGCACCGTGATGTTCTGATATTGCGGCGCGACAGCGAGCATGGCGCGTGGGCGGTCTGGCGCTGCGTTCGGGCGGTCAACGCCATAGACGTGGCCGCCATCGCCAACAGCGACCGCGAACAGGCGCGAATAATATCCGCCACCCGGGCCGACATCGGCGATGCGCCAACCTGGCTGCACGCCAGCGAACGCCATGATGTCTCCGGGATGCCTGAGCGCATCGCGCTGGCGGTCAGCGTCCGGACGGCGCGGATCGGCCAAGGCGGCGACGATCTGTGGCGACGACGCGGTAACTTGCTCAGCCGGCATCGACATCATCAGACCAGGCACCGCGCCCCCGGCGCACGCCCCGATAAACAACGCAACCCCAAGGCCAATCGCTAGTTTCCGCATGTCGTCCTCCCTCATGCAGGTGTCCGGTTTCAGGTATCAGGTGTCAAAGCCCGCCGCATCAACCAATCTGACACCCGGCGCCTGTTACCTGGAACCCGATGATACCCGTCACCCCCTCCTTGGCGCTCGACGAGCGTGACCTGGAAGAGCGCTTCATTCGCGCCTCCGGGCCAGGTGGCCAGAACGTCAACAAGGTTTCGACTGCCGTCGAGCTGCGCTTCAACATGAACGGCTACACCGAGATGCCGGAGGACGTGCGCGCGCGGCTGGAGCGGCTCGCCGGGCGGCGGCTCACGCTTGATGGCGAGATCGTTATCCGCGCCGATGAACACCGCACGCAAGACCGCAATCGCTCAGAGGCGTTGGCGCGGCTCGTCGCCTTGGTGGAGCAAGCGACCCACCGGCCGAAACCGCGTAAGCCAACCAAAGTCCCGAAAGCGCAAAAGATGAAGCGCCTCGAAGGCAAGGCAAAGCGCGGCAGCATCAAAGCTAACCGCGCTCGCCCTCGCCACGACGACTGACCGCCTATTCCGGCCGGCGGAAGCGCATCATGAATTGATCAGTGCGGCCGCGAATGGCGGGATCGAACACGTTGGTCGTACGCGTGTCGGCGGGATTACGCAGCACATCGCTCTCGCCATCGAACACAAAGCCCGCCGCTTCAACTTCACGCCGCACCGTCGCTTGATCGATGCGGTGCACGGTGGTTTCCGCGTCAGTCTCCACCGGCGCGCCATCGACCGCCGCGTGATCGATGATGATGTAGACACCGCCCGGCTTCAGCGCCGCGAACGCCGTCGCGTTCATGCGCGCGCGATCACCAAGGCTGTACGCCGTCAGCGGCATGTCGTGATAGTTCTGCGCCGTGAAAATCACGTCGAGCGGTTCTGGATATGCCAGCGCATCGTAAGGCGTGCGCGCCATCACCGCGTTTGGATATTGCGTAGCGACCGGCAGGATCGGCGTTTCATACTCGCCAGCGACGCCATCCGGACGGATCGTCGGATAGACGCGGCCTTCATCGCCAACCGCCACAGCAAAGAGCCGCGTGAAATAACCACCGCCCGGAAAAATCTCGCCAACTCGCTCGCCCGGCTCGATGCCCGCGAACGCGAGCGTCTCAGCAGGATGCCGCGCTGCGTCGCGCGCAACGTCTTCCGCCGGACGGCGCGAATCCGTTAGCGCAGCTTGAATATTGGCCGCATCCGGAGAGATCGCGATTTGAGCCGGCGGCGCTGCTTCTTCCGGCGCGGGCGGCGTGCAAGCGGCGAGCGCCAAAGCGGCGACAGCCGCGATCAATGCGTATCTCATGGATAGATCCTCCGCGCGCTTGGTAGCGCGGCGCACGCTCCGCTTCATCCGAAACGCGACGAACGGCGTTTAACGTCCGCGCTTTGGCGGAACTTGCGGCGGCGGCATCAATTCGAGCTGCTCCGGCGCCGAGATTTGGCGCGGCGCCAACTCGATTTGCGGCGGCGCATTGGTTGTGATGCCAGCATCGGCCGCGCCCAATTCCTTGAACTTACGCGTCTGCGGCAGCACCCGCGCTTCGACCGAGCCGATCAGCTCGTTATAGCTCTTCACAGAGCGCTCGATCGTCTCGCCGACCTTGCCCATCTTGTCGAGCATCGTCGCCATACGGCTGTGCAGCTCGCGGCCGAGTTCAGCGATCTCCTGAGCGTTCTGCGCGCTCTGCTCTTGGCGCCAGCCGTACGCGACCGACTTCGCCAGCGCTACCATCGTGGATGGCGTGGTGATGATCACCTTCTGCGCGAAGGCTTCATCAAACAGGTTCGGATCGCGCTCCGCAGCCGCGGCGAGGAAGTTTTCACCTGGCACGAACAGCACAACGAAATCCGCCGTCGCCGGCACGTGCTTCCAGTAATCCTTGGACGCCAAATTCTTCACGTGCGCCTTCAACTCGGCGGCGTGCTTCTTCATATGCGCTTCACGCGCCGCGTCATCGACGGCTTCGATCGCATCGAGATAGCCCGAGAGCGCCACCTTGGAATCGACCACGATGCAACGGCCGCCCGGCAGATTGATCACCACGTCCGGCCGTAGGCGCGCGCCTTCGCCGTCGGTGGTCGACAATTGCTCTTGAAAGTCGACGTGCGCCGCCAGCCCTGAAAGCTCCAGCACGTTGCGCAGCGTCTGCTCGCCCCAGCGGCCGCGCATCTTCGGCGACGCGCGCAACGCCGTGAGCAGGTTCTGCGTCGTCTTGTTGGTCGAGCCGACTGCATCAACGATCTGGCGAACCTGCTGGTCCATCGCCGATTTGTCCTGCAGGCGCGCTTTGTCCAGCGCTTCGACTGTCGCCGCGAGCTTGGTCAGCTGATCCTGCGTCGGCGCCAGAACTTCCTTGACGCTGCCTTGCGCGACGGTGGTGTAACGCTGCTGCGTGGCGTCCATCACCTTGGTGACAAGCGCGGTAAAGCGCGCTTCCTCGCTCTCCGAGCGCGCGCCAGCGGCGGCCCGTTCCGAAGCCACCTCGGCAACGAGGCGCGCATTGTCCTCGCGTACGGTTTTGAGCTCAGCCACCGCCCGGTCGCGTTCGGCGCGGATGGGTTCAACACCGGCGGAGCGGTACGCAAACCAGCCAGCCGCGCCCATGGCGGCGACCGCCAACAAAAGCAGAAGTGATTCGATCATTTCGGAAGCCTAGCAGTCCGCCGGCCCCGACCACATGCCCTGCTTGTATAAGCTTGATTTGGCGCATGGCGAAACCCGTTTCGCAGGCGTAGATTTCGGCCATGAACCCTTTTGCCTACGCAATACCAATCGGCCTCGGCATCGTTTTCCTGACGCTCTGCTTCGGGATTTACACGCTTTTCCGCGGCGGCGATTTCTCGCGCTCATGGTCAAACAAGGCCATGCGCTTTCGGGTTTTAGCCCAGTTTATTGTGATCCTGATCCTTGTCGGCGCGATGCTCTGGAGCAGAAGCCAGCATGGTTAGGCTCGACAAGATCGTCACCAAGGCGGGCGATGGCGGCAAGACGCGCTTGGCCACCGGCGAACCTGTTTCCAAAGCCAGCGCGCGCGTCGAAGCTTACGGCGCGGTTGACGAAGCCAATTCCGCCATCGGCGTCGCACGCCTGCACACCACTGCCGACGCCGTGCTCGATCCGATCCTCGACCGCGCACAAAACGATCTCTTCGATCTCGGCGCCGATCTGGCGACGCCGCACGCGGAAGATCTTAAGTTTGAGCCGCTGCGCATCCAGGCCAGCCAAACAGACCGCCTTGAGCGCGAAGTCGATGAACTGAACGCGCGGCTGCCTGCGCTCACCTCATTCATCTTGCCTGGCGGCTCGCCGGCAGCGGCGCACTTGCACATGGCCCGCGCCATCGCGCGGCGCGCGGAGCGCGCGATCGTGGCGCTCGCAGAGGCAGACAGCACAGTTTCGCCCGAGACGGTGAAATACATGAACCGCCTCTCGGACCTGCTCTTCGTCGCCGCGCGTTACGCCAATGACGAAGGGCGCGCCGATCTGCTTTGGAAGCCAGGCGCGAACCGCTGATGCGCGGCACTGTTCATCATATCGATCTCACCATCAAAGACGTGAAAGCCTCACGCGCGTTCTATGAGAGCGTCCTCGGGTTCATGGGCTACGTGATCGTCGATGACCGCGATGAGTTCATCGATTTCCAACTCCCCGGACACCCTTGGTACGTCGGCATCGCGAACGCCAAGGGTGATCGCGCGGACCGCGCGCACGACCGGTACTCGCCGGGCCTGCATCACCTCGCGTGGAATGCCGAAAGCCGCGCGGATGTCGATGCGCTCTATGCGGTGTTGCAAAAAATCGGCGCGAACATCCTCGATGCGCCCGCCGAGTATCCTCAGTACGGCCCAGGCTATTACGCCGTATTCTTCGCCGATCCCGACGGCTTGAAGCTCGAATACGTCCATAAGCCCTAACGCAAAACGGCCCGCGCTTTCACGCGGGCCGCTCTTGCGTACGGAGGCCGAACTTAGTTCGGCTTCTTCATTTCGTCCTTGGCGTCGCCAAGCGCTTCGCGGGCTTCGCCCTTCGCCTTGTCGAGCTTGCCCTTCACTTCCATCGACTTGTCGCCAGTGGCTTTGCCGATGCCTTCTTTGACCGCGCCCGATGCCTTATCGGCCGCGCCTTTGACATGTTCCTTATCCATGAACGCTTCTCCTTGGAATGAAGGAGAAACACGCTTACCGCGCTCGCAGTTCCGATTAGGTGATGTATTGCGCGCCGTTCATCGTGAGCGTGGAACCAGTCATGAAACCGGAACCATCCGACGCGAGGAAGGAGACGGTGCTGGCGATTTCTTCGGCTTTGCCGAGACGCCCGACCGGAATACCGGCGATAATTTTCTTGAGCACCTCTTCCGGCACCGCCGCGACCATTTCCGTATCGATGTAGCCGGGGCAAACGCAGTTTACCGTGATGCCCTTGCTGGCGCCTTCCTGTGCAAGCGCTTTGGTGAAACCGATCATGCCGGCTTTGGCAGCGGAGTAGTTCACCTGACCCGCTTGGCCCTTCTGCCCGTTGATCGAACTGATGTTGATGATGCGGCCCCAGCCGCGGTTGCGCATGCCTTCGATGACCTGGCGCGTCATGTTGAAACAAGAATCCATGTTCACGCGGATCACTTCCGACCATTGCTCATGGCTCATCTTGTGGAAGAAGCCGTCGCGCGTGATGCCGGCATTGTTGACCAGGACTTCGATCGCCCCGAGCTGCTCCTCGACCGCCTTCGCCGCCTTCACGCAATCGTCGAAGTTCCCGACATTGCCCTTCACGACCATTATGCCGAGTTCCTTGGCGGCGGCGTCAGCGGCGGCGTCATTGCCGGAATAGCCGGCCGCGACCTTCATGCCGTCGGCCTTCAGCCGCGCCGAGATGGCCTTGCCGATCCCGCGGGTGCCACCCGTTACAAAAGCCACACGCGCCATAAGTGCCTCCCAGGTCCGTTTCGTCTGATCGCGAAATCTCTGAGGTCACATTGCGCGAGTTCTGGCCGGAGGCAACTGTTCGTTCGGCGCGCGCTCTTGGCGGGCGCGGGCCCTGACGCCAAACTGAGCAAGCATGATCCGGACGGTGATCCTCTACGCCCTGGCGCTGGCTGGCGGCGCGTTCCTGCTGCAATGGCTGGAGTACAATTACTTCGTCCGCGCCTTCTCGACCGAGATCTACATCGCCCTGATCGCGGCGGCGTTCGCGGCCCTCGGCGTCTGGGTCGGGATGCGGCTGGCGCGCCGTCCCGCCTCCGCAACGTTTGAGAAGAACGCGGCCGCGATTGCCTCGCTCGGCATCACACTCCGGGAACAGGAAGTGCTGGCGCTGCTGGCGGCCGGCAAATCCAACAAGGAGATCGCCCAGAAGCTCGGCGTCTCGCCCAATACCGTGAAGACGCAGGTGGCGAGCCTCTATCAGAAGCTCGAAGTTCAGCGCCGCACCCAGGCCGTTCAGAAGGCCCGCGAACTGGCGCTTATCCCCTGATCTCGCCTCCCAAATGGCCGATCTCGACGATTTCGTACTTTCGGGTGATGGAATTTCGGGTCGCAACGCGGGCTAGCTCGCCCCACACGCAACACCAGGGAGCGCGTTCATGTTTGCCATCGCACTAAGGTACGGCGCCATTTCCGGCGTGGTCGTCATCGCCGTCATCATCGCCGGCATGATGTACGCGAACGGGCCAGGCGGCGGGCACGCCACCTCCTCGCTGTGGTTCGGCTACCTCATCATGATCCTGGCGCTCTCGACGATCTTCCTGGCCATCCGCGAGTATCGGAACAAGAAGCTGGGCGGGGTGATCAAATTCCTGCCGGCGTTCGGGCTCGGCCTCATGGTCGCCGCCGTCGCGGGCGTGGTCTACGTCGCGGCCTGGGAGACGTTCCTGCAGACCACGCACTACCCGTTCATGGAGAATTACACAGCCGCCATGATCGAGGCGAAGCGCGAAGCGGGCGTTACGGGTCCGGAGCTTGAAGCTTTCATTGCTGAAATGGAACGCGCCAAGGCCGATTACGCCAACCCGCTCTACCGCCTGCCGGCGACGTTTATCGAGATCTTCCCGGTCGGTCTCTTGATCGCACTCATCTCAGCTGCGCTGCTGCGCAATCCCAAAGTCATGCCGGCGCGCGGCTAATACGGAGTCCTGACAATGAAACTCGGCGCATTCTCCATCAGCCTGGCGGTGAAGGACATCGCGGCATCACGCGCGTTCTACGAAAAGCTTGGCTTCACCGCTTTCGGCGGCAATCAGGATCAGCGCTGGCTGATCATGAAGAACGAAACCACGATCATCGGCCTCTTCCAGGGCATGTTCGAAAAGAACATGCTCACCTTCAACCCCGGCTGGGACAGCGACGCAAAGGAGCTTGCAGACTTCGATGATGTCCGCGAGATTCAGCGGCGGCTGAAGGCAAGCGACGTCACGCCTGCCGCTGAGGCGGATGAGTCAACAACGGGCCCGGCGCACATCGTGGTCGTCGATCCTGATGGCAATCAGATCTTGATCGATCAGCACCGCTAGAGACTAGGTGGATTCAATGCCGGCCGCAGTGCGCGCCCGCTCCAGCATGCGAAAAGCCTCATCGCCGAAAAGCGCCCATGGCCCCGCAATCGAATCGCCCATGGATCGCAGGTAAGGCCGCGCGTGATCATTCAGGCCCAGAAAGCCGAAGAAGAACGAGAAGTGCGCATTGGCGTAGTTAGTCTGCCAAAAGTCAGTCGGCGCAGGCAACGCGCGGAAAGCGTCGCTCGCGGCGCCAACCTCGCCCAGCACCGCTTGCCGAGACGCAAAGTCTATCGCGGCGCCTACGCCATCTCGCCTCCAATGTCTCAGCAGCACCTCGTTCGCGACTTGGCAGATGAGCGCGTGGCTTGCCGGTTCAAGTGAGCGTTGATTTGCCCGCGCGAAGCCGAGCATCAATTCGTCCGACCCGAACCATTTCGCCGAAAGCGCATCTGCGAACTGCGAATACGCGCGGACGGGCTTGCGCGTCACATTTTCAAACGCCCGCCATGCCGGCTCAAGTTGATCGATCGCGGACAGCCCCTTCAGCGTGCGAAAAAGAAACGAATGCGCGACACCGTCGTTCGCATCCGCCGCGATCGCGGCACGGAGACTTTCCAGTGCACGCCGCAGACGCTCTTCATACGCTGCACCCATTTCATCGGTAACACTGCCTGCAGCGCCCGAGCCGCGATAGCGCCAACCCCAATTCACAAGCAACGTACCCTGAATGGTTAGCCCCGCAGACGAGCCGTTCAGACCCGCAAGATCGACATCGATATCTGACTGATCGCCAAGATCGTCCAGCAAGACCACTGCGCTATCGGGCGGTAGTTGCGAAACCAGCGCCGTGAGGTCGGACCAGCGTTGCGCCCGCATGTGTGCAAGCGCCGACGGCAGATCGGGATGGTGGTTAAGGCGCGGATCCTGCGGCACAGGATCGAGCGCCCACGAGGGCGACGGCATTAAAAAGCACGCCGCGACACCGAGCGCGAAGGAGCGCCTACTGATCATCCCTGCCCAGCCTAAATTACCGCTCCACGCACACCGCGATGCCCATGCCGCCGCCGATGCAGAGCGTGGCGAGGCCTTTGCTCTTGCCGCGGCGCTGAAGCTCATAGAGCAGCGTGGTGAGCACGCGCGCGCCGGAGGCGCCGATCGGGTGACCGATGGCGATGGCGCCGCCATTGACGTTCACGATGTCGGCGTCCCATCCCATGTCCTTGTTCACGGCGCAGGCTTGCGCGGCAAACGCCTCGTTGGACTCGACCAGGTCGAGATCGCTGACCTTCCAGCCGGCGCGCTCAAGTGCGGCCCGCGAAGACGGGATCGGCCCCGTGCCCATCACGCTCGGATCAACGCCGCGCGAAGCCCATGACGCAATCCGCGCCAGCGGCGTCAGCCCGCGCGCTTTGGCTTCATCCGCCGTCATCAGCACCAGCGCCGCTGCGCCGTCGTTGATGCCCGAGGCGTTGGCCGCCGTAACCGTGCCGTCCTTCTTGAACGCAGCCCGCAGCTTGGCCGCGCCTTCAACGGTGGCGTCGTGTTTGATGTACTCGTCGTTCTCAACGATCGTGTCGCCCTTGCGGCCCGGCACCGTCACCGCGACGATCTCATCCTTGAACTTGCCGGCCTTCTGCGCCGCGCTCGCCTTCTGCTGGCTCAGCGTCGCGAACTGATCTTGTTGGTCGCGCGAGATCTGCCACTTCTCGGCGACGTTCTCAGCGGTGATGCCCATGTGATATTGATTGAAGACGTCAGTCAGGCCGTCCTTGATCATCGTGTCAGCGAACGACAGATCGCCCATCTTCTGACCCGCACGCAGATGCGCCGCATGCGGTGAGAGGCTCATGCTTTCTTGCCCGCCCGCGACCACGATCTTCGCGTCGCCCGCCTTCAGCTGCTGGTAGCCGACAACGACGGCGCGCAGCCCCGAGCCGCAGACCTGGTTGAGCGACCAAGCCGGCGCATCATCGGAGACGCCCGCCGCACGGCTGGCTTGCCGCGCCGGGTTCATGCCCTGGTTGGCGGTCAGCACCTGGCCAAGCACCACCTCGGATACCTCTTTCGGATCGACCTTTGCGCGCTGCAGCGCGGCTGTGATCGCGGTCTTGCCCAGTTCGTGCGCGGGCACCGCAGCAAAGGAACCGTTGAACGAACCAACCGGCGTACGGGCGGCGGAAACGATGACGATGTCTGTCATGGGGCGGGGCTCCTGAACGGGGCGAAGGCTTTGGGCCGAAAGGAAGACTTGGAAGCCCTGCTATTGCACAAGCGGCGCGCGAAATCCACGCGCCCGCTCGGCCGGCCCACGCCTAAACGGCGGCTCGCTCTTGCATTGCGGCGAAGGACGCGAGACTCTGGAACAAAGCCCCGCGTTCGCGGGCGCAAAAATCGAAGGCGGTCGCGCGTCTCGCGCAGACCGCCCAACCGAGAGGGACACGAACGTGGCGGATTCAAGTGGCCCGGCAGCGGGGGAAGCCGGCGGCGCGGATGCAGAACAAGGCGATCCGATTGTCATCAAGAAGTACGCCAACCGGCGGCTCTACAACACCGGTGAGAGCAAGTACGTCACCCTCGACGACCTGTCGGAAATGGTGCGCGAAGGCACGGACTTCATCGTCCTCGACGCCAAGACCGGCGACGACATCACCCGCTCGGTGCTGACCCAGATCATCTTCGAGCAGGAGAGCAAGGGCCAGAGCATGTTGCCGGTACAGTTCCTGCGCCGCCTCATCCGCTTCTATGGCGACCAGATGCAGGGCTTCCTGCCACCCTATCTCGAAATGAGCATGGAGAGCTTCTCCAAGGCTCAAGAACAAATGCGCGAGAACATGTCCCGCTCATTCGGCGCGGCGACGCCGATGGCTGCCTTCGAAGAACAAGCTCAACGCAACATGGCGCTGTTTCAGCAAGCCATGAAAGTCTGGGCGCCATTCGCGGCCGGCACGATGCCCGGCATGCCGGGCATGCCGAAAGCTTCGGCTCCTGACGACGAAGACAAGGACGAGCAACTCGCAGAACTGCGCCGCCAAATGGAAGCGATGCAGAAGCAGCTCGATGCAATGACGAAGCGCTAAGCGCTCATAGTTAGTAAAATCAGTAACCACGAAAGCGTTTGACGCTAGCGCGCGGTATGCGAAGGCTTGCGTGGATGCCTCAGAAATTCGCTGCGCGATTAGGAGAGTTGGACATTCGCGAGCGCTTTGCGCCGCGCGCGCCAGCTTGGGTCGTGCAATTGGTTTTCGCGCTCTTCTGCATCGCGTGCGAAATCGCCGTACGGTTGCTGATCAATCAGTTCTTCCCGGGCGCAGCGCCGTTCGCGCTGGTCTATCCCGCCACGCTCGCCGCAACGCTGTTCGCCGGTTGGCCGTGCGGGATGATCGTCCTGATCGTTTCGGAGATCCTGGCCTGGTATTTCGTCATTCCGTACGTCCGCAGCTTCGTGCTCGCCAACCCGGAAGACGGCCCTCGCCTCATCGTCATCTTCCTGGCCGGCCTGATCGTGATTTTCTTGGCCAACGCTTTTCGCAACGCGGCGCGCAACGCCGCCAGCATACGCGCTGCGCAAGTCGAGGAACGCGACCTGCTTTTGCGCGAGATCGAGCACCGCATAAAAAACAACTTCGCGATGGTCACCAGCATCATCGAAATGCAACGGCGCACCGCCGATAGCGATGAAGTCAAACGCATGCTCGCCGCGGTTGCCGCCCGCGTCGAGAGCTTCGCCCGCGCCCACGGTCACCTCTATCGCAGCGCCGACAGCGTCGGCTCAGTCGAAATGCGAACCTATGTCCGCGAGCTCGGCGAAGCGCTGGCGCAAGCGCTGACCCTGCAAGGCGGCATCGAACTCTCGTCGGATGCCGACGATCTGACGGTGGACCGCGACCGTGCGGTGACGATCGGCCTTCTGATCAACGAACTCGTCACCAACGCCGCCAAGCACGCCTTCACCGGCCGCGAGCGCGGCGCAGTCGACGTTCAATTCCGCCGGCGTGAGGATGGTTGGCAGCTTGTCGTCGCCGATGATGGCGTCGGCTTCGATCCGGCGACGGTGTCGAAAGCCGGCTTGGGTCAGCGTCTCGTTGAGGCGTTCGCACGCCAAGCCAACGGGACACTGACCACTGAGAGCGACAACACTGGCACACGTGTTGTTGTCGATTTCAAAGCCTAGCGGCGGTTGCCTAGCGACGATTGACAGTCACTTTCAGGAACGTCGCCGGAATGCTCGTTGCATCCGCGCGGCCGCTCTTGTTCTGCGCCTCAAACAGCGCCGCGAGTTCGGCATAGAGTTCGTTCGTCTTGCCGTTCTTCTCCGCCGCTTCGAACGCATTCATCGAAGGCCCGTAGAAGTTGCGGAACACATCGAGGAACGCTTTCGGCGGACCAGCGAAGTTGAACATGTAGGTCTGGCGCTCGCAGGTGATGTCTTCCGGCGAAACACCAGCTTGGCCGAAGCGCTCGATCACGTTCGCCTCAACGCCCCACGTCACCGGACTGATAAAGCCTTCCGGCGGCGGCGGCGTGTAAGCGGCGCTGATCTTCAGGATTTGCGCAACCAAGGTCGGGTCACCAGGAATCCAGTTGCCCATGACAATCCGCCCGCCGGGCTTGGTCACGCGCACCATTTCCTTCGCCACATCGAACGGCTTCGGCGCGAACATGGCGCCGAAAATCGTCACGACGAGATCGAACTGCTTGTCGGCGATGCCAGCGAGGTTGCACGCGTCGCCCTCTTGGAAGTGCAGATTCAACAAGCCTTCCGCTTGCGCGCGGCGATTGCCGGCGGCGACGAGGTTCTCAGCAATGTCGACACCCAACACATCGGCGCCGCGCTTGGCGGACGGGATCGCCGTCGTGCCGTCGCCGCAGCCAAGATCGAGCACTTTCAGCCCAGGCTTCACGCCCAAGCTCTCAACGAGCGCATCGCCGCTTTCACGCATGGTGGCGGCCAGGCGGGTGAAGTCACCCTTTTCCCACAGCGCTTTATTCGGGTTCATTTCCGTATTTCCTCTACTTTTCGGCCGCCCACGGCGGCTTCAATGAGCTCCCGAACGCAATTTCGCGCTGTGACGCCGGTCCCGCTAGTTCAGAACTTGAATCTGCGTAGTACAGAAATTGAACCCGGCGTATAAGTCGCTGTTATGACCCATACTTATGGCCAGTTTTGCCCGGTCGCCATGGCGTCGGAATTCTTTTGCTCGCGCTGGACCGCGCTGATCATTCGCGAGCTCGCCTTCGGCTCCACGCGTTTCAACGAACTCAGACGCGGGCTCACGCGCATCTCGCCCGCACTGCTTTCGCAGCGCCTCAAAGAGTTCGAAGCAGCAGGCATCGTCGAACGGCGCCCCGTCGCGGGCGAACCAAGCGTCTTCGAGTATCATCTCACCCCTGCGGGCCTTGAACTCTTCCAAGTCGTCAAAGGACTTGGCGAATGGGGTCAGCGCTGGATCGAGACCGAAGCCTCACTGCAGAAGCTCGATGCGCAATTGCTGATGTGGGACATGCGCCGCAACCTCAATCCCGAGCCAATGCCGAGGCAGCGCAGCACGATTCAATTCCTCTACCCCGAGCAAACGCCCTCGCTGCGCACTTGGTGGATGGTGGTGACCCCCGGCGAAGACGTCGATCTTTGCCAGGTTGATCCGGGCTTTGACGTCGATCTCTATGTGAGCAGCGATCTGCGCACGATGACCTCGATCTGGATGGGCTACGAAACGGTCAAGAAGGCGCGCGACACGCAGCGCCTTCACCTCACCGGCGACAAGGGCCTCGCGGGCAACATGCAAACCTGGCTCGGCCTCAGCTCGCTCGCCAACGTCGAGCGAATGGCTGGCTGAGGCCCTTCCCACCACGCTATTTCCCGAGTTAGCCTCCGCGCCGAGGGCCGGAGGGGAACGCATGTCACAAACATTGCGCGCGATCGGTTGCGCCGGATTTCTGCTTGGCCTCGCACTTCTGCTGCAGGCGTCCGATGTTCGCCCCGCCTTCGCCGACGACGGCCTCTGCGTTGACCTCGCCGCGGACGGCGCCGAGAGCGAAATTCCTGCCGACGTGCACTGCATCGTGCGCGCACGCGCCACCATCGGCGGGCGCGCCTACGTCTTTGCCGAGTTCGTTGGCTTCACCAGCCGCCGCGGCATCGATCACGTCGCCATCGCACGCGAAGCGGTGGAACGCTCGCAGCCAGTCTACGATCCCCACTTCAGGCTCACCCCCGCCACCATCTTCTTCGGCAATTCGCCCGCGTCCGGCGGCGACGCCTCGCTCACCAACGGCCTTGAGGATGCGTGCGTCGTCTATATCGACGATAGCGCTCTCGATGGCGCCGACGCCGATCCAAGCGCTGAGAACGAACTCCGTCGCACGATCGCCCATGAACTCTTCCACTGCTCACAAGACGCTCACCCCATTCTCGCCATAGCGGGCAATTCGCGTGAGGAAGACGGCTGGTGGATTGAAGGATCGGCGGAGTACTTCGCCGGTTTGGCGATCCCAGAATCGCTACCGGGCCGCGCCTTCTATGACGAGTTCGTCGCCAAGATCTTCAGCGCGCCGCTCTACACGCTCGACTATGACGGCTATGTCTTCTTCGCGTTCCTGGGCCGCGAGCGCGGCACGGGCGCCGTCGTCGCGCTGCTCAATAGCGTCACCGCCGCAAGCGGCGAGACGTCAGAGCAAAGCGTCCTGCAATCGATCGCTGACTTCGATCGTCTGCTCAATGAGTTCGCCCGTAAACTGTTCGATGGCCTGGAAGACGAAAACGGACGCCCGTTGCCGATCATTCGGCCGGACGTCGATGTCACGCCTTTAACGCGCTCGGTGCGCGTGCCGCGTCACGTCATTCCGTTTGCGTTCGGTGCGCGCCGCTTCAGCGCGCCAGCCAACTCGCAATATCTCTTCGAAACGCCGGAGTTTGACGGGCCATTGAACGCCGCGCTCGCCGACACGCCCGGCGCGTGGCGCGACCTGCCGACGCGTCTAGGATCTTGCCAGCACGAGAGTGACGCCATTGTCGTTTACACCTCGACCAGCCGAAGAGGTCCGGCGGAAGCGACGTTTCCGATTGTCTCAGAGCCGTCGGAGCGCCTCGCGGACTGCGCCTGCCCCATCGGCGCCTGGATGGTCCCGACGTCGTACATGTCGGATTTTGCAGCTTCGATAAATCACACCGTTACGGAATTTGGTTCAACGCGGCTTACCTTCAACGGCAACGGCACCGCAACATGGGAGGCTCGCGGTATCGTGAGCCAATACGAGATCCCCAATTCCGGCGGCGCCGTGAACACCATTGTGCGCGACTACGACACCAGTTGGAGTTGGCATGTTGAGAACGGCAATCTCTACATGATCCAAAATGAGATGACGATCCGAGAGACGAGCATGCACACGATGGGCGGCGAGGCGCCTGTAGTGCGCGGACCGCGCGAGCGCGTCCTATCTCCGGATGCATCTTCCGGCTGGGCGCGCCCCTTCGAATGCGTTGGCGGCGAACTCAGAATCGGACGCCCCATTCGCCTGCTGCGCAGCTCGCGCACCGGCCTCTTCAATCCCGAAGAGCGCGACTATCCGCATTGGGGCACATTCGTGCGCTAGTCACTCAGTAGCCGGCCTCCAGCGCAGCGATGCGTTCAGCATCGCGCCTAGTTCCACACTGGCGGCTTGCGCCCGATCCACGGCATCTCTTTTTCGAGCTGTCCTGCGAGCCGGAACAGCGTCGCCTCATCGCCGTAGCGCGCGGTGAACATCATCGCGATCGGCAGATTGGTTTCGCTCTGATGCAGCGGCAGCGAGAGCGAGGGCTGACCGGTGAGATTGAACGGCGGCGTGAAGCCGAACGTCGTCGCTTGGCGGCGATCGAACTCTTTCAGATCGTCCATCAGCGGATCGAGATAATCGACGCGCGGCACGTTGGTGCCGAGCACCGGCGTCAACCACACATCCCACTCGACGAACTTCGAGAGGATCTGCCGGTTCATGATCCGCAATTGCTGCCAGGCCCAGCCGGCGTCCTGCGCTGTCAGCCTTTTGCCCGCCTCGTAGCCGCGCCGCGCCAAGCCTTCGAGTTCATCATCGCCCGGCTCGCGGCCTTTGACCTCGATCCAGCGGCGGATGCTGGCGGAGAAGTTCGCCGCCGAAACCATCCCCTGCGCGCGGTAGAGCATCCGATAGTCGATGCCCAAACCTTCTTCGCGCACATCGTGGCCGAGTTGCTTCAGCGTCTCCGCCGTGCGCTCCAGCGCTACACGGATTTCTGGATCGACCGGCTTGCCGCTCGGCGTCTCGCTCGAAAACGCAATCCGCATTTTGCCAGGCGAGCGCTCGATCTCTTCAACGTACGGCCGCTCTTTTTGCGGGTAGGCGAACGGACTATTGGCTTCCGGATAGCCAGTCGCGTCCAGCATCGCAGCACTATCGCGCACGGTGCGTGAAACCACGTGATCGACGCTCAGGCCAATCGCGCGATCGGTGTCGTGTTGACCATTCGGGTTGCGATCACGCGTCGTCTTCAATCCCACCAGCCCGCAGCACGCCGCCGGAATACGGATCGAGCCCAAGCCATCGCTCGCATGCGCCAGCGGCACGATCCCCGCCGCCACCGCGCTCGCAGCGCCACCCGACGAACCGCCAGAGATGTGATCCGTGTTCCACGGATTGCGGCACGGCCCGAGCAGCGCCGACGACGTCACGCCAGGAATGCCGAACTCCGGCGTGTTGGTCTTGCCGAACGCCACCACGCCCGACGCGCGATAGCGCTTCATCAATTCACTATCGCCCTCGTCGGCCTCGATCTGCGCGAAGCGGCTCGCACTCGTGCGCGGCCAACCCTTCACGCGCACACCCAGATCCTTGATCAGAAATGGCACGCCCTTGAACGGGCCTTCCGGCAACGCGCCCGCCGCTGCCGCGCGCGCTTCGTCGTAAGCTTTGTAAACAACGGCGTTGAGCTTAGGGTTACTGCGCTCGGTTCGCTCGATGGCGGCTTCTAAAAGCTCACCCGGCGTCACGTCCCGCTTGCGGACGAGTTCCGCTAGCCCGAGCCCATCATAGTTCGCGTAGTCCCGCATGCGCGCCTCCGTGGACGCCAACGCTAGCGGTTAATTTCCGTTTGGCACGTGAAATGCAGAAATTGCGAGCATGAGCGCCACCCGCCCCGCGCATGCGATCGACGCCGACTTCGAAGAAGTCGGTGAACAGCGCCGGACGGACCGCCGCCAGAGCGATCGCCGCGCACCCCGCATGAAACTCGATCCGATGTTTGCCGCCACCCTGGTGAACCAGATCGCGCGCAGCGAAGACACGCGCTCACATGGGTACGCGCGCCCGTGGCGCGGCCCGCGCGCCGGCATCATCGTAAACGTGAGCGCTTAACGCCTAGCTGGCTTTACGCTTCGAGGCTTCAAACTCAGCCAGCCACGTATCGATCGCGTCCAAGCGCGCCTCGATGCTCTCGATGCGATCGCCAGTGTCAGCGCCCGGCGCGGACTCACGCACGGCAACGCCGCTGCGGATCGTCGCTTCCAGCAGATCGACTTCGAGGATGCGTGCGAACTCGGCGATCTCTTCGGCTGTCGGCGCGCGTTCGTTGGTGAAGATGCGATGCAGTTCACCACGTTCGATGCCTGCCGCCACTGCGAGCCCTATGCGGTCCGTACCGCGCGCGGCCAAGCGCTGGTCAAACCAAGCGGCATCGAAGAAAAGCGCCATTCACCCACCTTGCTCAAGCGAAGCATAGCCCGGCGCCGAACCTGCAGGAGGGCGTCGAACCATGAGCACGTTCATCATCCCCCGATTCGGCCGTTGGCTCGACTTCACGATCGCCCTCGCACTCGGAATGTGGTGCATGTGAACCAGGGTTTAGGGACTAGGGATTGGGGATTAGGGGAAAGAAAAGGGGCGCAAGCCTCGCGGCCGCGCCCCAATCCCTAATCCCTAGAACCTAATCCCTAGTGCTGACCCGCGAACTCCACGTCGCGGCGGGCCGAGATGATCGTGACCACCACGCCTGCGAGCACATCCAACAGCGCCATCACCAGGATGACAAAGAACACGCTGGTCGCGAACGCCGGGTGCAGCAGGAACTCGACCAAGCAGATGATGAACACCAGCATCGAGAGCGCGTGATTGAAAATCGCGGCGGTGCCAGTCGACGTTGATTTCAGCAATTCAACGAACAGCAGCAACAGCGCCAAAAGCACCATTACATCGCCAAACGTGATGATCCATTGCGCGCCAGACGCCATCGGCATGCGGATCCACGCGTCGGTCAAATGTTCGCGAACTGCGGCGCCGTCGCCGTTGTTCGCCGCCGTCGCGCCAAATGCCCAGATGTTGTACGTCAGAACCGGGATCAGGATCAGCGGAAAGACGTTGAAAATGGCCCCCATGGGACTCCCCTCGTTCGCAGGCCGACGGTTTCTACTCGCCGCTGCAGCTAAACCAGTCGTGCTCGTCGGGCCTCTGCTCATAGCTCGTCTGTCCCCTCCGGCAAACGCGCCCGGCTTCGTAGCCACATAACGCCCCAGAGGTCCGTCATGTTCGCGGCTAATCTGCCGAGATTCGTGTACTTCGAGCGACCCGCGCTCCGTTGTCGATGATTAACCGGCAAAAACTCGACTGCATAGCCTTCGCGCAGCATCAGTGCGGCCATGAAACGGTGCATGTGGTCGAAGTACGGGAGCCGTAAAAAAGCTTCGCGTTTGAATACTTTGACGCCGGAACCGCTGTCGATTGCATTGTCTTTGAGCGCTGCGCGGCGAATAGAATTGGCGATCTGCGATGCAGCGCGCTTGCTCCAATTGTCCTGCCGCTTGAGGCGGTTTCCGGCTACCATACCCAGATTAGGCGCCGCTTCCGGGCTGGTGATCTTGGCCAAAAGCTTCGGCAAATCGGCGGGGTCGTTCTGCCCGTCGCCGTCGAGCGTGCCGATAATCGGCGCACGCGCCGCCAGCACGCCGCTGCGCACAGCGCGGCTTTGTCCGGCGTTCTTGCGATGCCCCAGCACGCGCAGCGCCGGCAATTCCGCCTTCAACGCCGCCAGTTCCGCGCGCGTATCGTCCCGGCTCGCGTCATCGACGAAAATCATTTCGTAGCTGCGCCCATCGAGCACGGCGGCGATCTCGCGCGCCAGGTTGGCCGCATTGCCCTCCTCGTTCATCACGGGGACGACCACGCTGAATTCGATACTCTCGGCCAAACGGCGTTCCCCGGCGCGTGAAAGCGGGGTCTCTTAGCCGACGCCGGGCTATGAGGCGAGTGGGCGCACCCGCCAGGGCTGCAAACGGTCACACTACCGCGCCAAACTGGACCCTCGATGGCTTCGCCCGCTTCGCCTGCCCTGTTTGACCAGTTCGCCCGCGGCTGGCGCGGCTACCTGCTGATCGCGCTGATCGCGCTGACGTCTGGGCTGATGGGCGCGACGCGCGTGCCCGTCACCGACATCGACGAAGCCCGCTTCGCGCAAGCGACGCGGCAGATGGTCGAGAGCGATGACTACGTCCGAATTCGCGTGCAGGACGCCGAGCGTAACCGGAAGCCTGTCGGCATCTACTGGCTGCAGGCTGCTTCAGTGAACGCGATGCAACCGTTCACCGAGCGGCTGAACACGATCTGGCCCTACCGCTTGCCATCGGCGCTCGGACTGATGCTCGCGGGCCTCGCGACGTTGTGGGCGGGCACAGTGCTATTCGGCCCACGCACGGGCTTTGTAGGCGCCGCTCTCTTTTCTGTCGGGCTACTCGCAGGCGCCGAAGGCATGCTCGCAAAAACCGACGCGGCACTCGTCGGCTTCACCACGCTTGCGCTCGCATCTCTGGCTCAGCTTCGCGCCGGCACGAAACACCCACGTTTAGTCGCGCTCGCCTTTTGGGCGGCGGTCGGCTGCGGCGTGATGATAAAAGGGCCACTCACGCCGCTGGCAGCCGGACTAACGCTCGCGGTGTTGAGCATTTGGGAGCGGCGCGCGGCGTGGATGAAGCCGCTCGCGTTCTGGCCCGGCCCATTGCTCGCGCTAGCGATCACGCTGCCGTGGCTCATCGCCATCGGCATCGCCACCGACGGCCGCTTCTACGCTGATCTGCTGCTCCGCGAGATCGGCCCCAAGCTCGTCTCCGGCGGCGATCATCGTCACGGCGGCATTCCCGGCTATTACTTCGTCTGGCTGCCGCTGCTCATCTTCCCCGCGACATACGCGCTGCCGGCAGCAGCGCGCTTAAGCTGGAGCGCGCTGCGCGCTCCGCGGGACGACGAAGCAAGTTCAGCGTTCCGCTTCCTGATCGCATGGGCCGCACCGATCTTCATTTTCTTCGAAGTCCTGCCGGCAAAGCTCATCCACTACACACTGCCCGCCTATCCAGCGATTGCGCTGATGTGCGCCGCCGGGCTTTTTGCGATGCGCGGCAAACGCTGGCGCACCGCGCATCCCGCAGGGCTTGTCCTGTTTGGCGTCTTTGGCGCGTTGATCGTGACGCTCATGGCCGTCGTCTCGACCTTCATGCCAGGCTACCTCGCAGACGCCGGCTTACGGCGCGCCATCGCCACCGCTTTGATCGGCGCGCTCACCCTTGGCGGCGCGCTCGCTGGCCTCATGCTCCTGCGCCGCCCCACCGCCCGTGCCGCCGTGCTCGTCGCCTGCGCGCTTATTCTCTCATTCAGCTTGCGCGAACGCCTGCTTCCCGAAGCGCGCAGACTCTTCGTCAGCAACGAAGCCGCAGCGACAATGACGCGCTCGCGCCTGATGCCTGCGCAGGGCGAGAACTTTTGGATTATCGGCTACGAACAACCGAGCATCATATTCCTGACCCGCACCTGGGTGCGCCTCTTGGAGCTCGAAGACGTGCCGAAGGCGCCTGTTGAAGCAGGCGACGGCATCATGATCGAAGGGCGCGTGTTCAATCAGGTGCAAGCAGCCCTCGCCGCGCGCGGCCTCGAGTTCGAAGCCGCCGACGAGCCAGCCGCCGGCATGGCCATCGGCCGTGGCGAATACATGGTCTTGAACATTGGCCGCGTCAGGGAAAGCGCTAGCGGCGCGCCGGCGGACGCCCCGCAACCAAATCCCTGAGCGCGACGAGCGTCGCCAGCGCTGGGCCTGCGACACGCGCGAACGCTTTCTCTATCGGCGTCTGCGCGCTCTTCACCGCAAACCGCGTCAGGCCCTGCACCTTCCGGCTCTTGCGCGCTTGCGCATACTCGAACTGAACACCGGACGCGTCAGGCTGAAACAATACGCTGCCGCCGGCGAGCGCGGCGCGGCGACAAAGATCGAGATCGGCATAATCGGTGTCGAACTGCTCGTCGAAACCATCCAATTGCTCGAAGTCACCGCGCGGTATCAGCATCAGCGCGCCCGACACGGCGCCAACCTTGGTCGCGCGATCTTCGCTACGTCGTCCCGTAGCCGGCCGCGCCGGCCACTCGACCGCGACCGCTATTGCCGAAAACGCAGTGAGCGACCCCGCACGCGCCGCTTGGCGCTCGCGGCCTTCCAAATCGAGCAAGCGTCCGCCGACGATCCAAGGTTGCTGCGCATTGCCGCCAGCGGCGGCCAATCGCGCCACCGCGCCGCGCTGCAAGACCACGTCTGCGTTCAAGAACAACAACCAGCGCCCAAGTGCAGCACCCGCGCCAATGTTCGCCGCAGCCGCCAAGCTCAACGTTGAGTCAGCCCGCACCACACGCACATCGCGGCGGTCAGCTTCGAACGCGCGCAAGGTTGAAGAAATTTCTTCGGGATTGTCGTGATCAACGACAATGAGTTCGTCGATCCAGTCTTCCGCAAGGGCGCTGCGCAGGCACAAATCGAGCGGCGCGCGCCCAGACGTGTTGGCGCGAACCTTGTGCGCAACGACAATGGCAGACACGCGTGGCTGCAGCGTAGCGGACGCCGACCGTGCGCGTGACGGATGCCTATCCAACGCCTTCTCCGCCCCCAAACCCTTGGCCATCCTGGATTGCAGCACGCCCGTCTGTAAAGACGTTCTAGGCGCGCAATCCAGAAGTGCGCCCAGCGGAGCCAGACATCGGGATGCTGCCCCGCCACTGCAAGTAACGCAGCGGCGACCTACGAATCCTGGCATTTCCGAAAGAATGGAACAGCGACAGATCGAACTCGTGCAGCTGACGTTCGCACGTGCGGCAAAGATCGGGCCACATGTAGCGGCTACATTTTACAGCGAATTGTTCGCCATCGAACCCACGTTGCGGGCGCTGTTTAAGGGCGACATGGTGGTCCAAGGCGACAAGCTGATGACGATGCTTGGCCAGATCGTGGACGGGCTGGATCGGCCAGATACTATTCTGCCTGCCGCGCGCGAGTTGGCGATCCGTCACGTTGGCTACGGCGTCGAGGCGCATCATTACGTAATGGTCGGTACAGCGCTTATGCGTACGCTGCGCCATGAGCTGGGCGCGGAGCTGACACCGGAGGCTCGCGCGGCGTGGGCAGCGGCCTACCAACTGCTCTCGGACGTGATGCGCGAGGCGGCTTACGGGGCCCCGCGCACTGTCTGATCCCTCAGCGTTTCAAGTCAGGCGGCGTCGCTTCCGCGACAAGTGCTGCCTTCGCCTCGTCCAACGACATCACGTGCTGCTCCTGGCTGCCGAACCGGCGGATCGCGACGCCGCGATCCTCAGCTTCTTTTCTGCCGACCACAGCGATCGCTGGGATCTTCATCAGCGAGTGCTCGCGAACCTTGTAGCCGACCTTCTCGTTGCGAAGATCGAGCTGCACACGCAGGCCTGCTTCGCGAAGCGTCTTGGCGACTTCCACGGCGTACGCGTCCGCCTCCGAAGTAATGGTCGCGACAACCACCTGCACAGGCGCGAGCCACATCGGGAACGCACCTGCATAATTCTCGATCAAGATCCCGAGGAAGCGTTCGAACGAACCGAAGATCGCACGGTGCAACATCACCGGCTTCTGCTTCGATCCATCCTCCGCCACGTACTCGGCGCCCAACCGTTCCGGCAGAACGTAATCGTTCTGGATCGTGCCGCACGTCCAGTTCCGCCCGATCGCATCGCGCAGTTGGAAGTCGAGCTTGGGAGCGTAGAAGGCGCCGTCGCCCTTTGCGATCACAGGTTCGACGCCCGCCTTGCGCGCCGCATCCAGCAATTGCGCTTCCGTCTTGTCCCAGAACTCTTCTGAACCCGCCCGCTTCTCCGGACGCGTGCCGAGCGTGATGTGATCGCGCTCCAACCCAAAGTCGGCGTGGATCGACGTCGCCAGCGTGATGAACGCCGCAACCTCTTCCACGATCTGATCTTCGCGGCAGAAGATGTGCGCATCGTCCTGCGTGAACGCGCGCACGCGCATCAAGCCGTGCAGCGAACCTGACGGCTCGTAGCGGTGGCATGCGCCCATCTCCGCCATGCGCAGCGGCAGATCGCGATACGACTTCTGCCCGAAGCGGAAAATCTGAATGTGCCCCGGGCAGTTCATCGGCTTCAGCGCGAGTTCTTCGCCTTCGACCGTCTCGCAAACGAACATGTTCTGGTGATAGTTCTGCCAGTGGCCTGACTTTTCCCAGAACACCCGATCGAGCACTTGCGGCGTGCGCACTTCGACGTAACCCGCCGCCGTCAACCGGCGCCGCAGATAAGCTTCGATCGTCCGCCACAGCGTCAGGCCCTTCTCGTGCCAGAACACCATGCCGCGGCCCTCTTCCTGCATATGGAAGAGATCCATCTGACGGCCGATCTTGCGGTGATCGCGCTTCTCAGCTTCTTCGAGGCGATGGAGGTAATCCTCCAATTGCTTCTCATCAGCCCAAGCCGTGCCGTAGATGCGCTGCAGCTGCGCGTTGTTCTGATCGCCACGCCAATAGGCGCCCGCAAGCTTCATCAGCTTGAAGGCTTTGCCGAGCTTGCCCGTCGAGGGCAAATGCGGCCCGCGGCAGAGATCGCCCCACTTGTCGCCGTGCGAGTAGACCGTGATCGGCTCACCCGGCTTGATCACTTCGTCGATCGTCTCGGCCTTGTAGATTTCGCCGATCGATTTGAAGTGCTCGATCGCCTTCTCCTTCGGCCAAACCGTGCGGATGATCGGCAGATCGGCGTCCACGATCTCGCGCATGCGCTTTTCGATCTTCTCGAAATCTTCCGAGGAGAACGGCTCGGCGCGCGCGAAGTCGTAATAGAAGCCATCTTCCGTCACCGGGCCGAACGTGACTTGCGTGCCTGGGAAAAGCTCCTGCACCGCCTGCGCCATCACGTGCGCCGCGTCGTGACGCAGCACTTCGAGCCCATCCGGGCTGTCGCGCATGACCAGTTCGATGCTGCCGCTGCCTTCAAGCGGGCGCGTCAGATCCCACCACGCGCCATCGATCTTGGCGGCGACAATCTTCTTCGCCAGCGATTTGGAAATGCCTTCCGCAACCGCGAGCGGCGTGACGCCATCGTCATACGATCGCTCGGCGCCATCGGGAAATTTGAGAGAGATGCTCATAACTTGGACTCTTGTTGATTTGCATTGTTGGAAGACGCGAGCGGCTGGCTGCTGCTAGTTCGCTCTTCCGGCGGCGGCGCGCGATAGCCGCCCTTCCAATCGCCGTACGCCCACGGGCGCCACCACGCGTTCTTCTTGATCACGCGCGGCGCCGGGTCCCAGCCATGCCCGCCCCACGGCGCACACCGGCAGAGACGCGCGCCCGCCATCCAGCTTCCCGCCCACGCGCCATGCATGCGGATCGAATCCGCCGCATAGGTCGAGCAGGTCGGCAAATAGCGGCAGCCCCGGCCGATGATCGGCGAGAGCGTCCACTTGTAGAGCTGGATAAGGCCCAGAAGGCCCCGGGCTGGCAGGCTCGGCGACATAACAACGATCAGCGATTTTGTTGGATCAGGATCGGGGCCAAGCGCAGCCGCTGCGGCGCGCCCGATCTCGCGCCGCCGGCTCTAGTAGGTAGTCGTCGTGAGAACCATGACCATCACGCTTGCAAGCTAGTGGATCGCGGGCAAGAAATCGACCCCCGATCTGGAGGCCGCCGACCCATGAAGCACCTTATCCTCGCCGCGTTCGCCCTCTTCGCGACCGTGCCCGCGGCAACCGCCGCCGAAACAACCACGGTTTGGCGTCCCGTTCCGATCAGCGGCGGTTGCCTCGTGGTGCTCGCGGTGGGCGGCGACCTGCCGGCTGGCGAAGTAAGCTGGAACGGCGTCTGCACGCCGCAACAAGCGATCAACGGCCCCGGCATACTCCGCATTGATCTAGCGTCGACCAATCTCGTCATGCTGCTCGAAACCACGTTCGTCAGCGGCGTGCCCCACGGCGACTCCACTTTCAGCGTGATCGACGCGAATGGCGTGCCTGTCGACGCCGCGACACCGGCGACCTTCAACATGGGCTGCGTCGTGCAAGAGAACGCTGCGCCCTGCGATCCCTACGTGCCCTGATCTGATCAGGATTGCCCAGCGCCGCGATCGACGCGGCGGCATTGCACTTGCGTGAACGCGCCCCAGCACTCGAGATAGGCCGAGCCGGGCATGTCCACGGTGAACTTCGACGCCACGTAGTAGTTTTCGTAGCGCCCTTGTCCGGCGACGAAACCCGTGACGAAATCGACAACGCTATCGAGCGAGATGCCAGCCTGTTGCTGCACCTCGCTCGTTTGCTGTTGCGCCTGCGCTTCGAGAAACGCAGCCGCTGCTGCTTCATGCGTCTCGCGCGCCGGTACGGTGAAGTACGCAGCAGCGCCGAGCAGAATGAGCAGTAGCAGAAAGCGCATGCTTAGCCGCCCGTGCGGGTGTCAGCAGCGCGGTTGCATTGGGTTTGCGTGAACGCGCCCCAGCAGGTCACAACCGGCTGGCCGTCGAGCGTCACGTTGTACTTCGCGGCGACATAGTAATTGCTGTACGAGCGATCGCCGGCGATCGTCGCGCCTAGGCTTTCAAAACCCTCTGAGACGCTCTGCGGATCGCTCAGCACGGCGTCAGCCGCCTCGCGCATCGCCGCTTCTTCCGGCTTGGTGAAGTAACCGGCCACACCGGCGATAATCAGCAGCAGCACAATCCATTTCATAAATGCGTCCTCCCAGGGATCCCCAAGCCGCGAAACCTAGCCGCAATCCCCGCCGCCCGAAAGCCGATCAGGACGCTTTGCGGCGCTTGGGAACCGATGGCGGGGCGAAACCCGCCGAGAGTTTCTTCGGCGCCACGGCGCGCCAGCTCTCGTCCAGATAATCGATGAGCTTCGCCATCGGCGGCTTGGCTTTGGCGGTAAAGCGGAACGACACCCAGCCGGATTTGCCAAGCCCGTATTCGCTCGGCGCAGCACCTTTGATTTGGAGCGCTTCCTCATTGCGGAACGGCAGCTTCATCGAGCAGGACCAGCCGCCGTCTTCGTCCTCGCCCAAGAACAGAAACACCTTCTTGCCGGCGATCTTGAACGCGCTGTGACCCCACGGAAAATCTTCCACGGTGTCCGGATATACGAGCGCGGCTTTGCGCAGCTCCTTGGCGCTCGGGTGTTTTAGCTTCGCTGTCACTCCTCCCCGCCCATGCAGAGGCGGTTTTGATCCGCCGTCACAGAGTCGGCGGCGATATCGACGCGAACGACATCAAAGCACGGCGCGCTCGCCTCACGCGAGCGCGTGCACTCGCTTCCGGTCGCGCTGTGCTGACACTGAAACCCAGCGGCTTCTAAATCCGCCACGAGCGCAGAGGGCAGCTCGCTTGCCTGATACCGGGCGCCAACATAGCCGTTCGCATCGGCGACGATCGCTTCGACAGAGAACGGCGCCCGCTGAGCGTGTGCAGCGGTAGCGGCGAGAGCAAGGGCGGCGGACAGGGCAAGGAAGATGTTTCTCATGCGCCTACTCTAAGACCGTCCACGGTGCTTTGGCTATTCTGCGTTCGCCTTGGCGCGCGCCTGATCCAACGCTTCAACCGCCGCGTCGAACGCCAACATCGTGCTCGCATGCCGCGCCGGATAATCGCGGACGCCTTCGAGGTGGCGTAGCTCCCAGAAGCGTCCCGTCGGCGGCGGCCCCTGGCCTTTCAGCATGGCGCGCAGCGCGTCGCGCGCGTCGCGGATTTCCTGCGGCGTCGCGCCGATCGCGTGCATCGCCAACACGCCAGTGGCGGCTTGGCCGAGCGCGCAGGCCTTCGGGTGCACCGCGACCTTGCTCACCACGCCATTCTCAAGCGCCAGCTCCACCGTCACCACCGACCCGCAGACGCGGCTGACCTTGGTCGCCGCCCCATCCGGCGCGTCGAGGCGCCCGACATGCGGGATATCGGCGGCCAATTCCATGATCCGGGGGTGGTAGAGGTCGTCCATCCGCCCTTATGTGGCCTTCCTTCGCGGGCAAGCAACGGGCAAAATCCGGGCTGGAGAAGCGCCATGTTGAGACGAACCCTGCTCGCGAGCGCGCTCGGCGCATGGCCGGCCCTGGCGTTCGCGCAGCAACAGCCCGCCGCGCAGCCCAGCGCCCAACGCGCCGCGCCGGCAACCATCACGCCACAGAACGCGCTCGAGTACGCGTTCGTCTCGGCGCTGACCAATCAGAACATGCGCCCGATCTTCCGCCGCTATCTGATGGAAACCCACGTCGCGCTGGCGCTCGCTTCAGCAGAACCCGACGCGCCGCCGCGCGAAATGCGCGTGCGCGATGGCTTCAACGCCGGCGCGATCTTCACCAGCGAACAGCGTTTGAAGTCGGTGCTCGGCGACGATGCGCCGTTCATCATCATCAACGGCCGCGCCGCATTCACGCGGCTTGCCGGCAAGAACATCGTCATCAATCCCGGCCTCGTGCCGATGCTGACGCTCGAGCCGGCGGATGTCGCCGCGTACTTGCTGACGCCAGGCGAAAGTTCAGCCGGGCCCACCCAGTAGGCCGTCGCTGCCGCAGCGGCGATCGTAAAGCCCGCGCGTGCGCGAGAGCGCGCCGCCGTCTTCACCGAACAAGTGAACCTGCCACGTGTGCGTGCAGCCATTGGCTGTCGTCGTCTTGCGGCAGACTTGCGCGGGCGGATTGCCGCGATTGTCCGCAAGGCGCGGCGGCGCCGCGCCGCAAGTGAACTCGTTGCGGCGAAGATCGGCGGAGACGTTCGCGATCGGCAGGCCCGCGCCGTAGCGGCTGGCGACACCCTGCTGAAACGTCTCCAGCGTCACAGCCTCAGACGCGTTGCGCCAATCACCAAGGCTGATCGCCCCCGAAGGAATGGTCGCCGGCCCAGGCGGCTCGGTCACGCCGCCGCCGGTTGGCAGCGTTTCGCAAGCGCCCAGCAACAGCGCCAGGCTGACCACGATCGTGCGTGCGTACTTCATAGTCCTCACCTATTCGCGCCGAGGCACATTTGCTCGAAGCCCGCGACTGGCTCTCGTTCGCCGCGCTCCAGCACAACATACCAGTCAAACGCACATTGGCGCTCCATGATTTCGATGCGGCAATCGAGCCGGCGGGTGTTTTCGCAGGCAAAGCCATTGGCTTCGAGGCTCGCCTGAAGCTCGGCGGCGTTCTGGCCGGCGAAACGCTGGCGAATTTGGTTTTGGAACGCCGGCGCGTACGTCGCCGGATCGGCTTGGCGCCACTGGCCGAAATCGATGCCGCCGCGCGCCGCGCCTTCTGGAGGGGCCGAGCTTCCTTCCGCCGCTGGCGGCGGTAGCGCTTGGCCGCGCTGGACCGGAAATGGCGAAGGCCCGCTGGCTGGCTCATCGGCGGCGCCGCCGCCGCTCGCGCAAGCGCCCAACAGCGCAACCAAAGCAATCACCATCACCCGCATGCGTTTTTCCTTTTTCCCCCAGCGGGTTGCTTAGAGGGGCGGCGGGGCATCTTCAAGGCGCAGCGGCTGCGGCGCGCATGCTATGACGCTCGCATGAAGGCCAAGAGTTCAGAAAAGCCGCGCGGCCCCGCCCGCGCCGAGGGCGCGTGTTTGTGTGGCGCGGTGGTGGTGGAGATCGGGCTGCCGGCGCAATGGGCATGGCACGATCACTCGCCCACAACCCGCCGCGCGCATGGCGCAGCCTACGCGACCTATGTCGGTTCGTGGGCCAGCAAATTCCGCATCGTGCAGGGCGAAGACAACCTCACCCGCTACGAAGACAAAGCCCGCGGCGGCGTGCGCAGCTTTTGTTCGACATGCGGCTCGCCCGTCAGCTTTCAGCGCAACAAGCAGCACGTAAACGTGCCGCGCGCGCTCTTCACCAGCGGCGTCGGCCGCGAACCGCGCTATCACATCGCCATCGATGAAATGCAGGAATGGACCTATCTCGGCGAAAAGCTCGGACCGCTAAAGGGCTATCCGGGCGTCGTGTGGACGGGGCCGAAGAAGAAGCGCGCTTAGCGCTGGCCGTCGAGCTGTCCACCCAAACGACGAAGCAAAGCCTCCAACGCAGCCGTCTCTTGTTCGTCGAGATGGGCGAGCGCGGCGTTCGCCAGACTGAAGCGCTTGTCGATGAAAGTTTCGATGAGATCGAATCCCTTCGGCGTCAGCTTGGCTAGAAGTCGCCGCCGGTCTTCAGGCACCCCTCTGCGCGTGATCAGTTCTGCTGTCTCTAAGCGCCGCAGGCACGCCGTGAGCCCGCCTGACGACAGCAGCACACGACGGCTCAATTCTGTTGGCGTGAGTTCGTAGGGCTCGCCTGCCCGCCGCAGCGTCGCCAGCACGTCATAATCTGAGAACGAGAGGTTCGGATGGCCGAGCGTTCGGGTGACCGCCTCCTCGTATTGGCGGCCGAGCCAGATGATGCGGCCGATAACCTGCAGCGCCTCGGCCCGGGTCTGCGGCCGGACGCGACGCCAGTCATGCAGAACGCTGTCGATGAGGTCGGAGGGACGGTCGTCGCTCATGACGGGGAGTCTGACACAATCCAGCAACAAAATCTTCCTACAAAGTATCTTGACATCATATATCTTTATAAGAAGATATTTCCAACTAAAGAAGGTATTGCTCGATGCGAACGATTTGGACGACGGCGGCTCTAGCGGCCCTCGCGGTAACGGGCGCTTTCGCCCTCACGGCGCGCGCTACGACGACCGAACGCGCCGAGCAGAGCGCCGCCACGCCAGCACGCGAAGAAGCGTTTGAAGCTTACATGCAATTGGCGGTGCGGGACGCGCACTTCAGCGGGACCGTTCTGGTGGCGCGCGACGGCGTTCCAATTTTCCGTGGCAGCTATGGCTTAGCGAGCCACGAACTGAACGTTCCTAATACCGACAACACCGCCTATCAGCTGCAATCGATTACCAAGCCCTTCACCGCGCTCTTGGTGATGATGCTGCAAGAGGACGGCGTGCTGCGCGTGACGGACCGCGCGTGCCAATTTGTGGACGATTGCCCTGACGCGTGGCGTGAGATCACGATCGAGCAACTGCTGACGCATACCTCGGGCATTGAGGGCTATTCTCGCCTCGACGATTGGGACGAGACGCTCGACACACGCCTCTTCTGGCGCACCGGCACGCTGGCCCTTGTACGAAACAGACCACTGCTATTCGCGCCAGGTGAAGGCTATCGCTACAGCAATTCTGGCTATGGGTTGTTGGCGCAGGTTATCGAGCGCGTGTCAGGCAAAACGCTCGATGAGCTCTATCAAGAGCGCATCCTCAGGCCCGCCGGCATGACGCACACACGGATGGCCAATACACGCTTCATCAATGCGGGCGCCGCGACCGGCTATTATTCATTGGGCTCAACTTGGCTCATCGCTACGCCGCAATCTCCGACGAGCGGATATGGCGCTGCGGGTCTCACCGGTACGGCCGATGATCTCTTGGCCTGGGATCGCGCGCTCGCCTCCAACAGCCTCATCAGCCGCGCCTCGTACGAACAGATGATCGCCCATACCCGCAACAATTATGGATATGGCTGGGAAATCCGCGACTGGTTCGGCAGGCGTGAGATCGGCCATGCCGGCAGCGGCTTCGGCTACTCCACGATGATCGCCCGCTTCATTGACGACGGATTGACCGTCATCGTGTTGAGCAACAGCGACGCGGCAAGCGCGAGCGCCGTTGCGCGCAACCTGGCTGCGGTCTATTTCGGCGAACCGACCCAAGCGCCCGTGGTAAGCGCCGAAACCCGGATCATTGACGCTGTTCTGGCTGAAGGTCCCGAGGCGGGCATTCGTCTTTATCAGCAACTAAAAAGCGAACGCCCCACCGACGAAACGTTCACGACAGACGAGTTGCTTGTCAGTATCGGCTACGAACTCTACGGAGCGCCGGCGATGGATCACGCCCGTCGCATCTTTGCATTTGCGATCGAGCAGTTTCCGCGCTCAGCTTATGCTTATGACGGCTTCGCCGACATCGCGATCGCCGAAGGCGACTATGGTGCCGCGATCCGCCACTTTGAGACTTCACTGCGCATCGATCCCAGCAATGTGTATGCGCAAAGAGGCCTTGAGCACGTAGGCGAGATGAGCGCTCACCCATAGCTCCCGCAAAACAGAACCGCCCCGGATCGCTCCGGGGCGGTTCGCATTAAATCTCCGCCACCCGCCCCATGAAGAGCTTCGTCGCTGTCGGCTTATGCCGCAGCACGATGAAGAACGGGTGGTCGGCCTTGAACTCGATCGGCGGCTCTTCCGGCTGAGGCCGGACCGCGGTCGCGCGCATATCGATTGCGGTGACGGCGGCGGCCTCGGTGCCTTCCTCATCGATGGCGAGGAACGTCTTGTGGATCACGGCGCCGATCGCCAACCGCTCTTGCTCGGTAACGCCCGAGAAATCGGCGCCATTCGTGAACGCCGCTTGCAGGCCAAGCTCTTGCAGCTGGCGCACCAGATCATAGTCCGTGCGCATCTCAACCTTCGGCAGCGTCACCGTCAGCCGCGCGCGCTCTGCGCCGTCCAAATCCGTCAACCAGCGATCGAGCGTCGCCCCCATCAGCTGGCGCTCAAACGCAACCAAGCCATCGCGCGCACGCGGCAGAAACACAGCAAGCGAGAACGCGCCCTCGTCATAGATGAACTCCGCCGCCTGAAAGCCCTCGCCTTCATAGTACGGCGTGCGGAACGTCTTGCGCATGAGCCGCGCGCGCTGCGTCGTCCCGTCTTCAGCGAAGAAGTCGCCGTCCGAGGTGGCGTTGGCGGAGAACTGCTGCTGCCACTTACCCTTGAAGTACACAGCGTTGGTCAACACCAGCCGCCGGCTTGGATCCTGCTGCGTGAGGATTTCCGGGATCCGATCGCGCGTCTCGCGCGCCGCCCAGGCATTGATCGTGCGCAGCGCCGCGGTTTGGTTGGCGATGAATGGCACCGCCTCAATCGTCGCGCCAAGCTCGTCGCGGATTGTGCGCGCATACTCCGCCCGCAGCGCCATCGTGCGCTCGACCCAAGCCGCGTTCGCCGTCGTGAACTCGCTGCCGCCACGCTGCGTCGCCAGCGCATCCCGTCGCGCACGCGTCTCAGCCACTTGCGCAGCGACGTTCGGATCGAACCCAAACGTCCGCGCCATCTCCGCCGCCGTCTGCCCACGCGCGCCCGGATAGAGCAGCGCAAACGCCGAGAGCACGCTGTACGGCGAAACAAACTGATTGCCGCCCGGCGCGGCGAGCGCGCGATAGAGGCCAACGTCAAACGAGTCAGGCAGCGGCGGCAAAATCGGCGCGGGGGTTGGCTCGGTCACGGGCGGAGCGCCCGGCTCGCTTGCGCCGCTCGCATTGGCGCACGCGCCAAGCGCGGCCGCGGCGGCCGACCAAAGTAACGCGCGACGATGCATGCCATATCTCCTGCCCTCCGCCGCATAGGGCCGCCTAGTTGGGGCGAAGTCAGGGCGGTTCTAAGATCGCCTGTTCACTTCGGCGGCAAGTCTTTCGATCTCGGCGACGACCGCGGCGCGATCGCGGGTCTCAAATCGCTCGAGCTCTGGGCCCGTATGATCGGTGGCGTGGAGCACGAGCACGTATCTTCCGCCGGCATCGTCCGGCGGATACCAACCCAGATCGATCATGCGATCTCGCCGCGCGTGGCTTAGCTGCAGCAGACTCTCCTTCCACCAATGCCAGGCTTCCGGATCGTCCTGATCGATTTCGTGGAAGTCGTTATAGTCAACGCTCCAGCCGATCGGAATCCGCAGCGGTTGCAGGCGATGCGCCACTAGCCCTTCCGCCGCCACGTAGAGCCGCTAGCGCTATCCATCACTTCAACGCCCCGCGCCGCGAGATCGTCACGCAACTTGTCCGATAGCGCGTAGTCTTTCGCAGCCCGCGCAGCCACGCGCTCAGCCACTAAGCGATCGATCTCCTCAGCCTCCTCACCGAAGCTCGCGCGGAACCAGTGCTCCGGATCGTCCTGCAAAATGCCGAACAGCTGCGCCGCCGCCAGCAGCTCACCCTTAGCCTTCGCCATGTCCGCCGGCTTCTTGGCGATGTTCGCCGCCGTCGCCAGCGCTGAGAGTTCAGCAATCGCCGCGGGCGTGTTGAGATCATCCGCCAGCGCTTCGAGGATCGCGGCCGTCGGCGCGACATCAGCCGCCGCAACATCCTTCAACCGCAACACCGCGCCATAGAGCCGGTCCAAGCTCGCCTGCGCCTGCTTCAACAGGTCATCCGACCAATCCAACGGCGCGCGATAGTGCGCGCTGAGCAGCGCCCAGCGGATCGTCTCGCCCTGCCAGCCATCCGCCAACAATTCGCGCGGCGTGATGATGTTGCCGATCGACTTGGACATCTTCTCTTTGTCCATCGTCAGGAAGCCGTTGTGCATCCACACCCGCGCCAGCGCATGCCCATGCGCAGACTCACTCTGCGCGATCTCATTCTCATGGTGCGGGAAGATGAGATCGATGCCGCCGCCATGAATGTCGATCGGCGAGCCAAGCTCTTCCTCAATCATGGCCGAGCACTCGATGTGCCAACCCGGACGCCCTGCGCCAAACGGCGCTTCCCAAGCCGGCTCACCCGCCTTCGCCGTCGTCTTCCAGAGCGCGAAGTCCGAAGGCGAACGCTTATCGTCCTCACCCTCAACCCGCGCGCCAGCCTTTAGGTCATCTTGCGATCGGCCCGAGAGCTTGCCGTAATCCTCATCCGCCGCGACCGAGAAATAGACCCCGCTCGGCACAACGTACGCCGCGCCCTTCTCAATCAGCTTCTCGATCACCGTGATCATCGCCGGCACGTTCTCAGTCGCACGCGGCCGCAACGTCGGCGTCAGCACGTTGAGCGCGCCCATGTCTGCTTCGTATTGCTGCTCCACCGCGCGCGTGATCGCTTCGATCGGCACGCCGCGCTCGATCGAGGCATTGATGATCTTATCGTCGATGTCGGTGTAGTTGCGGGCGTAGATCACCGCCTGCTCGCCATAGACATGCCGCAGCAGCCGAAACAGCGTGTCGAACACCACAGGCGGGCGCGCATTGCCGATGTGCGCAATGCCATAAACCGTCGGTCCGCACACATACATCGTCACCCTGGCCGGATCGGCAGGTGCAAACGGCTCTTTTCGCCGCGTCAACGTGTTGGTCAGCTCAATGTTCATGCGGGGTGGGTTCTAGCGGGAGCCTGTGCTACACTCCATATCTCTTGCGGGGCCGGTGTTGGACCCCGTCGCCTGAGGGTGAATTTCGGGCGGGCGTTAAGTCCGGGTGTCTGTTTGGGCCGTACAAGCCCCAGAACCCTCCCGGCTCGACCTCCGTCCCTCAGACCAAGGACACTGCCCCTACGATGAGTGAAATTCTAAAGTGGCGTTCGCCCGCCGAGGCGGCCGCGAAGCGTCCGTCGCGCGAAGCGGCCATGGAAGCGGTGAAGACCCTGATCGCCTGGGCCGGTGACGACCCGGACCGCGAAGGCCTGAAGGATACGCCCAAGCGCGTGATCGAAGCCTATCGCGAATGGTTCCGCGGCTACGACGAGAACCCGGCCGACGAACTCAACCGCGTCTTCGAAGATGTCAGCGGCTATGACGACATGGTCATGCTGAAGAAGATCGACGTGGAGAGCCATTGCGAGCACCACATCGCGCCGTTCTTGGGCAAGGCCTACGTCGCCTATTTGCCGACCGACGCCGTCGTCGGCATCTCCAAGATCGCCCGCGTCGTCGAGATCTTCGCCAAGCGGCTTCAAACTCAAGAAACGATGACCAGCCAAATCGCGCAGGCCATCGATGAAACGCTGAAGCCGCGCGGCGTCGCCGTGCTGATCGACGCCGAGCACCAGTGCATGTCGACACGCGGCGTCCACCACAAGGACGTCACCACGGTGACCACCCAATTCACCGGCGCCTTCAAGGACGATCCCGAATTGCGCAACCGCTTCCTGAAGCTCGCCGGCTACGGCTGAGCGCATTCGTCATTCCGGGGCTCAGCGCAGCTGAGAACCCGGAACCCAGGGGCAAACGCGCTGCTGTCAGCCTCTGGGTTCCGGAACGCGCTACGCGCGTGCGGAATGACGAAGGTGTTTTTTGGGTTCACGCCGCTCTCGCAGAGCGCGCGCGTCGCCGCTAGTTCGCCCGAAGCACCAATCTCCCGTTCAGGGGCATCGGCTCCACCGGGCGATCCAAGTACGGGGCCGGTCGCCCATCGAAGATCGTGCTCGATGCCGTCAACTCCAGACGACCAGAACGGACGATGCCGCCATAGGTCCAACAATCTTCGACGCCGGCGAACAACGTAAGCATCTGATCGATGATCTCTCGCTCTTGGGACGTTGTCGCTTGCGCCACCATGTGCGCTCGAAACTCGCCATCGGTGGTGAGCTCTCTCAAGAACGCGCGAAGGTCTCGCTCGCTTTCGCGCGAGAGCCGCGTATCGCCTGTGACATCCGGCGCGAGAGTGTTGGAAAAGTAGAAGTCCGTGTCGTCAAACGTCTCACTCGGCGGCACCCGCGCGCACATCTGATTGCGCCCGTTGAACGCGGCTCGGGTCATGGTGACGGTTTTCAAGTAGCGAAAACCGCGCCGCTCCGCCGCGAGGCGCCGGAAGATGGGATCGAACCGCGTGTACATCCGCAACTGCCGCACCACGCCGGCAAGTTCGTCGCTCGTGACCGAATTGATATCGGTAGCGCCGAGCGCGCGAAGCTCCAGCCTGTTGCCTGATCGTGCGTGGAAAAAGACGATCCCCTCGCACTGGCCGTCCTCCGGATAGACCACGCACAGCGCCCGCCCCTCGAACGCCTGTTCAACTTGCTCCGGCGAGAGCGCTTCGATCGATCGCCCCTCCACCAGTTTCGGCGGCTGCGACGGCGCGGTCGCGCAGCCCATCAACGCAACCGCCAGCACAAGTCCACGCACGTTTTTCAAGCCATCCCCCTAGCCCGCCGGCCTAGCTCACAGGCACGACCCGCAAGGCATAGCTGACAAACAACGTCAAATCGAGATCGCCGCTGCGGCGGAACGCGATCGGGCTTTCGAGGCCAGAAATCTCCGGCCGAAATCCCTCACCCATCGCCGCCGCCGTGGTTCGCCCGTCCGCCACGATGGCCGCCAGCAATGGCGCGCGATATTGCGGCAGATCGATCACCGTGAGCTGCAGCTCATCCTCATCGAACTCGACGCTGGCGCGGCCATTCTCCGAGATCGACTCCACGAATTGCGTGAACCGCCCGCGCACAGCATCGAGCGTATCTTCCGGCCCGCGCGTGCGTGTCCGCAATTGCACGACCACCTGACTTGAGTCAGCCCGCCCGCCATAACTCAGCAGCCGCATCGCCAGATCGACCGTGAACGGCCGCAGCACATCATCCTGACTCAACGAGATCGTGACATCGCTCGCCCGCGCCCGCCGCGCCATATCTTCGAGCGTGGCGCGTATTTCGCGCGAGCGCACCGCAGGGTCGCGCGAATCCGACCACACCGTCGCATCCGCCAGCACCGCATCAGCGCGCCGCGTCATCGTGATCGCCGGCAACTGCAGCTCTTCGTACCGTTCCAACCGCGCACCGGTGACGACAATCTCATCTTGCGCAAGCGCCGGCCTTGCCGCGCACAACGCAAGCGCAGCAACAATCGTAAAACGAAGCATCACGAACCCTCCCGAGTGATGCATTGAGCCTGCACGCGATTGCACGCACCGCAATCGCGCCAGCGCCCGCCTCACTCCGACGTGATGGCGCGCGCAGGCGTGTCTCGCGATTGTGAAGGCTGAGCGGCGCGATACTCGGCCTCGCTCATCCGCTCCGGCTTGTGCACGAGCGTCGTCAGCACAAAGCTCAGCAGCATCAGGAGATACCACGCGCCCATCTTTTCGATCGGCACGATGTGCCAACCGTCGCGCTGGCTCGGATACACCCACGCCGCCGCAAACGTTCCGGCGTTCTCCGCGATCCAGATAAACAGCGCCACCAGCAGCAAGCCGATCAGCATAGGCATCCGCCGCGGCGTCCGGTCCGGCGTGAACACAAACCAGGCGCGGCCAAAGATCAGCGCCGAGAACGCGAACAGCCCAAGGCGGATATCGATCGTGTAGTGGTGCGAGAAAAAGTTGATGTAGGCGAGCAGCGCCAGGAGCCACGTCGTCCACAGCGGCGGGTAATTTATGTAGCGCAACTCAAACAGCCGCGTCGCACGCGCGATGTACGACCCCACGCACGCATACATAAACCCGGAGAACAGCGGCACGCCGCCAATGCGCAGCAAATTGTCCTCCGGATAGATCCAGGATCCATGCGCAGTCTTGAAGATCTCCATGATCGTGCCGACGACGTGAAAGATGAGGATGACAATCGCCTCCTCCCAGCGCTCGAGCTTCGTCGCCAGCAGCAAACCCTGAATGCCTACAGCCGCCAGAACGAGAAAATCGTAACGCGCCATCGGCGCGTTCTCGGGCCACAACAAATGCGTGCCCACCAGCAGCACGATCATCGCCCCGCCAAACAGGCACGCCCACGCCTGCTTCAACCCGAACAGCAGAAACTCATAAGCCCAACCGTTCCACTTGGACTTTTCCGCCCACGGCCGCGCGAACGCGTCAAACGCCTCGACCTGGGCCTTGATCTTGTCCTTCAGACTCATTGACCCAGACAACAGCACATCCGGTAAGACAGGTCATTCCCACTGCCTCAGCGATTGAAACTGTGACCCAATCGTGCTCAGATGCAGCCAAGGGGCGCCGCGATTGCCCCGTGAGGCTCCGGCCTAAAATCGCGTCCACTGAAACCCTCTGAACGCAAGGGATGGACGCTAATGCCATCGAATACATCTATCTCCGTTTCGCAATTGTCGCGCCTGATCGGCGTGCCAGACGCCCCCGTCATCGTCGACGTTCGCAAGACAGCAGACTTCGAAGCTGACACACGCCTTCTGCCGGGCGCACGCCGGCGAGACGCCACGCTCGTCGCCGAATGGGCGCATGAATTGCGCGACAAAGCCGTGGTCGTCGCCTGTCAGCGCGGAGGCTCGCGTAGCGAAGGCGCGGCCAGTTGGCTCCGCGCCGAGGGCGTACACGCTGAAGTGCTTGAAGGCGGATACGAGGCTTGGCGCAAGGCCGACGGCCTGCTCGTCAATACGCAAGTTCTGCCTCCGCGCGATGCACAGGGGCGAACCGTGTGGGTGACGCGGTCAAGACCGAAGGTGGACCGCATCGCCTGCCCTTGGCTCGTCCGGCGATTTGTCGATCCGGACGCTCTCTTCCTTTTTGTCGCGCAATCGGAAGTGCGCGAGGTCGCCGAGCGCTACAACGGCGCGCCGTTTGACATTGACGACACCTTCTGGAGCCACCGCGGCGAACTGTGCACATTCGACGTGATGGTACGGGAGTTCGGTCTCGCCTCACCCGTCCTCAACGATCTGTCGCTTATTGTGCGCGGCGCAGACACAGCGCGTCTCGACCTCGCGCAACAATCGTCCGGCCTTCTGGCGGCATCACTTGGACTTTCGAGGATGTTCCGCGACGACCTTGAACAACTTGAAGCCGGAATGCTGCTCTACGACGCGTTCTATCGCTGGCGTAGAGACGCTGCGGAAGAAGGCCATGATTGGCCTGGCCCGATGAAGAGCTAGACGCCCTCAATCCAATGGCGACAGCCACGAGTTTCGGCGCTAGAGCACCGGACGAAGCGGAGGTCGCCATTGAAGGTCGCTGTCGTCGGACTTGGCGTTGCCGGGCTGAGCATTTGTGCTCGGCTGGCGGTGGCTGGGCACGACGTTTCGGGTTTCGAGCAATTCGAACCGATGCACGAGCACGGCTCGTCGCATGGCGACACGCGGATCATGCGGCTCACGCCCGGCGAAGGCGAAGTCTATGTCGATCTCGCGCGCCGCTCGGCGCCCGCGTGGCGCACCTGGGAAGGCCTCGCCGGCCAGCCGCTGATTGAATGGACCACCGGCTTGATGGCAGGCCAGCGCGGCTCGCCCTTCGTCGAAGCCTGCCAGCGCGCGAGCCGCAAACCGGCAGCCCTGCTACGCGGCGACGCTATCCACGCGCTCACACGCGGCTACATCGCCATGCCCTACGAATGGGACGTGTTTCGCCAGGAAGACGCCGGCGTCATCGGCGCCGACGCAACGCGCGCGTTCCTGTTGCGCCAAGCGCCGAAATGGGGCGCGCGGCTTTATCACAAGGCCAAGATCGAAGCGCCGATCGAAGGCCTGACGCTTCGCATCAACGGCGAACCGCGCACGTTCGACGCCATCATCGTTTCATCCGGCGCCTGGGCCGCCCGCCTGCTCCCCGAGTTCGCCGGCAAGCTCGCTGTCAAGCGTCGCGTCGTTGCGTGGTTCGAAACTGAAGCGCCGAAGCTGCTTCCTGTTATCTGCGTCGACTTTGACGTCGGCGTCTTCGGCATGCCGGCGCCACGCGGCCTCTACAAAGTCGGCCTCCATGCCGTCGGCGGCGCCACTGATCCCGACAATGTGCGCGAACCGGATGAAAGCGACGCGGCTCTGTTGCGCGAACACGCAGCGCCATTGCTACCGAAACACAATCCAAATCCCGTGCGCATGCAGCGGTGCCTCTACACCGTGACGCCGGATGAAAATTTTCTCATCGCGCAAAGTTCCGTGCATGAACGCGTGTTGATGTTCTCCGCGTGCTCGGGTCACGGTTTCAAATACGCGCCGGTTTTCGGCGAATTGGCGCAAGAATGGCTCGTTGGCGCCCCATCGCGCGAACTCGAAGCGCTGATGAAACCTGGATCAAATGTAAACCGATTGGGCGCGACAAAGACGTGATGCGCCACATTGTGGTCGCGCTAGGCCATTAGTTCTACGCGCATGAACGCAGAGCACTTCATATCGAAAGCGGATTCATTGCGCTCGCGCGCATTGAACTCAGGCGTTGACGTGAACGCGTCAAACTATCTTGTGCATGCAGCGTTGCTGCGCGCGCTGCGCGAACGTTCCTTCGAGGAACTCACGCCAGAAGCGCTCGCGCACGAAATTGATCGCGCGCACAAAAAGCTCACCTGATCACGCCTCGGCGATCGCGCCGATGCCCGGCCCAGGTTCCGGCGCCACCTTGTAAGCAGCAACGCGCGTCGTCTCATATTCCTTCGAGAGAATGTTCGAGACGGCGAAGAATTCCGCGGTCGCCTGCTCGCGCGTTAGCGTCAGCAACAAGAACCCGCGTTTGAGCGAGTCCGTGTACTTCACATGCGGATTGCGCGCGCGCACGCCTGCGCCAAAATCGATGCCGAACGGCGCGAAGTATTCGCCGTCGCCCGGCGATGTGATCGACGTCGCGCCAAACTCAACGCCAACGCGGCCGTTGGCGTCATTCAATTCATTCGCCCACGCCGTATGCGTATCGCCGGTGAGCACGATGGCGTTGCCCTGCGCCGCGCGCATCGCCGCCAACACGCGGCTGCGGGCGCCCGGATAGCCGTCCCAGGAATCCGTGTTGAGCGGGAACGGAAAGCGCGTGAGCTTCAGCTGTTGCTTGATGCCTGGCAGCAAACGCTCGAGCGCATCGGCCAGCGGCGCCGGCGTGCCGGAAAGATCCGGCGCATTCGTCGGCGCCATCAAGATCTGATTGCCCAGCACCTGCCACGTCGCGCCGCCGCGCACCGAGGTGTGCAGTTCGTCCGCCAACCATTGCTCCTGCGCCGCGCCCATCAGCTGACGGTCCGGCGCGTTGAGCAATTGCGTCAGCGCCGGCACGTCAGGCGCAATGAAGAAGCCCGCCGGCAAGTTCTTCGGGTCAGCCACCATGCCGCCGGCGCGCCGCCAATCGAGCACCGGCCGCATCTCGCCGCCGACCGCTTCATAGATGCGCGGCAAACGCTGCATCGCCGGCGTGTCAGGTTCGCCATCGCGTAATGCAACTGGCGCAGCGGGATTTGCAAAATTCCAACGCTGCAACTCGATCGGCAGCTGCGAATTGTAATCGAACGGCTCGGTGCGCGCGAGCAGACGCGTCTCCACCATGATCAGCGAAGCCAGCGTGCCCCATTGGAACGAGCGATTGATCGCCTCGAACGCCGCGCCCGGTTCAGGATCGCGGATCGGCATCCACTCGTAATACGCCTGCAACGCCGCCTGCTTGCGATTGGCCCACTGCCCCTCGCCTTGATTGTGATTTTCGGCGCCGGTTGCGAAGGAATTGTTCGCCGTCTCGTGATCGTCCCACACCACAATCCACGGCGCGATCGCGTGCGCCGCTTGCAGTTCGGCCTGCGTTTTGTACTGCGCGTGCCGCGCGCGATAATCGCCAAGCCGGATGCACTCCACCTCCGGCGCAGGAATCCGCCCCAGCCGCGTCGCGACATCGCCGCCGTACCCAGCCAGGCCATACTCGTAGATGTAATCGCCAAGATGGATCACAGCGTCGATGTCATCGCGCTCTGCCATCGCTTCATAGGCGTTGAAGAAGCCGTGCGGAAACGACGCGCACGAAACGACGCCAAACTTCACTTCCGCGAGATCGCCCTGCGGCAGCGTCCGCGTCTTGCCGACAGGGCTTTGCGCCGCGCCCGCGCGGAAGCCGTAAAAGTACGGCGCGCCCGGCCGCAAGCCGGTGACATCCACCTTCACCGTATAGTCGCGCGACTCGTTGCTTTCCGCGACGCCGGTCTTCACCACATCCGTCAGTTCGCGATTGCGCGCGACAATCCAGCGAACCGGCACCGGCCCTGGGTTCTCCGGCGAAACCCGTGTCCAGATAATCACCTTGTGCAGCTGTGGATCGCCCGAAGCGACGCCGTGATTGAACGCGACCGCGCCCTCATAAGCGGGCGTCTCCACGTTCTGCGCACAGGCCGCAACCGCGCCTGTTGCAGCCACAAGCGCACCGCGCCGTGTCCATCCCCGTTTGGCCATCGCGTCCCTCCGTGCGCCATTTTTGGCGCTTCCTGGGCGCGCCGACAACCGCCATTCAGTTGCGCGCTTGCGCCTTGTGGACGCTAGAGGCAAACGCACCACGCCCGCCGCGCGCCCCGCAATGACGCGCCCAGGTCGAACCGCTAGTGGAACATCGTGGAAGACGACGTCGAACAGGACGCAGAGGGCGAGGTCCGCGCCGCGATGGCGCCGGCGGACGCTGGCGATCGCGTCGATGCGTGGCTGGCGAAGCTCTGGCCCGACCTGTCGCGCTCGCGCGTGCAGGGCCTGATCGGCGCCGGCAAACTTACAGCCGACGGCGCGCCGGTGACGCACGCGAAGGATAAGCCGCGCGCAGGCGCCACGTATCAGCTGGCGCTACCGCCGCCCGAACCCGCGGCACCGCTGCCCGAAGACATCCCGCTCAACGTCGTGTTCGAGGACGAGCACCTGATCGTCGTCGACAAAGCCATGGGCATGGCCATGCACCCCGCGCCCGGCTCGATGCGCGGCACCATGGTCAACGCGCTCCTGCACCATTGCGGCGCCTCGCTCTCCGGCATTGGCGGCGTCGCCCGCCCCGGCATCGTCCACCGCATCGACAAGGACACCACCGGCCTTGTCGTGGTCGCCAAGCACGACGCCGCGCACACCGGTCTCGCCAAGCTCTTCGCCAAGCACGATCTCGAGCGCGTCTATTACGCCATCACGCGCGGCGCCCCGAAGGATCGCGCAGCGCGCATCGAAAACAAACTCGTCCGCTCAAGCGAGGATCGCCGCAAATACGTCGTCGCGCGCAATCCGGAAACCGAAGCCGGCAAACTGGCGATCACCGATTATTGGACCGTCGAAAGCTACGGCCAGCAAAGCGGCGCATCCGTCGGCCGCGCCGCAGCGGCGCTGCTCGAATGCCGCCTGCACACAGGCCGCACGCACCAAATCCGCGCGCACCTCACGCACCTTGGCTGCCCCCTGATCGGTGATCCGCTCTACGGCAAGCAACGCGCCTTCAAAGCCGAAGGCCCGCACGCTGACGAAGCCGCCGCCGCAGTCGCAGCCTTTCCGCGCCAAGCGCTTCATGCCGCCGTGCTAGGCTTCAAACACCCAATCACCGGCGCCGAGCTTCGCTTCGAAAGCGAATTGCCCGCCGACATGGCGGCGCTGATCGAAATTCTAAAGCTGCTCTAGCCCCACGGCTCATTTCCGCCGCATTGCGACGCCTTTTGCCTACGGCGAGGGAGAGCGGGTGAGCAACGCTGCAATCAGCATCGGTGCGGGTGGGCGGGCGCTGTCGTTCATCGCGGCAGCCGGCGTTGTCGCGATCGCGTGCCTGTTATTGCTGCTGATGTCGCGCGTCATCCAATACGCCGACAACACGACAAACGGCGTCAACGTCTTCATCGAAGAAGCGCCGCCGCCCCGCCCAACGCGCAACGCGCCGCCTCCGCCGCCCGGCGGCGTGCGCACCGCGGCGCCAGACGCGCCGCCAACCGAAACGTCTCTCCCCGTCGATCGCGCCATGCTCGTCCGCGCGCTCAACTGCTTCGAGCGCTTAAGCCCTGACCGCCGCGCCGACTGCCCGCGCGAAGCGCTCGAAGAAGAATACGGCGACACCGAACGCACCCGCCGCGCCTACGATCCATCGCCACCACGCCTGCGCCTGGTCGGCGCCCAGCGTGACGTGCCGCCTCCCTGCGACCGCGGCTTCTCCACCACCACCATCGGCGACGCCCAGGTCGTCCAATATTGCGGCGGCTGGGGCGTCACACCGCCACCGCCCTCACGCAGCGCCGAGCAAGTCTGCATCGACGGCGGCGTCGGCCCGTGCATCCCGCCGGAGTTTCGCGAAGAGGATGTCGTCCGCCTCGCGCATACGGAGTGAGTTCCTGCATGGAACATGTAACGAGCGCCTGCCGCTAAGCCGCGAAGCGCGATACCTTCTCCCGGCTGCAAGAGATCCGGGCGGATATTCCATGATGAACTTTCCCAACGCCGAGCGTGTGCTCGCGTCTGTCGGCGGCTTGGCGCTGTTCGCGCTCAACGAGGTGCGGATGTTCCATTCGCTGCCGCGCATGCCCGATCCCGGCAATGGCCAGACCCATGCAGCTTCCATCCAGATCATGGATGCGGCGGCCCCGGTTTATTTAAGTTTGGTTGATTTGGCGGTCCGCTGGGGCCTCGCGGCGCTGGTCGTGGCGCTCTGCGTCTGGGCGCTGGCGGAAACGTTCGAGAAACATCCTCAGACGGCGGAATGACCCTTGAACCACCAGGTTTAGGGCCCATCTCCAAACGTTCCGGACACTGATTCTATTCGTTGATTTCGTTTCGCTTGCCGAATCGATGCGTTCCGGTTATGTTCTATCACTAATAATTGCCTAATGCCGGTCACGGCAAAGGCTTGAATGGCTCCCTATATACGGGGCCATGGCGGCAACCGGCCGGGCCTCTCGCACGTACTAAGAGGCAGACCGAACAACCCGCCTTAGGAGGGGTCCAACAACTCAATGGCTTCTACTGCGCTCACGCTTGCTCTGAGCCCTGAACAAGGGCTGCAGCGGTATCTCTCGGAGATCCGCAAGTTCCCTATGTTGTCCAAGGAGGACGAGTTCATGCTGGCGAAGAGCTGGCAAGAACACGGGGACACGCAAGCCGCGCATAAACTCGTGACGTCCCACCTTCGCCTCGTGGCGAAGATCGCCATGGGCTATCGCGGCTACGGCCTGCCGATCGGAGAAGTGATCTCCGAGGGCAATGTCGGCCTCATGCAGGCCGTCAAGAAATTCGACCCGGATAAGGGCTTCCGCCTCGCGACCTACGCGATGTGGTGGATCCGTGCGTCGATCCAAGAATACATCCTGCGCTCCTGGTCGCTCGTGAAGATGGGCACCACGGCCGCGCAGAAGAAGCTCTTCTTCAACCTGCGCCGCATGAAAGGCGAAATGGCCGCCCTCGAAGAAGGCGACCTTCGTCCTGAACACGTGGCCACCATCGCCCACAAACTCGCGGTCACTGAAGAAGAAGTGATCTCGATGAACCGCCGCATGAGCGGCGGCGGCGATGCTTCGCTCAACGCGCCGATCGGCGGCGCCGGCGGCGAAGGCGACAGCGAGTGGATGGACTGGCTCGCCGACGATCAAGTCGAAGGCACCCAGGAAACCCGCCTCGCCGAAAGCGAAGAGTTCAGCGAGCGCATGACGCTTCTCCAAGAAGCGATGAGCGAACTGAACGAGCGCGAACGCCACATCATCCAAGAGCGCCGCTTGAAGGATGAACCGGCAACGCTGGAAGAACTTTCCGTGCAATACGGCGTCAGCCGCGAGCGCGTGCGTCAGATCGAAGTGCGCGCGTTTGAGAAGCTGCAGAAGGCGATGAAAAAGCAAGCGGCCTCGCGCGGGCTTCTTGCTGAAGCAAACGCCTAACAAGAGACAGCCCTGCCCTGGGCTATCGCCGCGGCGTTCTCCGGAACGTCGCGGCGAACTTTTTTGGGCCGCCCGCCGAACCTCTCATTGCGTTTCGCTTATCGCAGGCGCAACGATGCGACGGTATCCGGGGAGGTCTGTTATGCCAATCGCCACTAAGCTCGTTGAGACCGCGCGCTCCGAGTGGGAATTTTTTGGCCGGGGCGAAGTCAATCTCGACGGCACCGAGCGCGACGGCAAAAAGGAATATGTCGATGGCGCCTACCAGCGTGTCGGCGACTACTGGAAGTTCATCGGCGGCGCATACAAAAATCTGACGGGCAAGGATCGTGGCACGCCGTGGTCGGCGGCCTTCATCTCTTTCTGCTTCAACGAAGCCGGCGCGGGCGCGAAGTTTCCGTACTCCGCCGGCCACTCAACCTACATCAACGCAGCGATCAAGAACGCCGCCGGAACCGGCGCGAAGCCGATCGTGGGTCACAAGCTCAAGGATTATTCGCCGAAGCCGGGAGATCTCATCGGCTACTGGCGCGGCAAAGTTAAAGTCACTTACGACACCGCGCGTCAGATCGGCTGGTATGAGAGCCACACAGATATCGTCGTCGAGGTCGGCGATGGGTTTCTCTATTCGATCGGCGGCAACGTTCGTCACAGCGTCACGCGCAGCCAATTCAAGATCGACGGCAACGGTCGCTTGACCGACAAGAGCGCGAATTGGTTCGTCGTGATCGAAAACAAAATTTGAGTTCGCGCGTCGCGCGATAACAAAAACTTTCGCGCTGTTAACGCATTAGCCGCAAGGAACTGGCGGAACGTGGGGTCGCGCGCGGCGTTGCGTCAGTGTTCCATGGACGACGCCCCGCCGCCCCCGCCACGCAATCGCATCAACGAGTTCCGTGCGTGGAGCGCGCGCCAATATGAGCGCGCGCGTTCGGGCGCACGCTGGACGTGGACACAAACCAAGCGCGCACCCTGGAAACCAATCGGCCTCTGGGTCGGCGGCGCCGTCGGCGTCGTGCTGACGACGCTGATCCTGTTCCTCACCTTCGCCGATTGGAACGCGCTGCGCGGCCCGATCTCGCGCTTCGCCTCCGCCGCCACCCGGCCATCCGCTACTTCTCGCTCAATGGCGGCAACCTTCGCTTCGAAGACGACAAGCGCAACATGGTGCTCGAAGCGACGTTCACGACGCGCGAGAGCCGCGACACGGCCGATCCCGGCGAGTTCGCACTCATGGGCGAAGGCCGCATCAACAACCGCCCGTTCAACATCCAACTCACCGGCGCGCCGCTGCTCAACGTCCGCCGTGATCGCCCCTATCCATTCCAAGCCGACGTCACCGCCGGCGGCACCCACATCGTCGCCAACGGCCAAATCGCGCGGCCCTTCAACTTCAGCAATTGGCACGCCGATGTGCGCGGCCGCGGCCCCGATCTCGCCGACCTCTATCCGCTCATCGGCCTCGCGCTGCCAAACACGCCGCCTTACAACCTCACCGGCCGCGTCGAGCGCCGCGGACAAACCTTCGGCATGCGCGACGTCGCCGGCCGCGTCGGCGATAGCGATCTCAGCGGCGCCTTCACCGCCACCCGCCGCGCCAACGACCGCCTCTTCCTCGACGGCGACTTCCGATCCAACAGTCTCGACTTCGACGACTTGATGACCGTGCTCGGCGGCGCGCCATCGACGCGCGAAACCGCGTCACCCGAACAGCGCGCCATCGCCGCACAACTCGCCGCGCAAGGCCGAGTGCTGCCGGATGCACGCCTCGACATCAGCCGTGTCCGCAACATGGATGCACGCGTTTCCTACCGCGCCGCCCGCGTCCGCAGCGAACGCTTCCCGCTCCACGGCCTCTCGCTCGACATCAACCTCGACAACGGCCTCCTGCGCCTCGATCCGATGACGCTCGATCCCAGCCGCGGCCGCATAACCGGCTCGGCCGCGATCAATGCACGCGGCGAAACTCTTCGCGCCGATCTCGATGTGCGCTTAACCAACGCGCGCCTTGAATCCATTCTGGCGCTGAGCGGCGAACCGCCTCTCACCGGCACGCTCATGGGCCGCGCCCGGCTCACCGGCTACGGCGCTTCCGTCCGCGAAGCCGCCGCCAACGCCAACGGCACCGTCACCTTCGTCGTGCCCGACGGCGAACTGCGCGAGGCGCTGGCCGAACTCAGCGGCATCAACGTCACCCGCGGCCTCGGCCTGCTGCTGAGCGACGACGAAGGCCGCGTCCCCCTCCGCTGCGGCGTCGCAAGCTTCCGCGTCAACGACGGCATCGCCCGCGCGCGCACCATCGTCTTCGACACCAAGAACGTGCTGATCCGTGGCGAAGGCCGCGTCAGCCTGCGCGACGAAACACTCAACCTGCGCATCCAAGGTGAACCAAAAGAAGCGCGCCTCATCCGCCTCGCCGCGCCGATCACCATGCAAGGCCGCTGGCGCGCGCCTGAGATCGGTGTCGAAGCCGGCGGCGCGGCAGGTCAAGGCGGCGTCGCCGCCGCACTCGCCTCGCTCATCGCGCCGATCCCCGGCCTCCTGCCGTTCGTTGATCTCGGCCTCGCCGAAGACGCAAACTGCGCAGCACTGCTTGCGGGCCGCGGCGAGCAACCAACGGAAGGCTGACGGAACCAAAGGTTTCCGCCGCCGGTTCACAACAGCTATGACCAGCTTCGCTGACACCGCGTTCCAGCCGCCGCCCGAAGCGGAGGCCTTCTACATAGAAGGCCTAAAGCTGCTCGCGCAGAGCGACATTCCGTTTCTGATCTCCGGCACCTACGCCGTCACCGCCTACACCGGCATCGTCCGCCCGACGAAGGACTTGGACATCTTCTGCAAGGCCAGCGACTACCCGCGCATCCTCTCCTTCTTCCGCGAGCACGGCTACGACATCGAAGTCGAGGACGAACGTTGGATCGCGAAAATCTACAACGACAAATACTTCTTCGACATCATCTACAGCTGCCGCACCTCGGACATCGCCATCACCGACGAATGGTTCGAAGACGCTCCGCAGATCGAAATCTACGGCACGCAAGTGCGCATCATCAAACCGACAGAACTGCTCTGGTCAAAAATCTTCGTCCAAGATCGCTATCGCTACGACGGCGCCGACATAGCCCACGTCATCCTCAAGCAGCACGAAGCCATCGATTGGCCGCGCCTCATGCGTTATATGGAGCTGCATTGGGAAGTACTGCTCTCGCACCTCATCAACTTCCGCTACATCTATCCCAGCGATCGCGATCTTGTCCCGCGTTGGGTCATGGACGAATTGGCGAAGCGCATGCAGAGTCACCTCGACATGCCGCCGTCGAAAGTGAAAGTCTGCCGCGGTCGCCTGTTCAGCGCGCGCGACTACGTCACCGACATAACCGAGTGGGGCTATGCCGATATTATCGGCAAAGGCATTGAAGAACGCCACGATCCGATCAAGTAAACCATATGCGTATTGCAGCGATCGGCGACCTGCACGTGCAGGAAGCTATGACACACCCGTACCGCGCGCTCTTCGAGGAGATGAGCGCGGCAGCAGACGTCATCTTGCTCTGCGGTGATCTCACCAATTACGGCAAGAGAGCGGAAGCCGAAATTCTAGCCTCCGACTTAGCCGCCGCCAACGTTCCGGTGCTCGCGGTGCTCGGCAACCACGATCACGAAACCGGCCGCGCCGATGCTGTGAAGGATATTCTCACCCAAGCGGGCGCGCGCATATTGGATGGCGGCGAAGCGATCGAGCATGAAGGCGTCGGCTTTGCCGGCTGCATGGGCGCCATGGGCGGCTTCGGACGCGGCATGCTCTCAGCCTTCGGCGAAGGTGCGGTGAAGACCTTCGTGCAAGCCTGCCTCGAAGAAACGATGAAACTCGAAACCGGCTTGCGCATGCTGCGCACCGCACGCGCCGTCGTGCTCACCCACTACGCGCCGATCACCGAAACGCTCGCGGGCGAGCCGCTCGAGATATTTCCGTTCCTCGGCAATTCGCGCCTCGCCGAAACCATTGATCGCTTCGACAACGTGAAAGCCGCATTTCACGGCCACGCCCATCGCGGTGTCCATCGCGGCGCCACACCGCGCGGCGTGCCGGTCTACAACGTCGCGCGGCCTGTGATGGCCGCACTCGAAGGCCCGTCGTTCGCGTTGATTGAAGTCTAACGGCCGAACAAGCCTTCGAGCCGCTGCAGGCCAATCGTCTCCACCGCTGCGCGCGCCTGGTCCATCGTCACCCCGCCTTCAGCGATCATGATGACGCCGCGCCCGATCACGACATAGCGCGACGCGCCCGCCCGCACTTCTTCCGCGAAGAAGCGGCTATCGATCGTCTGTGTGCGATTGTAACCGCCCTCGACCGGACCATCGCTCTTCACATCGAGCAATTCCGCCAACGCCGCCGGCTCAACATTGGCGCTGAACTGGATGATCGACACCGAAAGCGTCGCCGTCCCATCGCGATAAACGCCATCGGCCCGCGAAACACCGCCGCCCTGCGCCTTCGTCACCGATTGGCGCGTGAAGCCGCCCGGAAGAGAATCCGGAAATTGCTCCTCAAGCCGCGACGGATCGGTCAGCATCAACGACGCATCGCCTTGCGCGAGGAACGCGATCGCAGTCTCGGCGGCCGAGCGGCGCTCGATCTCCGGCGCAGCAGGCGGCGGCGCAACAGTCGCGACCACACCCAACAACGCTTCACGGCCGCTATGGATGAGCGGCCCAACAAACGTCGCCGTCAGCGCTACCATCACCGCCATGATGCCCGCGAACCCCAGCGTGAACCGCGGCACGTCATTGCCAGGATCGCGCGGCGGCATCAGCGGCTGCATGCCCATGGCGACCAGGATGAGCGCGTAGATAACGCCCACGCCCATCATCACGCCTGCAATCGGCGGCGCGACGGCGAAAAGCGCCGAAACAAGGATCGGCGTCGCCGCGTAAGCCGCGAGCTGCATCGAGCGCCCGTTGGTCTCGGCGCCGAAGCGCGGCGCGAGCCAGCCGATCACCCACGACGCCACGATCACGCCCAACACCGCGAACACGACATAGAGCAAAGCCGAAACCGCTTTCGACACCAACGCCGCGTTGATCGCAAACGCGCCCGCATAAAGCACGCTCGCCGCAAAGCTCACCACGCCGCCAAGCAACGCAAGCGGCAGAACATACGAACCAATCAGCGGCGCAGGATCTTCCGACGCCACGCGGCGCCATTCCGTTGGCGGCCGGATCAAGATATCGCGCACGCGCGCGATCAGCCCAGGACGCTCGCCCGTATATAGCGCATCTGTCGTCATCAGCGCCTCTCCCCGCGTCATGCTAAGCGGCGGACGCTCCGAGGCAAGCTCTTTAAGTCACGCAGCTCGCCAGCGAGAAGAGCACGATGCCCGCCACCGCCGCCGCGATCGTCACCGACGCCGCGTAGCTGAGCGCGCGATCCTCGGGCGCCTTCATCAGCACCGGCAAGCCGCGGTGCATGATGTAAACCATTGCCGCAAGCGCGAAGAGAGATATCCACCAGAGCGGCGGCCACAGCGAAAACACGCCCGACAAGAACGACGGCGTCAGCGAGTAGGCCGCGATCTTCTGCGCGTTGAGCTCATTGCGATCGGCGTCGAACGTATCGGCCAGCACGTTGACCAGCACGCCGAGGAAATACACCAGGCCGATGCTGACCACCCAGGTGATCACCGCGCGCACCAGCGCTTCGCCCGGCTCGATCGTCAGCAACCGATTGAACAGCGCCGAACCAATGAGATCACACACCGGCGGAATGGCCGCGAGCGGCGCGACATAGCCGATCAAGATATGCGGGACCGTCGTGTCCTCCGCCTTGATCTGCTCCCATTCCTTCTTCGGCTCGCGCAGCAATCCGTAGGCGCGCGAGAGAATGAATTCAGACTTGCGCATCGCGTCCTGCGCGCGCGCCTTCGCGTCCTCAACATTGATATTGAAGCGCGGTCCCTTCGGCGGCGTATTTTCGTTGTCGGCCGACATCGATTTCTCCTCGGGCATCCTATCGCCGCTTCGCCCCAGGCGCCACGCTTTCGCGTCCCACGCGCTTACGCCTTGAACGGATCGCGCATCAGGATGACATCGTCGCGTTCTGGGCTTGTGGAGACGATCGCCGCCGGGCAGCCGATCAATTCCTCGATGCGGCGGATGTACTTAATGGCGTTGGCCGGCAGATCTTTCGAGCTGCGCACGCCGCGCGTCGTCGCCTTCCAGCCTTCGAGCGTTTCGTAAACCGGCGTCACCGACGCCTGATCTTTGAGGCTCGCCGGCAGATAATCGATGACCTTGCCGCCGATTTTGTAGCCGGTGCAGATTTTGATTTCGTCGAAGCCATCGAGCACGTCGAGCTTGGTGAGCGCGATGCCATCTATCCCTGAGAGCGCGATCGACTGGCGCACCAGCACCGAGTCAAACCAGCCGCAGCGGCGCGCGCGCCCGGTGTTGGTGCCGAACTCGTGCCCGACTTCGCCAAGTCGTCTGCCGTTCTCATCATCGAGTTCAGTCGGAAACGGCCCCGCGCCAACGCGCGTCGTGTAAGCCTTCACCAACCCCAGCACGTAAGAAATCTTGCGCGGGCCAACGCCCGAACCCGCCGACGCTTGCCCGGCCGCGACGTTCGACGACGTCACGAACGGATACGTGCCGTGATCGACGTCGAGCAGCATGCCCTGCGCGCCTTCGAACAGCACGCGTTTCGAATCTTCAAACGCCGCGTTCAGCACCCGCCACGCCGGCTGCGCATACTTCAGAACGCTCGGCGCGATCTCGGCCAATTGCTTCTTCAGCGCCGCGACATCGATCTCCGGCAGATCGAGTCCCTTGCGCAGCGCATTGTGGTGCGCCGTCAGTCGCTCGATCTTCCACGCCACCGCTTCCGGATCGGCCAGATCCGCAACGCGGATCGCGCGGCGGCCAACCTTATCTTCGTACGCAGGGCCAATGCCGCGCTTCGTCGTGCCGATTGAGGACGCGCCAGCTTGCGCTTCGCGAGCCGCATCCAGATCCTGGTGGAATGGCAGAATGAGAGCGGCTTGATCGGAGAGCACCAGCTTCTCCGGATTGATCTTCACGCCCTGCGCTTCGATCTTGGCGATCTCGCTCGCCAGCGCCCACGGATCGACGACGACGCCGTTGCCGATGATCGAGAGCTTGCCCTGCACCACGCCCGAAGGCAGCAGCGCCAGCTTGTAAGTGGTGTTGCCGACGACCAGCGTGTGGCCCGCGTTGTGACCGCCCTGAAAGCGCACCACGACATCGGCGCGGTTGCACAGCCAATCAACGATCTTGCCTTTGCCTTCGTCACCCCATTGGGCGCCGACGACGACTACGCCTGCCATGATTCACCTCGGCCGGGGTGTCGCGCAATCCGCCGGTTCGGGCAAGATCAACGGCGCCGCAGCGCTGTCAGATCAGCCCTGCTCAGGCGGCGGAAGCGGTGTTTCCGCCGTCGGCTTCGCCGGACGCCACGGGTCGAACTGCGCCGGCGGCCAATCGGGACCGATCGCGGCGCTGGTCCGGGGATTGTTGTCGGTCGAGTCGCGATGCATCAGCTGCGCCGCGCCAAGCGCCTCGCCGGTCCGGTAGAGAATGTCGAGCAGCTCTGGATCCTTGATGTCGAGCTTACGCAGCTTGTCGACTTGCTTTGGCTTCATCTCCTGGCCCAGCAGCGACTCGATGTGCTCCGGCCGGCGGAACTCAGCCTCATCGATCTCAAGCCGCGCATCGTAGCGCTGATAGGTCAGCACCGGCTCGCGCGAGAGCAGCGGCGACGCCGTCTGCATCTTCACTTCGGAGTTCACGTACCAAGGAAAGCGCGGACGCGAGAGCACCTGCAGCGTCGTGATCTGCTGCTGGCTGATGTCGTGATTGTAGCCCTCAAGCGCGGCCATCACCTTGCTCGAATACGCCAAGCGCCGGAAATCGCCGGTCGACTTCGCGCTCGAGCGGCGCTTGTTGTTCTTCTTCGCAAAGCGCTTGCGCACATAGCCAGTGCCGACCGACCAGATCAGCAGATTGTCTTCGCCCGTCTGCCAATTGAAACCAAATGCCGGGTCCGTGACCGTGAGCAGCAATTGCAGCGCCGGATTGTTGTTCGGGCTAACGCCGCCATCGAAGAAGTGCGCATAGCCGGAAACGTTGCCGCGCTTGTCGTGCTCCAACGGCACGCGCACGTCCGAGAAGTACGTCGGCGCCGCAGCCGACCCCTGCACCAGATCGCGCAGATAAAAATCCGAGTTCGCCATGCCGTCGCGGCCTTGGCGCGCGTCGTAATAGCTCCAGTCAGGATTGTTCACGAGGATCCAAGCCGAGCCGCTATCGATGCGTTTCGCATGAATGGCGAGGCCAGTTTTCAGATCTTCCGACTTCAGCTGGCGATCGCCGAGATACTCGTTCAGCGCCACCGTCAGCGCCTTGTTCTTGAAGGCCGGGATCAACACCCGGAACGGTCCCGGCACTTGCGGGCGCGCGAAAATCGCCGGCAACAGCTTGAAATAGAGATCAACCACATCGCGCACGCGCCACTCGAGCGCGAGCGTCGTCGCGATAATGGCGCCCGTCGACGTGCCGCCGATCAAATCGAAATAGTGCGCAAGACGGAAGTTATCGCCCTGCCCAGAACGCTCCGCCAGATGGCGCTCCAATTGCGCCAGCACGCCCAAGCTCAACAGCCCGCGTGAGCCGCCGCCATCCAACGCCAAGATGCGCTTCGGCCCCGGCCGTTGGAATCGTTCGCGCAGATGAGCGCCCATAAGCGTCCCCTTTCTGGAGCAGCGAAGTTAGCGAGCTGACTTAGTCGCGCCCGAACTGATAGCCGAAGCGAATGCCGACCTGGTCGATGCCTTGATTGTGGCCGTCGCCGAGAATTTGGCCGTGGCTCAAATGCTCGAAGAACAGTTGCGCTTCCCACGGACCTTCAAAGTCGCGCGTCAGGCCGATCGAGGTGCGGAAGAGATCTTCCGAACCGAGCAGCACATTCTCTTCCGCGAACGCGACGTTCTCAGGCGAGCCGCCCGGGAACGGATTTTCCGTCGCGCCGTCATGGATCACATAGCCAACGCCCGGCTCAAGCGCCCAGCCTTCAGCAAACTCCCAGCGCCACTCGAGGCCGACGCCGCCAAAGCTCGTGTTACCCGCGGTGTTGAACGACGCCATGATGTAAGGCTGCGGCGAGCCGGCCCAGCGCAAGAAGCCCGGTGAATCGAACGACACCTGGAATTCGACGTTCGGCCCGTCTTCCTTGTCGGCGTTCTTGCAATCGATGACGCAAATATTGTGCGCCATCACGCCGAAATGGACTTCGTCAACGTCGGCCTGAGCTTGCGGCGCCAGCGCCATCAGTGCGCCGAAAGCCGCGATGCCTGCCGTTGTTCCCCGCATGAGCCGTCTCCCCAATTCGGGGCGAAACTAGCGCGCCAGCGCCTGACTAGGAAAGCGGCTTAATCGGCGGGATCGGGATCGAAACGGTAGAGGAAGCGCAGGCCCACATAATCAAGCCCTTGATTCCGGCCACTATCGAGGATTTGGCCGTGGCTCATGTGCTCCCAATACAACTGCATGGCGGCGCGATCGCCGAACTCGCGCTCCAGCGCAAACGTCGTGCGGAACAGGTCGCGTGAGCCGAGCAGCTGATTGTCGGCCTCGAAGGCGATGCCCTCGGGCGAGCCTTCCGGGAACGGGTTATCGATCTCGCCGTCATGGACGATGTAGCCAAAGCCTGGCTCGAACGCCCAGCCGTCGGCAAACTCCCAGCGCCACAGAACGCCGACGCCGCCAAAGTTCACACCATCCTCATCGGTCGATCGAGCCGAAGAAGTACGGCCGCGGCGAACCGATGAGATTGAGGAAGTCCGGCGAGTTGGAGACGAACTCCAGTTCGACATTGGCGCCCTCGTGCTTGCCCTCGACGATCTCGCCGTGGTCATCCCGAATGTTGCCAACAACGCCGACGCGAACCTCTTCGATCTCGGCGCGCGCCGGTGCGACCAACGCCGCAACAGCCAACAGCAGCGTCGAACCAAACAGCTTCAATTTCATGGCATCCCCTCGCACCGGGCGTTTCTCGCTCTCCGGTCGATTGCGAGAACGCCGAACACGAGACGGAGTTCCCAGTGGGGACAAGCGCAAATCTATCCGGCGCACCCTCACCCATTCCCGGGGCTTCGCGCAGCGAAGAGCCCGGGACCCATAAACACGAATGCCTCGCGCTGAAACTCCGGTGCTTCAACGGCAACAGAGGAGTTTATGGGTCCCGGACTGGCGCTACGCGCCATCCGGGAATGGGTGGGGGAAAAACCGGGGATACACGCCAATCAATCCTACAGCGCCAAACCGCGCGTACACTTCCTCCCATCTCCTATCGGGAGGCTACCGGATCCAATAGCCGAGCAGTTTAGGAGATGCGGTTTGAACGTGATGCGATGGAAGTCCGCGAGGAGGAAAATCGCTGCTCCACGAGACAAGGAAGCGGAGGCCCAGTCGAGAGAATTGGCTCTCACTGCACGTCAGCCGGGAACGAACATCCAGCGCTAAGACTCAGCCAGGATACCCAGCGTCGAAAGACGCATGGCCCCCTTGGAGCCCCTGAACGCTTCAGATGTTCGCCGGTTGGAAAACAAGCCGCGCAGGGCGCGCTTCGGCACACCCCACACGAAACCATTTTGAGCTCACGCCAAAGCGCGCTCTACTCTCCCGTCCTTCTTGGACCGCCGTTCTAGGACCGCGGGCCTTCAGGCCCGCACTTTGCCCGCCTCATGCACTGCGCGTCTGAAGACGCGCGGTCCCTAGAAGCGCAACACCTTCGCGTAGCGAACCTGCGGCAGCGCTTTAATCCGCCCCAGCAGCTCGTCCGAGACGACCTGGTCGACGCCTACCAACGCGATCGCATCCGCGCCCGCATCTTCACGCCCCAAATGGAACGTCGCGATGTTGACGCCCGCTTCGGCCAGCATCGTGCCGAGCGCGCCGATAAAGCCCGGCTTGTCCGAATTGTTCACGAACAGCATCACCGGATGGAAGTGCGCTTCGAGCTGCATCATCTTCACTTCAGCGATCTTCGGCGCGCCGGCGACCACCGTGCCCGCCAACGTCCGCCACTTGCCGCCGGTCTGCACCTTCACGCGGATCAAGCTGTCATAGATCGGCGAAAGATCGCGCTTGCTCTCGGTGAACGGCGTGCCGCGCTCCTTCAGGATCGCCGGCGCCGAGACCATGTTCACGTCCTGCAGCAACGGCCGCAGCAAGCCCGAAAGCAGAGCCGCCGTCAGCGGCCGCGTGTTCAGCGCAGCAACCTGCCCTTCATACTCGATCTCAACCGCATCGAGGCCCTCATCGACAATCTGCCCCGCAAACGCGCCAAGCTTCTCCGCCAACGCCGCAAACGGCCTCAAGCGCGGCGCTTCTTCCGCCGTGATCGACGGCATGTTGAGCGCGTTCGTGACAGCGCCCGAAAGCAAATAGTCCGCCATCTGCTCAGCCACCTGCAGCGCCACGTTCTCCTGCGCTTCATTGGTCGACGCGCCCAAGTGCGGCGTCGCGATAAAGTTCGGCGCGCCGAACAGAACGTTCTCCTTCGCCGGCTCAACCGTGAACACGTCAAACGCCGCCGCCGCGACGTGCTCGCTCTCAAGCGCCTCGCGCAGCGCCGCTTCATCAACCAAGCCGCCACGCGCGGCATTGACGATGATCACGCCGCGCTTGGTCTTCGCCAAATTCTCGCGCGACAGAATGTTCTTCGTCTTCTCGGTCATCGGCACGTGCAGCGAAATCACGTCCGCGCGCGCCAACAGTTCCTCGAGCTCGACCTTCTCAACCCCAATCTGCACCGCCCGCTCCGGCGAGAGGAACGGATCGTACGCCACCACCTTCATCCGCAGCCCAAGCGCGCGATCGGCGACAATGCCGCCAATATTCCCGCACCCAATCAAGCCGAGCGTCTTCGCGTAGAGCTCACGCCCCATGAAGCGGTTCTTCTCCCACTTGCCGGCTTGCGTCGAAACGTCAGCCGCCGCCAGTTGGCGCGCCGCTGCAAACATCAACGCAATTGCGTGCTCGGCCGTCGTGATCGAATTGCCAAACGGCGTGTTCATCACCACGATGCCCTTCGCCGTCGCCGCCGGAATGTCGACATTGTCGACGCCGATCCCCGCGCGGCCGATGACCTTCAAATTCTTCGCCGCAGCAATGATGTCCGGCTTCACCTTGGTCGCCGAGCGAATGGCGAGGCCATCGTAATTCCCGATTACCTCCTTCAGCTTCGCCGCGTCCGGCCCAAGCTGCGGTTGGAAATCCACATCGATGCCGCGCGTTCGGAAAATGTTGACGGCGGCTTCGCTGAGTTCGTCGCTGATGAGGACTTTAGGCATTGTGAGATTCCTGAAAATTCACTGTCTCATTCCGGGCGAAGCGAAGCGGAGACCCGGAACCCAGGGCCGCCGCTCCGTCGCTTGCTCTGGGTTCCGGATCGCGCTCTGCGCGTCCGGAATGAGAGAGCGTTAGGCGGCCTTATTGGAAAGTTCGGCAGTCAGCGTCGCATACGCCCACTCAATCCACGGCACGAGCGCGGCAACGTCCGACGTATCCACCGTCCCGCCGCACCAGATGCGCAAACCCGGAGGCGCCGAGCGATAGGAGGCCGCGTCAAACGCCACGCCCTCCTTCTCCAGCAACGAAGCCAGCTTCTTCGCAAACTCCGCCTGCGCATCTTCCGCAAGCGACGTCACGCGCGGGTCGACGACCTTCAAGCACACGCTCGTATTCGAACGCGTCGCCGGATCGTGCGCCAGAAAATCAATCCACGGCGTCTTCGCCGCCCAATCCGCCAGCACCTTAGTGTTGGCGTCAGCGCGCGCGCGCAGCCCGTCCCAACCACCAACCGACTCCGCCCACTTCAGCGCGTCGATATAATCTTCCGTCGCCAACAGCGAAGGCGTGTTGATCGTCGAGCCTTCAAAGACCTCAAGATCAACTTTGCCCTTCTTAGTCAGGCGAAAAATCTTCGGGATCGGACGATCCGGCGTGTAGCTCTCGAGCCGCGCGATCGCGCGCGGGCTCAAAATCAGCATGCCGTGCGCCGCTTCGCCGCCCAGCACCTTCTGCCACGAGAACGTCGTCACATCACACTTCGACCAATCGATCGCCTGCGCAAACACCGCGCTCGTCGCATCGTTGATGGTGATGCCTTCGCGGTCCGCCGCGATCCAATCGAAGTTCGGCACACGCACGCCCGACGTCGTGCCGTTCTGCGTGAAGATGATGTCCGCTTCGCGCCGCGCCAACTCCAGCTTCGGCAGCGCGCCATAGCCCGCGCTATGCACCTTCGCATCAAGCTTCAGTTGCTTCGCGTCCGTGACCCACTCTTCGCCAAAGCTCTCCCAGGCGAAAATATCGACAGGCTTCGCGCCCAGCATCGACCACATCGCCATCTCAACGGCGCCAGTGTCCGAAGCCGGAACGATCGCGATCTTGTGCGTATCCGGCACGCCCAGAATGGCGCGCGTGCGGTCAATCGCCTCTTTGAGTTTGGCCTTGCCCGGCTTCGCGCGATGCGAACGGCCCAAAGCGGCGTCTTTCAACGCGTCTGTGCTCCAGCCCGGACGTTTTTTTGTGGGACCCGACGAAAAGCGGGGATCAGCCGGGCGCACTGCCGGCTTCGCGGTACCTGTCATCAACTTGTCTCCCATCCTCACAGATGAGCGTCCGCCGTTGGGAGCGGATGGCCCACTTACGCTGGTGCGCTTGTTCGGGAGACAAGTCCACTGCGGCGCATTCCTTGACCGCAGTGTCGGCGAATGGCGCCGGGGCGGAGAGGAAACCCCGGCGCCTTCAGGGCCTATTGCAGCCCGCCCGAAGCCTGGATGCGCTCGCCGGTCAGCCAGGACGAGTCATCCGACGCCAGGAAGACCGCCACCTTTGCGATATCGTCGGGCTGGCCCAGGCGGCCAAGCGGCGTGCGGGCGATGATGTCCTTGCCGAAATCGCTGTCGGCGATGCCAAGCTTGCGCGAGCCTTCAGTCTCGACGCCGCCTGGCGCCAGCGTGTTCACGCGGATCTTCCGCGGCGCGAGTTCGAGCGCGAGCGCGCCGCTCAACGTATCCACCGCGCCCTTGGTGGCGGCGTAAATGGACGAACCCGCCAGCGGGCTTTCGCTGATCACCGAGCTCACGTTCACGATCGAGCCGCCACCAGCGCCAATGTGCTTCGCCGCTTCCTTGGCGACGAGCAACGAACCCAACACGTTGATGTTGAACTGGCGGTGAAACTCTTCTTCGGTCACCTGCTCCAGCGGATAGAAAGCGAACACGCCGGCATTGTTCACGACGACATCGACCTTGCCGTACGATTCCTTCGTCACAGCAAACAGCCGCTCAACATCGCCGCTCTTGGCCACATCGCCCTGCACCGCGATTGCCTTGCCGCCCTTGGCTTCAATCTCAGCCGCGACACGCTCGCCGCCCGAACGATCCGACGCGTAGTTCACCACAACAGCGGCGCCCTCCGCCGCGTATGCTTTCGCGATAGCCGCACCGATGCCTTTGGACGCGCCCGTGACGACCGCGACCTTGCCTTGCAACTTACCCATGTAAAACGCCCCTATGCGTTGACTTCGACGGTTAGATAATCGTCTAAGTGTTCGTCACAAGTGCGCGGAACTAAAGCCGGTGATTAGATTTTCGAAAGCCGGTCCAGATAGGCCTTAAGCACGCCGCGGCGCAGCGTGACGATCATGCATTTGCCATCCTTTTCGGTATCGATCAGACCGGCCGTTTCCAGCTCTTTGATGTGATGCGACATGGTCGCGGCGCTGACGCCGTGGCGCGCATTCAGCTCAGTGCAAGGCAGCTTCCCCGCCCCCGCTGCACCGATCTGGCGCAGAATCTCCACGCGCCGCGGCTCCGCCAGCGCGCGCCCGATGCGGGCGAAGTCTTTGTCGGTAAGCTTAGTCGACGCCATGTCCGCTAATGGCGATATAGGCGCTCGTGCGCAGGATCAACGCTATCCGCGCGTTAGCCCTCGCCGGTCACCACAATACGCGGCGCGGGCGGGGTGTGGTCTTCCGCCTCCGGCGGCGTTGGGTGCGAGGTGGGCGGCGGCAGGGCTGGCGGCTCGCTCGCGAGGCCGGGCAGCATTGGCTCTTCGAAGATCGCCGGCAACTGCTTGGGCGAACGCGCGCGGCGCTTCTTGCGCTTCGGCGCTTCCGGGTGATCGTCCATGCGGTTGTGCAGGCGCGCCAGAGACGGATCGAGTTCGCCGCGCAGATAGACGGAGACTTGGCCGAGCAAACGCACGCTCGACAGCGTCTGGATCGCGCGCATGTAGCCGCCGCGCTTCGAGGCTTGGAAGCCGACGACGCTCTCAAGATCGAAGCGGTCGCACCAATACGGCGCGAGATCGGCGAAGGACGAACCCGTGACTGGGTCTTCGTCGATGCCGACGCCGGGGCAGAAGAAGCGCGAAACGAAATCGTAGGGCTGCCCCTCATCCGCCGGCGCGGTGACGCCAATCATGCCTTGGCGCGGGCCGCGCACGGCGAGGTTCAGCGCCGCGAAGTCCGGCTTCAAATTGCGCAACGTCGCTTCGTCTTCGAGCACAACGTTGGCGTACTCGCCGATGAACGCGTCAAATATCTCAACGCCGCCAAGCGCCGCGATCACGCTGTCATCCGGATCCCACGGCGTGCGCTGCTTGCGCGGCAGATCGAGCGTGTAGCCCTCTTCCGTAGCGCGCACGACCAGCGCGCCCGCGTGCGTATCGAACACGACGACGCCCAAGCCCGGCTCAACTTCGCTGAGCAGCATCGCGCCCGCAGCGAGCGTCGCGTGTCCGCAGAGCGGCACCTCGGTCGCCGGCGTGAACCAGCGCAGCTGGTAATTGCCCTTCAGCCCCGTCGGCACGACGAAGGCGGTCTCGCTCAGCTTGTTCTCGGTCGCGATCGCTTGCAGCACGGCGTCAGGCAGCCAGCGTTCAAGCGGCACCACGGCGGCCGGGTTGCCGGTGAACAGGCGGTCCGTGAAGGCGTGCACGATCCAAATTTTCATCGCCTCCAGCTATGGCGGCTCGGACGCGGACGCGCCAGCACCTGCGCGGTTAAGGGTGAACGCGGCTCGCCTCTCAGGCGAGCTTGCATGGCCAGTTGTGGCCCAGAGGCTGATGGCCCTGCCCAAACCCCGGCGCGTTGCGGATCGCTTCCATCAGGTAGGCGCGCGCCTTCTCGACCGACGGCTCAAGCTCTTCGCCGAGCGAATTGTAGGCCGCGATCGCCGAGGCCAACGTGCAGCCGGTGCCGTGCGTGGCCTTGGTGTCGATGCGCGGGCTTTCGAAGACGCGGTAGCCCGATTGCGTCAGCAGCACATCGCGCACGGTCGAACCGCGAATGTGCCCGCCCTTCACCAGCGCCGACCAAGCGCCCAGCCGGTTCACCAGCACATCGGCCGCATCCATCTGGCCATCGAGATCATGCACAGCGATGCCGGTCAGCGCTTCCGCCTCCGGCGCGTTGGGCGTGACCATCGCGGCGACCGGCATCAGCTCGTCGCGAATGACCTCGATTGCATCGTCTTCCAGAAGCGATGCGCCGCCCTTCGCGATCATCACCGGATCGAGGATCACGGGCGCGCCATCGCCAACAGCGTACCACGCCTCCATCACCGCGCGCACGTGGGCGGCCGATCCCATCATGCCGATCTTCCACGTATCAGCGCCGAGATCGCCCATCACCGCGTCGATCTGCGCGCGCACTGTTTCGGGCGGGATCGCGTGCACGCCGGTGACGCCCAGAGTGTTCTGCACAGTGATGGCGGTGACGGCTGTCATCGCGTAGCCGCCGAGCGCGCTGACCGTCTTGATGTCAGCCTGAATGCCAGCGCCGCCACCGGAATCGGAACCGGCGATGATCAGGACGCGGCCTTTGGGTTTGTCGGTCATGCAAATGTTGTGAGGCGCCAGAGCGCGTCAGTCACTCCCCGCCCCCTTGTGGGGCGGGGTTGGGGGTGGGGGTAGCGGCGGTGCTCTTTGCGAAAAGCTGCCGCCCGCACCCCCATCCCTGCCCTTCCCCACAAGGGGGGAGGGAGAAGATTACGCGAGCGCGCGCCAGACCTTCAGCGCTTGCACCGTCTCGGCCACATCGTGCACGCGCACCATGGCCGCGCCGTTCTGGGCCGCGATCAGCGCCGCCGCGACTGAACCGCCGAGGCGATCGCTGCCCGCATCCTTCGCGCGCTCATCAATGGCGGCGATGAAGCGTTTGCGCGATGCGCCAATCAGAACCGGGCGCCCGGTTTCGTCACGAATGCGCGCGACATTGCGCAGAAGCGCCAGATTGTGCGCGAGCGTCTTGCCGAAGCCGATGCCGGGATCGACCCAGATCTCCTCGACGCCCTTCGCCTGCGCCACGGCGACACGCGCATTCAGAAACGCAATCACCTCGGCGACGACATCATCGTAGCGCGGATCGCTCTGCATCGTGCGCGGCTCGCCCTGCATGTGCATCAGGATCACCGGGCGATGCAGCGCCGCCGCTGTCTCCAGCGCGCCCGGCGCTTGCAGCGCCGCCACGTCGTTCCAGATCGAAGCGCCGGCCTGCAGCGCGGCCATGGCGACGGCAGGCTTCATCGTATCGATCGAAATCGGCGCCTTGGTCGCGGCGCGCAACGCGGCGATCACCGGCACGACGCGCGCGATCTCTTCGCCTTCGTCCACAGGGGCCGCGCCCGGACGCGTCGACTCGCCGCCGATATCGACAATGTCGGCGCCCGCCTCCAGCATCGCCAGCGCATGCGGCGCGGCCGCGCGCTCGTGTACGCCGCCATCGGAGAAGGAGTCCGGCGTGACGTTCAGCACGCCCATGACATACGGGCCGCCCGCGATCTTCGGCGGCGGCATGGTGAAAGTGTTCATGGGGCGCGCGGATGGCAAAGCGATAGTCTCCACGCAAGCTTGACGCGCAGTAGCGGGCGCGCGCACGTGTCGCGCACACAAATGCACGAACTGGCTCCAATCAAAGACTTGGATGCCTTTATCGCGCAATACTAAAATGAGCAGACCTGCAAGGCGGCTACGCGAAAATGGACAATTGGCGGATCAAGTTCGAGCGCGTGATCACGCCGGTGTTTCGCACCTATTGGCGCTTCAGCCGCGGCGCGACCTTAGGCGTACGCGGCGTGGCGACGAACGAGGCCGGCCACGTCATGCTGATCAAGCACACTTACATACGCGGCTGGCATCTCCCCGGCGGCGGTGTCGAGCGTGGTGAGACAGCACCCTACGCCATCGCCCGCGAGATGGAGGAAGAAGCCGGCATCGAGGCCATCGATACGCCGGCGATCTTCGCGCTCTACTCCAACCACGCCAATTACGCTGGCGATCATATCGGGCTTTACCGCTTCGGCGCCTGGCGCCCGTGCGAGCCGCGCATGGGCCAGGAGATCGCCGAGCGCGGCTTCTTCGACCCCGCCAATCCGCCCGAAGGAACCACGCCCGCCACGCGCCGGCGCCTCGCGGAGGTGTTTGGCGGCGCGCCTGTGAGCGCTGTTTGGTAGCTGCGCTTGCCCGCTCATGGCCCGGCGCCTATGTTGCCGCCGCACTGAAACGAAGGCGCTTCTCGCGATGATGAAATGTGATGCGGCATGGCTGGGCGCGACGTTGGCGCGTCTCGATCCGCAGGACATTTCGCCTGCGCTGAACCTTGGCTCTTCAACCAAGGCGTACCGCGAGAAGGAGCAGCCTTACGTCAACGAACTGGTCTTCGGCCCGCTCGAAGCGCGCGGCGTGAAGGTCATCCACTCGGATCTGAAAGCCGCCGAAGGCGTCGATATCGCCGGCGATATTTTCAATGACGAGGACCTCGCAAAGATACTGGCGACCAAGCCGAAGTCGGTCATCTGCACGCATATGTACGAGCACGTGGTCGATCGCGATGAACTCACGCGCCGCATTCTGAAAATGATTCCGGAAGGCGGCATGTTCTTCATCACCGTGCCGTCGAGCTATCACCAGCACAACGATCCAATCGACACGATGTTTCGCCCGTCGCCGGACGAACTGGCTGCGATGTTTCAGGGTCAGGAGATCGTCGATAAGCAGGAGCTGATTGGCGAGACCTATTGGGTGCACATAAAGAAACGCCCAGTGACGCTCTTCTTCCGCCATTTCCTGCGCTTCTGGTTTCCGTTCTTCGGCTGGCGCCAGTGGAAGCGCTCGATGCGCAAGCTCTATTGGCTCTTCAACCATTACAAAGTCGCGGCCATCGCCGGCCGCAAGGTGAGCGCCTGATGCGTTATCTTCACACCATGATCCGCGTCGGCGATCTCGACGCCGCGCTCGATTTCTTCTGCGCCAAGCTCGGCTTGGTGGAGATGAACCGCTTCGACAATCAGGGCGGCCGCTTCACGCTCGTCTTCCTCGCAGCGCCGGAAGACGTCGAACTCGCGCGCGAACGCAAAGCGCCGATGATCGAGCTCACGCACAATTGGGATGAGAAGGAATATGGCGGCGGCCGCAATTTCGGTCACCTCGCCTATCGCGTGAAGGATATCTACGCGCTCTGCCAGAAGCTGATGGACAACGGCGTCACCATCAACCGCCCGCCGCGCGATGGTCACATGGCGTTCGTGCGTTCGCCGGATGGGATTTCGATTGAGCTGCTGCAAGAAGGCGACCGCCTGCCGCCGCAAGAGCCGTGGGCTTCGATGCCGAACACCGGCGCCTGGTAAAGAAAAGGCCGCGCTCCTCACGGAACGCGGCCTTCCTATTTCGAACGCTTCGCTATTATTGCGGCGTCACTTCCGAGACGCTCAGCGTCGACGGTTGCAGTTCGCCTTCAGAGAAGGTGCCGACCCACACGTCGTACTGACCCGACATCGGCGCATCGAAGCGCACCACCGGGTTCAGCCCGATCGCATCGTCATTGCAAACCCAATTGCCCGACGCGTCGTTGATGACGAGCGTCGTGTCCGCTTCGGATTCAACCGAGAAGATCAGCGGCAGGCCGTTCTCACCGGCGGTGAAGTTCACGCGATAGTCCGGCGCGGTGGCGATGAAGCCGACACATTCCGGAATTTGATAGGCGTTGTACGGACCACCGGCGGAAATCGCGACAGTGTGCGGATCAGGCTGGAAGCCCGACACCAGATCGATCACGCCATACGCAGGCTCGAGCGTGTAGTCTGGCGCATCGGCCGGCACTTCGTTGGCGGGACCGCCAACTTCCGAGATGTAGAGCTGAGCTGGAACCAATTCGCCCGTGCCGAAGCGGCCAACCCAGATCTGATAACGGCCGCTGCGCGGATTCTCCCAGCTGATCACCGGATTGAGATTGTCGCCGCTATCGTCGTCACACATCCACTGGCCGTTCGGGCCTTTGACGATGAGCGTCGTGTCTTCGTCAGCGACGACTCCGACATAGAGCGGAAACTCGTCGCCCGCGCGATAGCGCAGCGTGAAGCTCGGACGCTCGGCGATGAAGCCGCGGCAATTGTCGCTCACCGTGGAGACGTCGATCGGCCCGCCCGCGTTTACCGTCACGACATGCGGATCGGGCGTAAAGCCCGCACGCAGTTGTACTTGTCCGAACGTGCCTTGCGCACTGGAGTTGATGCTTTGCGCGTAACTTGGCGTGGCCATAAGTGCTACCGCCGCCGCAGCGGCTACAACGCGTCCGAGTGATGTCATGTGTTTCCCCAGTTGGAGTGCTCTCGCGGGCCGACACTCCTCCCGCGCCAACATGAACGCAAGCGCAGACCTAGCGGAAACAAGGCAAATTCAAGGTATTTTGCTAACGGCGCCCGAACAGCTTCTCAATGTCGGCAAGTTTGAGTTCGACATAAGTCGGCCGGCCGTGATTGCATTGGCCGGAAAACGGCGTCGCTTCCATTTGACGTAATAGCGAATTCATTTCATCCGCCGTCAAACGCCGCCCCGCGCGCACCGAGCCGCGGCACGCCATTGAAGAACACACTTCTTCAAGCCGCTCTTTCAACGCATGCGCTTCGCCGAGCTCGGCAATGTCGTCGGCCAAGTCCTTCAACATGCCTGCGGCATCGACATGCCCAAGCAAAGCCGGGGTTTCGCGCACGAGTATGGCGCCCGGACCAAACGGTTCGATGACAAGACCAAGATGCGCCAATTCCTCGGTGCGCGCCGCGAGCGCTTCCGCTTCGCTCGGATCAAGCTCCACGACTTCGGGAATGAGCAAGCCCTGACGGCGCACACCGCCATTGGCGAGCATCTGCTTCATGCGCTCATACACAAGCCGCTCGTGCGCGGCGTGTTGATCGACAATGACAATACCGTCTTCGGTTTGCGCGACGATGTAGGTCTCGTGGATTTGCGCGCGCGCGGCGCCGAGCGGGAAGAAGCGCGCGTCCTCCGGATCGTTGCTCACGGCAGCCTGGATAACGGCCTCCAGATCGGCCGGCGCGATACCATCGGCGAAACTTGGCGCCGGCGCTTCGACGCGGCCGCTAGGCATCATGAAATCGCCCGTGGCCACGCGCTCCTCCGCGAGCGACCACGCTTGCGCCGCCGGCCGCAAGAACGGTTGCGGCGCTTCGTACGCACGCACAGCGCCGAGCGCCGATTGTGCCGTCGTGGTTGAAGCGCGATGGCCCGCCGCCGCCAGCGCATGCGAGAGCGCGCCGACGATTAAGCCGCGCACAAGCGTAGCATCGCGAAAGCGCACTTCCGTCTTCGCCGGGTGGACGTTCACGTCCACTTCGCTCGGCGGCAGATCGAGAAACAGCGCCGCCACCGGGTGGCGGTCGCGCGCCAGCAAATCCTGATAGGCCGCGCGCACGGCGCCGACGATCAGCTTGTCCTTCACCGGCCGGCCGTTGACGAACAAATGCTGATGCTCGCGCGTGCCGCGGTGAAATGTCGGCAAACCAGCGAAGCCCGAAAGCCGCACCGTGTCGCGCGTTTGATCGAGCAGGATGCAGTTTGGCGCAAAGTCCGCGCCGAGGATCGCCGCCAGGCGTGCGCGGCGGCCTTCGTTCTCGGGATCGGCCTCCGCACTCAGCCGCAGCGACGTCCGCCCGTCATGCTCCAGCGCGAACGCAACATCCGGCCGCGCCATCGCCAGGCGCTTCACCACGTCCGAGACCGCCATCATCTCGGCGCGCTCGGACTTCATGAACTTGAGCCGCGCCGGCGTGGCGAAGAAAAGATCGCGCACTTCAACGCGCGTGCCGCTTGCGCTGAGCGAAGCCCACGCAGCCGGCTTCACCGGGTGCAGCTCCCCGCCTTCGACCTCGATTGCCCACGTCTCGGCGACGCCACGCGCCTTCGACGTAATCGAAAGCCGCGCCACCGCGCCAATCGACGGCAGCGCCTCGCCGCGAAAACCCATGGTGTGAATGTTGAGCAGATCAACATCGCCGCCAGCGCCCGCGACCAGCTTCGACGTCGCATGGCGTTCCACCGCAAGCGAAAGTTCGTCACGCGGAATGCCGCCGCCATCGTCTTCGATCGCGATCAGCCCCAAGCCGCCGCGTTCGATGCGGATGCTCACGCGCGCCGCGCCCGCGTCGAGCGCGTTTTCAACCAGCTCCTTCACGGCCGCGGCGGGGCGTTCAATCACCTCGCCCGCGGCGATGCGATTCACGGCTTCAGGGGGGAGACGGAGGATAGGCATTGCGATTCGGGTGCTCAACGACGAGCATAGCAGCATGACGAAAGACACGCCTCCCCCGCCGGCCAATGCAGAGCAGATGGCCAGCCCTTCATTTCAGCTTGCCGTGCTCGACCGGGACTTTTTGCTCAGTGAGCCCATGCGTGGCGTGCGGTTTATGCTGGAGTACGCGAAGGCGGAAACGCTGCTACGCCGCGCGCGCATCCGCTCGACCATCGTTGTGTTCGGTTCAGCGCGGTTCCGCGAAGACGGACCGCCGGAGCAAGCGCGCTGGTATGCGGAGGCGCGCAAGTTCGGCCGCATCGCGTCGCAACTCGGCGGCGCGCTCTGCGCTGAAGGCGGCAACCACTACCATGTGATTGCAACCGGCGGCGGGCCTGGCGCGATGGAAGCGGCGTGCCGTGGCGCACGCGACGTCGGTGCGCCCGCCATCGGCTTCAACATCACGCTGCCGCACGAGCAAGAACCGAACGCCTACACAACGCCGGAGCTCACTTTCAACTTCCACTATTTCGCGATGCGGAAAATGCATCTGGCGATGCGCACGAAAGCGCTCGTGGTTTTCCCTGGCGGCTTCGGCACGATGGATGAGTTGTTTGAAATTCTGACACTGCGCCAAACGCGCAAAGTCGTCGCGATGCCGATCGTGTTGTTCGACGAAGGCTATTGGCGTGAGGTTGTGAACTTCGATGCGCTGGTGAAACACGGCGTCATCGACGCGGCCGATCTCACGCTCTTCCGCTTCGCCGATACCGCTGAAGCCGCGTGGGAAGCGCTAATCGAACAAGGCCTCGACGTACGCCAAAGCGATGGCGACGAGGATATCGCCCGCGATTTCTGATTGGCGGTTTTACCCCTGTTCATTGTCCGCCCCACCTCTCACGGCTTTTGCGGCGCGCGTCCATCTTCCGCTCACTCTCAAAGACGAGAGCGAACACGAAGAGGAAATACAGTGAAAAGGTACGTTATCGAGCGCGACATTCCTGGTGTCGACAAAATGGGCCGGAGCGATCTGTCCGGCGCCGCCAAGACATCAAACGCCGCGCTGGCTCAACTCGCGCCGAAGGTGCAATGGGTCCACTCCTACGTCGTCAAAGACAAGACCTTCTGCATCTATCTGGCCGACAACGAAGACGACATCCGCGAGCACGCGCGCATCAGCGGCTTCCCGGCCAACAAAATCAGCGAAGTTGCCGGCGTCATCGACCCGACAACCGAGCGAGGCTGATAGCGCTTGGCCCGCCTAGCGTCTAAAGTGACCGGTATGGACCGCGACGTGCTCAACGTCACAGTTGTGTTGCTGGACGACGGCTACGCGTCCACGGCGCTGATGCCGATTGAAGTTTTTCATTCGGCAGGTGCGCTGTGGCGCGAGCTGCACGGTGAGGAGCCGGAGCCACGCTTCCGCGTGACGACGGCTTCCATCGGCGGCGGCCCTGTGCGCAGTCCGTACGCGGGATTGCGTATGTCGCCCGAGACCGCACTCGAAGCGATCGAGCGCACGGACATCGCAATCATCCCGACCTCCGGCCTCTGCTTCAACGAGAAGCTGATCGAGAACAGCGCGCTGTTGCCATGGCTGCAAACACAGCACGCCAACGGCGCCTATCTCGCCGGCGTATGCATGGGCGCGGCCTATCTCGCCGAAGCTGGCCTGCTCGACGGGCGCCGCGCGACGACGCATTGGGCGATCGCGCCGGAGTTCACCAAGCGGTGGCCGAAGGTGGACTGGCGCGCCGACATGTTCGTCACCGAAGACGCGCGCCTGCTTTGCAGCGGCGGGCTGACGGCGGCGGCTGACGTGAGCCTGTACTTGGTCGAGAAGCTCTGCGGTCACGAAATCGCCGTGCAAACCGCGAAGGCGTTGCTGCTCACCATGCCGCGCACTCATCAGTCCGGTTACGCGGTGCTGCCGCTTTCACCCTCGCACGACGACGAACGCGTGCAGGAAGCGGAGCGCTACATCCAAACCAATTTCCGCGAAACGCTGACCAGCGAAGCGATTGCCAGCCACGTCGCTATGAGTCCGCGCACCTTGCTTCGCCGCTTCAAAGCCGCAACAGGCCGCCTGCCCGGCGCGTACCTGCAAGCCGTGCGCGTCGAGACTGCGAAAGCGATTTTGGAAAGCGACGACGCACCGATTCAGCAAGTCGCGTCCGCCGTTGGCTATGACGACGCCGCGCACTTCCGCGAGCTCTTCAAGCGCTCCACCGGCATGACGCCGGCCGAATATCGCGCGCACTTTGCAGAGCTGCGCGTGCGCCAAATGGAGCAAGCAGCGCTCGCCAAGCGCTGAGGCTTCGCGGCCACACACGACGCTTGCCACACTTTTTCCGCGTGACATCAGCGCAAATCATATGATAGACGCGCAGCCCATTCGGAGACGTGTCGTGAAAACGCGAGAGATCAACCAACTGATGCCAGCGCCGGTCGCTTTTAGCGATTTGCGGCAGAGCATTTGTGCGCGGAGGGATCTTAGCGTCTGACGTCTACGGACATTGGAAGCATGAAGAACCCCTCCAAGGCGCGGCCTGGAGGGGTTTTTCATATGCGCAATCATATGACTCTGGGCCGCTTTGAACTCGGAAACGAGGAGAAGAAGCGTGCGTGTCTATCAATGCAGATTTCGGCGAGGCGCTGAACGCACCGTCGCGTGGATAGAAGCACGCGGCGCGAAGGTTGGCGCTTGGGTCGAACTTGAAACGCTGGACGATGAAGGCCCTTGGGAGGTCGAAGCGGTGTTTGACGCGCCGTTGGAAGACCGTGCGCTGAAAGCAATGCAGCGCCTCAATCGCAATTCGTTGTCGAGCCTAATGAAAAACGTTGTTTGAGAAGGAGAACCGGTCATGGCCGGTTATGAAGAAATTCAAGGCGCGCGTGCGCCGATCAAGGCCTGGATTGAAGGCGTGCCGGTTGAGCACGAAGCGCAAAACCAACTGCGCAACGTCGCTTCGCTGCCGTTCATTCACTCCCACATCGCCGTCATGCCGGACGTACACTTCGGCATCGGCGCTACTGTGGGTTCGGTGATCCCGACCAAGGGCGCGATCATCCCGGCCGCTGTCGGCGTCGACATCGGTTGCGGCATGATGGCTGTGCGGACCACGCTGACGGCAAACGATCTGCCGGACTCGCTGTCGCGCCTGCGCGGCGCGATCGAGCGGAACGTGCCGCACGGCAACGGCCCAAACGGCAACCACCGTGACACGCCGTCGGCTGTCGACACCGCCTATCGGGACAGCGGCCTCGATGAGCGCTACCGCGCGATCATCGATAAGCACCCGAAAGCGTCGGCCAAGGCGCAAACGGCGCAGCTCGCCACGCTCGGCGGCGGCAACCACTTCATTGAGGTCTGCCTCGACGAAGAGGACCGCGTCTGGGTGATGCTGCACTCGGGCTCGCGCGGCTCGGGCAACGCGATCGGCAAGTACTTCATCGAGCGTGCTCGGGAAGAATTGCTGAAACGCGAACTCGGCTACCACGTGCCGGACAAGGACCTCGCCTTCTTCATGGAAGGCGAAGAGCTGTTCGACGACTACGTGGCGGCGGTCGGCTGGGCGCAAGACTACGCGCGCGCCAACCGCGAGGTGATGATGGAACGCACGCTGCGTGCGCTTCGTGACAACCTGCCGAAGTTCAAGCTCGATCGGCACGCCGTGAACTGCCACCACAACTACGTGGCGCGTGAACGGCACTTCAGCGCCGACGTGTGGGTGACCCGTAAGGGCGCCGTGCGCGCAGGCGTTGGCGAACTCGGCATCATCCCCGGCTCGATGGGCGCGAAGTCGTTCATCGTGTGCGGCAAGGGCAACGCGGATTCGTTTTGCACCTGCTCGCACGGCGCCGGCCGCGCGATGTCACGCACGAAGGCCAAGCAGATGTTCACGCTCGAAGATCACCGCAAGGCGACCGAAGGCGTGGAGTGCCGCAAGGACGCTGGCGTGATCGACGAAACGCCGATGGCCTACAAGGACATCGACGCCGTCATGGCCGCGCAGGCTGACTTGATCGACGTGGTGCACACGCTGCGCCAGGTCGTGTGCGTGAAGGGCTGACGCGCTTCGCGCGCGGCAGTCGGCAATAGGCAGTCGGGCCTTAATTCCGATTGCCGACTGCCGACCTGCCGACTGCCGGTAACACTGCCCGTTCGTCTAATTGGCAGGACGCCGGAGTTTGGTTCCGGAAATCCTCGTTCGAGTCGAGGACGGGCATCTTTGAATTGGAGTTAGTGCTGACAGGTGGGCGAGCGGTCGAAGCCGCGAGACTCATAATCTCGTTTGCGAAAGCACACGTTGGTTCGAATCCAACCCTGTCGACCACCTTTTGAAGTGAAGTAAAAGAGCAGGCTAGTTGAGGTAGAGCTATGTCGTGGGCTCGTGAGATACAGGATCAGATAAGGGCGCTTCGAGGTGCGCGTATCGAAGACGCGTCCATCGTCGAAATGGCTCTTATTGAGCGCGGGCCTGACGGGCTGCCGATATTCAGGCACCGCTTAGCGCCGTTCATTCAGGCGGTCTGCGTGGACTTGCGCTTGGCCGACAGCCGCGTCGCGCAAATCCATGACTATCAAACCGATGACGCAGACTTTCCTCTCGGCATTTGGTTCACCGACACCAGCAGCGATGAATACAGCGCGCGGTTGCTAGGACACCCAATCTATCGCACCGCGCTCCCACCTCATATTCCGCGCGGCGAGATTTCAGATGTCCAACTGGCGCTCGTCGATGAAAGCGTGCTGCAAATCACCCTCCGGGTCGGAGATGCAGCGATCGCAATACGAGCCGGTGAAGTGATTGAGCATTCGGACGGGTACTTTGCGACTGTAGATTTTTCAGGATCAACTCTTGTTTTCCTCGACGCCGCAGACGTGGATCGCACGAAGTTCGGTGAAGTGATGAGCTGGCATTGAACGCCCCGGCCATTGAACAAACACAAACAGCACTTAGGTAGACGATCATGTTTCGACCGCGACCCTTCCGAGAGATGCGCTAGCGCTCATGGGGCGCTAGCCGAATTGTCTGAGCGTAGCTCAGCCTGCGGAGAGCGCCTGCCTTGGGAGCAGGAGGTCGTTGGTTCAAATCCAGCCGCTCAGACCATTCTTTCAAAGCGAGATGAGCGCCCCGTTTCATCACGGCGCCGTCGTCTATGGGTTAGGATCCTGCACTTTCAATGCGGGGAAACGGGTTCGAGTCCCCTCGGCGCTGCCACTTTCGCCACAATCGCAGCGAAGGTTTCGCCCGGTAAGGGGGATTTCATGCGCATGATGCTTGCCGTGGCTATGTCGGTGTTGTTTGCGGCGAGCGCCGTGGCGGAGACACCGCGGCAATTCAATCTCGAATGCCGCGACGTTGAGGCCGGCGGGGTGCTCGAAGACCGCGTGTCGCTCGTGTTGTCCGTCGATCTGGATCGCGGTCTCTCGTGCCGGCACTGGAATAGCTCATGCAGGGCGTTTCCGCTCGCAGTGAACGGTCGCTGGATCGACTTCTCCTACCGATTTGATGATGCGACCGGCCGTCATTGGGAAATGTCGCGCATCTACGACACCGAATCCGGCTGGCTGGACCAGGTCGTGCGCGAAATCGGCTCTCACGGCACGCCATACGGCGACGCCGTCTGCGAGGTCGTTGCGTACACGCCGTTCGATCAGAGTGGCCGCGTGCCGCCGAGCGTTCGCTAGGCCGCTTCGCGCACACCCTGTGCTGGTTTGTACTTCGAAGAATCGGTCGTGAACTCGGCGTGGCCGTAGCGCTTCAGCAACCCGCGCACGCGTTTCACCAGCACAGCATCCGCTGCATCGCGCAGGCCAGGCACTTTGTCCGCCAAGCGATACGCAAGCATGCGCGTCGTGATTCCGAGCGCGCCGAGCACGAAGATCAACTGATCACGCGCGCCAATGTCGACGCCCATCTGCGCTGCACGCTTCTTATCGCCCTTCAAGAACTCGCGCAGGAAGAACGTCTTGGCGAAGCTCTTCTCGATCGAATTGTGAATCCGGTTCGGCAGCGACTGATCCGGCGGCAGGTAAGCCGAGAGCGTCGCGCGCACGAGTTCGCCGCACGTCTCATCATCGTAGCCGCGCCGCAGCGTTGAATTGCGCGCCGTCATCATCCGCACCACACCTTCAGGCGTGTCCGCAAGCAGATCCTCAGGCAGCCCCAGCAAGAAGCAGCGATAGCGGCTGACTTCGACGCGCGCCCGCTCCTCGGCCGTAAACGTCCGCCTGCCCTCGCCGATCATCTTGAACGACATCAGGAAGACCGGGATGAGCCCCGCCGGCATCTGATCCACCTGCGGGATCGGCACGCCGTAGACTTTCGCATCCCAGCGCCCCGAACGGATGGCGTTGAAACGCACCATCGAGTGCATCAACCTCACCATCGCCGCGGCTTTGAAGCCTTCGCCATGCCGCTCGAGCGCGCCAGGCAACACCGTTGTTGAGAAGAACGCCGCCGTCTCGTTCACGCGCCGCGCCGCTGTTTCGTTGCTCAGCGTGCCGGTGAGCGCCATCGGCAGTGCAGAGTACTTATTCAGGAACGTCGCGATAAACGCGCCGCGCACCGCGAACGGCGCCAAGTGCGCCGTTGCATTGCGTTCAAGCCGCGCGCCTTCGCGCACCAGACTCATGTCGAGCCAAGCCGGCGTCGCTTCCATCGCGCGAATGAACGCCACCAATTCCGCCGGCGCATCCGCAACATTCTCAACGCCGCGCTCACAAGCCTCCGTCAACATCGTGATCAATTTGCGAAAGCCGTATTGCGGCATCAGCTGCGCGTACGCGTCAGCGACGACATCGCCCAGCATCGTGTAAGCGCGCACGCGCTCAAGATCGTCGTCGGTCACCGCGACGCCCATCGGCGCGCGGTCTTGCACCACGGCGTCCTTCGGATCGCGGGTGAAGCGTTCGGGGTCAGCGTCGAAATCGATGCCGCCATAAATCGCCGGCAACAGCGCCTTTTGCGTCGCCACCTTGGCGCGGACCTGTTCAATCGTCGTCATGGCGCTAATGTAAGCAAAGCTCATATTTTGCCTACTCGCGTTGCCGAGAACCGCCCACGGTCCCGCTGGAGACCTCTAAGTGACTGACAAATCACGCAGAACACCCAGGCAAGCCCGCGCCGAGAGCACCGTCGACGCCATCCTCGAGGCGACCTTTCAGCTTCTGGAGGCCCACGGCGTCGAGGCGCTGACCACCAACCACGTCGCCGCCCGCGCCGGCGTCAGCATCGGCACGCTCTACCAATACTTCGCCAGCAAGCAGGACATCCTCGCAGCCCTCGCACAGCGCCGCGCCGCCGCCGTGCGCGACCACGTCGCGCAAACCATCATAGATCAGCCCGACCTCAGCAGCGTCCGCCGCATCATCCGCGCGCTGATGCACGGCTTCGAAGGCTCGCCGGCGACGCGCGAAGCGTTGCTGAGCGCCCTCTTCCATCGCGGCGACGCCGTGCTCGCCGACAACCACGAAGCCTTCCTCGCCGCGATCGCCGGCGTTCAACTGAATCTGAAACTGACGCCAGAGACAGCATTCGTGCTCACACACGCGCCGATCAGCTTGTTGCGTGCCGCCGCTGCCGAACCGCAACTCGCACTCGATCCGGCGAAGCTCGAAGACGAACTCGTGCGGTTATTGGAAGCGTATATCCGCGCGCTGCAACCGCAGCCGGAAGCTGCTTAGTTCGAAACGCTCCGCGCCAGCGTGTAAGCAAGCAGCGCGTCGGTTGCGAGCTTGCGTGTGCGGCCGGGCTCTTGTCCGATCAACTCGGCCAGCGCCGTGCCAAACAGGCCAGCGCCCATCGCAAGCGTCACGCTGATCAGAACGAGATCCTGCGCGGCGACCGTGTTCAAGTCGCCAAACCCGGCGCGCTTGATCACCACCTGCTGCACCGCTTCGCGCACATGCGTGAGCCTGCGCCACTCGCCGCTGAGTTCGAGCCATGCTGCAAGACGCGCGGCTCCGCGCGTTTCGAACACATCGAACAAGGCCGCGACCACTGCTTCGTGCTTCATCATGCGATCGCTGGCGTCATCGCCGATCGCCAGCACGCTCGCGATCAGCTGCTGCACCATGCGATCCATCAGCGCCGCATGAAGTCCATCGATCGAACCGAAATGGTGGATCACACTCGCGTTGGCGACGCCAGCTGCAGCCGCGACGTCGGCCAATTTCAGCGCCAGCGGCCCGCGCTCGACCAACAATTTCTCAGCCGCGGCCAAGATGTTGGCTCGCGCATCCTCGGGCGCACGGCGAACACGGCGAACCTTACCAGTTTTTCTTATTGACATTTTTGTCAGTAGAGTCCAAATCCAAGCTCAAGGCAATCCTATACCCGAGGTCCTCCCCATGACCGCCCAGACGACCGCCAAAGCCACCCCCGCCGACGTGAAGATTCCGCCGCGCGACATCCATTTCGATTTCGAAGGCGCGAAGATGCGCCACTGGCTTGGCGGCGATCCGGTCGGCACCGCGGTTTTCAACGCGCTTTCGCTCACTTTCCCGGATGGCGAGCGCATGTTCATCGACGCCGTGCGCGCCTATCGCGATCGCGTTGACGGCAAGCTCGCCGAAGACGTGAAGGGCTTCATCATCCAAGAGTCGATTCACTCGCGCGAACATCACACGCTGAACCAGCATCTCGACCGCGAGTTCTACGACGTTGCTTACATCGAAGCCGGCATCAAAGAGCGCGTGAAGATCGCGCGCGGCCGTGGCCCGATGCGGATGCTGCTGTCAACGATCGCGCTTGAGCACATCACATCGATGATGGCCGATATTCACGCCGCCAACATCCAGCTGTTCGACGGCGCTCCTCCGGGCGTCGAGCGCATGTGGCGTTGGCATGCGATGGAAGAGACTGAGCACAAAGCAGTCGCCTATGACGTGTTCATGGTCGCGACCAAGGATTGGACGCCGTTCCAGCGTTATTTCCGCCGCTGTTTGGTGATGGCGATCGTCGGCATCATGTTCCCGCGGAACATTGCGAACTACGCCGCGCATCTGCTGCAAGCCGACGGCTACTCGAAGAAAGATGCGTTGAAAGCGGTGAAGCGCTTCTTGTGGACCGAGCCCGGCATTTTCGGCAAAGGCGCAAAGCTCTTCTTCGCCTGGTTCAAGCCCGGCTTCCACCCGTGGGATCACGACAACCGCGCGCTCGTCACCACGTGGCGCAAAGAATTCGACGCGGAAACGCCGGTCGCAGCCTAGAAGCCCAACAAGCTCGCGTAACGATCGCGATGGAAGCTCGCGCCGCCGTAGAGTGCTTCGGTGGCGCGCGCGCGCTTCAGATAGAGACCCGCATCGTGCACGTCGGTCATGCCGATGCCGCCGTGCAGCTGCACCATCTCGTTCGACGCGAGATGCACAGTCTCTGACGCGCGCGCCTTCGCGAGGCTCGCATACTCGGCGATGTCATTGGCGTTGCGATCCACCGCGTCGAGCGCCGCCAGCACGCACGAGCGTGTCAGCTCCAAATCGGTGAACAGTTTCGCGGCGCGGTGTTGCAGCGCCTGGAAGCCGCCGATCACCTGGCCGAACTGGCGCCGCGTTTTCAGATACTCGCTGGTGATCTCAAACGCCTCGCTGGCAGAGCCAACCATCTCAGCCGCCAAGCCGATGCGCGCGCGATCGAGGATCGCGTCGATTGTATCGGCGCCGCCGTTCATTTTCTCGGCGGGCGTGCCTTCGAACTTCATATCCGCGGCGCCACGGCTATCGGCGGTGACGAGTTCGCGGCGCTTCAGCCCTGCCGCGTCCGCCTTCACCAGATAAAGCGCATCGGCGCCGGCAACGATGATCAGATCGGCGATATGGCCATCGGCCACATATTGCTTCGCGCCTGTGAGCTTACCGCCTTCAAACTTCAGCTTCGACTTGCCCGGCGCGTGGTGCGCGCCTTCATCGATCGCAAACGTGGCGACGACTTCGCCGGAGGCGATCTTCGGCAGCCATTCCTGCTTTTGTGCATCCGTGCCCGCGAGCAGCAACGCGCTTGCGCCAGCCAGGGCGGAAGAATGCAGCGGCGACGCCACCAAGGTGCGGCCGCTCTCTTCCAACACCGCGCCGAGCGCGACGTAGCCCAAGCCCGCGCCGCCGAACTCTTCCGGAATGATCACGCCCGCGAGGCCAAGACCCGCGATCTCGCGCCACAGATCCGGATCGCGGCCGTTCTTCTTTTCATCGCGCTGCTTGCGCAGCCGCGTCACCGGCGCCTGCTCGCGAAAGAAATCGCGCGCCGTGTCCTTCAGCATCCGCTGATCGTCGTTGAGTGTGAACGTCATTGTGTGTCTCGCAGACCAAGCACGCGCTTGGCGACAACGTTGAGATTGATTTCAGTGGTGCCGCCTTCGATCGAATTGCCTTTCGACCGCAGCCAGCCGCGCGTCGTGGCGATGTCGTCAGCCGAAAAGCCTTCCCCCGACCAGCCAAGTGCGCGATTGCCCGCCGCTTCCACCATCAGCTCGCAGCGATCCTGGTTCAAAGTCGCGCCGGCGACTTTGAACATCGAGGCCATGTGGCTGACATTGCCGCCGGCGCGCGCTTCTTCAGTCGCGCGCTGAACCGAGAGCGCGTAAGCGCGCTCGGTCATTTTGTGCGCGGCGATGCGGGCCCGGAGATCGCGATCCTCAAGCGTGCCGCCTTCAACGCCCACGTGCTTCTTCGCCAGATCGACAACATCGACGCGCGTGTTCGAGCCGAAGCCAGAGATGTTGGTCCGCTCATACATCAGGAGCCGCTTGGCGATTTCCCAACCGCCGTTCAGGCGGCCGACCATTTGGTGCTTCGGGATCGCCACGTCGGTGAAGAACGTCTCGCAGAACGGCGACGAGCCTGAGATCAGCTTGATCGGCCGCGTCTCGACGCCCTGCGTCGTCATATCGATCAGCACGAACGAAATGCCTTCGTGCTTCACGCTCGTATCGGTGCGCACCAGGCAGAAGCACCAGTCGGCGTAATTGGCGTAAGAGGTCCACACCTTCTGGCCGTTGATCAGCCAGTGATCGCCTTTGTCTTCGCACTTGGTTTGAAGGCCCGCGAGATCACTGCCCGCGCCCGGCTCCGAGTAGCCTTGGCACCAACGGATCTCACCGCGCACGATCTTCGGCAGATGCTCTTTCTTCTGCTCTTCGTTCGCGTACTCGAGCAGCACCGGCCCGAGCATCCAGATGCCGAACGAGAAGAGCGGCGGCCGCGCGCCGATCTTCTTCAGTTCGCTCTGCAGCACGCGGTTCTCATCCGCGCTCAAGCCGCCGCCGCCGTACGCCGCCGGCCACGTCGGCGCCGTCCAGCCCTTCGCGCCCATGCGATCGAGCCAGAGCTTCGCCTCCGGGTTCTTGAACTCGTAATTGCGTCCACCCCACACAGCGTCGTCTTCGCCGGTCATCGGCGTCCGCATCGAGGGGGGGCAGTTTTCTTCCAGCCAAGCCCGCGTCTCAGCACGGAAGGCTTCCAGGTCGTTTGTCATCGCGCGTTTCCTCGCGCGCGGCTTAGCACCATACAGAGGTGTACGTCACTATTCCGGTGCGTCAGCTTATTGGGCTGCGGCGGTCGTCAGCCCTTCGGGCTGGCCGACGACGACAAACGTGTAGTTTTCCGGATTGAACAGCCGCCGGATCACGCGGTTCACATCGTCCCGCGTGACCGCGCGGATGAGATCGTTGCGGCGGTTGACGTAGTCGATGGGGCGCCCGGCCGCCTGGTAGCCGTGCACCACGTTGGCGATCTTGACGTTGCTGTCGAGATCGAGCGCGAACGAGCCGGTGAGGTAGGTGATGGCGTCGTTCACCTCCTCCTGCGTGGCGCCGTCGCGATAAAGCCGCGCCATTTCGGCGCGCGTTACCTCAATCGCTTCGCGCACATCGCCGTTCTCGGTCTGCGCCGAGCCGCGGATGATGGCGACGTGCTCGCGGATCGAAGGCCCGGTGCCGATGCCGTACACAAGCCCGCGCTGCTCGCGCACTTGATCCATCAGCCGTGACGAGAAACCGCCGCCGCCGAGAATGTAATTGGCCACCGCCAGCGGGATCCAATCCGGATCCTCGTCCTGAATGCCGGGGCCGGCGAACAGCACCAGACTTTGCGGTTGCGGCAGTTCACGGACGATCAGCCGCGTCGGCGCGCCGAGCGTCACATCCGGCGGCTCCGGCGGACGCGCGCCCTGCGGCAGCGCGCCGAAGATCGTATCGATGGCACGTCCCGCATCGGCGGCGTTGATGTCGCCAACGATGGTGATCTGCATCGTCGTGCGGTTGAACAGCGCCGCGCGCCGCTCGGCCAGCGCGGCGCGATTGATCGCCTCAATGCCTTCGCGATTGGTGCGCCGCGCGTAAGGGTGATTTGGGTAGAGCGCCTGATCGAGCGCCAGGTTCGCCAGATAGCTCGGATTTGTTTCGCGCGTGCGCAGGCCAACCAGCATCTGCCGCTTGATCCGCGCCAGAGGCTCGGCGTCGAAGCGCGGCTCGTGCAGCGCCAAGCGCGCCATTTCGAACGCCGCGTCGCGGTTTTCGCTGAGCGTCGTCAGGCTCATTCCGACGCCATCCCAGCCGGCGCCGAAGCTCAACGACATGTTGAGGTCTTGCAGCCGCTCTTTGAACGCATTGGCGTTCATCGCGCCCGCGCCCTCGGTCAGCATGTCGGTCATCACGCTGGTGACGCCGATGACATTGTCTTGCTCAATCGCCGAACCGCCGCGCCAGAAGGCGCGCATGACGATCATCGGCACGGTCGAGTCAGAAACCAGCCACGCTTCGATGCCGCCGGGCGACACGATGCGCTGGACATTGATGTCGTGGCGCGAAGCGGCGCTTTCGGTCTGCGCCTGCACGGGCGCCGGCGCGAGCGAGGCAAACGCCAGTGCGATGGCAAGCGCGAGGCGCCTCATTGACCCTCCTCCGGCAACAGCCAGCCCGTGACTGAGGCATTGAGATCGAGCGTCTGCCGCGAAATCGCCATCACGTCATCGCGCGTGACCGCTTCGACATCCGCCGGCCAGTTCACGACATCGTCGATGCTTTCGCCCTGCGCCAGCGACGCACCGTAGATGTTGGCGAGGCTTTCCTGGCTGTCGCGCGAATAGATCGCGTTCGCGGTCATCGAATTTTTGGAGCGCGTCAGCTCCGCCTCGGTCGGGCCGTCGCGGAGGAATTGCGCGATCACGGCGTCCGCCGCCGCTTCCACCTGTTCGAGCGACACGCCTTCCGCCGGCGTCGCCCACACGGAAACGCTGCCGCCACCGAGTCCCGAAGAACTGGCGCTAGCGCCGGCGCTGACGGCGATGCGCTGCTCTTCCACCAGCGCGCGATAGAGACGGCTCGTCTCCGAGCCGCCCAGAATGTCCATCGCTACATCAAGCGAGTGCGCTTGGCGGCCAGTGTCAGTGCCGTAGCTGATCGAACGATAGATGCGCGAGAACGACGGCTGGCGCACCTTCTCGTCGCGATGCGTCACGCGCATCGGGCCAACGTTCGGCGGATCGACCGTCCAGGTCCGCGCCGGCAAATCGCGCGTCGGCCGGATGCGGCCGTAATAGCGCTCCGCCAACGGACGCAACTCCGCCGCATCGACGTCGCCCGCAACCACCAGGATCGCGTTATTCGGCGCGTACCATGTGCGATAGAATCGCAGCGCTGTTTCGCGGTCGAGCGCATTGATCTCGTGCAGCCAGCCAATCACCGGCGTGCCGTACGGATGATGCGGCCACAACATCGCCCGCATGCGTTCGCCCAGCACGGCGCCTGGATTGTTATCAACGCGCTGACGGCGTTCTTCGGCGATCACGTCACGCTCTGAAGCGAACGTCTCGTCCGAGAACTGCAGATTGCGCATGCGATCGGCTTCCATGCGCATCACCAGCTCGAGCCGGTCGCGCGCAATGCGCTCGTAATACGCGGTAAAGTCCCAGTTCGTGAACGCGTTGTCGTCGCCGCCATTGCGCGCGACGGTGCGTGAGAACTCACCCGGCGCGATCTGGCGCGTGCCCTTGAACATCAAGTGTTCGAAGAAGTGCGCGATGCCGGAATAGCCGCGCGGCTCATCCGCCGCGCCGACGCGATACCAAAGCATGTGGGTGACGACCGGCGCGCGCCGGTCGGTGATCACGACAACCTGCAACCCATTGCTGAGCGTGAAGGTCTCAGGCCGCACGAACTCGCGTGCATGCGCCGACGCCGTTAGCGCCAGCAACGCCAAACATGCTGCGATGAATCGTTGGCCCACCCCGCCGAACAAGGCGCTCAGGTGCCCGGCAGACGGAAGCCGCCGCGCGAACGCCGGATCGTGACCTGGCCGCCGCCCGTCGCGCGACGGATCGATTCTTCTTCAGCGAGACGCGCTTCTTCCTGCTCAGCATTGAGCGGCGCCGCGGCAGGCGCGCCCGAACCGCCAAACGAAAGCACGCGATCCACAAAGCCTTGGTTGCGGCGCACGACGCCTTGCGCTTCGTAATCGATGGTGTCGCGAATGTTGTCGTCCGCGGTCGCAGCGCCTGCAGCGGTGATGAACGAACGCTCGCCTTGGCTCGCGGCCTGGCCAACGTTGTCGCCGAACAGCGCCGTGCGCGCTTCGCCAGCAGGATCGGTTTCACCCGGACGCGCTTCACCTGGCCGCGGCGGACGCAGATTGTAATCCGGCGGCAGCGTCAGCGGCGCGTGCGTCATGACGCGGAACTCGTCCGGCGAAGAGCGCGACGCGCCGATTGCGCGCGAAACGCTCGAGCATCCGGTGGCGGCCGTAGCCGCTGCAAGGATCGCCACCAGTGCTAATGGTTTGGACAACGTCCGCCTCCCTCAAATCTCTCGGCTCGGTTCTAGACGAGCCACGCCCGCCCCGCCAAGCCGGACTGCAGCAAAGATGCGTCGCCCCGCAGTTTGACCGTTATGGGGCGAATCTCCCTCAGATATCAGCGATATCAGCTGCCTGAGCCGTTGGCCCCGCCCTTGTCGCGGTTCAGCCACGCCTTGAACTGGCTCCAGCCGGTACCCTTTCCGGGCTCCGTTTCGGCAAAGAACACCATGTCGATGGCCAACAGGATCGCCCCGCAGGTGATGGCGGCGTCGGCCACGTTGAACACCCAGGGAAACCAGAGGCCGTTGAAATCGAGGAAATCGGCCACGGCGCCGAAACGAATCCGGTCGATGACGTTCCCCAGCGCGCCGCCAATGACGAGGCCGACCGCGATGGCCGTCGGCTTCCGCTCAGCCGAGCGCAGCCACCAGAGGAAAACCCCTGAAATCAAGAAGGAAAGCGCCACCAAGCCCCACCGGGCCAGGTCCTCGTCGGCGCGCAGCAGGCCGAAGCTGACGCCGCGGTTCCAGACCATCTGAAGGTCGAAGAACGGGGTCATCTCGACGAAGCGGCAATTGATGCCCGCCTCAAGGCAGCCCGGCGGGCTGAAGCGGCCGGGGCCGAGGACCAGCCATTTCGTGATCTGGTCGGCGACGAAAACGACGCCGGCGATGATAAGGCCGAGACGGAGCATGGCCCGGCTTATGGACGCCCGAGCGCCCCCCAATCAACCCGCTGCCGCCGCGGCGCTTTGGTTTTGCCCCTGTTCGGGGGCATGAAAGCCCATGCGCCTTGCCAGCCTCGCCCTCGCAACGATGCTCGCCATAGCGGCGCCCGCGCGGGCCGAGCCGCTGCACGATGCGGTCGACGCCTACGTCCTCTTCCAGAACGACATCACCGATCTCCTGAGCGCCGAGATCACCGACGAGGCGCAAATGAACCAGGCTTTGATCCTGGCTGCGCGCCACGATCCGCAACGCGTCGCCAGCGGCCGCATCGCTTATGGCGCGCTCACGGCGTCGCAATCGCCGGCGTTCGTCAACGGCGTGCGCAGCCGCGTGCGCAACGCCGGGCGCGCGCCTGTGATCCGCCAATTGCGCCGCGATATCGCTTACGCGCGCAATCGCCCGCCAGGCTCGGGCGAAGCCATCCAACTCATTCTTTCCTCAAGCGCCGCCGACAACGCGCGGCTCGCCGCCGCGAGCCATCGCTTCAACGGCCTGGGCGCATCGCTCGCGTCACTCACGCCGCACGGCGATAGTACCTCGCGCGATCGCCGTAATGCAGAGCTGAGCGCGCTCGCTGGCGTGCGCCGCAGCGTCGACGCCGCTATCGCGCCGCGCGTTCATCCGATCGCGCTGACAGCGACGCCGCTGAGTGATCCAACGGCCTTTGGCGGCCGCCGCTTCTGGGATGCGCTCGCCAACCGCGCATCGCCGACGCCGCCTGTTTTCACGTGGCGCGAAACCGCGTCCGGCGCCTCGTCGGTCAACCGCATGCTCACGCTGGCGGGGCTTTACGTCGTCGGCGCGACCGAGAGCGAGAGCGCGCGCGTCAGCGAATTACTGAGCGACCGCCGCACTGGCGAGTGCTTGGCGACCGAGCAATTGCAGCTGCGCCAATGCACGTCCGTTTCTGCAAGCGCCAACGAGGACGCGTACTGCATCGCCCGTCATGGCCTCGCTGGGCCTAGTCAGTGCTTGGGTCTCGCAGCCGCGCCTTAGCCGTGCGCTGCATCCCACGCCGCGACAGCTTCCGCATCGCGCGGCGTGATGTCGGGATAGCGCGGATCAGCTGTGGCCGGATCGAAATACTTCCACGACCGCGCGCATTTCACGCCCGCTGCTTTCTCGATCACGACCGCGACGCCCGGCATCTCCGGCAAGCGGAATGCTTCCGGCGGGCCTTCACCTTCAACGATGGTGATGCCGCTGGTGATGCAGAGTTCGGCGAAGTCGACCGCCTGCAGCGAAGCGCGCAACGCATCGTCCTTCACGAATACGCGCGGCGCAGCTTCAAGCGCCGAACCGATCACCTTGTCGCGCCGCGCCACTTCGAGCGCACCGGTGACCACCGCCCGCGCTTCGCGCAGCTTCGCCACTTCCTCGCCCGCGAAATCGTCCTCCCACGCATCCGGGGTTTCCGGGAACGTGCGCAGGTGAACCGAAACCGCGTCGGGAAAACGCGTCAGCCAGGCTTCTTCAGCCGTGAACGGCATGATCGGCGCGAGCCACGCGGTGAGCCGCGAGAAGGTTTCATCCAACACTGTGCGCGTCGCGCGGCGGCGGAATGAATTCGGCGCGTCGCAATAGAGCGTGTCCTTGCGCACATCGACGTAGAAGGCCGAGAGATCGACGTTGCAGAACTCGACGATAGCGCCAAGCGCCATGCGCCACTGATAGGTCTCGTAGCCCTTGCGCACCGCCGCATCGACTTCATGCAGGCGATGCAGCAGCCAACGCTCAAGCAGCGGGAGATCGTGGTTCAGCGGCACACGCTCGCTCTCGTCGAAGTCACGCAGCGCGCCGAGGCAATAGCGCAGCGTGTTGCGCAGCTTGCGATACATTTCGCCGGACTGATCGATCATGATCTTACCCAAGCGAAGATCATCACCGTACTCGGCCGACGCGATCAGCAGGCGCAGGATTTCGATGCCGTTTTGCTCTGCGATCTTCTGCGGCTCAATCGTGTTGCCGATGGACTTGGACATCTTCATGCCCTTCTCGTCCATGGTGAAGCCGTGCGTGATCACCTCGTCGTACGGCGCCTTGCCGCGCGTGGCGCAGCTTTCCAGCAGCGAGGAATGAAACCAGCCGCGATGTTGGTCCGAGCCTTCAAGATAGATCGTCGACACCGGGTTCACGAATGAAGCCCGCGTCGGCGCTTCCGGATTGCCGATCACGAACGCATGCGTCGAACCAGAGTCGAACCAGACATCCAGAATGTCCTCGACCTTCTCGTACTCATCGGCCTTGTGCTTATTGCCCAAGAAATCCTGCGCCGGCGTCGCCCACCACACGTCGGCGCCGCCGTCCTTCATCGCCGCGAAGATGCGCGCGTCGACTTCATCGTCTTGCAGGATCGAGCCGTCGCTCTTCTTCACGAAGATCGGCAGCGGCACGCCCCAGGCGCGCTGGCGCGACACGAGCCAATCCGGCCGATCCTCGATCATGCCGCGGATACGGTTGTAGTCTTTCGTCTCGCCGGTGCGCTTCTGCCCCCAATCGACGCGATCGATTTCATCGAGCGCGATCTGGCGCAGCGTCTTGCCATCGCGATACGGCTTATCGAGCGCGATGAACCATTGCGGCGTGTTGCGGAAAATCAGCGGCGCCTTCGAACGCCACGAGTGCGGATACTGGTGCTTCAACTGCCCACGCGCGAGCAGCGCGCCGACCTCGATCAGCTTATCCATCACGGCTTTGTTCGCAGGGCCGTCCTTGCCGAGGCTCTTGCCTTCGAGCTGTAGGATTTCGAGACCTTCGAAGCCAGGCGCCTCTTTCGTGAAGCGACCTTCCTCGTCGACGGTGAACGGAATGTCTTTCTGCGAATGGCCGGTGGCGATCCAGATGTTGAAGTCATCCGCACCGTGTCCGGGCGCCGTATGCACGAAGCCCGTACCCGCGTCATCGGTGACATGGTCACCCGCGAGGAGTGGCACGAGGAAACCGTAGGGCTCGTCCTTTTGACTTCCGCCACCGATCTCGCCCCGCAAGGGGTGATGCAAGAACAGACCTTCGGGATTTACGTCCTCAACAAGAGTAGCTTTCGCAATCTTCGCTGCCGCGAACACGTCAGAGGCAAGCTTCTTCGCAAGAACGAGTTGCTCGCCAACTCTTGCCCATGGAGCGAACTGAAGTCCCTCCTCTAGCGCTTCGACGCGGTACAAGCCGTATTCGATGCGCGGGCTATAAGAGACCGCGCGATTGCCGGGGATCGTCCACGGAGTGGTGGTCCAGATCACAACTGACGCGCCGAGCAAGTGCGAGCGCAACTTTGGCCCATCGTTGACCATGGGAGTGACGATCGGAAACTTCACCCAGATCGTCGGTGACGTTTTCTCCGCGTACTCCACCTCAGCTTCCGCGAGCGAAGTCCGCTCCACCGGGCTCCACATCACGGGCTTGCTCCCGCGATACACAAGCCCCGTCCGCACCACGCGCAAAAATTCGCGCGCGATCGCGGCTTCCGCTTCGAAGCTCATCGTCGTGTAGTATTTGTCCCAATCTGCCTCGATGCCGAGCCGGCGAAATTCATCACGCTGCAGCGGGATCCATTTGTCGGCGTACTCGCGGCAAGCGCGGCGAAACTCGACCGCCGGCACTTCAGACTTCTTGCGCCCGGCTTTGCGGAAATCCTCTTCGACCTTCCATTCGATCGGCAGGCCGTGGCAGTCCCAGCCCGGCACATAATCGCAATCGAAGCCGGCCATCTGGCGCGTGCGGACGACGAAGTCTTTCAGGATTTTGTTTTCGGCGTGCCCGATATGGATCGGGCCGTTCGCGTAAGGCGGGCCGTCATGAAAGACGACCTTCGGGCGCGACGCCGCTTCCTTGCGCAGCAAATGATAGAGCCCGATCTCGGCCCAATGCTTCACACGCTCGGGCTCCTTTTTCGGCAGCCCCGCGCGCAGCGGAAAGGGATCGCCCGGAAGGTCGGGCAAAAAGACAGTCTCGCGATAATCGCGACCAGCCGGCGCATCGGCCATGAGGTCTATTCTCCAGTGAAGCGAATGTGATGTAGCCGTCCCGGTCCCGCGGAGCACCGATTTTTCGGGCTCAACGTGGGCCGGGCTTCAAATTCGGAGGCTGGCTATGGGGGAACGGCGGTTCACGGTCACGTGTTGGGCTGTATCACCCCGCCCCGCGGAACGCCACATGCATTGCCGAGGGCGCTCCAGAGGTTTACATGCCGCGCCTTCCAGTGAGACTTGCTCGTCAAACCATGACCACAGCGTACGATTTCAGCTTCGCCAAACTCGATGAGCCGGGCGAAGTGAAGCTTGCCGACTATGCCGGCAAGGCGATCCTGATCGTAAACGTCGCCAGCGCCTGCGGCTTCACCTCGCAATACCGCGATCTGGAAGCGCTCTACGAAGCGAAGGTCGGCAAGGGCCTCGTGATCATCGGTGTGCCGTGCAACGATTTCGGTCACCAAGAACCGGCCGACGCGAAAGAGATCCGCGAATTCTGCGACACGACCTATCACGTCACCTTCCCGATGACTGCGAAGGTCGAGATCACGTCGCGCGAGCGTCGCCACCCGTTCTATCAATGGGTCGCAGAAGAACTCGGCGAAGGCCAACTGCCGCGCTGGAACTTCCATAAGTACCTAATCGGCAAAGACGGCTTGCTGGTTGAGGGCTTCGGCTCAAAAACCGCCCCGCTCGCGCCGGATATGCTCGAAGCCATCAAGGGCGCGATCTGCGCCGGACAATGATGCTGCAATATGGACCGCCGGCGTCTCGCCGGCACGCACCAGCGCAGGCCGGCGGGACGCCGGCGGTCCATATTAACTCAGTGCGCCATCGCGGCTTCGTCGAGCTTCGGCGGCGGGCCGCCCATGCCGACTTTCGGACGCGGCCTTAGCAGCAACATCGCAAACGCCGACAAGCTGATCACGACCGCCAACATCAAAAACTGATCGTTGAACGTCATCACCAAGGCTTCGCGATCGAGCAGAGCCGCGTAGCGCATCAGCGCCTGCCGCTCCGGATCAGCCGCGCCTGCTTGCGCCAGATACGCTTGCGTGCCGGCGATCATGCCGGCGACGTGCGGATTGTTCGGATCAGCGGCGGCGTAAAGCTCTTGCCGGTGAAGCGCGAACGAATGCGCCTGCACCGTCGCCAGCGCGGCAATACCAAAGGCGCCGCCAAGGTTGCGCATCGTGTTGAACAAGCCGGCGCCAGAGTGAACCATTTGCGGCGGCAGCGATTGCAACGCCGGCTGCATCACCGAGTTGAAGGTTATCATCAGGCCAAGCCCGCGCAGCACTTGCGGCCAGGCCAGCTCCCAGAACGCCGCCTCCGCCGTCAGGTGCGCCTGCATCCAGCACGACGCGCCGACGAGCAAAAAGCCAAGAATGCCGAGCGGGCGCGTGTCAGGCAGCGTTCGCCCGAAGCGGCCGATAATTGGCGCGAACAGGAACATCACGGCGCCCTGGACGAACATCGTGTGTCCGATCTGCAGCGCGCTGTAGCCGCGCACGGAGCTGAGGAAGAGCGGCGTAAGAAATACAGAGGTGAAGAGCCCCAGCCCCAGCACAAAGCCCAGCCCCGCGCCGATCGCGAAGGTGGGCGAGGTGAAGGGTTTGAGATCGACAATGGGCGTTTCGGCCTTGAACGCGCGATAGAAGAACAACGCCGCGCCCGCGAGCGAAACCAGCGCCCACATCGTCACTTCGCTCGACGCGAACCACTCGTTCCCCGGCCCTTCTTCGAGCGTGTACTCGGCCGCGCCCAAGAACATGGCGAGGCCGAGCAGGCCGACGAGATCGATCTTCTTCAGCAAACTGAATTGCGGCTTATCGAGCGACTGCATCGTGTTCCAGATCACCACCGTGATCAGGATGCCCGGCACGACGTTCACCCAGAACAGCGCGCGCCAGCCCAACGTCTCCGCCACTAAGCCGCCGATCGTCGGCCCGAGCGAAGGCGCGAGCGTGATCACCATCCCCATCATCGCGCCCGTCATCGGCTGCAGCCGCTGCGGGAAGACGAGATAGAGCGTCGCCATCACCGTCGGGATCATCGCCGCGCCCGAGAAACCTTGCAGCGCGCGGAAGAAGATCAGCGAGTTGATGTCCCACGCAAACGCGCAGAGCAAACTCGCGAACGAGAACGCCAGCGCTGAGATGCAGAACAGCAGCCGCGTGCCGAGCGCACGCCCGAGAAAGCCAGAGAGCGGAATCCCGATCACTTCCGCGATCAGATACGACGTCTGCACCCACGAAATTTCATCGCGGCTCGCGCTGACGCCGGCTTGGATCGACCCAAGCGCGCTGGCGACGATCTGAATGTCCAGGATCGCCATGAACTGGCCGACGACCATGGCGATGAAGCCGATCCAGATATGGATCGGCGGTGAATCGTCCGGTTTAGCGGGCGCCGCGAGAGCGGCATCGCTCATTCGCGCGTGTCCACCGTGACGGTCGCCGAAAGGCCAGGCCGCAACAGCTCAAGCCCCTCCTGCCCCGGATCGAGGCGAATGCGCACCGGCACGCGCTGCACGATCTTGGTGAAGTTGCCGGTCGCGGTGTCGGTCGGGATGATCGAGAACTCGCTGCCGCTCGCGGGCGCTAGTGAATCGATCACGCCATGCAGGCGCAGATTGTGCGCGACGTCCGGCCGGATCGTCACCGACTGACCTGGATGGAAGTTTTCGATCTGCGTCTCTTTGAAGTTCGCGACCACGTAAACCGATTGCAGCGGCACCACCGACATCAGCGGCGCGCCGGTGCGCACCAGCTGGCCGAGTTGCACTTGGCGATCGCCGACAACGCCATCGATCGGCGCGCGAATGGTTGTGCGAGATAGATCCAATTCCGCTTGCGCGAGCTGCGCGCGCGCAGCTTCAACGCTGGCCTCCGCCGCCGCCGCGCCACCGCCCGCTTGGCGCGCTTGAATTTCGAGTTGCTGCATCCGCGCCGGCGAAAGCAATCCGCGCTCAGCCAACGGCCGGTAGCGCGCGACATCCGCCGAAGCGAGCGCACGCCCTGCTTGTTGCGAAGCGCGCGCGCCTTCCGCTTCCGCAAGCGCCGCACGCGCCGCCGCGACACGCGCCTCATAATCGGTTGGATCGATTTCCACGAGCACATCGCCCGCGTGCACGCTCTGGTTTTCCGCCGCCGGAATGGCGCGGACGTAGCCTTCAACCTGCGGCGAGATCAGAGAGATGTCGGCGCGCACGTAGGCGTTGTCCGTCGACACCATGTGGCGGCCGGTGATGAACCAATTGCCGCCCCAAACGGCGAGCACAACAAAAGCGACCGCGCCACCGGCGATCATCAACCCGCGGCGACCAACAGTTTGAGCCATAGCGCGCACCTTAGCCGTCGCACGCGAGGCATCGAGCCGAAATCCGGCGTCGTCTGGCATGTGAGAAACGAAAAGAAAGCCCGGGCCCAAAGCGGCCCAGCGTGAACGTAGCCATCGCTACGGCTGCTTCAAGATACCCCGACGGCAGACCCAATTCGGGTCCCCATAGTCCAAAAGACATAGAGCTCCCCGCTTGCGCGCGCTTCACGCCGGGTTATCGTCACGTGTTTGTGAAAGTTGTTTCAGTTGTCGGGAACCGCAACGATCAAGACGCACGACTCCGAGGGGCGACAGCCCGATCGCGGCGTTGCTCGTCGTCAGGCCTTCCTGCAAGCCGCGCGGGAGGTCTTCCTTGAGCACGGCTACGAAGCGGCGAGTGTGAACGACGTTGTTCGCCTCGCAGGCGGATCTCTGGCCACGCTCTACGCCCAGTTCGGCAACAAGGAAGGCCTGTTCCTGGCCTTCATGCAGGACCAGCACGACCGCTTCGCTCGCGAGATGCGCCCGCCGGAAGGCGTCGACGGCCTGCCGCTGGAGAAGGCGCTCCAGATCGTCGGCGAGCATTTCCTGCGCCGCCTCCTGCAGCGCGACAGCCTCGCCTTCTTCCGCGTGATGGTAAGCGAAGGTCGCAAGCTGCCGCCGCAGATGCGCAAGTACTTCGCAACCGGCGGCTCGAACCTGATCTACGACGAACTCTCCAAGCTGCTCTCGCAAGCCGGCCTCAGCGGCGAGAGCGCCAGTGAAAGCGTCGACTACTTCATCGAGCTGCTGCGCAGCCGCCACCACTTCCAGGCCATTTCGGACGAGACCTACACCCTCTCCGACGCCGATCTGAAAGCCCACGTCGCCCGCTCGGTGCGCTTCTTGCTGAACGGCTTGAAGCTGAGCTGAGGCGGGAGTTCCAATCTGAATCACTCACCCGGCGCTCGCTTCAGGCGGGATTCAGGTTCGGTTCAGGCGCTCCGCCCCATCGTCCGCTGGCGAGGATGTGCAATGCGCACAACTGGGAGCCTCAACATGAAAAAAGCCCTCATCGCGGCACTGGCCGCCTTGAGCGCGACAGCGTGGGTGGCAGCAACGCCCGCGTACGCTCAACGGGGCGAACACGCCCGAGGTCGACAAGACGACGGCGGCGACCGCAATCGCGGCGACCGTGGCGGTGAACGTGGTGATCGCGGCAATCGCGGTGACGACGGCCAACGCGGCCGTGGCGGTCCTCCGCCCGCGCCACCGCAAGCGCCACCGCCACAACAAGCAGCGCCTCAAAACCCCGGCCTGCTCGGCGGCAACGAGAACGCAGGCCGCGGACGCGGCGACTGGAACGGCGGCGGTCGAGGCCGTGGCGACAACAATGGCGGCCAAGGCGCCGGTCGTGGCCGTGGCGAGAACGGCGGCGGCCAAGGCCAATGGCAAGGCGGCGGCGGACGCGGCGGCGATCAAGGCGCCGGCGGACGTGGTCGCGGTGACAACAACGGCGGCCAAGGCGCCGGTGGTCGTGGCCGTGGCGATAACAATGGCGGCCAATGGCAAGGCGGCGGCGGACGTAGTCGTGGCGACAACAATGGCGGCCAATGGCAAGGCGGCGGCGGTCGCGGCGGCGATCAAGGCGCCGGCGGTGGCCGTGGTCGCGGTGATAACAACGGCGGTGACGGCCGTGGCCGTGGCGACTGGAACGGCGGCCGGGGCGACAACAACGGTGGCGACGGCCGAGGCCGTGGCGACTGGAACGGTGGTCGTGGCGATAACGACGGCCGTGGCCGTGGCGACTGGAACGGCGGCCGGGGCGACAACAACGGTGGCGACGGCCGAGGCCGTGGCGACTGGAACGGTGGTCGTGGCGATAACGACGGCCGTGGCCGTGGTGACTGGAACGATGGCCGTGGCCGCGGTGATCGTGGCGACAACAACTGGCGCGGCGGACGCAACCGTGACTTCGCGCACAACGATTGGGATCGTGGCCGCGACGGTCGTAGCGATCGCAACCGCTACAATCGCTGGCGCCATAACCACCACGATTGGGATCGTCCGCGCTATCGCGACTGGCGCAGCGTTCGCTATGGCTACTACTTCGACCGTGGCTATTCGCTGATCTTCTCAGGCTTCTTCGGCCACAACTATTATTGGTACGGCTATGACGGCTGGCGTCGTCCGTATCGCGATTGGCGCGTGGGCTACATCCTGCCGTACGACATCTACTGGGATCCGATCCCGTACGATCTCTACTACCGGCTGCCGCCTGCGCCTTATGGCTGCCGCTACATTATGGTCGGTCGCGACATCCTTCTGATTGTTGTCGAAACCGGCATGGTTCTTGACGCGATGTACTACTACTAGCGCATCGTCAGAGGGACAGATTGAGCCGCCTCGTTCATGCGAGGCGGCTCTTTTGTTTAGGGGGTGTGCGGCGGCTGGTATCCGCGCATGCGCTCAGCAACGCGCGGCGCAATCTCCTGCCCGATGATCGCACCCGCCCGCATCATGGCGCCGGCGATCTCGGCTTGATTTCGGATCATCGCCTGCCCCGCCGGCGTCCGCAGGAAAGCCGCGAGGTCGATCAATTCCTGATCGGTGAACGCATTGGCGTAGGCAAGCGCGCCTAGTTCCATGAAACGCGGCGACTCGCGCGCGAACTCCTCAGACATCACCACATAGGCGCGCTCAGCCATATCCGGCGACATCCCGCGGCTGCGCATGTCCTGAATAATCAGTGGCCGCATCTGCACCATCATGTCGGTGTACGCAGTCTCGCCGCCGGACAGCACCATGACTTCGCGCGCCAGCGCTAACCGTTCTTCCGAGGGTGGTTCCTGCGCGAACGCAGTCGCGCTAAGCCCAACCCATAGACAGATCGCGGCGATAAAAGCCTTCAACACAACGGCCCCCGTTCTCTTTAGAATTCGAGCGTCTCGCGCGCCCGCAAAATCTGCTCAGCCGTGTTCTGCAGCACAGCGACGTTCATCACCTGCTGCAGGTCGATCCCGTCCTGCTGGATCTCCGTCTGCCGCTCGAGAAATTTCCGGCCCGCAGAGCTCTCATAGAAATCGAGGATTTCGCGTAGCTCAGCTTCGGTGAAAATGCGCGCATAGGTTTGCGCAGCGTGTTCGCGTGAGGGGCCTAGAGCCTGGCGATACGAGTCACGCAGCATCCCCGGCAGCTGATCGCGCTCGCGCTCAGTAATGTTGAGCGCCTGCTCCATGGCCTGCATGTAGTACGGCAGCGACGCTTCGAAGAACTGCATCTCCGCTTCTTCGGAGCGCATCGCGATAATCTGGCGCGCCAACACCATGCGCTCGGCTTCGTCGGCATACGCAGGCGCGGCCGCGCCCATCGCCAAGAACACCAGTCCGGCAAGAATGAAATGTTTCATGCGACCCCCAAAGGCGTCGCGAGCCTCTGAGGTTTTGTCGCGTGCGGCAAGCGTCCAACGGCAAGCCTAGTGAAACGTCACCCGCCATACCGGCCACGCCACAACGGGCGGCGGCGGCCCTGGAGATGGCGGCGGCTCGGCCACCGGCGGCTCCGGAACTTCCACCGGCGGTTGCGCCGGCGGTTCGGGATTATCTGGCTCTGGTTGCTGCGGTCCTGGACGGTTCATACGCGGCAAACGCACGAACCGCCCTTTCGGCGCCTAACGCTCTGCACGTTCTTCGAACGCGGCCAACATTTCGCGCGCCGCCTCTGATTCATAGAGCGAGAAATAGCCGTCGCGATTGACGTCGAGTTCGAAGAACCGCCGCTCGGCGCACGCTTGAAACTCCGCTGCATCGACGCGCCGGCTGAAGTCGCGATCGCACGACATCACCGGTTCGATCTCGGCGCCCAGCGCAATCCGTCCCTGCCGCGCGCGTTCCGGCGACGGCCCACGTCGCGGGTTCGCGGCGCCGGGCGGCGGCATGCTGCCCGGCATTGTCCTGGCGGCGCAACGTTCGGCTCGCGCGCGCCGCGTATGCCGCCGCCTTCGCGCCGATGCTGCGAAGCCACCGTCACCGGCGCGGTGCGTGCGCTCAACATTTCCGGCGCCTGCTCGCGCCAGAACGCCGTCGATTCCGCCGACACCACCGCGCGATCATGATTGGCGTCGAGCGTGTTGGCGAAGAACATCATCGCTTCATTGACGAACTCATCCCGGCTGATGCGCTCGTCACCGTCAACGTCCGCATGCGCGAGCCACAACAGGATTGGCGGCCGTCTACTCTCCGGCGCAGCACGAAACGGCTGGCCCATCGGGCTGACAAAAACCGGCCCTCGCATGTCCGGCGGCGGCGTCTGCGCGGCGGCGCTGACGGCCGACACAAACGTAGCGGCGGCCAATGCCGCCGCGTGCGATCTCTGCATGAAATGACTACTCCCAAACGAAGTGGGAGCCTGTGCGCGCACTTTTGTCTGGCGTTTGCCCGCTGCTTTTCGAAATGGTGCCGAACTTTGTCAGACGCTGCGTCAACCGAAGAACATGTTCCAGATCACGCGCCCCGGCGCGATCGCGGTGACGCCCGCGATCACCAGACCAATGTACAGCCCGATCATCGCCCGCGCGTGCGACATCACCTTCTTCCGCGCCAACCAGAGCGCCAGCGGCACGCCGACAAACGTCATCACCGAGAAGATGTGGATCGGGCTGAACTGGCCGTCGCGCATGTCGCGAATGAAGAAGGTCGCGATCGCGGTCGCAAACATCGCCATCGCCCAGGTCCAACCGAACACGCGGTGCGCGCCCGTCCCCTTCGGCAACAGGAATTGCACCGGCCCCAACAGCAGCGCGATCGCCACTGTCGCGACGTGAAACTGCACCAGCCAGCTCTGCGCAAAGAGCGGCGAGAGGTCGAACTTCAGCGTCTCCGGCAGCGCCACGCTCCACGCGCCCGGCGTAAACACAAAGATCGCGACCACAATGGCCATGCAGCCCGCAAAGATCGCCCAGCCAGCGCGCCGGTCCGCTCGGGTGTCGCCGATCCTCTCTTGCTGGCTCATCTCGCCTCCACTTGCCCGCAGCAGCAGGCGTCCCAATCGGTCACCGTACTTTGCTATACAAAGTTCTCTGTCATAGCAATTGGAAAAAGCATGCCTCCCGGCCGCGTGGTCCGGTTGACGCCCCAACCCTCACCGCTTACATGCCGCGCGTTAGCAACCGGCTCCGCTGAGTGCCAGCGTCGGCTGATTGCTAGAAAGACATTTTAAAACAAGGGAGTATCACCAGTGGCGAGCTTTCGTCCCCTGCACGACCGCGTTCTCGTGAAGCGCGTCAAAGAAGAAGAAAAGACCCGCGGCGGCATCATCATTCCGGAAACCGCTCAAGAGAAGCCGCAAGAAGGCGAAGTCGTCGCCGTCGGCCCGGGCACCCGCGATGAAGACGGCGAGCGCATCGAACTCGACGTGAAAGTCGGCGACCGCATCCTGTTCGGCAAATGGTCGGGCACGGAAGTGAAGGTCGACGGTGAAGAGCTCCTGATCATGAAGGAGTCGGACATCCTCGGCGTCATCGAAGAGAAGAAGGCGAAGAAGAAGGACGCGGCGTAACGGCTGCGCGCGGCAATAGGGGAATAAGGCAATAGGGCAATGCGCCCTGCCTTACTGCCCTACTGCCTTATTGCCCCTTCTCGATCAGCGAAATTCAAACACAGAGGTTCAGCACCAATGGCTGCTAAGATTGTAAATTTCGGCGCCGACGCCCGTGAGCGCATGCTCCAAGGCGTCGACATTCTCGCCAACGCCGTAAAAGTCACGCTCGGCCCGAAAGGCCGTAACGTCGTGATCGAAAAGTCCTTCGGCGCCCCGCGCACCACCAAGGACGGCGTCACCGTCGCGAAGGAAATCGAACTCGAAGATAAGTTCATGAACATGGGCGCTCAGCTCATTCGTGAAGTTGCCTCGAAGACCAACGACGAAGCCGGCGACGGCACCACCACCGCCACCGTTCTCGCTCAAGCCATCGTTCGCGAAGGCATGAAGGCCGTCGCTTCGGGCCGCAACCCGATGGACCTGCGCCGCGGCATCGACAAGGCCGTCGCGGCCATCGTCGACGATCTGAAGAAGCGCGCCAAGAAGGTCGGCGGTTCGGAAGAGATCGCGCAAGTCGGCACCATCTCGGCCAACGGCGACACCGACATCGGCAAGTTCCTGGCCGACGCCATGGCGAAGGTCGGCAACGAAGGCGTCATCACGGTTGAAGAAGCGAAGTCGCTCGAGACCGAACTCGAAGTCGTCGAAGGCATGCAGTTCGACCGCGGCTATCTCTCGCCGTACTTCATCACCAACGCTGACAAGATGGAAGCGACCCTCGAAGATCCGCTGATCCTGCTCTTCGAAAAGAAGCTCTCCTCGCTCCAGCCGATGCTGCCGGTTCTCGAAGCCGTCGTGCAATCGCAACGTCCGCTGCTCATCATTGCTGAAGACGTCGAAGGCGAAGCGCTCGCCACGCTCGTCGTCAACAAGCTGCGTGGTGGTCTGAAGGTCGCCGCCGTGAAGGCGCCGGGCTTCGGCGATCGCCGCAAGGCCATGCTGGAAGACCTCGCCATCCTCACCGGCGGCCAAGTCATCAGCGAAGACCTTGGCATCAAGCTTGAGAACGTCACGCTCGACATGCTCGGCAAGGCCAAGAAGGTCGTCGTGAAGAAGGACGACACGACGGTTGTCGACGGCACGGGCGCGAAGAAGAACATCGAAGCCCGCGTCGGTCAGATCCGCAAGCAGATCGAAGACACCACGTCCGACTACGATCGTGAGAAGCTGCAAGAACGTCTGGCGAAGCTCGCCGGCGGCGTTGCCGTGATCAAGGTCGGCGGCGCGACGGAAGTCGAGGTGAAGGAACGCAAGGACCGCGTTGATGACGCGCTGAACGCCACCCGCGCTGCGGTGGAAGAAGGCATCGTCCCCGGCGGCGGCACCGCACTCCTGCGCGCGGCCTTCAAGCTCAACATCAAGGGCGACAACGAAGACCAGAACGTCGGCATCGGCATCATCAAGAAGGCGCTGGAAGCCCCGATCCGTCAGATCGTGGAAAACGCCGGCGTCGAAGGCTCGATCGTTGTCGGCAAGCTGCGTGAATCGAAGGACGACAATTTCGGCTTCAACGCGCAAACAGAAGAGTACGTCGACCTCGTGAAGGCCGGCATCATCGATCCGGTGAAGGTCGTCCGCACGGCGCTGCAAGACGCAGCCTCGGTCGCTGGCCTTATCATCACGACGGAAGCCTCGATCGCCGAAGCCCCGAAGAAGGAAGCCGCCGGCGGCGGCATGCCAGGCGGCGGCATGGGCGGCATGGGCGGCATGGATTTCTAACGCGCCACAGCGCGTTACCCCGGATGGCGCGCCATTCCGGGGTCCATGCAAGACCAAGCACGAAAACGGAAACGGCGGAGCGCAAGCTCCGCCGTTTTTGTTTGGGCCTATGGAGCGCCGGCGCCCTCGCCGGCATTATTCAAAGCTTGCGTCGATATTTCCCGCGACCAAGAAACTCTATAAAGCCCGCGTCTCTCAGCACCTGCAATTGCTGCCGCATCTTCTCACGCACATGCATGTTGCCAGGATAAAGCCCCTGCATGCGCTCCTCGAACCGATAGACGTCGGCGATCTCGAATTCGGTGCGACCAATTCCTTCGACGCATTTCATCACCTCGATCAGCCACCCACGCGCCGCCGGTCTCTCCTCTCGCAAAAAGCATGTTTGCTTCCAGCGCTGGAGCACCAACTCCTTCGGCATCAGCTCGCCGTTCCGCACAACGGATATCTTGCCGGCCTCGGGCACTTTACTGAGCAGGATGTTGCATCCAACCCAGCCCGCTCGACGTGCGGTCGGGGCGAGTGGCGGGCGTTCCTGGATAATGTCCGCGATGAAAAAATGCCTCGGCACCACCGCCAGGTTGGTCACGGTCTTCTTGGTCCTGTCGTAACCAAGCAAAACCAAGCTCGGATTGTTATTGGCCGCCAAGCGCTGCATCATGCTGGCGTAGGCGCCATCGACAACCCGCGCGCCGATCTTACCCGCTTGGCTCTTGACCTCATATTCCTCGGCGCAATCGCGGCATGAAAAGTCGGCGACAGGACTGTTGTTCGGCAGCTTCACCAGCTTCGGTGCGCCGCAGTTCAAACAATAAAGCTCGCGCGCGATCCATCCCTCGCTCCAAACCCGCGCGTTTTGCGTTTGCGCCTCATACGGCGCAGACTCTTCTTCAAAGCCGAGGCGTCGGATCATTGCGGCGTTACAAGTAAGAACCAGTCATCGCGTCGCGCTCCCGCGTTTCGCTTGGCTCAATTTCGAGGTTGCAAGTCGGGCATCGATCATTGCAGTCGCAATCATGCAGATCGGTCCACCCTTCGCCGCAAACGCATTCAAACCGTCGCTCAAAATAGATACCAAACTCTGGTGGCCAAGGCGGGTCGAATCCATCCGGATTATCGACGCCTTCGAGCCAGTCTGGCCGTTCTTTCGGCAGCGCAGGCGTGTGATCCATAGCCGGTCCTTTCGCGTCATGGATCCAGAGATACTGAACGACGTCAACGAGAATAGTCGGGCTATTCTTGAGATTTGCTCGGTTGTATCCCCGCTAGGTGACCCCGTTCGAATTCTTCATGGGCTTTTACGGCCTGCTGCTCGGCATTGGCCTAGCGGAGCTGCTTCTCAGCTTTGGCCGCCTCATTCGCGCGCGCACGCGGCCGACGATCGGTCTGCTGACGCCGACGCTCGGCTTGCTCGTCTTCCTCCAGATCATCGCATCGCTGATCGACGCCTGGTTGCGCCTGCAGCACCTGCGTATCGACCTCATCGACATGGCGATCCCGATACTCATCGGCATCGCTTACTTCCTCGCCGCAGTGACGGTCGTGCCCGACGATCACAACGAATGGCAAAGCCTCGACGACTACTTCTTCGCCAAACGCATCTGGACGCTCGGCCCAGTCCTCGCCGTGTTTCTCCTGACGCTCGGGCTCGAAATCCCAAGCACGATGCACATGGTCGAGGAAGCCAATTGGTTCGGCTTCGCGCGCTATCTTGCGATCAACATCGTTGTGCTCGTCGCGATTGCCGCCGCCTTGCTCGCAAAGGCTCCTCGGGTCGTGCTAGCCGCGATGCTCATTCACGTTGCGATGCTCAGCTACATATATTCCGTTGTATTGCGAGACTTGGGTCTTTCATGACGACAGCCGACAACGCGCCCATCGTCAGACCTGCCCGGGCCGCCGACACCCAATCGGCGCTCGCGGCGTCCGGCCCTTTTTCCCGCCCTAACGAAACACGCAGAACTCCGGCATCGGCGAGGCGGCGCGGAAGATATTGAACACCAGGTTCGGCTCGCTTTCCGGCCGAGCGGCGACGATCGACGTCACGTGCGGATATTCCCGGCGCTCGCAATAGCCGTAGCGGGTCGCGCGTCCGTCGCGTGTGGACGACTGCAGCACCAGTTCGAAGGTGGCGTAAGGCGCGAGCGCCGTCTCAATTCGCGCGCGCAGCGTCTCGCTATCGGCGCGGTCGATGCCAAACGAACAGCCGCCGTTCGGCAAACGCATCACGAACGTCTGGTTCGCCGAGCGATGCTGCCAAGCATGCGTGGCGAGGTCGGAGCCCGTGCTCGACGGCGATACCGAGCGCCACTCGGCGCGCCCTTCAAACTGCGCTCCGAAGCTCTGCCCTTGAAATACAACCGCCGCGCAAATCGCCGTCGCTTGCGCAGCGAGATCAACCGCCTCGTCCGCCGCGCCCGTTTGCGCATGCGCCGGCGCCGCCGCGAACACCACTACAGCAAGCACCGCCAATAAACGCCGCATCGCGCCCTCCCGAGCCTCAACTCAGTCCTAACGCCGTTCGCCCGCTCGCGATACGTCCCGGCTGTTCATGGCCGCCGCACCCTCGTGCTACATCATCCTGCATGTACGAAATTCGCCCCGCGACCGCAGCAGACACGCAAACCGCAATCGCCGCGCTGGTCGAAGCCTTCGCGCGCGACCCGCTCATGCTCTACCTGTTTGCAAAACACCCTGACGGCGTCCGCGCCGGCATCGAGAAATTCTTCTCCATCCTCCTCCGCGCCCGTATCGCGACTGACGCGCCAGCGAATGTGCTACTGCAGAACGGCGTTATCCGCGGCGCGGTGATGGGCAATCACACCTCGCCACCCGCTTGGCCCGCGGAGATCAGTCGGGAGTGGCTGAACTTCCAGGCGAGCGTGCCGGAGTTTCGCGATCGCCTCGAAGCCTACGAAGCGATCTGCGACGCGCATCAGCCCGACGAGATCTTCTACTATCTCGGCGTCATCGGCGTTCATCCCGCGCTTCAAGGCCAAGGCGCCGGTAAAGCCCTACTCGACCACTTCTGCGAACGCTCACACGCGGACCCCAAATCGCGCGGCGTCTATCTCGACACCGCGAACCCCGTGAGCCTCGAATTCTATTACAAGAACGGCTTCGAACTCTGCGGCGAAGGCAGCCTCGACGGCGCGCCGCTATGGTGCGTTCATAAACGGACGTGAGCGCGCCTGACTCCAATCGTCTTATCGCGCCTGATCGTTCATGTGGCGGTTTCTACGAGCGTCTCTTGCGGCGCGCTTGAGCACCCGTCCGCGCGCGCCGCCCAGCAGCACGCGCGCGTACACCTGATGAAACGGGACCAGCGCGTCGAACGGAAACCCGAGCTTCCCGCTGCCTGCGCCCAAGCCGACCGGCACAACCGCCGTGCCAAAATACAAGCGCGTGCCGCGCTCGCTGCGTTCGGTCATCAGCCAAGACCGCGTCCGCTTCAGAAAATCGCACAGCAGCAACTGGTCCGCCGTCCGCGCCTCGACGCTCCATGCCGAAAATGTCTGCGCGCCATCATATGCGAGGCGGCGCACATCGGCATCGTTCGACGCCTTGCCGATTAAGGCCAGCACCAAGCGCTCCGGCCTGAACGCAGCGCTCGTGTAAAACGCCTCGACATAGCTCGCGAACGGCGCGCGCACCGCGACCTCCGTCGCGAAGCAATCCGTGTACGCGCCTTTGGCGGCATAGCTGCGGAGCAACGCTCCGTCCGGCAGTTCGCAACGCGTAATCGTGCCCACGCGCAACTCGTCGCACGCCCCCGCCCGGCCGCACAGCAGCGTTATCGCCGCACACCCGCAAAAAGAGAGGCGGCTCTTGCGAGCCGCCTCATGCAGTCGAGTCCGTCGGGGGAGAAAGCGTTTAGAACTCAGCGCGGAGCGTGAGCGTCAGCGTCTGGGGCGCGCCGAGGCTGTACGAACCGGTGCCGTTGTTGACGCCGAAGAACGAGATCGCGCCGAGATATTCTTCGTCGAACAGGTTGGTCACGTTGAGCTGCAGGTACGTGCCTTCGTTGCGCAGCAACGTGCCGAGATCCCAGCGTGCGTCGAAATCGACGACCACGTAATCCGGCGCGACTTCCGTGTTAAAGTCGTTGGCGTAACGCTCACCGTTATACTTGCCTTGCAAGCCTAACGTGAACGCTCCGACTTCGTATTCGGCGCGCGCTGCGTAGGTCCAATTGGCTTGACCCGGCAGCTCGTTCCCCTGCCCGACCACCTGGCCCGGCAGATTGTTTTGCAGTTCGCTCATCGTGTACGCGGCTGAGCCGTAGAGCGTCAGCGCATCGTTCGGCTGCCAGCCGACTTGGAACTCAGCGCCCCAGAGATCGACGGCGCCGACATTGCGGGCGATGGCGAAGGTCGGATCATCCGGATCGACCGAGCGGATGATGCGGTTCTGGAACTGGTTGTACCAGAGGGTCGCGCCCGCCAGCAGGTTGCCGGCCTGATAGCGATAGCCGAGGTCGTAGGCTTGGCTTGTTTCAGGCTCAACGCGCTGAACTTCGGCAACCGTGTTGCCGCCGTAGAGATCGTCCGTGCGCGGCGCTGAAAGGCCTTCAGCGTAGCTCAGGAAGATCTGGTGGTTCTCGGCCGGGCGATAGACGAAGCCAACGTTCGGCAGCACATCGCTGTATTCGACCGTCGTGGTGAACGGCGGCGCGTAGATTTCCGACGTTTGCACAGTCCCGTTGGTGTTCAGATCGAACCATACGAAGCCCGCTGGCACTGTGGCGGGCGGCGGAACGTTCGGCGCGGAGTCGGTGCAGAATTGCGTCGAGGAGGTGCTGCCCGCTTGCGAGTAGCAGCGCTGGAGCAATTCGCGCTCGAATTCCGGGATCCGGACACCGAGGACGACAGTGAATCGGTCATCGGCGAAATCGCCGCGATACTCGGCGCTCCACTGGCTCAGGCTGGCGATGGAAGAACGATCGCGCTTCTGGAAGACGTCGCCGTAGGCGGTGATGAAGCGCGGCCCGAAGCCCTCGCGTCCACCAAACACATCAGACGGATCACCCATGGCGTTGAGCGTTGAATATTCGCCCGTTTGGCGGTGACGGCCGTAATCATAGGTGTAACCGACGCGGAGGCGCTGCGTATCGGTGATGTCCCAGATCAGTGACGACGTGATCCCGTAGCGGTTCGTCGTTGTGTTCGACGGCGAATAGAGCAGCACGGTATCGAGCGTGTCGCCATCGCCGTTGAAGTCCACGCCGCCTGGGCCGAGACGGCGGTTGGTTTCCGAGACGCTTTCCGTGCCGCCGCCGTTGGCGCGGACGAATTGATAGCTCGGGTCAACCGTCAGCGTCAGCGAGTCGCTCAGGGTGAAGCGGCCTTGGCCGCGGATGTTGCCCGTGTTCGACGGGTTAATACGGACGCCGATATAGTTGCTGCAAGCCGCCGCCGCTTGCGCGCCAGGACCGCCGGCGACGGTCGTGCAGGTCGAGTCGTAGACCGGCGTGGTGCCGGCGTTGAACTGCGCCAGGTTGAGGCCGCGATAGAAGTTGTTGCGGTTCTCGTTGTAGTGGAACGAGACGCTGACGAAGTCGCCGTTGTCGCCCAGATCTTGATAGAAACGCGCGTTGTACTGCGCCTTCTGGATCGTGCCGGGGCCGACGAAATGATCGTACTCGGTGTATGAAACCGCGCCGAAAGCCGTTGGGCCGGTTTCGCCGAAGAGATGGCCCGTATCGAGCTGCAAGAAGAGACGGCCGAAATTGTCCGAGCCGGCCGTGCCTTGCGCGATGACGCCGAAATCATCATCCGGACGAACCGTTACATAGTTCACGGTGCCGCCAACCGCCGACGCCGTCGGGCTGTCGACTTCGGTCGTGCCCATGTTGACGTTAGCGCGCGTGATCAGTTCCGGGTCCAGCTGCTGGTTCGAGTAGATGGCGTAGTTGCCGGTGTCGTTCAGCGGCACGCCGTCGAAGGTCAGCGAGATGCGGGCGCCGTCGAAGCCACGAATGGTGAGATTGCCGCCCGATGAGCCGTAAGCGTCGTTGTTGTCGAACTGGACGCCCGGGATCAGGTTCAGCGATTGCAGCACAGTCTGACCCGATTGCTGCGTCTCGAGATAGTCTTCGGTGATGGTCGCGCGGGCGCGCGGCGCTTGTTCCGCAACCAGCGTGCCTTCCATATTGGTGCGCTGGCCGGTGACGACAATCACCTCTTCTTCTTCGATCTGAGACGCAGTGGACTGCGCGTGCGCCGTTGCCGCCATCGACATCGACAGCGCGGTCAGCGCCGCGCCTGATAGAAACTTCTTGGAGAACATTGGAGACCCCCTGTTCGCAACGCGCTTCGGCGCGCGTTGCCCATGGGCGGCTCCATAGAGGCGCTGTTCGACACTTCGCTTACGCTTCTATGACGATCAGATGATGCTCCCAGGACGTGATGACGCGTGTCATCGGCGCCACGCTGGTTCTTGTTGCAGACTTATGACGAGCCCTTACGTTGCGCGCATCACTTTCAGAGGGGCTTCACGTAGAGATGGCAGAACAAGGCGCAGCGAAACAGTGGTGGCAGCGAGACACGACCCCCGGCTTCATACTGATCGCGGCGACGATCATCTCCTTCATCGCGCTCAACAGCGCCTTCGGCGAGGCGATCCACCATCTGCTTGAGGATCAAATCGCCGGTCTTGCTGTCGGTATCGGCGCCGGCGCGCATCCGGTGAACCTGCACCTCATCATCAATGACGGCTTGATGGTGATCTTCTTTCTCTATGTCGGCCTTGAGCTAAAGCGCGAGACCGTCGAGGGCCCCTTCAAGAACCCGCGCGAAGCCGCGCTCCCCATGGTCGGCGCTGTCGGCGGCATGATCGCGCCAGCTTTGATCTACGTGGCGCTTAACGCGCACGAGCCGGCGTATTTGCGTGGCTGGGCCATCCCCGCCGCCACCGACATCGCCTTCGCCATTGGCGTTCTTTCTTTGCTCGGCCCGCGCGTTCCCGGCGGCTTGCGCCTCTTCTTGCTAGCGCTTGCCATCATCGACGATCTAGGCGCCATCCTGGTCATCGCGCTCTTCTATTCGACGCACCTTGTCGGATGGGCGCTTGGCGGCGCGGCCGTCACCTTTGGCGTCATGCTGCTGATGAACCGCGCCGGCATCAAATCACTGCTGCCTTATTGGGCCCTCGGCGTCGTGCTCTGGGGCTTCATGTTGCTCTCGGGCGTTCACGCCACCATCGCCGGTGTGCTCACCGCCATGGCCGTGCCGATGCGTGACAAAAAAGGCGGCTCGCCGCTGATCACTGCCGAGCACGCGCTCAAGAACTGGGTGCAGTTCGCGATCATGCCGATCTTCGCGCTCGTGAATGCCGGCGTCGTGCTCCACGGAGCGGGACTCGAGTCACTCTTGCATCCGATCGCTCTCGGCGTCTCGCTCGGACTTGTACTCGGCAAGCCGATCGGCATCACGCTCGCATCGTACCTCGCATGCGCTGTGCTCAAACAGCGCGCGCCAGGCACGCCACTGCAAATGCTCGGCATCGCCATGCTCGCCGGCATCGGCTTCACCATGAGCTTGTTCGTCGGCAATCTCGCGTTCGGCACCGGCGAGCTTGCAACGCCTGTCCGCTTCGGCGTGCTCGGTGGCTCATTCGTCTCCGCAATACTCGGCCTCATCGTGCTCGCGTGGGCGTGCCGCAAGCAGAAGCCCCAAGCGTCAAGCGCGCTCAGCGCGGAAGAGGAATTGGCCGAGCAGCGCGGCGTCTTCGAAGACATCGACGCGCCGAAAAACCCGAAGCCCTAAAACAAAGGCGGCCGCACCGTTCCCCGATGCGGCCGCCCAACGTCGCTTTTTGTAGAGGGCGTCTCCTCCCCGAAACGCGACCGTCCGCGACGCCGACGATCGCGGCGAAATTGAGCCGCGCCGTGCGCCGGGTCAAGCGCCTGTCATAATGAATACGCACAGTGTTGCTGGCTCGCCCCTAGCGGGCGAGCATTTGCTGCACTGCGGCAACGAGCTGAGCGCGCGGAACTTCCTGCTGCACTTGCTCGCGCGCCTTGGCGTAGGCCTCGCGATCCTCGCCCAAACCCGCTGCTATTTTCGCACCGAGCTTGAGGTCTTTAAGTGTGACCACACCCTTCGCCAGCTCATCGCCGCCTTGGATCACCGCGATCGGCGCATCGCGTTTGTCGGCGTACTTGAGCTGCGCCTTCATGCCCGACGAACCGAGATATGCCTCCGCGCGAATGCCCGCGCGGCGCAGTTCTTCCGCCATCGCCAGATAGTCGCCCATCCGCGCCGCATCGAGCGCAAGCACGACCACCGGCGGCGGCGAAACATCCCGCTGCCCAAGGCCCAGAATATCCTGCGCCGCGACGAGACGGCTGACGCCAATCGAGAACCCAGTCGCCGGCACACGCTGCCCAGTGAAACGCGCGACCAGATCGTCATAGCGCCCGCCGCCGCCAACAGAACCAAACCGGATCGGCTTGCCGTTCTCTTTCACCGTCAGCGTCAGCTCGGCCTCGTAGACAGCGCCCGTATAATATTCGAGCCCACGCACAACTGACGGATCGATACGCGCGCGGTTGTCATCAATGCCAAGCGCGCTCAGCACCGCATCAATGCCGGCTAGTTCTTTGAGACCGGCTTTGCCCTCATCGTTGTCGCCAACAATGCGCTCCAATCCCGCGAGCACGGCCGAACGCGAGTCCGTCGGCAGCGTCACGAAGTCGATCACCTTCTGCACCGCCGCCGCTTCCAGCTGCGCGCCTTCGGTGAAATCGCCGGACTCGTCCTTGCGGCCCTTGCCCAGCAACGCCGCCACGCCCTCAACGCCAACCCGGTCGAGCTTATCGATCGCGCGCATCACCGTGAGCCGCGCCTTGGTCGCGCCCTCATCCAAGCCGGCGCTCAGCAGCACGCCGTTCAGGATGCGCCGCGAGTTGATCTTGAACTGATATCCCGCGCGCGGCACGCCCACGGCCTCAAGCGCCTGCGCCGCCATGGCGATGATCTCAGCGTCCGAGGCTGGATTGTCCGAACCCACCGTATCGGCGTCGCACTGCACGAACTGACGGAAGCGTCCCGGCCCCGGCTTCTCGTTCCGGTACACGATGCCCGTCTGCCAGCGCCGGAACGGCTTCGGCAAACCATCGCGCTGCTCAGCCACGAACCGCGCCAGCGGCGCGGTGAGATCGTAGCGCATCGAAACCCAGCGCTCGTCGTCCTGAAACGAGAACACGCCTTCGTTCGGGCGATCGAGATCAGGCAGAAATTTGCCGAGCGCTTCGGTGTATTCTATCGCCGGCGTCTCCAGCCGATCGAAGCCCCATTGCTCATAGACTTTGCCAACAGCGTTGACGACGCGCTCTTCGGCGCCAGCGGCCTCGCCTAACTTATCGCTGAAGCCGCGCGGCTTCTCAGCGGTGACGAGAGGTGTTTCAGAACTCATGACAGAGACTTTCCAGGACATCAGAATTGGGCATGCGAAGCGGGGCGCGCGAAAGCGCGTTGAGCCGAGCGTTAATGTCGCTCGAAGCCATACCCAGTCGCTTGCGCGATCTCGCCGGAGAGCACTTGCTCAGCCAAGTTCTCGATATCCCAAGTCAGTTCGCGATCGCCGCCCCGCACCCACGGCGGGAAGGCCTCGCGGATCTTACTTAGGGCGCCTTGCCCCGCTCTGCCAAGCTTAACGGCTTTAGCTACTTCCGCAGGGTTCTCCGCCCGCACCAATTCGGCTTGCGACGCAAACGCCATTTCAATCGCCAGAATCTGCGCCAAGCGCTCGGCCGCTTCATACGCGCGGATCGCCACGCTCGCGCCCATGCTGACGTGATCTTCCTGCCCCGAGTCCGTCGACACCGACATCAGATGCGACGGCATCGCCATGCCCCAAATCTGATTGCACAGCCCTGCCGTCGTGTACTCGGCGATCAGCAAGCCAGACTCCGTCGGGTCCGTGCTCGCGCCGCGCACCTGCGGCCCGAGGCCTTTGTTGCGCTGCGCGTCAACGATGCGCGCGCAGCGCATGTTCGAGACACGCGCCATGATCCCGGCCGCCTGCAGCAAGCCATACGCATCCACCGCCAGCGGCATCCCGTGAAAGTGCCCGCCCGAAGTGATGAGATCGACGTCGTAGTTTGCATCCGCCGCGCTGTTCAGATCGATCGGATTATCGGTCACGCTCGACGCTTCAATCTCCATCGTTCGCCTCGCGCGCTGGATCAGCTCCACGCACGGCCCCAACGCCTGCGCCGAGCAGCGCAAATTGTAAGGATCCTGGATCACGCCATCATGCGCAAACTTGGTGTCGGTATCGACATCGCGGAACGTGTAGCCATCCAGCAGATCGAACACCCAACGCGCAAACGTCTGCGAGCCAGCGTGCTGCCGCAGCGCATGCAGATCAGCCCGGAACGGACGCCCCATGCCGCGCATCGCCTGCACATGCAGCGCCGCATTGAGCGCCGCCGCATCGATCAAGCGCTCCATCCGCGCCGCCGCGAGCGCGCCCCAGGCGTTCGTGTATTGGCAGCCATTGTTGAGCGCGAGACCTTCCTTCATCTCCAGCTCGATCGGCGTGAACTTCACGCCCGCCTCCGCCGTCCGCACCGGGCCTTGATCGGTCAGCACCTTGCCTTCGCCAATCACCACCGCCGCAATGTGCGAAAGCGGCGCAAGGTCGCCGCTGGCGGAGACGCTGCCGTCACGCGGCACAACGGGCGTCACGTTGTTGTTCAGCATCTCGATCAGCGTCTCGATCACCAGCGGCCGCACGACGCTGCGCCCGCGCGCCAGCGACGCCGCCCTGAGCAGCATCGTCGCCCGCACAACCGGCGCCGGCGCTGGTTCGCCAACACCGGCACAGTGCGAGACAATCAGATTGCGCTGCAGCCGCTTCAGATCTTCGGGGCTGACGTAATCCTTATAGTTACTGCCGAACCCGGTATTGACGCCGTAGACGCGCTTCTCTGGCTTCGCCTTCAGCTGCTCCACAGCGCGCGTCCGGAACGCCGCCACCAGCTCCCGCGTCGCGCCATCCAGCGCCACCTTGGCGCGCCCATAGGCGACATCCTCAATGTCGCCGAGGCTCAGTGCGCCATCATGCTTAAGCGTAATCGTGCGGCTCATGGACCAACCCTGAATCGAAGCCGCATCCCTAAAGTAAACCTCCACACGGGGCGAGCGTCTGGCGCCTGTTTTGCTCCCCTCTGAGGCGAAGAGGTCCACCCATGCTCACCTGTATCGCTTTGGTGCTCGGCGTCAGCTTTGCCGAACTGCCGTCCCTGGCCGCCGAGGTCGAGGCCGAAGCCCGCACGCTCACCGCCCAGACCGAAATCACCCCCGCCTTCCTGGCCGGCATCGAGGATTTCTCCGGCGACGCCGAACGCCTTTCCGTCTCGCTGCGCCAAATGGGCGTCGAGCAAGACCTGCCCTGCATCTTTCACGGCATCGCCGAAGACGCCCGCGTCCACATCGCGGCGCTGCAAGCCGCCGACACGCCGGCCGAACGCGAGACCGCCATCACCAATCTGCGCGTGCTTTTGGACGACGCCATCCTGATCGCGCCGATGGCCGCCGCTGCCGCTTCCGATCGCCAACAAGCGAGCGAGTAACCCGGCGCCGCTTTTGCTGTCACAGCTCTCGCTGCGCGCGCAAAGGAACCGCCTCGATGCTTACCTGTCTCGCTTTGGTTGCGTTTAACGTAACCGCCCTCGGCGACATCTCGAAGATGTCGAGCGACATCGAAGCCGAAGCGCGCGCGCTGGCGACGGTTGAGACCGTGTCACCCGAACTGATGCAGCGCCTGGAAGCTTTCTCGGCTGACGCGCAGCAACTCTCGGCTTCGCTGCGCGGCGCTGGCGTTGGTCAAGACATGCCGTGCATCTTCCAGGGCATCGCCAACGACGCCATGGAGCGCGCCGGTGAGTTCGCCGCCGCCGACACCCAAGAAGAACAAGACGCCGCCTTCATGAACCTGCGCGTCCTGATGGACGACACGGTCATGCTCGCGCCAATGGCCGCCGCCGCCGCCGCCGACCGCGCCGAAGAACGCAACGTCGCGTTTCGTTAAACGGCGCGTCGCGCCGCGCTTCGACAAGCTCAGCGTGACGCCAATTCAAACACCGTTGTCAAAGTAGCGTCAGCCTGAGCCTGTCGAAGGCGAAGCGGGCCCTAAGTCGAGTACTTAACGCTGCAGCCATACGGCTGCGTCTGCGCCGTCTGCACAGCACGTCCCGCATCAAGATCAGCCCACGCCGCGCGCACGTAGTTCGTGGCGCCTTCCAGCGTCTCCGGACGCGCCGACGGGCGATCATCGATCGCGCCCTGATAAATGATCTGCCCTCCGGCGTTGATCATCACGATTTGCGGCGTGTTGAGCGCGCCATAGGCGCGGCCCATGACGCCATCGCCATCGAGCAACGTCGCCGTCACCGTCGCCTGTTCGGTCGCCACCTGCGCCACCGCGCCTGGGCCATCGAGATAACCCTGCTCGCCCGGCGCTGATGAAATCACCTGCAGCCACGTCCAGCCGCGCTCGCGCGCCTCGCGCTGCACGGCTTGCATGTTGCCGGCGTCATAGTGCTTGCGCACATACGGGCAGCCATGGTTCGTCCATTCGAGGATGACATTCTGGCCGGCGAACTCCGCCAGCGTGCGCGTCGCGCCGGTTGCATCGACCACCGAGAATGCCGGCGCCGCCGCGCCCGTGACGACTTCCTGCACATCCGCCGGCGGGCCGCTGCACGCCGCAAGCGTCACCATGGCCGCACCACCCAGCAGAAGTTCACGCTTCGACAGCATCCTCATTCTCCTTCGATCGTTTGCAGCACCAATGATTCACTCAGCATCTGCGGCAACACAACCGGATCGCTGCCGTCTCCTGGATAATAGAGATAAAGCGGCACGCCGGCGCGTCCATGCTTGGCCAGCTCCGCCGCAATCGCCTCGTCCCGGTTGGTCCAATCGCCAACCAGATAGGCCGTGTCTGTTTCTTCAAACGCGGCGGCCAAGCGCGGCGTGAACGCCGCCGCTTCATTGACCTTACAGGTCACGCACCACGCCGCCGTGAAGTTCACGAAAATCCCGCGTCCATCATTCTGCAATTCCGTGACGCGCGCCGCGCTCCACGGCTCGGATATCAGCGTGTCCTGCGGCTCGATGCCCAACAGCGGCCGCCACACAAACGCGCCTGTCACCGCGAGCACGAGCGCCGCTGCGATCATCCAAGCGCGCCCCCAACGCATCGCGAGCAACAGCAGCCCAACCGCAACGAACACCAGCAGCAAAGCCGCAACACCATCGGCGCCCGCTTGCTCCGCCAACACCCACACCAGCCACACCGCCGTCGCGAACATCGGGAAGGCGAGCACGTTCTTGACGCGATCCATCCACACGCCCGGCTTCGGGATGAGCTTCTGCAAGCCCGGCATGAAGTGCAGCAAGGTCAGCGGCAGCGCGAAGCCCACGCCGAGCGCTGCAAAGATCAGCAAGGTTGTGAACGCCGATTGCGTCAGCGCGGCGCCGATGGCGCTCGCCATAAACGGCGCCGTGCACGGCGTCGCCGCCACAACGGCCAGCGCGCCCGTGAAGAACGCGCCTGCATCGCCGTCGCGCCCTACGAGACTTGAGCCTAAATTCTGCGCGCCCGAGCCAAACTCGAACACGCCCAGCAAATTGAGACCGATGACGAAGAAGAGCAGCGCCAGCACGCTCGTCACCCAAGGCGCTTGCAACTGGAAGCCCCAGCCCACCGCCTCGCCCGCGCCGCGCAACGCAATCAGCACGCCCGCGAGCGCCAGGAACGTCACCATCACGCCGGCGAAGTACAAAAGCCCGTGCCGCCGCGCTTCGCCGTTCTGCACGCCGCCCGCAAACTGCAGCGCCTTCACCGAAAGCACCGGCAACACGCACGGCATGATGTTAAGAATCAAGCCGCCCAAAAACGCGAGGCCAAGCGCTGCAAGCAGCGCAACGCCGGTCAAACTTTCCGCGCTCACCGGCGCGGGCGCAGCAGCGCCCTCAAGCTCCGCCAGCGCGTAATCATCCGAGAATTGCGCCGCCGACGCATCCGTGCCCGCTATCGCCTCACCTGGCGCCGCTTCAATTTCAACGCCGCGATGCATCCACGCGCCGTTCTCCTGCGCTTCGTAAACAACTAGCCCCGCCAGCGGTGCGTTGCCCAATGGCTGCAAATCCTGCGTCAGCGAGAAGCTCGCGCCCTCAGGCCCAACGCGCGGCCGCTGCGGCTCCGCCGCTTGCACGACACCGCGTTCAAACGGGAAGAAGCGCAAATTGCGGAACGAACTGGCGTTCGGCAGCGCCACGCTCAGCCGCGCCGGTTCACCACGGCCGATCGTCGCCGTCACGCCGTCTTCGCGGCGCGGAATATCGGCCACCGCTTCCGCCACACGCGCCGCCCATTGCGGATCGTCGCGCCCTTGCGTTGCCACAGGCACGACGAGTGTCAGCGTCGCATCTTCGGGAATGCAGATATCGGAGCAAACGAGCCAGTACGCTTCCGCGCTCAATGTCACCGTCGATCCCGGCTGCGCGTTCGCCGGCACGGTGATCTCGACCGGGAAGAGCACCTCGCCCTCATAGCCGTAGTTCACAAGCATCGCGAACGGCACAGCGTGTGGCGCTGGCCATTGAATATCGCCGGCCTGCCATCCCTGCGGCAGCGCCCACGTCAGCGACGTCGGCTCCCCGCTATCGCCCGGGTTGCGCCAATAGGTGTGCCAGCCTTCATTGATCGTCTCACGCAGGACGATCGTGAACCTCTCTCCCGGCGCCACAGCCGCGCGCGCGGAGTGCAGCCCAACATCAACCTGGCGCGGCCCCGGCAAGGGCTGTGCGGTCGCCGCTGAGAGCGAGAAGAAACTGATGATGAGGGCCGCAAGCGCGGCAAAACGGGCCATGACCAGGCGCATACAGGCTCAATCGCTGCAGGCCAATGCGGCCCAGACGCATCTGAGCCATACGTGCGACCAACGCCGCCGGTTTCGCCACAAAAGAAAACGCCCCTCGTTGCCGAGGGGCGTTTCTGGAATTTCGCAGTCCTAAGCTTGGCTTAGCGCAGCGGCGTCGAGGCCTGGATGCGCGCGGCGCGGCTCAGGATCTTCGGCCAGAGGCCGAGCGAGAGCAGGTGCGCGTGCATCACGGCGGTCACGCCCTTGTCGCGCAGCTCGAGGTAGGTGTCCTTCGGCAGCGCGTTGAGCTTCGATTCCGAAATGCGCAGGTACTCGCCGAGCTTGGTCGGCTCGTCCGGCGTGCCATCGGCCTTCGCGCGCGGCAGCGCCAGCGGCGTGGCTTCGAACAGACCGTGCTGATCCATCAGCTTCACGAATTCCTGCGTGCGGCGGCCGAGCATGTCGAACTCGCGGCAGAACTGGATCGCTTCCTGCGTGTAGCGCGAGGGCTGGTTGCCTTCGAAGAACGGCAGCTCCGGCGTCGACGACAGCATCTTCGCAGAGCGATCGATGCAGACGAGAACGCGGTCATCGTCCTTCGACGGCGTGTTGGCGCCCGTCAGGATCGGCAGGAACGGATAGCGGCGCGCGAACGCCGGCAGATAGACTTCCGGGTCCAACGAACCGTCGGCGCCCAAGAACACGTTCATGCCCGGACGCAGACCCATCACCGCCAGCGGCGTCTTCGACTGCGTGTCGAAAATGATCGGGTAGCAAACAGCGGCGAGACCGAACTCGTCGACCGTCAGCGGGACCAAGTGCGTATCCGCGAGAAACGCGAACGGATTGCTGACTTGGCTCACACCCAGCTTGCCGTGCTTCTCAACTGAGAGCGGCTCAAGCTGGTTGTAGAAAAGGATTTTGCCCAGCGTCTGCTGGCCGCCTTGGGCGGTCGTCATGGGTGTCTCCGCGAGTTCCCTACCACTAGGGGGCTGTCCAAACCACGAATGCGCGGTTTCCGCAACACGTTAGCGCAAATGAACTGCCATGGGCGGCCTTTTCTCAGTCGCGACGCATGCTATGCCCGGCCCGCGCGCCTTACCACGGCGCAACCTGGGTGCGAGGGATAATGAAGCCGTTTCGTTGGGCGTTTGCGGTCATTCTGGGGTTGACACTCGCCGCGACTGGCTGCGGCCCGCGCCAAGCGCAACCGATGACCGCGTTCGAGGGAAAACTCGCTGATTGGGCGCGTGAAATCCTGGGCGACAGTCCCGAACTCGCCTCGGAAACCGGCGTGCAGGAAGACGCGGCCGGCGGGGTCTATTCAGATCGTCTCGATGACCGCTCCAGCGTTGCGCTCGAAGCGCGCCGCAGCGCCGCCCTCCGCCGCTATGCGGAACTTCGCGCGCTCGATGTCAGCGCGCTAAGCCCCGAAGACCGCCTCACCTATAACGTGCTGCGCGATCAGTTCGCCAACGTCGCCGCCGGCGCCGCGTTCAACTACGGCGACTTCAGCCCGCTCGGCGGCATCTCGCCTTACGTCCTTAACCAGATGGACAGCGCCTTCATCACGCTGCCCTCGTTCATGGACGATCGCCACGCCGTCACCGACACCGCATCCGCCGAGGCGTACCTCACGCGCCTGCGCGCCGTCGCTGACGCGATCGACCAAGAAACCGAACGCGCTCGCGCCGACGCCGAACTCGGCGTGCGCCCGCCCGGATTCATCCTCGACACCGTCGCCGGCATGCTCGAAACCGTGCTGCGCGATCCGCCGGTCGCGCAGATCTACATCACCAGCTTCCGCCGCAAGCTCGACGCCATCGCCGCGCGTGAACAAAACGCCGATCGCCGCGCCGTCATCGAGCGCGAGAACCTCGTTCTGCTCGCCCGCGCCGAAGCGATCATGCGCGACCACGTTTTGCCCGCGCACCAGCGCGCGCTCGCCTGGGTTCGTTCGGAGCGTCCGCGCGCGACCGACGCGCCGGGCGTTTCCAACCTGCCGCAAGGCGCCGAGTATTACGCCGCCGCGCTGAAGATCGAGACCACCACCGATCTCACGCCGGACCAGATTCACACGATCGGCCTCCAGCGCGTCGCCGCCCTCAATCGCGAACTCGACATCGCGCTGCGCCGCCTCGGCCAAACCGAAGGCCCGGTCGGCCAGCGCCTTGCGCTGATCACCGTTGATCCGCGCTACCAATACGAAGACAGCGACGCCGGCCGCGCCCAACTCATCGCCGACGTCGAAGCCCGCCTCGCCCGCGTCCGCGAGCGCGCTCCCCAATGGTTCGGCCGCCTGCCGCAAGCGCAACTCGAAGTCCGCCGCGTGCCCGCCTTCGCCGAAGCCGGCTCACCCGGCGCCTATTACAACGCGCCCTCGCTCGATGGCTCGCAACCGGGCATCTACTTCATCAACATGCGCAGCCTCGCCGAGATGACGCGCATCGATCTGCCGACACAGGATTTCCACGAAGGCATCCCGGGCCACCATTTCCAGATCGCGCTCGCGCAAGAACTCACCGACACGCCGCTGCTGCGCCGCATGATCTCGTTCAACGCCTACAGCGAAGGCTGGGGTCTCTACGCCGAACAACTCGCCGACGAACAAGGCTTCCACGATGGCGACGCCGCCGGCCGCATCGGCTACCTGCGCTGGCAGCTCTGGCGCGCGGTACGCCTTGTCGTCGACACCGGCCTCCACGCCAAAGGCTGGAGCCGCGAACAAGCGATCACCTACATCATGCAAACGACGGGCGATCTCCGCGGCCTCGTGGAAACCGAAGTCGACCGCTACATCGTCTGGCCCGGCCAAGCCTGCGGCTACGAACTCGGCCGCCGCGAAATCGCGCGCCTGCGCGAAGAAGCCCGCAACGAACTCGGTCCCGACTTCGATCTGCGCGGCTTCCATGACGCAGTGCTGCTAAACGGCGAAGTGCCACTCCCCGTGCTCGACACCCTCGTGCACGATTGGATCCCCGAACAACGCCGCCTCGCCGAACGCGAACGCAACCGGCGTTAGCGCTTCGTTTCTTGGACCGCGCGTCTTCAGACGCGCATGGCGGCATCAACCTAAGTGCGGGCCTGAAGGCCCGCGGTCCAAGAGGCATGGGCGCCCCAATCCTTAACCGCCCTTAGCCATCCCGCTTAGACCGTCATTTACGGTGAACCGGTAAGAAACCCCGTTGGCAAAATTTCGGGGACGCGCAAATGGCGCAATCAAGCTCAGGCGCGTCGGTCGACGTCGCCATTATTGGCGCGGGGCCTGCTGGCCTCACCGCGGGCTATCTTCTCTCTAAACAAGGCGTGAACGTTCTCGTCGCCGAGAAGGACCCGCAATACGTGGGCGGCATCAGCCGCACCGTTGTGCACGAAGGCTATCGCTTCGATATCGGCGGCCACCGCTTCTTCTCGAAGTCGAGCGAAGTCGTCGATCTCTGGAACGAGCTTCTGCCTGACGATTTCATCGTCCGCCCGCGCATGTCGCGCATCTATTACGGCGGCAAGTTCTACTCATATCCGCTGCGCGCGTTCGAAGCCCTCTTCAACCTGGGCATCTTCAAGAGCGCCATGTGTATGCTCTCTTACGCCCGCTGGCGCGTCTTCCCGCACAAGGACGTGAAGACCTTCGAACAATGGGTCGTGAACCAGTTCGGCGACGAGCTCTTCCAAATCTTCTTCAAGACCTACACCGAAAAGGTGTGGGGCATGCGCTGCGACGAAATCTCGGCCGATTGGGCCGCGCAACGCATCAAGGGCCTCAACCTGATGACCGCCGTCATCGACGGCCTGAAGCGTTCGATCCCGTTCCTCAACGGGAAAAAGAACGACGGCATGCAGACCAAGACTCTGCTCGAAAGCTTCCGCTATCCGCGCAAGGGCCCCGGCATGCTCTGGGAAGCCGCGCGCGATAAGATCATCGCCCAAGGCGGCCGCGTCGAAATGGGCGCTGACGTCACCCAGCTCTCGTTCAACGAAACCACGCAACGTTGGCGCGTCGTCATCACCGACACCAATGGCGAGCAGCGCGTCATCTCTGCCGCACACGTCATTTCATCGGCCCCGATGAAGGAGCTCGCGGCGAAGACCTTCCCGCTCCCCGCCTCGTTCAACGAAGCGCTCAACCTGCGATATCGCGACTTCCTCACCGTCGCACTGATGATCAAGTCGGAAGACCTCTTCCCGGACAATTGGATCTACGTGCACGACCCGAAAGTGAAGGTCGGCCGCATTCAGAACTTCCGCTCATGGTCTCCCGAAATGGTGCCCGATCCGAGCATGGCCTGCGTCGGCCTCGAATATTTCTGCTTCGAAGGCGACAACGTCTGGGCCTCGAAGGACGAAGATCTCGTCGAACTGGCCAAGCGCGAAATGGAGCAGCTCGGCCTCTGCAAAGCCGAAGACGTCACCGGCGGTGTCGTCGTGCGCCAAGAGAAGGCCTACCCGGTCTATGACGAGACCTATCAGGCCAATGTCGACGCCGTCCGCGAAGAGCTCGAGCAAAAGTACCCGACGCTCCACCTCATCGGCCGCAACGGCATGCACAAGTACAACAACCAAGACCACGCCATGATGACGGCGATGCTCACGGTGAAAAACATCCTCGCCGACGAACGCCGCTACAACGTCTGGGGCGTCAACGAAGACGCCGAATATCACGAAGCCGGCAGCGAAGGCGAAGCCGAGGCGCTCAAGTCGGAACGCCTCGTTCCGCGCCGCGTGGCCTAGTGCAAGCCGCGGCCTTCACCGCGCGCGCGATGCGCATGCTCGGCGAAGACCGCGTGCGCTACGTGCTGGTGAGCGCCGCCGCGCTCGGCATCGACACGCTGATCACGCTGAATCTGACGTGGGCCGGCATCGCGCCCGCAATCTGTGCGGCCGCGGGCTATCTCATCGGCCTCACCCTGCATTGGGTGCTCTCGTCGCGCTTCGTGTTCGCCGCTGAACTCGGCCAAGATCAGCGCGCCCGTCATCGCCAAGCCATGCTCTTCTTCGCCTCGGGCTTCGGCGGCCTCGCCGTCACCGTCGCGACCTTCACCACCGCGGTGACGCTCGGCGTCCCCGCGCTCTTCGCCAAAGCCGGCGCCGTCGCCATCAGCTTCTGCGCTGTCTATCTCGTGCGCCGCCACCTCATCTTCCCGCAGCGCTCATGACGACCGCCGCCGGCGCCCATCTCGGCCGTCGCGAAGCCATGATCATCGGCGCGCTGTGGGCGACGCTGTCCGCCGCCTTCATCTACATCCACTGGACCGCGATCACCGGCATGACCATGCCGGACGCGGACGATTATCTCCGCCTCCAACAGGTGCGCGATTGGCTCGCCGGCCAAAGCTGGTTCGACGTCACCCAGCATCGCATCAATCCGCCCACCGGCGGCATCATGCACTGGTCGCGCGTCGTCGATCTGCCGATCGCCGCCGGCATCCTGTTGCTGACGCCGCTCGTTGGCCAACCCACCGCCGAGATGATCACGGCAACAGCGCTTCCGCTGATCATCATGCTCATCGCCATGCTGCTCGTCGCCGCCATCACCGCGCGCACAGTCGGCAAGATGTGGGCGCCGATCTCGGCCGCGTGCGTGCCGTTCTCCGCCATCACCTACCCGCAAGTTCTGCCGCTACGCATCGATCACCACGGCTGGCAACTCGTGCTCGCGCTCACGTTGCTGTGGGGCTTGCTCGATGAAACCCGCAAGCGCCGCTCTGGCGTCATCGCCGGCATCGCCGCCGCCTTCTGGCTCAACATTTCAATCGAAGGCCTGCCGGTCGTCACCTGCGCCGCTTTTATCCTCGGCGCCCGCTGGCTTTTCGACGCGCGCGAGCTACCGCGTCTGCAAGCGTATCTCTGGTCACTCACACTCGGCAGCCTCGCCCTCGGCACAGCGACAATGCCAAACGCGTGGGCGCTCGCCGAATGCGATCGCGTTTCGCAGCCCTACATCCTCGCCTTCATAACCGCTTCGCTCGCCGCCGGCGCCGCCTCATGGCCGCGCCTCGCAAAAGATTGGCGCTGGCGCGTCGGTTTCGCCGGCGCCACTGCCGCCGCCGCAGCCGCTGCCTTTGCCATCTCTGGCCCCGCATGCTTGGGCGGGCCGTTCGCTGCGCTCGATCCGCTGACCACGCAGATGTGGCTCGACCGCGTCGGCGAATCCAAACCGCTGATCCGCCGCGGCCTCGGCAGCTTCATCTCCGCCGGCGGCTTCGCCCTGCTCGGCTGCATCGGCGCCGGCATCGCCGTCTACATGACACGCGGCGAAGAGCGCCTGCGTTGGATCACGATCTTCACGCTCGCGCTCGCCGCCAGCGCTCTGATGTTTGCACTCTCGCGCACCGGCGCCGTCGCGCACGGTTTCGCCGCCGCTGGCGCCGCTTTCCTCGCCGCCATGCTGCTGCGCCGCGCCCGCGCCATGGGCTCCGTTGTCGTCCGCGCCCTCGGCACCACCATGGCGCTCGCCGCCGCGACGCCGATTCTGCTGCTGCCGGCGCTCAAGCTCGACCTGAACCCCACCACCGTCCGCCGCGTCTGCAACACCGCGTACGGCGCGCTCAACTCATTGCCGCCCGGCCTCGTCTACGCCCCGCTCGACATCGGCCCGCGCATGATCGCGCACACGCCGATGAGCGTCATCGCCACCGGCCACCATCGCAACCACGTCGCCATGCACGAAGTCATCGCCACCTTCACCGGCCCAGCCGAGCAGGCGCGCGAAACCATCCTCAACCGCCACGCCGCCTACGTCATTGTCTGCGCCGACGCGCACGAGATCCGCAATTACGCACGCTACGCGCCCAATAGTTTCGCTGCGCAACTGATCGAACGCCGCACCCCCGACTGGCTGACGCCGCTCGACATCACCCCGCCCGGCTCCGAGCTGCTCATCTTCGCAGTTACACCAGAAGCGCCAAGAAACGCGCCTAGCAACGACGGCCTTCGCGGCCGCTTGGCGCGCTAGCCCCACGCACTGCAGCATTTTGCACACATACGCGTGAAGCACGCGTGTGTGTACGCAAAACGCCGCGCACATGCCTCATGTTGGCCCTGATCGGAGCGCTTCGCTTACCGTGTCAACGGCCGCGTTCACGCGGCTCGGGAGGGAAACAGTCATGCTGCGCAACACTCGGCGCGCGGGCTTTATGCTTTGCGCGATACTCCTCGCCGCGTGCGCGTCACAGACGCAAAGCACGCAAAGTGAAGACGAGTCGGTCGTCATCACAGGTCAACGGCGCGATCAACAAGTCCAAGAATCGATTTCGCCGCCACCACCACCGCCACCGCCCGTTGCCATGGCGCCCGGCGATGGTCGCGCCCGCGCCGCCATTGGCGGCGTTGTCGGCAATTACGCGCAAAGCGTGCCGCAACCGATGCCGGGCGATGTCGACCGCGAGCGCTACGAAAACGCCGACACCAACCCGATCCGCATGGTCTCCACCGATCCGGTCTCGACCTTCTCGATCGATGTCGACACCGCCTCGTATTCCAACGTGCGCCGCTTGCTCACTTCCGGCCGCTTGCCGCCGCAAGACGCCGTGCGCACCGAAGAGCTGATCAACTATTTCCGCTACGATTATCCGCTGCCGGAATCGCGCGAACAGCCCTTTTCCACCAACGTCACCGTCGCGCCCTCGCCTTGGGCCGAAGGCCGCCAGCTCGTTCACATCGGCCTGCAAGGCTACAACCTCGTGCCGCGCGAACGTCCGCCGCTGAACCTCACGCTGCTGCTTGACGTCTCCGGCTCCATGGCCGCCGCCAACAAGCTGCCGCTCGTCATTCAAAGCATGCGCATGCTGGTCGAACAGCTGACGGCGCGCGATCGCGTCGCCATCGTCGTCTATGCCGGCGCCGCCGGCGCGGTGCTCGAACCCACCCCTGGCGACCAGCGCGGCCGCATCATCGCAGCACTTGAAAACCTGCAAGCAGGCGGCTCGACCGCCGGCGGCGAAGGCCTGCGACTCGCCTACGCGCTGACCGAGCAAAACTTCCGCCGTGGTGCCGTCAACCGCGTCATCATCGCCACCGATGGCGACTTCAACGTCGGCATCAACAACCCGCAAGAGCTGGAAGACTTCGTCGAACGCAAGCGCGAGACAGGCATCTATCTCTCAGTGCTCGGCTTCGGCGGCGGCAATTACAACGACGCGCTGATGCAGCGCCTCGCGCAAAACGGCAACGGCGTCGCCGCTTACATCGACACGCTCAGCGAAGCCCGCCGCGTGCTGCGCGACGAGATGGCCTCGAACATGTTCACGATCGCCAACGACGTGAAGATCCAAGTCGAGTTCAATCCCGCCCGCGTCGCCGAGTATCGCTTGATCGGCTACGAGACCCGCATGTTGAACCGCGAGGACTTCAACAACGATCGCGTCGACGCCGGCGAGATCGGCGCAGGTCACGCAGTCACCGCGATCTACGAGATCGTGCCGGTCGGCGGCCCGACCTTCAACGATCCGCTGCGCTACCAACGCGACAGCGCCACGCCCTCAACCGCGAGCGAAATCGCCTTCCTGCGCATCCGCTACAAACTGCCAGGGCAAGACACGTCGCGCCTGATCGAACGTCCGATCACCAACCGCGACGTCGTGCGCGACATCGCCAGCGCGCCGGAGGCCACACGCTGGGCCGCCGCCGTCGCCGGCTACGGCCAATTGCTGCGGCAGGATCAATTCCTCCGCCAAGGCTACGGCTACGACGACGTCATCAACCTGGCCCAATCCGCCCGAGGCCGCGACGAATTCGGCTGGCGCGCCGAATTCATCCAACTCGCGCGCTCCGCGCAGAGCGCTGCTGCGTTGCCGACGGCGGAGAATGCACAAAGGGGTAGGAACTAAGCACACGCCACTTCTCCCCTCCCCCTTGTGGGGAGGGGCGGGGGTGGGGGTAACGGCGGTGCTCTTTCAGAAAGCCCACTACTACCTCAACCGCGCATCAGCCTCCGCAAATATCGCACGCGCCACACGAAGCGTATCGGCCAGCACCTCAGCATTCGAGAACCGCAACACCCGATAGCCGCGACTCTCAATCCATTGCTGCCGCTCAAGATCATTCGCGGCGCACGACACCGCATCATGCGCGCCGCCATCGACCTCAACGATCAATCGCGCCTTGTGACACAAGAAGTCTGCAATGAAGGGACCGAACGGCGCCTGTCGCCGAAAGTGCGTGCCTTTCAACGGCAATCGCCGAAGCTCAACCCACAACGCACACTCTGCTTTCGGCATCGAACGCCGCAATCGGCGCGCCACAACAACAGCGCGTTCGGTTTTGAGATGTGCCGATGAGTTTTCGTCTGGCAGGTCGCCGCGCATGCGCCTCTCCTGCTAACACTGGCGCTTGCACCCCCACCCCTGCCCCTCCCCACAAGGGGGAGGGGTGAGTGAAATCAAGCCGCCCAAACCAGCCGTACCGCGCCCTCTTCCGCAGCTTCGGTCAGCTCGGCGTCCAGGAACGGGCCGTTCATGGCTGGCTTCAGCGCCGTCGCCAGATCGGCTTCCACGTATTCGCGCGCGTCGCGCTCGTCGTGCTGGTGGATCAGGATGTGGGTCGCGCCCAGGAGTTGGGCTTCCGGCCATTGCTCGTGGCTGGCCAGGCGCTTCGACAAATTGCCGGTGCGCGACAAGAACAAAGGCGTCCAACCGCGGCCGCCGGGGCCAGGGCGCGCGAAGCAATACACAGCCGGCGACGTCGCGAATTGCTCATGCGGGCGATGCACGCTGAAACGGTGCAAGCGGCCTGAAATTCCACGGAAAATTGCTTCGGTCATCGGACGCCCCCGTTCAATGGACTACATCGTTCGCTGTATGTTCCAAAGTGATACGCGACTCATTTGTTCTTGTAAAGTTCTATTGCGTCTCCGATCTCAAATTCCCCGCGAACGGTCCCCATCTTTTCGGCGACCCCGCACCCTGCAATATGAATTGAATGGCTCACGCCCACGATCACACCGCGCAAATCGCTGAAGCGGAAAAACGCTGCGCCGACGCCGGCGAAAGCCTGACGCCGCTGCGCAAACGCGTGCTCGAACTGCTGCTCGCGCAACACGGCCCGGCGAAAGCCTACGATCTCCTCCCGCTGATCGACGCCGATAAGTCCGCGAAGCCGCCGACCGTGTATCGCGCGCTCGATTTTCTCGTGCGCATGGGGCTCGCGCATCGCATCGAAAGCCTGAACGCGTTCATGGCCTGCGAAGTCGGCGCTTGCGAGCGCTCGACGATTTTTCTCATCTGCGAGAAGTGCGGCGGCGCTGAAGAGTTCGACGCCGGCCATGCACTGATCGATCTCTCGGAAGCCGCCAAGAAGGACGGCTTCACCATCCGCCGCACCATGATCGAAGCGAGCGGTCTCTGCGCCCAATGCCAACACGCGGCATGAAACATCCGGCGCCCCTGCCCGCGCCGCTCTATCAGGGCAGCGTCAACACCTGGGAATGCGACGACGGCGGGCATCTCAACATCCGCTTCCACATGGAGCGCGCCTTCACCGGCCTTGCGCACATGGCGCGCGAACTCGAACTGCCGCGCGCGTTCACCGAAAACGCCGGCTCCACGTTGATCGCGCAGGAAGCGCACGTGCGCTTCATCAAGGAAGCCCGGCCAGGCGCGCCACTCGTCATGCACGGCGGCGTGGTCGAGATGGGCGAGAGCGACGCGACGCTCTGTTTCGACATGCGCCACCACGACGGCGCGCCAGGCACGGCGTTCACGTTCAAAGTCCGCCACGTCGAGACGCGGGGCTTGCGCAGCTTTCCTTGGTCAGAGCGTTCACGCGCGGCGGCGAAGCGCTTGAAGTGCAAGCCGCCCGAACATGCCAAGCCGCGCTCAATCGACCTTACCCAACCAGCTGCCGATGCTTCGATCGCGAACGCCGTAGCGCTCGGCGTGCACCGCATCGGCGGCGCCATCGTCTATCCTGATCAGTGCGACGCGCTCGGGCGCTTGCGCGGCGAACATTTCGTCGGCCGCATCTCGGACAGCGTGCCGAACCTGCTCGCGCCCTGGCGCCAAGCCGCCGCGAGTGAAGGCGTGCAGCCTGCAGGCGCCGTTGTCGAAGCGCGCTACGTCTTCCGCAGATTCCCGCGTGCGGGCGATTTGATCGAAGTGCGTTCGGGCATTGCCGAGATCGGCGACAAGACGTTGCGCCTGGTTCACTGGATCCTCGATCCGGAAACCGGCGCCGCCTGGGCCAGCATGGAAGGCGTCGCGCTCACCTTCGACGTCAACACACGCAAAGCGCTGACACCCACCGCCGAAGCCCGCGCGCGCGTCGAGAAATTGGTCGTGCCGGGGCTACGCGTCTAATATGGACCGCCGGCGTCCCGCCGGCATGCGCTGGAGTTGGCCGGCGAGACGCCGGCGGTCCATATTATCACTGCACCAAAGCGTCGTGATACTTCCGCCCTTGCCGCGCCATCAGCGCAGCACTTTCAATCGCCGCACGCGCGCGATCGGGCCGCTCCATCGGCAGCATATGCCCCGCGCCTTCAACGGTGGCGACACGCGCGTCGGCCTTGATCGCCGCGATCCGATGCATGGCCGCTTCGGTGATGGTTGAGCCCTTCTCGGCGCGCAACAGCACCAGTGGATCGGTCACGCGCCGCAGCGCGCCCCACGGATCCTGCCGCTGCGCGGTGTAGGTCGCGGCTTCAAACGCCGGCGAGCAGGCAAGCTTGAAGCCGCCCTTGCCGTCTTCGACCAAGCCGTCGCCGACATAATCAGCGAGCACTTCCGGCGGAAACGTTTTCAGAATCCCGCGCCCCGTGAACGCCGCCACCGCCTCTTCGCGGCTCTCGAACGAATTGCGCCGTTTCGCGGCGCCGACCGCGAGCGGCATCACCATGCGCTGCACCAGCGGCCCAAGCGGCAATTGCGAAAACGCGTAGCCCGCCGCCGGCAAAACCACCGGCTCCAGCAATGCCAAGCCGTTCACCAGATCGGTGCGCACGCCCGCCGTCAGCAAGCTGATCGTCGCGCCCATCGAATGGCCCGCGAGCGTCACCGGCGCGGTGAAATGCTCGAGCACGGCGATCAGATCATCGCGATGCCGCTTCCACGACGTGTAGCTGAGGAGCTTATGCGGCAGCTCCGTCAGGCCATGCCCGCGCATATCGAGCGCCAGCACATGAAAGCGCTCGCCCAAGGGCTGCAGCAGCGTGCGATAGGTGCGCGCGTTAAAGCCGGTCGCGTGAATGAATACGATATCCGGCGTCGCCGTCTCGGCGCCAAACGCAATGCCCGCCATGCGCCCGCCCGGAACTTCGAACGAAACACGGCGAAAGGGTTGAGAAGCTTCAGTCACAGGCGAAGGGAGTACGGGAGTAGGTGCGTAAGGCAATAGGGAAAACCGCTGCGCCTACTCCCCTAACCGAACACGCGCCGCAAAATATCGGTCGTCCGCCGCCACGGATCACGCCGAATTGCACGCTCCTCTTCCGCGACGAAATAGAAGCAGCCATCGAGCGCCTTCGTCGTGGAGAAGTTAATGACCTCGGTGCGCAGATCCGTGGTCATGCTCGCGAGGCCAACTTCGCGCAGCGCCGCGCGCAGCAGCGTGAACGCGCCAGACTCCGTCAGCGCCCGCGTCATCGGCGGCTTCAGCAAATTCGTCAGCCGCGTCTCGGTGCGCCCGCGCAGATAGCGCGTCGCGCTATCATCGCCGCCGCGCACAATATCGATCGCATCCGCGATAGTGATGCCGCGGATCGCATTGACGAACATCGTCGCCGCCTGCGGCATCACGCTTTCCGCCGCGTGGTTCAGATTCTCCTGCAACCGGTCCAGCGGCGCCGACATCCCCATGCGCCCCAAAGTGCGCTGCGATTGCCCCAGCACGCCCGGCAACGGAATCCGCACCTGCGGGTTGCCCCAGAAGCCATTCGGTTGTGCAAGCCGGTTGGTCGCATTCATCGAAGCAAGCGACAGCGCCTCTTTAATCCCCCGGCTCGCATCGCCCTGCGTCAGCCCATCCAATAACTGCCGCTGCGCAAAGGCGGGCGTCGCCGTAAGCAACGCCGCAAGCAAAACGCGGCGATCGAGGTGATTCTTCATGGAGGCACCTTAGCGCATCCGTTTCCACGCTTCCCGGCCAAGCGCACGCGCATCGCAAGATGCGGGTGAGCGCCGAGCCGGGACCCATGGGCCGACAAAGCTCAGCAATTCGCCCATGGATCCCGGCTCTCCGCTGCGCTGCGGCCGGGAAACGTGAGTGGAAACAATCGGTCTTAAACTGTCAGCCGCGCTACACCTGACAAATCACCCCAAACCCGCCATCATCACCCCGAAATGACGCTCTCCGATCTCCTCCCCAAGCTCCATTACCCGACGCACCTGGAAAAGGTCGTCGACGGTTGGGTCCACGGCGTCGCCGCCGTTCTGCTCACCTTCGCGGTTGGCGCAGCGCTCGGCCTCGCCATCTGGCAAGGCGGCCTCGGCATGGCCAGCGCCATCGCCGTCTACGGCATCTGCGTCATGACCATGATCGGCTGCTCGATGGCCTACAACATGACCGAAACGCCGGCGCGCAAAGCATTGCTGCGCCGCTTCGATCACGCCGCGATCTTCCTGATGATCGCCGGCTCCTACACGCCCTTCACCACGATCCGCTTCGACGGCGCATGGGCGATCTCGATGACAACGCTCGTGTGGGGCCTCGCCATCATCGGCGCCGCGGGCAAACTCTTCCTGCCCGGTATCGGCAAGCGCGTGTGGCTCATCTTCTACGTTGCACTTGGGCTTCTGATCTTCGCCGCCTTCGGACCACTTGTGCAAACCGTGCCACTCGCCGGCGTGATCTTGCTCTCTGTCGGCGGCCTACTCTACGTCGCCGGCATTCCCTTTTATGTCTGGGAAAAACTCCCCTTCCGCCGCGCCATCTGGCACAGCTTCGTCATGGCCGCCGCCGCAGTGCACTATGCTGCCGTGCTGACCGGCGTCGTCTTCGCTTAGAGTCGCCCCGCCAGCGAATGGCTTCTGCGCCAGCCGCACAGCCCTTGCGACGACACATAACAAATCACCAAATCGGCCTGCCCGCGCGAGTCCACAAACCACGCGCGCGTCGTCGCCAGTCCGCTTGAATCGACAAAGCACCACGCGCCATCATTGCCGCGCGCGAAGCCCTGGTCGTTGCAGCGCCACACCAGCAAATCCGCCAGCCCCTGCGAACCCGCGTCAAACACGCGAATATCCGCAACCCCGCCCCAGCCAACATTATAGATCAGCGCCACGCGTTCACCGCACCGTTTCCTTCGGCACGGACACACTCACCGGCCGCGCTTCAAACTTCGGTTTCGGCAGCAAGCGGAAGCGCGACTGACACCAGGCAAAGTCGATGCCGATATCGAGCAAAGCATCCGAGCGCCCGCACGGGCACATAAACGGCATCACCGCGCCAACCGTGTACGTTTCGCCCGCAACCAGCGGCACGGCCTCACCCGTCATGTGATTGGGCGCGGCGTTCACGCAAAGCACCAGATCGCCAGGGCCAACAGCATCGCTCATCATGTCCCTCCCTCGTGGGGTGACGCCGCCATTCTATCCCAAGTACAGCCAAGCCGCATCCAAGTTGGAGCGCGCGCTTCCAAGCACGTGACGGGTTTTGGGCGGCGCTCTAAGGTGTGTCTATGCGCTTCACGGACCAGGTAGCCTCGCTTCACCCCGCCATAGTGACAGGCGTGTTTCTGATGGTCTTCGGCGGCGGCGCGCTCGCCCTGACTTCCCTCCCGCTTGGGGGCTCCGACTGGCCCCTCGTGTATTCCGTAACGATGACCCTGCTCCTCGTGCCAACCCTGACTTGGCACTACAGCATCTATCGCGCCGCGTCGGAACGGAGCACCAACTTCGTTGGGCACAACGGCCGTCGAGGTTTTTTGTTCGCCGCGTGCGCAACCTCTACGGCGATCTTTCTTGCGACTTTTCCGATTTACGCGAGCATGCCCTACACCAATCCAAGTCAGCCCACACTCGCGACGATCAATTCGGTCGCCATGGGCATCGCCTGTGTCACGTACTTTCCCGCAATTTGGGCGGCAGCCAACGCGCTGACGCGCTTCAGCGAGCAGAAGAAGATCGTAGATCTCGGTAAGACGTTCGGCACATTCGTCCTTGAACTGTACTACCCTATTGGCGTCTGGTTCATCTATCGACGCATCCGAAAAGCCACCGACACGCCACTCCTGACTTAGAGGCTACAATGACCGAACCCACCTGCTTCAAGCTCAGCATCGAAAACAAGGTCGCTCACATCCAGTTGTCACGCCCCGAAGTGTTCAACTCGATGCCGCGCGCGTTCTGGAATGAACTGCCGGTGCTGGTGAACGACATCAGCGACAACGCCACGGCGCGCTGCATCGTCATCTCCTCCACCGGCAAGCACTTCACCGCCGGCATGGATCTCTCCGTCTTCACCGATGGCGACGGCGTCTCCGCCAGCGGCGGCGATCAGCACTCGCGCGCCGAAGCCTTCCGCCAATTCGTGCTGACGCTGCAGGACAGCTTCTCTTGCTTGGACAATTCGCGCGTGCCGGTTATCGCCGCGATCCAAGGCGGCTGCATCGGCGGCGGCGTCGATATGATCTCCGCCTGCGATATTCGTTACGCCACCGAAGACGCGTTTTTCCAAATTCAGGAAATCAATATCGGCATGACCGCCGATGTCGGCACGTTCCCGCGCCTCTGCCATTTGATCCCGCAAGGCTGGGTCCGCGAACTGGCTTACGCCGGGCGCCGTTTACCTGCTGCGAAAGCGAAAGAGATCGGGCTCGTCAACGACACCTTCGCGACGCAAGAAGCGATGCTCGCGCACGTCATGGAACTGGCGGCGGAAATTGCCGAGAAAGCCCCCGTCGCCGTTGCGGGCAGCAAACGTATGATCAATTACGCGCGCGATCATTCCATCAGCGATGCGCTTGATTACATCGCGACGTGGCAGTCCGGCATGTTCTCGCCGCCGCACATGATGGAAGCCTTTGCAGCGAAAGCACAAAAGCGCGCGCCGCAATTCCCCGACTTGGCGCCGCTTCGTAAGAAAATGTGATCTGAAACTTTCGAGTTTCATCGCTTGCCGGACGCACCGCATGCGCAGAGAATATTTGCATGCCGTTCGCAAAAGGACAACTCAGCGCTCACGGTCGCCAATGGCACATCGACTTCGCCGATGCGATCGCATCACGCGACTCTGCGCGCTATGCAGCGTTCATGCACGAAAATTGCTCGGTGCAGATCAACAACAACATGCCGGTTTATTCGAAGCTCGCGATCGAACGCGCATTCATCGAGTATGTGAAGAACTTCCACAGCATGACCTACGAATTTCTCAGTGTCTTCGGAACAGATCGGTACTCGGTAGCGGAGGCGTTGTTCACCTACACCTGCAATGACGGCAGCCTTGAAGTCGTTCAACACGCCTACATCTGCGAGCGCGACGAAGCGGGGCTCCTCACGGCCGTGCGCCTTTACGGGGACACCTCGCGCATCCTCAAGCCGTTCATGGCCGCCAACGATTGAATTGCGCAGCGCCGCGCGCATCCGCTGTTGCCAACCATCCCGCACGCGTCGAAAAGCTGATCTATTATGGACATCCGTTTCGTCTCCCCCGGCCCCAACCCGCCGCACGAGGTCAACGCCTTTATCGAGATCCCGCAGGGCGGCCTCCCGGTGAAATACGAACTAGATCAAAAGAGCGGCGCGCTCTTTGTCGATCGCTTCCTGCACACCTCGATGCTCTACCCGAGCAATTACGGCTTCATCCCAAACACGCTCGGCGAAGACGGCGATCCGATCGACATTCTGGTTGTCACGCCGATGCCCGTCGTCGCCGGCCGCCTCATCCGCTCGCGCCCCGTCGGCGTGCTGTTGATGGACGATGAAAAGGGCGTCGACGAGAAAATCCTCGCCGTTCCCGTCGATGCACTGAACCCGTTCTACAAGGACGTGAAAAGCCACGAAGACCTGCCGCCGCTGCTGGTGCAGCAGATCGCGCACTTCTTCACGCACTACAAAGATCTAGAACCCGGCAAGATGGCCAGCGTCGGCGAGTGGGCCTCGCTCGAAGTCGCGCACGAGCGCATCAATCAGGCGATCAAGCGCAAGAAATGACCGACAGCGCCATCGCCGCCCGCATCGTCAACGCGCTAGAAGCCGCCGCCGACCGCGAAGCCGGCGCGCGAACTGCGCTTGTCTCGGTAACCTTAGATATGCTCGCCCGCGCCGACGCCGGCGCGATCGAAGCGACGCTTGTGCGCAAGACGCGCACGCTTGTGTTCATGAGCGCGGAGTTCCGCACCGACGCAGGCGAACGCATCGTCGCCGCCAGCAGCGTGCATAAAGTGCTGAGCGCCTAGACGCGCGGCGCGATCCAGCGCATCTCCACCAGCGTCGCGTCGTGCAGCAAATCCGGCTCGATTTCCTCGAACGAGCCCGCATCCGCGGCTCCTTCGGGCAAGCTATACACACGCCAGAACTGCCCATCCGCCGCCGTTGAACATGCAAAGCCCAACGTGCCGTCGAACTGCTCGGTCGCGCAGAACGCCACCTGCTCCGGCGGCGCCACCGCGAACTTCGATTGCCCAACGATCTCGCCCGCCGGGCTGCGCGCCTGCGTCGAGCGCGTCACGATGGAATGGATGTAGCGGCGATCAGCGGTCGGATTGATGCGGAAAACTTCCTCATCGCCCGCCGAAAGCGTGATCGCCTTGAAGGCCTCACCCTCAACGTGATCATCAACTTCCGCGACGATGTAGTTCGGCGCAGCCGCCGTCACCGCTTCGATACTCATCGGCAATGCGGCGGCAATGCCGGCCGCGCCGCTAGGGCCGATGTTCGAATTATAGTTCGGCGCGGCGACAACCGGGTACGCTTCACTCGTCTCGCGCTGCTGCGCCTCTCCGCACGCAGCCAGCACCAACGCCGCAACAACAATCCAACGCCTCACGAGAACACCTCGAACAAACCAGCGGCGCCCATCCCGCCGCCAATGCACATCGTCACAACCGCGTGCTTCGCCTTGCGCCGGCGGCCTTCCATCAGCACGTGACCAACTAGGCGCGCGCCCGTCATGCCGAAAGGGTGGCCGATCGCGATCGAGCCACCATTGACGTTGTATTTTTCCGGATCGATGCCGAGCTTGTCGCGCGAGTAGAGGCATTGCGACGCGAACGCTTCGTTCAACTCCCAGAGATCGATGTCGTCCACAGTGAGGCCCTGCCGCTCGAGCAGACGCGGCACAGCGAACACAGGGCCAATGCCCATTTCGTCCGGCTCGCAACCAGCGACCGCGAAACCCTTGAACAGACCCATCGGTTCGATCCCGCGCTTCTCGGCTTCCTTCTCGTCCATGATGACAACCGCCGCCGCACCATCCGAAAGCTGGCTCGCATTGCCGGCGGTGACGAAGTTGCCAGGCCCGCGCACCGGCTCAAGCTTCGCCAAGCCTTCAAGCGTGGTGTCGGCGCGATTGCACTCGTCACGCGTCACCACGTAGTCGACGAAGCTCTCTTCCTTGGTTTCCTTGTTGACGACCTTCATCTTCGTCGGCAGCGGCACGATTTCGTCATTGAACAAGCCAGCCGCTTGCGCCGCGGCGATGCGCTGTTGCGAGCGGAGCGAATATTCATCCTGATACTCACGACTCAGATTGTAGCGCTTGGCCACGATGTCGGCGGTTTCGATCATCGGCATCCAAAGCTCAGGCTTGGTGCGCATCAACTCCTCTTCGGTGACGTGATAGCGATTGGCCTTGCCGCTCATCTGCACCAGCGAAATGGATTCTACGCCGCCGCCGACTGCGACCTTCGCGCCTTCGTTCATCACGTAGTGCGAAGCCTGCGCGATCGCTTGCAGGCCCGACGAGCAGAAGCGGTTCACCGTCGTGCCCGACGACGTCACAGGCAGACCGGCGCGAATGAGCGAGAGGCGGGCGATGTTGGTGCCGGTGGCGCCTTCGGGCGCGCCGCAGCCGATCACCACGTCCTCGACCAGCGCCGGATCAATCTTAGCCCGCTGCACCGCGTGCTTGATCGCATGGCCGGTCATCACCGCGCCGTGCGTATCGTTGAAGCCGCCGCGGCCGGACTTGGCGAGGCCCGTGCGGGCGTAAGAGACGATAACTGCGCGGCCCATCAGGCTCCTCCTCAACGTTGTTGCGCGCACACTAAGCGCCGCGACGCGCGCGTCAAAGCGCGTATCGCGGCGTCAGCGTGCGAAATGCCGCAATCAGGAAATGGCGTTGTTGTTGACCAACCCGCCGGTCGGCGCGGGCTCCGGCGCCTGCTGTACCGGCGCGGAAGCCGCGACCCCGCCCTGCTGGAAGATGCCTCGCCCTCGATCCTGGATCCATTTGGCGATGTCCTCCGACAAGACGCCCGCGACGATGCCGACCAAGGACACCGTGAACGGATTGAGCGTCGCCGATGTCGTCGCTTGCTGCACCGAGGATGCGATCGAGAACCCGGCAATGGCCGCATTGGCCAGCACATAGAACGCCAGCGCCGCGCACATGCCGAAGATCAAGCGCACGACGATCTCAGCCATGGTCACCGGCACCGGGCGGTTGAGATAGGCCGGGAAGAGATAGAGCAGCGAACCCAGCGCGCCCATCAACAGCACCAGCACGGTCGAGAGCAGAGCCGGATGGCCTTGCGCCAGGAAGGCGCTCGCGCCGAGCGGGCTCAGATTGCGCAAGGCATACGCCTCGCCGCGAATACGCGTGTAATGCTCGTAATCCGGCACGACGCTTTGCTGGAGCGCAAACACGCGGCGGTTGGCTTCCGCGACTTGACCGCTCACCAAACGCTGCCGCGCGACAAGCGCCGAACGCTCGGCGCTGCGATCATCAAGCGCTTCCTCTTGCGATGCGAGCTGCTGAACCTGGACGCTCAAATTCGCGATGCCCTGCTGATCAGCCGGCGGCAAACCAGGGCGGGCGGCGAGCGCGTTGATGCGCGAAGAGAGGCCCTGCGCGCTCATGTCGGCGGCGGCGCTGCCAGCCGTCTGCACATTGGCGCGCGTTTCGATGTCGGCGATCGCGCCGACCATCGCGGCGCGCGCTTCATTGGTTGTCGTTTGAGCCGCCTGAACTTGGCTATCGAGCGAGGCGATCTGCTGATCGATCTCAAGCAGCTCGCCGCGCGGGCCCGAGCTTTCAGACTCGAGCTGTTGGATCTGACGATCGGCGGCATCGAGCTGCGCAAACGAGATCAGGCCATTCGTCGTCGGCGAGATCTGCGCCACGCCGAACTGGAAGTCGCGCGAACTGAACACCAGCGCGCTCAAGCCAAGCACCGCCACCATCGCCACCGCGAGCACCACGCCGACGGAAAACTTGTAGATCGTCATCGCGAACGTCCCCTCAGGTCTGTCTGTGACGCGCCATCCCCGATCGCGTCCCGCCTCTGGCCTATCTAGCGCATCCCCAGCCTGGCCGGTTGGCCTTTTTTAACCATGTCGGCGACCTGAGCCGTAGCTGCCGTTACGTAATCACTATCCAGTGAATATTTTCTCATTCCTTCAATTTTCTCTTGTCAGCAATCAGCGAACGGGTCATACAGGGTGCGCGCTCCTCCCCAAGCAGCGCGACCAGTCCAGGAGAGAAACTGATGTCCGCCCTTCGTTCGATCGTCGCCGCCGCTGTGATCAGCGCCGCTTTTGTCGCCCCCGCCTTCGCACGCGACCTCTACACGATCCGCCTCGCTCAGCCGGTTGCCGAGCAAACCCGCGTGATCGCGCTCAACACCATTTGGGATTGCAGCGGCGACACCTGCGTCGCGCGCGCTGACCACGGCGCCAACGTGCGCTCGTGCCGCCACTTCGTCCGTGAATCGAACGGCCTGCGCATCGCCTCGTACGGCTCGGCCGACGACCAACTCAGCGCCGACGAAGTCGCGCGCTGCAACGGCGAAACCTATCAAGCGTCGAACGGCCAAGCCGGCCAATAATCGAACGCTTCATAGCGATTTGAATTGAGAACCGCCGGTCAGCAATGGCCGGCGGTTTTGCTTTAAGTGCGCCCGCGCAGATCCTCGCGCCACGGATGCGCGCCGCATGGCTCAAGCGTCAGCGCCTGAGCGGCGGGATCGTCGCCGATGCGCATGCGGGCCGCGCCCGTCCGCGCATCGCTGATCGAGTGCATGAGCGGGGCGATCCGTCCGTCGGGTTTGCGCGCCAGCACCAAAACGCCGTGTGCACCCGCGACACGCGCCCCGCCGGTCACGCGCGGCAGCTCGTAAGTGATGCGAACCCGAAACGTCTCGCCGCTGCTTTCCAGATTGTAACGTGGATGATCGAACAGCGTCTGCGTCTCGTCCTCATAGACAACCTGGATCGCATCAGCTTCGAAGCGCACGCCAACGCCGGCCGCGCACGCCGCCGGCCCCGCGCTCCAAAGTCCTGCCAATTCGGCAGGCGGCCGCGGCCGCTCGGCGCATGCCGAGGCCAAAAGCAACACAGAAAGGAGCGCCATGGCGCGCGGCATCAAGCATGTGAGCTACGCTCGTATGGTTGATGCTGTCTGAACGTCGCTAAAGGACTCGCCAAAGCCGCATCGGCGCCCCATGTGAGCGCGTATACTCCATGGACATGCCGGTCCCCGCCCCCACGCCCCTTTCAGGCGCAACGACAGATCGTGGCCGGCCCGCGTCCGAACTGCTTGAAGACTTGATCGACACGTTTCCGGGCGAGACCGTGAGCGTCGGCGAATTGATCGACCGGCTCGATTCGCGCGCGCACGGCATGCTGTTGCTGGTGTTGGCGCTGCCGATGTGCGTGCCGAACGTGCCGGGCATTTCGACGATCTTCGGCGTGCTGATGTTGGCGCCTGCGCTGCAGATGGTGTTTGGCTCGCGCCGCCTTGCGGTGCCCAACCGCGTGCGCGAATGGCGCGTGAACGGCGACGCACTGCGCCGCACATTCCACCTCGCCATCCCATCGCTGAAGCGCGTCGAGTATCTGATCAAACCGCGCTGGTCGCGGCTGACACGGTTTCCGGTGACGATCCTTGTCGGCCTGCAGACGCTGCTGATGGCGTTGGTGCTGATCCTGCCGATCCCGTTCGCGAATTGGCCGCCAGGCATGACAGTGGCGATGACGGCGCTGGCGCTGCTGCAGCGCGACGGCGTCTTGATGCTGATCACCATCCCCGCGGCGATCGCCTCGGTGGCGTCGGTTTATCTCGGCACACGCGTCGGCCTCGCTGTCATCGACGGCGCCATTCAGTGGATCAACAATCTGATCTCGTGATCAGGTTTTGCGCGGCGCGTACGCCCACGCGACAGCGATCAATCCCGCCAACAACAACACCGAATATTCCATCCCGTTGCGGCCGGCGCCGACAACGAACCAGCCTGATGGATAGTGCACCAGGACCATGCCGAGGCCGATGATGCCGATGTGGCCGAGGCACGCCAACGTCACGAAACGGCGCGCGAGGATGAAGAGAGGCCCGACCAGTTCGTAGATCGTCACTGCCGCGGCCCAGTAGAAACCTTCGGGAAAACCCAGGGAACTGAGCCATTCGCCAAAGCCGGTGACGTTCGGATCCCAATGCCAGGCACGGAAAGCGCCGTGGATGAAGATCAAAACAGCGACCGCGATGCGGACGATCGACAACGATTGTTCGACGCGATCAGCGTGCGCGCGCGGCCCGAGCAACATGACTTCCCCTCATCAAAGCTGATGAGAAGGCGCCCCACCGATCCACCAAACGCAACGGCAATGCGACCAACTCACCCTTTCCCGGGGCGATGCGACTCGTCCGCCGAAGCTCGAAGAGCGAAGGCGGAAGCATCGAACCCGGGCCCCATTAGCGCGCATGGTTGGAAAGAGGGCGCGGACAGCGCCGCGCCTAAGCCCGTGAGCAGATGTGTTCATGGGTCCCGGGTTCGCGACTGCGTCGCGCCCCGGGAAAGGGTGCTCGCACTTAGCAGGAGTTGCGAACGATCCAGCCGAGCTGCGAGCCGGTGCGATCCACTGCCGGTTCGATCGAACGGCAGTTGCGGGCCGCGGGCCGCGAGCCGCCTGGCTGGAACTCAGGATCGCCTTCGCCGTTGCGGCGATCATCGTCCGAGAGCGGCTCGTACACGGAGACAGCGCCGCCGGTGACGATGCACTCGCGGCGTGAACCATTGGACTCGCGCACGCGCACCAGCACTTCGCCTTCATCCAGCGCCGACGCGAACGTTACGCGGATCGGACGCGACGATGCGCGCTCCGCGCATGTGTTGATCGCCGGCATCAGTTCGGGAAGCACAGAAGCCCAAGTCGGCCGCTCGCCCTCGACCACGCCGCGGCGCGCGCAGCCTTGGTAAGCGACGCCCTCGAACAGAACCTGCGCGGTGTAGGGAAGCTCGACGCCGCTCGCCGTGCAGGCTTGCTGCGAAATCGTGATGGTCAGCGGGCCAGCGACGACGCGCATGCCGCGTTCGCGATAGTCGCGATCATTCGGGATGCCGCCATCCTCACCCAAACCAGGGCGCGCGAACTGCGCATAGTCAGCCAGCAACGTCAGCTCCCACGCGCCCTCGGAATTGCCAAGCGCATCGATACCGCCGGACGCCTGGAACTCGCCTTCATACACGGCGCGCTGTTCGGCGTTCGCCGGTCCGCCCAAGGCGGCCAACGTTTCGGCGGCGATTTCAGCTTCGCGTTCGGCGTTCGTCGGTGTTGAGGGGCCCTCTTCGCTCGTGGGCGCCTGGCGCTCGCACGCAGACAAAGCAGCTGCGCTCAGCATGAGCCCCAACAGCGCACCGCGGATCAAGGTCCGCATCGGCTTTCCCCCTCTGGCTCTGCCATCCGGATGGATGTCAGCACCCTCGCTGGCGTTAGTATAGCCCCATGCAGCGTGATTCCGGCGCCCCACTGTGGGAGTTTTTCGCGGGCGGCGGCCTAGCCCGCCTCGGCCTGGAACCCGACTTCGCCTGCACCTTCGCCAATGACATCGAACCAGCCAAAGCGGCGGCCTACCGAACCGCCTTCCCGCCGGGCGGCGACATGCACGAAGGCGACATCTGGAAGCTCACGCCATCGAAGCTACCGGGCAAGGCGGCTTTGGCCTGGGCGTCGTTCCCCTGTCAGGACCTTTCGCTCGCGGGCGCACGCCGAGGTTTAGCGGCGCCGCGCTCGGGCGCGTTCTGGGGCTTTCACGCGCTCATCGAAAAGCTAGGGCACGAAGGCCGCGCGCCGCATGTGCTGGCGCTTGAGAACGTCAGCGGACTTCTAAGCTCGCATGGCGGCGCCGACTTCACCGCGCTGCTGCACGCGTTGGACGATTTGGGCTATCGCGCCGGCGCGCTGGAGATCGACGCCGCGTTGTTCACGCCGCAATCGCGACCGCGGCTGTTCGTCATCGCCGCGCGCAACGCGCCAGCGCATCTCACCGCTTCAGGACCGATCGAACCGTTTCATAGCCAATCGCTGCGCAACGTCGTCGCGCGTTTGCCGGACACGCTGCGCAAACGCTTCGTGTGGTGGCGCCTCGATGCGCCGCCTAAGCGCAACACGCGCCTTGCTGATTTGCTCGATGAGCACAGCGACACGTGGAATAGTGAAGAGCAAACCGCGAAGCTCGTCTCACAGATGAGCGCGCTACAGCGCACGCGCCTCGAAGCGCTGCAAGAAAGCGGTCGGCGCGAGGTTGGCGCGGTTTTCCGGCGCATTCGCATCGAGCACGGCGAGCGCGTACAGCGCGCGGAAGCGCGGTTTGACGGGTTGGCGGGGTGCTTGCGCACACCTACCGGCGGCTCGAGCCGGCAAATGCTATTGTTCGTTGAAGGCAAAGAACTGCGCTCGCGCTTGCTCTCGCCGCGCGAAGCGGCGCGACTGATGGGTGTGCCGGAACATTATCCGCTGCCGAGCGGCCAGACAGCGGCGCTGCATTTGGTTGGCGATGCCGTTTGCGTGCCAGTCGTGCGCTGGCTTTCGCAGCATCTGCTTGCGCCACTTGCAGGCGCCGCCACGGCCCGCAAGAGCGCTTAAATGCGCGCCGACGTTTTCGATCCCGCCAAACGCTCAGCCGTGATGCGCGCGGTGAAGTCGCGCGATACGGCGCCTGAGCTTGCCGTGCGTGCGGCGGTACGTGCGCTTGGCTATGCGCGGCGCTACCGGCTCAACGGCGCGAAGCTGCCGGGCAAACCGGATCTGGTGTTTGGCGCCATGCGCAAGGTCGTGTTCGTGCACGGCTGCTTCTGGCACGGCCACGATTGCAAGCGCGGCGCGCGTCAGCCGAAGGACAACGCCGCTTACTGGCGCGCGAAGATCGGACACAACGTCGCGCGCGATGGCGCATCGCTTGAAGCACTGAAGGCTGATGGTTGGTCGGCGCTCGTAATTTGGGAATGTGAGACGCGCGACGGCGCAGCGCTCACGCGCAAACTCAGCAAGTTTCTCCGCTAACGGCGCTCCACCCTCGCCACCGGGGCCGACCCGGCTACGCCGGAGCGAAGCTCCAGCTTCGCCGAGGCGAGACCGGTGGCGAGGGCGGAGTTCGGGGCGTCCGCGCAACGGGAGGACGCACGCTCCCGCCCCAATTCCTCACGCGCCGCCGCCATCATGGCCGCCAACGGCCCCGCCCCCAGAAACCTGACCGCCGGCGCGTCCCGCTCCGGCGGCCAGTCGTTCAACAGGGCGGCAATGGTCAGCACAGCGGCGCGCTCCAATTGCAAATCACTCGCAATAGCAAAACATGCCCGCGGAGCGCCGTCAAGCTGGAGCGGCGGCGCGGGTTTTACGCGGCGGAGGTGACGCGGCCCGCCAGGCGGGCGTTGAGCGTGAACGAGAAGACTGAACCCTCGCCCAGTTCGCTCTTGGCGCTGATCGAGCCGCCCATGAGCTTCGCGAGCCGCAGCGAAATCGCGAGACCGATGCCGGGCCCCGCGCCATCGGCAGACAAACGCTCGCGGCCAAAAATCAGCGCGAGCTGCGAACGCGACATGCCAGCGCCCGTGTCGGCGACGATGACGTTGAGGCGCACATGATCGGCATCAACCGGCTGCGCGCTCATGCGCACGCGCACGCCGCCATGGGTGGTGTAGCGAATGGCGTTGGCCAAGAGGTTGAATAACACTTGGCGCACGCGCCCCGCATCCATCTCGATAAACGCCGGCGTCGCGGGATCGACGTCGACGAACAGTTCGAGGCTCTTGTCCTGCGCCGCGGCACGGAACGCGCTGACGACACCGCGCAGCAACTCACGCGGATCGGCGGGCTTGGTTTCGATGCTGATCTGGCCGTTCTCGAGACGATCCAGATCGGAGAGATCGTTGAGCACCAGGCGCAGCACCTCGCTCGCCTGCAACAGCGTCGCGATGTGCGCGCGCGCTGTTGGCGATTGCGCGGCGCGGCGCAAATGCTCGGCTGCGCCCACAAGCGCCGACATCGGCGTCCGCAATTCGTCGTTCATACGCTGAATCATGCCGCTTTTCGCGGCTGCTGCGGCAGCGGCGGCTTGGCGCTCGCGCAGCACGGCGGCTTCCGCTTCGAGCTGCGCCGCATCCGACGCCAGCAAGCTCCGCCACAAATTCACGCCGAACGCGAGCAGCAATAAGCCGCCCATCAGCGGCATCAGGTCGAGCGGATTGCGTGCTCCGTTGATCAGGTATTCCGCCAGCGGCAGGCCGAGCAGAAACACGATTGTTGGCCCCGCCCCCGCAACCGAGAGCGAGACCGATGAGCGCAACGTCGCCGCCGCATTGGCGAGGCCGCCGAACAGATAGATGATCGCGAGCGTCTCGCCCGGCACATAAGGCGAGAACCACAGCATCACGGCGATCAGATTGCCGTACACACTCTGCAGTATCGTCCACGCGAACAAGCGCGGTAGGCGTTGAGGCAAATCGCCGGCGACGCTCATCCTCGCCAGCCGCGCAAACACCCAACGATCGAAAAGCAAGACCGGCACCAGACCAGCAAACCAAAGCAGTGGCAGCGCCGTGCCGACGATCGAGGTCGCGACAACGGCGACGATCCCGCACGAACCGAGCCGCAGCCATGTGTTGGCGACGCGCGCACGGCCGACATTCGCCAGCGCGCGGGCGCGCTTGGCGCGGTCGAGCACGGGGGGCGCGGCCGTCGTCAAAACAGGCGGGATTGTGACAACCGCGCCCTGAACTTTGGTTAACGTCGCAACACGCTTGACGCGCGCCTGAAGGGTGTTGAACGGTCACTCAAGGGAGAGATCCATGCGCCTTCTCGTCATCGCTGCTTTGGCTACCGCATTGCTTGCCGCCTCCGAGGCGCGGGCTGAAGTCACCTCCGCCTCACCGTCGAGTTTCGTCATTGAAGCGGAGGCCGACCTGGCGGCGACGCCCGACAAGGTCTGGCGTGACCTTGCCCGCATCGATCGCTGGTGGAGTTCAGCGCACACTTATTCCGGCGACGCGTCGCGGCTTCGCCTCGATGCGCGGGCCGGTGGTTGCTGGTGCGAGCGTTGGGGCAACGGCCAATCGGTCGAACACATGCGCGTGGTTCTGGTGATGGAGCACGAGGGCGTCCGCACCTTCCGCGCCATCGGCGGCTTGGGGCCGCTGCAAGGCATGGGCGTGAATGGCGTACTGACCTTTACAGTTACGCCACTCCCCAATGGGACGAAACTCCACATGAGTTATCGCGTATCAGGCGACTCGAGCCTCAACCTCGAAACCATCGCCCCGCTTGTGGATAGCGTGTTGATGGAACAATTCGGGCGCCTAAGTCGCTTTAGTACGACGGGAACCGCCGGCTGAGTTCGGCGTTCAGCGCAGGCTCACAGTTCCGGCGCCAAGTTCCCGCCCGGATCGGGCCGTACGCCGCGCCCGTCTTTTTTGGAGGGAATCTATGTTCCGCAAAGCATCTGCAGCCTTGGCCGCGCTTCTGCTTGCCGTCGGCTGCACCACGGTCGATCCGGTCACCGGCGAACGCGAACCGAACCGCACCGCAAACGGCGCCATCATCGGCGCTATCGTCGGCGCAGCAGCCGGCACGCTCGCCGGCGGCGATGACCGCCGCAACGCCATGATCGGCGCCGGCATCGGCGCGATCGGTGGCGGCCTCATCGGCAACTACATGGACCGCACGTATCAAAACTTGCGCGAGCGCCTTGCCGGCACCGGCGTCGGCGTTGAGCGCGTCAGCCAAGAGCGCATCCGCCTCGTCTTCCCGGCCGACCTCACGTTCGACTTCAACCGCGACACGGTGAAGAGCCAGTTCGTCGGCGTCCTGCGCGACACCGGCGGCGTGCTCCGCACGTACGACCAAACCGTCGTGGACGTTATCGGCCACGCCGACTCGGTCGGCAGCGATCAGTACAACCTCGATCTCTCGCGCCGTCGCGCTGACAACGTTGCGAGCCTGCTGCAAAGCGGCGGCGTCCAAGGCGTCCGCATCCTGAAGGAAGGCCGCGGCGAGGCCGATCCCGTCGCCAGCAACGAAACCGACTCCGGCCGTGCGCGTAACCGCCGCGTCGAAGTCTACATCAGCGCCTTCACGGGCTAAGCTCTTGCTGAACTGAACGAAGACGCCGTCGCGCCGACAAAGCGCGGCGGCGTTTTCATATGGAGGCATTTATGCGTGCGTTGATTTTGGCTTTGGCGCTCGCCGCCTGCACTGCCGAACCCGCGAAGCAGGAAGAAGCGCAGGCGACGCCTGCCGCAGAAACCGCGAACTCACCGGCCGCCGCACTCGCCGCGATGCCAACCTGGGAAACCGCGCGCGCGGCCGGCGTTGATTTCCGCGCCGTTGGCCAAGAGCCAGGCTGGATCGTCGACATCTACACGCAAGACCGCATCGTCGCGCTGCTCGACTATGGCGAGACGCGGATCGAATTCCCGCGCGGCGAGCCGACGTACCCGGCCGAAGGCGCAACACGCTTCAGCGCGCAGCGTGACGGACACACACTTTCCATCACCTATCGCCGCTTCCCCTGCGAAGACACGATGAGCGGCGAGGCTTATCCCTCAGCGGTGGAAGTCGTGATCGATGGCCGCACGCTCAACGGCTGCGGCCGCAGCGTTTAGCGGAACGGCGGCTCGTCAAACGCGCGCAGCTTGCGTGAGTGCAGACGGTCGCGGTTCTTTTTCAGGAGCGCGATCGTCTCGAGCCCAATGCGCAAGTGCGCGCCGACGGCGCTGTCGTAGAAGCGATCGGCGACGCCCGGCAGCTTGATCTCGCCGTGCGCGGGCTTGTCGGAGATGCAAAGCAGCACGCCGTACGGCACGCGCAAGCGGAAGCCTTGCGTCGCGATGCACGCGCTTTCCATATCGACAGCGACAGCGCGCGATTGCGAGAGCAATTGGCGCTCCTGATTGTAGTTCAGCTCCCAGTTGCGATCGGCGTACGAGACGACGGTGCCGGTGCGGAGTCGACGGCGCAGATCTTCCTTGTCCCCGCCCGCGACGGCAGTCGCGGCTTGCTGCAGCGCGATCTGCACTTCGGCGATCGCCGGGATCGGCACTTCGAGCGGCACGCGATCATCGAGAATCTTGTCGCGCCGCAGATAGGCGTGCGCGAGCACGTAGTCGCCGATGCGCTGCGTGTGACGCAAACCACCGCAATGGCCGATCATCAGCCAGCAATGCGGGCGCAGGACCGCGAGGTGATCGGTGATCGTCTTCGCGTTTGAAGGCCCCACGCCGATATTCACCAACGTCACACCATCATTATCCGGCGTCGCCAAATGGTACGCCGGCATTTGATATTTGCGCCAAGGCACGTTGAGCGCCTTCTCTTCGGCATTCGGATCACCGGCCTCGATCCGCACGTGACCAGGGCACGAGAGCGCCCAGCCCTTCGGGCCATTCTTCACGCCCTCCGCGGCCCAGCGCACAAATTCATCGACGTAACGCTGGTAGTTCGTGAACAAGATCCACGGCTGCACGTCGCTCCATGGCGCGCCGGTGTAGTGCTCGATCCGCTTCAGCGAATAATCGGTGCGCGGCGCATCGAACAAAGCCAGCGGCCGCGAGCCATCGAGGCGCTCAATGCGCAAGCCATCGACCACAGCGTCGCCGACTTGCGTCAGGCGCGGGCTTGGGAAGTAGCGGGCGAGCTCTTCTGCCGGCACGTTCTCGAACGCGGCAGCGCCCGCGGCGTCGAGCACGAACGAGTACGGCAGCTCGCTATCGCTGACGCGCACGCTGAGTTCGGCGCCATAATCATCGACCAACAATTGCAGCTGCTCGATCAGATAGCGCCGGAAATACTTCGGCTGCGTGATTGAGACCGCGTACTCGCCGGGCCAAGTCAGCTGACCGAATGCGCGCGCGAGGCGCGGCGCCGGCGCGTCGGCGAGATAAGTGATGCGCAACTCCGGATAGCGGAAGAGCGCGCGCTCCTCCATCGAGGGCGGCTTGCCCTCTTCCGCGTAACGGCGAATGGCGGCGATCAGCGCCGTGACAGCGCGGTCGTGCAGAAATTCAAGACGGTCGACAGCTTCGGCCGGCGTTTTCGGATCTTCCATCGCGGGAGTGTCCCGCGATGGGCGTGCGCGTCAAGGGGTGCGGATCAGGAGACGCGCGGGATCGGATCGACCAGACGCGAACGGCGATAGGCGTCGTGCGTCATGCGAACTTGATTTTGAAACAGAAAGCCCAACGGAGCGTCATATTTGTAGACGGACTCCACCATGATGACGCTGGTGCCAACGTTCATCATGCGGCTATCGAGCGCCACCGTCGAACCGGCCTGGCGCGCACTCATGCCGCCATGGCCTTCGCTCCACACCACTTGCGCCGTCGAAGCGTTGATGATGCTGATGCTGGTGATGCGCATTTCCATCGTGCCCGGATCGTTCGGGTACATGAGCACGTCGAGGCCGCGCCAAAGGCTGGTCATTTCGGCGTTGGAAATTTCGGTGTCGCGCGCGACGACGTCGGCCAGCGACGCGGCGGCATTCTGCGCACGCTTGTTGGCGCCCATGACGTCGATCAGATCGACCGAGCCGAGCAACAGCGGCACCATCAGAAGCGGCGCGATGATCGCGAACTCAAGCGCGGCGACGCCCTTATTTTCGCGCGCGAAACGGCGGAGGTTCTGGATCAGCTTCATGGCGTCACATGTAAGGTTCGTTGCGGAACATCATCGTCGAGACGAGAATTCGCTCCCCGCCCGAAATGTTTTGAAACACCGGCTCGAACAGCGGCGTCATCACCTTCCAGCGATAGTAGGCGCGCACGACGACGATGTCCGACGGCTGGCCAGGCTGGTAGCCCATGCCGCCGGTGTTGAACTGATCGTTCTGGATCGGGTTCTGCGCGTTGTTGCTGGCGTCGACGAACGAATTGAAACGCCGGACGTCGAGGAAGAGATTGCCGTCGCAACCCATGACGATGAAATTGTTGATCTCATCGCAGAGCTCATTGCGGATCTGCGCCTCGCTCACATTGCCCATCTGGGCCTGGCCGGTGCGGATCTGACGCGACGTTTCAGAGACTGCGAAATCGAGGCTCGTCTGCGCGAAGCCGATCATGGCGACTTCCGCCAGACCGAAGGTCAACAGAAAGAATGGCATGAGCACGAGCGCGAACTCGACCGCGGCCGAGCCGCGGCGGGCGCGTGCAAAGCGTCGAAACGCCTTCATTCTACGGTGTGTGCGCGCGAACATATCGCCTCCCGGAAACGCGATCTTACGCCCGGAGTGGCTGATATTCCGTCAAACGAAAGCGTAAACGGCGATTAACGCCGCCCGGACGCCGCTTGCGACGCGCGGTTGTTGATCTGGTCGTTCACGGCGGCGGACGTTTGGCCGTCGCCAATGTCCGGACGCGGACGGCAGAGCGGCGTGCACTCAAGGCGCGCCGTTTCAACGCCACGCGTGACCATGACGACATCGGTTTCGTCCGGCGTAACCACGACGCGGCCCGAATAGAGCACGCGGCCGTTCTGGCCAACGACGACGAGATTGGTCGAACCATAAGAGCGGCCGGTCACGAACAAGAACATGTCGTTCTGAACGGTGACGCCGGCGATCGAGGGATTGCCTATGGCGACGCCCTCCGCGGGCTCCGACAATCTAATAGGGAAAGCTTGATCGAGCGCGACGCGCACATCGCGCGCCGAAGCCGGCGCGGCGAACACAAACAAGGCCGCAGCAGCGGCAACAAGCGGACGCAGAACGCGCATTGGCGTTTCCTTTTCTAATCTCTCCTTATAATGGCTACGCGGCAATGGTTTCGGGATCGCTAAGAAATCGATCCGCGCGCGTGAGATGACAAAGCAGCAAAGCGCTGCGTTTGCGCTTTAGTGTAAACGCTATCTTCACCGTCTCCGTTGACCGAAATATTCACTCCGCTCCCGTAATGTCTGCGAGCGTCTGGGAAGGGTGTCGGGTGCGACATCAGACCGGGCCGGTGAAAAAGCACTCGACAATACGGAGCTATTATTATGTTGAAGCGTTTCCTGAACAACGAAGACGGCGCCACCGCGATTGAGTACGGCCTCATTGCCGCTCTGATCGGCGTTGCGATCATTCTGGCCGTCACGGCCGTTGGCGATGGCTTGAACGCCACGTTCAACGAAGTTGCCGGCGAACTCGGCTAATAACTACTGACTACGTGATGGGCGCGTCACTCCTCGGGTGGCGCGCTCAAAGCGTCCTTGTTTCCCTCCTCGAAACGCCGCTCCCTCGGAGCGGCGTTTTTGTTTGTTAAGAGTTCCTTGAGTCGCGGCGCCGCACATTCGTTTCGCAATGTTCGAAATGATCGCGCTCGCCGCCTTTGCCGGATTGGTCATCTACGCGGCACTCTCTGATATGTCGCGTTTGATTATTCCCAATTGGGTTTCGATCGCGCTCGCCGTGATCTTCCCTGCCTTCGCCTTGATCGCTGGCGCGCCTTTGATGAGCGTCGGCCTGCACGTCCTCTTCGGCTTCGGCGTCTTGGCCGTCGGCTTCGTGCTCTTCCAGTTCAACATCATCGGCGGCGGCGACGCGAAGCTGCTGGCGGCGGTTTCGATCTGGACCGGCCTCACCGCCTTCATGCCGTTTATTCTCTGGACCGCGATCGCCGGCGGCGTGATGGCGCTCGCACTCTTAACCGCTCGTCAACTTATTCCCGCCGGCACGTATCCGGCCTTCGTCGACCACCTGCTGAAGAAACAAAACGGCATCCCCTACGGCGTGGCGATCATGATCGGCGCGCTCGTGGCGATTCCATCCCTTCCTTACCTGTCAAGCCCGTTAACCCTGCCTTAGCCACAACAATGGTCTGTTCCGTTGAAGTGCTTCGGGGACGAACGCGCGGGGAGTTCAATATATGTCAGCCCGTCAGCTGATCGTCTTGGTGATCGCCGCAGTCGCGGCCGTAGGCGCTCTTCTCCTTATTCGTGGCCTTGGCGCGCGCCAGGCTGAGCAAACTGCGGCTGAGGCCGAGCAGATTGCCGGCCAGCAAGTGCTTGTCGCCGCGCGCGATATTCCGCAAGGCGCAGCGCTCGCGCCGAGCGATCTCGCCGTCGCCCTCTTCCCGACGAGCTCGGTCTCGCCGAACTTCGTGCGTCTCGATCAGCAGCCGTCAGCTCAAGCCGACTTCGTTGGCGGCGTGACGCGCCGGCCGTTTGTTCAAGGCGAGCCGATTGTCGGCGCTTCGGTGGTGCAACCGAACGGCGGCGGCTTCCTGGCCGCCCAACTTCAGCCCGGCTTCCGCGCCGTCGCCGTTGAAATCGAAGCGATCACTGCAGCTGGCGGCTTCATTCAGCCGAACGACCACGTCGACGTCATCATGACGGCGCGCGTCAACAACCGTGACAGCAGCGGCGAAGCGGTTCGCAGCGACATCGTATTGCGCGACGTTCGCGTGCTCGCCCTGGGCGACCGCACCACCACGCAAACCTCTGGCGAAGCGCCGGAAGTCGTCGAGGCCGGCGTCGCCGTGCTCGAACTCTCCGCTGAAGACGCGCGCATCCTCGCGCTCGCGGATGAGATGGGAACGATCAGCCTCGCGCTTCGCGGCGTGCAGGCGGAAACAGTTGGCATGACGGCCCCCAGCTCGGGACGCCAGATCGGCCAACAATCAGGCGGCGTCCGCATGCATGCGTACGGCGTCATGACCGGGGGCAATTGATGAAGTCCGGGAAAGCCTTTCGCGCTTCTCTCACCACTGCCCTCTCCGCGGCGATGGTGTTCACGCCGACCTTCGCGGTCGCGCAAGTTGAACCGCCGGATGCGCGCACGGTGCGCATCAGCAATGGCGGCGGATCGCAATCCGCTTCGCTGGTGCTGCCGTTCGGCAAGTCGGCGATCATCGATCTGCCGGCCGACGCGCGCGACATCCTGATCTCGAACCCCGCGATCGCCGACGCCACTGTGCGCACGGCGCGCCGTGCTTACGTGATCGGCCGTCAGCTCGGTCAGACCAACATCTTCTTCTTCGACGCCGCCGGCCGCCAAATCGCCAACGTCGAAATCCGCGTCGAGCCGGACGTTGCGCCGCTTAACGAAATTCTGCGCCGCACGTCCGCTGACAGCCAAATCACGGCGGAAGCGGTGAACGGTTCGATCGTGCTCTCGGGCACGGCGCGCAGCGCCGGCGAAGCCGATCGCGCCCGCCAGATCGCCGCGCAATTCCTGCAAACCACCGGCGCCGCTGGCGCAAGCGGCGGCGCGCAAGGCCCGGATCGCATCGTCAACCTCATTCAAGTTCAAGGCAGCGAGCAAGTGCTCGTGCGCGTGCGCGTGGTTGAGATGAGCCGCACCCTGGTTCGCCAGCTCGGCATTAACGGCAATTACGATGAGATGATCAATCAGCTCATCGGCGAGGATGATTTCCTCAATCTCGCGACCCGCAACGGTTTCTCGGTCAACGGCGCCCTGCTCGGCGGCCTGACGTCGACGAGCGGCATCGCCAGCAACATTTTGGTGCCGGATAGCCTCGCCTATCCGAACGGCACGGTGAACCCGAACATCGGCCCGGGCGACGCTGGCGTCGGCGGTTACGAGTTCGACCCGACCATTCCGCAAGAAACCTTCGGCCCGGCGCACATCGAACGTTCGCGCAGCACGGACATGACCATCGAAGCTTTCGAGCGCGCTGGTCTGCTCCGCGTTCTGGCTGAACCGAACCTCACGGCGATCTCGGGTGAAAACGCCCGCTTCCTCGCCGGCGGCGAATTCCCGGTCCCGGTCAACAGCGACGACGGCCAGATCTCGGTTGAGTTCAAGCCGTTCGGTGTTGGCCTCGCCTTCACGCCGGTCGTTATGTCGGGCGGCAACATCTCGCTCAAGATCGCGACCGAGGTCAGCGAGCTGACCAGCGAAGGCGCGATCTCGACGGGCGACACGCCAATCCGCAACCAAGACGGCACCACCACCGTCATTCGCGGCATCACCATCCCTGCTCTGCAAGTGCGCCGCGCCGAAACGACGGTTGAAATGTCCTCGGGCAGCTCGATCGTGCTCGCTGGCCTCATTCAAGAGCGCACGCGCCACGCCATGGAAGGCGTGCCGGGCGTGATGAACACGCCGGTGATCGGTTCGCTCTTCCGCTCACGCGACTTCATCAACAACGAGACCGAACTCGTCATCATCGTGACGCCGTACCTGGTGCGCCCGACCGCGCCGGAAAATCTGCGCACCCCGGCTGACGGCTTCCGCAACCCGAGCGAGCGCGAAAGCCTGCTCACGGGCCGTCTCAACTCCATCTACCGCCCCTCGCGCTCTGAGGCCGGCGAACAGCAACAGACCCTGCAAGGGCCGCACGGTCACGTGATCGAATGAGGCACGTCATGAAATCCCGCCTGCCGCTTCTTCTGATTGGCGTTAGCGCGCTCGCGACTGCGTGCGCCGGCGTCCCGAAGCCAGATCTCACGCGCGCGCCGATGGCGTCGCAAGCTGATCGTCACGAACCGACGGCGGAAGCCGCTGTGCAGACGCTGCCGATCACCGTCTCGCCCGGCCAGATGGAGCTCACGAGCGCCGATCGCGCGCAGCTCCGGGTCTTCGCCAACGACTATCTGCGCTACGGCCACGGGCCGCTGGTGCTGGAAGCGCCGTCAGGCGGCGAAAACTCCGAAGCGGCTTCGATCCTCGCGGCCGATGCACGCCGGACGCTGGCGGAAGCCGGCGTTTCGTACGCAGCAATCGCTGGTTCGACGGTCGATAGCGGCGGCGAGGCGCGTCCGCTGATGGTGAGCTTCAACCGCTTCGAAGCGCGCCCGCCTGAGTGCGCGCCGCTTTGGGAGCAAGACCTCGCTCACCAGAGCAACAACCAAGCTTGGGACAGCTTTGGCTGCGCCACCAACTTCAATCTGGCCGCGATGGTCGAGGATCCTGCTGACCTCGTCCGCCCGCGCGACCTTGCCGCGCGCGACTCTGAACGCCGCGACACGGTCATGGATGCGTATCGCCAAGGCGACCAGACGCACGCCGATCGCAGCAACGACGAACGCATCACTATCAGCAATGCGGTGCAATAGGGCTTGAGCAACATGAGCAACCCCGATCCCGCCTGGAGCCTTGGCTCTGACGACGACTTCGTGCTCGAGGACGACGATACGTTCGGCGTCGGCGATCTCGAAGGTGGCGACCTGCCGCCCTTCGATGACGGCGAAACGCCCCTCGCCGCCAATGAGAGCACCCATGATCTGCCGAGCGAAGAGGCCTTTGGCCTGAGCGCGCCGGCGACGGTCGCGCACGCTGCTGCGGCGGCCATGCCGATCATGCCGCGCGAAGATACGCGCAGCACTGAACAGCCGGTGCCGCGGATCACCATCCACGCCGCCTGCGATCGTCACGAAATCTCCGACATCATCTCGGGCGTCTCCGCCGATCGCCGCATGGCGCGCGCGGAGATCACGGTTGAGCACGGCGGCATCGAGTCCGCGATCACGCGCTTCGCCAGCCAAGCCAGCCCCAACCTGCTCATCATCGACACCTTGATGCAGGGGCAGCAGATGCTGCACTGCCTCGACCGCCTCGCGCAGGTGATCGAAGAAGGCACCAAGGTCGTCATCATTGGCGCAGTCAACGATATCGCCCTCTTCCGCGAGCTGATGGCGCGCGGCGTGAGCGAGTACATCGTGCCGCCGATGCAGCCGCTCGACCTCATCCGCACGATCTGCGGCCTCTATGTGAACCCGGATAAGCCGTTCGCCGGCCGCGTCATCTCCGTGATCGGCGCGCGTGGCGGCATTGGCGCGTCCACGATCGCGCACAACCTCGCCTGGTCGATCGCAGAGCGCCAAGAGTCGAGCGCCACGCTGCTCGACCTCGACCTCTCATTCGGCACCGCCGCGCTCGACTTCAACCAAGACCCGCCGCAATCGATCGCTGACGCCCTGATGGCGCCGGATCGCGTTGACGACGTGTTCCTGGAGCGCGTCACCACCAAGCAAACGCAGCGCCTGCAGATGCTCACCGCGCCTGCAACGCTCGAGCGCGAGTTCGAACTCGATCCGCAAAGCTACGAGATGGTGATCGAGCGCGTGCGCCGCACCAGCCCGTTCGTTGTGCTCGATCTGCCGCACGTTTGGACGTCATGGGTGAAGCACACCCTGCTCTCGGCCGATGACGCGATCATCGTCGCCGGCCCGGACTTGGCGTCGCTGCGCAACACCAAGAACATCATCGATCTCTTGAAAGCGATGCGCCCCTACGATTCACCGCCGGCGGTGGTGCTCTCGATGGTCGGCGTGCCGAAGCGGCCGGAAATTCCGTTCAAGGATTTCGCGGAAGCTTTGGGCAGCGATCCTGTCGCCGCGATCCCGTTCGATCCGCAACTTTTTGGCATGGCCGCCAATAACGGCCAGATGATTGGCGAAGTCGCCGCGCAGTCGAAGACTGCGATCGCGCTCGACGCCCTCGCTGCAACACTGACGGGCAGAAAGCCGGTGGAGGCGAAGAAGTCGTCGCTCACTGACAAGATCCCGTTCCTGAAGCGCTAGGGGTTTGAATGTTCGGTAAGCGAGGCACAGGCGAAGCTCCAAATGCTACGCCCACGGCGCCTGCTGCTGCGCCGCCGGTTGCACGCGTGCAAGCGGCCGCTGCGCCTCGCCCCGTAACCGCGACGCCGCCGGCGCCGACCGCGCGCCCTGCAGCGCCCGCGCCTGCGCCACGTCCCGCTGCGCCCGCGCCACGCGCGGCAGCGCCCGCCACGCCGCCGCCACCGCAACGCGACGCATCCGAGAATGGCGAGTACCGCTCCGAGGCGTACTACCGCGTCAAATCCACGATCTTCAACGCGCTGATCGAAACCATCGACCTGACGCAACTGGCGCAGCTCGATCCGGAATCCGCGCGTGACGAAATCCGTGACATCGTCGCGGAAATCATCTCGATCAAGAACGTCGTCATGTCGATCGCCGAACAGGAAGCCCTGCTCGACGACATCTGCAACGACGTTCTGGGCTATGGCCCGCTTGAGCCGCTGCTCGCGCGCGACGACATCGCCGACGTGATGGTCAACGGCGCCAACGCCGTGTTCATCGAAGTCAACGGCAAGATCACCAAGACGGGCATCCGCTTCCGCGACAACGGCCAGCTGATGAACATCTGCCAACGCATCGTCAGCCAAGTCGGCCGCCGCGTTGATGAAAGCTCGCCGATATGCGACGCGCGCTTGCCTGACGGGTCGCGTGTCAACGTCATCGTGCCGCCGCTGGCCATCGATGGCCCCACGCTCACCATTCGTAAGTTCAAGAAGGACAAGCTGAAGCTCAGCAACCTTGTTGAGTTCGGCTCGATCTCGCCTTCTGGCGCCAAGATCCTGCAGATCATCGGCGCCTGCCGCTGCAACGTGCTGATCTCCGGCGGTACCGGCTCGGGCAAGACGACGCTGCTCAACACGCTGACCGCCTTCATCGATCCGACCGAACGCGTCATCACCTGCGAAGACGCCGCCGAACTGCAGCTGCAACAGCCGCACGTCGTGCGTCTCGAAACGCGCCCGCCGAACCTTGAAGGCACCGGCCAGGTCACCATGCGCGATCTGGTCAAGAACTGCCTGCGTATGCGTCCTGAGCGGATCATCGTCGGCGAAGTCCGGGGCAGCGAAGCGTTCGATCTTCTGCAAGCCATGAACACCGGCCACGACGGCTCGATGGGCACGCTGCACGCCAACACGCCGCGCGAAGCCCTCTCCCGTCTTGAATCGATGATCACGATGGGCGGCTTCTCGCTGCCGGCGAAAACCATTCGTGAAATCATCGTCGCTGCCGTCGATGTGGTGATCCAAGCGCAGCGTCTGCGCGACGGTTCGCGCCGCATCACGCAGATCACGGAAGTGCTCGGCCTCGAAGGCGAGACCATCATCACCCAAGATCTGCTGCTCTACGAAATTCAGGGCGAAGACCAAAACGGCCGTATCAATGGCCGCCATAAGGGCACGGGCGTTGGCCGTCCGCGCTTCTGGGAGCGCGCGCGCTATTTCGGTCTCGAGAAAGAACTCGCGCAGGCGCTCGACGAGACGGAGGCCGCGTAATGGATCCCGCATTGATCGCGGCAGTGCTTGCGTTTGTCGCGATCGGCGGCGCGGGCATCGCCCTCACCTCGAACAACCAAGCGCCAACCAACAACAAGCGCGTGAAAGCCATCGCGGGGGCGCGCAACGTCGACCGCCGCAAGCAAGCGACGGAAATGGCCGCGCTCAAGCGCCGTCAATCGACCGCTGAAGCGCTGAAAGAGCTTTCAAACAACGAACGTCAGTCACGCAAGCGCCGCTTCTCGGTGAAGGGCCAACTCGCGCAAGCCGGCATCAGCAATTTCTCGCCCGCCATGTTCTGGGTTGGCGCGGCCATCGCCGGCCTTGTGCTCGGCATTGCCGGTCTGATCATCCAAAGCGGCAACGACAATCCGCTGTTCATGTACCTCGCCGGCGCGATGGGTTTCTTCATCGGCTTCCTCGGCCTGCCGCGCTGGATTCTCGGCATGCTCGTCGCCGGCCGCCAAAAGAAGTTCGGCAACCAACTCGCTGACGCCATCGATATCATCGTGCGCGGCGTGAAGTCGGGCCTGCCGCTCGGCCAGTGCTTGCGCATCATCGCGGCCGAAAGCCCGGAGCCCCTGCGCAGCGAATTCCAAGCGCTTGTCGACAGCCAAGCCATGGGCGTGCCGCTCGATCAAAGCATGCAGCGTATGTACGACCGCATGCCGCTGCCGGAAGTGAACTTCTTCTCGATCGTGCTCGTCATTCAACAGAAGACGGGCGGCAACCTTTCTGAATCTCTGGGCAACCTCTCAAGCGTTCTGCGCGCGCGCAAGCTGATGCATGAGAAGGTGAAGGCGCTCTCGTCTGAAGCGAAGGCCTCGGCCATGATCATCGGCTCGTTGCCGATCGTCGTCATGTGCATGGTCTACTTCACGCGCCCCTCTTACATCATGATCTTGTTCATTGAGCCGATGGGCCACCTCATCCTCTTGGGTGCGGCGACGATGATGACGCTGGGCATCGTCGTCATGAACAAGATGGTCAACTTCAAGTTCTGAGGGCAGCGACATGGCAAACGATATTGTCGAGACCCTCACCGATCCGCTGCTGATCGCCGGCGTTCTCGCCGCCGGTGCCTGCTTCGCCACGATCGTCACCGTCGCCGCGCCTTCGCTTGCCGAAGACAAGCTCGGCTCGCGCCTGAAGGAAGTCGCCAAGAAGCGCGAAGAGCTGCGCAAGCGCTCGCGCGCCGAACTCGCCAAGGGCGCAGGCTCGCTGCAGCACAAGGACGCCAACTCGTTCGCCAAGAACCTCGTCAACAAGCTGAACCTGCAAAAGGCGCTGGCTGACGATACGCTCTCGGAAAAGCTCGTGCGCGCCGGCCTTCGCGGCAACGCCGCGCAGACCATGTTCTACTTCTATCGCGCGGCGCTGCCGATTGGCTTTGCGCTCGCGGCGCTGGCCTATGTCGTGTTCATGGGCCAAGAGCTGAGCTTCCAGATGAAGCTCGTCGCGGTCGTCGGCGGTTTGGCCGCCGGCTTCTACGCGCCGAACATCTATCTGCAGAACTTAGCCGATACCCGCCGTCAGAAGATCATGTCGTCCTTCCCGGACAGCCTCGACATGATGCTGATCTGCGTCGAATCCGGCATGTCGATCGAAATGGCGTTGCAGCGCGTCGGCCAGGAAATCGCAACCGCGTCAGTCGAACTCGCCGAAGAATTCTCGCTCACCACCGCCGAGCTCTCCTATCTGCCCGAGCGCCGCATGGCTTACGAAAACCTGGCGCGCCGCACCAACCATCCGGGCGTGAAAGCCGTCGCTATGGCGCTGACGCAAGCCGAAAAGTACGGCACGCCCGTCGGCCAGGCGCTGCGCGTCATGGCCAAGGAAAACCGCGATCTGCGTCTCGCCGAAGCCGAAAAGAAAGCCGCCTCGCTGCCGCCGAAACTGACGGTGCCGATGATCGTCTTCTTCCTGCCAGTCCTCTTCGCCGTCATCATCGGCCCAGCGCTCATCCAAGTGAACCAAATGATGAGCGGCCAATAAGCCGCTCGCCGTAGTCCGGGGCAAAGCGACAGCATTGCCCGGACACACCGCGCCCGCACTCACGAAGGCCCGCCATTGCCCCCTTCAGGTCATTCCGGGGAGGCGTCCGCAGAAGTTGTCGTGCGCAGATAGTCGACGATCTGAGGCGCCATCGCCCACGAGATTCCCGGTGATGGCATCGTGGTGCCGGGCATCTGATGAGTTGGGTCAGTGATGAAGGCGCGCAGACTATCTTGGGACCAGTTGCGGCGAGCGCTTGAGAGCGCGGGCGAATAATGGAAACCCTCAACTGATCCAATGCTGCGGCCGAACACGCCGTTGAGCGGCGGTCCGGCGCCGATTTCACCGGTCAGGCTATGGCAGGACGCGCATGAAATTTGGAAATACTGGCGCCCCTGCTCGATCCGTGAGCTGCTGTCGGCGGCTAGCTCCTCCGGCATGGGCGCGGTGAGACTAGAATATCCGCTGACAACGAAAGATCGCGGCTCTTCGGCGTGTAAGTCTGCGTTGCGCACAAACACGATGCGTCCGGAATCGGTAAGGATTGCGTTGCGTCCGTCGTGCAGATTGACGATGTCACGCAGTCTTTCGCGTCCGAGAAGTCGGCGATTGAGGTCTACGGGTTCAACGTAGGCGACGCGGTCCTCGTGGGTCGCCACGTGAAATAAGGTGCCCGCGCGCAGCGAGATCAGCAGCAGGTCGTTCTCACTCCAGTTCGGAAATTCGCCCGCATCGGGCTGGACGAGGTTGCTGATCCCAATGGCTGGAACGAACGCGAATGCGGGTCGCGTGTATCCGGAGTGCCCGCCAGGATGAGGGTCGGTCGGCCAGGGACTTCTTGGAAATCCGTAGTTCACTCCATAACTCACCAGCGGCCATCCATAGTTCGCGCCGCGACGAACAAAGTTGATCTCATCGCCGCCTTGAGGGCCGTGCTCGGTCGAGAATATCCGGCCATCGCGCATCACCACGAGCCCCTGTGGGTTACGCATGCCAGTGGCGTAGATGCGAGTTTCCAGCGAACGCAGATCGATCTGTATGATCTTGCCGAGATCCCAATTGGGATCCATCGCAGCGCGTTGCGATGAATTGTAGCCGTCGAACTGGTGGTCTCCGACGCTGACGAGCATTGTGTTCTCGTCGGTCAGAACCATGCGACCGCCTGCTTCTGTGCCTTGGAAACGCCAACCGTGATCTTTGTCCGGAATACATCCAGGGCGCGCAATGAAAACGTCTTCCCAACCTGCAGGCGACGCATGCAACCCGTCAGACTCCTGTGACAAGGTCGTGCGAACGATCTTGAACGCGTAGCAGCCTTCGCGCTCGAAGCGGCTCAAGCTGACATAGAGCTCCCAGCTTCCCTCACGCCATCGGCGCGCAAGCAGATCGTGGACTCGAAACTCATTCGCCATGAACAGCGGGTCGTGGCTCAACGAGGTGCCGCGAATGGCGGCGACGTTGGTCGGCGCCTGCAACGGAAGCGGCCGAAGGACGTTGTCGGGACCCAAATAGCCGAAACGACCCAACGGTGAGGAAAATACCAGGTTGTCGCCCACTGCCGCCAGTGCGCCGCCGCGAGCCCCCGGTTCATGAACGCGGATGCTCGCCCATTCGATGGTGTGCTGATTTAGATCAACAGCACGCCAAACCGCACGCTGTGTGTCCGGGGCTCGATAACCCAACATATGCAAGCCAGCGGCAAGCCTTTGTTCGACATCAAACCGACGTGCAAGGCGGTCGGGTAACTCCTGACGCTCGGCCGTAACGCCCGCGCTCACGCCAAAGGCGAAAACCAAACCAAGCGCGATTGTCGAAGCGCCGAGTTTTAGGAGCAGCGAGCGAATGGGAGTGGAGTGAACTCGCGCGCGAAAAGGACCGGCCAATCGCGCGCCAGCCTTCATCAGCCTGTGCAGAGCGGTGTTAATCAAACGCGGCCTCGAAGGCGCGGCGCTCCGATGAGCTGCGCCGTCGAAGTGCGTGCCACAATCGTGCCAGCGCCCGCTCTATCCCACACCCCACGCCCCCTAACCCACTGACTCCAAACCACTCGCACCAAAATCTATCCAACACCCCCACGACCGCGCGCATAATGCCCGCGCACATGCAGCCCGCTCCGCCTCCGCCAACAACGCCCCCACTGTGGGAGCGTTTGCGCGCGTTGTTTGAGCGCGTCATCGCCGCCATCGGTGCGCCGGCCCTCATCGCGGCGCTCACGTTCGCGCCCGGCATGCGCACCGGGATTGTCCGCCAACTTGCGCTGGTCGAAATCCTGGCGCGCAAGCTTCTCCTTGCCGAAGCCGCGGCGCTCTCAGCACAAGCGCCGCAACGAGGCCCGCGCCTCGTCGAAATCACGCTCGCCGCCAGCGGGCTTTACACCGCGCCGCAAACGCGCCGCCGCAATCGCACGTCGGCCAAAGCTCGCGCACTCGACTTGAGCAAACCTGAAACCTGGTCCGCACGTTTCGCGCTCGCTATCCCGCGCGATACGCGCGCGGTGCAGGATCGCCGCGCGCCCCGTATCCGCGCCCTCTGGGGCGAAACCCACTCGCCGCCGGCGCCTAAGCCCACGCCTTCGCCGCACGCAACCACCTCCGAAGCTTTCCGCATCGCCCGCCGCGCTGAAGCGTTGCGCCGCGTGCTTCGCGATCCAGCGCCCTACGCCATGCGCCTCGCGCACGCTCGCCGCATTGGCGTCGCGCGATCACCAGAAACCATCACACGCTACGCGCTCAAAGCGCCGCGCCGATTTGTCGGCGATCACCAGGATCCGCGGCTGACGCTCGATATCTTCGGCGCCGCCGTCCGCGCGCACGGCCTCCTGCTCATCGACACGAGCTAAGCCGCTTCGCGATTATCTGATGTTGTTCGCCGCGACGAAGCTGCTTCGCCGCGTGCATCCGCACGCGACTAGCGGCCCATATCGTTCCAGCGGCGCGGATCGCTCAGCAGGCTGCGCAGATAGCGGATGTTTTCCGCCGCCTGCTCCGGCGAGAGATCGACGCGCTCGATTTGCTCGGCTTCATCGAACTTGCCTTGCAGCGCCAGCGAGATCGCCAGGTTCTGACGCGCCTCAGCCGGCGCGCCAGGCTGTTGCACCGCTTGGCGCAGGATCGGCTCAGCTTCCGCAGGCTCACCGGCCATGATGTGCGAGACGCCGAGATTGGTCAGCACGCGCGCATTGTTCGGCTGCAGCGCCAGCGCTTCCTGGTAGGCGCGGCGCGCTTCCGGGAAACGGCCAAGCTGATCGAGCGCTGCGCCGAGCGCCGAGCGCACGCGCCAGTTCTCCGGCTCCGCCGCCGCCACCAACGCCAGCGGCCGCAGCGCCTGCTGCGGGCGGCCCAGCGTGATCGCGGAATAGCCGAACGTCGTCAGCAATTGCCGGTCTTCCGGGAAGCGGCCCAACGCCTCGCCCGCGATCTGCGCGGCGCGATCGGTGCGCCCGCCCCGGCGCAGAGCTTCCGAGAAACGCTGCGCCGCCTCGATGTCGTTCGGGAAGGTCTGATACTCGGCCGCCCAGAACGCCATCTGCGTCAGCGAGTCCTCGCGCGCCACTTGCTCCCGCGCCCGCCGATCGATCGGCCGCGCACCTTGCGGCGCGCCGGCGGAGGCGTCGGCGATAGACTGAGACGTGCTGTCACCGCCCCCCAACGTGGCGCAGGCGCCGAGGGAGGAAACGGCAAGGAGAGCGAGCGGCAGAGCGGCAAGCTGGCGGGACATGGGTGCGAATCCTAATAAGCGCCTAATGCTGCGCCCCGATGCTCAACAAAGGGCTAATGGCGGTCTAGGAATGAAGCCCATGGCGAACCTCCCCTTTCTGAAGACTTCCGACACCCAAGCTGTGCCCGTTCACGTCATTCGCTCCGGCGAATGGAGCCAGTGGATCGAGCGGCACTCGGAGACGCTGCGCCGCCTCGCCGCCGCGCATGACTTCCAGGCGCAGAACGGCCGCATCCTGCTGGTGCCGGCTACCGACGGCGCAATCGAACGCGTGCTGTTCGGCGCGGGCGATCGCGCCAACGTCAACGTCATCGGTGCGCTCGCGCAACATTTACCCGCTGGCGACTATCGCATTGCCTTTGCGCCGCGTGAGTTTGGCCCCACCGCGACCGCCATCGCCTGGGGCCTCGGGGCCTACGCCTTCGATCGCTACAAGAAGCGCAAGCGCCCCGCGCCACTGCTCGCCCCGCCCGAGGGCGCGGACATGGCCGAAGCCGCGCGCATCGTGGAAGCCAGCTGGCTGACGCGCGACCTCGTCAACACGCCGACCAACGACATGGGTCCGATCGCGCTACACGCCGCCGCTGAGAAGCTGGCCGAGCGCTACGGCGCATCATTTGAAGCCATCGTCGGCGACGACCTGCTCACGCAGAATTATCCACTCATCCACGCCGTCGGCCGCGCATCGGCGGAAGCGCCGCGGCTTATTCATTTCTCGTGGGGCGAACCGAACGCACCGCGCGTCGCCATCATCGGCAAAGGCGTTTGCTTCGATACCGGCGGCTTGGATCTGAAGCCCTCCGCCGGCATGCGTTTGATGAAGAAAGATATGGGAGGCGCGGCGCACGCGCTCGGCCTCGCGCACATCATCATGGACGCGAAGCTGAACGTGCGCCTCGACGTCTATCTCTCGGTCGTAGAGAACGCCGTCTCCAGCAACGCCTTCCGCCCGGGTGACATCATTCCGAGCCGCAAGGGTCTCACCGTCGAGATCGACAACACCGACGCCGAAGGCCGCTTGGTGCTCGCCGACGCCATCACGCGCGCCTGCGAAGATAGCCCCGTGCTGCTCCTGGATTTCGCCACGCTCACCGGCGCGGCGCGCACCGCACTCGGGCCCGACATTCCGCCCTTCTTCACCAACGACGACACGCTCGCCGCCGAGTACGCGCAAGCCTCGCTCGAAACCAGCGACCCGATTTGGCGCATGCCGCTCTGGGATGCGTATGACGGCGACATGGATACGCCCGCCGCCGATCTCAAAAACACCGGCGACGGCGCGATGGCCGGCGCGATCTACGGCGCGCTCTTCCTGCGCCGCTTCGTGACCGCGCCGGCGTGGGCGCACTTCGACGTCTACGCCTGGGCCCCGAAGGAGAAGCCCTCGCGCCCTGTTGGCGGCGAAGCGCAAGCGATCCGCGCCAGCTGGGCCGTGCTCAAAAAGCGCTTCGCCAGCGCCTAAGACTTCGCCGCCATGCGCGCGATCTGCAGTTCGAGGCGTTTCACCTCGCGCAGCACCGCGTTCTTATTGAGCTCCATCCAGAAGTACATTTTGAGCATCGCCACCGCGATCGCCGCCCAGATGGCGCCCGCGCTCCACAGAATCGTCGCCCGCGCGTCGGTAGCGTTGAACGCATTCCACGCGCAATAAACGAGCACGCCAAACACGCCGAAGGTAATAATCGCGGCGAAAACGTTCATCGCGCCCCAGCGTCCGCGAAACGTATCCAACACCTCGCCAACGGGCGTAGAATGATCGTCGAAGCGCGCCAGAAACTCAGCATCTTCCTTTGAAAGCGCATCGCGAACAGCTTGATCAAGATTTGACATGGTCTTCTCCAAAAACTTCACGCAGCGCTTTGCGCGCCGCAAACAAACGAGACTTCACAGTGCCGGTGGGCACTCCGGTGACGGACGCGATCTCGGCGACGGTGAGCTCCTCGCCAAAAAACAAACTGGCGGCGATGCGCTGCTCCGTCGGCAAGCGCTTCATTGCGGCGGCGACGTCGAGACGATCGTTGAAACCATCTTCCGCGTTCGCCGCAGCTTCACTCATCGCTTGCGCGCTCTCCTGAATGCGCGCGTTGCGATACTTGCCGCGAAGCGCGTCGGCGCACTTGCGAGCGGCGACGCCGTAAATCCACGCGCGAAACCGCGCCGGATCTTCGAGCCGCGAAAGCCCGCGCACCGCGCTTTCCCAAGTGTCTTGCACCACATCTCTTGCAGCCTCCGTCGTTCCGAGGGCGCGCGTGGCGAACGCCAAGAGCTTCGGCGTCCAACGCGCCGCCAGCCGAGCGAACGCTTCACGCGAACCGCCTTGGGCCAGCAGGACGAGATACTCGTCGAGCGCATGTTCAAGTCCGCGACGCAACGCTACTCGCCTCTCTCAGGCTCTAAGTCGGGTTTGGATGGCCCTCGGTTCGATCCGGACGCAAATTTTTTCAGAGGCCAAAATCGCCTTGCGGCGCACGGATCGTTTCGGGCCGGACAGTCAATATTTGGTTAATCATTTCGGCCATTCCACAACATCTTGTGGTTTCGCGCTTGCACCGACCACCAAATCAGCGAATCTTCCACTTGCGATTCAATTCTGGGAGGTCGGCATGGAACTCGGTCAAAACCAAGTGGAAGCCCTGGACCTGTGGCGACGGGTTACCGTCACGACGGTTCGTTCTGATGCGCCGGATCTGACGGCCCGCCAAATGGCGGTCCTGATGACGGTTCGTCTTCAACCAGCCCCGCACACCGTGCGCGGCCTGGCGGCAACGCTGAATGTCGGCAAGCCGGCGATCACGCGCGCTCTCGATACGCTGTCGCGCCTGGGCTTCGTCCAGCGCCGCCGCGATCCGAAGGACGGCCGCAACGTGTTCGTCGAGCGCACCGAAAAGGGTGACGCGTTCCTCGACATGCTGGGTTCAACGATCCTGCAAGGCGATGTGATCGAACAACGCCCGACGCTGGCCGCCGTCTCCTAAGAGACGCGACGCCAAACAATTACGGCGCCCTGCTCACGCGGGGCGCCGTTTTTGTTTGTGCGAAATGCTGGAGCGTTAGTGCGCCGGTTCGGCGGCCGCTTCCGTCGTCGTCGCGGCGGCGTCGCCACCAGCTTCAGCAGGCGCGGCTTCCGGCAGCGGCGCCGGCAGAGCGACGTTGTTCGGCGAAATCGAGCGCAGATACGCGATAATCGCCACGCGATCCTGTTCGTTGCGAAGGCCCGCAAACGCCATCTTGGTGCCGCGGATATTGGAAGCTGGCGACGTCAGGAAATCGTTGAGCGCCAGATAATCCCAAGAGCCGCCGTGGCCGGCCATCGCTTCGGAATAAGTGTAGCCGCCGTGGCTGGCGACAGCGCGGCCGAACACGTCATGCAGGTTCGGGCCGATGCCATTCGCGGCGCCAGCCTCGAACGTGTGGCACGAGACGCACTGCGCATGGACGCGCTCGCCCCGCGTGATGAGTTCTTGCAAGCCAGCGGCGTCGGCAAAGAGACGGCCGAAGTCCGGCGGACCAGACGGGCCTTCGGTCGTCGGGCCCTCAATAACGACTTCCGGCAGATACGCCGCTTCGTGCGGATAGTTGCTCGGCACCAGCGTTTCGGCGCCGACACCAACAAGCATCACCCCCAGCACAGCCGCGAGGCCCGCACCGAGAACCGAATTCATCTTGAGATCGCTCATCGCCCTGCCTTGCTGGCGCCCGGAAAAGTTGGGCGGTTTATGGCGTGCGTTGCGCGACTAGCCAAGCGGGGACCGTGCAGTCCTGCGGCCTGGAGCGCCCTTGCGCGTCAACCCGCCGCACGGCACTGGAGCGCCATGAACCCGGTCGTCGTCATCCCGGCCCGCATGGCCTCCACCCGCCTGCCCGGCAAACCGCTGGCCGATATCCACGGCCGGCCCATGATCGCCTGGATGGTGGAGCTGGCGCAGCGCGCCAATGCCGGGCCTGTCCTGGTCGCCGCCTGTGAGGAAGAGGTGGCCGAGGCGGTGCTGAAGGCCGGCGGCAACGTCACGCTGACCGACCCCGACCTGCCCTCCGGCTCGGACCGGGTGCACGCAGCTCTCGAAGCGTTCGATCCCGCCGGCCGCTACGACGTCGTGGTCAACCTTCAGGGCGACATGCCGACGATGAGGTCCGAGGACGTGGCGAAGGCGCTCGCGGTGATTGCGAACGGCGGCGACATCGCAACTTTGGTTTCACCGTCCAGCGATCCGGCTGATCGCGACAATCCCAACGTCGTCAAAGTTTTTCGCGCCGCTATGGATGGACGTTGCCTCGCCTTCACGCGCGCGCCCGCGCCGTGGGGCGAAGGACCAATCGAGCGGCACGTCGGTATCTACGTCTATCAACGCTACGCGCTTGAGCAATTCGTGGCCACGCCACCATCACCGCTCGAATTGCGTGAGAAACTGGAGCAATGGCGCGCGCTGGAAATGGACATGACAATCTACGCCGACTCGATCGCGGACTTTCCGAAGGGCGTCGACAGTCCGCCGGATCTGGAAGCGGCGCGCGCCGTGCTGGCGAAGCGCTAGCCCGGGAAGGTCTGCACGCCGACGCTTTCCAGCGCGCCATCGCGAAGCGCCAAGCAGTTCACGCTCTCCATACCCTGCACGTAGCAATAGAGCGGTACGTTGGCGTCGCGCACCTGATTGTAGAGATCGCGCGTCCAGCCCTCGGCTGCATAGAACGGGAATTCGCCATTCTGCGGGCTATCTGCATTGGCCGGCCATTCAGGCAACGCCGAGCTTGTTTGCATCGTTGTATTGGAAGCGGGATCGACCCATTCCTGCAAAGCGGTCTGCATTGCCGCCGGCGTGCTCGCCTGCGCGAGCGTCATCACTTGCGATGGGATGTGGGTTTCAGAATAGAGCGGTTCGCCAGAGCCATTGCGGATGATCAAAGTCGCAACCGCGCGCGCGCAATCAGGGCCAGTCGTAGTCGCCTCAATCGAAGCATTCGGATCGGCGTCCGTCGCCCATTGCGCGGTGGCGCGCGCGTCGCATCCTTCGGACATTGCGTCTTGCTCTTCCGCTTGCGAACAAGCCGCCGCCAAAGCCGCAAGGCCAGCGATCAATAATACGCGCATGTTGGACATCCTCCCCCGACTTCGTGACGGATGTTTAGCGCTGAAACTCCTGGCGCACCAGTTCGCCGACTTCCTTAAGCGCGGTGGTGGCGGTTTTGGAATAAGCGGTGAAGTTCAACCCGCCATGCATAAGCACCAGATATTTCTTCTCGATGACGCGCACGTCGGCCTTTCGCAATGCATCAACCAGCGCCTTCGCATCGTTGCGCACCGGGTCCATCGGCCCGCCGCCCGCAACGATTGTCGGCGGCGCGGCGGAGAAATCGACATCCAGCAGCGAGGGCAAAGCTTCCGCGCCCAAGCTGCGCGCGATGTAGAGCGCGGCGACCCGGCCGAGGAAACGGAAGTTGCGCAGCTCTTCATCAGCCCACAGCGAATCCTGCACGTGGACGAGTGGATAGAGCAGAACCTGCAGCGGCACGGCGCCTGGCGTCATGCGATTGATTTCGAGCGTCGCGGTCGCGGCGAGATAGGCGCCGGCGCTATCGCCGGCGAGCACGATCTTTTCCGGTGTTGCGCCTAATCGCGCCGCATTCTGAAACGCCCACGCGCACGCAGCACGCACATCTTCCAACTGACCAGGAAAGCGTGTCTCTGGCGCCAGCCGATAGCTGATCGCCAGCACGCGGCCTTGCGATGATTTCGCGAGCCATGAGCAGATCGAGTCATGCGTATCGATATCGCAGCACACGAAGCCGCCGCCGTGGATGTAAACGATCAGCGGCGCATCGATAGCGTCCGCCGCTTCGTAATAGCGCGCGCGCAGCTGACCGGCCGGTCCGGGAATTTCTAGGTCTTCAACTTTCGCCAACCCGGCGGCGCGCGCGGCTGGCACGGCCAGCAAGGTCCGCAGGCCCCGGCGCGTTTGCTCCAGAATGGCGCGCTCTGCTGCTTGCGTCATGCTCATGACGGGTGGGCTCTTTCCTTTCCGGCGCCGCTTGCGCTAACGCTCGCGACCTATGAGCGAACGTATCTCCTTTCAAGGCGAACCTGGGGCGAACTCTCACATCGCCGCGCACGAAGCCTATCCGAATCTCGAGCCGCTGCCGTGCCCGAGCTTTGAGGACGCGTTCGCGGCGGTGAGCGAGGGTCAGGCCCGTTATGCAATGATCCCGGTCGAGAACTCGGTCGCCGGGCGCGTGGCCGACGTTCACACCCTCATTCCAGAAAGCGGTCTCTACATCATCGCCGAGCGCTTCGTGCCGATCCGGCATCAATTGCTCGGCCTGAAAGGCGCAACGCTTGGCGGCCTCACGCACGTGCGCTCGCACCCGCAAGCGCTCGGCCAATGCCGCAAGCAATTGCGGGATTTGAACATCACCCCGATCAAGACTGCGGACACCGCCGGCGCCGCGCGCGAGATCGCGGAGCTTGGCGATCCAAGCGTCGGCGCGCTCGCCTCTTCGCTCGCGGCTGAGATTTACGGCCTGCAAGTTCTGAAAGCCGATATCGCCGACGCCGCGCACAACACCACGCGCTTCCTGGTGTTCTCGCGGGACGAGCAACGCGCGCCCGCCAACAACGGCCCGTGCATGACGAGCTTTGTCTTCCGCGTCCGCAACGTGCCTGCGGCGCTCTACAAAGCGCTCGGCGGCTTCGCCACCAACGGCGTCAACATGACCAAACTCGAGAGCTATCTCGAAGGCGGCAAGTTCTCGGCGGCCATGTTCTTCTGCGAAGTCGAAGGCCATCCGGACGAGAGCGGCCTCAAGCTCGCGCTCGAAGAACTGGCGTTCTTCTCAAGCTCGCTCACCGTGCTCGGCGTCTATCCGGCGGACGCCTTCCGGCGGCGGTGATTGTCTTGGACCGCGCGTCTTCAGACGCGCATCTTGCGGGCCTGAAGGCCCGCGGTCCAAGAGTTTAGCGCCGCGCCTCGGCAGCTGCTGCCGGCGGGCGATAGGCCACGGCCACACCGCCATTGCGATACGCATAGATCCGCAACTCTCGCCGCTTCTTCGCGATCGCTTGCAGCATCTTGCGATACGAGCCGTAACCCAGCCACGCGCCAGTGCCGCCTGTGTTAAAGCCCGGCACATCGCGCAGCGCGAAGATCACTGCCTTGCGGCTGAGCATCGCGCCGCCCACGCCCTCCGCCGCTTGCACGATGCGCTCCGCCGCCTGCTCCAACGGCGTTGCGTTCGGATCGAGCTTGCGCGCTGCGGTGACCACCGCTTTCGGCGCCGGCGGCTTCACGCGTACCAAGCCCCACCACTTCCGCTTCGGGCGCTCGTACTTGAACGCATCCATGAAGGCATTGCGCAGCACGACGTGATCCGCGTACTCGCGATAGACCGCCGCCGTCGGGTTCTGCTCGTGCCCCATGGCGACCACTTCCAGATCGCGATCCTGCAACCGGTTCACCACCGGCACAAAATCGGTGTCGGAGGTCAGCAGGATGATCTCCTGCAGGCCCTTGGTCTCAGCCGCGATATCCACGGCGTCGAGCGTGATGACCATATCGGCCGAGCTCTTCTTGCTCTTGGCGATGGCGCCGCACGCGAAGGCCTCGAAGCCCGCCGCCTCGAACACGTCGCGGTAGCGCTCATAGAGCGGATTCCAATACACGCGCTTGACCAGGAAATTCCGCTTGCGGCGCTTCTCGTCGAAAGCGCCATCTTCAAGCCATTCCATCCACTTGGCGATGGATGTGGTGAATTCCCCGCTCGTCATGCCGAGCACATTGTCGAAGTCAATCAGCAGCGCGCATTTCTTGCGTCGGCCGAACATTGGCTCTCCTGGCACCCAGCGGTATTTTGCTAAAACGGATGTTACAGGGCGTCCAGGTGTAACCGGGCAACACTCGCGCCCGTATCGACATGAACGAGGGAAATTGGCCGACGAAGCCGCACTTAAGGCCCTGTTCCTGAAGGGTCTCGCCGGCGATGAAGCCGCGACGCGCGCGTTTTTGACCGACGCGGCAGCGCTCCTGCGCGCGTTCTTCAGGGCGCGGTTGCGTGGGCGGACTGAGGATGCGGAAGACCTAGTTCAGGAGACGCTGGTGGCGCTCCATACCCGCCGCGAAAGCTATGACCCGAATTACCCGCTGACGGCGTGGCTCTACGCCATCGCGCGCTATCGCCTGATCGATTTCCTCCGCCGCGCCAAGCACCGCAACCACGCCCCGCTCGACGGCGTCGACGTCGGCGAGCCTGATCCGGACTACGAAGCGTCCGACGCCAAGCGCGACGTCGCCACGCTGCTCGACAAGCTGCCCGAGAAGCAGCGCACCGCCATTCGCATGGTGAAGCTCGAAGAGAAGAGCGTGAAAGAAACCGCCGAAGCCACGGGGCTTTCGGAATCCGACATCAAAATCTCGATCCATCGCGGCCTGAAGACGCTGATGCGTCTGATGGGCCAGGAGCAACCGACGTGAAGACCGACGATCTCATCAACGCGCTGTCGCGCGGCGTCGAACCGGCGGAGCGCCCCCGCTGGCGGATGAACCTGGCGATCACTTTGGTCGCCGGCCTGATCGTTGCGGGAGCACTGGTGGCGATCGGCCTCGGCGTGCGCCCCGACATCGGCACGGCGCGCATGCCGATCATGATGAAATCCATGTTCGCCGCGCTCGCGGCTGCGGTGATCCTGCCCATCGCGGTTCAATTGATGAAGCCAGGCCGGCCGCTCGGCTGGCGCATTGGCGCGGTGGTGCTGTTTGTCGGCGTTTGCGCCGTCGCCACGATCACCGCGCTGATGGGCGAAATGCCTGAGCAACGCTGGCAAGCCTGGATGGGCGGCGAAGGCCGCGCGCCGTGGTGCGTCGTGCTGATCCCGATCCTGGCTGTGCCAGCGGCCGCCCTGCTCACCTGGTTCATGCGCGCGTTCGCGCCGACGCGGATTACGTTGACGGGCGCGGCCATTGGCGCGCTCTCGGGCGGCGTGTCGGCGATGGCCTACGCGATGTATTGCCCGACGGATTCGGTGGCGTTCGTGACGACGTGGTACACGCTGGCCATCGCAGTGTGCGCGGCGCTGGGCGCGCTTGTGGGATCGCGGTTTTTGCGGTGGTAGGCGCTCAAACGATCTTCGAATCCTTCTTGCCCCAGTACGCATCACGTATCAGCCGCTTGTAGAGTTTGCCCGTCGGATGCCGCGGCAACTCCTGCATGAAGTCCAGCACACGCGGCGCCTTCACGTGGCTCAGATGCGCGCGCGCGAACGCTAGCAGTTCTTCCCGCAACGCGTCGCCCGCCTCATCCCAATTCGCCGGCTGCACGACGGCAACCACCCGCTCCCCCATCTCCTCGTCCGGCGCGCCGACGACGGCGACGTCCGTCACCTTCGGATGCGTGATCAGCAGGTTCTCGATTTCTTGAGGATAGATGTTCACGCCGCCGGAGATGATCATGAAGCTCTTGCGGTCGGTCAGATAAAGATAGCCGTCCTCATCGACCCAGCCGACATCACCGAGCGTCGTCCAGCCTTGCGCGTTGGTGTTTTCCGCCGCTTTGCCGGGATCGTTGTGGTAGGCGAGCGGCGGGCCGTTGGCGAAATAGACGACACCCTCGCTGCGCACCGGCAATTGCTCGCCCTCTTCGCCGACGATGCGCACTTCGCCGATGATGGCTTTGCCGACCGAGCCTTTGCGCTCCAGCCATTCCGTCGGGCTGATAACCGAGAAGCCGTTGCCCTCGGTGCCGGCGTAATACTCGTAGATCACCGGCCCCCACCACGCGATCATCTGCTCCTTCACCGGCACCGGACACGGCGCCGCGGCGTGGACGGCAGAGACGAGGCTCGACGTGTCGTACCGCGTGCGCACCTCCTTCGGCAGCTTCAGCATGCGCACGAAATGCGTCGGCACGAATTGCGCGGTTTGGATCTTGTGCTTCTCGATCAGCGCCAGCGCCTGCTCGGGATCGAACTTCTCCATGATGACGACAGTGCCGCCGAGGCGCTGCACGCCCATGCACCAGCGCAGCGGCGCGGCGTGATAGAGCGGCGCCGGCGAGAGGTAGCGACTTTGATCCGGGAAGCCGAAGAACATCTTCGGCAGCAAAGTGAGCGCGTCCGGCACATCGATATCGGTGTTGCGCAGCGGCGGCTTCACGCCTTTGGGCCGGCCCGTTGTGCCGGACGAATAGAGCATGTCCGAACCGGACGTCTGATCCGCGATCGGCTCCGCTGGCATCGCGTCTCGCGCATCTTCAAAGCCAGCGTACGCGCCACTCGCGCCGCCAACGGCGAAGAGCTTCACGCCCGAAAGCAGCGCCGGCAGTTCATCGAACACCGGTCCAACACCGGGCGACGAGATCAGCACCTGCGCGCCGCAATCTCCGATGATGTAAGCCGCCTCGCCCGCGGTGAGCTTCGAAGAGATGCAGGTGTAGTAAAGCCCGGCGCGCTGCGCCGCCCACGTGATCTCGAAATAGCGCGCGTTGTTTTCCATGAAGATCGCGATCACATCGCCGACCTTCAGCCCCAGCGACCGAAACAGCTGAGCGCCCTGGTTCGATCGCGCATCGAGTTCGCCGTAAGTCACCGCCTCGCCGGACCCGGCCATCAGATAGGCCACGCGATTGGGATCGGTTTTGGCGTGCGTCGCCGGGTGCATAAGTCCTCCCGCGCGGAGTTCGAGCCCCGCATTCTTGGATGCCAGTGGCGGGCGCAAACCGGGCGCTGTCAACGGCAACGCCACGTCATGTAACCGGCCGCACAGCTCAAACGTCTCTCCCCACAAGGAGGGCCGCCATGCTGGCTCAAGTCAAACGCTACGCGCCCGCGGCCATTTCGGTGTTCGCTGCCGCCGTGTTCCTCGATTCACTGCGTTACAAATTCACCGACCACCCAAACACCCAAGAGATCTTCGGCCGCCTCGACGGCTGGGCCGGATCGCTGGGCTTGGCCGGTCTGTTCGCGCACACGGGCCTCTTCAGCCAATACGTCATCGGCTCGGCCGAGCTTGTCGCGTCGACGCTGCTACTCGTCGGCCTCATCCCCGGCTTCGTGCGCCTGAACGCGCTCGGCGCCGCGATCGGCCTTGCCGTGATGACCGGCGCTGTGAGCTTTCACCTGTTCACGCCGCTCGGCATCGATCCGAACAATGACGGCGGCGGGCTTTTCGCTGCTGCAGTGACGATCTGGATCACCTCGATCGTGCTGCTGCTCATCCGCCGCAACGAAATCGTCGCGCTGCTTGGCGATCTCGCCCGCGCCTTTGTCCCCGCCACGAAATCCGCCGCGTCGCCGATGCGCGCCGCCGCTCACGCCTGAGGTTCAACACATGCGCAAACTTCTCGTCGCTATTGCGTTCGCCGCGAGCACGCTTTCCTTCGCCGCCGCACCAGCGTTCGCCGATCAAGCGCCAGTTTACACTGGACTGCTCTCACGCATCGCCGTCGGCGGTTACGATCCGGTGGCGTACTTCACCGACGGACGCCCCGTGCGCGGTACGACTCAATTCCGCATCACGCACCAAGGCTACGAGTATCGCTTCGCCAGCGCCGAACACTTGGCCGCGTTCCGCGCCAATCCCGCGCGCTACGTGCCGCAATACGGCGGCTATTGCGCCTGGGCAGTGAGCCAAGGCTACACAGCCGCCGGCAACCCGAACAATTGGCGCATCGTCGATGGCCGGCTTTATCTCAACTACAATTCCGAGATCCAGACGCGCTGGGAGCAAGACATTCCCGGCCACATTCGTAGCGCGAACGGAAACTGGCCGAGCGTGCTGAGCCGCTAAGCGACAGCCTGCGCCGCCGCGACCAGGGCCGCTCCGATGGGGCGGCCCATGGCTTCTGGGCGGCCGTCATTGGTGGCGGCAAAAGCACTGATGCCACGCGCGGGATCGATCAGCACTTCGGCGTACCAGAGCGTGTTCGAGCCGTTGTGCCAGAGCGCGCCGTTGCGTTGGGCCAAGCCCATTGCGTACGGCCCGCCGAACGGCGGCGTGTGCAACGTGTCCCAGCTTTCGCGGCTGAGGAACGATGTGCGGTCGCGGTGCGCGTTGAGAAACTTCAGCAAGTCAGCGGCAGTGACGTGCACGCGCCCTGCAGGGCCGAGTGCTGCGACATTGTCCGAGAGGGCGCCGCCGGGCGGGAACGGCGTAACAGGGCCAGCGCGATTGCCTTCGGACACGGCTTGGATGCCCGCACCGTGGCCAACCGGCTGATCGTACGCGCCGGGCGTGCCCGGCGCGCCAAAGCCAGCGCTTGTCATCCCAAGCGGATCGAACACGCGCTGACGGATGAGCGTTTCCCACGTCGCGCCGAGTTTTTGCTCGAGCATCGCGCCGGCGATGACGTAGCCGGTGTTTGAGTATTCGAAATGCTGCTCCTTGGCGCCAGCCGGCGCCCGCGTGAGGCCGAGGCGCGCATATTGGACGCGCTCCGCACGGGCGTCAGGATTTTCGCGCTGGAAGCCAAGGATTTCCGCCCATTCGAGATTGCTCACCAAACCAGCGCGGTGGCTGAGCAAATGGCGGAAGGTCACGTCGCGATATTCGGCGCGCATGTCCGGGATGGCGCTGCCGAGAACACCGCCAACCGTATCGTTCCACGAAACCTCGCCAGCCTCGACGCAGCGCGCCACCAGCGTAGACGTCATCGACTTGGTGATCGAGCCGATGTGCCACTGATCATTGGTCGTCACCTGCTCGGTGCGGCCAGCGGCGCGCAGGCCATCGGCGAAATTGATGCTGCGGCCATCGCGGTTGTTCGCGGCAGCGGCGAAGGCCGGCGCGCCGGCTTCGGTGCGCATGGCGGCCAGGCTTTGTTGCGTGAGCGCCGTTGGCGCGGCGGCGGCGCCAACTTCCTCGCGCGAGAACACAAGCGGCAGCGTTCCGCCTTGCGTAAACTGACCCTCGATGCGGCCGCCACTGAGCCGCCCTCGATAGCTCGCATTGATCACCGGGATCGTAAGCGTGAGTTCGCCGTTGCTGATCGCCGTCGTCCCGACGGGAATGGCGCTATTGCCTTGATCGACGCTGAAGAGCGTCGCCGTCGGCCCTTCGGCGATAACAAGCCGGAGCCGCAGGCGCTGCGAGCCAAGATCGAGCGCGCCGTGCCATTCGCCCATGAAGTCGGCGGCGCTCTGCGCATAGGCGTTGCCGGCCATCAGGCCTGCCGCAGCGGCGCCCATCAACAATGGGCGGCGGGTGATCATCATAGGGTCAGCTCCGAGTGAGTGCGTTGGCTTTGGGATGCCGCCTCGGCACAAGTTGGATGCGGCCAAGCATTGCCGTCTGACCCGATAGTCGCATTGACGAGACATTTCTTACGGGCTTTATGTGCGACCGCGAATTGGGCGTGGACGACACGCCGCTAATCTCCAAGGATTTCAACGATGAAGGTCCTCATCCCGGTCAAGCGGGTGCTCGATTACAATCTCAAGGTCCGGGTGAAGCCGGACGGATCGGGCGTCGATCTCTCGAACCTCAAAATGTCGATCAACCCGTTCTGCGAAATCGCGATCGAAGAAGCGGTGCGCATGAAGGAAGGCGGCGGCGGGCACGCGAAGGACAGCGTGACGGAAGTCGTCGCCGTTTCGATCGGCCCGGACCAAGCGCAGGAAACGCTCCGCAACGCGCTCGCCATCGGGGCCGATCGCGGCATCCTGGTGAAGGCTGACGGCGAAGTTGAGCCGCTGGCAGTTGCGAAAATTCTGAAGGGCGTGATCGAAGCCGAGAAGCCGGATCTGGTCATCCTCGGCAAGCAAGCGATCGACGACGACAACAACGCCACCGCGCAAATGCTCGCAGCCCTGCTCGATTGGCCGCAAGCGACGTTCGCGTCGAAGATCGTGCTCGCTGGCTCGAAGGCGACGGTGACGCGCGAAGTCGACGGCGGCCTGCAAACGCTCGACGTTGAGCTGCCGGCGATCATCTCGACCGACCTGCGCCTCAACGAGCCGCGCTACGCATCGCTGCCAAACATCATGAAGGCGAAGAAGAAGCCGATCGATACGAAGACGCCAGCCGATTACGGCGTCGACACCACGCCGCGCTTGAAGGTCACGAAGACCGCCGAACCGGGCAAGCGCCAAGCCGGCATCAAAGTGAAAACGACGGCTGAACTCGTCGGTAAACTCAAAGAAGCGGGAGTGATCTAAGATGGCCGTTCTCGTTATCGCTGAGCACGACAATGCGTCCGTGAAGGACGCGACCAACAAGGTCGTGACCGCCGCCCTGGCTATGGGTGGGGATGTTGATGTGCTGGTCGCCGGCTCGAACGCGGGCGGCGCTGCTGCCGCAGCCGCGAAAATCGATGGCGTCCGCAAGGTGCTGCACGCCGATGGCGCGACGCTCGCAAAGCAAATGGCCGAGCCCCTGGAAGCGCTGATCGTGCCGCTCATGGCGAACTACGACGCTGTGCTCTTCCCGGCCTCGACGACCGGCAAGAACGCCGCGCCGCGCGTCGCTGCGAAGCTCGACGTGATGCAAGTCTCCGGCGTCATTGGCGTTGAAGGCGCCGATACGTTCGTGCGCCCGATCTATGCCGGCAACGCCATCGTCACGGTGAAGGACAGCCAGCCGAAGAAAGTGCTGACCGTTCAGCCGACAGCGTTCAAGGCCGCCGGCAATGGCGGCAGCGCTTCGGTCGAGACGACGGCCGCGCCCGCTGGCCCGTTCAAGTCGGCGTTCGTCAGCGAAGAAATGGCGAAGTCGGATCGTCCGGAACTCACCGCCGCGAAGCGCGTCGTTTCCGGTGGCCGCGCTCTTGGCTCGAGCGAAGAGTTTCACAAAGTGCTTGAGCCGCTGGCCGATAAGCTCGGCGCAGCCGTCGGCGCCTCGCGCGCCGCGGTCGACGCCGGTTACGCGCCGAACGATTACCAGGTCGGCCAGACCGGCAAGGTCGTCGCGCCCGAGCTTTACGTCGCCATCGGCATTTCGGGCGCGATCCAACACTTGGCCGGCATGAAGGACTCGAAGGTCATCGTCGCCATCAACAAGGATGAGGACGCGCCGATCTTCCAAGTCGCCGATTACGGCCTGGTCGCGGACTACAAAACTGCGGTCCCAGAGCTGATGGACGAGCTCACCAAGGCAGGCGTCTGACGCGCACCGCTCGCCCCGAACGGGCGAGCGGATTGCGTAAGTCCTCTTGCGCCAGCGGCGCGGGCATGCTGCACTGCAACAAGAATTGCATTTCAGCGGCGCCTGGGCGCCTATGACGGGTAAGATGAGCAAAATCTCTACGGTCGGCGTCATCGGCGCCGGGCAGATGGGCAATGGCATCGCGCACGTGTGCGCGCTGGGCGGCTACGACGTGCTGTTGAGCGACGCCGAAGCCCCGCGGATCGATGCCGCAATCCAAACCATCACGAAGAACCTGTCGCGCCAAGTCCAGCGCAGCGTGATCAAGCAAGCCGACATGGATGCTGCTCTGAAGCGCATCAAAGGCGCCCCGAAAATGGGCGACATGGGCGCGTGCGATCTGGTGATCGAGTCGATCGTCGAGCAGGACGAAGCCAAGCGCAAAGTCTTCGCCGATCTGAAGGCCGTGCTGCGCTCCGATGCGATCCTCGCGTCGAATACCTCCTCGATCTCGATCACGCGCCTCGCGGCAGCGACCGATCGCCCGGACAAGTTCATCGGCCTTCACTTCATGAACCCGGCGCCGGTGATGGAGGTTGTCGAAATCATTCGCGGCCTCGGCACCAGCCAAGAAACCTACGACACCTCCGTCGCCTTCATCCAAAGCCTCGGCAAGAACATCGCCAACGCCGAGGACTTCCCCGCCTTCATCGTCAACCGCGTTCTGGTGCCGATGATCAACGAGGCGGTTTACACGCTGTACGAAGGCGTAGGCTCCGTTGAAGCGATCGACAAAGCCATGCGCATGGGCGCGCACCACCCGATGGGCCCGCTCGAACTGGCGGACTTCATCGGTCTCGATACGTGTCTCTCGATCATGCAGGTGTTGTACGAAGGCTTGGCGGACTCGAAGTACCGCCCCTGCCCGCTGCTGGTGAAGTACGTCGAAGCCGGCTGGCTCGGCCGCAAAACCCAACGCGGCTTCTACGACTACCGGACCGATCCCCCGACGCCGACGCGCTAACGCAGCCGCATCTATCTAAACAAGGTGCGCGGGAGCGCGGGGCTTCTGCCCTGCGCTCCCAACGCGATGCGCCTCACAACGCGATCTGCGCCATCAAGACAGCGCCTTCAGCGACGTACGCCACAACGGCGATCGTGAAGACGCTGCCGATTGCGAGTTCGAGCAGCGAAATTGCAGTGCGCATGAAATTCCCTCAGTTGCGCGAACGAGTGTGTTCGCGCGCCGGAGATAGGCGCTTTCGGCGACGTGAAAATGGCCGGCGCATTAAATGCTTGTGACATTCACCATGCGCGGCGCCGGGCTTGCATTCTTGTCACGTGTCTAAGGGGACACGTGCAATGACCATCGGCGCAATCGGCGCAAATCCACTGCTTTTCCTCAATTCGCTGAGCAAAAACCGCGAAGCGAGCGAGCAAAACTTCGCGCCGGACACAAACGCCGCGGCAAATTCTGCCGGGCCGCTGTCAATTTTGCCGAGCAGCTCTGCGGTTCAGCTCTCGTTTGACAACGTCATCGCGCTGCAAAGCTTGGTCGATGAAGAGCCGGCGCAGCTCACAGAGATGAGCGCGACGCAGAAATTCCTCGCTGAAGCGCAGAAGACGCCGATGGAGCGGATGCGTGAGCAGATCCTCGAACAGCTTGGGCTGTCGGAAGAGTCGCTGGCGCAGATGTCGCCGGAGGATCGCCGCGTTGCCGAGGACAAAATCCGCCAAATGATCGAGGAAAAGATCAAGCAGGCGATGAATGCGGATGAAGCGCCCGCGGACTCGAACGCGGGCATGATCGAGTTGGTCGCCTAAAGCTCAAACACCAGCGACAGATTGTTCGCCGGCATTTCGATGATTTCCCGCAGCCGGAAGCCTTGCGTGTTGGCGACGGCCTCGACCGCTTCCAGATCACGGACGCCGTAGCGTTCGTCCCGCTCCTTCAGCCACGCATCGAACGCCTCGTTCGACGGCGCCGTGTGCTGCCCGCCGCGTTTGTACGCGCCATAAGTGTAGAGCACTGGCGGTCTGTGCGTGGCGTTCGCCAGCACCTTGGCCGCGCCCCGCATCAGCCCCTTGGTCGCCTCCCACGGCGAAATATGGATCATGTTGATGGCGATGATCGCATCGTAACGATGGCCATCGACGCCCTTCTCCCAGTCCGGCGTCATCACGTCGATTTCGAGCGGCGGCCAGGCGTTGGCGGCGCCCTCTTCCTCGATCCACGCGGCGATGCTCGCGCGCGCGTTCGGATCGGGGTCGCTTGGTTGCCAGATCACTTCGTTGAGGCGCTTGGCGAAATAGACGGCGTGTTCGCCGCTGCCGGAGGCGATCTCCAGCACTCGCGCGCCGCGCGGCACGATGCGCTTCAGCACGCCCAGGATCGGCTCGCGATTGCGGCTGGCTGGCAAGGAATGTTGGCGCGCGTCCATGAACGCTTTGAAACATCTTTACGCGCCGAGGAAAACCTTTCGGGGGAAATGGCTCGCGTGGCGGGCTGCGCCTCAGTGACGCCGCGAAGTTCGCGCGTATGCTCTCCGCATGCGCGGCCAACCCATACCGCAACGCATTCCGCCACTAACCTGGCGCAAGCCGGCGTTCATCTGGACGCCGATCGCGCTCGCGCTCGCCATCGGCTGGCCTGCGGCGTTGTTCTACGAGGAAATTGGGCCGCAACGTCTCGCCATCGCTGCGCTGTTCGTCGTCTTCGCGGTTGCGCTAATCACGCTGGGCGCAAGTTGGATCATGGGGCGCCCTCCGAAGTCGCGGCGCATCGTGGTGCTGCACGTGGTCGTGGCCGGCGCTATCGCGGCGCTCATTGCGCCGTTTGTGCTGACCTGGCTGCTCGCGCTGGTCGCCGACTCTCCGCAGGAGGGCGCGGCGGAGCATTTCTCGCTGGCGATGTCGCTCGCGACGACGCCGCTCGTCGTCATGCTTGGCCTGCCGGTGGTTCTAGTGTCAGGCATTGCCTTCGCCTGGATCGCCCTGAAGCGCGGCGTCGCGGCGCGCGAGGACGATTATCGCCACGACGTGCAGCCGTTCCGGTAGCGCGTGCTTCTTGGACCGCGCGTCTTCAGACGCGCATCGCTTACACATACAAAGTGCGGGCCTGAAGGCCCGCGGTCCAAGAATTAACGTTGGCGGCAACGCTTGGGTGTGTGACGTTGAAGGCACTGGAGGCGCGCATGTTCGCAGGCACGGTTTGGTGGATCACGGGCGCCTCGTCCGGCATTGGCGCCTCGTTGGCGGAGGCGCTGGCGAAGGAAGGCGCAAAGCTCATCCTCTCCGGCCGCAACGTCGAAGCTTTGAACGAAGTGGCCGCGCGCGTGGGCGGCGCGCCTTTGCTGCTGCCGTTCGAAGCAACCGACTATGCGCGCATCCCTGCCCTTGTTGAACAAGCTTGGGCTTGGGGCGGGCGCGTCGATGGCGTCGTCAACAATGCCGGCATTTCGCAGCGCTCGCTGGCCGTCGATACGGTGTTCGACGTTTATCAAAAGATCATCGCCGTCGATCTCCTGGCGCCGATCGCGCTCACGCAAGCTTTGCTGCCACGCATGACCGCCGCTGGCGGCGGCGACATCGTCGCCATCTCAAGCGTCGCCGGCATTGCCGGGCCGCCGCTCCGCAGCGCTTACAGCGCCGCGAAAGCGGGCCTCATCGGCTACAATGACAGCGTGCGCGCCGAAACCACCCATCTCGGCATGCGCGTGCTCGTCGTCGCGCCAGGCTCAGTGCGCACCAATGTTTCGAAGAACGCGCTCGACGCCAAAGCGGAGACCCGCGGCTTCAGCGACAGCGTGATCGACAATGGCATGGCGCCGGACGTGGCCGCCGAACGCATCCTGACGGCGCTGCGCGAAGGCAAGCGCGAGCTGATCCTGGCTGAAGGCATGGAAGCGGAAATCGCGCGCCTGCGCCGCGCCGATCCCGACAAGCTTTTCGATCTCATGGTGCAGCTGGTCGTCGGCGGCTACGCCAAGCAGCTCGGCGCCGAGAAAAGCTAGCGCGCCCACATGCGCAGCAGGTTGGAGATGCTTTTGTCCAGCCGTAGCAATTCCTCCCGTGCGATCCCGGCTTCCGCGAAGCGGGCGCGCGCCACGGAGAGATCGAACAGCGTTTCGCGCTGTGTGGCGTCTGAGATGAAGCTCTGGATCCAACCTACAGCCGCCAGCCGCGCGCCGCTCGTCACCGGCGCGACGTGATGAATGGAGCCGGCGGAATAAAGGATCGCGTCGCCCGCTTCGAGCTTGATCGCCTGATCGCCAAGCGCCGACTGCACAACCAACTCACCGCCCTCATAGCTTCCGCGGTCGGCCAAGAAGATCGTGAAGGCGAGATCGGTGCGGAGCTTATCGTCGCCCCGCCCCATCAGCGCGTCATCGGTGTGCTCGCCGTAGGTCATGCCCGGCTCGTAGCGCGAGAACAGCAGGCGCGAGATACGCGAAGGGCGCGCGGCGATATCGAATAAGGGATGCCGCCGCAAAGCATCGAGCACGAAGCGCTCAAGTTCCTTGACGCGCGGCTCAGCCCCATCGGCTTGTAAGTTCTCCTTCACGTCACGCGCCGCAGAGCCGGCCGTGCGCTTGCCTGAGACCCAGGAAAGTTCGGACAATTCTGTGCGTACGCGCGCGATGTCTTCTGGCGGCAAGACGGCCTGAAGGATCAAACTCATCACCAACCAATATCCGCCAACGACCTCCCCGGCGACGGTATTTCGGCGGCGCCCGGGCCAAGCGCCGCACCTTGTTGCGACCGGTTCGCACTTGGTCTATGTGCGAGCGGCTCGTACGGAGGGCGCATGATCACGTTCAGACTGAAGCAATGGCGCACTCTGGGTGTCGCGGCGACGACGCTTGGAATGGTTGCGTGCGGCAATCCGGGCGAAGGCGGCGGCGAGGCCGGCGGCGAAGGCGGGCATGGCGAAGGCGGCGAAGCAGCGGTCGGCGAAAATAACGGCGCAACGCCGGCAACGCCCCCGCCCAGCAACGAGACCGGCGAAGCCGCGATTGGCGAAGGCGGCGGCGAACATGGCGAGGCCGGCGTCATCTCGGCATACGCCGGAGTCGCGGGCGAAGCGCGCACGGCCCTGCGCATTCAACATCTCCGTGGCTTCGTCATGGCGGCGGCTAAAGTCGTAGAAGACCGAGGCTCGTTCAGCGGCGAACCAGCGGACGCCGCGATCCTGGTGCAGCAGGGCCTGCTGGAAGTTTATGACCCGGCGCCGGGCGAGTTCGGCACGCTCGACGTCACCGCGCTGCGTGAAGCTGCGGCAGGCACGAGCTTTACGCGTGCGCAGATGATGCAGCGCTTGCGGGCGGCGCAAGAGGAGCTGACGCGCGCAATTTCCCTGCTCGATTATGACCACGCGCAATTGGTTGTGCGCATGGTCGACATCTCGGCGGGCCTCTACCAGAACGTGCTGATCGATGGCGTCGCTGACCCGATCGAGTACCAGCACAGCATGGGCGCGGCTTTGGCGGCGCAACAAGCGCTGCTGCTTGGCCAAGATGAAATGACGCGCGAAAATCGCGGCGCGTATAGTCGCGCCGTGGGTGAACTCAATCGCTTTGTGGCGATGTGGCCGTCGCGAGAGCCGCCGGCAAACCCAGCCGCGTATCGCGACATCCTGGTCCAAGCCTCACGCGTGCGTTTGGCGCTTTCGCCTTACCTTTAGGCGCGACGCAACATCACGGACGTCTCGCCTTTGTAGAGACCGCGCCCGTATTCGCGGAACCCGAGCTTTTCAGCGAGGGTCAGCGAAGGGCGGTTCTCAGGCGCGATGATGCAGACGAAATCGCTGCGGCCGAAGTGCTTTTCGGCCCACAGAAGCGCCGCGCTCATGCCTTCGTGCGCGTAGCCTTTACCGTGCATTGCGCTCGCAAGGGCCCAGCCCGCTTCCGGCGCTTCGAGCCGCGGCTCAATCTCGCGCTTGAACGTGCCGATGCCGCCTTCGCCGACAAAGGTGCCGGTGGCCTTCTCCTCGATCAACCAGAAGCCGTGCCCAAGCGTTTGCCAATGGCCGACATAGCGCAGGAAGCGGCCCCAGCTCTCTTCGCGGGTTGACGGCTTGCCGCCAATGAAGCGCGCTACGTCCGGATCGCCCCACATGGCGGCGCTGGCGTCGAAGTCAGACAATTCATGCCCGCGCAGGCGCAGGCGTTCGGTTTCGATTACCGGGACCATCATTGCTCCGCGAGCACCGCTTCGATCAGCCGGCTCGCGTCCTCGCCACCCCAGTCGGCGCCGCCCGCAAGCCGCGCGACCTCTTCACCGCGCGCGTTGTAGATGATGGTCACAGGCATGCCCGCCGCCTGCGCGTCGAACAAAACGCCGCGCGTCATGTCCTGCAGGAACGGCAGCGCCCCGCCGGAGAGGCGTTGCAACTCGCTGATCGCCTTCGTCCGTTCGCCTTCGCTATCCACACTGATCGGCACGACCCGGATCCGGCCTTCAAAATTGTATTGGAGCTGCGCCAGCGAGGGCATCTCCTCCATGCACGGCGCGCACCAGGTCGCCCAGAGGTTCAACACCACCACTTCGCCCTGATACGCCGCGAGCGTCGTCTCGTTACCGGCCGCGTCGCGGAGCGCGCGGGTGGTCATCGGCGGCGGCGCGTCCATGACGTAAAGCCGCGCCATTTCACCTTGTGCAAATTGACTGAGACCTTGTTGCGTCTCGGGCTTTGAAGACGCGACGAAAAGCACGTACACAAGCGCTATCGCCCCAGCCGCCACTAGAGTTAGTGCAGCCCACAGCGCCCAGGGTTTCTGCGGGGGCGCGGAGTTTGCGTTCGTGTCCAATTCTGAGTCCTCACCCGGCGGTCAAAAAATGTGGGGCGGGCGCTTTGCTGCCCAACCCGCCGACGCCATGCAAGCCATCAACGCTTCGATCGATGTCGATAAGCGCTTGTGGCGCGAGGACATCGAAGGCTCGAAAGCGCACGCGGGCATGCTGGCGGCGCAAGGGATTATTACGGCGGAAGACAACGCCGCGATACAAGCCGGATTGGACCAGATTGCCGCGGAAATCGTCGAAGGGACATTCCAGTTCGCGGCCGAGCTGGAAGACATCCACCTCAATATCGAGGCGCGGCTGACCGAGCGCATCGGCGAGGCCGGCAAGCGCCTCCACACCGGCCGCTCGCGCAACGATCAGGTGGCGACCGATTTCAAGCTCTGGACCATGCGCGCGAGCCGCGAGGCCGCCGATGGCCTGCGCGTGCTGCAAAAGGCGCTGCTGCGCCAAGCCGAGGCGCACGCCGATTGGGTGATGCCCGGCTTCACGCACCTGCAAACGGCGCAGCCGATCACGCTCGGCCACCACCTGCTGGCGTATGTCACTATGCTGGAGCGCGATCGCGTGCGCATCATTGGCGGCGCGCTTGAGGCGGCGTGGGAATGCCCGCTCGGCGCCGCAGCACTCGCCGGCACCGGCTACAATATTGATCGCGACGCGACAGCACACGCGCTGGGCTTCCACGCACCGGCGAGCAATTCGCTCGACGCTGTCGGCTCCCGCGACTTTGCGCTGGCCGCGCTCAGCAATCTCGCCATCGCCATCACACATCTCTCGCGCTTGGCCGAAGAGATCGTGCTCTGGACCTCACCGCAATTCGGCTTCGCCCGCTTGAGCGATGCATGGTCGACCGGTTCCTCGATCATGCCGCAGAAGCGCAACCCGGACGCCGCCGAACTCATCCGCGCCAAAGCCGCCCGCATCGGCGCTGACTTCGCAGCTCTCAACGCCATCGTGCAAAAGCTGCCGCTCGCTTACGCCAAGGATCTGCAGGAAGACAAAACGCTCACCTTCTCCGCGTTCGATGGTTTCGCGCTTTCTGTCACCGCAATGATCGGCATGATCGAGACCATGCGCTTCAACCGCGAGGCCATGCGCGCGGCGGCGGCGAAGGGTTATTCCACAGCCACCGACTTGGCCGATTGGCTGGTCCGCGAACTCAAAGTCCCGTTCCGCGAAGCGCACGAAATCACCGGCAAGGTCGTGCGCCGCGCCGAGGATTCGGGCGTGGCGGAATTGGCGCACCTCCCGCTAAGCGAATTCCAAATCGTCGATCCGCGCATCACCGATGCCGCACGGGCGTTGTTGACGGTTGAAAAATCAGTCGAGAGCCGGGATAGCTATGGCGGAACCGCCCCTCAGCGCGTGCGCGAGCAGATCGAGCGGTGGAAGGAGACGTTCAAATGAGCCGTATCGTTCTGGGCCTCGTTGCGCTGACGCTCCTCTCCGCATGCGGGATCAAAGGCGATCTCGAGCGCCCTGATCCGCTCTGGAACCGCGAAGAAGCCATCCGCCGCGAATGCGCGGAGCAGGCGGCGCGCAACCAGCCGCAAGACGCGCGCTGCGCGGCGCTGCAAACCGGCGTCCAGACAACGCCGTGAACCATTTCGAGTATCGCGGCGGCGCGCTCTGCTGCGAAGGCGTGAAATTGGCGGACATCGCCGAAGCCGTCGGCACGCCGTGTTACGTCTATTCCACTGCAACGCTTGAACGGCACTACGACGTCTTTAAGAGCGCGTTCGCGCCGCGCGACGTGCTGGTCGCCTTCGCGGTGAAGGCCAATGCCAACATCTCCGTCATCGCCACGCTCGCCCGCAAAGGCGCGGGCGCCGATACTGTGAGCCAAGGCGAAATCGAGCGCGCGCTGATGGCGGGCGTGCCGCCTGAGAAGATCATCTTCTCAGGCGTTGGCAAAACCGCCGATGAACTAGCGTTCGCCGTGAAGGCTGGCGTGCACGAGATCAATGTGGAGAGCCGCGCCGAACTGGAGCTGCTTTCAGAGATCGCGCGCGGCCTTGGCAAAAAGGCGCCGATCGCCATCCGCGTGAACCCCGACGTCGGCGCCGGCGGCCACGAGAAAATCTCGACCGGCAAGGGCGACGCGAAGTTTGGCGTTTCGCCGGAGCAGGCATTGGCGCTCTACGCCCGCGCCGCTGACGATCCACACCTGCACGCGCAGGGCCTGGCCGTGCACATCGGCAGCCAGATCCGCGATCTCACCCCGCTTGAAGCGGCGTTTCGCGTGATGCGTTCACTGGCGGAGAAGCTGCGCAGCGAAGGCATCGCCATCGAACGCCTTGATCTCGGCGGCGGCTTGGGCGTCCCTTATTTCAACGAACCCGATCCGCCGTCGCCGGCTGAGTACGCCGCGATGGTCGCGCGCGTGTTTGACAGGTTCGATATCGGCCTCTCCTTCGAGCCTGGCCGGATGATCGCCGCCAATGCGGGCGTTCTGCTCTCGCGCGTCGTGCGTTTGCAGGAGCGCCCACGTCCGATCGTGGTGCTGGATGCGGCGATGAACGATCTCATTCGCCCAGCCATCTACGACGCCTATCACGGCATCAAGCCGCTCAAGCAAGCGAGCGGCGCCGAGCAGGCGGTCGATGTCGTCGGCCCGATCTGCGAGACCGGTGACACCTTCACGCGCAACCGCATGCTGCCGCCGCTCGAAGCGGGCGATCTGGTCGCGTTCATGACCGCGGGCGCCTACGGCGCGGTGATGGCCTCCACCTACAATGCACGCCCGCTCGTGCCGGAAGTGTTGGTCAACGGCGACAAATTCGAAATCGTGCGCCGCCGCTGGGATGTGGCGGAGCAACTGAAACTCGAAAAGCTGCCGTCATGGCTGGAAGGAAAAGCATGATCAGACGAGCGTTCATCGGCGCAGCCCTCGCGCTTGGCGTCAGCGCCTGCGCCTCCGCGCCCGCCGCCTCGCCACAAGATCAGTTCTTCGCCAACCTGCGCGCGCTCTGCGGCCAGAGCTTTGAGGGCCGCGTCGTCACCACCGATGCGGCGGACGCAAACTTCGCCAGCCAACGCCTTGTCATGCAGGTGCGCGAATGCAGCGATGACGTGATCCGCGTGCCGTTCCATGTCGGCGAGAACAGCTCGCGCACCTGGGTGATCACACGCACGGATGCGGGGCTGCGTTTGAAGCACGATCACCGCCACGAAGACGGCACCGAAGACACGCTGACCCAATATGGCGGCGACACCGCCAATGGAGGCTCCGCCGAGCGCCAGGAATTCCCGGCCGATCAGTTCTCGCAGACGCTGTTCGTGAACAACAACATCCCGCAATCGGTGACCAACGTCTGGGCCGTCGAAGTGCACCCCGGCCGCACGTTTGCCTACGAACTGCGCCGGCCGAACCGCCACTTCCGTGTCGAGTTCGACCTCACGCAGCCCGTCGCCGCACCGCCGCCGCCCTGGGGCGCGGAGTAGTAGCGCGCCGCTATGGAGCGCGGGCGTCCTCGCCCGCACCGGAGATGCAAGCTCAGGCAGCAGCCAGGCATCCACGAGCGTATGGGCGGGCGAGGACGCCCGCGCTCCATAAGATCCTAAGCACGCCTGATCGCGAGGATCGGCGCATCGACTTGCACCGCGCCGCGTTCAACCACCGGGAATTGGTAGTTGCTCTGGCCTTCCTGCGTTGACGCCTGGATGCGCTCTTCGCGTGCGAACTCGCGGCGCACATAGGCGCCAAGTTCGCCGGCGGTGATGACGCCGTCGCGGTTCTCGTCGGCGCCGCCTTCAAAGCCGGTTTGGATGAAGTGCGAGAGGAAGCCGCCGGCCTGGAATTTCTCCGCGACTGAGCTGGTCAGATCTTCTTCCGAGCTGAAGAGGCCCATCACGCCTGGCCGGCTAACAACGTCGCGCGCGAAGCCGCCGCTGAAGCACGAGTCCAGGATCACAAGCGCCGTGTTCGAACGCACTTGCTGGAACATCTGGCTCAACTCATCATCGGTGATCGAGCCATCGACCATTTCGATCGTCTCGTTCTTGCCGTCTGGCTCCGTGGCGCTGACTTGGCCGCGGACTTGGTTGCCGTGGCCCGAATAGAAGAAGATGAAGAGGTCATCCGGCCCCGCCGCCGCCGCGACGCGCTGGAACGCCTGCCGCAAACCGGCGCGCGTCGCTTGTGCATCGATCAGGGTCACGCTTTCCGGCGCCAGCGTGCCTTGGCGCTGCAACGCTTGCTGCAGCTTGCGCGCGTCTTCCGCCGTCAACGGCAGATCGTTGCCGCTGCCCGGATAGTCCGAAATGCCGACCATCACCGCGTACACACGCCGCGCCGTGTTGGTCGAGGCCGAGACTTGCGGCGCAGCGCCCTGCTGCAGCGTCACAACGTACTGGCCGCGTTCGCCCGGCTGATACGAGGTTGCGCCGATCCGGTATTGGCCGGTTTCAGCCAACGTCGTCTCGATGCGCGCGTTGGTATCTGAGCCCGGCGCGACGTCGTCATTGTCTTCCTGCGCGCCAGACGGCGCGACCAAAATGAGATAGGGGTCCATCTGGGTCGAGCGCATGTCGATGACGACGCGTTCGCCCGCCGTGCCTTGGAAATTGAACGTGTCGATGAACTCGCCGCTTTGCAGGGTCGTGTCGCCCGGCGCCAGTTCGCCGTTCATCGTCTGGCCTGAGGCGAATGTTTGCCCGCCGCCGCCTTCCAAAGCTTCCGACGCCGTGGTCGCTTGGCCCGGCGCGATGGTGAGCTGATACGACCCCACTTCGCCTGGGGCGTACGAGGTCACGTGCACCGTGTATTCGCCGTTCGCCGGCAGCGTGGTGACGAGGCGGCTGTTGCGCGTGTTATTGGCGGTATCGTCGTCGTTGTATTCTTGAAAACCGTTGGGGCCGCTGATCGCGACGTAGGTGTCGAACTGCTGCGACGCCAAGCTGATCTCGACGCGCTGCCCGGCAACGCCTTGCAGCGGGAACGTGTCGACAAACTCGCCCGACTGCAGCTGCGTATCGCCTTGCGCGAGCTCGCCGGCGAGCTGCTGCGCCGCGATCGGCGGTGCGCCATCCGGCGTGCCGCTCTGCGCGACGTTCCCGCCTTCGCCGGTGCGCTCAACGCGGAGCTGATACGCGCCGACCGCGTTGCGGCTGAAGCTGGTGACGTAAACTTGCGCCGTGCCGTTTTCGGGGAAGACGATGTTGAGGCGCGAGTTGTAGCTGCCGCTGCCGTCGTCATCGTTGTCTTGCGAGAGCGAGCCGGGGCCGCGCACGTAGAGGTAGGAGTCGAAGGCCTCGGAGCTCAGTGTGAGCGTGTATTGCTCACCCTGGCGCCCGTTGAGCTGATAGACGTCGGCGACAGCGCCGCCCTGATCGGATTTGGTTTCGGCCGCTTCCAGCGTTCCATCGACCGTCTGGCCGGGCTGAAGTCCGCCACCCAACTGGCCGCACGCCGCCAACGCGGCCGCCACAATCATGGCCACGGCTGTCCGAATATTCATGAGACGTCCCCCTCAAGAGCCGCCGGAGCTTAGACCCGGCCCCCAAGCCGTCAACATGGGGAACCGGCGCCCGTGGCTGCGTCTTTGCGAGGGATGGTCATGGTTTGGCTCAAAACGGGCTGATACCGTCCAGGCTGCGGAATGAAGCACCAAGACGCCCTCAACCAGCTCGCCCGTGAAACAACCCGGGCCCGGCGCCGGCTGGCGCTCGAACGGCTGTTGCGCGCCGGATTGCTGCTGCTCGGCGCGATCGGCGTGTGGGCGGCGTTCGCGCTGTTCGGCGCGCATGAGCGCCTGCCGCTCCTGCTCCAAAGTTTGAGCGCGATCTTTGCGCTGATCCTGTTCGCGTACCTCGCGGCGCGCGCACGCCGTGAGTGGCGGGCGCCGACGGACGAAGAGGCGCGCGCACGCCTTGCAGCGGACTCGCGCATGGATGCCGGCGCCTTCGACGCGCTGCGCGATCAGCCGACGCGCTACGATCCATTCTCTATCGCGCTCTGGAACCGCGAACGCGAGCGTCTGCTCGAGAACGCCGACAACGTGCACGTCGGCCCGCCGCGCCCGCGCCTCGACGAACTCGATCCCTACAAGCTTCGCTACGCGCTGCTCGTGCTGCTCATCGGCGCCTTCATCGTCGCCGGCGCGCAATCGGGCGATCGGCTGGCGCACGCGTTCTTGCCTGACCCCGGCCCGCTTCTGGGCGATCAGGAAATGGCGATCGAAGCTTGGGCCGCGCCCGCGGAGTACACACACGCGCCGCCGGTTTCGCTGAGCGATCTCATCGGCGAACGCGTGGTGACGCCGCCATCTGTGCGCGTCACCGTTCGCGTGACCGGCCCCGCTGGCGCCCCGGTGTTGCGCTTCAATGGCCAAGGCGGCCGGCGCAGCGCGCGCTTCGAGCGTGCAGCTGACGGCGCCTGGGAAGCGCAGCTCGATATTCCGGGCCGCGGCGAGTTGCGCATCGTGCGCTTCCACACCCGCGCGCGCTGGCGCCTCGCACCCGGCGTCGATCAGGCGCCGCGCGCGTCCTGGGACGCGCCCATCGCGACGCTGTCCGACGAACGCGCCAGTCTCTCCTGGAAAGCCCGTGACGATTACGGCGTGCGCCGCCTGGTGCTGCGCGTGCGCCCGCTCAATCCGCCGGATGGCCTGGTGCGCGCCGATCCCGTCGATACCGAACTCGAAGCGCCCGCTGGCGACCCGCGCGAGGCAGAAGCGGAAACCGAGGTCGATCTCGCCGCGCACCCCTATGCGGGCATGGAGGTCGAAGCGCGCATCGTTGCGATTGATGCGCTCGGCCAAGAGGGCGTCAGCGACCCGCTGCACTTCACCATGCCGGAGAAGATCTTCCTGCAGCCGCTCGCCCGCGCCGCCATCGAGATCCGCCGCCAGATCCTGGCCGAGCGTCGCGCCTATCGCGGCCGGCAAACGGTTCAGCGTCGCACGCAGCCCGCTGGCGACATCCTGCTGCGCAACGAACGCATCGAAGTCCGCGACTACGATAGCCGCCCGGCTTTGCTGCGCGCGCCTGAAGGCATTCAACGCGCCGCGCGTCTCATCGATGCGCTCACCATGGAGCCGCAAGACGGCTACTTCCGCGACCTCGCCGTCTATTTCGGTTTCCGCACCGCGCGCTCGCAACTCACCGTCGCCCGCAACCCGGAAGAAGCTGACATCGCCGCCGACACGCTCTGGCGCACAGCGCTACGTGCTGAGTATGGCGGCGCCGCTGACGCACGCCGCGCGCTGGAAGAGGCGCAACGCCAACTTGCCGAGGCGCTCGCCCAAGGCGCTTCGCAGGAGCGCATCAACCAGCTGCTCGAAGCGCTCCGCCGCGCCACCGAGGCCTACATGCAAGCGCTGGTGCAGGAAGCGCTGCGCAACGGCGAAACCCCGCAGAACATGGATGACACCGAGGATCAGGCGACGCTCTCAGAGCGTGACATCCAGGCCATGCTCCGCCGCGTGCAAGAACTTTCCGAACAAGGCCGCAATGCCGAAGCACAAGCGTTGTTGCAGCAGCTCTCGCAAATCCTGGCGAACCTCGATGTGCAACTGAGCCAGGGCAGTGACGGCGAAGGCGGTCAGCAGGGCGAAGGCGACGAGGCGATGCAGCAGAGCATCGACGAGCTTTCCGAGACCATGGGCGAACAGCGCGCCCTGCGTGATGAAACCCGCCAGGAGCAGCAGCAACAACAGCAACAAGGCCAAGGCGGCAGCGGCGGCGATCAGCAAGGCGGCCAAGGCGGCGATGAACTCGCGCAACGCCAAGCCCAACTGCGCCAAGGTCTGGCCGAAGCGCAGCGTATGGCCGACGAAGCCGGCGCCGCACCCAGCAACGATCTCAACGCCGCCGGCGAAGCCATGCGCCAAGCCGAAGACGCGCTGCGCCGAGGCGATCTTGAAGGCGCCGAAGCTGCGCAAAGTGCTGCGCTCGAAAATCTGCGCGAAGGCGCTGATGCGCTGAGCGCCGAGCTGCGCGAACGCGGGCGAGGCGGTGAAGAAGGCGGCAGTGGCGACGGCGACCAGCGCGATCCTCTCGGGCGCGGCGTCGGCAACGAGGGCGAAGGTTTCGTGCCGAACGGCATGGACCCTGTTCGCGCCCGCGAAATCTTCGACGAAATCCGCCGCCGCGCTCAAGATCCGAACCGCCCCGAAGCGGAGCGCGAATATCTGCGCCGCTTGCTCGATCGCTTCGGCGATAGCTGAGCCGCCTTGAAATCGGCGCATCGCGCGCCACTCTCACTCACATCGTCTGGAGGGACTGCATGCGCGCTTTTCTGCTCACCACCGTCTTTGTCGCCGCACTCGCGGCGTGCTCGCCGCCGGCGCAACAAGCCGAGCGTCCCGATACGCCGCCTGGTCCCACGACAATCGCGTGCAACGACGTTGCGCCCAACGCCGCACGGCAAATCACGGTGAGCGATGAAGTCGTCACCGCGGCCGCTGCTTCCGATCTGCGCGGCGGCTCGATCACACCCGGCACCTACGATCTCGTCAGCGCCATGCGCGTTGGCGGCGCCACGGGCTGGAATGGCGCGCGCGCCGTCGCCCTCTCCGTCAGCGAAGATCAAAGCGGCGCCGTAACGTTCAACTGGGCCGGCGCTGAAGCTGGCGGCGAGACCGATCGCTGGACCGCCACCTTCACCGAAACGCCGCAGCCGCGCATGAGCTACACCTGCGGTCGCGTCGGCGAAGTCGCCGCCGATTTCGCAGCGCAGAACAACACGTTGCAGCTCCGCCTGCAGGACGGCGCATCGGGCCAACTGGCGCTCGAATTCCAGCGGCGCAGCTAGACCCCATATTCGTGTGGTTGTGAGCGCGCCCCGGCGCGCTCCATCCCTAAGCGTGCGGCGGAAGAGGCCGCCCGCGGAGGGTAAAGCATGAAAACTTCGACCAATCTCGCTCTAGCCGCCGCCTTAGGCGCGGGGCTCTTCGCAGGCGCGGCCGAAGCGCAGGAATTCCGGCGCGACTACGACCGCGTCAACGACGCCCGCGCCTCTGAGGGCGAAGCCGTCCGCATGCGCCTGACAATCCCGTTTCAAGCCGAGGCAGACCGCCGCGAGACGCGGCTTTCGTTTGCACTGCAGCAGGGCGATGGCAACGGCCAGATGCGCAGCCTCGACATGTTCTCGTTCTCGCTCACCGGCGGCGAGCCGCCGCGTTTGGAGACGCCGTTCGCATTCGGCGCCGCTGACGGCGAAGGCGGCTTCTTCTCGAAGCCCGTGAACTGGCTCTGGGTCGGCCTCGGCGTTGGCGCCGCCTACTGGCTCTACGAAGAGAACCAGGACGACGACGATCCAGTGCCGCAGAATTCCTAGGCATCTGGCGGAGCGGCGCGCCATCCCCCAGTATGGCGCGCCGCAAAGGATACCCCAATTGAGCAATTCTCCTCCTTGCGCACGCGTCGCGATCGTCGAAGACGACGCGATTCTGCGCGAGGATTTGGCGCGTGTGGTGACCCAAGCCGAAGGTCTCGACATTGCCGGCGTGGCCGACACTTTGACGGCCGGGCGCGCACTCGTTGCGCCCGGCCTAGACGTTTTGCTCATCGATCTCGCGCTGCCGGACGGCAACGGCGTCGAACTCATCCGCGAAGCGCGCGAGCGGCTGCCGAACATCAAGATCATCGTCGTCAGCATCTTCGGCGACGCGCGCAGCGTCGTCCGCGCCATTGAAGCGGGCGCCGACGGCTATCTGCTGAAGGGCGCAGGCGAACAGCAAGCCGAAGAGGCGATCCGCAGCGTGCTCGGCGGCGGCGCGCCGATCTCGCCGGCCGTCGCCAGCCACATCCTCACGCGCATGCGCGAGCGGGCGTCATCACCGCGCGGCGTCGAGTTGGACGCGCCGCTCACGGAAAAAGAGACCGCCGTTCTCACCGATCTCGCCAAGGGCTTCCGCTACAAAGAGGTCGCACGCCTGCACGGCATCTCGCCTCACACAGTCGCCGACCACGTGAAGTCGATCTATCGCAAGCTTGCCGTCAACTCGCGCAGCGAGGCCGTGTTCGAGGCCGTGCAGGCCGGGCTGATTAAACTGAAAGATTGAGCGATCCTGCTGGCGTTGGGCGACGGCGATGGCTAGCAACAAATCGCTGATGCTGAAGTCCGAGCCGCTGGGAGCGCCGACAAGAGGCGCATGGATCATTGCCGCGATCATTGTCGCGCTGCAATTGGCCCTGAGCGCCGGCTTGTTCGCTATCAATTCAATCGCAGAGAACGCACAAGGCCGCCGCGTCGTGGACATTAGCGCCACCGAAGCGTCAGGCCGGACCTACACTCAACTCCCGAACAGCGCCTTCCAGCCGGGCCGCTTGCCGCGCGAAGGCTGCTGCTCCAGTGACAATCTCATCTTTCGCACGACCTTCACCGCCACCGACGCGGCATTGACCGATCCCGCCATCCTCATCGTCAGCGCCTATGACAACGCGCTGATCTATGTCGACGGGCAACTCACCGCGGGCTTTGGACGTGCGGAGGGTCCGCCGCCAAATATGGGCCGCCGTCCCCAACTGCTGCGTATTCCGCGCAGTCTGGTTCGTGAAGGTGCGGTGATCGACATTGCTGTGCAGCGCGCTGTCGGCTTCGGACACCTGCGGCCATTCTATGTCGGTGAGTACGCCTCACTCTATCCCAGCTTTCGCGCGCTCACGTTCTTGCGGCAGGACCTGCCACTCTTCAACGCGGCCATCGGCGCGTTCGTGGCCGCCTTCTGCTTTTGCGCGGCGCCACTCTTCGGAGCACGCGGGCTGATGCTGTCACTTTCCGCGCTCGGCGGAAGCTGGACGCTGCAGCACATCGGCCTCTACCTGACCGATCCGCCCTGGGGGGGCGTCGCCAACAACGGTCTCTACTTCCTCGGCTTTCTAGGCGCCTGTGTCTGCCTGCCCTGGTTCTTCATCGAATGGACGTCCGTGCTTGCGCGAGCCATGCCGAAGCGCGAGCCCTTGGTCGCCTTCATCCTCGATCCGTGGCAGGCGCCGGCGCGGCGGCGCCTCGCCGTCGTCTCGCTAGGAATTCTTGCTATTGGCGCCGCGCTTATCGCGTGGCGACTGAGCTTCGATCCCGCCATCGCTTCGCAAGACATCAATCGCGTCATCGGCTGGCTCGGCCTCTTCGCGATGGCGTTTTGCCTCGTGCGGATCATTGCGTTCTACATGCGCCCAGGCTCTCAGGATCCGATCGCGGCTTCGGCCTTCGTATTCGTGATTCTGGCTGCCATAGCCGACATATCCGCGGTGCGTTTCTTCAAGACCTACGGCGTCTTCCTCGGCGCAGCGGTGACATTCTTCCCGCTCGCGCTGCTGCTTTCACTGGCGTTTCGCGCACGCGGCATCTTCGAAGCCGCCACAGCGACAGCCGAGAAGTTGAACGTGCTGGTCACTGATCGTGAGCGTGAAATTATGCGCAATCACGAAGAAATCCGCCGCAACGAACGCGCCGCGATGCTGCTCGAAGAGCGCAGCCGCATCATGCGCGACATGCATGACGGCATCGGCGGCCAACTGCTCGGCCTCATTCTGCAGGCCCGCACCCGCAAGCTCTCGGACGAGTCTCTCGTCAGCGGCTTGGAGCAAAGCCTCGATGACCTGCGTCTCGTCGTGGACTCGCTTGAGCAAGGCGAAGGCTCACTCACCGGCGCGCTCGGCGCATTCCGCGGCCGCATCGAACCGCGCTGCGAAGCCGCCGGCGTCGAACTCGACTGGCAGATCGAGGACGTCGGCGCGACGCCCCACATTGGCCCCGACAGGACGCTGCAGATCTACCGCATCCTGCTCGAAGCCTGCACCAACGCGCTGAAGCACGGCGCGCCCAAGCGCATCAGCGTGTCATTGAAGCGCGAAGGCGACCGCATCGAGATCGCCCTCGCCGACGATGGGCGCGGCTTCGCAACGAACCCACCCGCGCAAGGCCGCGGCCTAACCAACATGCACACGCGCGCGCAACAAATCGGCGCGGACTTCGCCATCGACTCCGGCTCTTCCGGCACGCGCATCTCGATCAAACTCGCCGCGTGATCCCATGTTCCTGGGAGTGCGAAGCGGCGCGCGCCGGCGCATGGCGGCGGCATGGATACGCCGCTGCTCATCCGCCCGAAGCTCTGGCTCCTGTTAGGCTCAATCGCGGCGATCTTGCTTGTGCCGATGCTTCTAAGCATCGTGCCGAACCCCTTCGACAATCTGGCGCCTGGCGAGCGGCCCTCGCGCTTTTTCATGTTCCTATGGGTGGCGCTGCCGATCCTCACGCTTCTCGCCGTGTGGCGCTTGCTGAGTTGGACGACCTACCGTGTCACGCGTGAGAGCGTCGAAGCGCGCGGCGTCTTCGGTGCGAAACGATTTGCATGGGCGGACCTCACGTCCTCCCAACTCAGCACGCCAGTCGGGATGCCGCCTGCGTACGAGTTGCACTTCGGAAGACGCAAAATCCGCCTCGTCGCCGCGCACCACGACCGCGCGCAGATCGCGGCGCTCAAGGCGCTAGCACCTCACCAGCCGCTGCCGCCTTCCGCCAGCAATGCCGCATAGAACTCAATCCCGCGCCTGAACTCGCGCATGCGGATGTTCTCGTTCGGCGCGTGCTGATTGTTGTCTGGGTTCACGATCGGCACGATCACGAAAGGCACACGCAGCACGTCACTGATCGGCGAGATCGGCAGACTGCCGCCGATCAGCGGCACGACGCGCACTTCGCCATCAGTTGCGGCGCGCGACAGGTCAATGATGCGGCGAACGCCAGGATTTTGCAGGTCCGCCGCTGCTGCGGGATAACCGAGTTCACTGAACTCAAGCCAAGCCAGGTGCGCGTTGGCGCGTCGCTGCTCAGGCGTCGGCGGCGCATCGAGCAGCGTATAGCCCTGCCGGCGCACATGCGCCTCGACGAGTTCCTTCGCCTGCTCAGGCGTTATGCCGGGCGTCAAACGAATATCGAACCCAGCGCTCGCCTCCGGCCCGATCGCGTTTCGTTGCGGGCCGGTGCCGCCATAGGTCAGTTGAGTAACATTGAGCGCCGGACGCAGAATGGACTCGCCATAGCTCAACCCCGTCTCGGTCCGCGCGATCTCCGGCCCGCGCAACATGTCCTCCGTGTCGTAGCCCTCGCGCGCGAGCGCCAAGGCTTCGCGTGAAGGCGTATCGGCGCGGAAGCCATCAATGGTGATCCGGCCCTCGTCGTCACGCATGGATGCAATCAGCCGCGACAAGCGCGCAGCCGGGTTAGGCGCGACATTGCCATAGTGACCCGAATGAAGGCTGGTCGCCGGCCCGTACGTGGTCAGCCGAAAGCTGATGATGCCGCGCACGCCGAGCGCTATGCGCGGCAAACCGCGCGGATCGATCGGGCCGTCGCCGAACAGCCAGAGATCGGCAGCGAGCAGATCGCGATGCAGTTCGAGCGTCCGCGCAAGATTCGATGATCCTGCCTCTTCCTCGCCTTCGAGGAAGAACTTCAGATTGGCGGAGAGCGGAATGTTCGCCGCCCGCATCGCGTCGATCGCGGCGAGCATGGCGATGATCGGCGCTTTGTCGTCGCTGGCGGAGCGGGCGTAGATGCGCGCATCGTCGGCCAGCGGATAGCTTGCGCGCTCCCACGGAATGATGTCCGCGCCATCTTCAAAGCGCCCGTTGCGAAGCGTCGGCTCAAACGGCGGCGTCACCCACGCGTCCATCGGCTCGACCGGCTGACCATCGAAGTGCGCGTAGAAGAGCAACGTCCGCGTCGCACCTAGCGTGTTGAGTTCGCCGTAGACGTTCACCGGCGCGCCCGGCGTTTCGATCACGCGCGCGCTAATCCCGCGCCGCTCAAGCAGCACAACGAGCGCTTCGGCGTTGCGGCGAATGTCGTCGGGGTTCGTCGCCACGTTCGGCAACGCCAACAGATCGCGCAGCTCGCGGACGATCGCTTCTTCGTTGGCGGCAACGTGCGTGCGCGCTGCCGTCATGGCGTTGGTCATCGCCTCGGTCGGCGCAGGGGTTTCGACGGTGGCAGGCTCTGGCGCGCACGCGCCCAGAACCAAAGCCAAAAGCCCAACCGCAAATGTCCGCATAACACCCTCCGCCCTGCCATTCATGTTACGAACCGGAATGACGGGTGTCCCGAATATTGCGACGGGCGGTGCTGTGGCGTCGTGCTTCGACAGGCTCAGCATGACGCCAATCGAACTCGGGCGCCAAAGTGCGCGTCACCCTGAGCTTGTCGAAGGGCGACGCGACAAAGCTCAGTCTATCGCGGCGATGTACGGCAGGCCGCGATAGCGGCCAGCATCGTCCATGCCGTAGCCGACCAGGTACTCAGACGGCGCGTCCCAGCCAATCGCGTCGATGTCCTGGCCCAGCGCCTCCGGCTTGCGCACGAAGGCGCAGGCGAGCGTCTGCGTCGCGCCCTTGGCCATCAGATGCGCGCGGGCAAACGCAATCGTGCGGCCGCTATCGAACACGTCATCGATGATCAGCACGCCGCGCCCATCGACGGAGCGCGAAATGTCGGCGCGCACGACAACCTTGCCGCTGCTCTCACGCGCATCGCGATAGCTCTCGAGCCAAAGCGAGTCATAGATCGGATGCGAGCCACGCACTTCGAGCGCGCGCATCAGGTCGGCAGCAAACGGGATGGCGCCCTGCAACAGCGCGACGACGGTCCAGCCGTCATTCACCTGCGCCGAAAAGCGATCAGCCAGCGCGTTGACGCGCTGGCTGATCTCTTCCGCAGTGAGAAGAATACGCACTTAGCCGGTGGTGAGACGGAGGCCGTTCGCCGGGCCGATCTCGCTCGTCGTCGTCGGATGCGCCGGGTTGATCAGTTCGTGACCAGGCTCAAGCGGCTCGTCGAGCAGCAACTCGTCTTGTTGCGGCGCTTGCGGCGACACGTGCGCCGGGCCACCGGCCATCGACGTTTCGCCAAAGCTCGCGAACGTCGCTTCGAGATCGACAGCTTCCGCCGGCGGGTTCTCGACGCGAATTTGGAACGGCACCGCCGCACCAGCCGCGACCGGCTGATCCGTGATCGCGTTCACCAGTTCGAAAATCTCATGCGAGCGCGTGTCGCGCAGCGAGATGCGAACCGGCGGGACCAGCTTGTCATCGCGGCCGATGTTGCGGACTTCGCCGCTGACCACGAGCACCGGCGTCGCGCCTTCGAAGTCACGCTCGACCGACAGGTCGTAGAACTCGAGGCCATAGACGTTCACGTCGAGACCAAGCGCTGCGAACGCGCTGGCGGAACGCGGCCACAACTCGGCGACGTCCTGACGGAAGGCGACCATGCCGGTCGCGCTTGCCGCAAGGGCAGCGCCCGTCGCGCCCCAGACAACAACCGCGGCGCGCGTGCGATCGCGGCGCATGCGGTCGGCCTGTTGCTGACGGAATTTTGCGGCGGCCGATGGCGCGGGACCAGGTTGTTCGGCGGCGCGGCGCAATCTTTCGACACGTTCACGTGTCAGTGGTTCGCGCGCGGGTTCATCGGCGACCCGTGCAACAGGCGCCTCTGCAGTCGCGCGCAGCTCCAGTTGTGGCTCTGCGAACCAGGAGAAACCGCATGCGGCGCAACGCACCGTCCGACCGGCTGGGCCGATCGCCGCGTCATCCGCATAATAGCGGGTCGAGCAAGACGTGCAGGTAAGGATCATGTTAATACGTTCAGCTGCCCCAATAACCGTCTTCGGTGCATTGATTCTATTTAGCTTGTCCAGTCATGGCCCGACCCCGCGCTAGTATTGAAACCGATCTATTCGAGCGCGGCGTATTAGTTCGCCTCTCGAATGTTGACGCCGGATATGGCGCGTCCACCGTTCTGATGGGTATCGACTTCGAAGCCCGCTCCGGCGAGGTCAACCTCATCACCGGTCCCGCTGCTGCAGGTAAGACTACATTTACGCATCTCTTGCGCCTAGCGCTCCCGCCTCGGTCTGGCAGAAGTGTAATACTTGGCGTCGACGTGATGCGCGCGCGCTCGCGCGAGATCGCTGATGCCAAGAAGCGCATCGGCTATGTGGCTGAAAATCCTGTGTTCATCGAACAATGGTCGACGTTCGACAACGTCGCGATGCCACTGCGTATGCTCGGTCAGAAACCGCGCGACTATGCCGAGGACGTGCGAGAACTTGTGGAATTCGTCGGCCTCGGCGGCGCCTCTGAGTTGCCTGTGGAGAAACTTTCGGGAGCGGAACGACGCAGAGCTGCCATAGCGCGCGCGCTCGCGGCGAAGCCGAATCTGATTCTGGCGGACGATCCTACCGCAGGCATGTCGCCCGCTGACGGGCGCCGTATCGTGAAGTTGCTCTCCGAGATGCGCCGCGTCGGCGCTGGTGTTGTCATCGCCAGCCAAGACGACACGCTCGCGGATGTCGCGCCGATGTGGGTCTGGCGCATTGATCGCGGCCGGCTCTCGGCCCCCGAACAAACTGAAGCAGCAGATGCAGAGGCGTACGAATGAGAGGCGGCCTCCTCGGCGTAGAGCGCGCCCTGTTCTGGACGCTGGCCTTCGCCGCCTTCGCGGCGGCGGCGGCGGGCCTCGCCGCGCGCGGCGCTGACCGCCTCGCGGTCGATTACGAGCAATCGCGCAACGCCTACGCCATCGTCCGCGTCATCGCGCCCGACGGCCCCGCCGGTATGGCGGCAGCCGAAACCGCCCTCGCCAGCGCGCCTCACGTGACCAGCGCCGCCCCCATGACCGCAGGGCGGGCCGCTGCCCTGCTCAGCGAAGCCAGCGGCGAGCCGATCGACCCGGCCCACGTGCCGGATCTGCGCCTGATCGAGATCGAACTCGCCCCAGCCTCGTCTCACGCCGACGTCTCGGGCGATATCGTCGCCGCCTTGGCCGCAGGTGGCGTCACAGCTGAAGTCATCGAAGCGCCGGACTCCGCGAGCGGGGGCGGCCTTGCGCCACGCGTTCGCAACGCCGCCTTCTGGGGCGCGATCATCTTCGGCGCGATGATGGCGGTTATCGCGTGGCTTGCCGCGCGCGGCCTCGCGGCGCGCCGGCGCGAGATGGTCACCGTGATGTGCGACCTCGGCGCCACCCGCAGTGAAACCGCCGGCCGCATCGCTGACGAAGCGGCAGTGCTTGGCCTCTACGCTGGCGTCGCCGGCGGCGTTCTCGCAGCTGTCGCAGGCGTAATCGTGTTGTTGCTAGCCATTCCGGGCACGACGCTGAACACTCTGCCCAGCATGATTCTCCCGATCGACCTCGTTCCCATCGCCGCCGCGCCGCTGTTCACAGCGATCATCGCCGGCGCCGGCGCGCGCGCCGCAGCGGGACAATTCCACGGCGAAGCGGCAAGGCTGGGCTGATGCGCGCAGTGCTCTTTTGGGCGGCGATCATCGCACTCGTGGCGTTTGTCGCCGGCTTCTGGAGCTTCGCGAAGAACGTCCGCCAAGAAGCGGAAGAACCGCCGCAAGCTCAGGCTATCGTCGCGCTGACTGGCGGTTCGCTCGAACGGCTTACGACAGGCGTTCGTTTGCTCGAAGAGCGCAAAGGCGAGCGCCTGTTGATCTCGGGCGTCAACCGCATCGTCACCGACGCCGAACTCTACCAGGCGCTCAACGTCGATCCCGCTGTCGGCGAATGCTGCATCGATGTCGGCCGCTCCGCCGAAGACACGCTCGGAAATGCGTCGGAGACCGCCGCTTGGGCGCGCGAGCACCGCTACACCGACATAATCCTCGTCACCGACGATTATCACATGCCGCGCAGCCACGCCGAACTCGCGGTCGCGCTGCCGGAGGCGACGATCCATCCCTATCCCGTGCGCACGCGCTGGACCGACCCCGCCCTTTGGCGCAGCGACCTGGGCGCAGCGACCCGTTTGGGCGCCGAGTACGTGAAATATCTTGTCATTCGCGGGCGGGAAGCGTTGATCGATCTCGGTAACAAGGATCCGGAGACGGCCCCAGGCGACGCATGAACTGGCTTCGTAGTTTTATCTTCGTCATCTGGTTCTACGCCGCGATGGCTGTTGTCGGCTTGGTCCTTTGGCCGCTCGTCGTGTTCGACGAACGCCACGTCTGGACAGCGCTGCGCTCATGGGGCCGCGCGACGCTTTGGGGCCTGCGTTGGATCATCGGCGCGCGCGTGAGCTTCGAAGGGCTCGATAACGTGCCGCAAGGCGGCGCGCTGATCGCGATGAAGCACCAATCGACGCTCGACACTGTCGTGCCCGCGCTCTTCATCCCGCGTCCCGTCTATGTGTTCAAAAAGGAACTCGGCAACGTGCCGGTGATGGGCGCGTATTTGAAGCGCAACCAGATCGGCGTCGATCGCAGCGGTCACGCAAAAGCGCTCAAGAGCTTGATGCGCGGCGCGCGCGAAGCTGTCGCCAAAGGCGGCCAGGTTCTGATCTTCCCGGAAGGCACACGCCAGGAACTCGACGCGCCGCCTGACTACAAACCCGGCATCGCCGCGATGTACAAAGACTTGAACGTGCCGGTGACGCCGGTTGCGCTCAACACCGGTCTCATCTGGAAACCCAAGGGCATCATGCGCTCGCCGGGGCACGTCACCTTCAAAGTGCTGCCGCCAATTCCCGCCGGTCTGCCGCGCGACGAATTCATGCGGGAACTTGAGCGCGTTCTCGAAACCGAAAGCCAAGCCTTGCTCCCGCCGGATAAGCGTCGCACCGTGACGCAATGAAAGTTCGCGGACTTTGGCTGACGGTTCCCTGGGCGCTTTTCGTCATCGCGGCGCTCGGCTGGGTGTTCTACTGGCACTACCTCGCCAACGAAGTTGAGCGCCAAGTTCGCGGCTGGGCGTTCGAACAGAACGCCGGCGGCGCAACCGTCGAAATCGACCGCATCGTGCGCCACGGCTTTCCCGTGCTCATGCGCCTCGAACTGCAAGGCGTGAGCTACGCGTCAGCGCGCGGCGGCTGGAGTGTCGAAACCGAGCGCGCCGATCTGCACGTGCAGGTGCTCAACCCGTATCACGTCATTCTCGAAGCCGAAGCGCCGATCGCAATTGCACGCGCCGGCGGCGCAACGACCAACGTTTCCGCCGACGCGCTCATCGCCAGCCTCCGCACCCAAGACGGGGCGCTCGCTGTCGCCGGCATCGAGGCCGATAACCTCGTGCTCGATGATCCAGCCGAGGAAGGCGTGCTGCACGCGGCAAAGATCGTCGCCAACGTGCGGCCCGACCCGCGCGCTGTCGGCGACTACCAACTCGCCTTCGATGCACAAACCATCACGCTGCCGCGCCCGGTGCGCAGCTTTGAATCATTCGGACTCGATGTGGCGCGCATCCGCGCGGCGATCGTCGTCAGCGATGGCGCATTGCTGTTGCAAACCACGCCCGGCGATCCGCTTGGCGCCTGGCGTCTCGGCGACGGCCGCCTGCGCTTCGATGCGATCGAGTTGAACTGGGGCCCGCTGCAAACCACAGGCACAGGCGAAGGCGGCCTCGACGACCAGCGCCGCTTGGACGGCCGCTTAGTGCTTCCGGTGGAACGCCCAGCGCCGATCCTCACCGCCATCGCCAACGGCCCACGCATCGACAATGACGCGCGGCGTGCACTAAGTTTGCTTGCAGCGGGCTACGTGGTGACAGGCGAAGACATCACGCTCGATATCGGCGCGCACGACGGCATCTTGCGGATTGAGGGGTTGCCGGTGCGGCCGCTGCCGCCCGTGTACTAGCTTTGCGGCTCGTCGCGGCCCCAGTTCGGCGCGGGCGTATCCTGGCCGGCCTCGATCACTTCGCGCCGCATGCGCCGCGCGCGATCGAATAGATCGTAGAGCGTATCGCCCTCGCCCCAGCGGATCGCGCGCTGCAGCGCGGCGAGGTCTTCCGAGAAGCGGCCCAGCACTTCGAGCACAGCTTCGCGATTGTTCAAGAACACGTCGCGCCACATCGTCGGATCGGAAGCCGCGATGCGGGTGAAGTCACGGAAACCCGAAGCCGAGTACTTCACCACTTCGCCCTCAGTGACGCTTTCCAGATCTTCCGCCATCGCCACAATGTTGAACGCGATCAAGTGCGGCAAATGGCTAGTGACGGCGAGCACCACGTCATGGCGCTCGGGGTCCATGACATCGACGTGGGCGCCGAGACGCTCCCAGAATGCACCCAGGTCGATGACTGCCTGCTTGCCCTTCGCCGTATCCTCAAGCGGCGTGAGAATTTGCCAACGGCCTTTGAAAAGCGTTGCAAACCCGGCCTCCGGACCGGAGTGCTCAGTACCGGCGAGCGGGTGCCCCGGCACGAACACGACATGAGATGGCATGTGCGGTGAGACTGCCGCGATCACGGCGTTCTTGACCGAGCCTGTGTCCGTGACGACAGCGCCCTGCTTTAAGGCGGGCGCGACAGCCTGAGCGGCCGCGCCCATAGCGCCGACCGGCACCGCGAGCACGACCAAATCAGCGTTCGCCACCGCACTGGCCGCATCGTCAAACGTTTCGCCGAGGCCAAGCGCACGCACACGCGCCCGCACGTCCTCGTTAGCGTCAAAGAATGCAACGCTGCTTGCCGCGCCAAATTCCATAGCGCCGCGCGCAATCGAAACGCCGATCAAGCCAGCGCCAATGACGGCGATACGATCGAAAATCATGGCCATTAGACGCGCGCGTAAGAGCCAAGCACGCGGACGCTGTCGAGCCCGGATCGGGCCAGCGCCGCGGCGCGCGGATCGTCCAAACCGATAAAGCCATCAACGCGCACCAGAACGCGCGGCTCAGCGCGGGCGATCTCGCGCCCGGTGAAACCGACTTCGTTCAACGCCCGCTGCAAGCGGTGATGCGGGTCGAACGCGATCAGCATGGTGACGTCGTTGCCGGCCTCTTCGGTTTGCGAAGCCGCGAACACCGCCGCCTCCGGCTCGTCGGTCGCGCCAACCAGCGGCAGGCCAGCGATGATGTGCAGATTGTGGAAGCGCCGCTCCGAAAGCGCCGGCCACCAGGCGCCGACCCCGGGCGCCGCCGGCCACGTCGTCACCGCCACCATTGTGTCGGGGCTTTCCGCCACCTTCTGCAGCGCCGCTTGCGGCTCGCCCAAATCCTTGATCCGCGTTCGGGCGCCGAAATGACGCCGCGCGATATCGAACAACCGCGTCGGGTCCCCACGCCCGCCGCCGACAACGACATCGATCACGCGCTGACGCCGCACCGACGCGGCGATCATGGCGCGCCAAATCTCGACAACGAACTCGCGCTCCAACGGCGCCGGCGCTTCCGCAACGAGCCGCCGCAGCAAAGCCACTTCGCGGCCCGGCCGGATCGGCAGTCCCTGCTCCGGCGCCTTCAAGCCGTTAAGCTTATCAACAACGCGCAAGCGCTCGGCGAGCAACGACAGAAGCGTCTTGTCGATGCCGTCGATCTCGGCGCGGATCGTTTCGAGTGGCGAACCGGGCGGGGGGCTCTGGTCGTTCATTGGAGGAACCTTAGCGGTCTTTCATGCTTCACGCCAACGAGGCACTGCGCAACGCGAGTCTTCAACAGCAGCCGCCCGTTCCAGGGGGATATTTCCCCGGCGACGCAGTTTATATGGGAGCGCATGATTCATGCAGGCGCGGCAGCAGCAAAACTCCAAGCGGCAGGCGGCGTGCGCTCGCTCGCGTTCGACGCGACGACGCCGTTGCAGCTCTCCAGCGGCGAGGCGTTGGCGCCACTCAGCATCGCGTTCGAGACCTATGGCGCGCTTAACGCCGAGCGCAGCAACGCCGTGCTGGTTTGCCATTCGCTGACCGGCGATCAGTTCGTCGCCAGCCCGAACCCGATCACTGGCCGCCCCGCTTGGTGGCCGCGCATCGTTGGGCCCGGCCGCCCGATCGACACCAACCGCTTCTTCGTCGTGTGCTCGAACGTGCTCGGCGGCTCGATGGGGACGACCGGCCCCGGCACGATCGCGCCGGACGGCTTGCCCTACTCGCTGCGTTTGCCGGCAATCACCATGGCCGACGCCGTGCGCGCCCAAGCCATGCTGGTGGAAGCGCTCGGCATCGAGAGCCTCTTCCTGGTCATCGGCCCCGGCATGGGCGGGATGCAGGCGCTGCAATGGGCGAGCGCCTATCCGAAGCGCACATTCGCCTGCGTCACCGTCGCCGCGAGCGCGCGACAGTCGGCGCAGAACATCGCCATCGCCGAACTCGGCCGCCAAGCCATCATGGCCGATCCCGATTGGCGCAACGGCGCTTACCTTCAACACGGCGTGCGCCCCACACGCGGCGGCAGCGTTGCGCGCACGGCGGCGCAGCTTGTCGGCCTCTCGGGCCAGGACGTGCGCTCACGTTTCGAAACGGCGCGCACGCAAGAGCGCTTCGCCTTCAACGCCGAGGGCGCCAACGACACGATGCGTCAACAGCAAGGCGCGGGTTACGTCGATCGCTTCGACGCCAACTCCTACCTCTACCTCTCGCGCGCCATGGACGGCTTCGATCTCGGCGCCGACTTCGGCGGCCGCCTCGCCAACGCCTTCCAGGGCAGCTCGACGCGCCACGGTGTATTCTCGTTCTCAAGCGATTGGCGTTACCCGCCGGACGAAGGCCGCGAGATCGCGCGCGCGCTTGCCGCCGCGGGCGCGGAAGCATCGTTCTTGGAAATCACCAGCGCCCACGGCCACGACGCCTATCTCGGCAACGAGCCCGCCTTCGAAGCCGCGCTCACCGGCTTCGTCGACGCCTCAGCCTCAGCGCGTGGCTTGGCCCTCAACGGCGGAGGCGCGTAATGGCGCAACTCGAACTCGTCCATCCCGCGCCGCTCGATCTGACCAACGCGCAGCCGCGCGGCGATCACTTCGTCATTTCGCAAATGGTCAGCGACGGCGCGCGCGTGCTCGACGTCGGCTGCGCCGATGGCGCGCTGATCCAGATGCTGGTCAAAGAGTGCGGCGCCAAAGCGCGCGGCCTCGAGATCGATCCGAACAAGGCGCATCGCTGCGTTGTGCGCGGGCTTTCCGTTGTGCAAGGCGACGCCGAGCGCGATCTGAGCGAATTTCCAAGCGGCGCGTTCGACTACGTCGTCTTCTCGCACACGCTGCAGCACTTCCGCCGTCCGCAAGCGGCGCTGAAGCAAGCCGGCCGCATCGGCTCGCAAGTGATCGTCTCGATCCGCAACGCCGGCCGCTGGGATAAGCGCGCGCAGCTGCTCACCAAAGGCCGCCTCGGCCCAACCGACCATTTGCAGCGCTACAGCGTCCGCGACTTCGCTGACCTCGCCCGCGAGATGCGCTTCAGCATCGAGCGCGCCGTGCCGCTCTCGCGCGGCCACGCCGGCGCGCCGTTCGCCAAGACCATCTGGCGCGCGAACTGGTTCTGCGAAGAAGCCGTCTTTCTGCTGACGCCGTAAGATGAAGCGCCTCATCATCTGTTGCGACGGCACTTGGCAGCGGCTTTACAGCAATAGCCTCACCAACGTCGCGTTGACCGCACGCGCGGTCGCGCCGCGCGATGCAAAAGGCAATCTACAGATCGTCTATTACTCCGCCGGCGTCGGCACATCGGTCGATGGCGTCAGCCTCTGGCAAGGCATGACCGGCGGCGATCTCGACGACAATCTCCTCGACGCGTGGCTGTTCATCAATCTGAACTACGAGCCAGGCGATCAGCTCTACCTCTTCGGCTTCTCGCGCGGCGCCTACACCGTGCGCTCACTCGCCGGCCTCCTGCGCAAATGCGGCATCCTGCGGCGCGAGCACGTGGATAAACTGCGCGAGGCGCTCGAACTCTATCGTAATCGCGAACTCACCGCCGACAGCGAGGAAGCCGAACGTTTCCGCATGGCGCACGCCATCGCCTGGCCGCGCCTCGCCCGCCCGTTCACCTCGCCGCCGGTGGATCTCGCCATCCGCTATCTCGGCGTTTGGGACACAGTAGGCTCACTCGGCATCCCGCGCCTGCTGCCGGTCTCGATCAGCCTGAACGCGCAATACGAGTTTCACGACACCGCGCTCTCGCGTTGCGTCGAGCACGCGCGGCACGCCGTCGCCATCGATGAGCGCCGCGCGCCGTTCGCGCCGACGCTGTGGAGCAACATCGACGCCTTCAACACGCCGGGCACACGCCCACGCGTCGCGCAACAATGGTTCCCCGGCGATCACGGCGGCGTTGGCGGCGGCGGCGCGCGCGGGCTTTCGAATTGCGCGCTGATGTGGGTGCTCGAAGGTGCGGAACTGGCTGGCCTCGCCGTCTCGCGCGAACCTGGCTCCGTCATCTCCGGCTGCCTGGCCGAGATTGACCCGATTACGCCGGACGTGGACGGCAAAGGCTTCCCGATCATGCGCGCGCTCACCTCGCGCTGGCGCAAGGGCCTCAATCGCTTTGAGGACATTCACGAGACCGCGCGCCTGCGCTTCGCCGCCAACGCCAGCTACCGCCCGCCGCTGTTAACACCCTACGAAGATCGCATCGAAGGCTCCGTGCGTGAGCGGCAAGCCGCCTAGAGGTACGAAAGCCACCAATCGCGCCGCCGCGCTTTCAACTGCTGCCAGTAGCGGCAGAGCGGATAGAGCATCGCCAGCACCGCGATCCACGCGACGTAAACCCACGGCAACGAGAAACCCAGCCCCTGCAGCTTCTGCGGCGCCGTGAACACGTTGATCATGTAGTCGAACAACCCACTCACATCGCGCCCCATCGCCGCGTTCGCTGCGATCGACAGAATGTGGATGAGATAGATGTGCAGCACGTAGAAGAAGAACGGCACCGCGCCGAACGTGTTCAGCGCGGAGCGCACCACGGCCGGCAGTTTCGACAAGAAGGGAAACAGCGTCAGCACCACGCCTAGCGTCGCCAGCGTGAACATCAGCGACGGCGGATATTTCTGCACATCCAGGAACACCATGATCGCCGCGCCGACCGTCGTTTGCTCGCGCCAATCACGCGCAACGGCTTCAGGACCGGTCGCGAACTGAGGATCGCCGTAGATATTGAGCCAGCGCAGCAGCAAGAACGCGGCCAGCATGCCAAGCCCGATCAACAGCACATTGCGATCGCGTTTCTCGGGCGCATCTGTGAACACCGCGCCCATGCCATAGCCAAGCGCGATGATCCCGATCCACGGCAGGATCGGATACGCCGCAAGCCCGATCGGCTGCTCACCAACGAAAATCGGACCGCCATCGTGCAGGAACGTCCAGATCGCGCCCGCCGTTTCCGCGCTCACCGGGTCAAACGCGTTGTGACCAGCGATGATCGCGATGCCGATCGCCAACACGACCAGCCGCGGCAGCCACACCAAGGCCGCCAGCGCGATCATCGACCAGCCAATGGCCCAGATCACTTGCAGGAAGAAGACATACGGGAAGCCAAACGACCACCCGAAACTCAGCACCGTGACTTCCAGGAAGATCAGCCACAGCCCGCGCGTCAGCAGAAACATCGCAAGCTGCGGCGGCGCCTTGCCCTTGCTGAGCTGCAGATAAGCCGAGACGCCGGAGAGAAACACGAAGGTCGGTGCACAGAGGTGCGTGATCCAGCGCGTGGTGTAGAGCCACAGCGTCGTCGTCTCCGGATCAAGCGGGTTGCCGAACGCGCTCGCATGGAAATAGTCGCGCACGTGATCGAGCGCCATCAGCACGATGACGAGCCCGCGCAGCAAATCGATCTCGGAAATCCGCACGCCCGCGGCGAGCTGGATGGATTGAGTTGGCGTAGCCGTCGATACGGTGGTTGCAGTCATAGCTCTCATCCCGCCTCAGACCCGGCGGGCGGAGCTATGCCGTAAGTCACACGCTGTGGCGAGCCGCCAAAGACGAACTCACACGTCGGCGTAGGCGAATGCCAAACGCCCGAGCAATCCTTGCGGCTTCAAGCGGCCCTCGGTCGCGAAAAGGCACACGCAGGCCTCATCACCCTGAACAACAGGCTGGTGGTTGAGATCGCCTTCGGCTGCTGCGAAATCGCCGGCAGCAAATAAACCCAACTCGTCGCGATAAGCGCCGGTGAGCACCGTGCAGAATTCCGCGCCGGAATGTTGGTGCCGAGCGGTCAAACCACCGGGCCCCACCGAGAGCAAATAAACCCGGTTCTGTGACGCGTGCGGCGTGTCCACGCCGGCGACCCACACGCCAGGCGCGACCCAGCGCTTCCGCTTCAGCGACAAGCGCTCCAGGAACGGACGCGCATCCGCCTTCGGCGCCGGCTCATCGCGCTCCAAACGCGCCATCACCTTCGCCAGCGCGTCTGGGCTGACCTCGTCATCCGCCAGCTTGCCAAGCGCCGCGCCTGCGGCTGCTTCAAATACGCCGACGCGCGCGCGGCAGTGCGCGCACACTTCCACGTGCGCGCCGACGACCAGGCCGAAACCAGGCTCAAGCGCGCCCGCCGTGTAGGCGGTCAAGATATCGTCCGAAGGATGGTGAACCGGGCTCACGATGTTGCTCCCAATGCCGCACGCAACTTGATGAGCGCAAGCCGCAAGCGTGATTTCACTGTGCCAAGCGGCAGCGACAAGCGCTCCGCGATTTCCGAATGTGGGCGGTCTTCAAAGAACGAAAGCTGCACCACCCGGCGCTGATCTTCCGAGAGCGTCGCCAGCGCCGCGGCCACCTGCTCTTCACTCTGCCCGCGCGCCACGGCGTCATCGGGCGCTTCCTCTTCGCTCTCTTCGCTCAGCGGCGTGGTCTGGCGGTAAGCAAGTTCAGTCTTCTCGCGCCGCAACTTATCGATCCAGGCATTGCGCGCGATCACGAAGATCCAGGTCGACGCCTTGGCTTTCGTCGCATCGAACGACGCCGCACGCCGCCAGATCGAGACCATTGCATCCTGCATCAAATCTTCCGCGGCAGCGGGTGGCGCACCGAGACGCACCAGATAGCCCTTCACCTTACCCGCATAGGCGCCGAACAAGCGCGCAAACGCTTCGCTATCGCCAAGCGCCGTGCGGGCGATGAGCTCCTCGTCAGCCTCTATCCGGTCATGCACCGCGCGCGACCTCCTGCGCGGCGGCCGCACCACCGTTTCCGAACCGGGAGCATAAGCCATCGCACACATCAGCTGTCGTACGCGCGGGTTCCCGGTCTGGATCACAGTGAACCGGAAGGCGCCGCAGCCCGTATCCGAGAACAGACCAGCCTGCGATGGGCGCGCTGGGGCGGAAGCGTTCTATGGCCTTTACCTCCAGCACTGAAGCGCCCCGGCAAACTATCGCCGTCATTGGCTCGGGCATAGCTGGAATGTCGGCCGCGTGGCTGCTCAGCCAAAGGCACGACGTCACCATTTACGAGAAAAACGATCGCCTCGGCGGCCACTCCAACACCGTGACCGTGCAAACCAGTCTCGGCGCCACGCCCGTCGATACCGGCTTCATCGTCTTTAACGACGCGACCTATCCGAACCTCATCGCCCTGTTCGAACATCTGGGAGTCGAAACAAAAATCTCTGACATGTCGTTCGGCGTGTCGCTGCGCGGCGGCGAGACGGAGTACTCATCAGTCGATGCCTCCGCCTTCCTCTGCGGTGGGCGCAATCTCATCAGCCCGCGCTTTTGGTCGATGACCTGGGACTTGCTGCGCTTCTATCGCAGCGCGCCGCTCGATCTCTTGAAGACGCGCGACCAATTGATCTCGCTCGGCGAGTATCTCAACGCGCGCGGCTACGGCGACGCCTTCCAACGCGACCACCTCCTCCCCCAAGCCGCCGCCATCTGGTCAGCCTCGATGGGCGAAATCCATCACTACCCCGCCTGCGCCTTCGTGCGCTTCTTCGAAAATCACGGCCTCTTGAAGCTCAAGGGCCGGCCGAAATGGCGCACCGTCGAAGGCGGCAGCCGCGCCTATGTCGAAAAACTCACCGCGCCATACGCGGATCGAGCGCGCCTCAATGCCGGCGCTATATCAGTGCGCCGCGACACGTCCGGCGCTTGGGTGCGCGATGCGAACGGACACGTTGAGCGCTACGACAATGTCGTCATCGCCACGCACGGCGACGAAGCGCTGGCCATGCTCGACGATGCGAGCCACGAAGAACGCACGCTGCTCGGCGCCTTTCAGTACGCCAAGAACCGCGCCGTTCTGCACACCGACGCCGCCTTCATGCCGCGCCGCGCGCCGCTCTGGGCGAGCTGGAACTATGTCGGCGACAATCCCGATGGCGGCTGCGTCGTCACCTATTGGATGAACAAGCTGCAGAACATCGAAAGCCGCGAGCAGATTTTCCTGACGCTCAACCCACGCACCGAGCCGCGCCCCGAAACCGTGCTCTACGAAACCGACTACCACCACCCAGTCTTCAACGCCGCCGCCATTCGCGCGCAAGAGCAGCTCTGGTCGCTGCAAGGCGTCCGCAACACCTGGTTCTGCGGCGCGCACTTCGGCTCAGGCTTCCACGAAGACGGCCTGCAATCAGGATTGGCGGTCGCTGAGCAACTCGGCGGCGTGCGCCGGCCGTGGACGGTCGAGAATGAATCCGGCCGCATCCATCTCGGCCCTGCGCCAGTTCGCGCGGCGCTGGCGGCATGAACGCCATCTACACCGGCCACGTCGCGCATATGCGGCCAGGCAAGCACCGGCTGCGCTATCCGGTGTTCATGCTGACGCTCGACGTCGATCAGCCGCCGCAGGACCTCAAACTCTTCAAGCACAATCGCGGCGCGCTGCTGGCTCTGTTCGACCGTGACCATGCGGGTCGCCGCGACACACCGCTCAAACCACAGATCGAAGCTAAACTTCGCGACGCCGGCATGGCCTGGGACAACGGCCGCATCGTGCTGCTGACCATGCCGCGCCTCTTCAATTACGTCTTCAATCCGCTCAGCGTCTATTTCTGCTATCGCCGCGACGGCTCAATCGCAGCACTCGTGCACGAAGTCTCGAACACATTCGGGGAAAGCCATTTCTACGTCCTACCGCCGCGCGTCGAGGCCAACGGCAACCTCTCACAAAGCTGCGCCAAGGAATTCTTTGTCTCGCCCTTCCTTGAGGGCGGTCTCCATTACGAATTCAGCATCACACCGCCCGGCCAGCGCGTCGCCGTCGCCATGATCGTGCGCCGCGGCGAAGAGATTGCGCTCACCGCATCCTTCGCCGGCGCGCATCGCGACCTGAACGACGCGCAAATCCTTCGCACCTGGCTCGGCAATCCGCTCATGACCTTCAAGGTGATCGCCGGAATCCATTGGGAAGCGCTGCGCATGTGGCTCAAGGGCGTGCGCTTCCTGGGCAGACGCGGACAGCACCCCCGCCCCTCGGTCCGCGAAAAGAAAGCGGCGGCGTGATCGCTCACGCCGCCGCCTGCCCGTTCTTATAGTTCGCTTAGTTTTGGGCTGGGCCCGAGACCGTCGCGACCCATTGGTTCACCAGCGATTCAGTCACTGAGAGCGGCGTCGAGCCGTTCGTCAGCACGGTGTCGTGGAAGCCCTTCAGGTCGAAGTTCGCGCCGAGCGCCGTACGCGCGCTGTCGCGCATGCGGTTGATCGCCTGACGTCCGACCATGTAGCTGCACGCCTGGCCTGGCCATACGCAATAGCGCTCGATTTCCGTTGTTATGCTCGAACGCTGATCGCCGGTGGCCGCCATCATCGATTGGATCGCTTGGTCACGCGTCCAGCGCTTCGAGTGCAGGCCCGTATCGCAAACGAGGCGCGACGCGCGGAACGCCGCCGATTGCAGGTAGCCAACGCGGCCGAACGGATCGTTCGCGTACATGCCCATCTCGTCGGCGAGCTGTTCAGCGTAGAGACCCCAGCCTTCTGCATAGGCGCTGAAGCCGAGCAACGCGCTGCGGATGAACGGGATCGAGCCCGACTCTTGCTGGATGGCGATCTGCCAATGGTGCCCGGGCGTGCCCTCGTGGTAGGTGAGCGTCGGTAGCGTGAATTTCGGCCACTCGGTCGCTGGATCGCGCAGGTTGATGTAGTAGGCGCCAGGGCGTGAACCGTCGAGCGCGGCAGGCTGATAGTAACCGCCCGGCGCCCCTGCTTCCGTGTACTCAGGCACGCGCTTGATCTCGAGAGCAGCGCGCGCGAGCGTGTTGCATACTTCCGGCATGCGCGCATTGATCGCCGCCATTTGCTGGTTGAGCGCGGCCAACAATTGTTCGCGGCCCGCCTCGGTGCTCGGATAAATCTGATCCGGGCGGCGGCCGAGCGCTTGCACGCGCTCGGCGACCGAACCGCGCGTCAACCCTTGCGCACGGAGGATCGTATCCATCTCGCTCGTCAATTGCGCGATCAGGTCGAGACCCATTTGGTGGATTTCGTCCGGCGACATTGACGTCGTGGTGTAGGCCTTCAGCGCTTGCGTATAGAGCGCTTCGCCGTTCGGCAGCTTCCACACGCCCGCGTCGCTCGTCGCCTGCGGACGGATCTGCGCGATCGCGTCGATCTGGCGCTGATACGCCGGCAACACCGTGTCGCGCACGATGCCTTCGGCTTGGCTGACCAGCGCCGCCTTATCGGCGTCGCTGATGTCTGCAACTTCCGCCAGACGCTGCTGGAATGAGGTCACCAACACAGTCGTTGCCGGCGCCTTGCCGCGGAAATCGCGCAGCTGCGACAGAGCGCCTTCGAGCGCGAAGTCCGGCGGGATCACGCCCTCGCCCGCGTCTTGCCCAATGCGCGTGGACTCTTCGTCGAGCACGCGGCCATAGGCCGTCAGGCGCTCGAGATAAGCGTCAGCCTGTTCGCGGTTGGTGACCGGGTGCTGGCTCGCCAGGAAGTCAGGAATGAACGTGTAAGAGCCGGTGAGCTGCGTCACCGTGTACGGCGACTGTGCGCCGCCGCCGCTCTTGAATTGCGCCGAGGCGATTTGATCCTGCAACGCCGTCATGACGACATCGTATGTCACCGCATCACGCGGCTCGAGCGTATCGCGGTTGAGCGCTTCGAGGCTCGTCACACCGCTTTGCGCGAGACCCAAGAAGCGCTCGGCGCCGGCGCGCGTGTAATCGCCAAGCCGGTTGATGTAGCGGCCGCCCGCTTGCTCTTCGGAAACCGCGAGTGAGGTCGCGAATTCCGGCGACTCCCGCAGGAAGTTGGTCACGAGCCCATCAAGGATGGTGTTGAGATCGCCGGATTCAGCGCGCGGTTGGCACGCTGCAAGCATCACCGCGCTAGCGGCCGTGGCGCCCATCAGCGCGCGACGTGACATTTCCATGTGTAATTCCCCTTCCGAGTTTAGGGTAGTCTGCCGTCGGCGATCCTAGCCCAACCGGAAGCCGCTGCATCGGGGGTGCGACGAACCGCCATGCGCATACGATCTGGGAACCGCCGCCATGCATTGGCGGCGGTCCTTCTGATGCATCAGTGCAGAAGTGCTGTGTCCGCCTCGGGATGCGCTGCGATCACGGCCGCGAGCAAGTCGCCAACAGCGTTTTCATCAACCTCCGGCGACCCCTCAGTGAAGCGCCGCATCTGCGCCTCTGGGCTCACGCCGCCAACTGTCGCCACTTGGTGAACAACCACCAGATCGAGATAAGGCACCACAAACATCATGTGCCCGCGACTGCCGGACGCGATGTAGAATGGTTCGCGCGTGCGCAGCTGCGTTATGCGGCGCGAACCTTCGCGATCTATCTGCCAGAGATAGCCGTAGTCGCCGAAGCCGGTCTCTTGTTCTTGCGGACCGCGCCCTTCTCGCGTGTCACGCCCTTCCAGGCTCTCAAGCACCCAGTCGCGCGGCACAATTTGGCGACCGCGCCACTTGCCGCAATTGAGGTAGAGCAAGCCGTAGCGCGCGAGGTCCCGCGTCGAGATGTCAAACACATAAGCGCGGTGGTCGGAGACATTGTTGAAGCGCTGCTCTGCAGGATGGTCTCGCGTCGTGTACTCGACATCCTGCGCACGAAAGTCCTGCATGCCGATCGGCGCGGCCACACGGCGGGCAAACAGCGGACCAATGCCTTCTCCCGCCGCACGCTCGACGATCGTGCCAACCGCATTGAAATCCCAGTTGTTGTAGATCCAATACGCGCCGGGTGGATAGAGATCGCGCCCCGCTTCGGCCTCCGCCTCGCGCAACGCCCGGCGCGCGCGCGTCCAACCACCCACCTCGTAAAGCGCCGAATGGAAGATGCCTGAACGCGACATCAGCAGATCACGGAGCGTCGCTTGACGCTCCGCTTCGGTGAGCGAGGGATCGGAATCGTCTATGCCAAGTTCCGCCAAGGTCAGCCCAGGGCGTAGCCGCCCATCTCCCACCAATTGGCCGACAAGCGAATTGAGCAGCGCCTTGCGAACGGATTGCGCCGTGTAGCGCTCCTCCACCGCCCCCCAGGACGCGATCAATCTGCCGCGGTGCACGACCATAACCGCTGCGCCCTGTGTGGCCTCAAAACCCGCACGCGCGCGAGCCAGCGCAGCTTCATCCCATCCGTAACGAGATGGATCGGCCTGCCTCCATTCCGCGCGGGGAAATGAAGATACCCGTCCACACGCTGGCCATTCCGCCCAAGCCGGCGATGCGAACATTATGGCGGCGCCCAGTGCGCCCGCAAAACTCTTCCACATACTTTCGCTCCTCGCGCCAGCGCACACTGCGATGGCCTCGAAGAAGTGGATGCGAAGGAGCGCCGGAAAATTGCGGCCGAGCGCGCTCGAACGTGTCCAGGATCAAGTTTCTGGACACATCTCGGCGCGGTAAACGGCCGGACTTGCGCCGGTTTGCTCTCGAAACGCTTTGTAGAACGCCGAACGCGAGCCAAACCCCGCCAGCAATCCTATGGCCTCCATGGACGTGCGGACCTCTGCCGGATCGCGGAGCAGCCGCTTGGCCTCGGCCACACGCATGCCTAGCAGGTATTCCTTGAAGCTGAGGCCGCGCTCGCTGGCGAGCGCCTTGGCGAGCACGTCCGGCGCGACGCCAGCTGCGTTCGCGGCTTGGATGGCGGTGAGGTCTGACTTCTTGAGCAAAGACGCTACCGCCTTATCGAGACGGGCAACCAACTCCGCCGCCTCCGGCGAAGAGGTTCGTTCCGCGAAAATGGGATCGAGCGCCGCCGCGCGAGCCCCGAAATAGACCAGCGCCGCAAGCACGAAGAAGATCGTCGCAATCGCGTAAGGCACGACATCTCGCACCACTTCGGCGTCCGTCGCGGTGCGGACGATCTGCGCCGCGTGAATGGCGATCATGCCGCTCACAGCAAGGCGGGCGACGAGTTGACGCCGGACGTTCAAGCGCCCGTCGCCCTGCCGCGAAAACGCCATCCAGGCCGCAAACGCCGTGAAGGCCGCCTGCACAAGCACCAGCGCTTCGATGCTCACCTGATCCAGCACAAAGGCCGGAGCCGCAATCGCACCAGCCAGAAACACAAACGTGGGAGCGAACATAGCCGCTAGCGGCAACGTACGGTTCATCAACGCGCCAACGAACAACGCGAACAGCGCCCCACCTGCAAGAGTCAGTACGCCTTCCATGAACTGCAATGCGCCGCCGGCTTCGACGCCCGCGTGGTCAAGCGTAATGACGACCGTAGCGGCCGCGGCGCCCGCCAGAAATCCTGCGCCGTAGAGTCCGGCGCGTGAGCGGCGCGTCAGAGCGCGTACGCCCAGCGCCACACTAAGCACCGCGGCGTTTGCGGCGCCCGCAAGCGGAAACACCGCGGCAGCCGATAGTGTCAAACTCATGTGCCCATACTAGCCGAAACTCCGGCCGTTGCCTCAGGCGTTCTGCACCGTCCCCACCCAATCGTTGACCAGGTTCTGCGCGACCGTGAGCGGCACCGCGCCGTTGGCCAACAGCGTGTCGTGGAAACCGCGCAGATCGAAGCGCTGGCCGAGCGTCTCGCGCGCGCCATCGCGCATGCGATTGATCGCTTGGCGGCCAACCATGTAGCTGCACGCCTGACCAGGGATCACACAATAGCGCTCGATCTCGGTAATCGTACCTGAACCGCCGCCGCCCGTCGCGTCAGCCATCGATTGGATTGCCTGCTCGCGGCTCCAGCCCTTCGCGTGGATGCCCGTATCAACAACGAGCCGAGACGCGCGGAAGACGGCCGAGTTGAGATAGCCGATGCGGCCCCATGGGTCGTTTGCGTAGACGCCCATCTCGTCGGCCAATTGCTCCGCGTAGAGACCCCAGCCCTCGATGAAGGCGCCGAAGAACGAGAGTGCGCTGCGATAGAAAGGCAGCCCTTCGCTCTCTTGTTGAATCGCGAGCTGCCAGTGATGGCCTGGGATGCCTTCGTGATAAGTCAGCGTCGGCAGCGAATACTTCGGCCACTCCGTCGCCGGATCGCGCAGGTTGATGTAGTAGGCGCCCGGGCGCGAACCATCGAGCGACGCCGGCTGATAGTAACCGCCGGGCGATCCTGCCTCGATATACGCCGGCACACGCACGAACTGCAGCGGCGCACGCGCGAGGCGGCCACAAACTTCCGGCATCCGCGCATTGATTGCGGCGACCTGCGCATTGAGATCAGCCAGGAGCCGCGTGCGGCCTGCTTCGGTGCTCGGATAAATCTGATCCGGGCGGCGGCCGAGCGCCTGGATGCGCTCATTGACCGTGCCTGTCGTCATGCCTTGCGACCGGAAGATCGCATCGATCTCACTCTTCAGCGAGTTCACCAACTCGACGCCCATGTTGTGAATGTCGTCGGCGCTCATCGTTGTAGTCGTGTAGGCGCGCAGCGCGGCGGCATACATTTCCGCGCCCTGCGGACGATGCATGATGCCCGCATCATGCGTCGCGCGCGGCCGGATCGCCTCAAGCGCTGCGATCTGGCGCTGATACGCCGGCAGCACGTCATCGCGCACGATCGCTTCCGCACGGGTCAAGAACGCCGCGCGCTCGGCCTCCGGAATTTCCGTCACTTCCGGAATGCGCTGCGCCAGCGAGCTGACCAACACCGTCTGCGCCGGCGCCGTTTGGGCAAAGCCACGCAGCTGCGCTACCGCGCCATCAATGCAGAAATCCGGCGGGATCATGCCGTTGCCGGCATCGTCCGCGATCATCTGCGATTCTTGATCGAGCACGCGCGCATATTGCTGGAGCCGCGTCAGGTAAGCTTCGGTCTGATCGCGAGTCGTGATCGGGTGACGGCTGGAGAGGAAATCCGGCTCGTTGACATACGCGCCGCCAAGCTGCGTCACGACGTAAGGCGATTGCGCGCCATTGCCGAACTCGAATGCGCCGGCCGCCAGGCCATCCTCAAGCGAGGTCCGCACCACGTCGTAGGTGACAACGTCCTGCCCTTCGAGCTTGCCGCGATCGATCGTGTTCAGCGTCGCCACCGCGCGCTCGGCAATACCGCGCTGACGGCGTAGACCTTCACGCGAATAATCCGCAAGCCGATCGACGAAGCGTCCACCCGCTTGCTCCTCGGAGACACCGAGGCTCGTCGCAAACTCCGGCGCCTCGCGCAGCGTATCGATGGAGAGCTGATCGAGCAGTGCGTGCAACTCCGGCCCGCCGCCAGTGGCGCGATTGCAGGAAGCAGCCGAAAGCGCAAGCGTAGCGGCGGTTGCGCCAAGAACGGCGCGGCGATTCAGACCCATGATTTCAGTCCTCGCGGAAATATCCGCGGCGGACATTAGCGGCGCTCAGCAGAGCCACGCCACGCCAAGCGACGAACCGCCTTCAGCCTTCGACAGCCGCCTGCCCGCTTTCGCCTGTACGAATACGCTGCACGCTATCGAGATCAGCGACCCAGATTTTCCCGTCGCCGATCTTGCCAGTTTTTGCGGCATTGCTGATCGCATCGACGATGCGCTCGACAGCATCCGGCGCCGCCGCGACTTCGATCTTCACCTTCGGCAGCAATTTCACTTCGTACTCGGCGCCGCGATAGACTTCGGTCTTGCCCTTCTGACGCCCGAACCCGCGCACCTCAGAGACGGTCAAGCCGCCGCAGCCAGCCTCCTTCAAAGCTTCGAGCACGGGATCAAGCCGGCTAGGTTTGATGATGGCGGTGATCAGCTTCATGAACGTGCGGCCCCGGACGCGAACTGTGCTGTTTTATTAGGAGTCGCGATTGTTCTCCGGCAAGGCGCCTTTCGTCTCAGGACGCGTTCGCTTCGGCGCTTTGGCCAAAAGGACACGCCCCTCCGAGCGCGCCGTGGTGGCGTAGAGCCGCTTCACCGCCTCCATCAGCACCAAGCCGCCCTGCGCCGGCCAAACCAGTTCGCCGACGCTCTCAAACGCGTCAGCCGCGCCCGCCGCCCAGCGCCATGGCGGCACATAGAGCGCGCGCGCCGAGACAACCGGCGCAAACATCGAGTCACTCAGCAGCGAAGCCAGCTGCGTGCGCGAGTACGGGCGGCCATAGCCGAATGGCGAAGCGCCCGACTGCGCCCACAAACTCCAGCGGTTCGAGGCGATCACCACCAAGCGTCCCTCCGGCGCCATTACGCGCCAGACCTCGCGCAGCATCGGCTGCACCGCGTCGCACTCCTCCAGCGCATGCACCAGCAAAACGCGATCGAACACCGCGTCCATGAACGGCAGCCGCGCATCTTCGGCGAGCGCCGTCGCCACCGGCCCATTCGCTGGCCACGGCTCCGCGCCCTGCGCAGCCGGCATCATCGTCACCACACGCCGCGCGCCGGCGCGGAAGCGATCGAGGTAAGGCGCCGGATAACCAACACCGAGCACGTCCAGCCCGTCCGCATGTGGCCACAGCGCCGCCAGCCGCCGCGCCGCCGCACGGTGCGCCGCTTCGCCCAAGGACGAAGCGTAGAAACGCTGGAGAGCAAGAACATCGACGCGCATTCGGGTGTCAGGTATCAGGTGTCAGGTGTCGGCGAAACTTTGTGCGGGCGATCACAGGTGATCTGACACCTGGAACCTGACACCTGAGACCTGAAATGCTTCAAATCCATCAATTCCCCTGCCTCTCCGACAATTATGGGTTCCTCATTCACGATCCCGCCAACGGCGCGACCGCCGCGATCGACACGCCAGACGCCGAGGAGATCATGCGCCAGGCCGACGCCAAGGGCTGGCGCATCACCGACATCTGGAACACGCACTGGCACCCCGACCACGCCGGCGGCAACGCCGCGATCAAAGCCAAGACCGGCGCGACCGTCACCGGCCCCGCTGAAGTGGAACGCATCGGCGTGGCCCCGGATCGCATCGTCGATGAAGGTGACCGCGTGAGCCTCGGCGGCATCGAGGCGCGCGTTCTGAATGTCGGCGGCCACACGCTCGGCCACATCGCTTTCGTGTTCGACGCCGATAACGTCGCCTTCGTGGGAGACGCGCTCTTTGCGCTTGGTTGCGGGCGCCTGTTTGAAGGCACGCCGCAGCAAATGTGGACGAGCCTGCAAAAGCTCACGGCGCTGCCCGACGACACAACGCTCTACTGCGCCCACGAATACACTCAATCCAACGCCCGCTTCGCGCTCTCCGTGGATACCGCAAACACCGCTCTGCGCGAACGCTCCGCCGAAATCGATCGCCTGCGCGCAGCCGGCAAACCAACGGTGCCGATGACGCTGCGCGTAGAGAAAGAGACCAACCCCTTCTTGCGCGCGCCAACTTTGTTGCCGGGCGTGGAAGCGTGGGAAGCGTTTGCCGACGTCCGCAAACAGAAGGACAATTTCAAAGGCTAAACAAAAGCCGCCTTGCGGCGGCGGCTTTGTTCTTACTGTTCTGGCCCTTGCACCTGCCCCATCACGACGTTGCGGATGGCGCTGGAGGACGGCCGGCCCGCATAGCCTAGGTGCGGCGCGACCTGGATAATAAGCGTATCGCCACGAAGTGCGACCGCCGGTACGCGGCCAATGCCGATGATGACGCGCCGTACGTTGGTGAGCGGCGCTTCCGCCAAACCTTCAGTCGCGCGCTCAGCCGCGTCCGTCACAACACCCGCGGCCTGCGGCGACATCTGCGCCGGCACGGTAAACATCACGGGCTGACCAACGCTCCGGCGCGCGCGGTTTTGGAGCGCGCGGAAGCGCGCCTGCATCTCGGCGAACGCGAGTTCTTCCGGCGTCAACGGCGCAACGCGGCCCTCGTCAGACGCGGCGGCGCCCGTCCGATGGGCGCGGGTGTAAACGATGATGCCGCCTTGCGAGGTGATGCGCAGGCGAACATCGCCATTCTCGGTTTGAAAAATCTCGTCGCCGCCGGCGCCCATGGTGGGCCGCAGCACGTGGACTTCGGGATCACCCTCGAAGCGCACCAGCGCCGCGCGACCGCCTGAGCGGTCGAGCACGAATCGCACCGCGCCGTCCGGCGTCGCGTAACGGTTAGCGCCCGCCGCGACCGGCAAGATACGCTGCGGAGCCGCGCTCGGCTGCTGGCGTTGTTCGTTTTGCTGAGCCTCGGCCAGCCCCGGAACGGCGAGCGTCAGCGCCGCGGCGATCACCGCAGCACCTCTCCCGTACAGACTCGGCCCGATGCCCTCTCTCATGGGCGACGAGAAGAGCGCTCCGAACGGGGCAGTTTTTTGACAGTGTTGCAGGCGCCCGGCGCCAGTGTTGCGGCAAAGCCGCACAAAATCAGGCAGCTTTGGTCTCATGCGCCGAAACCGGGGCTTCCACCACCGGCTTTACGCCGCTCGGGCGCTGCGGCTTCTGCTCTGAAAGAGCCGCCGTTTCGAACGCGATTGGCGTCAATTCGAACGATTCCTCGTGCGCCGCCTGCACTTCTTCCACCAACGCCAAACGCTGCTGGCGCTGTTGCCGGAGAACCAAGCGCGCCGGCGCCGCCTCTGCAGCAGCTGTGGATAACAACGGCGCGGCCCGCGGCGCGTCGCTCGGAATCTCTGGCGGGATGCGCAGAACAACGCGCTGGCCAGAGCGCGGCGGCTCAATAATCGAAAGATCGCCCGCAACGCCCGCTGCAAACGAGAGCGTGCTCAAGCCAAGCGCCACGGCGGCGATGCGTATGATGTTTTGGCCAGCCAAGGCCGCCATGGTTAACCGAGTCGGCGGGCGGCGTCACCGGATGAACCGGCGACGCCGCCCTAAACTCAACGTAGCGATTCCGCGTCCAGGTTTAGTTCCGAAGCCGGAATGCGCTCGGCGTTCGGCCGTACGCGGCGCAGGCCTTCATAGAAGATCTGCGCGTCGCCCACGACCACCACATCGGCGCGGTGCACGTCGAAGTAACGTTGCGCCGCCGCCTGCGCTTGCGCCGGCGTCACAGCCGTCACGTCCGCCACGTAGGTGCCGAGGCGTTCTGGCGGCATGCCGTAGAGCGCGAAGGTCGAGATCTGACCGGCGAGGCCCGCCGTCGTCTCGATCGTGCGGCCGAAATTGCCGATCAGCACCGCCTTGCGCGCCGTCAGTTCAGCCTCCGGCACCGGTTCCGCGCCGATGCGCACGATTTCCGCACGGATCAGCTCGTACACCTGCACCGCCGCGTCGTTACGCGTTTGCGCTGAAGCGATGATCGGCCCCGGCGCCATGCGCGCCTGCAAGCCCGAACCAGCGCCGTACGACAAGCCACGGCGGATGCGGATTTCGTTGTTCAAGCGCGCCGAGTAGCCGCCGCCCAACACGTTGTTCGCAACCAGAAGCGGGAAATAATCCGCATCGTTCCGCGACACGCCGCGCAAGCCCAGCAGAACCGCGGCCTGCCCCGTATCCGGCAGATCAACAACGATCGTCCGCGCAGGCGCGGCGTAGGCCGTTGCATCCGGACGCGCCGGCAGCGGCGTGGTTGGGCGCACCCAATCACCGAAGAAGCGCTCAGCCAGGGCAAAGCCCTCTTCAGCCGAGACGTCGCCAGTGATGACCAGCACCGCGTTATCTGGGCGCCAGTACGTGCGGTGATAGCTCGCCATGTCATCGCGCGTGATGGCGCCGATGCTGGTTGGCGAAGCGATCGCGCCATAGGGCGAGTTGCCGTAGATCGCGCGCGTCATCGCAAAGTTCGCGATACCGCCCGGCTGGCTCAGCGCCACCTGCAGGCCGTCGAGGGCCTGCGATTTTGCACGATCGAGTTCTTCTTCGGCGAACGCCGGATTACGCACCACGTCCGCGAAGATCGTGAACGCTTCCTCGGCGCGGTCGCTGCGCGTTTGCAGCGAGACGGCCGATGAATCCAAGCCTGCGCCAGAACTGATCGCCGCGCCCAGAGATTCAATCTGGCTAGCAATCTCGGTTGCGCCGCGCGAGGTCGTGCCACGCGTCAGCAGATCGCCCGTCATGCTGGCAAGGCCCGCACGATTGGCCGGATCGGAGGCGCCGCCCGAGGCAACGCGGAAATCAGCGCTGATCAGCGGCAACGCCCGGCTCGGCGCGACGATGACGCGAACGCCATTCGCCAGCGTCCGCTGCGAAGCCGGCGGAATGCGTGCATCGATCGGCGTACCGGCAGCCGGCGGCGCTTCACGTTGGCCTTCCGGCGCGAGCGTGAAGGTCGGGATTTCCGAAGCGGGGATGTTGATCGTGCGCGCTTGGATGCGCGACGAGGTTTGGATCGTATCGCCGGTGCGGCCTTCTTCTTCAGGCAAATACCGCACAACAGCGCGGCGGTTCTCGTTGAAGATGCGGCGCGCCACGCGCTGAATGTCCTGCGGCGTCGTCGCCTGGATCGCCGCGAGCAGACGGTCCGCGTAAGCGGCGTCGCCATAACGGATCACGGAGTCGGCGAGCTCATCAGCGCGGCCTTCAGCCGTTTCACGGCCTTGCAGCGTCGCGGTGACGATCTCGTTCTTGGCTTCGTCCAGCTCCGCTTGCGTCACCAGCGTATCGCGCATGCGCGCGATCTGCGCAGAGAGCGCCGCCTGCCCTGCGTCAGCCGATTGGCCGTCCGAGAGAATGGCGAAGATGCCGTACGCGCCCGGATCCTGCGTCGCTTCCAGATTGGTGAACACCTGCGCCGCAATCTGCTGCTCATAGACCAGCGAATTGTAGAGGCGTGAGTTCTCACCCGCCGAGAGGATGCCGTCGATCACCATCAGCACCGGAATGTCCGGATCGGTCGAAGCCGGCTGCGGATAGGAAATCATCACCGCCGGCAACGGCACGTTCGGCGCATAGACCGTGTATTCGCGTGGCTGCGTACGCTCCGGCTCGGTCGGATAATCACGCGGGATCGGACGATCCGGACGCGCGATATCGCCGAAATACTGATCGACCCACGCATCAAGCTGCGCCTGATCGAAATTACCGGAGACCACCAGGATCGCGTTGTCGGGACGATAATATTGCGCGTGGAACGCACGCACGTCCGCAACCGTCGCCGCATCGAGATCTTCGATCGAGCCAATGCCCGGGCGGCCATACGGGTGAACATCGTAGTTCACTTGCGGCAGATAGAAATAGAACAAGCGGCCATACGGTGAAGCGAGCACGCGCTGGCGCAGCTCTTCCTTCACAACGTCGCGCTCTGAATCGAAGCTCTCTTCGTTGACGACGAGCGAACCCATGCGATCCGCTTCCGCCCACAGCACGCGCTGCAGATGGTTTGCCGGCACCACTTCGTAATAGTTGGTGAAATCGTCGTAGGTCGACGCGTTGTTGTAGCCGCCGACATCTTCCGTCAGCCGGTCGAAGAATTGCTCCGGCATGTTGCGCGTCGACTTGAACATGATGTGTTCAAACAAGTGCGCGAAGCCCGAGCGGCCGGCCGGATCATCCACCGAGCCAACGTCGTACCAAACTTGCACCGACACGTTCGCCGTATTGCGATCCGGCATCGCGTAAACGCGCAAGCCGTTCGGCAGCGTCCGCATCGTGTACGCCAGCGGCGCAACCTGCAGCGTTCCTTCCTGCGGCGTGGACGACGACGCGCAAGCGACAAGCGCCAGCGCCGCGGCGACAAGCGTAATCAGACGTTTCATGGAGGGTCCCCGAGAGAGATTCGGGGCGTTCTAGCAGCCGCCCGCGCCCCCGAGCCACCCCGGATGCGACGATTGCGGGCTCAGGGCGGACGAATGGAACTCACTCCCCGTCATTCCGGGGCATCGCGCAGCGATGAACCCGGAACCCAGGAGCTACCGGCAAGTCGTTGGCCCCTAGGTTCCGGCTCGCGCTTGCGCGCGTCCGGAATGACGGAGTTAGGCGCTCGCCTTCAACAGCGGGTCATACGCCAGGATCGGAGAGAGCCATTTCTCAGCCGTCGCGAGATCCCAGCCCTTGCGCCGCGCATAATCCTCGACCTGATCGCGATCGATTTTACCGGTGCCGAAATACTCCGCCTGCGGGTGCGCAAAGTAGAGACCCGATACCGAAGACGGCGGCGTCATCGCCATGCTCTCGGTGAGATCGATGCCCGTGCGCGTACGCGCTTCCAGCAGGTCGAAGATCGTGCGTTTCTCGGTGTGATCAGGCTGTGCGGGATAGCCAGGCGCCGGGCGAATGCCGCGATACTTCTCAGCAATCAGATCTTCCGGCGTCAGCGCCTCATCCTTCGCGTAGCCCCACAATTCACGCCGCACCTTCGCGTGCATCGCTTCGGCAAACGCCTCCGCCAGGCGATCACACAACGCTTGCGCCATGATCGCCGAGTAATCGTCGTTCGCGCGCTTGAACCGGATCGAGACGTCTTCCTCGCCAATCCCCGCCGTCACCGCAAACGCGCCGACATAGTCATCCTTGGGCGCAATGTAATCCGCGAGCGCAAAGTTCACCTTACCCTCACCCTTGTCGATCTGCTGGCGCAACGTGTGCAGCCGCGCGATCTCGTTGCCGCGTTTCTCGTCAGCAAACAGCACGACGTCATCGCCATCACGCTGCGCCGGCCAGAAGCCGACAACGCCAGACGCCTTCACCCACTTCTCGGCGACAAGCTGATCCAGCATCGCCCGCGCATCGCGATACAAATTGCGCGCCGCTTCACCGACAATGTCGTCCTCTAGGATCGCCGGATAGCGCCCGACCAAATCCCACGACGCAAAGAACGGCGTCCAATCGATGTACCGCACCAGCTCTTCGAGCGGATATTCCGCGAACGAGCGCACACCCAAGAAGCTCGGCTTCACCGGCGCAAACTCAAGCTTCGGCGCGCGCTCCCGCGCTTTCGCCAGCGGCAAACGCGGCCTCTTATCTTGCCCGGAGAAATACGCCTCGCGCGCCGCGTCGTACTCAGCGCGCGTTTCCTTCACCAGCACGTCGCGATCATCGCCCAGCAGCTTCTGCACGACCGGCACCGCTTTCGATGCATCCGGCACATACAAAATCGGCCCCGAATACGCCGGCGCGATCTTCACCGCCGTGTGCGTACGCGATGTCGTGGCGCCGCCGATCAGCAGCGGCAGCTTCAGCCCCAACCGTTCCATCTCGCTCGCAACGAACACCATCTCGTCCAGCGACGGTGTAATCAGCCCCGACAACCCAATCGCGTCCGCGCCAATCTCTTTCGCGCGCTCCAAGATGCGATCGCACGGCACCATGACGCCAAGATCGTCGATCTCGTAGCCGTTACATTGCAGCACGACGCCGACGATATTCTTGCCGATATCGTGCACGTCGCCCTTCACGGTCGCCATCACGATCTTGCCGTTGGACTTGCCGACGAGGCCAAGCCGCTCCTTCTCCTCGTCCATGAACGGAATAAGGTGCGCGACCGCCTGCTTCATCACGCGCGCCGACTTCACCACCTGCGGCAGGAACATCTTCCCCGCGCCGAAGAGATCGCCAACGATGGACATGCCATCCATCAGCGGCCCTTCGATCACATGCAGCGGCCGCGCCGCTTGCAAGCGCGCTTCTTCAGTGTCTTCAACGATGAACTCGTTGATCCCGTGCACCAGCGCATGCGCCAATCGATCCTTCACCGGCTTCTGCCGCCACGAAAGATCGCGCTCTTCGCCCTTCTTCTTGCCACCCGCCTTCGCGCGCTCGGCAATCTCCAGCAGCCGCTCCGTCGCGTCCTCGCGCCGATTCAGCAGCACATCCTCAACGCGTTCGCGCAGTTCCGGCTCAACATCATCGTAGAGCGTCAGCGAACCGGCATTGACGATGCCCATGTCCATGCCGGCGCGAATAGCATGATAGAGAAACACTGCGTGCATCGCCTCTCGCACCGGCTCATTGCCCCGGAACGAGAACGAGACGTTCGACACACCGCCCGAAACGTGCGCATGCGGCAGCTCAGCGCGAATATACGCCGTCGCCTCAAAAAACGCCTTCGCGTACTCGGCGTGCTCTTCAATCCCGGTCGCCACCGCGAAAATGTTCGGATCGAAGATGATATCTTCCGGCGCGAACCCAACCTTGTCGGTCAAAAACCGATACGCCCGTGTGCAAATTTCAATCTTGCGCGCCGCCGTATCCGCCTGGCCCTTCTCATCGAACGCCATCACGACGGCCGCCGCGCCGTAACGCTGCACGCGCCGCGCTTCGTGGAAGAACTTCTCTTCGCCTTCCTTCAGCGAGATCGAGTTCACAATCGATTTTCCCTGCGCGCACTTCAGCCCCGTCTCGATCACCTCCCATTTGGAGCTATCGATCATCAGCGGGATCCGCGCGATGTCCGGCTCAGACGCGATCAGGTTCAAGAACCGCCGCATCGCCGCCGGCCCATCGATCAGCGCCGTATCCATGTTCACATCGAGAACGTTGGCGCCGCTCTCCACCTGCTGACGCGCCACCACCAGCGCGCCGGCATAGTCGTCCGCCTCGATCAGCTTCCGAAACTTGGCCGATCCGGTGACGTTCGTGCGCTCGCCGACGACGACGAAGTTCGCAAAAGGATTAGCGCTGCTCATGATGTTCTCGACAAACTCTTGCGCACAAAGCCGATGCGCAAGCGCCGACCCTCACTGAATGCGGCATCGATCAAGCGATCGATCTCGCGCCGCGCAACGTCGCGCGGCTGCCCCTTCAGCGCCCACACCGCATCAACGAACGCTGTGAAATCGGGATAGGTGACCATTGCGTTGCGACCAACCTCGGTCCAACCCTTCTCGAACGTGCCGCCGAAACTATCATTGTCATGTGAGAGCGCGCCGAGGCGCTCCAAGAACCAATCGCCGAAGATTTCATGGGGGATGAGCCCCAGCAGAAAGAACGTCCACTGGTCCCACTGGAGATTCCAGTACGCGTGATAGTAGCGCTTCGACGCTGACTGCGCGGTGGTGTCACCGCACTGCACGTCCTTCTTAAGTTCATGGCGCATGCTGATGAGATCGCCGTAGCGGCGCGTGCATTCCATCAGCACGTCGGCGATCTTCTCCAGGCGGCTGTTGCGCGTCGCTTCGCGCAGCGCTTGGATCGCGACCACGGCGCCGATCAACGCGACGAGCAGGGCCATCCATTCCGGACTAAACCAATCCATCACGCCGCCGCCGTAAACGGCTCAAGCCCAGCGAGCCGCAGACGCGCCTCATGCGACGCCGCCACACGCGGCTTTACGCCTTCGACCGCATGCTTCAGATGCGAAATGTGATCCGGCGTCGTGCCGCAGCAGCCGCCGGCGATGTTCAGCAGCCCCGCCTTCGCCCACTCCGCATAGTGCGCCTCCATCGAATGCGGCGTCTCATCATAAGCGCCCATCGCGTTCGGCAGCCCCGCATTCGGATACGAACTCACCGCACACTCCGCCACGCGCGAGAGGTCAGCCAAAAACGCGCGCATATCCGCAGGCCCCAGCGCGCAGTTCAGACCAATCGCCCACGGCTTCGCGTGCCGGACAGAATTGTAGAACGCCTCCACCGTCTGCCCCGAGAGCGTCCGCCCCGAGCGATCGGTGATCGTGCCGCTGATCCACAACGGCAGCTCGACGCCGGTTTTTTCGAACGCCTCCCACGCACCCCAGAGCGCGGCTTTGCAATTCAGCGTGTCGGTGATTGTTTCGATCAACAGCAAATCCGCGCCGCCTTCGATCAAACCGCGCGACTGCTCTTCGTAGTTCGCGGCCATGGTGTCGAAGTCGCAATCGCGGCGGCCCGGATCGTTCACCTCCGGCGACATCGAGAGCAATTTTGTCGTCGGCCCCAGCGCACCAGCGACAGCGCGCGGCTTACCATCGGCCGCTTCGAACTTATCGCAAGCCGCCCGCGCCAGCCGCGCGCCTTCAAGGTTCAACTCATACGCCAACTCTTCCAGCGCGTACTCAGCCTGGCTGATCCGCGTGGCGCTGAACGTGTTGGTCTCAATAATATCCGCGCCCGCGCCGAGATACGCATCGTGCACCTGCGTGATCACCTCCGGCCGCGTCAGCGACAACAGATCGTTGTTGCCCTTCAGCGAGCTGGCGTGCCCAGCAAACCGCTCGCCGTGAAAATCCTCGGCCTTCAGGCCAAAGCCCTGCAGATAAGCGCCCATCGACCCATCGAGGATCAAGATGCGCTTGCCCAGCTCCGCATTGAGCGCCGCTAGTCTCTCTTCGCGCTTCATGACGCTTGCTCCTTTGCGCGCACACCCAGGATGCGGCAGATCGAGTATGTAAGGTCTGCGCGGTTCAGCGTGTAGAAGTGGAAATCCTCCACCCCTTCCGCCGCCAGGCGCGCGCACAATTGCGCCGTCGTCACCGCCGTCACCAGCCGCCGCGTCTCGGGATCATCGTCCAGACCTTCGAACAGCCGCACCATCCAGCGCGGCAGCGTCGCGCCGCACGCTTCGACCATCTTGCGCAACCCCTTCACGTTGGTGACAGGCATGATCCCCGGCAGGATCGGCGCATAAACCCCCGCGCGCGAAAGCCGGTCGCGGAAGCGCAGGAAGATGTCCGCTTCGAAGAAGAATTGCGAAATCCCACGCGAGGCGCCGGCGCCGAGCTTGCGTTTGAAGTTCTCAATGTCGTGCTCGAAATTCGGGCTCGACGGATGCTTCTCCGGGTGCACAGACACCGAAATGTCGAAGGCGCCAATCCGCGCCGCCGCTTCGACCAACTCAACCGCGCTCGCGTACCCATTAGGATGCTGCAGATACGGCATGCCAACGCCGCCCGGCGGATCGCCGCGCAACGCCACCACACGCCGCACGCCCGCGCGCCAATAGTCACGCAGCACGCCATCGACTTCGGCGCGGCTCGCCGCCACCGTCGTCAAGTGCGCCGCCGGCTTCAGCGTCGTCTCGCTCACCATGCGCGCCACAGTCTTGTGCGTGCGATCGCGCGTTGAACCACCGGCGCCGTACGTCACCGAGACAAAGCTCGGCGCCAGTGGCTCCAGCTTGCGGATCGAAGCCCAGAGATCAGCCTCAAGCTTTTCCGACTTCGGCGGAAAGAACTCGAACGACACGCGCGTTTGTTTTCCGCGCGGCGTCTCAGCGATCAAATCCTGCAGATGCTCGACGCTCATGCCTTTGCCCCAGACCAAATCTTCACGGTCAGCGCCTCAGTTTTTTTGGGCGCAAGCGTTGTAACCTTCGGCCGCGAAAGCCCTGCCGCCTCGCACCATTCCGCGATTTCCGCGCCGCTAAAGCCGAGCCGCCGGTGGGCGTGCTCTTCGCGCAAAAACTCCAGCGCATGCGGCGCAAAATCGATGATGACCAAACGCCCGCCGCGCTTCAGCAGCCGCGCCGCTTCCGAAATGGCGCGCCCCGGATCGGAAAGGAAGTGCAGCACCTGGTGAATGGTCACCAGATCAGCCGTCTCTGCGTCCAGCGGCGGCGCGTATGCATCGCCGAACTGCACCGCCGCTTTTGTTTTCAGATCCCCCAACGACGCGCGTGCAATCGCCAACATCTGCCGCGACGTGTCGAATCCTTCGGCGCGCCGCACACGATCAGCAAAGAGCTGAATCATTCGCCCTTGGCCAACGCCGACATCAACCATCAGCTCGAACGGACCCGCACCCGCGGCCGCGAGAATGGCGCTATCGATGTCCGCTTCCGGCAAATGCAACGCGCGCACGCGATCCCAATCCGCCGCGTTGCGTTCGAAGTATTCCGCAGCAGCTTCATCGCGCGCCGCGCGGATTTCATGCAGACGATCAGCATCGCGCGCCAACACTGGATCGCTCGGATCGAGCATCGCGAGCGCTGCTTCCGCGAACTGGCGCTCCGTCGTGTGCGCACGCGGCAAGCGATAGAACACCCACGCGCCTTCCGGCGCGCGCTCCACCAACCCCGCTTCCGTCAGCAGCTTCAGGTGCCGGCTCACGCGCGGCTGGCTCTGTCCCAACGCTTGCGCCAGCTCGCCAACCGCCAACTCGCCCTCAGTTAGTAGCGCCAGCGCCCGTAGCCGCGTCTGCTCCCCGGCCGCGCGCAGCGCCGCCACCACGCGATCGGCGTCGCGCAGCTCAGGAGCGGGCTGAGTTGGAGATATAAACATATCTTTATATGGCACGCGCAGCGCGACTTTGCCTAGTCCGGCGCGCGTCTGGCCCGGTGGATAAATTCTGTTCGGGTGTGACTTCAGCGCCCAGAGGCTTATTTCATCCTGAAATCATGCCCTTAGGCCCCAAACTGTAATTCCTGCTCTGACCGGCCGGTTCAGCTCCGGAACAGGTAAGTTGATTAACCCTACCCCGTCATTATCTGCCCTGGGCCTAAGGGGGTCCGACATGCGGGGACTAGTTTCTGTACTGGCTTTGACGGCCTGCTTGGCCGTCCCAACACTGGCGTCTGCTCAGGAAGCAGCGCCAGCGAGCGATATCGCGCCGAGCGCGGACACAAGCAACGACCCGTGGGAAGGCTTCAACCGCAATTTATTCGGCGTGCACCAAGCCATCGACGGCGCCGTGCTTGAGCCTGTCGCACGCGGCTATCGCGCGATCACACCGCGCCCGCTGCGCACTGGTGTTGTGAATTTCCTGCGCAATCTGAAGAGCCCCGTCGTCTTCGCGAACGATGTCCTGCAAGGCGAAGTTGGCCGCGCCGGGAACACCGTTGGCCGCTTCGCCATCAACACCACGCTCGGCATTGGCGGCATCTTCGATCCGGCGACGAGCATGGGTCTTGAGCGCCACGAAGAAGACTTCGGCCAAACGCTCGCCGTTTGGGGCGTGCCGACAGGCCCGTATCTGTTTGTGCCGCTGCTTGGTCCGACGACCGTGCGCGACGGCGCCGGCCGCATCATCGACACTGCATTCGATCCGCTCACCTGGGCCGATTTCGACGATGTCGACACCGTGCGCGCCGCGCGCACCGTCATCGCCGGCATCGCACAGCGTGAAGCGCTGATTGACCAAATCGACGCCTTCGAAGCGCAAGGCGGTGACCTCTATGTGACTTACCGCAGCGCGTACGAAGTCTCGCGCGAAGCGGCGATCAGAAACGGTCGCGCCGATGTCCAAGATTTGCCTGACTTCGACGACATAGATGAAGAACCGGCAACAAACGCACCGGGCGCGGGCGCCAGCGCTGAAGCAATTCAGCCACAGATGGATCAAATCCAAGCGGCTGAGAATTCCGTAGTCTTCACCGAAGCGCTCTCGGTCCCCACGTCGTTGAACGATTGAAGGAGTAGTTTGTCGTGACCCGCCCAGTTACCCGCGCCACGTTCTTGTCAGGCCTCTTTGGCCTGGGCGCGCTCGCCGTAGCGCCGAACGCGCACGCGGCCCGTAACTCGGACGCGGAAACCTACGTGCAAACGAACGCGACGGCGGCCCTCGCTGCGCTCGCCAACACAAACGCCGCGCAACGCCGCGCGCAATTTCAACGTTTGATGTCGCAATTCGCGGACATGGATCGCATCGCGACCTACATGGTCGGCCGCTACTCGCCTGCCCTCCGCGCTGATCCTCAGCTGCGCAGCGATTGGCGCGCCGCGTTCCAGGAGTTCGCGATCGCGACCTACGAAGATCAGTTCCAGAACATGAGCGGCGCCACGGTGCGTGTTGTCGGCTCTGAGGAACGCACAGCCGGCCGCGACGTCGTGGTCGATAGCTCAGTGCGCCCGCCGCGCGGTGAAACCATGCGCGTGCAATGGCGCGTGCTTCGCACCGGCAATGCCTGGCGCGTGACCGACATCGCCGTTGGCCGCGATGGCGTGTGGCTCGGCCAGATCCAGCAGCGTCAGTTCTTGGCGCAGCTCGACGCCAACAACGGCAACGTCCGCGCGCTGATCAACGATCTGCGTGGCCGCACCACCGCGATGCGCGATCGGGCCCCTGCGCGCAGCTAAGCGCGCTCGATGCCAACAGCTTCCGAAACGTGATCGAAGCCTTCGGCCATCAGCAGGCCGTCGAGGTCATGCAGTATGCGCGACACCAGCCCCGGTCCGTGGAAGACCATGGCTGAGTAGAGCTGCACCGCGCTCGCGCCGGCTTTGATCTTCGCCAGCGCCGTCAGCCCGCTTTCAACGCCACCGGCGCCAATCAGCGGCAAGCGCCCATTCAGCGCTTGCGCGAAAAGGCGCAACGCATGCGTTGAAATTTGAAACAGCGGCTGTCCCGAAAGCCCGCCCTGCTCCTCGCGATTGTCCGACGTGAGATGCGGCGGCCGCTGCAGCGTTGTGTTTGAGACAATCAGCGCATCGAGGCCGTAAGTGACAACGATATCGGCAATATCGCCAATCGCGGCGTCATCAAGATCAGGCGCGACCTTCAAGAACAACGGCCGCGGCCCGTGCGTGTTGGTCAGCGCCGTGCGCGCTTCGCGCAAGCGGCCGAGCAGATCTTCCAGCGCGCCGCGCTCTTGCAAACCGCGCAATCCCGGCGTGTTCGGCGACGAGATATTCGCCGTCACATACGACGCGTGCTTCCACACGCGCCCCATGCCGAGCACGTAATCCGCCGCGCGATCGGTGCTGTCTTTGTTGGCCCCAACATTGGCGCCGACGATCCCCGGCTTGCGCTCACGCGCAGCCAAGCGATCGGCGAACGCATCGAGACCTTTGTTGTTGAAGCCCAGCCGATTGATCACGGCGCGATCTTCGCTCAGCCGGAAAATGCGCGGCCGCGGATTGCCCTCTTGCGGCAGCGGCGTGACGGTGCCGCACTCAACAAAGCCAAAGCCGGAATGCAGCAGCGCATCCGGCGCTTCGCAATTCTTGTCGAACCCCGCCGCCATGCCGATTGGATTAGGCAGATCAAGGCCAGCGAGCGTCGTCTTCAAGCGCGGCCAGCGATCCGCGCGCGCCCGCGGACCCAGCCGCGCGCGCAGCCCCAGAAGCGCGGCGTGGTGCGCCGTCTCTGGGTCGATCAAACGCAAGCCACGCGTCGCAAGATCGTGCGGAGAAATCACGTTCGTTGCGCTTTACCGATTCTGCGGCGGCTGTCGCCTGCTACCTAGCCGCTCAACCTTGGCGTTCGGCTTTTATTCCTATATATGGGTTGAAAGTCCTGCCCAGACCGCTATAACCAGGAGCCATGAACCACGCCCAGATCTGGCGCGCGATTGACGCCCTGGCCGCCCGCAAAGGCATGACCGCCTCGGGCCTCGCACGCGCGGCTGGGCTTGATCCAACCACCTTTAACAAATCCAAGCGCCAAGCGCCGGACGGCAAGCCGCGCTGGCCATCGACCGAAAGCATCAACCGCGCCCTCGCCGCCGCCGAAACCAACTGGGATGAGTTCGCGGCCTTGCTGGCGGGACGCGCAGGCGCCTCTGGCCGGGCCATCCCCATCGTCGGCATGGCCCGCGCGGGCGCTGACGGCTTCTTCGACGAAAACGGTTTCCCGATCGGCGCCGGCGAGACTGTGCACTTCCCCGATCTTGGCGAGGATCGCGTCTACGCGCTCGAGATCGCCGGCGATTCAATGGAGCCAATGTATCGCGCCGGCGACGTCGTCATCGTGCAACCAGGCGCTGCCGTGCGGCGCGGCGACCGCGTCGTCGTGCGCACCCGCGCCGGCGAAGTAATGGCCAAGGTCTTGGGCCGCAAGAACGATCAGATGATCGAGTTCATCTCGCTCAACCCCTCGCACAAGCCGCGCGAGCTTGCGGCGAGCGAGATCGAATGGATCGCGCGCATCGTCTGGGCGAGCCAATAGCAATTGAAAAGCGCGGCCTCTGGGCCGATGATCCCCGCCTCTGGGGAGGCACGTCACATGCGTCTAGTACAAGCCATTTCCGCTTCGCTCTTCTTTGCCCTCGCCGCCTGCGGCCAAGCTGCGGCGCCAAGCGAGGCTGACGCACAAACAGCAGGCGCAGCGGCGCAAAGCGGTGAAGCCACCGCCGCCGAACGCACCGCCATTCTCGCCGCGCTGCAGATGAGCGCGAACGCGCAGGGCCAAGTCGTCAATGCGTGCGAGGAACGCGTCACCCCGCAATTTACTGTCGCAGACATCGGCAGCGGTCCCGGCCGCGTCATCGCCTTCACCATCGGCGGCGGGCCGAACATGCTGACCTGCTACGGCGATGGTTCGCTCACCATCTTCATGCGCAACCACAACGGCGCCTGGAGTGAGATCTGGCAAGGCCGCCCAGGCGGCGCGATCGTTCTCTCGACGCAGCACAATAACGGCAACGACATTGCCACCGGCGGCCCGGGCTTCTCCTTCCCCGTCTCGCACTGGAACGGCACGACCTATGTCGACGCCAACCGCACTGTGTCGGATTCCCAACTCGGCGACGCGCGCTTCATTCCGAACTAGTCACCGCGATCCGGCTTCCACGCCGCAATCAAACGCGAACCCGCCGCGCGCATCAGCTCGCCCTTGATCTCGAACGCCGCGAACGCGGCGGTCGGAAAGTGTCCGCTGAATTCGCGCGCCAGCTTCGAGCCATCGTGCGCCTGATGCACCAGCGTCGACACAAGCTCACCAATCCCCGGATTGTGCCCGACGATGACGACGCTCTCCGCATCGCTCGCGCTGAACGCATCCCAAATGCCTTCGGGCGAAGCGAGGTAGAGCGCGTCTTCGAAAATCGTCTCCGCGCCAAATGCGCCAAGCCCGTGCTCAGCCGTCTCCCGCGTGCGTGCCGCACTGGACACCAGCGCCACCACAGGCTTCAGCCCCGCCGCTTCAATCGCCGCGCCCGCCGCCGCCGCATTGCGCCTCCCGCGCCCCGTCAGCCCGCGCTCCTCATCGCTATCGGCTTCGTGAGGGCGAACAGCTTTGGCGTGGCGGAGCAGGATCAAAGTACGCATGACTCGCGCGAGTCTGCCCGGCTGCACAAAAAGCGCAACGCCCCGCATCCGTTTCCGCCGCCAGCGGCTGCTACCTCACGAAACAAGGAGCCGCTTTATGAAAGTTCGCTGGATTATCCTCTCCCTCGCCGGCCTCATCCTCGTCGCCGCCTGGTCGGCAGTCGCGATTACCTACTTCTTCTTCGATCCCACCATCGTCGTCTGGACCGCGGTCGTCACCGTCGCCGCCTTCGCCACCGAGGGCTTTCTCTGGGTCGCCGCCGGCGTGTTCGGCTGGGGGTTCCTGGCCAAGCGCCGCGCAGCGCTCGCCCGCTTCCGCGACCGCTTCTTCGGCAAACGCCAGCAAATCAGCGAGTAACACGCGCGCTTTGCTTCGCCCGGCGGCGTCGCTACATCGGTGCTCCACTTGGATTCGCTGATGTCAGACCTCACCACCCTCGCCGCCGCCGCCAAGGCTTGGCCCTTCGAACAAGCGCGCCTGGTGCTCGAGCGTTACCAGAAGCATCCTAAGGACGTGGTTGTGTTCGAGACCGGCTATGGCCCGTCTGGCCTGCCGCACATCGGCACGTTCGGCGAAGTGGTGCGCACCTCAATGGTGCGCCACGCCTTCCGCACGCTCACCGGCGACAAGATCAAGACCAAGATCATCTGCGTCTCGGACGACATGGACGGGATGCGCAAGATCCCGGACAACATCCCAAACCCGCAATCGCTCGAACCATATCTGCAGATGCCGCTCACGTCGGTGCCCGATCCGTTCGGCACGCATGAGAGCTTTGCCGCGCACAACAACGCACGCCTGCGCGCCTTCCTCGATAGCTTCGGCTTCGAATACGAATTTCACTCCGCCACCGAACTCTACAAGTCCGGCGCCTTCGACGCCGCATTGCTCAACGCGCTGAAGGTCTATGACGAGCTCATGGCGATCATGCTGCCGACGCTCGGCGAAGATCGCCGCAAGACCTACAGCCCGTTCCTGCCGATCTCGCCGAAGAGCGGCCGCGTGCTTTACGTGCCGATGAAGAAGGTCGACGCCGCCAACGGCACGATCACCTTCGACGATGAAGACGGCGAAGAGATCACCCAATCGGTCACCGGCGGCCGCGCCAAGATGCAGTGGAAGCCGGACTTCGGCATGCGCTGGGCCGCGCTAGGCGTCGATTTCGAAATGTTCGGCAAGGACCACCAGCCGAACCAGCCGGTCTATGCGCGCATCTGCAAGGCGCTCGGCGCCGAGCCGCCCGTGAACTACGTCTACGAACTCTTCCTCGACCAACAGGGCGAGAAGATTTCCAAGACCAAGGGCAACGGCATCAGCGTCGAGCAATGGCTCTCCTACGCCGCGCCGGAATCGCTCTCGCTCTACAATTTCCAAAAGCCGCGCACCGCCAAGCGGCTCTACTTCGATGTCATCCCGAAGGCGGTGGACGAGTACATCTCGTTCGTCGACGCCTACCAAGGCCAGAACATCGCCGAGCAGATCGAAAACCCTGCCTGGCACATCCACGCCGGCAATCCGCCCAAGGATCTGACGCCGATCTCGTTCGCGCTGCTGATGAACCTCGTCTCCGCCGCCAACGCCGAGACCAAGGATCACCTCTGGGCCTTCATCGCCAAGTATGCGAAGGGCGCGACGCCGCAAACGCACCCCTTCCTCGACAAGCTCACCGATTACGCGATCGCCTACTTCAACGATTTCGTGCGGCCGACGAAGAGGTTCCGCGCCGCGACCGAGAAGGAACGCGCCGCCTTCGAAGATCTGATCAAGCGCCTCGACGCGCTACCGGCCGACATCACCGATGGCGAAGCGATCCAGAACGAAGTCTACGCTGTCGGCAAAGACCACGGCTTCGAACCGCTCCGCGATTGGTTCAAGGCCCTTTACGAAGTGCTGTTCGGCGTCGAAAGCGGCCCCCGCTTCGGCCAGTTCGCCGCCATCTTCGGCGTGCGCGAAACCAGCGCGCTACTAAAGCGTGGCCTCGCCGGCGAACTCATGCGCGCCGCGTAAGCAGTTCGGCTGACTGGCGAAGCGTCACACTACGATCGCGTCCCGCACGAAGCTTGAATGTCGCGTGACGCAAATCGCGCTGCGGCCGCGAACACAATTCGCGCAAATCGCTGCGTTTTGACAACTTTACGACGCTGCAGCGCACTCATGTGACAAACACGCGAAGACCACCGCGCTGTGTGACGCCGCTGTCAAACAGCGTTCGAGTGCCGCTCCGCCTGCCAAGCGCTCAAGATCGCCTCCGCGCTGCGATCGATATCCGCGTCTGTCGTGTTCTCACTGATCACCGACACGCGAATGATCTGCCGCCCGCGCCAATTCGCGCCGCCGACGAAACACACGCCATCCCGCTGCACGCGCGCGATCGTACGATCCGTCAGCGCATCCGCCTCGGCGCCGTCGAGATCCGTCCCAAGCCGTATCGCGACCTGGTTCAGCACCACGTCGTTCATAACCTCGACATCAGACTCTGCACTCATCCGCTCCGCCATCCGCCGCGCCTGCGAACAATGGCGCTCAACCATCGCCGCGATGCCCTCGCGCCCCAGCGCCTTGATCACCGCCCAAGTCGCAAATCCCCGCCCGCGCCGCGACAACTCCGGCACATAATCCGCCGGATGCCGCTCGACACCCGCCGGCAGATACGACGCCGCAATCAGCATCGCGCGCCGATGCGCCTCCGCGTTGCGCACAATGGCGTACGCGCTGTCATGCGGCGTCTGCAGCCATTTGTGTCCGTCAACGCCCCACGAATCCGCCAACTCCAGTCCGCGCCCGAGATGCGCACGATCCGGGCAAGCCCTCGCCCACAGCCCAAACGCACCATCGACATGCATCCACGCGCCCTTCGCGTGTGCCGCCTCTGCGATCTCTTCAAACGGATCGAAGCCGCCGGAATTGATATGCCCCGCCTGCGCAATCGCGATGATCGGCCCATCGAGCTTCGCCACCGCCTTCGCGAACGCGCCCGGCTTCATCAAGCCTTGCTCGTTCACCGGCACGCTGACGACACGCTTCGCGCCCAATCCCAAATAGCGAAGCCCCGAGAACACCGTCGAGTGCGCTTCCTCGCCCAACACAACATGCACCGGCGGCGCGCCGATCAGCCCATCCGCCTCAACGTCCCACCCAACACGGCGCATCACTTCGCCACGGGCAGCAGCGAGACACGTAAAGTTCGCAATCGTCGCGCCGCTCACAAAGCCAACGGAGGACTCTCGCGGCAGGTCGAGCAACTCGAGCAACCACTTCCCAGTCTGCTCCTCACATGCCGACGCCGCCGGCGTCGCGTGCGCATTGCCAACATTCTGCCCCCACGCGCTCGTCAGCCAATCAGCCGCCATGCCCGCAGGCGCAGTCGCGCCGATCACCCAGCCGAAGAAGCGAGGTCCCACCATGTTCGCGAGGCCCGGCTCACTTAACCTCACCAACTCATCGATCAACACCTCGATCGGCGCACCGCGCTCCGGCGCAGGCGCATCAAACGCAGCTTGCGCCTCCGCATACGTGCTCAACGGGCGAGCCAGCGCCTCAGCGCGGCTCTCGCGAAACGCCACCGCGCGATCGGCGATGCTCTTCAACACACCGCGCAGTTCTTCGGGATTCATTCTCGCCTCCGCGCCGCCTTCTAGCGCGCGCCGCACGCCCAAGCACGGTCATTTCGCCGCAAAGATTGACACCGCCGCCTCGATCCGTTCGATTAGGCCATCACGTCAATTCGCCAATCGGCGACCGCCGCGCCAAGCGACGGCCGAAACGAAGCATTTGTAGAGGTTCACCTGGAAAGCCACGCCCTCATCGTCAATCTCGTCGCAGCCATCGCGTTGGCGTTCTTCTTTGGCGCGGTGGCGCAAAAACTGCGCGTCTCACCGCTTGTAGGGTATTTGCTCGCCGGCGTGGCCGTGGGTCCCTTTACACCCGGCTTCGTCGGCGACACCGGCCTCGCCATGCAATTCGCCGAAATTGGCGTCATTCTGTTGATGTTCGGCGTCGGCTTGAAATTCTCGCTCGCCGATCTCTGGGCGGTGAAAGGCGTCGCTGTCCCCGGCGCACTCGTGCAGATGACTGCAGCGACGCTACTCGGCTATGGCGTCGGCGCGTTGCTCGGCATGGACGCAGCCGAATCGCTGATGCTTGGCTTCTCGCTCTCCGTCGCCAGCACCGTGGTGCTGCTGCGCGCGCTGGAGGACCGAAAAATCCTCTACACCGATAACGGCCGCATCTGCGTCGGCTGGCTCGTCATCGAAGACATCGCCATCGTCCTCGGCATCGTATTGCTGCCGACGCTCGCCGGCATCGCCAACGGCAATGGCGGCGCCAATTGGGCCACCACCCTCACCGCCCTCGGCATGACCATCGGCAAGATCGGGATTTTCGTTGCGCTGATGCTGTTCGTCGGCGCGCGCGTCTTTCCCTGGCTCATCGTCCAGATCGCGCACCTGAAGTCACGCGAGTTGCTCTCCCTTGGCACCCTGACGTTGGCCCTCGGCGTGGCCTGGGTCGCCTACGAATTGTTCGACGCCTCCTTCGCCCTCGGCGCCTTCCTCGCCGGCGTCGTCCTCAACGGCACCAAATTCACCCACCGCATCGCCGAGGAATCGCTACCGCTCCGCGACACCTTCGCCGTGCTCTTCTTCGTCTCCGTCGGCATGCTGTTCGACCCGATGACGCTGGTGGAAGCGCCTATTGGCGTTTTCGCCGTCGTCGCCATCATCATGATCGGCAAGACCGCCGCCGCGCTGGCGATCACCTCGCTCTACAAACTCCCCCTGCGCACCGGCATGCTGATCGCGGCCTCACTGGCGCAGATCGGCGAGTTTTCGTTCGTGCTGGCCGGCATGGGCGTCACGCTCGAACTGCTGACGCAGGAGACCTACAACCTCATCCTCGCCAGCGCCCTCATCTCGATCGCGCTCAACCCGCTTTTGTTCAAATTGGCCGAAAGCGTCGGCGGCGACGGCGACGACAAACAAAAATCCGAACCAACAGAACCGGTTGCAACTTAGCGTTCGTCGCGGAATTGCAATCACAGATGCCCTGTGAATAACTGCCGCCTCGCTGGGCGGCGGGTTGCATGGACGGGGCAGACGTCAGGTACGACGGTCTCAGAGAGGCTGCGGCAACGCCTAGCGATGCTGCTCTCGACGAAGCGCGCTTCGGCCTTGCCCGCGCTCACCCGCATCGATCTGCGCAACGTACGTTTTATTACACACAACTCTTCTTCTTCGTGGTCCTGGTCGGCAGCGGCGTCTTCGCCGCCGTCAAAGCTCCGGCCCTAACCTTCAGCATCCTCTACGTCTTGGCGTTTACGCTTTTCGCCACCGCAATTGCCGTACGCTTCCTGGCCGCCGCTTCGCTGACGCGGATCATGTGGCGCCTCGCCGATCAACCCGACGTGCCGACATACACGATCCTCTGCCCGCTCTATCGCGAGGCAAACGTGGTCCCCGATCTCGTCGCAGCTCTGGCTCGCCTCGATTATCCAACGCATGCGCTCGACATCAAACTCCTCGTCGAGGGAGACGACAGGGACACAATCTCGGCAGCGTTGGCTGTAGCCGACGCCCCTCACATTGAGGTTGTCATCATCCCGCCCTCCTCGCCGCGAACGAAGCCCAAGGCGCTCAATGTCGGTCTTTCGCGCGCCAAGGGAGATTATGTTGTCGTCTTCGATGCCGAGGACCGTCCGCACCCACAGCAGCTACGCGCCGCACTCGCCGCCTTTGAAGATGGCGACGAGCGCCTCGCCTGCGTGCAAGCGCCCCTAACCATCGACAACGCCTCCGCCTCGTGGATTTCGCGTCAATTCGCAGCCGAGTATGCGATCCAGTTTCGCGAGGTTTTGCCTCTCTTGGCGCGCGCCGAACTGCCACTACCACTCGGCGGCACCAGCAATCACTTCCGCATCCACGTCCTTCGCGAAGTCGGCGGTTGGGACCCGTTTAACGTCACCGAAGATGCCGACCTCGGCTATCGCCTTGCTCTCAGCGGCTATCGGAGCGACGTCATCGGCCCACCCACGTTCGAAGAGGCGCCCGTAACATTTGGCGCATGGCTCAATCAGCGCACACGCTGGATCAAGGGTCACATGCAGACATGGCTTGTGTTGATGCGCGACCCAATCCGCACCGTGCGCGAGATGGGCTTGGCCGCGTTTGCGTCGATGCAAATCATCTTTGCGACAGGACTACTCGCCGCCTTCGCGCACGCGCCGCTGGCTTTCATATTACTCACGGCGATGCTCTCACCTTACGATCTGCTCTCGCCTGCGGACTTCACCCTGGCGATTTGCGGCTATTGCGTCGCGGTGTTCGCCACACTCACCGCGTGTGCGTTGTCGGGATCGCTCAGCCACGCCCGCGCCGCGTTCACTATGCCGCTTTACTGGCCGCTCGCCTCGCTTGCCGCCTATCTGGCGTTCTTCCAACTGATCTTCAGTCCGCATCACTGGGCCAAGACGGAGCACGGACTGTCTCGGCGCGATAAGCCATACTTCGCAGACACGTCCCGAGCCGCTACCCGCGCCTAGCGCAGCGACGTCAGCAACGCGCACATCTTATCGACATCCGCCTCACTCTGGTTCCACGACACCACGAGTCGCGCTTCGCCCGATCCCTTCGGACCCCAATCATAAAACTCCGCGCCGCCGGCCCTGAGCTTCGCCAGCGCTGCATCACCTGGCTTGATGAACACCTGGTTCGAGAGCGCCGCGTGCGAGAGATGCGGCCCCGCCGCTTCAGCCAGACGCGCCGCCAGCGCATTCGCGCGCGTCGCCTGCCTCAGCCACAGATCGTCTTCGAGATACGCCAACAACTGCGCCGCCACGAAGCGCCCCTTCGAGAACAGATGCCCGCTGCGCTTGCGCCGCCGCGCAACCTCCTCGGCTTTGTTCATATCGAAGCAAATGATGGCCTCCGCCGCGAGCGCGCCGTTCTTCGTGGCCCCAAACGACAGCAAATCCACACCAGCGCGCCACGTAATCTCCGCCGGCTTACACCCAAGCGCCGCCACAGCATTCGCGAACCGCGCGCCATCCATGTGAAGCCCGAGGCCCGCCTCCTTCGCGACTTGCCCAACCGCAGAAATCTCCGCAACGCTGTAAACGCCGCCCCGCTCCGTCGTCTGCGACACCGAAACCGCCGCGGGCGTCACCGAGTGAATACCGCGCTCATTGCGCGCGACCGCCTCGCGCAACGCATCCGGCGTGATCTTCGACTCAACGCCATCGATAAGCACCAGCTTCGCGCCGCCCGAATAGAACTCCGCCGCGCCGCACTCATCGCACTCAATATGCGCCTCACGATGACACAACACTGCGCCCCACGGCGGCGTCAAACTCGCAACCGAGATCGCATTCGCCGCTGTGCCGCTCGCCACCGTGAACACGCGCACATTGCGCTCAAACAGCGCGCTGAACTTCTCATCCAAAAGCTTCGACCATTGGTCTTCGCCGTACGCCGTCGCTGACCCTTCGTTCACACGTGTTAGCGCGGCGATAATCTCCGGCGCTGCGGGCGCTGTGTTGTCGGAGCGAAAGTTCATGAGCTCTTACCTTCAATGACGCAGCGCAACTTCTCGTTCACGCCTCATCCACACCTCGCGCAAACTTCGTTTCAAAACAGCACGAAATCGAGGCCGCGCGAACGCTTGCTTTACAGAGGTAAGCTAGCGTTAGCGTGAAATTAGCCATCGGGGCGGGGCGTGCAATACTTCATCAACCATGCGGCGATCGAACGCGCTGCTGCTGAAGTTTTTTCTAGCGCACGCGCGCGCTACTATCTCTATGGCCTCACCGCGCTCGCGGTTGCAGCCGCCGCCGGCCTCGCGCTTGCGACGATCTGGCTTGGCCTTATCCTTCTCGTCGACACGACGCGCAACGCGCTCACCAAACAACTAAAGCCGCTTTCCGCAACGCAAGCCGCCGCCGCTGCGCTTGCGCTTGATGTCGCCACCAGCGCCAGCCTTGCCGTCGCGCCCGCGATCGCGTGGTATTCCGGCGCGGCGCTCGGCGGCGCCATCGCCACAGGCTTGATCGTCGCGCTGATCATCGACACCGCCTTCAACACCAAGCGCGGCCGCATCCATGCCGCCATCGCCTGCGCGCCTTACGCTGTCCTTGGCCTGACGCTCCTGATCGAGAGCGGCAGCTTCGTCACCTTCGCCGCCATCGCCATGACCGGCGCCGTCATCGCCTACGTTTTCGCCGCCGTGCTTCACCAGGCGCATCGCGCCGCACACGCGCGCATGCAAGACGCCGAATGGGTACGCCAGCTCAACATGAGCTTCGGCGAGACCGCCTCCGCCGGCTGGGAGATCGACTTCGAGCGCCAACGCATCGCCGGCGCCCAGCGCCTCGGCGCTCTGATAGGCCGCCCCGTCTCCTACGCCGACATTGTCGAGCGCGCCTTCTTTGCGCCGCCTCAAGACCGCGCCCTGGTCAACGAAACCTTCGCGCCCGCGCCTGGCGCCGTCCGCCGCATTGCGCTCGAACATGAAATCACACGCGCAGACGGCACGACCGTACGCGTGCGCCACCAAGGCTTCGTCCGCACCACGCCGGATGGCCGCCCAGTGCGCGTCACCTGCGTCACCCGCCCCGCTGAGATCGCCGCCGCCGGCGCGCTCGCGCCGACCGTGATCGCCGACGCGCAAGCCGCGCTTGCCAGCCAAACCGAAGCGCTGCGCACGCTCAACAACGAACTCGCCGCAGCCGCCGCCACGGACATCAGCAACGCCCCCACAGCATTCGCACACATCCTGCGCACGCTGGCCGAGCGCGGCCAAGCACTTGAGCGCGGCGTCGACGATCTCGCGCACGCGCGCCACGAAGCTGACGCGGCGAACCTCGCGAAGTCGCAATTCCTCGCCAACATGAGCCATGAGCTGCGCACGCCGCTCAACGCCATCATCGGCTACGCAGAAATGTTGCAGGAAGACGCCGAGGACAACGGTGACGACACCGCCGCCCAAGATCTCAACCGTATCCTCACCGCCGCCAAGCACCTGCTCGCGTTGATCGGCGAAATTCTCGATCTCTCGAAGATCGAAGCCGGCCGCATGGAAGCCGTCGCCGGCAAGTTTGATCCAATCGAAATGCTGGATGACCTCATCGAAACCGTGCGCCCGATTGCGCAAGGCAACGGCAACGAAATGACCCTCACCGGCTCGCCACTCGGCGGCGACGTGAACACCGACTCGATGAAGCTGCGCCAATGCGTGCTGAACCTGCTCTCGAACGCGGCCAAGTTCACCAAGAACGGCAAGATCGACATCGCCTTCGATCGCAAGCTCTATAACGGCGTCGAACAGCTCTTCATCACCGTGCGCGACACCGGCATCGGCATGTCGAAAGAGCACGTCTCGCGCCTCTTCCAGCCGTTCGTGCAAGCCGATCCCTCGATCACGCAACAATATGGCGGCACCGGCCTCGGCCTCACCATCACGCGCCGCCTGGCGCAGCTTCTCGGTGGCGACGTCACCGTGAAGAGCGCGCTCGGCGAAGGCTCTGCCTTCACGCTGCACGTCCCGGTCGATCTCTCCGACGCCTCTATCGCGCTCGGCGCCGCCGCGAAAGTTGACGACATCCAGGGCAACGAAGATGCGCCGCTCGTCATCGTCATCGAAGACGAAGCCGACGCGCGCGAACTCGCCGCGCGCGCCCTCACCCGCGCCGGCTTCGCGGTGCAGGGTGTCGGCGGTGGCGAAGCTGGCCTCGCGCTAGCGCGCGCCAAATCACCGGCGCTGGTGCTGCTCGACATCTTCCTGCCGGATCGCTCCGGCTGGCGCGTGCTGCAAAGCCTGAAGCACGACCCGAAGACGCAAGACATCCCGGTCGTCGTGCTCTCGGTCAACGAAGACCGCGCTCATGCGCTCGCTCTCGGCGCCGCCGAACACATCGTGAAGCCCGCCGATCGCGACATGCTCGCCGCCACCGTCATGCGCTACGCTCGCAAGCGGCCAAACCTAGCGGCAGCCGTCTCGGCTTCGCCCGGCGCACAAAAAGCCGCCGGCTAGTTCGCCGCATGCGCGGCTAACACACGCGCGACAGTCTCCGTCACGCGCTTTCCCGTCGGAATGTGCAGAAATTCATTCGGTCCGTGCGCATTCGAATGCGGCCCCAGCACGCCCGTCACCACGAACTGCGCCTCCGGAAATTTCTCACCCAACATCCCCATGAACGGGATCGAGCCACCCTCGCCCATCATCGCCATCGGCTTGCCCCACGCCGCGTGTGACGCGTCCTCAAGCGCCGCCTCAAGCCAAGGCGCAGTCGCCGGCGCATTCCAACCCGAACCATCCTTCTCGCCGTCGTAGCTCACGTGCGCGCCGTACGGCGGATCGCTCTCCAAGATCTGCTTCAGCTTCGCGCTCGCCTTCTTGGCATCCGCCGTCGGCGGCACGCGCAGCGAAAGCTTCAGCTCCGTGAAGGGACGCAACACGTTGCCCGCATCACGCGGCGCAGGCGCACCGGCGAAGCCCGTCACCGAAAGCGCCGGCCGCCACGTGCGATTGAGCACCAGCTGATCGCCCTCGGTGCCAGTGGGCTTCATGCCGTCGACAAACGGAAACTTCGCATAAACTTCCTTGCCCAGCGCATCCGCCGCGACCTTCGCCTGCCGCAACCGCTCCGCCGGAATCTCGACATTGAACTCGGCGCCCTTGATCTCGCCAGTATCGATGTTCTCGATCCGCGCTAACAATTGCCGCGCAATCCGGAAGCTCGACGCCACCACACCCGACGCATCGCCCGAGTGAACGCCCTCTTCCAACACATCGACACGCAACGTGCCGCCAACCATCCCCCGCAACGACGTCGTCAGCCACAGCCGCTCATAATCACCGCACCCGCTATCGAGGCACACGACAAGCGAAACCTTCCCAATCCGCTCCGCCAGCGCGTCCATGTAGAACGGCAAATCCGGCGACCCGCTTTCCTCGCTCGCCTCAATCACGACCACCGCACGCTTGTGCGCCACGCCCTGCGCCTTCAGCGCCAGCAACGCCGACAGCGCGCCGAACATCGCATAGCCATCATCAGCGCCGCCGCGTCCATAAAGCTTGTCGCCTTCAAGCACCGGAACCCAAGGCCCCTTGCCTTCAGCCCAACCCGTCATCTCCGGCTGCTTATCGAGGTGCCCGTAGAGCATCACCGTATCGGCGCTCTTCACCGCGCCCGGCACATCGATGAAAATCAGCGGCGTCCGCCCTGGCAGACGCTCAACACCCAGCGTCGCGCCCGGCAACTCCGGCAATTTCTTCTGCGCCCAAGCCACAAACAGCTCGACCGCCTTCTCCATATGCCCCGCCTGCTCCCAATCCGGATCAAACGACGGCGACTTGTTCGGAATGGCAATGTAGGTCGTCAACGCCGGCACCACTTCGGCGTCCCAAATCTCATCGACAAACTTGCGCAACTGCGCCTGTGCAATCTCGGCCATAAAAGCAGGGCTCCTTTGCCTGCAATCTAGAGCCGCCGCGCGCGCACTTCCACCCGCTTGCGCGAGCCCCGCGCTCCAGCGTATGCGTCACCGGCGCGCGGGCGTAGTTCAGAGGTAGAACGTCAGCTTCCCAAGCTGAATGTCGGGGGTTCGATTCCCCCCGCCCGCTCCAACAAATCAAGCACCTAGCAAAAAAACGTATTCCGGCCTCAGGTCTGGGGGCGGACTGGGGGCGGAGTCGACTGCGCGCACACCTTAGAGATCAGCGACATCCCGATGCATGACATGAGACGCACGCGTGCCCCCGATCTCACGAGTGAACGCGCCGGCATTTGACGCTTATGTGGGACGACGCGGGGCACATAAGTGAAGCCGGGCGTTACGTCGGCCCATGATCGCAACACCTACATCGCGCAGAAACGTCAAGCGCTCGATACGTGGGCGCGCTTGCTCTTGGAAATCACAGAACCAGAGTAGCGAGCAAAGGCGGGCTTGAAGGGGTCGAGAATACTCATACATGGCTACGCTTGCCGCAAGTGGAGGCGCCAATGACCGATGAACCTCAGAAAAAAACACCACCTATTCAGCTAACGCCCGGCCAACATCAAATTCTCGGCCAGGTGGCGACTTACACCGAGCGAACCCCTCGCAGCACTGAGGATGTTCGCGCGCTTCAGCGCGACCTAGCGCGCGAGCGCATGAAGATCGCGCGCGTGAATAGCGACACTGAGATCTATGCGCTCTACCTCACAATGACAGCAGCGGGAGATGGTGAACTGTCCCACAACGCCTTCTGCGAACGCGTCATGCAGAACGGCACTCACCCCCAACGATGGGAAACTCTCGACGGCCGATTCCTTGGGCGCACGAAAATCATGGGCGCACTGCAGAGAAGCGAGGAGCTGCAACGCGCCTTTGCTGCGGGCAATCAAAGCGAAGTCTGGGAGAGGCTCTACGGCGTGTCCGCGGCTAATAAGCACTAGGATATTACACGCGAGCACGAGTGCGGCACACCGCGCTCATGCCCGACAAGCACCTCAATACCGCTTTAATTGCAGCGCCCCTCTCTGACACGGCTTCGACGCCGCGTGTGCTCCGAGAACCTGCGGTACGCGAGCGCACCGGTCTCAGTCGGTGGACGCGCGCGCGCCTGGAAGAGAGAGGCCTCTTTCCACGTCGCATCCATCTCACGGCCGACGGTCGACACGTCGGCTGGCTTGAGTCCGAGATAAGTGACTGGATCGCCGAGCGAGCGGCGTCTCGGCCATGAGTGCGGACCTTAGTCCGAAGCGATGGTTCGCCGCTCACGCGCCGGCGACACGGGCAAATGGCTACTCTTGCTTCCCCATCATCCCCGGAACCAAACAGCCCGCAATACGGGGATGGTCGAAGTATTGTGTCGTCCCAGCGGATTCGGCTGAGTTCGAAACGTGGCTTCAAAACTTTCCGAAACACAGCGTCGCTTTGGCGTGTGGCGAGGTCCTCGTCGTGGACATCGACCTAGTTGATGTTGCGAAAGTTCAAGCCGCAATGGCATTGGTCGAGCAAAAGCTTGGTCCCACGCCCCTGCTGCGCGTCGGGTCTCCGCCCAAGATCGCCATGCTGTATCGAGCCGGCTTCGCTGTACGCAGCGCCAAGATCGGCGCGATCGATCTCCTCGCGCAAGGCCGCTGCGTGATTGCACATGGCGTACACCCAAGCGGGCGCGAATATGAGTGGCTCAAGGCGTCGCCGTCCGACTTCCCGCTACGCGATCTACCGTTCGCGAGTTCGATGGCGGTCGCTGACCTGTCCGAGGCCCTTGCGCGACTACAGAACTTTGCGGCAGCGCCAACTGAGGCGCCTCGGCACGGACTGAGCGTCACGCCGGGAAACGAACCAATCCGTGACCCGGCGAGCAACCGTGTCACCGACGGCCGAGACCAGCATCTCAGCCAACTTGTGTGGGCTGCATACTGCTGCGGCTACGCCACCGCCGGCGAGATCGCCGATGATGCCTGGGAGGCGTTCGTTCGCACAACCGATCTGACACGTCCCAAACGAGATGGCGCAGAGCCATGGATCTACGCAGACGCGCTTGCGAAGGCCCGCTACGTGCTCGCGAGCGGCAAGCCGCGTTTACCCGCGGCAGTCGGCTGCACACCGTTCTGGACTCAAGAATGCAAGCGCGCGTTCGCCTCGTTCGTGGCGCACTACGTCGCCATCCAGTGCCTGCCGCGCACGCTGGTTGCCGCGAGTGACGCGATGCTCGGCTTTCTGCGCGGTAACGATGTGTGCGCCGCCTCCGTCGAGACACTGGCGAATCTCTCGCACCTAGGGACTGACCGGTTCAAGGCGGTGCGGCGACAACTCGTTCGTCATCGACTTTGGTCGCCATCGAACAATCTGGGCGGCGCCTACAACACCGCGGAGTACACGCCGGTGCGTGACTGCCTAAACGCTGATCCACGCAAGCCGCGTCCTTAGTCTCAGACGCGCTCAAGACCTTGCACGCGCGAACGGTGTTCGAACCGTGCACCAGAACCAAGGGAAGAGATGAGATATCTCAGAATGGAACACTCCAAAAAATCTAAATCACGAATCTCGCTTAGGAGAGGGTTACCCAAAGTTTTCCCGGCGTCGCTCAGGCGCCGCGCAAAGCGGTCTCGTCATGCCGCCCGATGAGCCTCCCAACCGCCGCATGCGCCGCGCGTATCCGAATTGGGACGGATCCGAGCGGCCATGGACGCCAGACCCAACCACCGACCTGCGTGAGCTGGTCGCGTTCGCCAAGTTTCCGTTCGCCGCGCTCGCACCGCGCACTGCGCCACTCCGCTACCAATTCTGGCAACGCGGCCGCGCGCACTTCGTCGAAGCCACACCCGTCAACCCAGACATCGGCCTCGCCACCGTCGCCGACCTCGACGTGATGGTCGTGGTCGCCGCCTATCTCACCTGGCTGCACGACCATGACGGCGCACCCTACGATGGCACGCTTACACTCCGCGCGGCGGCGATCCTGCAAACACTCGGCAAGACCAGCGGCGGCGCACAACACCGCGACCTCCACGCCACCCTCGCGCGCCTCACCAACACCGAGATCACGACCTCCTTAGGCGCGTATGGCGACACCTCATTCCGCCTACTGCAACATGTTCGGGCGCCCAACGACAAGGGCGCGCTCACCCTCACCATCGCTTCCTGGCTCTGGACCGAAGTGCAGGCCGAACGCATCGTCAAAATCGACCCGGTGGCCTTCACCCTGCGCGGCCTCGAACGCCGGCTCTACAGCTGGGCCCGCGTCCACCTCGGCGCCGTCCGCAACGAATGGCGTGTCTCCGTCCCCCGCGCACATGCTGCCATCGCTTCACAGGACGCGCTCCGCAAATTCCGCAGCCGCCTCGCGCAAGTCGCCGCACGCCAGCGTCTGCCGCACTTCCTGGTGCAGCTCGAACGCGGCGGCCCAAACACCGACCTCGTTCTCTCGCGGCGCGCCCCTGTCACCGCACCCAACGAGATTCGCTTAACCGGCCTCGGCGCCGTCGATCGAGAGACCACACCGACCGAAACGGTGTTCAGCCCAGTCACTTTTCCCGACGACGATTGAGCCGCACACTCCGCCAACATGACCCACACCTTCGCCCCAATCACGTTCCCTTCACCCGATCTCGTAGCAGCATGCGCAGACCGCGAGCGCCTCTACACGCAACTCGACGCACAACCGCTCTTCAGCACAGCGCGCGATACGCTCGCGCGGCAAATCTGGGCCGAGACGGCGGTCATGGCCCACCATCGGGCGCACGACCAAGGCCTCGCGGATATAGCCGCGGCGATCCCGCGCGCCAGCGAGCGACTTGCTGAATGGGACACGTTCTTCGTTTGCATTGCGCGAATGGCCCAAACCGCCGTCGAACCTCCCGTCGCGTGTGAAACACTTCTGCGGTGTGGCCTCTTGCCAATTTCATGTGGCGTCACCATCGCCGACTTTCACCATCAGGCCGTGCATCTCCTAGCCAGCCTCGATCAAGGCAACGCCGCATCCACACGCCACGCCATGCAATCAGTGCTGGCGTCCTGCACGTTCACGCCCAACACCAGCGCCGACGCCACTGCACTCAAGCCATGACAACTCCGCTACCACTGGTCATCGGTCCGCCGCCGCGCACCGCCCCGTCACCGCGCGAAGGCCACGCCCTGTCAGAGCAGCAGAACACGGCGCTCGCAGAGATCGAAAACTGGCTGGCCAAATCGGGCGACAAACAGATCTTCCGGCTCTTCGGCTACGCAGGCTCCGGCAAAACCTTTCTTGCGCGCCACATTGCTCAAGGACGCCGCACGGTGTTCTGCGCCTTCACCGGTAAAGCCGCCTCTGTCATGCGCCGGGCCGGCTGCGCAGACGCCGCCACCATCCACTCGCTTCTCTACACGCCAGAGGAAGACGCACACGGCCGCGTTCACTTCGTCCACAAAGCCAACGCGGCGCTCAGCTTCGCCGATCTCATCGTGATCGACGAATGTTCGATGGTCGGCGCGCAGCTTGCACGCGATCTTCTGGGTTTCGGCAAGCCCATCCTCGTCCTCGGCGATCCGGGACAATTGCCGCCGCCTGACAACAGCGACCAGGGCTACTTCACCAGCGCGCCCGCCGACTTCGTGCTGACCGAAATTCATCGCCAAGCCGAAAGCGACCCGATCCTCGATCTCGCGCACCGCGCGCGCCAAGGCCTCTCGCTGCCACGCGGGCGCTACGGCGCCAGCCGCGTCATTGGTTTCGACGACCTCGATGTCGCGACGCTAATCAACGCCGATCAAATCCTCGTCGGCCGCCGTGACACCGCCGCGCGCGTCAATGCCCGCCTGCGCCGCTTCCTCGGCTACACCGACCCCCTGCCGCAGCCGGGGGACAAGCTGGTCTGCGGCAAGAACATCCACGCCGAAGGCGCCTTCAACGGCACGCTCTGGCGCGTCGACACGGTCCAGCGCGCAGACGATGACTTCCTCAAACTTACCCTCCACGCCGACGACGACCCCAACCACAAGATCAAAGTCGCCGTGCACAACGCACACTTCACTGGCGGCGCCGACGCCTTGTCACCGGCGCATAAACGCCGCTCCAAGGTCTTCCATTTTGGTTACGCGCTCACCGTGCACAAAGCTCAAGGCTCGCAGTGGGATCACGTCGTGGTCATCGATGAAGGCGCGAGCTTCCCGGGCCTCTGCGCCAACTGGCGCTACACCGGCATCACGCGCGCCATCGAGCGGCTAACCTTCGTCCACTGAGCGCAGCAAGGCCGCTTCCTGGTGCGCTGGCGTCCACACCCCCACCATCGCCGCTATGAAACGCGGGAACCACTTCATCCGCGCCTCCAGCTGCCGCACTAACGCATCGCCCGCCACCAACCCGGCGACGATCTCCACCATGCCCTCCCGCACAGCGCCGATGGTCACGGTGCGCCGCGTCAGTCGGCCGCGTCCCGTGTGCGCCAACACTTCGGTCGCCTTTCCCAAACGCGCCACGCAATCCGCCGGCGCCGCCAACACCGTGCGCGCCGTAGCATCATCCGAGAGCGTGACATCATACGCTACGCCCGGTTGCCAACCCGCCGCCCCTTCCGGCAAGGGCACATAGAGCAACGTCTCACCAGATCGACGCGCCGGCGCGCGCGACACCACGCCGACAAACTCGCTCACGACCGACTTATTTTCCGCTGTCGCGACACGCACACGCACCCGCATCTCATGGGCGATAGTCGCCGACACGGCGCAGCGCAGGGCCGGCCACGGCACGGCGTGCAATGTCCCGAGTTCCGCCCCCGCCTTCACCAACCCGCGCGGCGGCGGCGCGCGCACCACACACCGCTGCTGCACCACAATGTGTACTTCGTCGCGCACCGTACGCGCCGCCACCAAGTCGCGCTCGTGCAGCACCCGTTCCTCCGGTTTCATCGCAGGCGGTCGCCACGCAACAACATCAACCCCCGGGCGAACCCGCGCCAACAGCGCGCCCACCTCCAAGACTTGGCCAGACTCGACGCCGCCCGGCTCACACCAGCCGTCGCAAGGCGCACGCACCTGCAGGCGCTTCTTTTCGGGCCGGATCGTTTCGACAAGACCCAACACACGCCAGGTTGGCGACATCACGGCGTCCTGGACGACCGCCGTCTCAATCGCCTGGGCGCGCCAGGCGTCATCACCGAACGCCAAATCAGCAACAACAATCTCGCCGCGCCGCGCCTCCGGCACCTGCACATCAATCGACGACGCGCGCCAATTCGCCAGCAGCGCTAAACGCTGGGCGTTCCGGCACACATCTTCTGGCGATAGCCGCGTCTGCGCAGGCGTAGGAACGAGCGGATAGGACGGATCTTCGGCGCGCCTCTGCAACCGCCACTCTAACCCCCGCACCAACGGCGGCGGTGGCGGTGGAGGCGGTGGAGGCGGCAGCTTCACCTCCACGCGGGCGCCAATCGGGGGGGCGCCGTTCGGCCACGCAAAATCAAAAAAGACGCGTCGGCCGTCACGACTATCCGGTTCAATTCGTACCTCGCCGCTCCGCCCGAAGATCGTGCCCAATTCGCACGCCACTCGGAGGCGGCGTAGCTCTTCGTCACCGATGTCAGCGGGCGCGTCGCACAACACCAGCCTCTCGGTCGCGATGGCAAAGAGCAGCGTACCCACTTCAAGCTCGCTGCCTTGGGCCGCGACCTGAACCACCAACCCGCTCCACGGCGACACAATCGGCAGCTGCCGCAGCACGCGCCGTGTTTGCTCGATCCTTTTGATCTGATTCTTCGTGAATTTGAGGCGCGTCAGCTCGCGGGACGCTGAACGAACCTCTGCAACGCGCGCCGCGTCAATCTCTGCCTCCAACGCCAACAATGCGCCGATAAACCGCTCCTGCGCGGCGATCGCGATCTCGCTTTCAAAGGTCAAAACAGTGTCGCCACGCGCCACCGTTTCATTGGGCTTGAGCCGTACCTGGCGGACGACCCCCGAGCACGACGCCACGCGCGCTTCCAGCCGCCAGAGGTTCCAATCGACAACGCCGGGAACGGTGAGGCTCACATCGACCATGTTGCGGTACAGGGGCTCGGGGTCAAGCGCTGCGGTTCACCCGATCGCTCACCACTCGCTCGAAAATCCGGTGCTGCTGCGCTCAAACTAGTGGTGCGCACTGACCATATGCGAAAGCCAAGAAGTGAAGACACACCACTAGTCGACCACGCCCATGCCACACCGCGCCTTTGGATGAGCGGTGTGGTTCTGTCGGTGCGCTCACCTCACTCTCTCGCAACTTCGGACACGCTGCGATGAACAACGGCTATGCCCGCGCCGTCCTCGCTCACTGCCCGTGTCACCGCGCAACTCATCGACGCGCTCAACCACGGCGTCCGTCCCTGGGTCCAACCCTGGAACAGCGCCGCCGCCCTCGCCCTCCCGCTTCGTCACAACGGCGTCCCGTACAAGGGCTTCAACATCGTCGCGTTGTGGGCCGCGGCGGCAGAGCGTCAACACGCACACCGTCACTGGTTCAGCTTCAAGCAGGCGCAAGCCCTCGGCGGCCACGTCCGTCGCGGCGAACGCGCCACCCACATCACCTTCTACGCCGCACCCGGCACGCCTGTGGCCTCGGACGACACCACCACCGACGCCACATCCGTAGCACCACGCCGCGCCGTCTTGCGCAGTTACGCCGTGTTCAACGCCGCGCAAATCGACAACCTCCCGGCGCACTTCTACGCGACACCCTCACCCGTCAACGACTGCGACGACGCCGCGCTGGCCACCCGCTTCGCCGCGGTCCCCGCCTTCCTCACACACGGTGGGGCGCGCGCCTGCTACAACCCCACCACCGACACCATGTCCCTGCCACCACGTCACAGCTTCGTCTCCACCGCGCAATACTTCAGCACGCTGCTGCACGAACTCGCGCACTGGTCCGGGCACCCCACCCGCCTCGCGCGAGACGCCTTCATCAATCCCGGTCCGCGTTCCACCGCCGCGTACGCGCGCGAGGAGCTCGTTGCCGAACTCACGGCCGCCTTCCTCGGCGCGGAGCTCGGCCTCCCCGTCGATCACCTGGAAGACCACGCGGCGTACCTCGACCACTGGCTCAAAATGCTCGACCGTGAACCCGGCGCCTTGCTCACCGCGGCAAGCCACGCCCAACGCGCCGCCGACTTCCTCCGCCCGCTGCTCGGCCTCACCCCACACACACCCGCGTTCGACGCGGCGCCCGACACAATCGCGCCCAAAGCCACGCACACGCGCGACTGGTCATTCGCGGACCGCACAGCGTGACACGCAACGACGCAGCGTTTCGTCTCGCTCTGCGGATATTTGCATTCCACGGCGCGGCGCTCCGCCACGACTGTCACGCCCGTGTCGCCGAAACCGCCCTCGCGCACTGGGCCAACACGCACGCTCTCTCCCTCACCCGCGCCACCCGCTCACCGCACGCGGACGCCAAAGCCCTACGCCGACACCTCCGCGCGGGACGACAACTCCGCCGGCGGCGAGATTGCCTCTTGCCAACACTCGCAGCCACCGCTGCCGTCTCGCGCCTCGCACAGCGCGCCAAACTCGCGGTCGCCTGTCGCTTCGTCGATGACCCGCGCGCTGTCGCACTCCTCGACAGCTTGGCGCGCGATCTTCGCCGCCGCTAGCAAGCGTCGCGACAACATCTGGGTCGCCGATCCAACCGTCACCCACGCCGCCGCCCGCTGGCCGCGGAGACGACAGTCGAGCGGCTCGCGGCGGCAGTGGAAGCAGTTCGCCAGACTCGAAGAGGACCTGAGGTCGTCACGGGAGGCCGTCGACGGAGTCAATCCACTCGTAGATGACGTCAGCACGGTCGTCTGGCCGGTACCGGCTGTGATAGCCTCGCACGAGAAGCTCGTACTTGAAGGACTCTTTTGATTTGCCCGATGGGGCGATCGTCTTCTCCAGCTCGTCGGCATACAGCTCTGCTTCGTCCGCCCAACCAGTATGTGTCATACGCTTGATGTAGACATGGAATGCATCCGTTATGCATACGCGCTCGAGCACTTCGCGCATGCACACTCCGCCCAAGATCACGCATCCGTCTGCCGATGCAATTGCATCTCTCAATCGCGTCGTCTGTAATGCCTCCGCGTAAGCTCCGCGAAGTGGCTCAACGAAGTCGTCTATGTCCAAATGCAAGCCCGGCCAAAGAGCTCCGATCGCCTCTGCCAAGTGGCTCTTCCCAACACCCAAGGCTCCATCAATTGCTAGAAGTCTTACGCTAGGGTTCTGGCGGAGTACCGCCAAAAGTTCCTCAGGGTTTCGCGCCATGCTTTTCAAGTATCCGCTCCTATGGGCCACAATATCCCAACAACAGTCATTGGCTCGAACGCGCCTGATAGCGGACGTTCGCGCCTCCGATGCCTGCGGCTGCAATTCGCCGACAGCAGACGTTCGCCTATCTCGGCAGCGCGGCCACTAAGCGACGTGTCCACGCATCGAAGTCTGCTTCTTGGGCGTCGGTGCCGTCATAATGGCCGCGCGTTTCCATGTACCAAGCGCCATCACGTTGCACCGCTGCGCGACGAATGTAGCCGGGCGGCACGGTGGCGCTTGGCACCGTGAAATACCAATAGGTAAGGCCACGGTCGCAGGCGTAGAGCGTCATTTCTAGAGCCGGATAGTCGCTGCGCTGGCAACCTGCGTCGGCCTCCACTTGGGCCTGAGCATCGACGGTGGACACCCCTTCCTGGGCAGATGCCGTGGAGGCCAATGCTAACGCGAGGAAGATTTGCCGGATCATATTTCGACCTTAGCGGTAGCAACCTGACCGGTCACCCAACGTCTGCTGCGGGCCAGCGGGCGTCGTCGCCGCGATTTTCCTGAGCGGCCTACTCTCTCCATAGCAGACAGTGACTTAGCGCACACAGCAACGGCGTGTTGTCGCCGTTAGCGGACATTCGAAAAAATGTTTTTCGACCGCGACTGCTAGTTCGCAGCCTGGCGGCGTGCCAGCATAAATCCGCCGGGGCTTCATGACGCTCGAACAAATTTCTGACGTGAGTCAAGCGGTGGCGGCTGTAGCGGTCGTTCTGTCACTCATCGCACTCATCCTGGAGACGCGACAGAACACCAAGATGATGCGCGCGACGGCGGTGTGGGACTCGCAGCTCTCGTTCGTCTCGATCAATGAGACGCTGGCCGAAGGCGGCGTGCTGAGCGATCTGGCGTTCCGTGCGTTCACGGCGCACGAGAGCCTCACCCCATACGAGCGCCACCTCTGGCATCGCTACATGCGCGCGGTTTTCCAACGCGTTGAGGCTCAATTCGCTCTGTACCGGAGCGGCGTTCTGGACGCTGAGGTCTGGGAGCTGCGCCGCAGCTACACGAAGTCGCTACTGCTTAACCCGCTGGTCGCGGAAATCTGGCGCTTGGAAAAGGGCAACTCGATGCTCACCAAAGCCTTCATCGCCGAACTCGAAGCCGCGCCCGCCGATGCGCCGCCCGTGTTCATGGGGCAAAGCAACGACGCGAAACCTGGGGAGGCTGCATCATGACACTCGAGGAAATCTCTTATGTTGGCCAAGCCGTCGCCGCCATCGCCGTGCTGGTCTCGCTCGCGGCAGTGTATGGCCAGCTGCAGCAGAACAACAAGATCGCACGCGCGGACCTGACGCACAGCATTTGGCTAAGCGCGGGTGCAATGAACCTCTCCCTCTATGATACGCCGGAAAAGGCCGAGTTGATGCACCGGGCGCTCTACAGCACTGGGCCGCTCACGGAGATCGAAAAGCTACAGATGAGAAGCGTTATCGGCGTTGCGCTCGGCGTTCACGAGGCGGCGTTTAATGCTCACAAGCGTGGTTTGATGGAGGACGGCGCCTACACGACCCTCGAACAAGCAACGCGCCTCTACTTGCTGAGCCCCTTTGTCCAACAATGGTGGGCGGAAGCCGGAAGGCGCGGTCACGATCCCGCCTATGTCGCGCTCATGGACGAGATGGTCGCCAAGATCAATGCGAAGCGTAAGACCCGCGCTGACGGCGCATAACTCAAGCAAAATGGATGCAACGACGTCTAGGGGAGAGGCGCATGAAAATCGAAGGTGGTTGCTACTGCAAAGGCGTGCGCTATCGGGCCGAGGGCGAGCCGATCGTGCGGGCGGAGTGTTTTTGCCGCGAATGCCAATACATCACCGGCGGCGGCAATCTCATGATGATCGCCATGCCCTCCTCCGGGTTTCAGATCACCAAGGGCGCGGTGAAGGATTACAAGCGCGCCGATCTGCCGAACGGCGTGACGCGTCAGTTCTGTCCCGAGTGCGGCACGCATTTGTTTACGCGCGCGCCTGGTTTCGAGATCGCCGTCATCATCAAGCTCGGCACTCTGGACGACCTCTCGCTCTATGGCAAAGCCGACAGCGCCAACTACATCTGCGACGCCCAGCCCTATCACCGGCTGCCGAGCGACATGCCGACGTTCCAGAAGTGGATGCACGACTAGGGGCGCTGACCGGCAGACCCTCTCCAAAGTGGTCAGTCACTATGATCACCCCGGTACGGCCTGATCTCGCCGACAGTAGTCACTCAGCTAGTTTCACCTGATGCGGCGCTTCGAAGACAATCGCCTCGTTTGGCAAACCATCCGGGCCGACCCGATGTTGCCGATAGACCGGAACGCCAGCCGGCACGATGGCACCCGCCGCTGCACTGTCCAAGAACAGACACGCTGTGGTCTCGGGCGTGCTGTTGAACCAGGATGGGTTGTCAAAGGCCCCGGCGTAGACCCCCACGACGTCCGGGAAGCGCTCAAAGCTCAGATAGATATTTGTCCCGCATCGCGAGCAAAAGTGCACGTGCACCTGCTTTCCGCTGCCTTGGGAGTGGAGCGAATAGACCGCTGCTTCGCCATCGGTGATTTCGAAATCCGACTTCTGAAAAATTGGCTCGACCATGTGGGTCGATCCAGTCGCGCGTTGGCAAAACCTGCAATAGCAAAGCGTCAGACGCACCGGCTGCGCCTTCGTCTGAAACCGGAGGTCTCCGCACAAACAACCGCCAGCCTCTGTGATCCTCGTCGTCACACGCCGCTCCTCCTGCAGACACCGAAGTTCGGCTCGCAGACGGACTCTCCGCAACGGGCCACCGCCGCTCAAGCCGCCATCTTGTTACCAACGACAGAGCCGATCCAATCGCGACGTCGGTAATGCTGCACGCGCTAAGGCACGCCGTCGCCGAAGCGCGACACTGGTCGGTCTAAGTCCCGGGGCGGCTCAACGCCAAGCCGACTGCCACTCCAAACGCCAAGCCAGCCCCAACTCCAACTGAGAGCCAGAGCGCCAAGTCACCGGAGACGATGCCTACTATCACCCCGACGACGGCGCCGACGGCAAAACCTAAGGCGACACCCAAAGGCAGCGTGCTCGATCTCGGACTGGACATGTGTACCTCCGCCAGAACCAGCGAGACTAAACTGAGCGGCGAAAGCGCACAAATTCAGTCATTTGCCGCAGTGCACGTTATCAGGCGCCGGATCGCCGATTTCGGACGTTGGCGGTATAGCTTCAAGCGCTCTTCTGTTGTTGCCCGCGCCGCAGAGCGATCGGAAGAATTGGCGCTGTGGCTAGGAAAATAACGAGAGCAAGAACACTGGTCTGCGCGGCGACCAGCCAGGGCAAGAACCCGGACGTGACCATCGCCAAGTAGACGACCAGTACGAACAGCTCCAACACGAGCGCGAGAGATAATGCCGAGGCGATGGTTCGCACTCGCATCTGGGCGAATACCCAAACAAAGCCGAAGGCGTAAATAAAGTCAGGCACGAGCGTCATGCCTTCACGCGCTAGGCCTGAATAGGGCGGCGAAAATCCAGGCGTTGCCTGAGCGTTGACTGCGTCCCAAGCGTCTCCCAACAGAAGGTTGTTCCCGAGCCACCCTAGGACATTCCACAGTACCCCGTAGATCAGCGTCCAAACGATGATTGTGACCACCTTCATTCCTGTCTCCCCTTGGACCATGCAACTCAGCTTAAAAGATTGGCGAACCTACGCCATCACACGAGCTACGATGTACATGATCCAGCCGACAAACGTCGGGTCTGAGCGAGCCTCCGCGCTTCAACGACGTGCGTGCCCGTGGTCACAGCGACAAGGTAAGCGCCGCATTAGTTCTCTTCATCGAAGCGATGACGCTTCGAACCGAAGAGCCAGACCAATGACCAAGTTTTACGCCCTGATCGCCGCCTGCGCCGTGTTCGCACCGATGGCCTTCGCCACGCTGAACCAAGCCGCGCAAATTGTCGCCTGATCGGCCCCGTCCCACCCGAATTTCGAGAGCACTCCGATGACTAAGTTCTACGCCCTGATCGCCGCTTGCGCTGTGATCGCACCGATGGCGATCGCCACGCTCAGCCAAGCCGCACAGATCGTCGCGTAACGCCACGCTCACATCGACCGGCAAGACAAGGCCCGCGAAGGATGCTCCCCCCTCGTGGGCCTTTTGTCCGCTCCCACCAAAGTGTCACGCAATTCTGCCTCGATGGAGCATTGTCCAACAGTGACCGATCTCCCGCCCCTTGGTGGTCGCCGTTCGCGCTCGTTGCAGTGTTGCTCGTCGCGTGGCTGATGCTTGCCGCGCGTTACACGCCGTAATCATCTCATATCGCGCGCGGACAATCGGCCGTCGGCGTTATCGCGAGAAGTGGTGGCTAATTCGGAGAATGGCTCGGTCTGCCCATTCCACCCGGTGGTAACGCATCATGAGCTACGGCAGGCCGTCGCCGATGGCAGGCACTTGTAATGTCGACTGCGGGATCGGGAGCAAGCTTCAAACGCCGCCATCGTCGGACGGGACACGTCTGTAGCTGGGCCATGTTGTTGCGTCCCAGCGATCCATTTCTGCGCCGCACTCGACGCACTCGGCAGCGCCCTTGAAAGGCCACGCCGAGCGCACCCAGATCACCTTGTACAAAGCGCCGCAATGCGCGCACTTCGCGTCGCCTTGAGACTCCATGTCCCACTCCCGAAAGCAAAGTGTACGAGGGTTGGCGGCGCTTGCTTTGCGCGGCGTCAATCTGTCCTGCCAGCAGCCATGTGCCTCGCAACGGCGCAGGCGATCAAAGCCGGTCAGCCAGCACGTGTGCGCAACCCGGCACGCCATCGCCGAAATCCGACGGTCGACGGCGCCCCCTCATGCCGTCGCGTTATCTTCGCGCCGCGGTGACTTCAAGCCGCGCACAGCGGCATGGCAGAAGCGCCATCTGGAGAAAATCGCGCCGGAATTTCGACCCGGAAGCAGGCGCCGCCGCCGGCCGCGCATGAGGCGGACACATCGCCGCCGAGCAATCGCGCTACGCGCTGGCTTAGCGCAAGCCCGAGCCCCATACCCTCAAAGTGCCGGGCCTGAGCGCTCTCAGGCTGGCTGAACGGCTCAAACAAATGCGCCAAGCGATTTGCATCTAAACTGACGCCATTGTCCTCGATCTCGATCACTAGCCAAGAGCTGCCCTCATCAACCGCCTGCAAGACGCGAACCTCAATTCGGCCGTTGGTGGTTGAGCGTGCCGCGTTGGAGAGCAAACCGCGCAGACAAAGACTGAGCTTGTCGCCATCCGTCAGCCACACGCCCGGCTCTGTTGTGTCGACAATGTGAACCTCATTGCCATTGGCGCGCGCAAGCGGCTCAATTGCATGAACGGCCTCTTGCACAAACTCTGTCGAGCGGCATTCATCGAGGTCAATGCTCACTTTTCCAGCGTCGATCGCCGCCAGCTTCAGAACGTCGTTCACCATGCTGCGCAAATTCAGCGCCGCTTCAAGCACACGGCGATTGTCCGCGGCCGCTTCGCCAGCGCCAGTTTCGTCGGCATCTTCGATCAACATTTCGCTATAGCCGATAATGGCATTGAGCGGGGTCCGCAGTTCGTGACTCACGTTGGCCATGAACTCCGATTTTGAGCGCGCAAGCTCTTCCGCTGCCGCCCGCCCCTGAACAGCGTCTTTGGTGTTGTTCGCTGCTTCGGCCAGTAGCGCGCTCGACTTACCAACGACTGCGCGAAAATTGGACACGGAAAGACTCGCCGCCAGAGCGAGCAACGTCATCATGGCGGCGTTCCAAAAGGAAACTTCCTCCATGCGCATCCAATCGTTGGGCGCAGACCCCAGCGCCTCATAACTCGACGGCGGCAAGATCTCGCGCGCGAGGTGCAGACCGGCATAGGTCAGCGTCACGACCAACACCCAAACGAGGCCCACACGAGCGCCCAACATCAACGAGCCGAGGAGCGGCAGCAACATGAGAAAGAACGACGTTGTCGAGACAACACCACCTAACGCCCCCGCTGTGAGCGTCACGATCAGGTAGAGTGTGACGAGGTAAGCGTGGCAAAGCAGGTCTAGATTGACTTTCGAACGCAGCGCCAAATACGGGAAGGGCGCAAACGCAAACGGCGCTAGTCCGCACAGGAACGCCACCAAGGGGCGTCCGCCGATGACACTGCCGCTCGTCAGCACAACCCAAACCGTGGCGATGACAATCGTCAGCAGCGCCGTGAATGTTAACAAACGCCTTCGCGTTACATGCAGCAAGGAGGCATTGAGCGGAGGCGAACCCGACAGTCGCTCCCAGAGGGCGTCGAAATAGGCAAACATACCAGAGCGCTTAGCGCCTCCGCGCTAAAGAACAGCAAATACCGGGACACCGTCGTTCAACGCTCGGCTCTAAGCGCCGATCGCGAGTATCACAGCGCAGATGATCAACGTCGAACGCAACGCTGCAGCCATGATTGTGCTCCCAAATGAGCTTCTACGGCCTTGAAGCAGGCCTGGCTCACCCAGCCTGGAATGAGACCAAGCTGAGGGAGCGCCACTGTCCCCGGACGTCTCGATCGGGCCATCGTGCGCCGTAGCGCCGCTTTCGCCGGTCGACCTATCCGCTCCAAACCTGCCGTCGCCGCCCTGCCCCTTAGGCCGGCGCGCCATCGCCGGGGGCTGCCGTTCGCACTAATTGTACAACTGCCCCCCGAAGGCGATGCGGCCCCTTAATGCTGGCTCGAAAACGACATGGACTTGCCCAGCGGGCCGCTCGCAAACATCGGCAACCGCTACGCAGAGCCGGCGAGCGAGATCTTCAAGCGCTGAGCCTTCCGGAACATCCGCCTGCTGGACACTCACGAAAATGGGAGCGACATCCGGCTCAGCGCCACTATTTTCCGCATACGCACTTGCGTCGAGATGGCGGACTCGCACCCATGTACCGCGCGGACGCGATCCCAGCGCATTGCCCAAGGCGTCCGCTAATTGTTGAGCGCCCCCCGCTCGCGAGCTGTTCACGCCGACGATCTCCACATCGACAATGGGCATAAGAGCGGCTCCCTGACTGGCTTCGGCGCTCCAATTCAGTCGTTCGAATCCTACCCGTCAACTAGGCGCGATCTCGCCGTTAGTGGACAGTCACTGCGGGGCAACGCGCCTCACGCTGAGCCTGCTCCATCGCCGCAACACCGGCATCTGCGCCATAATTGCGATAGTGTTGCGCCGCCTCGGCGAGCATGGCGCAGCCCTGACGCGTCCTTCGTGCTCTCACTTCGCGCATGCCAAGCGTGCGCAATTGCCTTGCTAAGTCGCCGCTCGCTGAAAGCGCAAGCGTCGGATCCTCCAGTGTGAGCCGTCGAAATGTCGCTAAGCTTTCTTCGGCCGGGCCGAACTCACCGGCAAGAGAATAGATATCCACTTCATAAGACGCGTAATAGGCATCTGTGTAAGGCCTCAACCTCCGACTGGTCGCCAATCGCGCCCGCGCTTCTTCCAAGCGTCCCTCCGAGGCCGCGACTATCGCAAGCAGCTTTTCGGTCTCTGCCCGGTCCGCGCGCGCCCGCGCGCTACAGATCGGCAGCGCCTCCGTGAGCCGATCAAGATTTTGCCCGATGAAACAGGCCGCGCCCATGAGGTAGAGGCTAGGCGGCGCTCCGAGCCGCTCGCGTTCCTCTATAAAGCCGCGGCTCTCGCTCCAAGCGCGATCCCAATCACCGCTCAACTCTAACGCACGGATCCAGACAGCTTGGCCATTGAGTTCGTGACCAGGCACGCGTTGGAAGCGTTCGCGTGCCGCGGCAGCGTGAGAAAGTGCCCCGCGAATATCATTTCGACGCATGGCAGCACCGCCACGCACACGCTCTGCATATGCCTGCAACAAGTCATCGTCAGGAAAAGCTTGAATGTCGCTTTCCATGGCCGCCACCGCGCTTTGCGCGACTTCGATCGAGGCGCCCTGCACAGTCGCTGTATGGAGCGCCACGATCGCCCGGGCGAACGCGCGGAGGCGTGTTCGCCCACCTTGTCTAGCGATAACGGCCTCGGCGAATGCGTCGGCGGCCGGCGCGCCTTCCAGCAAGCGCAGTCCCATGAAAACCATCTCGAACCCCTCAAGCGAGGTTGGCTCAAGATCAAAGGCGCGGCGCGCGTCACGTAGTGTGCGCTGCGCGTCAAGAAATTGGGCGACATTGGCGGCCCTGGCATAGGCGGACGCCGCTTCCACGCGCGCACCTCGGCGTTCGAGGTCCGCCGCAAATTGTTCGAGCGTGGCGACGGCGCGAGCGATTTCGCCTACCCGAAGAAACGCAATGGCGGTTTGATCGGCCGGCGTGTCCGATCGTTCGAGCGCGAGCACTGCGGCGTAGGCGCCATCCGGGAGCGTCGGGTCTGCACTCGCATTCGCAACTAGTTGTGACATCACCTCGCGCGCCACTGCATTCACGTCGTCTGCGGATTGACGCCTCGTTCCTACCAAACCCGTCGCAAACAGCACCGCGGCCAAGACCGCCATCGTCGTCGAGCCGACTAGCGCTGCGGTAATCCACGCGCGGCGACGTCGCGGCCGGCGAGCGTGACCAGGCCTAGCCGAGGGATCGAGAGCGAGCACTTCGACAACCTCATCCATCTTGTCGAGCGCGACGCGACCCCGCGAGACTAGACGGTCGTGCAGTTCGCCACGCACGAGATCTGCGGCGGCGCGCGAAATGAGCGCCATGCCTGGTTGCGCCAACGCTTCAAGACGCGCGGCGACATTCACACCGTGACCGAGCAGATCGCCATTCTGGGCGACGGCTACTTCGCCCACGTGAACACCGACGCGGATGCGCGGTGCGCCAGGGGGCGCGTGAGCAAGCAGATCCAGCACGGCACGCAGCGCCTCGCTGGCCGCAGCAAACTCAAGCATGAAGCCGTCGCCAGCTGTGCTGAAAATACGCCCGCCATGAGCCGTGACGGCTGATTCAACGCGCGCGCGCAACGCAGCGACGGCGGCGATAGCCGCTTCCTCGTCAGTTTCCGTGCGTGATGAAAAACCCGCCATATCGAGGGCGACAATAGTTGCGAGCCGCTTCTTGTCCGGCGTAGTATTCACCGCCCGTGCCTCCGCGCCCCGACAAGATAGCACGCCGCCCGCATGCCAGTTGAGCATTTTGATATCGCTCGTTACTGCCGAACCGAGGTGGTCATTCCGACCCAAGCCGTAGCGACAGCTGACGCTGCCGTGATGGCATACGGACTACCGCATTACCGATGAAAGTCGGTCACAGTCGTTGGTGGACCAGCCGAACTACTGACTCGGGGCAACCTAAGCCGTAGCAACGATTTCAGCGTAGCCGATCAATTGCTGCCGCTGGCTCCCTACTAATTCGGTCGGCTCACGTCGCCGGAAGCGGCTCGATATGTGAGCCCGGTCCTAACGCTCGATCTTGACGAGCGCATCGCCCAAGCTGGTCACGTACACCGGGCCATGCTCGGGCCCAAGCCATGTCTCGCGACGGGCTAAGCGGCTCCACTCGCATGATGCAGCAGCTGCGACACGCCATCGCCGAAAGCAGCCTGCTAACGGGCGCCCGCGCTGTCTTGCAGTGCTAGCAAGCCTCCGCTCAGCGCCTCAACGTGTCAGGTTCCAGTCGCGCCGCTCAACGCACGTTCGATATCGAGTTTTTCACAGCGTCGTGCTGAGTCTTCATGATGTTGGAGACCGCCGTGTAGCTGCGGTTTTCGTGCTGCATCCCACGCTGCAACTGCAGATACTGCAGGTCGAAACTCAACTGCACCTCCTGCATCTCTCGTGTTGCGGCCAAGAGCCGGTCATGACCCGCGGTTCCTGCTGAACGAGCCGCCGCCATTTCGTTTCTCAACCGACCGCGCTCAGCGATCAGCCCTGCCACGCGCTCGACGATCTGCCCGTCCATCTCCGCCAACGCCCGCTCCTCGGGGGTTCGTGCGAGCCGGCGCATCTCAGCAACGGCAGCTCGTGCCTGCGAAAGCGCTTCCGCTTCTTCTTGAGCAAGTCTTCGCATTTCTGCCGCCGGAGCCGGAGCCGCAAATCGGCTGAGCGTCTGAGCAGCAGCCCCCTCGGCAAGCGAGACGGAGGTGATGACGGCGATCGTCAGTGCGAGAAGGTGAGCGCGCATGCTGAATACTCCAAGTCCATCATCGACCGATGGATGCCTCACTGCCCCAGAATCGTCGGATCGGCCAGCGGGACCTGATTGGTCCCGGAGATCACCGGCGCAGTCGCTCTATTTCGGTCATCGGCGCCATTCCATGATGGCGGCCCGACTTCGCCGAAAGTAGCCATTCGCTCAGTCGTGCCCGAACCAGTCTCGTCCGGCGCTCTAGCGCCTGTTATTGGGGATGGGGCAACGCCCCATTACGTCTGTCGATACGTCAACAAAAAGCGCGCGCTCGCTGGGGACGAACGCGCGCTTTCGGAAGAGGGGTCGAAAATTAGAAGTCGAAATTTAGCCCGATCTGAATTGCGTCCAGGCTGAGGTCCTGAGTGTAATCTTCCGTATAGTTGAACGCTGGTGGTGCAAAAGCGCTGCCCGCCTGATAGACAGTCTGGAAGCTCAGGTCGTCGAACTCGGTGTGTGTGTATTCAAGGCGCGCTGACCACGGACCACCGAGCCGCATCGCGCCGCCGAGGCCCCAGGTGAAGCCGCCCACTGAATCGGATTCGGAAGCCGCCTTAAGATAATTGCCATTGCTGGCGATGGCGACATCGCTGCTGACATCAGCAGTGGTGTAGCCGAGCACGACATAGCCAAGCGCGGGGCCAAAATCGTAGCCGAGATTGACGCGCGCGTTCCAAGCGCTCTCGATTTCAGTCGCATTCGTGACGGTGTAGCTCAGCGACGGAAATGGCACCGTGGCTGCGGTGCGGGTGCCGCTGTCGTCGGCATCGTAAACAGAATAGCCAAGCTCGGCGCCGATAACCCACCCGCCTTGGGTTTGCCAATTGTAGCCGGCCTGGATGCCGTAGCTGATGCCTTCCGGCTCAAGGTCTCCATCAAAGAAACCGTTGACGTGATCCCGCAGCGCCTGAGATTCGGATGCCCAAGTGCCCCCGACCGTGGCGTCTTGAAAGGACTCGCCTGAGTTGCTTGCAATGTTGCCGCCTGCGTAGAAGCCGGCCCAATCTTGCGCCGAAGCCGAACCAGCCCCGAGCAAAACAGCCGCCGCCGCCAACAATGATGCTTTCTTCATGGGTTCTCCTCCCCGACGTGAGCGATCAATTCTTCCATACGCCCGTTTGCCCGGATAAGAAGCATGCGCATTCCTAGTTATTCACAGCACTCATCTGCGCGGGTGCCGGAATGAGCACGCTCATGATCGTTTGCGTGCTGCGTCTACAACTTGAGCCAGGTTTCTAGCGCCCCGACGATCCATCTCGGGCCGTCACATCACCGAGCCATTTCATCCGCGAATGGCAGATAAGGGCCAATCCTAGCCCTTCCGACAAGCAGTTACGAACGACCGCAAAGCGATCATGAACCGCCGCTTGATCCCAATAGCGGCCATTAAAGTTCATGCACCGCACAACGGACGTTCGCCAGCCTAGGATAAGTGGCTCTAGCGCGCCGAAAGTGGCGATTGAGAAACCGCTTCTTCGCTGGCGACATGCGGCGCCGACGGTCTCGTCGAGCACAAATTGGTGGAGCATTGCAATTTATCAGGGTTTGCCTGGTCTCGCGTACTAAGCCCAAGTTACACGCCTACGCCGCAGTATTCGCAGAATCCGCCAACCCACGAACAAGCTCCACAGCGCGACAAAAGCTAGAATTGCGCGCTGTTGTGCAGCGGATCGCGTCGGAATGTTATCGATGTCGCGCCGACCACCATCGATCAGACGAAATTCCTTTCGGGGATCAAGCTGGTCGCACGGTACAATACTTACTCGCGCATGCGCCTCAGACGGAGTGTTCAACTCGAGCGCAGTGACACTCTCGCTTCCCCGACTGATGGTCATAACGTAGCTGCCGCAGGTAGTTTCGTTACGCGTCGTTATCGTGTCAGGCGTCCACGAAACGATTGGCCGCCTGTCGGTTGCAACGGCGAGGATGCTGCCCCGCGTGAAAACTTCCGCCCTAGCTTCTAAGCAATATCCCTCATCTCTCCGACAACTGATCTCGACGTGATTGACGGGCGCAGCGAGCGCTGCGCCTTCGAGTTCCCAGGTTCCACTCGCGGCGACATACCCGAGGTCGTCCCAGGAGTGGGAGTGGAAGCCGCCGAAAGCGGGCGTCGCACGATATGATGCGGTCAGTGCTCCGCCAAGAATTGCCAAGGCGAGCGCGCCAACGGGCCATGCGACCAGCCAAAGAAGAGTGCCGCTTAGCTTTTGGCGGAAGATGCGGCGTTTAGTTTCGCGCTCGACAGTATCGCGTTGTCCGGCGAGGTCCTTGATGCGCTCGACAACTTTGACCCAACTGGGGTGATCGTCGGAGAAGGATTTTTCGAACAAGGGCTCGTATTGAACCGCGCGAAACTCGATTGGGAGTTCGCACGGCTCTAGCATGAGCGCGACCAACGATCCGCGCTCCTTCGCGGTTGATGCTTCATTGCGCACCCACTCGCTCGCTACGGAACCGGACGTCCACAGAACGAGAACCGCTTTGGCGGTTCGGAGGGCCGTCTCAATTTCGGCGTCAAACGACCGACCAGAAGCAATGTTGGCGTCGAGCCATACATCAAGACCCAGTGAGCGCAGCCGACGAGCTATATCGTCGGCGCGCCGCCGCTCGTCCCGCTTGTAGGAAATAAAGACGTCCGCCAACCGTGCCTCCACCAGGGCCAACGTAGCGCGTCGCAGGTAGCGTTGTCTGCTGCGCCGCCCCCTTCAGCCTGCCGTTGGATTGGCATGAAAGTGCCCGCAGATTTATCCCAATAGCCGACATTACCTACCGACAACTCGAAAGCGGACGTGGGCGACCAAACAGTCGCAGAAAGTCGACGCGCACCGAGGCTTCGGTCCGGAAGCGTGTCAAGTCCAATGCCTTTGTCTTGGGCCCGACGCCACGGTGTGCACGCAGACTCCAAAACCGCGCGACAAATATCGGAATGGCGGGCAAAACTCGTGGTGACATGCGCGCATTCAGAGCTCAGCACGAGAAGGTCGATACATTCATCCGCAGCATCGGCGGATACTGGGCTCCCCTGGGGGCGCTTGCTCGCGTAACGGAAGAACTTGGTGAGTTCGCCGAGGCCGCCGCGACCGGAGATGTCCAAGGGGAGGCCGAAGAAATCACGGACCTCTTCGTCATCGTGTCGACCATCACCAACCAGTACTGCGCCTGGCCTAGCGCAGATCAGGTCGAGAGTGCACGAGACGAAACTCCCGACCTTGCGAGGCTCGCGCGCGCCCTAGGGCCGCTTGCGCGTCTCATGAACCAGTTCGAAGGCATAAAGCCTCCGAAGAAAAATGAACGGACCGCCGACATCACCGAAGTTATCGCCCGCATCTACGCTTTGCTCGACCGCATGGCTCGAAGCCGGGGCGTGCAACTGGAGGACAGCGTGCTGAAATCGGCCGAAGCTAAAGGGGCACGCGACGCCAACCGCTTCACAGTCCGAAGCTTCGATCCTGTCACCGCGCGTTCGCTCGATGCTTTCCGCGCTGCAATGCCGGCGCCACTTGCGCAATGGGCGGCCGACGCAAGGCTCTGGGGTGAGCCGTCGGAGGGCGAGGCGCCAG